>Ga0209758_1000045_pt1 | contig 369174 bp, 341 predicted proteins | sample AraplaMF_Col_mMF_FD_184258 | JGI IMG/M metagenome (GOLD analysis project Ga0209758, IMG submission 184258) | Arabidopsis root microbial communities from the University of North Carolina, USA - plate scrape MF_Col_mMF (SPAdes) (version 2) | ecosystem: Host-associated > Plants > Roots >... | reverse complement strand
TGTAAAGGCCGCTTGTGGCCGAAGCGTGCAGAACGAACTGCATGGTGTTCGGGTTCAAGCGCCTTCTTTGGTTACTTTCTTTGGCAAGACAAAGAAAGTGACTCGCCCGCCGGGGCGAGACCCGGCAATGCCACGCAGTGCAGAAACCTACATCGGCAGCGTGTCGGCGAAGCCGTTCGCCGGCAACGCCGGCGCGCCGTCATCGGCAGCCGCGCTGCGCCCCGTGCCCATCGGCAGGTCGACGTCCAGCTGGTGCTGCATCACCGCCTGCAGGTCGGTGCGCTTCTGCTGCAGCACCGCCATCTGCTTGTGCAGCTGCTCGATCTGCTTGCGCGCCTGCAGCGCATGCTGGCCGGCGACGTGGCGCGCCTTCTCCATCTTGTCGACCTTCTGCTGCAAGGCCTTCACCTGGCGGCCGTACCACCAATGGCAGGCGCCCCAGGTCGCGGCGCACAGCGCCAGCGTCGTGAACATGAGGATGAGCAATTGAAAAGCCTGCAACTTGGTTCCTTTGCCGGCCACCTGATGTCAAGCCGATCACCGTACGAAGGTATCAACAATTGTCGGCGCTCGGGCGTGAAGATGTGCCGGAAACACCCATCAATCGTCAGATCGACAGGGAACCATCGCGTTCAGACCCCCAGCGCCGTGCGATCGATCACATGGTTCTGCCCGCCGCGGCTCGCGATCTTGATCGCGCCGATGCGGTTGCCGAGCGTCACGCAACGCTCCAGCGTCCAGCCGCGCTCCAGGCCGTAGAGCAGGGCGGCGCGGAACGCATCGCCGCAGCCGGTCGGGTCGACCACCTCGCTTGCCGCGACACCCGGCACGTGGGTGCGCACGCCTTGCTGCCACAGCTCGCAGCCCTCGGCGCCGAGCGTGACGACGATGCCCTTCAGATGTGAACGCGACATCGCCTCGATGCTTTGCCCGGTGCGGTCGGACAGCATGCGGGCCTCGTAGTCGTTCAGCGTGACCCAGGTTGCCTGCGAAACGAAGCGGCCCAGCTCGGCGCCGTCGAACATCGGCAGGCCCTGGCCTGGATCGAAGATGAACGGGATCTTCGCGTCGGCCAGCTGCTGCGCATGCTGGAGCATCGCGTCGCGGCCGTCGGGCGCGACGATGGCGATGCGCACGCCGCGGTCGGCCGGCACGGTGGTGGTGTGCGCCGACTGCATCGCGCCCGGGTGGAAGGCGGTGATCTGGTTGTTGTCGGTGTCGGTGATGATGATCGCCTGCGCGGTGTAGCTGCCCGGCACGTTGCGCACGTACTCGGTGCTGGCACCCCACGACGCGATGCGTGCGCGGTACTCCTCGTCGTCGGCGCCGACGGTGGCCATCACCAGCGGCTCGCCGCCCAGCGCCGCCAGCGTGTAGGCGATGTTGCCGGCGCAGCCGCCGAACTCGCGGCGCAGCGTGGGCACGAGGAAGGACACGTTGAGGATGTGCACCTGCTCCGGAAGGATCTGCTGCGCGAAGCGGCCGGGGAACATCGTGATGGTGTCGAAGGCCAGGGATCCGCAGATGAGGGCTGACATGGAGGCTCCAGGAGAAAGGTGGGAACGGATCAGGGGTAGAAGATCTCGACGGTGTAGCCGCTGACGCGGCGGCCGTCGGTGGACAGCAGTACCTGCAGGTTCGCTTCGCCGCCTGCCGGCACCACCGGCGACGCGACGCGGAAGTCCATCGGTGCGAGCGCACGGCGGGCCACCAGCTGGCCGCTCGGGTCGCTCAGGTTCAGGTCGATCGACGGCATCGCGAGCGCCAGGCTGCCGCGGTTGCGCAGCACGACCGAGAGCTTGTAGGCCGCACCGCCGTTGGCCGGCGACAGCGCACTGCTCTCGACCACGATGTCGTCGATGCGCCGCGGCGGGCCGATCTCGCAGTGCCACTGGCGGCAGGCCATCGCCAGCCAGGGCCGCGTGTCGGGCCACTGCGCCGCGACCAGGTCGCGGAAATGAAAGGCCGCCTGGCCGGCCGCGCTGGCCAGCAGCAGCAACGCGCACAGCGACAGCAGGCCGCGCACCCACGGGCTGCGCCAGCGTTCGCGCTGGCGTGCTTCGCGCACGAAGCCGGGGGCCGCGGGCTTGGGCGGAGCCGGGCGCGTCGGCTTGCTCGGCTTGGCCGGTGCCTTGGCGGCCGGCTTGCTGGCCGGCTTGGACTTGCGCGGCGGCTCGGTCGGTGGCCGTGCCTCGCTCTCCAGCAGGTCCATGTTGAACTGCGCGTCGGAGAAGTCGACCCGGTCGCGCTGCGCCACGCCCTGGGCCGGCGTCTGCGCGACGTCGGGCTGTTCGGGGTGGAAGAAGCGCGAATGGATGCGGTCGTCTTCGCTGAGCTGGAAGATGTCGTCGTCGTCGGGCGGGTCGGCCAGCGGCTGGAACGACGGCGTGGCCGACACCGGCGTCTGGGCCACCGGTGCGGGCACGGGCGGTGCGGGTGGGCGCCACTCGGGCGGCGCATCGCGTTCCAGGTCGAACAGCCCCTCGAGCGCGTTGAAGACCTCGTCGCAGCGGCCGCAGCGCACCCAGCCTTCAGAGACCTTGAGCTGGTCCTGGACGACCCGGAAGACGGTACCGCAGGCAGTGCAACGGGTGGCCAGGCTCATGGCGAAATCATGCCATGGCCCGCTTTCGCGCCGTCATCAGGATCCAGCCGTCTTCCTGGTCGCTGACCTCGAGCGTGCACCACTCGGCGTAGGCGGCTTTCAGTTCATCCGCCTGGCGCTCCAGGATGCCGGCCAGCACCAGGTCGCCGCCGCCGGCGACGTGGGCGCACAGCAGCGGCGCCAGCAGCTTCAGCGGCGAGGCCAGGATGTTGGCCAGCACCAGCGGGTAGGCGCCGTGCGCCGCGTCGGGCAGCCCGGCGTCCAGCTGCACGCCGTTGGCAGTGGCATTGGCGCGCGTCGACTCGACGGCCGCCGGGTCGATGTCGACCGCGTCGATGCCGCGCCCGCCGTGCAGCGCCGCGCCGATCGCGAGGATGCCGGAGCCGCAGCCGTAGTCGAGCACGCGCGACCAGCCGGCCGCGCGTGCCGGCGCCTGGGTGGCGATCCAGCGCAGGCACATGCGCGTCGTCGGGTGCGTGCCGGTGCCGAAGGCGAGGCCGGGATCGAGGCGGATCACGGTGCGCGCGGCGGCCGGTGGCTCGTGCCAGGTCGGCACGATCCAGAACGTGTCGGTGACCGGCACCGGTGCGAACTGCGATTGCGTCAGCCGCACCCAGTCCTGGTCCTCGACCTTCTGCAAGGCCTGCAGCTGCAGTCCTTCGGTCCAGTCCTGCGCGAGCAGCAGCGCCGCCGCCTCGGTGGCGGTGTCTTCCTGCGCGAACAAGGCCTTCAGCACCGAGCGTTGCCAGCCGCCGCGCGGCGCCGGCATGCCCGGCTCGCCGAACAGCGCGTGCTCGGCCTCGGTGTCGGCATCGGCGTCCTCGACCGAGACCGACAAGGCGTCGAGTTCATCCATCAACGCGTCGGACACCGGCTCGACCAGGTCCTCGGGGACCAGAAGAAGAAGCTCAAACATCAGCAGCAGACCTGTGCAAGCGTAGCGACGCGACTGGGGCTCACCTTTTATGCTGGCTCATCCAGCCTTCCAGATAGTGGATGCTGGTGCCGCCCTCGACGAACTTGGCATCCACCATCAGCTCGCGGTGCAGCGGGATGTTGGTGAGGATCCCCTCGACCACCGTCTCCGACAGCGCGATGCGCATGCGGGCCAGCGCCTGTTCGCGCGTGTCGCCATGCGTGATGATCTTGCCGATCATCGAGTCGTAGTTGGGCGGCACGAAGTAGTTGGCGTAGGCATGCGAGTCGACGCGCACGCCCGGGCCGCCCGGGGCGTGCCAGGTCGTGATGCGGCCCGGCGACGGCGTGAACTTGTACGGGTCCTCCGCGTTGACGCGGCATTCGATCGCGTGCCCGCGCATCTGGATCTGGCGCTGCTGGAACGGCAGTTTCTCGCCGGCCGCGACGCGGATCTGCATCTGCACGATGTCGATGCCGGTCACCAGCTCGGTCACCGGGTGCTCCACCTGCACGCGGGTGTTCATCTCGATGAAGTAGAACTCGCCGTTCTCGTACAGGAACTCGAAGGTGCCGGCGCCGCGGTAGCCGATGCGCTTGCAGGCGGCGGCGCAGCGGTCGCCGATCTTCTCGATCACGCGGCGCGGGATGCCCGGCGCCGGCGCCTCCTCGATGATCTTCTGGTGGCGGCGCTGCATCGAGCAGTCGCGCTCGCCCAGCCAGACGGCATTCTTGTGCTCGTCGGCCAGCACCTGGATCTCGATGTGGCGCGGGTTCTCGAGGAACTTCTCCATGTAGACGGCCGGGTTGCCGAAGGCCGCACCGGCCTCGGCACGCGTCGTCTGCACCGCGTGGATCAGCGCCGCCTCGGTGTGCACGACGCGCATGCCGCGCCCGCCACCGCCGCCGGCCGCCTTGATGATCACCGGGTAGCCGACCGCGCGGCCGATCTTGATGATTTCCTTCGGGTCTTCGGGCAGCGCGCCTTCGGAGCCGGGCACGCAGGGCACGCCCGCCTTGATCATCGCCTGCTTGGCCGACACCTTGTCGCCCATCGTGCGGATGGCGTCCGGCGTCGGGCCGATGAAGACGAAGCCGCTCTGCTCGACGCGCTCGGCGAAGTCCGCGTTCTCGGACAGGAAGCCGTAGCCGGGGTGGATGGCCTCGGCGTCGGTCACCTCGGCGGTCGAGATGATGGCCGGCATGTTGAGGTAGCTCGCGGACGACGCCGCCGGGCCGATGCACACCGCCTCGTCGGCCAGCTTGACGTACTTGGCGTCGCGGTCGGCCTCGGAATAGACCATGACGGACTTGATGCCCATCTCGCGGCACGCTCGCTGAATCCGCAGGGCGATCTCGCCTCGGTTCGCGATCAGGATCTTCTTGAACATGCGCGAGGCCTTATTCGATGATGAACAAGGGCTGGCCGAACTCGACCGGCTGGCCGTTGGCGCACAGGATCTTGGTGACGGTGCCGGACTTGTCGGCCTCGATCTCGTTCATGATCTTCATCGCCTCGATGATGCAGATCGGCTCGCCTTCCTTGACCGTGCTGCCCACCTCGACGAAGGGCTTGGCGCCGGGACTGGCGGCGCCGTAGAAGGTGCCGACCATCGGCGACTTGACGGTGTGGCCGGCGGGCGCAGCCGGGGCTTCCGCCGGGGCGGCAGCCGCTGCTGCGGCGGCCGGGGCGGCCGCGACGGGGGCCAGCACCGGTGCGGCGTAGGTGACGGGGCCTGCGGCCACGGCGGACGGATCCGACTTCACGATCCGGACCTTGCCGTCCGCTTCGGTGATCTCCAGTTCGGAAATGTTCGACTCCGATACCAGGTCGATCAGGGTCTTCAGTTTGCGCAGGTCCATGGGTTCTCCAACTTCTGTCGTCGTTGTTGTCTCGGGCGCACGCGACCCCGGTCGGGCCGCGGGCGCCCCGGGGTCAGGCCGCCCGGTTCGAGCGGCGCTTCGCGTCGCGTGCCAGCACGTGGCGCAGGGCGCAGGCATAGCCGTCCGCGCCCAGGCCGACGATCACGCCGTCGGCCAGGTCCGAGAAATAGGAATGGTGGCGAAAGGCTTCCCGCTTGTGCACGTTAGACAGGTGCACCTCGATGAACGGGATCGCGACACCGGCCAGCGCATCGCGCAACGCGACGCTGGTGTGGGTGAACGCCGCCGGGTTGATGATGATGAACTGCGTGCCGTCGAGCCGTGCGGCCTGCACCCGGTCGACCAGCGCCCCTTCGTGGTTGCTCTGGAAGCTGCTCAGCGTCGCGCCTGCCTGCGTGGCGATCTCGGCGAGATCTGCATCGATCTGCGCCAAAGTCATCGAACCATAGACCTCCGGCTCGCGGGTGCCGAGCAGGTTCAGGTTCGGACCGTGCAGGACCAGGATGTGCATGAAGCGGGTGTCAGGCGCCTTGGCAGGCCGCCTGGAATTTTTGCGAAGGCTGAACTTTACGCGCTTTAGGGGCCGAAGACAGCAAAATGCAAAAAACTCGGCCGGACGTTCGTCAGGCCGGTTGTTGTGCCCAGTTCGACAGGTCTTGCTCGCTCAGGCTGCCCAGTTTGCGCGCGATGATGCGCCCGTCGCGGCCGAAGACGGCACTGAAGGGCAGGCCGCCGCGCTCGTTGCCGAGCGATCGCGCGAGGTCGACGCCGGTCAGTCCGGCCAGCCCGACCGGAAACCCGACCGGCAGCTTCTGCAGGAACTCGCGCACCGGCGTCGGGCTGTCGACCGCCAGGCCGACGACGCGCCAGCCCTCGGCCTGCCGGGCGCGCTGGAAGGCGTCGAGCAGCGGCATTTCCTTGACGCAGGGCGCGCACCAGGTGGCCCAGAAGTTGAGCAGCAGTGGCTGCCCGCGCAAGCCGGCCATCTGCAGCGTGCCGCCATCGGGCCGGTCGAACTGCAGGTCCCAGAGCGCCTGTTCGGCCGGCGGCAGCGCATTGCGCTGTTCGCGCCACCAGCCGAAGCCGGCGCCGGCGGCCAGCGCGACGCCGGCCACGCCGAGGGTCAGCGCATGGCGGCGGTTCATGCCGGCTCCGCGGACATCAGGCGCCGCAGCGCGGCCAGGTCGCCGCGCTCGCTGCGCCCCCGGCTGTCCGGCTTGAGGGCACCGCGCAGGTCGTCGCGGTCGAGGATCGTCAGGTGCACCGTGACTTCTTCGCCGAGCGCCGCGCTCGGGCTGCTGACCGTCAGGACGTCGATCGGCTCGCTGCGGGGCCCGTCGAGGCTGCCGACGTCGTACGGCACGCGGCGGTCGATCAGGGCCAGTTCAGCCTCCTTCGAGTCGTCGCAGAACAGCTCGATGCGCACGCTGTTGAGCCGCGTCGCGGTTCCGCGCCAGACCGCGCCGTGCAGGTGGGGCCGGAACGCCTCCAGCCGTTCCATCCAGGCCAGCGCCACTTCACGCAGCGCCCGCAGCTCGGCCGGCTGGGTGTCGGCGCAGAAGAGTGCAATGTAGGCCCGCACCTCGTCTTCGACCTGGTCGTTGTCGGGCAGGTCGACCGAGCGGGTGCTGCGCTTGCCGAGATCGCGCGCCGCGCGGCGTTTCGCCGGCCCGTACTCCATGCCTTCCTCGACGATGAGCCGTGCCGCGGCGCTCGCCAGTTCGTCGGTCAGGGAAGGTGCCATCCGGGGATTCTAGGGCGCGGCATCGCCACGCTAGGGCAACTCCACCACCCCCATCCGGGCCGCCACGGTGCCCGCGCGCCCGACGACGTAGGCCGAGCCCGGCCGCTTCTCGAAGCGCTTGGGCGCCGGCAGCATCACCGCCAGCCGCGCCGCCTGCAGCGTGCCGAGCCCGGCGGCATCGACCCGGAAGTAGTGCCGCGCCGCCGCCTGCGCCCCGAACACCCCTTCGCCCCATTCGACGTTGTTCAGGTAGATCTCCAGGATGCGCTGCTTCGACAGCAGCCCCTCCAGCATGAAGGTGATGACGAACTCCTGCGCCTTGCGCGGCAGGCTGCGCTCGCTGCCGAGGAACAGGTTCTTCGCCAGCTGCTGGGTGATGGTCGAGCCGCCGATGATCTTCGGCTCGGCCCGCCGCGCCGGCGCCGCGTGCGGCTTCGCCGGCCGCTGCTCCAGGCGTTCGTTGATCTTCCCGGCCCGGGCCTCGGCGCGCTGGTTCTTTTCCCAGGCCTTCTCGACCGCGTCCCACTCGACCCCGCTGTGCTCGGTGAAGCCGGCATCCTCGGAGGCGATCACCGCGCGCTTCAGGTGGTCGGAGATGCGCTCATACGGTTGCCACTGCTGGCTCCACGGCAACTCGTGCTTCTCCGCCAGCAACCGCCAGGCTTCCGAGCGCTGGAAGGTGGTGGATTCCGGGTCGACCACCGCCATCAGCGCGACCCGCGCGAGAAAGTACAGCTGCAGCGCCAGCGCGGACAGCAGCAGCAGCGCGACCAGGCGCGCGCCCTGTCGGATCGCGGCCTTCATCGTTGGGCAGCGGAAAGGCGGGCCTGCAGCGCGGCCAGCACCGGCTTCGTGTCCGGGCGCATCCCGCGCCACACGAAGAAGGCCTCGCCGGCCTGCTCGACCAGCATGCCCAGCCCGTCGCGGCCGACCGCGCCGTGTTGCGCAGCCCATTCGACGAAGCCCTGCGCGGCCGGCCCGTACATCATGTCCAGCGCCAGCGCGCCCGGCCGCAGCACGCGCGGCGACACCGGGATCGCGGCCCCTTGCATGCTGCTCGCGCTGGCGTTGACCACGACGTCGAAGCGTTCGCCGCAGCCGTCCAGCGTCGCGGCCGCGAGCGCGACCCCCATTCCATCGGCCAGCGCCGCGTGGCGCGCCACCAGCGCCTGCGCCTTGTCGACGCTGCGGTTGGCCAGCACCAGCTGCACCGGCCTGGCTTCCAGCAGCGGGCCGAGCGCACCCGATGCGGCACCGCCCGCGCCGACCACCAGCACGCGCTGCCCGGCGAGCGGGCGCGCCGCGTTCTGCTCGATGTCGCGCACCAGCCCGCAGCCGTCGGCGTTGTCGGCCAGCCAGCCGTCCGCATCGAAGCGCAGGATGTTGGCCGCACCCGCCAGCGTCGCGCGCGGCGTGCGGTGCACCGCCAGCGCGAACGCGTCGAACTTGAACGGCACCGTGATGTTGCAGCCGCGCCCGCCGCCGGCCGCGAAGGCGCGCACCGTGTCGGCAAAGCCGTCCATCGGGCACAGCAGCCGGTCGTACTGCAGCGCCTGCCCGGTCTGCTCGGCAAAGCGCGCATGGATGAACGGCGACTGGCTGTGCTCCACCGGGTTGCCGGCGACGACGTAGCGGTCCATGGGGTCAGCGTTGCGCCGGGGCGCTCAAGGTGGTTTCCAGGCCCTCTTCGCGCGTGAAGCGAAAGCGCGAGGTGATGACCAGCTGGTCGGCGCGCTTGCGCATCTCGGGGCTGAACTGGCCGAACGGCGCGGCGGCGCGCACGATCGCGATCGCCCGCTTGTCCAGCAGCGGCGACTTCGACGGCCGCACGATCTCGGTGTCGAGCACGCGGCCGCCGGCGTCGATGGTGATCACCATCATCAGGTCGCCATAGATCTTCTTGCCCTGCGATTCGGGGAAGTTGCGCGTGCCGCGGTCTTCGATCTTGCGGCGCAGCGAGTCGTAGTAGATCGCGTACAGCTCCTCGCGCGTGGCCGGGCTGATGTAGCGCTTCTTCGGCCGCGAGTTCTCCTCGTTGATGCGCTTCTCGATCTCGGCCAGCAGCTGCAGCAGCTGGCGGCGGCGCTCTTCCTGCGCACGCGCGGCCGGGTCGCCGCGGTCGCGCTTCGGGTCGGGCGCCGGCAGGTAGGCCAGTTCGCGGCGGATCTGCGCCAGCAGCTGCTGCTGCGTCTCCTGCAGCTGCTCGATCTGCTTGTGCGCGTCGTCGGCCGAATCGCCCAGTTCGATCAGCGGCGACGACGGCAGCGGCGAGGTCGCGCGCCCGCGCTCGGCCTCGCCGCCGCCGGCCAGGTTGCGCTGCGCGATCGCCTGCGCCTTGGCCGGCGCCTCGGCCGAGCTGCCGTTGACCAGGATGACTTCCAGCGGCGTGTCCTGGAACACGCGGTTGAAGCCCTCGGGGTCGACGAAGCGCACCACCAGCAACAGGGCGTGCACGCCGATCGACACCGCGAGCGCGATCTGCAGGGTGGTGAATTTCTTCAGCATCTCGGCAAGGTTCAGGCGGCGGGGGTCGGGACTTCCTCGTCGACGGCGTCCGCCTGCACGTCGATCGCGAGCGTCAGCGGACCGGCCGCGACTTCCTCGCTCTCGACCTCGGCTTCGGCCTCGTCGACCGTCTTGTCGTCCTGCGTCGTCGCCGGGTCGTCCAGGCGCGCCAGCACGCTGGCGTGGACGTCCAGCGTCAGCAGGTCGGTGCCGGTGATGCGCACCCGCACGTGCGCGCCGCGCGGCAGCCGTTCGGCGCCGACGGCACGGAACACCAGCGGCAGCGTGTCGGCGCGCACCAGGCCTTCCTTCATCACCGCAGCGTCGAGTTCGTGCACCTCGTTCTGCTCGAGGTACTTGAGCGTCCAGTAGCGCTCGATGCCCGACTGGAAGCCGTTGTAGGCGCCGTAGGCGGCGTCGAAGCTGGAAATGATGGAGAACAGCGCCGCATCCTTCGGCTTGAACGGGGCGGCCAGCGCCGCCGTGCGGCCGTGCCGCGCGCAGGCGATGATCTGCCACTGGTTCAGCAGGTCGACGTAGCGGCGCAGCGGCGAGGTGGCCCAGGTGTACTGCGCCACGCCCATGCCGGCGTGCGGCGCGGCCTTGGTGCCCATGCGCACCTTGACGCCCGGCGCCATGCTGGCCTGGCTGCGGTAGATGCCGGGCACGCCCAGCTCGTGCAGCCAGCCGCCCCAGGTGCTGTTGGCCAGGATCATCGCCTCGGCGACGATCAGGTCGAGCGGCGAGCCGCGCTGGCGCGTGCCGATGCTCACGCGCTCGTCGCCGCGCGGCTCGGCGCCGTCGTTGCCTTCGAGCTTGAAGTTGTAGTCGGCGCGGTTGAACAGCTCCGGCTTGCCGCGCACCACCTCGCGCGCCGCCTTCAGGTGGCGGGCCAGCCGGAAGCAGAAGCCGAGCTCGGGCGCGAAGTCGTAGGCGGCCGGCGCGTCGCCGGTCAGCGTGGCCTCGGTGATGACCGCGTCGAGCTGGTCGTGCCGCAGGTTGGCGGCGATCGGCACGCGCTCGAGCCGCGTCTCGGTGGCTTTCACTTGCAGCGTGGCCTCGTCGAAGCTGACGTACAGCGACACCGACGGGCAATCGCGCCCGGCCTGCAGCGTGTAGGCCTGCACCACGTCGTCGGGCAGCATCGTCAGCTTGTAGCCCGGCATGTAGACGGTGGACAGCCGGTCGCGCGCGACCTTGTCGATCGGGCCGTCGGGTGCGATCGCCAGGCTGGGCGCGGCGATGTGCACGCCGAACACGACAGTGCCGCTGCCCAGGCCCTGCACCGACAGCGCGTCGTCGATCTCGGTGGTCTGCGAATCGTCGATCGAGAAGGCCTGCACCGCCGCCACCGGCAGCACGTCCTTGATGGCCGGCGCCGACAGCGCCGGGAAGCCGGTGCCCTTCGGGAAGTTCTCGAACAGGAAGCGCCGCCAGTGGAACTGGTAGGGCGAGTCGATCGCGCCGGCGGCCGTCAGCAGGTCGAGCGGCGCCTTCTGTGCACGGCGCGAGGCTTCGACGACGGCCTTGTACTCGGCGGCGTTCTTGTCGGGGCGGAACAGGATCTTGTAGAGCTGCTCGCGCACCGGCGCCGGGCACTGGCCGGCCACCAGCTCGGCGGCCCAGGCGTCGATCTGCGCGGCCAGCTGCTTCTTGCGCTCGATGCCCAGCAGCGCGGCCTTGACGATGTCTTCCGGCGCCTTCTTGAACTGGCCCTTGCCGAGCCGGCGGAAGTAGTGCGGCGCCTCGAACAGCCGGAACAGTGCGGCCGCCTGCTTCTCGACGCCGGCGCCGGCCTCGAAGTAGTCGCGCGCCAGGTCGGCGAAGCCGAACTCGGTCTCGGGCGCGAATTCCCAGGCCAGGTCGAGGTCGATCTCGCGCGCGAGCCGCTGGCCCTCGGCGATCAGCTCGGCGGGCAGCGGTTTCTCGAACTTCAGCAGCACGTTGGCCGCCTTCACCTTCACGCGCTTGCCGGAGTCGAGCTCGATCTGCATCGAGCTGTCGGCTTCGGTCATCACGCGGCCGGCGAGGAACTTGCCGGCGTCATCGAACAATGCGTACATGGGCGGGATTGTCGCCTGAAGCCCGTGCCCTTCAGGGGGCGGGCGCGAGCTTCAGGAAATGCATCAGGTGGGGCAGGTGGTGTTCGAAACCGGTCAGCGCGTGGTCGCTGCCTTCGACGATGCGCAGGTGGGCGCCGCGGTAGCGCTTGCTCATCTCGCGCCAGTCGAGCACCTCGTCGCCGGTGGCGATGACGGCGAAATAGCGCGACGGCTGCGCCAGCACCGGCGGCGCCATCGCCCGCAGCTGGTCGACGTAGGCCGGCACGAACCAGAAGCGCTCGTCGCTGTGCCAGGCCTTGGTTTCGCCGATGTGGGCCGCCAGGTCGCGCGCGGGGTCGACCGCCGGGTTCAGCAGCACCGCCGGGCACTGCAGCCGCTCGGCCAGCACGGTGGCGTAGAAGCCGCCCAGCGAGCTGCCGATCACCGCCATGCCATCGCGCGGCCAGCGTGCCACCCCGGCCAGCAGGCCGTCGACGGCTTCCTGCGGCGACGGCGGCAGCTGCGGGCACCACCAGGTGACGCGCGGCGCGTGCCGGCGCACCCAGGCCTCGACCAGGCGTGCCTTGGTCGATTGCGGGGACGAGCGGAAACCGTGCAGGTAGAGGAGGTGGGTGGTCATGGGAAACGCCACGAAAACGCCGCGAAAGGCACGGAACCTGCGGGGCGCGAGCGAGTCTAGCTCGGCGCTCCGCGCCCCGAGCGACCCCGCCGCACGCTCTACACTTTGTTTCGTCGCGCCGTTGCCTCGCGCCTCCCATCCGACGACCGCCCCTTCACAAGGAATCCGTTGACGTGAAAGCCCCCTTGTTCCCCGCGACCCCCGCCGGCCTGTCGCTCGTGCTCGCCGGTTTCCTGCTGCAGGGCTGCGTCACCACCGCGCCGCCCATCGTCGTGGTGGCCCCGGCCGGTGCCGCGTCCGCGCCGGTCAGCGCCGCGGCGGCGGCCGCCGCCGCATCGGCCGCCTCGGCGCCCGGTGCGACCATCGTGCGGCTCGACCCGGCCGCGCCCAAGCCCTTCGACGAAGTCATCAAGGGCGCGACGCGCCAGGATGGTTTCGTGCCCGTGTGGCGCAAGGACGAGAAGACCTGGCTCGAGATCCCGGTCGAGCGCCTCGACCAGCCCTTCCTGCTGTCGATCAACATCTCCAACTCGGTCGGCGAGCGCGGCCTGTACGCGAGCCAGATGGGGCCGCAGTGGCTGGCCAGCTTCCGCAAGATCGGCAGCAACCTGATCCAGCTGGTGGCGCTGAACACCAGCTACGTCGGCACCACGCCGGCGATGCGCGCGAGCGTCGAGCAGGCCTTCTCGAACAGCCTGCTGGGCGCGGCCAGCATCGTCAGTGCGCCGCACCCGCAGCGCAAGTCGGTGCTGGTCGATGCCAACTTCCTGCTGTCCGACATGCCGGGCTACTCGACGGCCATCGAGACCGCGTTCCGGCTGCCGTACGCGCTGGACCGCGGCAATTCGTTCTTCGAGCGCATCCGCACCACCGACGACATCACGACGCTGAATGCGCGCATGCATTTCGCGACCTCGCGGCTGCCCGCGCCGCCGCTGGTGCCGAGCCCGGTGCCGACCCCGCCGCCGCCGTCGACCACGCCCGATCCGCGCAGCATGTTCGTCGGTTTCGTCTACAACTTCACGAAACTGGCCGAACCGATGGCGCCGCGCAAGACCGACCCGCGGCTCGGCCACTTCTTCGACGTCGTCACCGACCTCACCAGCGACGCCAAGGCCAACCCGCGGCTGCACTACGTGAACCGCTGGCGCCTCGAGAAGAAGGATCCGCAGGCCGCGCTGTCCGAGCCGAAGCAGCCGATCGTCTACTGGCTCGACAAGAACATCCCGGTGCAGTACCGCGGCGCGGTCGAGGCCGGCATCCTCGAGTGGAACAAGGCCTTCGAGCGCATCGGCTTCAAGGATGCGATCGTCGTCAGCCAGCAACCCGACGACGCCGACTGGGACAACATGGACGCGCGCCATGCGTCGATCCGCTGGTTCACCGGTGCCGACGTCGGCTTCGCGATCGGGCCCAACCACTCCGATCCGCGCACCGGCGAGATCATCGATGCCGACATCGGCATGAGCGACGTGTTCGGGCGCAGCGCGCGGCGCTTCCTGGTCGAGGACGTCGGGCATGCGGCCGCCACCGCACCCGCGGCCTTCGCCCCCTGGAACAAGCCGCAGGGGATGGACTACTGCAACTACGCGCAGGAAGCCGCGCTGGAGATGGATTTCGCGCTCGACCTGCTCGAGGCGCGCGGCGAGATCGCGCCGGACGGCCCGGAGGCCGATGCCTTCGTGCTGTCGCGCATCAAGGACGTCGTGATGCACGAGGTCGGCCACACGCTCGGGCTGAAGCACAACTTCAAGGCCTCGACGGTGGTCACGCGCGCGCAGCTGCAGGACAAGGGCTTCACCGAGAGCAAGGGCATCTCCGGTTCGGTGATGGACTACAACGCCTACAACCTGGCGCTGTCGGGCGAGAAGCAGGCGAGCCTGAACAACACCACGCTCGGGCCGTACGACTACTGGGCGATCGAGTACGCCTACAAGCCGATCGCGCCGGCCGACGAGGCGGCCGAGCTGTCGCGCATCGCGTCGCGCAGCACCGATCCGCTGCTGGCGTATGCCGACGATGCCGAGGCCGGCGGGCAGCGCGGCAACGACGGCATCGATCCGCTGGTCAACCGCTTCGACCTCGGCGACGACCCGCTGGCCTACTACGAGAAGCGGCTGCAGCTGTCGCGCGAGCTGTGGCAGCGCGTGCAGGACCGCGTGCCGCAACCGGGCGACGAGGCGACGCGCCAGCGTCGCGTGCTGCTGAGCGGCTTCCAGCAGCTGGGCCGTGCGGCCGACCTGGTCGGCAAGTACGTCGGCGGCATGAACACCGTGCGCGACCTGCCGGGCTCGACCCGGCGGCCGGCCTATGCGCCGGTGGCGCCGGCCAAGCAGCGCGATGCGCTGCAGTTCCTGGCCCGGGGCTTGTTCAATGCCGACAGCTTCCGCTTCAAGCCGCAGTTCCTGTCCAGCCTGTCGCCCGACTACAACGAGTGGGACCGAGGCGGGCCGGTCAGCATCCCGGCGGCGGTGCTGCAGGTGCAGGTGACGGCGCTGGACCGGCTGATGAGTGCCGGCACCGCGTCGCGGCTGCTCGACCTGCCGCTGTACGTGGGGGATGCGAACAAGCGCAGCATCATCTCGCTGGCCGAGGTGTACGGCACGCTGCAGTCGTCGGTGTGGAGCGAGCTGAAGACCGGCAGCGACATCGACCGGCTGCGCCGCAACCTGCAGCGCGAGCACCTGCGCCGCGTGCAGGGCCTGCTGACGCGGGGAGCGGGCACGTTGCCGCCGGACGCGCTGAGCCTGGTGCGGATGGAGGCGGTGGAGCTGCAGGGGCAGCTGCGCGGGGCGGTCAACAGCCCGAAGCTGTCGGTGGAGAGCCGGGCGCACCTGCAGGACAGCCTGTCGACGCTGAACGAGGCGCTGAAGGCGTCGATGCTGCGGAGCTGACCCGGATTGGCATCCGGGCTGCGAATCCTGTAGCCCGGATGCAGCGCAGCGGAATCCGGGGGCCCTGTTCCTCAGCCCGCCAGGGACGTCAGCAGCTTGTCGTGCACACCACCGAACCCGCCGTTGCTCATGCACAGCACGTGGTCGCCGGGTTTCGCCGCCCGGCGCACCGCGGCGACCAGCTGGTCGATCGTGTCGCACACCACCGCCTTGTCGCCCATCGGTGACAGCGCTTCGCGCGCATCCCAGCCCAGGTTGCCCTGGTAGCAGAACGACAGGTCGGCCTCTTCCAGCGACCACGGCAACTGGGCCTTCATCGTGCCCAGCTTCATCGTGTTCGAGCGCGGCTCCAGCACGGCCAGGATGCGCTCCAGCCCCACCTTGCGGCGCAGCCCGTTGACCGTGGTGCGGATCGCCGTCGGGTGGTGCGCGAAATCGTCGTACACCTTCACGCCGCCGGCCTCGCCGCGCAGCTCCATGCGCCGGCGCACGTTCCGGAAGGTCGCCAGCGCCTTCGCGGCAACCTCGGGCGCCACCCCCACGTGCTCGGCCGCGGCGATCGCGGCCAGCGCATTCAGCTGGTTGTGCTCGCCCAGCAGCGGCCATTCGACGTGCGCGATCTTCAGGCTGCCGCGCAGCACGTCGAACACGTGCGGCTCGCCGCGCGCGCGCAGCGCGCCCGGCGTCTCCTTGCGGGCGCCGAAGCGCACCACCTCGCTCCAGCAGCCGCGCGCCAGCACGCGCTGCAGCGATTCCTCGCGCGCGTTGACGACCAGCCGCCCGGCGGCCGGCACCGTGCGCACCAGGTGGTGGAACTGGGTCTCGATCGCGCCCAGGTCGGGAAAGATGTCGGCGTGGTCGAACTCGAGGTTGTTCAGCACCGCGGTGCGTGGCCGGTAGTGCACGAACTTGCTGCGCTTGTCGAAGAACGCGGTGTCGTACTCGTCGGCCTCGATCACGAAGGGCTGGCCCTGGCCGAGCCTGGCCCCTGGGCTCGCCGAGCCCAGTCGTGCGGAGACACCGAAGTTCTGCGGCACCCCCCCCACCAGGAAGCCCGGCTTCAGCCCGGCCTGCTCCAGCACCCAGGCCAGCATCGAGGTGGTGCTGGTCTTGCCGTGCGTGCCGGCCACCGCGAGCACGTGGCGGCCCTGCAGCACGTTCTCGGCCAGCCACTGCGGGCCGCTGGTGTACGGCAGCCCGGCGTCGAGGATGGCTTCCATCAGCTCGTTGCCGCGCGACACCACGTTGCCGACGACGAACAGGTCGGGCTTGAGCTGCAGCTGGTCGGTGCCCCAGCCTTCGATCAGGTCGATGTCGAGCGCGCGCAACTGGTCGCTCATCGGCGGGTAGACGCCGGCGTCGCAGCCGGTGACGCGGTGCCCGGCCTCGCGCGCGAGCGCCGCGATGCCGCCCATGAACGTCCCGCAGATGCCGAGGATGTGGATGTGCATGCCTTACTTCAGCACGGATCGTGCCGCGGCGATCGTGGCCTCGATGTCTTCGGCGGTGTGGGCGGCGCTGACGAAGCCGGCCTCGTACAGCGCCGGGGCGATGTACACGCCGTGGTCCAGCAGGCCGTGGAAGAAGCGGTTGAAGCGCTCCTTGTCGGTGGCCATCACCGTGGCGTAGTTCTGCGGCAGGTCCTTGGCGAGGAAGAAGCCGAACATGCCGCCTTCGCAATCGGTCGACCACGGCACGCCGTTGTCGCGCGCGACGGCGGCCAGCCCGTCGACCAGGCTGCGCGTGCGTGCCGACAGCGCCTCGAAGAAGCCGGGCCGCTGGATCTCGCGCAGCGTCGCCAGGCCGCAGGCGGTGGCCACCGGGTTGCCCGACAGCGTGCCGGCCTGGTAGACCGGGCCGAGCGGCGCCAGCTGCTCCATCACCGCGCGCTTGCCGCCGAAGGCCGCGAGCGGCATGCCGCCGCCGATGACCTTGCCGAACACGCTGAGGTCGGGCTCGAAGCCGGGCAGCGCCCGCGCGTACAGGCCCTGCGCGCCGTGCAGCCCGACGCGAAAGCCGGTCATCACCTCGTCGAACACCAGTAGCGCGCCGTGCTGCGTGCACAGTTCGCGCAGCCGCTTCATGAAGGCGAGCTGGGTGCGCACGAAATTCATGTTGCCGGCGATCGGCTCGATCATCACGCAGGCGATGTCGCGCCCGTGCAGGCTGAAGGCCTCCTCGAGCTGCGCCAGGTGGTTGAACTCGAGCACCAGCGTGTGCTGCACCACCTCGGCCGGCACGCCGGCGCTGGTGGGGTTGCCGAAGGTCGCGAGGCCCGAGCCGGCCTTCACCAGCAGCGCGTCGGCATGGCCGTGGTAGCAGCCCTCGAACTTGACGATCTTGTTGCGCCCGGTCGCGCCGCGCGCCAGGCGCAGCGCGCTCATCGCCGCCTCGGTGCCCGAGCTGACGAGGCGGATCTGCTCCATGCTGGGCACGAGCTTCAGGATCTCCTCGGCCAGCTCGATCTCGCGCTCGGTGGGCGCGCCGAACGAGAAGCCGTCCAGCGCCGCCTTCTGCACCGCGTCGAGCACCGCCGGGTGGCCGTGGCCGAGGATCATCGGGCCCCACGAGCCGATGTAGTCGATGTAGCGCCGGCCTTCGGCGTCGAACATGTAGGCGCCCTGCGCGCGCGCGATGAAGCGCGGCGTGCCGCCGACGGCGCGGAAGGCGCGCACCGGGGAGTTGACGCCGCCCGGGATGACGCGGCGCGCGCGCTCGAACAGCGCTTCGTTGGTCGTCTCAGTGGACATGCCGGGGATCCTTCGGGGCCTCGTCGTCGTTGGCGGCCGCGCCGCCTTCGCCTTCTTCACCTTCCTCGCCGGGCGGCAGCGCCCAGAAGAAGCGGTCGGGGATCACGTTGCCCATGCCGGGACGGAAGCCCGCGTCGAGCGCCTGGTCGAGGAAGGCGAGCGATTCGCCGACCGCCGCGTGCAGCTCGCTGCCGGCCGCCAGCAGCGCCGCCAGCGCCGACGACAGCGTGTCGCCCGCGCCGACGAAGCTGACCTCGAAGCGCTCGAACTTCTCGCCGGTGATCGCGCCCTGCGGCGAGGCCAGCACGTTGTCCATGAACTGGTCGGGCAGCGGCACGCTGGTCACCAGCACGAAGCGCGTGCCGTGCTGCGCCGCGGCCACCGCCAGCTCGCGCGGCGAGGCCGGGCGCTCGCTGCTCCAGTCGGGCAGCAGGAAGTCGGTCAGCGTCTGGTGGTTGCCCACCAGCACCTCGGTCTGCGGCAGCACCAGCTCGCGGAAGGCGTCGAGGTAGGCCTGCTGGTCGTCCTCTTCCATCCACGACAGGTTGGGCATGTACGACACCAGCGGCACCTCGGGGTAGTCGGACAGCACCTCGGCGACCGCGCTGACGCCCTCGGCCGAGCCGAGGAAACCGACTTTCCAGGCGGCGATGCTGACGTCCTCGAGGATGCTGCGCGCCTGCTCGACCACCACGTCGGCGTCGATCGCGCTGTGGTCGAACACCTCGGCCGTGTCGCGCAGGACGATCGCGGTGACCACCGGCAGCGCATGCGCGCCCATGGCGGCGATCGTCGCCACGTCACCGGCCAGGCCGCCGGCGCCGCTCGGGTCGCTGGCGTTGAAACTCATCACGCAGGCGGGGGCCGGAGCTTCCTGGTTCGGGTCGGACTGGGGGTCCGCAGGGGGGGCGTCAGGGGTCATTGGAAGTCCGTCAGGAAAGGAGAAGACGAGCCGGGTTTGCCGGCACTGACTTCTAGAAAAATGTGAGGAATGTGGCGTAGGTGCCTAGAAATCAATGTATTTTTGGCAATCTGCCTCGCTACAATCTTTTCTCATTGTAGTGAAGCGACAAAAACAAAGTGAGCAATGACCTCAGCGGTACCCGAACCTGGATGTGCCTGATCTGCGGCTGGATCTACGACGAAGCTGCTGGCGACCCGGAACACGGTATTGCACCAGGCACCGCATGGGAAGCAGTACCCATGAACTGGACCTGCCCGGAATGTGGCGCGCGCAAAGAAGATTTTGAAATGGTCCAGATCTGATGATCGCTGAGGCTCTTACATTGCGTGCCGGGCACAAGGCCCGGCCGCGCACAGTCATTGAGGGGATTCTCGGTGAGCAATGAAGCCATCGCAGGCATCAAGGTGCTGGTGATCGACGACAGCAACACCATCCGCCGCAGCGCGGAGATCTTCCTGAAGCAGGGCGGCCACACCGTGCTGCTGGCGGAAGACGGTTTCGATGCCCTGTCCAAGGTCAACGACCATGGCCCGGACCTGATCTTCTGCGACATCCTGATGCCGCGGCTGGATGGCTACCAGACCTGCGCCATCATCAAGCGCAACGCGAAATTCGCCGACGTGCCGGTGATCATGCTGTCCTCGAAGGACGGCCTGTTCGACAAGGCCCGCGGCCGCATGGTCGGCTCCGAGGACTACCTCACGAAGCCGTTCACGAAGGACCAGCTGCTGCAGGCAGTGGAACAGCACCGCCCGGCCCGCGGCTGATGCCCGGCCCGGCGCTTGCACCGAAGAGATGAAGGAGTAAGGACATGGCGATTCAGAAGATTCTGTTGGTCGACGACTCGAAGACCGAACTGCACTACCTGTCGGAGCTGCTCACGAAGCGCGGCTACACCGTGCGCACCGCCGAGAACGGCGAGGACGCGATGCGCCGCCTCGGCGAAGAGAAGCCCGACCTGATCCTGATGGACGTGGTGATGCCGGGCCAGAACGGCTTCCAGCTGACGCGCGCCATCACGCGCGATCCGCGCTTCACCGACGTGCCGGTGATCATGTGCACCAGCAAGAACCAGGAGACCGACAAGGTCTGGGGCATGCGCCAGGGCGCACGCGACTACATCGTCAAGCCCGTCGACGCCGACGAGCTGGTGTCCAAGATCCGCGCGTTCGACTGAACCCCGGCATCCTCCCAACCTCCACGTCTCCCAGGCGAAACTGAATGGCCAACAAGGAAGCATTGCGCGAGCTGCAAAGCCGCTTGGCCGAAAGGCTGCAGGCGGCGCGTACGCAAGAGCGCGGCCGCGCCTGGCTTGCCGTCGAGTGCGGCAGCCACGGGTTCCTGTTCCCGTTGCAGGAGGCCGGTGAAATCTTTCCGTTCTCGCCGGCGATGCCGGTGCCGTACACCAGCCGCTGGTTCATGGGCGTGGCCAACCTGCGCGGCAAGCTGCACGGCGTGGTCGACCTGGCCGGCTTCCTGGGCGTGCGCGGCAACGAGCCGGTGCGCGAGCAGTCATGGTTCGTCGCGTTCAACAACGACCTGAACATCAACTGCGCGGTGCTGGTCGACCGGCTCGCCGGGCTGCGCAACCTCGACCAGCTGACGCCTGAGGCCGATGACGGCCAGGCGCGACCGGCCTTCGTCGGCACGCACTATCGCGACGAAGGCAACCGCCTGTGGCGCGAACTGAACCTGGCACAGCTGGCCAACGAAGCAGCTTTCCTGAAGATCGCCGGCTGATGCGCAGCGCGCGCCGGCCCTCCTGACTGCATTACCCAAAGACGACGCAACGAGGCACCTATGAGCTTCCTGGACAAAATCAAAGGCAAGGGCAAAGGCCGCGACGACGCGTATGCCGACGGTGGCGCCATGGCGCTGGACGACGCGTCTCTGGACCTGGGACGCGACGACGCGACGCGGCCCGACGGTGGAGCGCAGACGGTGAACCTCGATTCGTCGATCATCTCGGAGGCCGCGCCTTCGGAGATCGCCGACTTCTCCGAGACCCGCCTGCCGAGCGGCGACAACGCCGCGCTGATGGCCGGCACCGGCGTGCCGCTGATCGGCAGCCGCCCGGTGTCGCAGCAGCAGCGCATCCTCGGTGCGATGGTGCTGATCGGTCTGGTCGGCCTGGTCGCGATGACGATCAGCTCGCTGAACCAGGCGAACAAGGGCGCGGCCCAGGTGGCCGCCTCGGGTCAGGCGCTGATGCAGTCGCAGCGTCTGGCGAAGTCGGTGTCGCAGGCGCTGATCGGCAGTGCGCAGGCCTTCCCGGAAGTGAAGGAAAGTACCGCGGTGCTGGCAAGCAGCGTGCGCGGCCTGGCCAAGGGCGACGCCAACATGGATGCGGCGCCGTCCGGCGTGCAGCAGGACCTGGAGCCGCTGCTGCCGCTGGTCGACCGCGCCGAGAAGAACGCGACGACCGTGCTGGCGCAGCAGAAGATCCTGACGCAGGTCGGCCAGGCGCTGCGCGCGATCAACCGCCAGTCGTCCGACCTGCTCGAAATCGCGGAAACCGTGTCGTCGCTGAAGCTGCAGCAGGAGGCCTCGCCGGCCGAGCTGTCGGCGGTCGGCCAGCTCGTGATGCTGACCCAGCGCATCGGCAAGTCGGCCAACGAATTCCTGACCATGGAAGGCGTGAGCCCCGAGGCCGTGTTCCTGCTGGGCAAGGACCTGAACTCGTTCCGCGAGATCGCCGACGGCCTGTCGAACGGCAATGCCGAACTGCGCCTGCCGGGCACCAAGGACCCGCAGACCAAGGAGCGCCTGACCGCGCTGCTCAAGCAATACGAAGAGACCCGCACGCAGGCCAGCTCGATCCTGGGCAACCTGCAGGGCCTGGTCTCGGCGCGTGAAGCGCAGTCGGCCATCATCGGCGACAGCGAGCCGCTGCGCAAAGGCCTGGAAGCGGTGCAGGTGCGCCTCGGCCAGGAGACCGGTTTCAATGTGGTGAGCCTGGGTCTGCTGCTGCTGTCGGCCGTCGTGCTGGCGCTGGGCGGTGCCGGTTTCCTGCAACTGTATGTGCGTGACCAGGCGCAACGTGCGGCGCTCGCCGAGAACCAGCGGCTGGAAGCCGAACGCCAGGAACAGGAAGCCAAGCGCGTCAACGACGCGAACCAGGCGGCCATTCTGCGGTTGATGAACGAACTGCAGACGGTTGCTGAAGGCGACCTGACCCAGCAGGCGACCGTGACGGAAGACATCACGGGCGCCATCGCCGACTCGGTGAACTACACGGTGGAAGAGCTTCGAACGCTGGTGTCGCAGGTGCAGGGCACGGTGGGCCGGGTGACCGAGACCACGCAGCAGGTGGAAGCGACGTCGACCGAACTGCTGGCCGCATCCGACGAACAGCTGCGCGAGATCCGCGAAACCGGCGAGTCGGTGCTGCAGATGGCCGGCCGAATCAACGACGTGTCGCATCAAGCGCAGCAGACGGCCCAGGTGGCGCGTCAATCGCTGCAGGCCGCCGAGTCCGGCCTGACCGCGGTGCAGAACACCATCGGCGGCATGAACTCCATCCGCGACCAGATCCAGGAAACCTCCAAGCGGATCAAGCGGCTGGGCGAATCGTCGCAGGAGATCGGCGAAATCACCGAGCTGATTTCCGACATTACCGAACAGACCAACGTGCTGGCACTGAACGCCGCCATCCAGGCCGCATCGGCCGGTGAAGCGGGCCGGGGCTTCTCGGTGGTTGCCGAAGAAGTGCAACGGCTGGCAGAACGCTCCGGCGACGCCACGCGGCAGATCGCGGCCCTGGTGAAAACCATTCAGACCGACACCCAGGATGCTGCGGCCGCCATGGAACGTTCGACGCAGGGCGTGGTGGAAGGAACCCGGCTGTCCGACGCGGCCGGTAACGCACTGGGCGACATCGACCGCGTGTCACGCCAGCTGGCCGACCTGATTGCGCACATTTCCAGCCAGGCATCGCGAGAAGCCGAATCGGCCAACGTGGTGGCGGCGAACATCCAGCACATCTTTGCGGTGACGGAGCAGACCGGTGAAGGTACGCGCTCGACGGCACAGATGGTGCGCGAACTGTCCCGGACGGCTGAAGAACTGAAGCAATCGGTTGCACGGTTCAAGATCGGTTGAGCTAGTGTGCTGTCTGCGGCCTGACACGCCGCAGCCCCCAACGCGACGATGAGCGACACCATGAGTGAGACGACAGACGACCTCAGCGCGCTCGCGTGGGTCCACGAAGAACTGCGCAAGTCCCTGGACACGGCCCACAAGGCCTTGCGCCGCTATGTGAAGGAGGCCGAGGCGAACAGCGGCTCCGACGTCGACGCGGTCGATCCGTCGGTGCTGCGCACCGCGCGCCAGCAGATCCACCAGGGTGTCGGTGCGCTCGAACTGGTCGGCCTGCCGGCCGTCGCCAGCGTGCTGGCCGCCAGCGAGGCGGCGGTGCAGCGCTTCGTCGCGAAGCCGCAGAAGCTCACGTCGGCCGAGGTCGACACCATCGAGCGCGCCTCGTTCGCGCTGCTCGACTACCTGCAGCGCCTGCTGGCCGACAAGCCGGTCTCGCCGCTCGCGCTGTTCCCGCAATACCAGGCCGTGCAGGCGCTGGCCGGTGCCGAACGCGTGCACCCGGCCGACCTGTGGCACATCGACTGGCGCTGGCGCGAGCTGCCCAGCGACGCGAGCGTCAAGCCGCGCGCCCCCGATTCGATCGCGCGCGGGCTGATGGAGCGCCAGCTGCTGCTGATCATGCGCGGCGAGCCGATGCCGGCGCTGCAGCGCATGAGCGACGTCTGCGCCGGCCTCGGCGCGCACGCGAAAGAGCTGACCCACTCGACGCTGTGGAAACTGGCCGCCGCCTTCTTCGAGAGCCAGGCCAATGGCCTACTGAAGGGCGACGTCCACACCAAGCGCGTCGCCTCGCGCCTGCTGGCGCAGCTGCGCACGCTGGAGCGCGGCCAGCCCGACGTGTCCGAGCGCCTCGCCCAGGACCTGCTCTTCTTCTGCGCGCAAAGCACCTCGCCCGGCGACGGCCGCAAGACGCCGCGCCTGGCCGCCGTGCGCCAAGTCTACGGGCTGGCCCAGCACCTGCCGGTCGACTACGACACCAGCCGCCTGGGCCGCTTCGACCCGGCCCTCATCGTGCAGGCGCGCAAGCGCGTCGCCACCGCGAAGGACGCCTGGTCGTCGGTCGCCGGCGGCGAAATGCACCGCATGAGCGGGCTGGCCGAGCAGTTCTCGCTGGTCGGCGATTCGGTCAAGCGCCTGTACCCGAGCGGCGAGCTGCTGGCCGACGAGATCCAGGGCGCCGTGCTGCAGACGCAGCAGGCCAACAGTGCCCCCGAGGCCGCGCTCGCGATGGAAGTCGCGACCAGCGTGCTGTACCTCGAGGCCTCGCTCGAAGACGCCGATTTCGACCACCCGGAGCAGGCCGCGCGCGTGCGCCGGCTGGCGCAGCGCATCGCCTCGGTGCGCGCCGGCAACACCCCCGACCCGCTCGAAGCGTGGATGGAGGAGCTGTACCGCCGCGTCTCCGACCGCCAGACCATGGGCAGTGTCGTGCAGGAGCTGCGCGCCTCGCTGTCCGAGGCCGAGAAGCTGATCGACCAGTTCTTCCGCGACCCGGCGCAGCGCGACGTGCTGGTGCCGGTGCCGAACCAGCTGTCCGCGATGCGCGGCGTGCTGTCGGTGCTGGGCATGGACCAGGCCTCGCAGGCGGTGCTGCGCATGCGCGAGGACGTCGACGGCCTGATCACGACCGAAGTCGACCCGCAGCGCGTGGTCCAGTCGGGCACGTTCGACCGGCTGGCCGGCAACCTGGGTGCGCTCGGCTTCCTGATCGACATGCTCAGCGTGCAGCCGGCGATGGCGAAGTCGCTGTTCGTGTTCGACGCGCGCTCCGGCACGCTGAGCCCGCTGATGGGCCGCAGCGCCGCCGCGCGCCAGGCGTCCAACCTCGCGCTGGCGCATGCGCCGGCGCCGGTCGAGCCGCGCCTGATCGAGCAGGCGCAGTCGCTGTCGCTCACCGCCGCCAGCGACCACGTGCCGCTGGACGAGGTCACCCGCGACCTGGACCGCCTGTCGCACGAGGCGCAGGCGGCCGAGCAGCCTGAGCTGGTGGCCGCCGTCGAGCATGCGAAGGAGGCCATCGGCCACGCGCACAACACCGAAGAGGTGGTGGCGGCGCGCGAGCAGCTGTCCGAGGCGCTGTCCGATTTCGTCCACACCGCCACCGACCCGGTGCTCGACATGCCCGAGGCCGCGCCGGCCAAGGTGCAGCCGGCGCTGTCGGCCGCGCCGGCCAGCATGGCCACCGACCTGGGCGACGACCCGGAGATGCGCGAGATCTTCCTCGAGGAAGCGCGCGAGGTCATCGAGACCGCCGAGACCGCGCTGAAGTCGCTGGCGAATGCCAGTGCCGACCTCGAGCAGCAGACCACCGTGCGGCGTGCCTTCCACACGCTGAAGGGCAGCTCGCGCATGGTCGGGCTGAAGGAATTCGGCGAGGCCGCGTGGGCCTGCGAGCAGGTCTACAACACCTGGCTTGCCGGTCAGAAGGCCGCCGACCCGACGCTGCTGAATTTCTCCAACGAAGCGCTCGCCTACTTCGCGAAGTGGGTCGACGCGATCGCGGCACAAAACGTGACCGGCTTCCAGGCCGCCACCGTCAAGGCCGCGGCCGAGGCGCTGGGCCGCGGCGATCCGGTGCCGCCGATCAAGGTCGGTGCCACCTCGCCGGTGCCGCTGATGTCGCTGTCGTTCGGCGACGGCAAGCCTGCTGCGGCACCGCCCGCGCCGGTCGTCACCGCGCCGGTGTCGAAGCCGGTTCCGCTGGCGGCTGCCGTGCCGCCGGCGCCGCCTGCCAAGCCGGTCGCCCCGCCGGTCGCCTCGGCGCCGCTGCCGCTGGCCGACCTGTCGTTCGACCTCGACCTGGGTGCGTTCGATGCCCCGGCCGCCGTGCCGCAGGCCACGCCGGCCGCCGCCAGCGAGCTGCCGTCGTTCGAGCTGCCCGACACCTCGATGCTCGATTCGCTCGAGCTGGGGGCCGATGCGCCGATCGAATCGGTGCTCGACCCGGTGTCGCCGGCCGCGGCCGTACAGCCGCAGTCGCTGCCGGCCGAATCGGTCGAGCTGATCGAGCTCGATCTCGGCGACGACATCTTCGGCGGCGAGCCGGTGATCGAGGCCGCGCCGATGATCGCCGAGGTGGCCGCCACGCCGCTGGAGGCCGCTGCGCCCGAAGCGGCGCCGCTGTCCGATGACGACCAGGTCAAGATCGTCGGGCCGCTGCGCATCGGCATCCCGCTGTTCAACATCTACCTGAACGAGGCCGACGAGCTGTCGCGCCGGCTGACCACCGAGGTCGCCGAATGGGCGATGGAGCTGCACCGTCCGGTCGGCGAAATGCCGATCGCGCTGGCGCACTCGCTGGCCGGCAGCTCGGCCACCGTCGGCTTCACCGAGCTGTCGCACCTGGCCCGCCTGCTGGAACACGCGCTGATGCGCTCGCAGTCGATCGGTGTCGGCACCATCGAAGAGGCCCGGCTGTTCGTCGACTCGGCCGAGGAAGTGCGGCGCCTGCTGCACCAGTTCGCCGCCGGCTTCCTGAAGCCTGCCGCACCCGAGCTGCTGGAGCGCCTGGCGGCGCACGAGCTGAGCTCGGCGCAACGCCTGCAGGCCGTCAACGCTGCCAACGAGGCCGCGCCGCCGGTCATCGACGACATTCCCGCGCCGCAGCCGGAAGCCGGCTTCGATGCGCTGGACATCTCGTTCGACGAGCCGGTGCCCGAGCTGGCCTTGAACGAGCCGGTGATCGAAGTGGCCGAGGTGCCCGAGGTGAGCGACGTGGCCGAGTTCGTCGACCCCGAAGCGCTGGCCGCCGCGACCGAAGGCTCGTTCGGCACCAACGACACCAACTTCGCCGGCCTCGGCCTGCCCGAACTGAAGGCCTTCGAGCCGCTCGCGGCCGAGCCGCAGCGCTCGGCGCCGGTGCGGGTCGATGCGGACGACGAGGACGATGAAGACGACGACCTCGACGCGGTCGACGCGGTCGACGCCGAGCTGTTCCCGATTTTCGAGGAAGAAGGCGAAGAGCTGATCCCCGAGCTGGCCGGCAAGCTGCGCGAATGGGCGCGGCGTCCGGGCGACAACGGCCCGGCGGCCGCCTGCATGCGCACGCTGCACACGCTGAAGGGCGGTGCCCGCCTGGCCGGCGCGATGCGCCTGGGCGAAATGGCGCACCGGCTGGAAACCCGCATCGAGCACCTGCTGCAACAGGCGACGCCTGCGACCACGCAGGACGTCGAGGCGCTGCAGTCGCGCGCCGACGGCCTGGCCCACACCTTCGAAGCGCTGCGTTCGCGCGATGCCCAGGCGTATGCCGAGGCGGCCGCGCCGGTGTACGCGCCGCCCCCGCCGGTGGCCCCGCCGCCGGTGGTCGTGGCGCCGCCCGTGGTGCAGGCGCCGGTCGCGCCGCCAGTGGTGGTGCCCCCGCCGGTGGTCGCCGCCCCGATCCAGCCCGCCGAGACGTTCGCCGAGCAGCCGCCGGTCACCGAGCCGCTGCCGCTGGAGCCGGCCACCGCGCCTGCGCCGTTCGTCGAGGCACTGGAACCGACCCCTGTCCAGGCCCAGGCCCAGCCCCAGGCCCAGAACCCCGTCATGACGCCGGCCCGCGTCGCGGCCCAGCAGGTGGCGCCCTCGGGCGACATCGACTGGTCGCGCTTCGCGGCCACGCCGGGCGCGGTGGTGGCGGCCGACGCCACCGTCGCGCCGACGCATTCCGCGGTGCGCGTGCGCGGCCCGCTGCTCGAACGCCTGGTCAACCAGGCCGGTGAGGTCAGCATCACGCGCTCGCGGATCGAGGCCGAGGTCGGCAACATCCGCGGCTCGCTGTCCGACCTGACGGACAACCTGGAGCGCCTGCGCGGCCAGTTGCGCGACATCGAGCTGCAGGCCGAGACGCAGATGAGCTCGCGGCTGGAGCAGGCGAAGGCGCAGGCCCAGTCGTTCGACCCGCTCGAGTTCGACCGCTTCACGCGCTTCCAGGAACTGACGCGGATGATGGCCGAGTCGGTGAACGACGTGGCCACCGTGCAGCGCACGCTGCACCGCACGCTCGAGACCACCGAGGACGAGCTGGCGGCGCAGGCCCGGCTGACGCGCGACCTGCAGGACGACCTGCTGCGTACCCGCATGGTCGAGTTCGAAAGCGCCTCCGACCGCCTGTACCGCGTGGTCCGCCAGGCGGCCAAGGAAACCGGCAAGCAGGTGCGCCTGGACATCATCGGCGGCTCGATCGAAATCGACCGCGGCGTGCTGGACCGCATGACGCCGGCCTTCGAGCACCTGCTGCGCAACTGCGTGACGCACGGCATCGAGCGTCCCGACGTGCGCACCGGTGTCGGCAAGGACGCCGCCGGCAGCATCACCGTGTCGCTGCACCAGGAAGGCAACGAAGTCGGCGTGGAATTCCGCGACGACGGCGCCGGCCTGAACCTGGCGCGCATCCGCGACAAGGGCGTCGCGATGGGCCTGATCAAGGCCGACGAATCGCACAGCGATGCCGAACTGGCCAACCTGATCTTCACGCCCGGCTTCTCCACCGCCGACCAGGTGACCGAACTGGCCGGCCGCGGCGTCGGCATGGACGTGGTGCGTTCCGAAGTGAACGCGATGGGCGGGCGCATCGAGACCGCCACCGCGGTCGGCCAGGGCACCAGCTTCAAGCTGCTGCTGCCGTTGACGACGGCGGTGACGCAGGTGGTGATGCTGCGCTGCGGCAGTACCGTGGTTGCGGTGCCGGCGACGCTGATCGAGATCGTGCGCCGCGCCAAGCTGGACGAGCTGGAGCATGCCTACGCCAGCGGCACCTTCCCGGTGGGCGACCGCTCGCTGCTGTTCTTCTGGCTGGGTGCGCTGCTGCAGCAGACGGCGATCACCCAGGAAGTCAGCCGCATGCGCCCGGTGGTGGTGGTGCGAAGCGCGCAGCAGCGCATCGCGCTGCACGTGGACGAAGTGCTGGGCAACCAGGAAGTGGTCGTGAAGAACCTCGGGCCGCAGCTGTCGCGCCTGCCGGGCCTCGCGGGCATGACGCTGCTGGCCTCGGGTGCCGTCGCGCTGATCTACAACCCGGTGGCGCTGGCCACGCTGTACGGCGATGCGGCACGTGCCGCGACGCTGGCGGCACGCCACGCACCGACCCAGTCGCACGTCATCGAGACCAGCTCCACCGAAGCCCCGCAGCGCTTGGCGCCGCTGGTGCTGGTGGTCGACGATTCGCTGACGGTGCGCCGCGTCACGCAGCGCCTGCTGGTGCGCGAAGGCTACCGCGTGCAGCTGGCCAAGGACGGCATCGAGGCACTCGAACGGCTGGCCGAAGACCTGCCGCAGGTGGTGCTGAGCGACATCGAGATGCCGCGCATGGACGGCTTCGACCTGGTGCGCAACATCCGCGGCGACGCACGGCTGCGCGACCTGCCGGTGATCATGATCACCTCGCGGATCGCGCAGAAGCACCGTGACTACGCCGCCGAACTGGGGGTCGACCACTACCTCGGCAAGCCGTATTCCGAAGAAGACCTGCTGGCCTTGATCGGGCGCTACACGGCCGACGTGACTTTGGCGTAGGCTCGCATCCATGGGGCCTCACGAGTACCTGCGATGTCCGAGCTGGTCGACCACCTCGCCGAACTGACGGGTTTTCGCGACCGCGACATCCTCGACGTCACCTTGGTGGGCGCGCTGCGCGACCTGCTGCGCCCGCTGTCGGTGGCCATCCACCGCAGCGTCGGCGACCAGGGCCAGGAGCGCTGGCTGACGCGGGCCCACCTGGGCCGGCACGATGCGGTGGCCCGCGCCGATCCGGTGTGGGCCGACGTCGACAGCCTGCCGCCGCTCGATGCCTTCCCGGCGCGGCTGCAGGCGATGAACGGGCAGACGGTGCTGGCGGTGCCCGGCACGCCCCACCTGACCATCTTCGCCGTCAGCACCGACCGCGAGGTGGTGGGGGTGCTCGAGGTCGAGACCGAGGCCGCGATGAGCGACGAATCGCAGCGGCTGGTGTGCAGCATCCTGCGCATCTACCGCAACTTCGAAGGCCTGCTCGACTACAGCGAGCGCGACACGCTGACCGGCCTGCTGAACCGCAAGACCTTCGACGAGAGCTTCCTGAAGGCCACCAACACGCCGGCGCTGGTGTCGCATGCCGACACGCGGCGCGCGCCGCCGTCATCGCAGCAGCACTACTGGCTGGGCGTGATCGACATCGACCATTTCAAGTCGGTCAACGACAATTACGGCCACCTGATCGGCGACGAGGTGCTGCTGCTGCTGTCGCGGCTGATGCGCAGCAGCTTCCGCTTCCACGACCGGCTCTACCGCTTCGGTGGCGAGGAGTTCGTGGTGCTGATGCGCTGCGCGCGCGAGGAAGACACCGCGATGGCGCTGGAGCGCATGCGGGCCAACACCGAGGCCTATGGGTTCCCGCAGGTGGGGCGCATCTCGATCAGCATCGGGTTCACCGAGGTCAAGCCGGGCGACACGCCGAGCGGCGCGTTCGAGCGGGCGGACAAGGCGGTGTACTACGCGAAGACGCACGGGCGCAACCAGGTGCGCAGCCATGCGGCGCTGGTGGCGGCGGGGGCCCTGGAAGACGACTCGATCATCGGGGACGTCGAGCTCTTCTGATCCTGCGTCACTTGGACGCGGTCAGCTGGGCGGCGGTGGTCGGCGGATGCGAGAACGTGTCGGCCGCCTGGTGCTGGCGCTCGGCACTGCGCACCACGCTGGCCACCACGACACAGAACGCGATCAGGAACACCAGCGACAGCGCGAGTGCGGCGAGGATCAGCGCGTTCTCGGAGCGCCAGGCCGGGGTGGGGGCTGCGGTGGCCATCACGACTTGATCGGCAGGGCATCGGGCCAGTGCCGCGCCTGCAGCGCCGGATGGGCCGCCTCGTAGCCGAGTTCATCGCCTGCGGCGGCCTCGTCGGCCACCGGCGCCGGCCGGGCCGCCGGCGGCTCGCCGAGCGCCCAGCGCCGCACGTCTTCCAGCCAATCCGCATCGCTTGCCATCGCCACTGCTCCTCGACGATCCCCACGGGGCGCGGGGTGATGGCAGGCATCGTCGCGCGGCCTTGCCGCGCGTGCCATCGGCCGATGCTGCGATGCGGCGTAGGAGTGTGCCTACAGCCGTTGGCCTACAGCGCTTTCCGACAAGCTCCTGCGCCGGCTCGGCTCGCCAGGCGACAGCGCCGACCCGGCGGCGGGGCCACGATGGCGTCACATGGCCGGCCTCCCGCCGGTCACGGAAGGAAGCAGCATGGACAACACGACCTCCTGGACCACCCCGAGCATCATCGTCGCCGCGCTGTCCGCGGCCATGGCCGTCACCGCCTGCGGCCCGCAGAACGGCGAGCCGGTCGCGGCCGCCACGCCGGCGCCGGTGCAGGCCCCCGCGCCGGTGCGGGCCGTGCCGGCGCCGGCCCCCGCCCCGGTGCGTGCGGTGCCCGCGCCGGCGCCCGTGCCGAGTGACCGCCTGGGCCAGGTCAGCAGCATCGAGCCCATCACCGCCACCTCGAAGCCGACCGGCGTCGGTGCGGTCGCGGGCGGCGTGCTTGGCGGCGTGCTGGGCCACCAGATCGGCAGCGGCACCGGCCGCGACGTCGCGACGGTCGCCGGCGCCGTCGGTGGCGCGGTGGTCGGCAACAAGGTCGAGAAGAATCGCTCCGAGAAGGTCGTCGGCTACCGCGTGCACGTGACGCTGGACAACGGCCAGCAGCGCAGCTTCGAGCAGTCGGGCAGCAGCGGCCTGCAGGTCGGCGACCGGGTCCGCGTCGACGGCAACCAGATCCGACGCGTCTGAGCGCCGGCCACCGGCTGTGCTTACACTCGGGCGTTGCCGCCGCGGCGCGGCTTGCGAGGAGTCGGCCCGTGGCCATCAGCTGGATCAGCGCACTCAAGGTCATCCCCTGGGGTGACGTGATCGAGGCCGCGCCCGGCCTCGTCAAGGGCGCCCGCAAGATCTTCACCCGCACGCAGGCCGACGGCGCGCCGCCGGCTTCCGATGCCGCGTCGCCGCAGGACCGCATCGAGCAGCTCGAGGCCACGGTCGCGCGCCTGTCCGAGCAGCAGCAGGCCAGCGCCGCGCTGCTCGAATCGCTGGCCGAACACAACGCCCAGGTGGTGGCCGCGATCGAGGTGCTGCGCCTGCGCAGCAAGCTGCTGGCGGGCGCTTGCGGGGTGTTGCTCGCGGCGCTGGTCGCCGGGGCCGCCTGGACGCTGCGCTGAGGGCCTGGCGATGGACCGCGTGCAGCTCGACACCGCGCCGGCCCGCGCGCTGACGCCTGCGACGCAGCCGGTGCGCCACCTGCGCCAGATCCTGCTGTGGCCGCTGCGCCTGGTGCCGCCCGAAGGCGCGGCGCGCGGCAGCAAGCCCTGGGAGCTGCTGCGCAACCTGCCCGGCTCGCCGTGGCGCGAGGAGGTCGACGAGTTCACCGGCGACGCCACGCGCTTCCACGAGCGGCACTACAACGAGTTCGTCAGCTTCCTGCCCTACGTGCAGCGCTTTCTCTATGGCGAAGGGCGCGCGCGGCGCGGGGCCGGCCAGGGCGATGCCGGTTCGCCGATGCGCGTGTTCCGCCGCCACGACGTGAAGGCGGTGCGCGTGACGGCGCATGCCGGTGCCGTGCCGCTCACGCTCGAGATCGTCCACGCCGACTTGTACTTCTTCTACGACATCGACGTCGTGATGCTGAACCTCGAGGTCGCGGCCAGCGACCTGACGCTGGCCCAGGCGCAGGACCTGCTCTACCGCTTCGGCCGCGGCTATCCCGCCGGCTGGGACGCCGACGGCGCGCCGCTGCACGGCATGCACGGCGTCGAATGGCTGGGGGCCGAGGGGGCGGTGCTGGCGCGTTCCGATTCGCAGGTGCGCGACGCCTTCCTGGCCCACGTCAGCGAGCACCGCGCGCCGCGCATCGCGTCGCACTGGGCCTTCATGCTGCAGCCGCTGGTCAGCGACCATTCCGACGAGCCCGGGCTGCTGCGCTACCGCCAGATCGAATACCACCGCATGCCCGTGATGGGCTACCTGGCGGTCGACGACCCGGCCAGCCTGACGCGCGGCGACTTCATCCGCCTGGGCCTGGTGATCGGCGGCAGCGAGGCCGAGACGGCGCTGCCGTTCGCGCAAGCCCACCTGTCCGATTTCGAGCAGCGCTTCTGCTACGACCGCTTCTGGGTCGACGCGGGCCTCGCGCCGCGCACGCGCTACCTGTGCAGCGGCCATTCGCTGATCGTCGTCGGCGATGCGCGCTCGGTGTTCTACAACTGCCGCGACCGCGGCGTGCTGGCGCAGTTCCGCCACCAGCACTTCATGCTGTTCCTGATCGCACACTTCCAGAAGGCGTCGCTGCTGATGTTCTCCGACGTGCTGGTCGAGGCGCTGAAGCAGCTGGACATCGGCAACCCGGCCAGCGTGCGCCGCTTCAAGCGCGCGATCCGCGCGAGCTTCGAATCCTTCCTGCGCTTCACGCACCGCTACTGGTTCCACCAGGTGTCCGACCAGGCCCAGGTGCGGGCGCTGTTCCGGATGTGCTCGACCCACCTCGGGCTGGACAGCCTGTACGCCGAGGTCAAGGAGCGCATCGCCGACATGAACGGCTACCTCGACGCCGACAGCCTGCGCCGCCAGGCCAACACCGTCGTGCGGCTGACGGTGGTCACGATCCTCGGGCTGATCGGCACCGTCACCACCGGTTTCCTCGGCATGAACCTGCTGGCCGAGGCAGACGCGCCGCTGCCACGCAAGCTGTGGATGTTCGGCGTCGTCTTCGTGCTGACGACGGTGCTGACCTTCTACACGATGGCCAAGTCGAAGGGCCTGTCGGATTTCCTGGACGCGCTGTCCGACGAGCGGCTGTCGACCTGGACCAAGTTCAAGGCGCTCATCGCCGTGTGGCGGCGACCGCTCGATTGACCGAGGCCGGGATGCTGTCGCGCGCGATCGGCGCGCCGGCCTGCACCGCGGCCACCCAGTCGGCGGTCGACGTCACCGCGGCGAAGCGGCTGTGGAAGACGACGCTGAACACGCGGTGGATCTCTTCGGCGCTGGCGCTGCCGGCCGCATTGGCATAGGGCACCGCACCGGTCGCATCGGCCAGGAACTCGACCGCGAAGCCGCGGTGTGCCGCCTCGAGGATGGTCGACGCATTGCAGTTCTGCGTCATGTAGCCGGTGATGGCCAGCGTGTCGATCTCGTGCCGCGCCAGCCAGTCGGCGAAGTCGGTGCCGGCGAAGACGCTCGGCCGGCCTTTCTCGATCAGGTGCTCGCGCGGGCGGCTCGCCACCACCTCGTGCAGCGCCCAGCCGGGCGAGCCGGCCGCGAACAGCGGCGCTGCGGCAGCCTCGCCGTGCTGGACCACCACCACCGGCACGCCGGCGGCACGCGCCGCATCCATCGCGCGGCCGATCCGGGCAAGGCTTTGCGACACCGGCGGGTGCTCGATCGGCAGCTTGCCGGTGACGTATTCGTTCTGCACGTCGATGACGACGAGGGCACGGCGGGGCGGGGTGGGCATGGCGGGTTCTCCTGGGTTGACGGGATGGATTCTTGCGCCGGGCCGGGTCGTGCGACAGTGGCCCGAATGCCAGCTTTCGATAAGATCGGGCCATGCCTCGCCCGCACCGCGTCGCCGTCGTCGCGTTCGACGGCATCAGCCCCTTCCACCTGTCCGTGCCCTGCATGGTGTTCGGCCCCGACATGGCCGGAGCCGGCGTGCCGGCCTTCGAGCTGCAGGTGTGCGCCAGCGAGCCCGGCCCGCTCGCGACCACCGCCGGCTTCACGATCGCGGCGACGCGCGGCCTGGCGGCGCTGTCGCGCGCGCACACCGTGATCGTGCCGTCATGGCGCGACACCGCCGAACCGGTGCCGCCGGCCCTGCTGCAGGCGCTGCGCCGGGCCCATGCGCGCGGTGCCCGCATCGTCGGCCTGTGCCTGGGCGCCTTCGTGCTCGCCGAGGCCGGGCTGCTGGACGGCCGCCCCGCCACCACGCACTGGCACCTGGCGGGCGAGTTCGCGCGCCGATTCCCGCAGATCGACGTGCGGCCCGACGTGCTGTACGTCGACGACGGCGACGTGCTCACGTCGGCCGGCACGGCCGCCGGCATCGACTGCTGCCTGCACCTGCTGCGCGGCCTGGCCGGCGCCGAGGTGGCCGCGCGCGTCGCGCGCCGCATGGTGGTGGCGCCGCACCGGCAGGGCGGGCAGGCGCAGTACATCGAGCAGCCGCTGCCGCGCGGCGGGGCCGACCAGCGGCTGGCGGCCGTGATGTCGTGGGTGCTCGCGCGCCTGGACCAGCCGCACAGCCTGGACACGCTGGCGGCGCGCGCGGCGATGAGCCGGCGCAGCTTCACGCGCCGCTTCCGCGAGGCCACCGGCACCACCGTGCTGCAGTGGCTGCAGAACCAGCGCCTCGCGCGTGCGCAGCGCTTGCTGGAGACCAGCAGCCAGCCGCTGGAGGCGATTGCCGCCGAGGCGGGCTTCGGCTCGGCGCTGTCGCTGCGCCAGTGGTTCATGGCGCGGCTGTCGATCTCGCCATCGCAGTACCGCAAGGCGTTCAAGGGTGGCTGATGTCGACAGGCCGTGGTCCTACACGCCGGCGCGCTGCACGCCGACCGCGGCGCAGGACGGCCGCCGATTCGCGCGCAGGGGCCGGCGGCGCACGATCAAAGCCTGCTGTGCAACAACAGGAGCCGATCATGATCTCCCGTCCGTTGATCTCCCTGTGTTCGATCGCCATCGCCACCGCGCTGTGCGCCTGCGGTTCGGCGCCGCGCGAAGAGCGCCGCGTCGTCAATGACGCGCCGGTGGCCGCCCCGGTCCACGGCGAGTACGGTCGCGTGCGCGACATCGAGGTCGTGTCGGTGCAAGGCCGCACCTCGGGTGGCGGCGCGGTGCTGGGCGCCGTCCTCGGGGCGGTGGTCGGCAACCAGATCGGGGCCGGCACCGGCCGCGTCGCCGCCACTGGCGTCGGCGCGGTCGCCGGCGGCGTGGTGGGCAACCAGATCGAGCGGCACAACCGCCGCGACGACGAGGTCTACCGCGTCAGCGTGCGCTTCGACAACGGCAGCGTGCAGAGCTACGACTTCCAGCGCATCGACGACCTGCGCGTCGGCGACCGCGTGAAGTGGGAAGGCGGGCAGTTGCACCGCGTGTAAGGGGCACGGCGCCGGCATCTGGCGCCCTGCCACGTTTGCGGAGATGATCGCGCTCTCATTCCTGGGAGCACGTCCGTGGCGACAGACAAGCGCATCCGTGTCGGCATCGGGGGCTGGACCTTCGAGCCCTGGCGCGACAACTTCTTCCCCAAGGGCTGGCCGCACGCGCGCGAGCTCGAATACGCGAGCCGCCGGCTGACGGCGATCGAGGTCAACGGCACCTACTACAGCACGATGAAGCCGGCCAGCTTCGCCAAGTGGCGCGACGAGACGCCGGACGGCTTCATGTTCTCGCTGAAGGCCTCGCGCTTCTGCACCAACCGGCGCGTGCTGGCCGAGGCGGGCGAATCGGTGCAGCGCTTCATCGGCAGCGGGCTGGCCGAGCTGGGCGACAAGCTCGGCCCGATCGTCTGGCAGTTCGCGCCGACCAAGCGTTTCGACCCGGACGACTTCGGTGCCTTCCTGAAGCTGCTGCCCGGCCAGGTCGACGGCATCGCGCTGCGCCACGTGATGGACGTGCGGCACGACAGCTTCAAGACGCCCGGCTACCTGCAGCTCGCACGTGCGCACAAGGTGGCGACGGTCTTCACCGATTCGGACGACTACCCGTCGTTTGCCGACCTGACCGGCGACTTCTTCTATGCGCGGCTGATGCGCTCGCAGGCGAGCGTGACGACCGGCTACGAGCCGAAGGTGCTGGATGCCCTGGCCGCGTGCGCGCATTGCTGGGCGGGCGGCGACGAGCCGAGCGGCCTGCCGCGCGTCGAGCCCGCGCCGGCAGCGGGCCAGCCGCGCGACGTGTTCCTGTACTTCATCAACGGCGCGAAGGAACGTGCGCCCGCCGGGGCGATGGCGCTCATCGAGCGGCTCTGATGCCGCAGGAGCGCCCGCCGCGCGACGCGGCCACGCTGGTGGTGCTGCGCGACGCCGCGGGCGGACCGCAGGTGCTGCTGATGCAGCGCCCCGAGACCCGCGACCACACCAGTGGCGCCTGGGTCTTTCCCGGCGGCGTCGTCGACCCGCAAGACCGCGTCGCGCAGGCCTGCTGCAGCGGGCTCGACGACGCGCAGGCGAGCGCCCTGCTCGGCGTGCCGCAAGGCGGCCTCGGCTTCCACGTGGCGGCGCTGCGCGAATGCTTCGAGGAAAGCGGCCTGCTGTTCGCGCAACCGCTGCCCGCCGGCGACGACGCGCCCTGGGACGGCTGGCGCGAGCGCCTGCACCGCGGCGAGCGCACGCTGGCCGATTTCTGCCGCGACACCGGGCTGCGCTTCGCGGTCGACCGCATTGCCTACCTGAGCCATTGGGTGACGCCGCTCGGCCGCGCGAAGCGCTTCGACACGCGCTTCTTCGTCGCGCTCGCGCCGGCCGGCCAGCGCGCGCGCCACGATGGCCGCGAGATGCTGGACCACCGCTGGCTCGGCGCGGCCGAGGCGCTGGCACAAGGCGATGCGCTGAAGCTGATGGGCCCGACCCGGGCCACGCTGCAGTGGCTCTCGGCCTTCGATTCGGCGCAGGCCGCGCTCGACGCGGCACGCCGCCCGCGCGAGATCCCGCGCACGCTGCCGCGCACCGCGCAGGGCCCGTCCGGCGAGCGGCCGGTGCTGCCGCACGAGCCGGCCTGGGAAGAGATCGGCCGGCTCGATCCCACGGGCCAGGGCCTCGCGCGCCACGACATCCGCGCCGGCGTGCCGGTGCGCCTGTCGCCGCGCGTCATCCGCGTCACCGCGCCGAATGCCGGCGTGATGACCGGCCCCGGCACCAACAGCTACCTGGTCGGCGGCGGGGCGCGCAACGAATGGGCGGTCATCGATCCCGGCCCGGCCGACGCGGCGCACGTCGACGCGCTGCTCGCCGCGGCGCCGGGCGCCATCCGCTGGATCTTCGCCACCCACACCCACAGCGACCATTCGCCGGCCGCCGTGCCGCTGCAGGCGCGCACCGGGGCTGCGGTGCTGGGCCGCCGGCCGCTGCACCCCGATCGGCAGGATCCGCACTTCGCGCCGCAGCGCGAGCTGCAGCACGGCGAGCGCTGCAGGCTCGACGGCGCGACGCTGCGGGTGATCCACACGCCGGGGCACGCCTCCAACCACCTGTGCTTCCTGCTCGAGGAGGAGCGCCTGCTGTTCACCGGCGACCACGTGATGCAGTCGTCCACCGTCGTCATCAACCCGCCCGATGGCGACATGGCCGCCTACCTCACGTCGCTGCAGGCGCTGCGCGACGAACCGGTCGACTGGCTGGCGCCGGGCCACGGCTTCCTGATGGCGCAGCCGGTGCGCGTCTTCGATGCGCTGGTCGCGCACCGCCTGAAGCGCGAGGCCAAGGTGCGGCAGGCGCTGCAGACCGCCGGCCCCGCCACCGCCGAGGCCTTGCTGCCGGCGGTCTACGACGACGTCGACCCGCGCCTGCTGCCGATCGCGCTGCGCTCGCTGACGGCCCACCTGCTGAAGCTGCGCGGCGACGGGCTGGCCGCGGCCGACGAGCACGCCGGCAGCGTCACCTGGCGCCCGGCCGGGCCCTGACACATCCGCATCCACAGTTTCTCGACGATTCGCCGCTACAACCCCTGAGGAGCCAGCCAACAGCCAGCGAGCATCGCGTCCTTGAGCACCACCGTGCGGTTCAGGTTCGGAGAGAACGAGGTCAACGTCTCGACGCGCACGCTCGTCCACGCCGGCCGCAGCCTCAGCGTCGAGCCCAAGGTCTTCGACATGCTCGTGATGCTGCTGGCGCACCGCGACCGCGTCGTCACGAAGGATGAACTGCTGGCCACCGTGTGGGGCGGCCGCGTCGTCACCGACGGCGTGCTGACGCACACGATCATGAAAGCCCGCCGGCTGATCGGCGACAAGCTGGAGCCCCCGGTCATACGCACCTTGCACCGCGTCGGCTACCGCTTCGTCGCCGACGTCGAGGTGCTGGACGGGTCGGCCACCGGCGCGCCATCGCCGGCGGCCGCGGCAGGCGCCCGCGTCGGGGTGCTGCCGTTTCGCGACGACACCGGCCGGCCCGACCTGGCCTGGGTCGACCTGGGGCTGATGGCGACCACGCGCGACCTGATCGCGGCGCTCGGCGGCGAGGGCTGCGCGGTGCCGGTGGGCGAGCTGCTGGCCGTCGTCGGCACGCACGATCCCGGCCTGCAGCTCGATGCGGCCGCGGCCCGGCTGGCCACCGCCCTCGGGGCCGTCGATGTCGTGCAGGCCGCGCTGTCGCAGGCGGCGCCGGCGGGGCTGAGCCTCGCCTACCGTGCCTGCGGGCCGCGCCTGCAGGGGCTGCAGGGCGCGCTGCAGGGGCCGGATCCGGTCCAGCTGTCGCACCAGCTGGCACGGCTTGTCGCCGCGCGGCTGGCGGCACCGGGCGGCGCGGCCGGCCCGCCGGGTGCGCTGGCGTCGCCCGACGAGCGCTTCGCCGATGCCGCCCAGGCGCGTGCGATGAAGGCGATGCACGAAGAGCGCTGGGCCGGCGCCGCGCGCTTGCTGAGGGTGGCGCTCGACCACCGGCCGCAGGATGCGGCGCTGCAGCTCGACTACGCGCGCTGCCTCGTCGGGCTGCGCGATCCGCGGGCGGTGCCTGTGCTGCAGGCGACGCTGGCGCAATCGAGGCTGGCGGGGCGCACCGGCCTCGAACTGCGCGCCGTGCACCTGCTGGCCCGCCACCGCCATGCCGAGGGCGACTTCCTCGAGGCCGAACGCCTGCTGGTCGACGGCCTGCGCCGGGCCGAGGCCTGCGCCGACGATGCCGAGCTGGAACTGCATCTGCTGCTGGCCAGTGGCGAGACGCTCACCTGCCTCGGCAACCCGGGTGTCGCCAGCTGGATGCTGGACCGCGTCGAGCGGCTCGCCGAGCGGCTGGGCAACCAGGTTGCCACGGCGCAGGCCCTGGACATCCGCGGACGCATCGCCGTCTGCCGCGCACAGCCGGAAGCGGCGCTGAAGGCCTTCGAGCAGGCGGCCCGGCTGAACGAACAGGTCGGCCTGAATGCCGGTGCCGCGTATTCGCTGACGCACGTCGGCCACTGCCTGCGCGATGCCGGCCGCTTCGCGCAGGCCGCCGGCTTCTTCGTGCGCGCCTTCCAGCGCGCCCTGCTGTCGGGCAACCCGTCGGCCATCGGGCTGTGCGGCGTCTGCAGCCTGCGCTTCGGCGGCGCGCCCCCGTCCGAGCTGTCGCACGCGGACGCCGTGCTGGCGCAGATGCGCGGCCAGGGCGCGATCCCCGGTGCCACCGAGCTGGCCGAGGCGTTCGTGCTGGCGCGCCGCGGGCGCCTGCCGGCCTGCATCGCAGCGCTCGACCGCGCCGAGCAGGGGATGGCCGGCAGCCCGAGCCTGGCGTTCCACCTGTGCATGCTGCGCATCCGCGTGCTGGTGTGCCTGGGCCTGCTCGAAGAGGCGCTCGACCTGTGCCACGAACTGCGCGCGCGCGCCGGCGGCCGCCTGCAGCGGCCGATGCGTGGGGCCAGCCTGCACCTGCGTGCGCTGGTTGCCTGCGCCGAAGGCCGGCGGACCGACGCGCTCGCGCTGCTGCACGACAGCCTGCATGAAACCCCGCCGTCGCTGGCCCGTGCCGATGCCGTGCTCGACGCGGCCTGGCTGATGCTCGATGCCGGCGATCCGGCCGCGGCGCGGTCGCTGCTCGCCGGCATCGCACCGTTCATGCAGGCCGCGCGGGCCGGCGGCTACCCGCCCGCGCAGCGTGTCGAGGCGCGCTGCGACGGCGTGCCTGCTGCCGGCGATGCGGATGTCCGCCACCTGCCCAGCCAGCATGAGCTGGCCGCACCCGCCGCGGCGCCGGCCGGCCAGGCCCATGGCGCCTGACCCGCCCGACACCGACATCGCCGGCTGGCGTTTCGGCGACTGCGAACTCGACCTCGCGCAGCGCATGGTCACGCGCCGCGGCCGGCCGGTGCAGCTGACGCGGCGCGCCTTCGACGTGCTGCTGCACCTGGTGCGCCACCACGACCGCGTCGTCACGCGCGCCGAACTGCTGGCGCGCTGCTGGCCCGGGCAGCGGGTCACCGAGGGCGTCGTGGCACGCATCCTGATGCGGCTGCGGCAGGCGCTGTGCGACGTCGAGCCGCGCGACGCCGAGGCGCAGCACCTGATCCAGACGCTGCCGCGCGTGGGCTACCGCTTCGCCGGCGAGGCGGTCGCGCTGCCGCCGGCCGTGCCCGCCGAAGCGGCACCGGGGGACAGCTTCGCGGCGGCGCCGGCCGCGCTGCAACTGGCCTTGCTGCCGGTGCACAACCGCACCGGCGATGCATTGCTGGCCTGGGTCGAGCTGGGCCTGCCATCGCTGGTCGCGACCGGGCTGCGGCAGCGCGGGCTGACCGGCCTCGCGACGGTGCAGGACGTGCTCGTCGCGCTGCAGCGCGTGCCGGACGGCGCGCCGGCGGCCGAATGCGCCCGCACCGTCAGCGCCGCGCTGGGCACGCGCTTTGCCTGGGCCGGGCGGCTCACCTGCGACCAGGGCAGCTGCGTGCTGCATTTCGCGCTGCATGCCGCAGAGGGCGTGCTGCACGAGTCGACCGTGGTCGGCGACGACGTCGCGGACGTGGCCGGGCATGCGGCGGCGCGCATCGCCCAGTGGCTGGTGGTCGACGAGGCGGTGGCCGCGGCGATGCCGGTCGACCTGGGCGACGCGTTCCTCGACGAGGCGCTGCGGCGCGCGCTGTGCAAGGTGCGCGACGACGACCTGGTCGGCGCCGAACACCTGCTCGACCTGCTGCACGACGCCGGCGTGCAGCGCGACGAGGTGCTGCTCGAATCCGCGCGGGTGGCGCTGCTGCTCGGCCGGCCCCATGCGACCACCGCCTTGCAGCAGCTGGAGCAGCATGCCGCCGACCGCGGCAGCCTGCACCTGCAGCTCGAAGCACGGCTGCTGCGCGCGCCGCTGCTCGAACAGCACGGGCAGATGGCGGGCGCTGCGCGGATGGCACGCGAGGCCGCCGAGCGCGCGGGCGCGGCCGGCCTGGCCGAGCTGCAGCTGCGCGCCACCGTGATGTGCGCACGGCAGACGGCTGCCGGCATGGGCGAGGGTGCGCGCGCGATGATGTCGCAGACCATCCACTGTGCCGAGACCAGCGGCAACCGCGTGCTGCTGCGCGATGCCTATGCCGCGCTGGGGCACATCGCCGCCTTCGAGCAGGACTGGGTGGCGGCCACGCGGCACCACGCGATGGGGCTGTCGGTCGCGCAGGCGCTGCACGAATCGGCGCGCGCGGTGCCGCTGTACGGGCTGTCGCAGGCCAAGCTGCAGCTCGGCCAGCTGCGCGAGGCGAGGTCGGCAGGCGTGGAGGCGCTGCGCTGCGCGCGGCTGTCCGGCACGCAGCCGATCCAGGGGCGCGCGGCGATGGCCGCCGCCGCGGCCCTGATCGCGTGCCGGCAGGCGGGTGCGCTGGCCGAGCTGCTGGCGGCGCTGGACGGCCTGGACGATCGCTCGGTGGTGATGGAGGTGGCGCGCGAGTCGCGCTGCCGCGCGACGCTGCTGCGGCTGGCGGGGCGCCATGACGAGGCGCTGGCCTGCATCGCGCAGGCCCGCCACGCCGCCCGCAAGAACCCGGTGCTGGCCGCCGCCTGCGTGCAGGAGCGCCTGCTGGTGCTGCTGGCCGCGCGCCGCCATGACGAGCTGCAGGCGCTGTGCGAGCCGCTGCTCGCGACGCCGCCGGCCTGCCTCGACCGCCGCCTGCATGCCTGGCTCGAACTGGCGCTGGCCTGGCGCGAGCACGCGCTGAACGCCGGGTCGGGGACGGCGCTGCGGCGGCTGGACTACCTGCTGCACCGCTGCCTGCCGTCGCAGGCGCACGCGCAGGCCAGCCTGGGGGTGGCCTGGATCCACCTCGACCGCGGCCAGGTGGCCGAGGCGGCTGCGCGCGTCGCGCCGCTCGGCGCCTGGCGCGTGCAGAGCCCGGCCGGCATGCTGGTCGATGCGCGGCTGCACCATGCCCGCGGCGACATGCGCCATGCGACCCAGGTGCTGCGCCGCTACCTCGAGCTGTTCGGCGAGTCGGCCACGGCGGACCAGCACCGCGCGCTGGCGCAGTGGGAGGCCGGCGGCCGTGGGCAGCCGCGCGGGCTCGGCGGCCTCGAGGCGCTGCTGTGGCTCAGCGCGCCGTCATAGCTTCTGGACCGAACTCTTGCAGGAATCGCTCATGGTCTTCAACACGGCCGACGACATGTCGGCCATCACGCTGAAGAGGGTGGTCAGGTGATCGACATGTCGCAGACCTTCTACATCCAGCTGACCGGCGAGCGCGTCGCCAGCGTCGTGCCGGTGACGGTGGGCGTGACGCTGCGCGTGACGCCGCACGTGATCGTGACGGCCGAGGGCCGGCAGGCGATCCACCTGACGGTCGACATCGAGGACGGTGCGATCCAGAGCACGATGATCGGCAACATGCCGACGGTGAGCCGCAGCACCATCGGCACGCAGGCGGTGATGGGCGAGAACCAGAGCCTGCTGGTGGCCGGCTTCAACTCCGAGCGCGACGCGACCCAGCACGACGGCGTGCCGGGGCTGCGCGACCTGCCGCTCATCGGCGCCCTCTTCAGCAAGAAGACCGGCGACATCCAGAAGCGCGAGCGCATGTTCCTGATCACGCCGCGCATCGTGCAATCGGCGGCGGCCGGCGTTCCGGCCGCCAGCCGCTGAGGAAGACCATGGCCATCACCCTGCATGCTCCTGCCGCCGGCCTCGCGCCGGCCCGCCGCCTGGCCCCGCGCAGCCACACGCCGCCGGCCTTCGACACGCTGATGGCGGCGGCCTGGGCCGAACTGATCGTCGCGCACTGGGACGACCTGCGGCGCGACGGCCGCATCGACCTGCAGGCGCCGCTGGACGTCGTCGACTGGATGCCCGGCGACGGCGGGCCGGCCCGGCTGATGTTGCAGGCGCTGTTGCAGCGCATGCGCTGGCGCCTCGGCTTCGAGCCGCGGCTGCGCTACCTGGCCTGCGTCGAGGACGCGCACGCGGCGCGGGCCTGGCACGCCGAGCCGGAGCTGGGCAGCCTGCTCGATGCCGGCCTGCTGGTGCCGATGCTGTGGCCGGCCGGCGGTGCGGCGCCCGTCCTGCTGGCGGCGGGCGAGCCGCAGCCGTGGGCCTGCGCCAACCCGGTGGTGGTGCTGGCCCACGAGCGCTTTCGCCACCTGCCGCAGCGCTTGCTGGCGACGCACTATGGCCGCCTGCTCGAGGCCGACCCGCAGGACCTGGTCGGTGCGCGCGACGCTGCCGAAGACACCGCCTGGCAGCCGATGGACGAGGCCACGCTGACGCCGGCGCAGCGCCGCCTGGTGCAGCGCCACGTGGCGGGCCTGAACAGCGCCCCGGTGTGCCTGCCGCTCGGCGCGATCGAGCAGCTGGCGCAGGTGGCGGCGCTGTGCCCGGCCGGCCACCTGGTGCTGGCCAGCGCGCGCGGTTTCGTCAGCGAGCGCGGCGTGCGCCTGGGCGGGTTCGACAGCGTGCTGGCCGACTACCGGCGCGAGCGCCTGCTGCCGCTCGACTTCAGCCTGCTGGCGGCCCACCTGGCCGAGCAGGACGTGCTCGTGTGGCAACGCGGCATCGGCGACGGCCAGGTGGTGCAGGCGATCGCCGGCGGTCCCGGCACGTCGCGCGCGGTGCTGGAGCGCTGGGTCGCGCCGCTCGCGCGCGGCGACTGCGGCGATGGCGCGGCGCTGGCTCGCGTGATGCGCTGTGCCTTGCGCGAAGCCGGCGAATCCGCCGCGCTGGTGGTGCTGCGGCGCGCGCAGCACGATCCGCGCGTGTTCGGCGCGGCCTGTCCCGAGCTGCACCAGCGCTGGCTGGGCCGCACTGGCGTCGACCGCGAGGCCTGGGCCGAGGCGCTGCGCTGCGTCTGGGGCCAGCACCTGCCGTCGCCGCAGGGGCCGCCTCTGTTCCGCGACGTCGCGCTGTCGGCGATGCGCATCGCCGAATGGGGGTTGGCACGGCGTGCCTGGCTGCGCGGCCTGTCGGTGCAGGGCCCGCTGGCGCACGACCTGGCGCAGCTCGCGTGGTGCGAGGCCTGCACCGGCGGGCTGGAGGCCGGGATGCGCCATGCGCGGGCCGCGCTCGACTGCGACCCGCGCGATGCGCTGGCGCGCGACGTGCACACGCGGTTGCGGACGCGGCTGGACGACTGGGACGGCGACTGGCGCCGCTGCATCGGGCGCAGCCAGGGCGGCCTGGCGCTGGAGCCGCTGGACGCGAGCCATGCGCCGGCGCTCGGGCACCAGTTCCGCGATCCGCAGATCGCGGTGATGTCGGGCTTCGATCCGATCGATGCCGGGCGCACTGCGGTGCAATGGGTCGACGAGCGGCGCAAGGAGCCGGCGCGCGAAGACTATGCGGTGATGCACGCCGAGCACGGCTTCGTCGGGCACACCGGGCTGTACCGCTGGGAGCGTGCCGGCTTCTTCTACTTCTGGATCGGCGTCGACCACCAGGGCCGCGGCTTCGCGGCGCAGGCGGGCCGGCTGCTGTGCGAGTTCGCGCTGTCGCATGGCGTCGACTGCATCCTGACCTCGGTATATCGCGACAACACCCGCTCGTTGCGCGGCCTGTTGCGCATCGGCTTCCGCCGCATCCCGGTGCGGCGCGCGAGCGACAAGGAGCCGGTGCACTACATGGTGTTGACCGCGCCGGGTGCCGAGGTCAACGTGATGGCGGTGCTGCACGACTACCACGTGCGCGAGGACCAGCCGACCGACTTCGTGGCCGACCTGGAGCCCTTGGCATGACGCAGGTTTCGCACGATCCGCACCGGCGCGACGAGGCCCGCCGCGAGGCCGAACGGGTCGAGCAGGCGCGCGTGCGCCACCTGCGCGAGGCGGCACGCGAGCGCGATGCCGGGCACGCGATGCCGGCCGGCGCCGTGCCGTGCGGCGAAGACGTGCTGCGGCTGCCGCTGCCTGTCGTCGCACCGCCGCGCATGGTGGTGCAGGCATCGCGCTTGATACAAGGGGACCTGCCGGAGGTGGAGGTCGAGGCGATCCTGCAGCCGCAACGCGCGATCGTGCGGCCGGTGCACGGCGTGGCGCCGCGGCTCGCACCGGCGGCCGCCCCGGCTGAAGCGCCGACGCCGACGCCGACGCCAACGCCAACGCCAACGCCAACGCCAACGCCGGTCCGGCCTCCTCCCGCGCGGCCGATGCCGGCCCAGGTCGCCTCGGTGTCCGTCACGGTGCGCGAGGCGTTCGAGCAGGGCCTGCGCGCGGCGTTGGAGGTGCTGTCCGTCGACCTGCCGGACATGGCGCCGGTCATGGTGCCTGTCGAGGCACCTCCCCAGCCCACGCGCCACGCGAAGCGGGACCCGGTCGCACCGGTGGTGGCCGTGCAGCCGCCGGTCGAGAGCGCCGTCGCCGCGGTGCCCCACGCCGCAGGCCGCGATGCAGCACCGCCGGGGCGAGGGTCGGGCCATGAACCCCCCGTGCCGCGGGCTGAGCCGCAGCCCGCGCCACCGGCTGCGCCCGTGCCGCCGGCGGGTCGCCCGCCATCCCGGCCACCGGCGAGCATCCGGCAGGCGTTTCTCGAAGGCCATGCCAGCGTGCAGCCGCAGCGTGAGGCGCCGCGCGCCGTGGCGCGGCCGGTCTCGCCACGACAGCCTCTCCGGCAAGCTCCCCAAGAGCCCCCGCCGGCACGGCCACCCTCCCGGCCGCAGGCCCAACGGTCCGTGCCACCCCCGCCGGTGCTGGCGCCGGCGCGCGTCGACGTGCCGCGCGCCGATGCCGCCATGCGTCCTGCGGCGCGCGAGCCGGGCACCGAAGGGATCCAGCGTCGCGAGAACACCGGCGACGGCCTGCCGGGCGACCCGCTGCAGCCGGCCCGGGAGCGCCTCGACGCCCACCTTGCCACGTTGACCGCGGCACAGCAGCTGGCCAAGCGCAGCTGAGCGGCCTCAGCCGGGCCAGACGCCGGTGTCCTGCAGTTGCACCGCGAACCCGGCGGCCGACCAGCGCAGGGGCAGCGCGGCCGGGCGCCACACGCCTTCCTCGACCGTGACGCGCAGCAGCCGCTGCGCACCGGCGAAGGCCTGCAGGTCGGGGCCGTCCCACACCAGTTCGGCATCGCCGGTGAGCTGCAGCAGGTCGCCGCGCGCGTAGTCGATGAACAGCAGCCCCGCATGCGGATGCGCGGCGATGTTGCCCAGCGTGTTGAACATCCGGTTGCCGCGGAAATCCGGGATCGTCAGCACGCTGCGCCCGCCGATGGCCTGCACGCGCACGAAGCCCGGCCGCCCGCCGCGGTGCGAGACGTCGACGCCGTCGGCGCCCGCTTCGCCGCGCGCATGCGGCGAGGCCGAGGCGATGAACAAGGTGTCGGCGCGGCGCACCAGCGCCATGGCGTCGTCGCTCAGCAACGCGCCTTCGGGCCGGCTGGTGCCGGCCGCCTCGCCGGTCCATTCCGGCTCGCGGGCCTGGATGTACTGCGGGCAGTTGCCGAAGCTCTGGTCGACCTGCACGTCGATGCGCTGCGCATCGACGTGCGACACGGTGCCGTTCATGCGGTTGCGCCGGCGCGTGTGCGGCTCCAGGCCCAGCAGGCCGATCGGGTCGCCCACCGCCAGGTGCCGCGACAGCGGATCGGCCGGGTCGCGCGGCGCGCGGATGCGCAGGCCATGCTCGCCGGGCACGTCGACGAAGCCGGGCTGGCCGCTCAGCACCGATGCCCACGGGCGGCGCTGCGCATCCAGGCTGCCGACGAACAGCGTCGGCAGCTGCGCGAAGAACTGCTGGTGCTGCAGCGGCATTGCCGCGCGCAGCGCGCGCGCAGCAAAATCGCGCACCTGGTCGTGCGTGCCGGCGCGCTGCTGCACCGCGATCTCGCCTGCATGGAACAGCTGGATCTCGGTGTTCACTGGAGTACCTTCGTGCTGCGCACTGCGGTATTCGCCCTTGGGGCGGCCCGGCGGGCTCATGCCAGCACCGCCGCGTCGGGATGGCGTTGCATGCCGACGAAGCCCGGCAGCGCCTCGATGCGCTGCAGCCAGGCGCGCAGCCGCGGGTAGGGCGCGAGCGGCACGCCGCCCTCCGGCGCATGCGAGGTGTAGCTGTACAGCGCGACGTCGGCGATGGTGGGGCCGTCGCCGACCAGGTACGCGCGCTCGGCGAGGTGCGTCTCGATGCGCTCGAACAGCTGGCCGGCGATCACGCCGCAGCGTGCGTCGCGCGTGTCGCGGAACAGCTGGTTGACGCGCGCCGCCGCCGGCCCGTTGTGCAGCGGCCCGGCCGCGATCGACAGCCAGCGCTGCACCTGGGCCGCCTGCAGCGGGTCGCGCGGCAGCCAGCGGCCGCCCGCGTCGTAGCGCAGCGCGAGGTAGGTCAGGATCGCGTTGCTGTCGGCGATCGTCGCGTCGCCGTCCTCGATCACCGGCACCTGCGCGAACAGGTTCAGCGCGAGGAAGCCGGGGCGCTTCTGCTCGCCCTTGAAGATGTCGACGTCGACCCTCTCGAACGGCAGCTGCAGCAGCGACAGGAACAGCTCGGCGCGGTGCGAGTGGCCGGACAGCGGGTGGCGGTACAGGCGGATGGGGCGGTCGGGGCGGGTCATCGCAGGTCTTTCGTTGAATGTCACACGGAACGGATGGTGACCCGTCGGGGCGCCTTGTGGAATCACCGCGGCCTGCACTTGATTGTTCCGCCGCGCGGAATGGCGAGAATGGCGGGATGGACCGACTCGAGGGAATGCGGGTGTTCGTCGCCGTGGCCGATGCGCGCGGCTTTGCGCCTGCGGCGCGGCTGCTGTCGATGTCGCCGCCGGCCGTCACGCGGGCGATCGCGGCGATCGAGCAGCACGTGGGCGCGCAGCTGCTGCGCCGCACCACGCGCAGCGTGACGCTGACCGACGTCGGCGAGCGTTTCCTGGCCGACTGCAAGCGCATCCTCGCCGACGTGGCCGAGGCGGAGGCCGCCGCCGGCGGCGCCTACAGCGCGCCGCAGGGGCTGCTCGCGATCACCGCGCCGGCGATGTTCGGGCGGCTGCACGTGGCGCCGGTGCTGCTCGACTTCCTGGCCGCGCACCCGCAGGTCAGCGCGCGCACCTTCTTCGCCGACCACATCGTGCACCTGCTCGACGAGGGCTTCGATGTCGCGGTGCGCATCGCGCGGCTGCAGGACTCGGGCCTCAGCGCGGCCCCGGTGGGCCACGTGCGGCGCGTCGTCGTCGCGTCGCCGGCCTACCTGGCCGCGCACGGCGTGCCGCGCACGCCGGCCGACGTGGCGCGGCATGCGGCCATCGGGTTCTCGCAGCACGGCGCGGTCAGCGTGCCCTGGGTGTTCTACCCGCCGGGCGGCAAGGCGCGCGCCGACGGCGACAGCGTGCAGCCGCGCATGCAATTGGTGACGAACACCGGCGAGATGTCGATCGCGGCGGCGATGGCCGGGCACGGGCTGACGCGCGCGCTGTCGTACCAGGTGGCCGACGAGGTGCGGGCCGGGCGGCTGCAGGTCGTGCTGGCCGACCATGAGCCGGCGCCGATCCCGGTGCAGCTGGTGCACCTGGAGGGCCGGCGCACCACGGCCAAGCTGCGCGCCTTCATCGATTTCAGCGTCGCGCGGCTGCGCGCGGTGCCGGTGCTGAACGGGCGTTTCCCGTGGCCCGATCCGGCTTGATCTTCAACCCTTGCCTGGAATTTCACGATGAGCTTGTTGCGACTTCAAAAAACACCGTTCGGGCTGAGCCTGTCGAAGCGGCAGCAACCCTTCGACACGGGCCCTCGGCAGGCTCGGTCCCTGCTCAGGGCGAACGGGGGGTGGGTGTTCGTTGCCCTGTGTTCGACCGCCGCGCTCGCGCAGGCCGTGCCCGACCCGGCACCGTTCCCCGACCAGCCGCAGCTGCGCGAGATCGGCGCGGCCGTCAGCGCCGAGGAGCTGCGCGCGACGATCACGCGGCTGGTCGCGTTCGGCACCCGGCACACCGCGTCGGACGCCACGTCGCCGACGCGCGGCATCGGCGCCGCGCGGCGCTGGGTGCAGTCGCGCTTCACCGCGATCTCGCGCGATTGCGGCGGCTGCCTGCAGGTGGCGACGCCGGCCCAGACCTTCACCGGGCCGCGCCTGCCGCAGCCGACCGAGGTGATGGACATCGTCGCGGTGCAGCGCGGCACGAGCGACCCGCAGCGCGTGATCGTCATCACCGGCCACCTCGATTCGCGCGTCAGCGACGTGATGGACGCCACCAGCGATGCGCCGGGCGCGAACGACGATGCCTCGGGCGTGGCGGCGCTGATGGAAGCCGCGCGCGTGCTGTCGAAGTACAGGTTCCGCGCGACCCTGGTCTATGCCGCGCTGTCGGGCGAGGAGCAGGGCCTGTACGGCGGCAAGGTGCTGGTCGACCATGCCAAGGTCGAGGGCTGGCAGGTGCAGGCCGACCTGAACAACGACATCGTCGGCAACAGCCACGGCCAGGACGGCGTGCACGACAACGGCACGGTGCGCGTGTTCTCCGAGGGCACGAAGGCCACCGAGACGCCGGCGCAGGCCGGCAAGCGGCGCTACAACGGCGGCGAGGTGGATTCGCCGTCGCGCAACATTGCCCGCCTGATGGCGGCGCTGTCGCAGCGCTACGTGACCAACCTGCGCGTGCAGATGGTCTACCGCACCGACCGCTACGGCCGCGGCGGCGACCAGGTGCCCTTCCTCGACGCCGGTTTCCCGGCAGTGCGCGTGACCGAGGCGCACGAAGACTACACGCGCCAGCACCAGGACCTGCGCACCGAGGGCGGCACCGTCTACGGCGACACGATCGAGGGCGTCGACTTCCCGTACCTGGCGCAGGTGACGCGGCTGAACGCGGTGACGCTGGCGGCGCTGGCGAATGCGCCGGCGCCGCCGAAGGGCGTCGCGATCGAGGGCGCGGTGACGCCGCACACCACCGTCAAGTGGCAGGCACAGCCGGGCGCGGCCGGCTACCGCGTGTGGTGGCGCGACACCACCGCGCCGCAGTGGCAGAACAGCCGCTACGTGGCGGGGGCCGAGGCGACGCAGCTGCAGCTGAAGAACGTCGTCATCGACGACTGGTTCTTCGGCGTGTCGGCGGTGTCGGCGGACGGGTACGAGTCGCCGGTGGTGTTTCCGGGGGATCCTGGGGCGTTCTGACGCAGGACCCGGATGGGCATCCGGGCTACTTCTGGATGCCCATCACGACGTCGGGGAGCCAGGTCACCAGCACCGGGAACAGCGTGATGATCGCGATGCAGATCACCAGGCAGACGAAGAACGGGATCGCCGCGCGGGCGATCACGTTGCTGTCCTTGCCGGTCATGTTCTGAAGCACGAACAGGTTGAAGCCGACCGGCGGCGTCACCTCGGCGATCTCGACCAGCAGCACGATGAAGATGCCGAACCAGACGAGGTCGAAGCCGGCCTTGTGGATCATCGGCAGCACCACCGCCGAGGTCAGCACGATCATCGAGATGCCGTCGAGCGCGGTGCCCAGCACCAGGTAGACGCCGACCAGCACCGCGATCAGCGCGTACGGGCTCAGGTTCATGCCGGCCACCCACTCGGCCAGCTCGCGCGGGATGCCGGTGAAGGCCATCGTCTTGGCGAGGAACGACGCGCCGGCCAGGATGAACATGATCATGCAGCTGACGCGCGTGGCGCCCATCAGCCCGTCCCAGAAGTTGCGCCAGGTCAGCGAGCGGCCGGCCGCCGCGATCGCCAGCGACCCCAGCACGCCGTAGGCGGCGCATTCGGTGGCGGTGGCCCAGCCGGCCACCAGCACCCAGACGATGAAGACGATCAGCAGCCCGCAGGGGATCAGGCTGCCCGAGCGGCGCAGCTTCTCCTTGAAGCTGGTGGGCGACTCGGCCGGCGGCACGCGGTCGGGATGGCGCCAGCTCCACCACGCGATGTAGCCGGAGAACAGCGCCATCAGCACGAAGCTCGGGATGAAGCCGGCCAGGAAGATGCGGATCACCGACGCATCGGCCGCCACCGCATAGACCACCATCGTGATCGACGGCGGGATCAGGATGCCCAGCGTGCCGGCGGTGGCCAGCGAGCCGAGCGCCAGCTGCTCGTCGTAGCCGCGGCGCTTGAGTTCGGGCAACGCCACCTTGGCGATGGTGGCGCAGGTGGCGGCCGACGAGCCCGACACCGAGCCGAAGATGCCGCAGCCGAGGATGGTGGTGTGCATCAGCCGGCCGGGGATGCGGTTGAGCCACGGCGCGAGGCCCTCGAACATCTGCTCCGACAGCTTGGTGCGGAACAGGATCTCGCCCATCCAGATGAACAGCGGCAGCGCGGCCAGCTCCCAGCTGGCGGTGGATTCCCAGAACGCGCTGAACAGGTTCTTGCCCGGCAGCGTGGTGGTGAAGAAGAACTGCCCGACCCAGCCGACGATGGCCAGGCTCATCGCGATCCAGACCCCGCCGGACAGCAGCAGCATCAGGATCAACAGCAGGATCCCGCCGATCGCCAGCAAGCTCATTCAGATGTCCTCGGAGAAATCGCCGCGCGCATGCCGTTCCTCGACCAGGCGCACATAGGTGGGCTTGCCGCCGCGCAGCACGATGACCAGCTCGTCGGCCACCGCCACCGCGAACAGGATGGCGCCGAACACGAAGCTGAGCTGCGGGATCCACATCGGGATCGGCACCATGTTGCCGGCGATGTCGTTGAACTGCCAGCTCTCGAGGGTGAAGCGCGTGGCCCAGAACGCCAGGTAGCCGATGGCCACGGTGGCGATCAGCAGCGACGTGACCTCGAGCGCGAAGCGGGTGCGCGGCGCCACTTTCTCGAGCACCAGCGTCACGCGCACGAAGTCGCCATGCTTGAACGAATGCGCCATCGCGAGGAAGGCCGAGGCGGCGCACAGCCAGGACACCACGTCGGTGACCCAGCTGACGCGCCAGCCGAGGGTGCGCCCGATCGAGGCCCAGATCATCAGCACGAAGATCGCCAGCACCGAGAACGCGGCCAGGTGGCCGGCGGCGGCGTACAGCGCGTCCAGCGTGCGCCGCAGCCGGCCCGCTGCGGCAGGTGGGGTGTCGGCCACGGCTTACTTGCGGTAGGCGTCGACGATGGACTGGCCTTCGGGGCCGGCCTTCTGCAGCCATTCCTGCAGCATCGTGTCGCCGACCTTCTTCATGTCGGCCTTCAGCTGCGCCGAGGGCGGCAGGATGGTCATGCCGTTCTTCTTCAGCAGGTCGAGGTACTCGGTGTTCTTGGACTTCGACAGGGCCCAGCCGCGCGCTTCGGCCTCGGCGCCGGCCTTCAGCAGCGCGGCCTGCAGCGGCTTGTCGAGCGCATCGAAGGCGGCCTTGTTGACCAGCACCGCGTTCTTCGGCAGCCAGGCCTGGGTGTCGTAGAAGTACTTGATGTATTCGTAGGTCTTGGTGTCGTAGCCGGTGGAGCCGGACGACATGTACGACTCGATGACGCCGGTGGCCATGGCCTGCGACAGCTCGGCGGCCTGCACCGTGACCGGCTGCGCGTTGACGAGTTCGGCGATGCGCGAGGTGGCCGGGCTGTAGGCGCGCCACTTGACGCCCTTGAGATCGGCCGCCGAGTTGATCGGCTTCTTGGCGTAGATGCCCTGCGGCGGCCAGGCCACCGCGTAGAGCAGCATCATGCCCTGCTCGGCGAGCTTCTTCTCGAGCACCGGTTTCTGCGCCTTGTAGAGCTTGGCCGATTCGTCATAGCTGTCGGCCAGGAAGGGCAGGCCGTCGGTGCCGAAGATCTGCCACTCGTTCTGGTAGTTGACCAGCAGGATCTCGCCGATCTGCGCCTGGCCGCCCTGCACGGCGCGCTTGATCTCGGGTGCCTTGAAGAGCGAGGCATTGGCGTGCACGGTGATCTTGAGCTTGCCGGCCGTGGCCTTCTCGACGTCGGCGGCGAACTGGCTCAGGTTCTCGGTGTGGAAGTTGCTGGCCGGGTAGGCCGCCGGCAGGTCCCACTTGACCTGGGCCCAGGCCGGGGCGGCCAGGGCCGCGGAGAACACGCAGGCCAGCAGCGGAAGACGCACGCTCATGGGGGAAGCTCCTCGGGTTGGGTACGGCATCGTTGGCCGCGGTGGCCGCAAGCGTACGCAGCTTGCGGAGGATCGGCCATACGGGCTTCTACGCTTAGCAAGCTCTGTTCCATCGCTGGCCGCGCGGCCATCTCCACTTTTTCTCCACAGATGCTTCGCAGACTTGCCGGCCAAGTCCAACCCAGGGAGATGAAGTGGACACCCATGGATCCAGGCCGCCTTGCGGCCGGGGGCGAGTGTGCGGCTCGGTCAGGCGCCGGCTTGTCGCATGGTTCGCCGGCTGGGCATGCGTGGCGCTGGTCGCCTCGGCCCATGCTGCTGCATCGCACGACACCGACCTGGCGGTCGTGCGCGAGATCTTGACGTCGCCCGAGGCCGACATCGATCTGACCAGTGCCAAGCTGACGATCGATCGCCTGATCGATCCGGGCATCGACGTGACTGCAGCGCTCTCGACGCTGGACGCGATGGCTGCAAGTCTCAAGGCGGCGCTGCCGGCGGATGCATCCCGAAGACAGAGGCTGGAGGTGCTGCGCCGCCATCTCTACGCGGCGAATGCCTGGAACGGCAACCGCCCGTTCCACTTCGATCTGGACGATCCGTTGGGAACGAGCCTGCGCAACAAGCTGCTGACCTCCTACCTCGCGACGAGAAAAGGCAACTGCATCTCGATGCCGATGCTGTTCGTCGCGTTGGGACAGAGGCTGGGCCTGGATCTCACGATAGCCACCGCGCCAAACCATGTGTTCGTCAAGTACCGCGACGACGACGGTGCGTGGTTGAACCTTGAAACGACGAGCGGCGCCGGCTTCACCCGCGATGCGTGGATGCGCCAGCAGTTCCCGATGAGCGACGAGGCCATCGCCTCGGGCATCTACCTGCGCGCGCTGGGCAAGAAGGAGGCGGTCGTCGTGATGGTCGGCACCTTGCTGGAGTTCTATCGCCAGCAAGGGCTGCACGAGTTGCGCCTGCGCATGGCCAGGATGGCGCTCGACTTCAGCCCCACGGACGTGGATCTCCTGCTGCACCAGCACGGCGCATGGCTTTGGTTCAGGAACCTGCTGGTCCATCGCTGCGTGACGCCGGACGACCTGCCGGCCGACCAGCGAGCACGTCTCGCACAGATCGACGCCGCGCTGCGGGATCTGTACGAGAGGGCCTATGCGCTGGGCTGGCGGCCCGCGAGCGATGGCCAGGAAGAGGCAGTTCGTCAACGCGCATTGCGCGCAAAGCAAGCACAGAAGGAGAACGTGAAATGAAATGCAATCTCGGATTCACCCGAGTGGCGGCACTGTTTGCCATGGCGGTGCTCGCCGGTTCAGCTTCGGCACGGTATGTCGAAAGTGATCCCATCGGATTGGCTGCCGGCGTGAACACCTATGCCTATGTCGACGGAAATCCGCTGCTCTTTGTGGATCCGCGTGGACTGGATCGGTGGGCGACCGGACCTGCGGTAGTCATCACGAACTTCGCGCCAGGCATGACGTATTTTTATGACCCCGTGGCACAGGACTACTTCGAGATCCCCACTCGCAATTCCGTGGCCTCCACGGCACTTCCGGACGCGGCCGGCACCTACCACGGCTTCATCACGCACTGCAAGAAGAAGATCTACGGAGCGGCTTACGGCACGGTGAAGATCTTCAATGATGACAACGACAACCGGCAGAGATGGATACATGGAGGCGGTTCCGGCCTGCTGGATCCGTGGGCTCCCAGGCAGGGCTGGAAGCCCACCATGGGATGCACGCGCGGCCAGAACCAGGATGTCGAGGACCTGTGCGACAAGATCTATCGTTGGCAGCAGGATCACCCAACGCAGCAGATTCCCTACGGAAGGTTCTGAGCGCCATGAACGCGTTGTCTCTGTCATGCCTTTCTCTGGTCTTGCTCGCCGCAACTGCCGGTGCCAAGCCGCCGGTTGAGCGATGTGCCGGAGCGGTGTGCCTTCGGGATCCACACCTGACGGAAGACGCGTTCGTGGAGAGGTTCGGACGCGGGATGGTGTCGACGGACGAGGATGAGCCCCGTCGGCATCGGCATTGCTTCTTCCTCGCAGCGTCGTCGCGATGGATCCTCTTCACGTTCGAGCGCGATTCGGCGCAGCGAACAGCGGAGTTGGTGAGCGTCCTCGTCAGCAGCGTCGAGCTTTGTGCGGAGCATGTTCCACCGAAGGGGGACCTGGGACTCGCTGCAACCGAAGATGGGATAGTGCTGGGGCAGTCGCGGATGGAGATAGAGCGGATCCTGGGACGTCCGCATCGAACGGATCGGGTTGCGCAGGACGCCGCGAACATTCCTGTTGCCGTCGCCGACATCACCTACTCCTCGCGACTGGGTCGAACGAGGCTCGTTTACGAGATCGAGAACGACACCTTGTTCAACTTCTTCTACCTGACGGCCTCGGGCGAACTCAGCAGCATCCTCCTGGCCGACTCGCCGTGAAGCGATCGGCAGGACTCTGTCGCTGATCTGGATGGTTTAATCGACTCGAAGCTCGGAAGCGCAATGTGGTCGACAGATGGTGTTGACGACTGCAGCTGCTGGCGATGAAAGTCTCGGGATGAAGCAATCAAATGCGACCGTGCTGGGGTTCTGTGCTGCCGCAGCGGTCCCCGCCGCGTGGGCGTCCGCCATTGCACCCTTCGGCGGGTTCAGCGTCGGGTCGATGGCCGTGACGTTCATCATTGTTGGCTGGTTCTCCTTCCTGGCCACGGGCTTCCTCGGCCTGCCTGCGTTCCTGCTGCTGGACCGATGGAATCTCGTCACCTGGTGGTCCACCGTGCTGGTCGGCTCGGGGCTCGGCGTCGTCGTCGCGGCGGTGCTGCGTTTGCCTGACCACCTGAGTCCTCATGATCTGCAGACCATGGTGCCACTCGCCGGGGCGTCCGCCTTCGCCTTCTGGTTGGTCTGGAGGACCGGAAGGTAGCCCATGAACCACCGTTTCGTCGAAGCCTTCTACTGGGTCGTCACGCTCAAGAGCATCTCGCGCGCCGCCGAGAAGCTCTACATCACGCAATCGGCGATGTCCAGCCGCATCGCCGCGCTCGAAGAGGAACTGGGCGTGCTGCTGCTCGACCGGCGCGACAAGCAGTTCCGCCTGACCGTCGGCGGCCTGCGCTTCTTCACGCATGCGCAGCGGCTGCTCGCGCTGCACCGCGAGATCAAGGCCGAGATGGGCGGCGGCGCGGGCGGTGCCCAGCGCACCGTGTCGCTGCGCATCGGCGTCATCGAATCGGTGCTGCACTCGTGGCTGATCGACTGGGTGCAGCACATGCGCAGCACCAACCCCGATTTCGCGCTCGAGCTGACGGTGGAAACCACGCCGGTGCTGGTCGACCAGGTGCAGCGCGGCGCGCTCGACCTGGCCTTCGCCGCGCTGCCGACCTCGGGCGAGAACCTGCGCAGCCGCGCGCTGCCGCCGATGGAGATGGTGTTCGTCGGCCACAAGGACCTGCACCGCAAGCGCCGCTACACGCTGGCCGACCTGGCGCAGCTGGAACTGCTGACCTTCCAGCGCGGCTCGCAACCGCACGTCGCGCTGCTCGACCTGTTCCGCGAGGCCGGCCTGGAGCCGCGCCGCGTGCATGCGATCTCGTCGATCTCGGCCATGGTGCAACTGGTCGAGGGCGGCATCGGCGTCGCGACGCTGCCGCTGGCCGCCGTGCTGCGGCTCGGCGAACGCCTGCCGCTCAAGCCGCTGGCCTGCGAATCGCCGCTGCTCCCCTTGCCGGTGCACGCCAGCTGGCGCGACGACCCGACCTCGTCCGTCGCGATCGACGTGCTGGACGCGGTGTTCGACTACATCGGCGTGCCCAAGCCTGGATCCAAAAAGCACCAGAAGAGGTCGGTGCCCCAGGATAGATCATCGAAAAAATCGATGAGCTGAGCAAAAGATTTCTCGTTTGCGGGCTCGCCTCGCAGGCCAACACAATCCGCCCCATTCGCAAACCTTCCTGCCGACGGGGTCTTGTCATGAAGCCTGAACAGAAGCCGAGCAGTGCCCGCAGCGCACGTGCCGAGATCCGCTCGGGGCGCCACGCCACCCACACCAGCGGCCTGGCCGACGACCACGTGCAGGGCAACCTGGTGATCCTGCCGCAGGCGCTGGCCAACGACTTCCTGCGCTACTGCCAGCGCAACCCGAAGCCGTGCCCGGTGCTGGCGGTGTCCGAGCCCGGCGACCCGATGCTGCCCACGCTCGGCCACGACATCGACATCCGCAGCGACGTGCCGCTGTACCGCGTGTGGCGCCGCGGCGAGCTGGTCGACGAGGTGACCGACATCGGCGCGCTGTGGCGCGACGACCTGGTGAGCTTCGTGATCGGCTGCTCGTTCTCGTTCGAGCAGGCGCTGCTGGAAGCGGGCGTGCCGCTGCGGCACGTCGCGCAGAACCGCAACGTCGCGATGTACCGCACCCACATCCCGACCGCGGCCGCCGGGCCCTTCCATGGCCCGATGGTGGTGTCGATGCGCCCGCTGAAGGCGGCCGACGCGATCCGTGCGGTGCAGGTGACCTCGCGCTTCCCGTCGGTGCATGGCGCGCCGGTGCACCTGGGCGATCCGGCGCTGATCGGCATCGCCGATCTCATGCGCCCCGACTACGGCGACGCGGTCGAGGTGATGCCCGACGAACTGCCGGTGTTCTGGGCCTGCGGCGTCACGCCCCAGGCCGCGATCACGCAGGCCCGTCCCGAGTTCTGCATCACGCACGCCCCCGGCGCGATGCTGATCACCGACCTGCTGAACGCGCAGCTCGCCAGCCTCTGAGCCGTGTCCGCGCATGCGGGCGGACTGTCTTTCGTTGACCTTCCAGGAGTTTTCCATGCAGCATTCCGAGAACCGCCGATCCGTGATCCAGGCGCTGGGCGCCAGCCTGCTGGGCCTGTTCGGCACCGGCGCCCGCGCGCAGTCGAACGAAGTGAAGATCGGCGTGATCTACCCGCTCACGGGTCCTGCCGCGTCCACCGGCGCCGAGCTGAAGAACGCGCTCGAACTCGCCGCGGACATCATCAACAACGGCGCAAACAACGCAACAAAAGGCATCTCCGACCTGCCGTTCGCCGCCGGCGGCGGGCTGCCCAGGCTCAAGGGCGCGCGCATCAGGCTGGTGTTCGCCGACCACCAGGGCAACCCGCAGACCGGCGCCACCGAGGCCGAGCGCCTGATCACGCAGGAGAAGGTGGTGGCGCTGGTCGGCGCCTACAACAGCAACGTCACGGCCACCGCCAGCCAGGTGTCCGAGCGCTACGGCATTCCCTTCCTGAACCCGGAGTCGTCGTCGGCCTCGCTGACGGCGCGCGGCTTCAAGTGGTTCTTCCGCACCACGCCGCACGACGACCTGTTCGTGCACAACTTCTTCGATTTCCTGAAGGAGCTGGAGGCGAAGAAGAACTTCAAGCTCGGCGCCATCGCCACCTTCAACGAGAACACGCTGTGGGGCAACGAGACCACCAAGCTCGAGGCGAAGCTGGCGCCGGAGAAGGGCTACAACCTGGTCAAGCAGGTCACCTACCCGGCCAAGAGCACGCAGCTGACCTCCGAGGTGCAGACGCTGAAGGCGGCCAACCCGGCGCTGGTGATGCAGTCGTCGTACCTGGGCGACGCGCTGCTGTCGATGAAGACGTACAAGGAGCTGGGCTTCTCGCCGGACATGATCCTGGCCAACAACGCCGGCTTCACCGACACCGAGTTCATCAAGACGCTGGGCAAGGACGCCGAGTTCGTGATCACCCGCGAGGTGTGGGCGCTCGACCTGGCCACGCGCAACCCGCTGATCAAGCAGGTGAACGACCTGTTCGTCGCGCGCTACAAGGCCAACTTCACCGGCAACTCGTCGCGCACCTTCACCGGGCTGATGGTGCTGGCCGATGCGATCAACCGCGCCGGCGGGACGGACCCGGAGCCGATCCGCAAGGCGCTGTCCGAGACCGACCTGCGCGCCGAGAACCTGATCATGCCGTGGAAGGGCGTCAAGTTCGATGCCACCGGCCAGAACACGCTGGGCCGCGGCATCCTGGTGCAGATCGTCGACGGCAAGTACAACACGGTGTACCCGTTCAACTTGGCGACGCGCGAGGTGACCTGGCCGATGCCGAAGTGGGACCAGCGCAAGTAACTTGACTCCGTTCGGGCTGAGCCTGTCGAAGCCCCTGCTCGCATGCCACCAGGCTTCGACAAGCTCAGCCCGAACGGTATTGGAGGTATCCCATGACCGCAGAGATTCTTCTCCAAACCCTCGCGTCCGGCGTGCTGATCGGCCTGATCTACGCGCTGGTGGCGATCGGCCTCACGATGATCTTCGGCGTGATGGACATCGTGAACTTCGCGCACGGCGAGTTCCTGATGCTCGGCATGTACGCGAGCTTCTGGGGATTCTCGCTGTACGCGCTCGACCCGCTGCTGACGCTGCCGCTGACGGTGCTGATGCTGTTCGCGTTCGGCATGCTGCTCTACAAGTTCATCATCAAGCGCATCATCAACGCGCCGATGCTGAGCCAGATCTTCACCACCTTCGGGCTGATGATCCTGCTGCGCGGCGTCGCGCAGTTCCTGTGGAAGCCGGACTTCCGCTCGATCGAGAACTCCTGGGTCAGCGGCAGCGTCAAGCTGCTGGGCATCCAGCTCGGCCAGCCGCAGCTGGTGGCCGGCCTGGGCGCGGTGGCGGTGACGATGGTGGTGCATGCCTTCCTGACGCGCACCCGGCTCGGCGCCGCGCTCGAAGCCACCGCGGCCGACAAGGAAGCGGCCCAGCTGATGGGCATCGATTCGCACCGCATGTTCGCGCTCGCCTGGGGCATCGGCGCGGCCTGTGCCGGCGCGGCCGGCGTGCTGCTGGCCACCTTCTTCCCGATCTTCCCGGAGGTCGGCGCCAACTTCATCCTGCTCGCCTTCGTCGTCGTCAACCTGGGCGGCTTCGGCAGCGTCACCGGCGCGTTCTGGGCCGGCATCCTGGTGGGCGTGATCGAGGTGATGGGCGGGCTGCTGCTCGGCCCGCAGTACAAGCTGGCGGTGGTGCTGGTGCTGTTCCTCGCGGTGTTGATGTTCCGGCCGCAGGGCCTGATGGGGAAAGCATGAAGCCTTCGATGAAGACCGTCGCACTGGCCGCGATCGCGCTGGCCGCCGTGCTGCTGCCGCTGCTCACGCACAGCCCCTCGCACCTGAACCTGGCCATCCTGGTGCTGATGGCCGCGCAGCTGGGCGTCGCGTGGAACCTGCTCGGCGGCTATGCCGGCCAGGTGTCGCTCGGCCATGCGGCGTTCTATGGCATCGGCGCGTACACCTCGACGCTGCTGCTGCTGAACTTCGGCATCAACCCGTGGCTGGGCATGCTGCTGGGCGGCGTGGTCGCGGCGCTGCTGAGCCTTGCCTTCGGCTGGTCGTGCTTCCGGCTCAAGGGCCACTACTTCGCGATGGCGACGATCGCGGTCGCCGAGATCGTGCAGATCGTGTTCACCAACTGGGACTACGCCGGCAGCGCGGTCGGCCTGACGATCCCGATGGACCAGCGGGGCTGGGGCACCATGGTGTTCGCCGACAAGGCACCGTACTACTGGCTCGCGCTCGGGCTGCTGGTGCTGACGCTGCTGGCCACCTGGGCCGTCGAGCGCAGCCACGTCGGCTACTACCTGCGGGCCATCAAGGACGAGCCGGACGCGGCGCGCAGCATCGGCATCGACATCGCCCGCTACAAGCAGGTGGCCTTGTCGCTGAGCGCCTTCTTCACCGCGCTGGGCGGCAGCCTGTATGCGCAGAAAGAGCTCTACATCGACCCGGGCTCGGTGCTGAGCACCGCGCTGTCGATCAAGATGGCGCTGGTGTCCATCCTCGGCGGCGTCGGCACGCTGTTCGGGCCGGTGGTCGGCTCGGTGGTGCTGACGACGATCGAGGAAGTGACGCGCGCCAGCTTCGGCGGCACCGGGCGCGGCACCGACACCATCATCTACGCGGCGCTGATCGTCGGCATCGCGGTGTTCTACCCGAGCGGGCTGATCGGCTGGCTCCGCGAGTGGCGGCAGCGGCGCCAGGCGCGCAACGCGGCTTCGGCCAAGGTGGAGGTGGCGCTGTGAGCTTGCTCGAACTGCGGGGCGTCAGCAAGCGCTTCGGCGGCCTGATGGCCAACCAGGACGTCTCCTTCGACGTCGATGCCGGCCAGATCGTCGGCCTGATCGGCCCGAACGGCGCCGGCAAGACCACCGCCTTCAACTGCGTCGCCGGCTTCTACACGCCCAGCGCCGGCGAGATCCGCCTCGACGGCAAGACCATCTCCGGCCTGCCGCCCGAGGCTTGTGCCCGCGCCGGCATCGGCCGCACCTTCCAGGTGGCGCGCACCTTCACCAGCATGACGGCCTGCGAGAACGTGATGGCCGGCGCGCTGCTGCGCAACCGCCGCGTCGGTGCGGCGAGCGACGAGGCCCGCCAGTGGCTCGCCTTCGTCAACCTCGACCAGTTTGCCGACAAGCCGGCCGGCAGCATGACGATCAGCGAGCAGCGCCGCCTGGCGGTGGCGCGCGCGCTGGCCATCGCGCCCAAGCTGCTGCTGATGGACGAGGTGATGGCCGGCCTGAACCCGTCCGAGGTGCGCGAGATGGTCAAGGTGGTGCTGGCCATCCGCGCGCGCGGCATCGCCTGCCTGATCGTCGAACACGTGCTGGAAGGGATCATGCCGATCGCCGACCGCATCGTCGTGCTGGACCGCGGCGTGAAGATCGCCGACGGCACGCCGGCCGAGGTGTCGCGCGATCCTCAGGTCATCCACGCCTACCTGGGAGACGAGTGATGCTGCAGGTCTCGAATCTCCGTGTCAGCTACAGCGGCGTGCTGGCGCTGTCCGATGTCAGCCTGGAGGTGCCGCAGGGCAAGATCGTCGCGCTGGTCGGCGGCAACGGCAACGGCAAGTCGACCACGCTGCGCGCCATCGCGGGCCTGAACAAGGTCGATGCCGGCAGCGTGCACTTCGACGGCCGGCCGGTGCACGGGCTGCCGTCGCACCAGCGCGTGCCGCTCGGCCTGTCGCTGGTGCCCGAGGGCCGGCGGCTGTTCCCGCGCCTGACGGTGCGGCGCAACCTCGAGCTGGGCGCCTTCACGCGCACCGACAGGCACGAGGTGGCGGCCGGCATCGACGAGATGTTCTCGCTGTTTCCGATCCTTGCCGAGCGCGAGGCCCAGCTGGCCGGCACGATGAGCGGCGGCGAGCAGCAGATGCTCGCGATCGCGCGCGGCCTGATGGCGAGGCCCAAGCTGCTGATGCTGGACGAGCCGTCATGGGGCATCGCGCCCAAGTTCGTCGCCAAGGTGCTCGAGGTGATCCAGCGCGTCAACGCCGGCGGCGTCACCATCCTGCTGGTCGAGCAGAACCTGCACAAGGCCTTGTCGATCGCGCACCACGGCTACGTGATCCAGACCGGTCGCATCGTGATGCAGGGCAGCGGCGCCGAGCTGGCAGCGAACGAAGACGTCAAGAAGGCCTACCTGGGCCTGTGACCGGGATGCATGCCATGGACCGCCGGCAACTCCTGCTGCTTGCCGCTGCTGCCGGTGCCGTCGCCGCGCTGCCCGCGCGCGCGGCCACCACCTGGCGCCTGGCCAGCGGCTACCGGCGCGAGTCGTTCCACACCGTCAACCTGCTGGCGCTGGCGGCCGACGTCGCGGCGGCGACGAACGGCGAGCTGCGCCTGGACGTGCAGCCCAATGGTGCGCTCGCGAAGCTGAACGACATCCGCGCCGCGGTCGAGGACGGGCGCGCCGAGGCCGGCGAGACCATCATGAGCAGCCTGGTCGCGCAGATGCCGATCGCCGGCGTCGACTCGGTGCCCTTCATCACCGCGTCCTACGCCGATGCGCGCCACATGTGGGTGCACCAGCGGCCGCTGGTCGAACGCCGCTTCGCGCAGCGCGGGCTGCAGGTGCTGTACGCGGTGCCGTGGCCGCCGCAGGGCCTGCACAGCACGAAGCCGATCGCCGGCGTGGCCGACCTGAAGGGCAGCCGCATGCGCAGCTACAACCCGACCACCGCGCGCATCGCGGCGCTGCTGGGCGCGCAGGCGGTGGACGTGCCGATGGTCGAGGTCGGCCAGGCGCTGTCCGAGGGCCGCATCGACACGATGATCACCTCGGCCGTCACCGGCGTCGAGAACCAGGTCTGGTCGCGCATCCGCTTCTACTACGAGATCAACGCCTGGTTCCCGAAGAACATCGTGTTCTGCCGGGCGGCGGCCCTGCAGGCCCTGCCGGCGGCGCAGCGCGAGGCGCTGGTCGCCGCGGCCGCGAAGGCCGAGGCGCGCGGCTGGGCCGCCAGCGAAGCGGCCGCCGCGTCGTCGGTCGACGAACTGCGCCGCAACGGTGTCAAGATCGAGCGCGTGCCGCACGACCTGAACCTGGAGCTCAAGCGCCTGGGCGAGCGTTTCTCGCTCGAGTGGCTGCACCAGGCCGGCGGCGAGGCCAACGAGTTTTTCATTCCCTACTTCACCAGGCCGCGGCCCCCGGGCTGACGGCACAGGAAGGATTCCATGCAAGCTCAAGTTCACAGCAGCGACCGTTGGCAGTTCTGGATCGACCGCGGCGGCACCTTCACCGACGTCGTCGCCCGGCGCCCCGACGGCACGCTGGTCACGCACAAGCTGCTCAGCGAGAACCCCGAGCAGTACCGCGACGCCGCGGTCGCCGGCATCCGCCACCTGCTGGGGCTGAAGCCCGGCGAGGCCTTCCCGGCCGAGCGCGTCGAGTGCGTGAAGATGGGCACCACGGTCGCCACCAACGCGCTGCTCGAGCGCAAGGGTGAGCCGACGCTGCTGGTCACGACGCAGGGCTTCCGCGACGCGCTGCGCATCGCGTATCAAGACCGGCCGCGCATCTTCGACTGCCACATCCAGTTGCCCGAGCTCCTGTACAGCCGCGTGATCGAGGCGCGCGAACGCGTCGGCGCCCAGGGCGAAGTGGTGCAGGCGCTCGACGAGGCGCGCCTGCGCGCCGACCTGCAGGCGGCGTTCGATGCCGGGCTGCGCAGCGTCGCGATCGTCTTCATGCACGGCTACCGCTACACCGCGCACGAGCTCGCGGCCAAGGCGCTGGCGCAACAGGTGGGCTTCCCGCAGATCAGCGTGTCGCACGAGGTCAGCCCGCTGATGAAGCTGGTGGGCCGCGGCGACACGACGGTGGTCGATGCCTACCTGTCGCCGATCCTGCGCCGCTACGTCGAGCAGGTCGCCGGCGAGATGCCGGGTGTCAAGCTGTTCTTCATGCAGTCGTCCGGCGGGCTCACCGATGCGCATGCCTTCCAGGGCAAGGATGCGATCCTGTCCGGCCCGGCCGGCGGCATCGTCGGCATGGTGCGCACCGCGCAGCTCGGCCTGTCGCCGTTGGCGCACGGCGATGACGTGCCGGCGAACGCGCAGGGCGGCGCCCCGGCGCACGAGGTCAAGGTGATCGGCTTCGACATGGGCGGCACGTCGACCGACGTCAGCCACTTCGCCGGCGAGTTCGAGCGCGCCTTCGAGACGCAGGTGGCCGGCGTGCGCATGCGTGCGCCGATGATGAGCATCCACACGGTGGCGGCCGGCGGCGGCTCGATCCTGAGCTTCGACGGCGCGCGCTTCCGTGCCGGCCCGGAAAGCGCCGGTGCCAACCCCGGCCCGGCCTGCTACCGCCGCGGCGGGCCGCTGGCGGTGACCGACGCCAACGTGATGCTCGGCAAGATCCAGCCGGCGTACTTTCCGAAGGTGTTCGGCCCGAATGCCGACCAGTCGCTGGACCGCGACGTGGTGGTCGCGAAGTTCGGTGCGATGGCCGCCGACATCGAACGCGCCACCGGCGTCAAGCGCTCGCCCGAGGAGGTGGCCGAAGGCTTCATCGACATCGCGGTGGGCGCGATGGGCAATGCGATCAAGAAAATCTCGGTGGCGCGCGGCTACGACGTGACGCGCTACACGCTGCAGTGCTTCGGCGGTGCCGGCGGCCAGCATGCCTGCCGCGTCGCCGACGCGCTGGGCATGAACCGCGTGTTCGCGCACCCGCTGGCCGGCGTGCTGTCGGCCTACGGCATGGGCCTGGCCGACCAGGCGGTGCTGCGCGAGCGCGCGGTCGAGCTGCCGCTGGCCGGCGCGATGGCGGCCGTCGGCGAGGTGCTGGACGGTCTCGCGCGCGAGACCGAGGGCGAGCTGCGGCGCCAGGGCGCCAGCAGCGCCGCCGTGAAGGTGCTGCGCCGCGTGCACGTGCGCTACGAGGGCACCGATTCGGCGCTCGTCGTGCCCTTCGGCAGCGAGGCGGACATCCAGGCCGCGTTCGAGTCCGCCTACCGGCAGCGCTTCGCCTTCCTGATGGCCGAGCGCCGGCTGGTGATCGAGGCGGTGTCGGTCGAGGCAGTGGGCGAGGGCGACGCGCCGGTCGAGCCGCGCCATGCGTTGGCCGCGAGCGGTGCGGCGCCGGTGCGCGACACGGTGCAGCTGTTCAGCGGCGGGCGCTGGTGGGATGCGGCGCTGGTGGTGCGCGAGGATGCGCAACCCGGCCACGTGGTCGACGGCCCGGCCATCATCGCCGAGAAGACCGCGACCACGGTGGTCGAGCCCGGCTGGCGCGCCCGGGTCACCGCGTACGACCACCTGCTGCTCGAACGCGTGCAGCCGCGCGAGGCGCGCAAGGCCATCGGCACCACCGTCGATCCGGTGATGCTGGAGGTGTTCAACAACCTGTTCATGAACATCGCCGAGCAGATGGGGCTGCAGCTGCAGAACACCGCCTACTCGGTGAACATCAAGGAACGGCTGGACTTCAGCTGCGCGCTGTTCGACGCCGACGGCAACCTGATCGCCAACGCGCCGCACATGCCGGTGCACCTGGGCTCGATGAGCGAGTCGATCAAGACCGTGATCCAGGGCAATGCCGGTCGCATGCAGCCGGGCGACGTGTACGCGCTGAACGACCCGTACCACGGCGGCACGCACCTGCCCGACGTGACGGTGGTGACGCCGGTGTACCTGGGCGCGGCAGCCGGCGAGAAGCCGCTGTTCTACGTCGGCTCGCGCGGCCACCATGCCGACATCGGCGGCATCACGCCGGGCTCGATGCCGCCGTTCTCGACCCGCATCGAGGAAGAGGGCGTGCAGATCGACAACGTCAAGCTGGTCGAGGCCGGCGTGCTGCGCGAGGCCGACATCCTGGCGCTGCTCAAGAGCGGCCGCTACCCCTCGCGCAACCCGCAGCAGAACCTGGCCGACCTGAAGGCGCAGATCGCCGCCAACGAGAAGGGCGTGCAGGAGCTGCGCAAGATGGTGCAGCAGTTCGGGCTGGAGGTGGTGCAGGCCTACATGCGCCACGTGCAGGACAACGCCGAGGAATCGGTGCGGCGCGTCATCACGCGGCTGAAGGACGGCCGCTTCACGCTGCCGCTGGACAACGGCGCACAGATCAGCGTGGCGATCCGCGTCGATGCGGCGCAACGCAGCGCGGTGATCGATTTCAGCGGCACCTCGGCGCAGCTGGCCAACAACTTCAACGCGCCGCGCGCGGTGTGCATGGCGGCGGTGCTGTACGTGTTCCGCACGCTGGTCAACGACGACATCCCGCTGAACGCCGGCTGCCTGAAGCCGCTGCAGGTGATCATCCCCGAGGGCTCGATGCTGAACCCGAACCCGCCGGCCTCGGTGGTGGCCGGCAACGTCGAGACCTCGACCTGCATCACCAACGCGCTGTACGGCGCGCTGGGCGTGATGGCGGCCGGCCAGTGCACGATGAACAACTTCACCTTCGGCAACGCGACCTACCAGTATTACGAAACGATCTCCGGCGGCTCGGGCGCGGGGCCGGATTTCGACGGCACCTCGGTCGTGCAGACGCACATGACGAACTCGCGGCTCACCGATCCCGAGGTGCTGGAGTTCCGCTTCCCGGTGCGGCTGGACAGCTACGAGATCCGCGCCGGCTCGGGCGGCGCCGGGCGGCACCGCGGCGGCGACGGCGGCGTGCGGCGCGTGCGCTTCCTCGAGACGATGACGGCGTCGATCCTGTCGAACGGCCGCCACGCCGGCGCCTTCGGCGTGGCAGGCGGGTCGGCCGGCCGGCCCGGCATCAACCGGGTCGAGCGGGCCGACGGCACGGTCGAGACGCTGGACCACATCGGATCGGTCGAGATGCAGCCCGGCGACGTGTTCGTGGTCGAGACCCCGGGCGGCGGCGGCTACGGCGCGGCATGAGGATCATCCCTGAGCAATCGTTGTCAGTACAGATGGACCGGGCGGAAAGGGTGGAGCACGGGGGCATCGCTGCCTACACTGCCCCTCGATCCGGCCCAATACCTCCCTCCCGCCGGATCCGATCCGGCCACGTTCCTCCCTCCGGCCGGGTCCTTCGGGCCCGCCGTTGCACGTCTCCCCCCGCTGCCGGCGGGCCCATTCTTTTGATCTCCTGCCGTCGATGCTCACGCCGGTGTTCGCACTGAAGCTGGCGCTGGTCTGCGCCGTCGTGCTGGGCGCGAGCTTCGCGGCGCGCCGCTTCGGCCACCGCGTGGCCGGCACCTTGTCGGGCATGCCGATGATTGCCGGGCCGATCATGGGCTTCGTGCTGCTGCAGTCGCCGCCGGCGCAGGCGCAGGCGATCGCGCTGGCCACCGTGGTGGCCTTCCCGGCGATGGTGTCGCACATGCTGGCCTTCGCGCATGCGGTGCGGCGGATGCCGTGGTGGGCCGCGTGGGGGGCCGCGAACGCGGTGTTCCTCGCGGTCGGCAGCCTGCTGTTGTGGCTGCACCTGCCGGCGCTGCCGGCCTGCGTGCTGGCGGCACTGTCGCTGTGGGCCGGGCTGCGGCTGATGCCGGCCCACCGGCGCGAGCGCACGGTGCTGCACATCCCGGCGATCGAGCTGGTGTTGCGCGTCGCGGCGGCCGCGGCGCTGGCGGCGGCCATCATGCTCGGCGCGGCGCTGTTCCCGGCGGCGATCAGCGGGCTGCTGCTGGCCCTGCCGATCACCGGCAACGTGCTGCCCTGCTTCACGCGCGTGCGGCATGGCGCCGACGCGACGATCGAGCTGCTGTCGGGCTTCGTGCAGGGCATGGCCGGCTTCGCCACCTTGTTCATCGTGCTGGTGATCGCGCTGCCGGTGCTCGGGGCGGGCCCGTCCTGTGCGCTGGCCTGGGCGGTGACGCTGGCCGTCGCGTGGGTGCTGCAGCGCCGGCGGGCGGCATGGACGGTTCCGGCGGTCGCGGTCGACTGACGTCGTAGCCCGGAAGCCATTCCGGGTGCGGCCGTCGAAGACCCCGGAATGACTTCCGGGCTGCAAGCGACAAGCGGAGTGCGGACTGACCCCCGTTGACAGCGCGCCGGCTCGCCTGTAAAAAGAGCATATGTTCTTGTTGAAGTAAAAATAGAACATACGTTCCATCAACGACCTGGCGCGGCGAGCGGCCCGAGCCGCCGCACGCGCCCGGCAGGAGACAAGCATGACCCGTTCACTTCGTGTCCCGGCGCCGTATGGTGCCGTGCTGGCTGGCGCCTTGCTGCTGACCGCTTGCGGCGGGGGCGGCAACGAACGCGGCGCGCCGGCGGCGGCGTCGGCCGATGCCCCGCCCACCGAACGCGCGGCCGCCATCGCGCCGCCCGGCGCCAGCACCTGGACGCCGCTGATCCCGCTCTCGATGGTGACGCCGTCGGCCGCGCTGCTGCCCAACGGCAAGGTCATCCTGTGGGCCTCGTCCGACCGCTTCACCGACAGCGCGCCGAACGGCCAGACCTACACCACGCTGTTCGACCCGGCCACGCAGACCGCGTCGGAGACGCTGGTGACGCAGACCGGGCACGACATGTTCTGCTCCGGCACGACCAACCTGCCGGACGGACGCATCCTGGTCAACGGCGGCAAGAACAGCGAGAAGACCACCATCTACGACCCGGTGTCCAACGCCTGGACCTCGGCCGCGGCGATGAAGATCACGCGCGGCTACAACGCCAACACCCTGCTGCCCGACGGCTCGGTGTTCACCTTCGGCGGCTCGTGGAGCGGCGGCCGCGGCAACAAGCACGGCGAGCGCTGGACGGCCGCCGGCGGCTGGGCGCGCCTGAACGGCGTGCCGGTCGACACGGCGCTGGGCAACGACCCCGACTTCGCGTTCCGCGCCGACAACCACATGTGGTTGATCCCGGCACCCAACGGGCGGGTGCTGCACGCCGGGCCGGCGGCCAACATGAACTGGATCGACCCCGAGGCGAACGGCGGAACGGGCGCGATCACCCCGGCCGGCCCGCGCGGCGACGACCCGTACAGCCAGAGCGGCAACGCCGTGATGTACGACATCGGCAAGGTGCTGAAGGTGGGAGGCGCACCGGCCTACGAAGGCCAGAACGCGACCAACCGCGCCTACGTGATCGACATGAACGCCGGCGTCTCGGTGCGCAAGATCGCGCCGATGGCCTACTCGCGCATCTTCGCCAACAGCGTGGTGCTGCCGAACGGGCAGGTGCTCATCGTCGGCGGCCACAGCTTCGGCCACCCGTGGTCGGACGACAACTCGGCGCTCGTGCCCGAGCTGTGGGATCCCGTCACCGAAGCCTTCACGCCGCTGCCGCCGATCGCGGTGCCGCGCAACTACCACAGCGTCGCGCTGCTGCTGCCCGATGCCCGCGTGCTGACGGCCGGCAGCGGGCTGTGCGGCAGCTGCTCGACCAACCACAACAACGCGCAGATCCTGACGCCGCACTACCTGCTCAATGCCGACGGCACGCCGGCCACGCGGCCGGTGATCAGCAACGCGCCGGCCACCGCGACGCACGGCACCAGCATCGCGGTGACGACCAACGCGGCCGTCACGGCCTTCTCGCTGGTGCGCCTGGGCTCGACCACGCACACGGTCAACAACGACCAGCGCCGCATCCCGCTGCAGTTCAGCAGCACCGGCGCCAACGCGTATTCGCTGGCGCTGCCGTCCAATCCCGGCGTCGTGCTGCCCGGCTACTACATGCTGTTCGCGATGAACGCGGAGGGCACGCCGTCGGTGTCGAAGATGATCCGCATCGGCGGCGATGCGGCACCGAAGCTGGCCAACCCCGGCTCGCAGACCACCGTCAGCGGCAGTGCCGTCAGCCTGGCGCTGGCCGCGACCACGCCGACCGGCACGCTGACCTTCGGCGCCACCGGCCTGCCGCCGGGCGTGTCGATCAACACCGCCACCGGGGCCATCACCGGCACGCCGACGACCGTCGGCCAGTACGTGGTGACCGTCAGCGCGCGCAACGACGTGGCGACCAGCAGCACCCAGCTGGCCTGGGACGTGACGCCGCTGCTCGGCGCGACGGTGCAGTACGTGATGCTGGAGGCGGTGTCCGAGACCGCGGGCAAGGCCTGGACCTCGATGGCCGAGTTCAACCTGCTGGACCGCAGCGGCGCGGTGATCCCGCGCACCGGCTGGACGGTGCAGGTCGACAGCCAGGAAGCGGCGACCGGGCAGAACTCCGGGGCCGCCGCGATCGACGGCGACGCCGCCACCTTCTGGCACACCAAGTACACCGGCGGCGACGTGCCGCCGCCGCACCGCTTCATCGTCAACCTGGGCACGGCGCGCGGCATCGGCGGCTTCAAGTACCTGCCGCGGCCGGCGGCGACGGGCCAGAACGGCACCATCGCGGCCTGGAACTTCTACATCGGCAACGACGGCAGCAGCTGGTCGCTGCTGAAGAGCGGCAACTTCAACGACTTCCCCGACCGCGCGGCCGAGAAGACCATCACCGTCGACCGCGCGCCGTCGATCGCGCCGATCGCCAACCGCAACAACACGCTGAACCAGGCGGTATCGTTCGGCGTCAGCGGCGGGGATCCGGACGGCGACACGCTCGCGTACTCGGCCACCGGGCTGCCGACCGGTCTCGCGATCAACAGCGCCAGCGGATTGATCAGCGGCACCGTCACGGCGACCGGTAACTTCGCGGTGACGGTCAGCGTGAACGACGGCCATGGCGGCACGGCCAGCGTGTCGTTCGGCTGGAACGTCAGCGCGGCGCAGTTCGTGATCGACCCGGTGCCGGCGGCACCGCTCGGGTCGGGCGGCAACGCGACCTTCAACGTCGCGTCGAACGGCGGCGCCGGCACGCGCTACCGCTGGACCTTCGGCGACGGCACGGCGCAGACGGCGTACTCGACGTCGACGACGATCAGCCACACCTATGCGGCGCCGGGGCTGTACAGCGTCACGGTGGAGGCAATCGACGCCAACAACGTGGTCACCTCGCGCACCTTCCGGCAGGCCGTGTACGCGGCGACGACGAGCGCGAAGCCGACCGCCTCGTCGAGCGTCGCGATCGAGGCCGGCACGACGCCGCGCGTGTGGCTGGTCAACCAGGACAACGACAGCGTCAGCGTCTTCAACGGCAGCACGCAGGCGCGCATCGCCGAGATCGCGGTCGGCACGCGGCCGCGCAGCGTGGCCATCGCACCCGACGGCCGCATCTGGGTCGTCAACAAGGGCGATGCGACGATCAGCATCATCGATGCCTCGACGCTGGCGCTCGCGCAGACCATCGCCCTGCCGCGCTCGTCGCAACCCTTCGGCCTGGCCTTCGCGCCCGACGGCAGCGCCGGCTACGTCGCGCTGGAAGGCAGCGGCCAGCTGCTGAAGCTGAACGCCGGCACCGGCGCGACGCTGGGCAGCGTGGCGGTGGGCGCGAACCCGCGCCACGTGTCGGTGGCGGCGGCCAGCAACCGCGTGCTGGTGTCGCGCTTCGTCTCGCCGGCCTTGCCGGGCGAGGCCACGGCCAGCGTGCAGACGGCGGTGGCCGGCGTCAAGAAGGGCGGCGAGGTGGTCTTCGTGACGCCCGCGCTGGCGATCGAGCGCACCGTGGTGCTGCAGCACAGCGACAAGCCCGACAGCCTGCTGCAGGGCCGCGGCATCCCGAACTACCTGGCACCGGCGGTGATCTCGCCGGACGGCAACAGTGCCTGGGTGCCGTCCAAGCAGGACAACCTGCTGCGCGGCACGCTGCGCGACGGCAGCAACCTGGACTTCCAGAACACGGTGCGCGCGATCAGCTCGCGCATCGACCTGGCGAGCTTCACCGAGGACTACCCGGCGCGCATCGACCACGACAACTCCGGTGTCGGCAGCGGCGCGGCCTTCCACCCGACGGGTGCCTACCTGTTCGTCGCGCTGGAGACCAGCCGCGAGGTGGCAGTGGTCGACCCGGTCGCCAAGGCCGAGGTCTACCGCTTCCCGGTCGGGCGTGCGCCGCAGGGCCTCGCGGTGTCGGCCGACGGGCTGAAGCTGTACGTCAACAACTTCATGGACCGCACGCTGGGCGTGTACGACCTGGCGCGGCTCGTCAACTTCGGCGAGCTGAACCTGCCGCTGGTGGCGAACGCGAATGCGGTGGGCACCGAGAAGCTCGCGGCCAACGTGCTGACCGGCAAGAAGCTGTTCTACGACGCGCAGGACACGCGGCTGGCGCGCGACGCGTACATGAGCTGCGCGTCGTGCCACAACGACGGCGGGCACGATGGCCGAACCTGGGACTTCACCGGCCTGGGCGAGGGCTTGCGCAACACCATCACGCTGCGCGGGCGGGCCGGGGCGCAGGGCAACAAGCACTGGACCGGCAACTTCGACGAGATCCAGGATTTCGAAGGGCAGATCCGCAACTTCGCGCTCGGCACCGGGCTGATGAGCGACGCGTTGTACAACGCCGGCACGCGTTCGCAGCCGCTGGGCGACGCGAAGGCGGGGCAGAGCGCCGACCTGGATGCGCTGGCCGCCTATGTCGCGTCGCTGAAGACGAGCGATGCGAGCCCGAACCGCAACGCCAACGGCACGCTGACGGCCGATGCGCTGGCCGGGCAGGCGATCTTCCGCGGCGCGGGCGGGTGCCTGGCCTGCCACGGTGGCACCGACGTGACCGACAGCGCCGGCGGCGTGCTGCGCAACGTCGGCACGATCAAGGCGTCGTCGGGCAAGCGCCTGGGGCAGACGCTGACCGGGCTGGACACGCCGACGCTGAAGGGCGTGTGGGCGACGGCGCCCTACCTGCACGACGGCTCGGCCGCGACGCTGCTGGACGTGCTGACGACGGCGAATGCCGCCAACCTGCACGGCGCGGCGAACAGCCTGACGGCGACGCAGCGCACGCAGCTGGTGGCCTACCTGCAGCAGCTGGACGACACGAGTGACGCGATCACCCCGGCCACCATCGGCAGCCTGTCGGTGCTGGACACGGCGAACGCGGCCGACTGGTCGGTGCAGGCCAACCTGCAGAACGGCGCGCAGCAGTTCGGCGACCGCACCTTCACGATCACCGCGCTGCCGGCGGTGCTGTCGGGTTCTCCCTGGTTGCGCACGGCGAACGATTCGAAGACCTTCACCGGCAACCCGACGGTGAGCTTCGCGCTGAACCAGCCGGCGGACGTGTACCTGACGGTCGACGATCGCTTCAACGGCGCGCTGGCGTGGATGGCGGGCTGGTCGAATACCGGGCTGAAGATGACGACCAGCGAAGGCGGCACGGCGCGCAGCTACACCGTCTTCACGAAGAGCTTCCCGGCCGGCAGCGTCAACCTCGGGCCGGCGGGGGCGGCGGGCAACAGCATGTACAGCGTGGTGGTGCGCTAGCGCGCAGGGGTGGGCGGTGCAAATCCGAAGGTGGACCTGAAGTTGGCAAGCAAACCGTTCGGACTGGGCCTGTCGAAGGCCTGCTCGCTGATGGCGACGCTCGCCGCATGGCAGGCGATGGCCGCCGACCCGGAGCTCGAGCGCGGCCGCCAGCTGTACCGCGGCGACGCGCCGCTGTCCGGCACGATCACCGGCCACGCGCAGCCGCTGCCGCCGCTGGCCACGCGCTGCATCAACTGCCACTCGCGCGACAGCGTCGCGCGCAGCCCGGCCGTGTCGGCGTCGGCTGCGCAGCCGTTCGCGCCCTTGCTGACGCGCGAACGCCTGCTGGAGCCGATCGCGCGGCGCGGCGGGCCGCCGTCGCGCTACGAGCTGGCGACTTTCTGCCGCCTGCTGCGCACCGGCATCGACCCGGCCTACGTGCTGATCCCGCGCCAGATGCCGCGCTACGCGATCGACGATGCGCAATGCCGGGCGCTGTGGACCTACCTGACCGATGGAGGAGAGCCGCGATGAGCACACGCCGATCCGTGCTGGCCGGGGCCGCCGCGCTGGTGGCCGGGCCCTGGGCCGCGCGGGCGCACCAGGCCTTCGGGCCGGTGCAGCCCGAACTGGCGGCACCGGCGCTGCCGCTGCAGGACATGGCCGGCAAGCCGGTGGCGTTGCCCGCGCTGCTGGCGGGCCAGGTGACGGCCGTGCAGCTGATGTTCACCGGCTGCAGCGCCACCTGCCCGATCCAGGGCGCGGTGTTCGCCGACGCGCAGGCGCGGCTCGCGAAGGCGCAGGCCGACCTGCGGCTGCTGTCGGTGTCGATCGATCCGCTGGGCGACGACCTGGCCGCGATGCGGGCCTGGCTCGCGAAGTTCGGTGCGCAGCCGGGACGCTGGGCCGGCGCGCTGCCGCGCGCGAAGGATGCCGATGCGCTGCTCGACTTCCTGCGTGGCCGCGCACCGGGCGTCGACCGGCACACGGCACAGGCCTTCGTGTTCGATCGCCGCGCCCGGCTGGTCTTTCGCACCGAGGACATGCCGCAGCCGGCCGAGCTGGTGGCGCTGATGCAGCGCATCGCGCAGCGCTGAGGGCGCCGCGCGCGCGAGGGTCAGAGCATCTTCAGCTTCAGTGCCGTCAGGTCGCCGGGCGGGATGTTGGTGTACAGCCCGGTGATCTCGGAATCCGACAGCGCACGGTGGTGGACCTGCACCGCGTCCAGCGCGCCGTTGAAGTGTTCCATGTAGCCCGTGCTGTTGCTGCCCGAGCCGTTGGTCGGGCGGGCCCCGAAGACCAGGCCGAAGTCCGTGGCGCGCGCCGTCGCGTAGTCGTTGACGAAGAAGCCCGTGCGGGTCGTGCGCAGGGTCTTGTCGACATAGAACTTCATCGTCGTGCCCGAGCGGACGACGGTCACCATGTGCCACTTGCCGTCCTTGAGGAGGCTGGTGTCGGCGTCGTTGTGGACCACTTCGCCCTGGCTCGGGAACTGCGTGCTGAGGAAGCGCAGGCCGCGCGTCGGATCGAGCCGCAGCCACAGCTGGTAGGGCGACTCGAGGCCGACGCCGTAGGCCCACAGCAGCGTCTCGACCGCATTGCTGTAGGTGCTGCCGGACTTGAACCACAGGTTCAGCGTGAAGTTGTTGCTCGTCAGCAGGCTGGGCGAGGCATCGGGCACGTGGATGTACGAGCTGCCGTTCAGCTGCGCGGCGGTGTCGAACTTGCCGGTCGCGGAGGCGGCGGTGCTGCCGGCCTTGCGCACCCAGCGGACCGCACCGTTGTTGCCGGAGTCGTCGGTGACGGCGCTCGAATCGGCGCCCGGCAGCGCCTGCGTGAAGAAGCGGATGGTCGTGTTGCTGCCGCTGCCGTCCTGCAATTCGGCCAGCACGCCCAGCGTGGTGGAGTTCACCATCGCCAGGTCGGTGTATTCGCCGGCACCGGTGGGCAGCGCGCTGCTGTACTTCCACGTGACGCCGTCGTCCTCGCTGTAGCGGACGACGAGGTCGGCGCGCAGCGCGCTCTTGGTGTAGTTGGCCGCGTCCTTCGACGGCGCCGTGAACGCGAGCGTGGAGGCATTGACGCGCAGCACTGCCCCCTCGACCACCGGGCCGGTGAACTGCGCGGAGGCCACCATGCGCCCGAAGCTCGCGCCGCCGTTCGTGCTGACCGACTTGACGCGCACCAGCGGCTGGTTGATCGCGACGCTGAGCGGCAGCGCGGAGCGCGAGATCTTCAGCACGTTGCCGTTGCCTTGCTCGACGAGCTGGCTTTCATTCGGCTCGAACAGGATGGAGTCGGCGACCGGCTCGGTGCCGCCGAGGGACCAGTTGGCGCCGCTGTCGTCGGAATAGAGGACGCCGGTGACGTTGCGCAGCACCTTGGCGTCGTCCGGGTCGACGCGGTAGCCCCAGAACGGCACCAGCAGCCGGCCGGCGTAGGCACCGTTCTTCAGCTGGATGCCGTGGCCCGGGCCGGGCAGCATCAGGCGGTAGTCGGCGGGAATCAGGCTGCTCCTGTCGACGGGGTTCGACCACGAGACGCCGCCGTCCGTGGTGCTGCGCAGGTAGAGCTTCGGCAGGTTGTCGAGGCTCTTCTCCGACAGGCCCTCCGACGACGAACCGTAGAAGACGAAGACGGTGCCGCTCTTCGAATCGAGCACCGGCGACGGGTTGCCGGTCGGCCGGGCGGTGGAGACCAGGTCTTCGCCCAGCCGCGTGGCGGCGCTCCAGGTGGCGCCGCTGTCGGTGGAGCGCGACACGACGACCTCCTTGTTCGACGTGTCGCTGTCGTCGCGCCGCGCTTCGCAGAACGCGAGCAGTACGCCGGGCGTCTGCGTGGCCACCAGTGCCGGCAATCGGACGACCGGTCGCAAGGCGTAGGAGATGGAGGCACCGTTGAAGACCGTGGTGCGGGACGACAACTGGGCCGATGCGGGCCCGTGGAAGAACACGGCGAATGCAAGAAATACTGCGAACAACATCTGCATGGTGATCTCCGGTACGGCGGCGGCGTGCGACGTGCACGCCATGCGGGTACCGGAGAATCGGCTGAAACGCGGCCCGATGGAGAGGCATGATCGACCGGGCGAAACGGACCGTGTTCAGAGGATGCTCAGCCGCAGCGCCGTCAGGTCGCCGGGCTGGACGTTGTTGAACAGCCCGGAGATCTCGGAGGCGGACAGGGCCCGGTGGTGGACCTGCACGTCGTCGAGCGCGCCGTTGAACTGTTCCGTGTACCCGTTCGTTCCGTTGGTGGGCCGGGCGCCGAACACCAGTCCGAAATCGGTGGCCGTGGCCGTCGTGTAGTTGTTGGCGAAGAAGCCGGTCTGGGTCGACCGCAGGGCCCCGTCCACGTAGAACAGCAGCGAGGTGCCCGAGCGCACGGCCGAGACCATGTGCCACTGGTTGTCGTTGACGATCGTGGCGTTGTTGTCTTCATAGACCTTCTGGGCCAGGGCCGGGTACTGCGTGCTGGTCATGCGCAAGCCCTTGGCCGGGTCCAGGCGCAGCGACATGTGGTACGGCGACGTGTTGCCCATCCCGTAGGCCGTCATCAGCGACTCGGACGCATTGCTGTAGTTGCCCGACTTGAACCACAGGTTCAGCGTGAAGCTGTTGTTGGTCAGCAGGCTGGGCGAGGCGTCCGGCGCGTGGACGTAGGCGCTGCCGTTCAGCCAGGTCGCGGTGTTGAACCTGCCGCTGCCGGTGGTGGAGCTGCTGCTGACCTTCTTCACCCAGCGAACGGCCGGGTTGTGGCCCGAGGCGTCGGTCACGCTGCTCGAATCGGCGGCCGGCAGCGTGGTGGTGAAGAACTTGATCTGCGTGTTGTCCCCGCTGCTGGTCTGCAGCTCGGCAATGACGCCCAGCGTGGTCGCGTTCAGCTTCGCGATGTCGGTGTATTCGGCCTTGCCGTTCGGCAGCGCGATGGGGTACTTCCAGGTGATGCCGTCGTCTTCGCTGTAGCGGATGGCCAGGTCGGCGCGCGACCCGCTGCTGGTGTAGTTGGTCGCGTCCTTGGTCGGCGAGGTGAAGGCCAGCAGCGAGGGGCTGGCCCGCAGCACGGCGCCTTCGACGCGCGGACCGCTGAACTGGGCCGACGGAACCTGCCGCGAGAAGCTCTGCCCGCCGTCGGTGCTGATCGACTTGACCCGCACCAACGGCGTGTCGGGCGACGAGATCGCCACGGGCTTGGCGGCGCGGGTGATCTTCAGGATGTTGCCGTTGCCCTGCTCGACAACCTGGCTTTCGTTGGGCCCGTACGCCTCGGCATCGCTGGCGTCCTCCATGCCGCCGAGGTCCCAGGTGGCGCCGTGGTCCTCGGAGATGAGGACGCTGGTGAATTCCCTGAGGCGGAACGTGCCGTCGCCGTTGGGCAGCTTCCGGTAGCCCCAGACCGGCGTCAACAGCGTGCCGGCGTGGCTGCCGTTCTGCAGCTGGATGCCGTGGCCCGGGCCCGGCAGCATCAGCGTGACGTCGGGCGGGATCAGCGCGCTCAGTTCCACCGGTGGGTTCCATGTGGTGCCCAGCGTGGTGCTGGAGCGCATGTACAGCTTCGGTATGTTGTCGAGGGCTTTCTCACCCTTGCCTTGGGCGCTGGAGCCGTACAAGACGAGCAGCTTGCCGTTGCTGGCGTCCAGCACCGGCGACGCATTGCCCGTGGGTCGGTTGGGGTCCGGGTCTTCGGCCAGGACCTGCGGCAGGGTCCAGGTGGCGCCGTAGTCGAAGGACGACGCGTAGACGATTTCCTTGTCCGACGTGTCGTCGCTTGAATAGCGCGCTTCGCAGAAGGCCAGCAGAACCCCGGGAGAGTTCGTGGCGACCAGTGCCGGCAGCCGCACAATGGGCCGCGTCGCATGGGTGAAGCTGCCGCCCTGAAAGATCGTGGTCTGCGCGGACAGCTGGGCCGATGCCGGCAGATGACAAGCGAGAACGAATGCAAACAATACAGCGAACAACATTTGCATGGCCATCTCCAGTGCTGCATGAGATTTCGAGGACTTCCGTTTCTCCCTGCGATGCCGGGAGCGAAGGTACGCCGGAGTTCGCTGATCTCAAAGCAGTGCAGATGTCCTTCTCGTTTCCCTCCATTGACCTGGCGGCCGGGCAGGTCTTCAGGGTGCGAGTTTCCCCAGGTAGGCCCGCACGCCCGGGTGCCCGCACAGCTCGCGCATCGACGCGGCGTGCATCAGCCGGCTGGTGCGCGACTCGTCCTTGTGCACGAAGATGTAGCGCTCGCAGATGTCGGCCAGGATCTCCATGTGCACCGGCTCGTTCGGGTGCAGGCACAGGAACACCAGCTTGCCCTGGCCGCGCAGCCGGCGGAAGAACTCCAGCATGAAGCCGATGTAGCCGTCCTGGGTGTTGAACTGCGGCTCGTCGAACAGGTGCACCACCGCGCGCTCGGTGCCGGCGTGTTCGAGCATGAAGTTCGGCCGGTCGCGCTTGAACGAGCGCACCTGGTACGACTGGTGGTAGTGCAGCGCGAGCCGGTCGCGCTCGCGGTAGCGCACCTTGTGGACGTCCTGCCCGGCCACCAGCACGCGGCCGCCGCTGGGCGCATTGCCGCCGGTGATCAGCTCGAACATCGTGGTCTTGCCGGCACCGTTGGCGCCCATCACGCCGATGATGCCGGGCCCGTCGACCTGGAAGTCGGCCTCCAGCGAGAACGTGGTCTGCCGCTGCGGCCAGCCGCGGTGGTAGTGCTTGCGCAAGCCGTCGACGTGAAGAATCGGTGTGCCCATCGGATCAGACTCCCAGCAGCTTGCGTTGCAGGGCCGCATCGCCGCGCAGCGCCGCGGCGCTGCCCTCGTGCACGATGCGCCCCTGGTGCATCACGTACGCGCGGTCGGACACCGCCAGCGCACTCTCGACGTTCTGCTCCACCAGCAGCACCGCCACCCCCTCGCGCTTCAGGCGCGTCACCGTCGCCATCACGTCCTGCACCACCTTGGGCGCGAGGCCCTGGCTCGGTTCGTCGAACAGCACCAACCCCGGCGAGCCGATCAGCGCGCGCGAGATCGCCACCATCTGCATCTCGCCGCCCGACAGGTTCTCGCACTCGCGGCCCATCAGGTACTCCATCGCCGAGAAGATCTCGAAGCACTCCTTCTCGTTCCAGGCCCGAAAGCGCGTCTTCTTGCGCGCGATCGCCAGGTTGCGCGCCACCGTCAGCGTCGGGAAGATGCGCCGATCGTCCGGCACCCAGCCGATGCCCATGCCGGCAATGCGGTGCGTCGGCAGCTGCGTGATGTCGACGCCGTCGAAGCGCACGCTGCCGCGCTTGGGCGGCGTGAGGCCCAGGATGGAGCGCAGCGTCGTCGTCTTGCCGGCGCCGTTCGGGCCGAGCAGCGACACCACCTCGCCCGGGGCGATGTGGAGCGACACGCCGAACAGCGCCTGCGTCTCGGCGTAGAAGGTCTCGATGCCATGGATCTCGAGGATCGATGGTTGTGGCTTCAGGACCGCGCTCATGCCAGCATCCCCAGGTTGGAGCGTTGCACCCACGGGTTGTGGCGCAGCTGCGCCGGCGTGCCTTCGGCGATCACCTGGCCCCAGTGGATCACGTTGATCTTGTCAGCCAGGCCGAACAGGAAACGCATGTCGTGCTCGATGACCACGATGGTCAGCTCGCGTTTCAGCTGCGCGATCAGCTCGGCGACGCGCGCCGTGCCCTCGGCGCCCAGCCCGGCGGTCGGCTCGTCGAGGAACAAGAGCCGCGGGTCGGTGGCCAGCGCGACGCCGATCTCCAGCGCGCGCCGCTCGCCATACGACAGCGCCCCGGCCATCGCCGACGCCTTGCCGGCCAGCCCGACGCGGTCGAGCACCGCCATCGCCAGTTCGCGGCCGCGGCTGAAGCGCCCCAGGTCGCGCCACATCGAGAAGCCTTGTTCGCGCACCGACGGCAGCGCGACCAGCACGTTGTCCAGCGTGGTCTCGTCGTCGAACAGGTTCATGATCTGGAACGAGCGCGACAGCCCGCGCCGCGCGATCTGCCGCGGCGTGAGCCCGGTGATGTCCTCGCCGGCAAAGGTCACGCTGCCGCGGTCCGGCGCGTAGCGGCCGGTCAGCACGTTGAAGCAGGTGGTCTTGCCCGCGCCATTGGGACCCATGATCCCGGTGAGCTGCTTTTCCTCGAACGACAGCGTGATGCTTTCCAGCACCACCTGGTCGCCGAAGCGCTTGTGCAGTTGATGAGCCTCGAACAGGGCCACGGTCAGGTCTCCTTGATCTGCGTTGCGAGCGTGGCCGTGCCGCGCCGTTCGGTGCCGCGCGTCGCGCAGCGCGCCCGCCAGGCCTGCCAGGCCCCGGCCACGCCGTCCGGCTGGAACAGCACCATCACGATGAACACCAGGCCGTACCAGAGCAGCCAGGTCTCGGTGTAGGCGCCGAGCAGGTCGCGCGCCAGGATGAAGATCAGCGCGCCGATCACCGGGCCCCAGAAGCTCACCAGCCCGCCGCCGATCAGCACCATCATCACGACGAAGCCCGAGTTGTGCAGGCTCATCACGTTCGGGTAGGCCGACTGCTGCGCCATCGCGAACAGCGAGCCGGCCAGCCCGGCGATCGCCGTCGAGAGGATGAAGGCCAGCCACTTGTACAGCCACACGTTGTGGCCGACGAAGGCGGCGCGCATCTCGTTCTGCTTGATGGCACGCAGGATGCGGCCGAACGGCGAATGCACCAGCCGCCACAAGGCCACCAGCACCAGCGCGAACACCGCGAGCGCGAAATAGAAGAAGGCCTCGTTGCTCTTGAGCGCAATGTCGACGAAGCCGAGCGACAGGTCGGGACGCTTGATGTTCAGCAGGCCGTCCTCGCCGCCGGTCACCGTGTGCCACTTGCCGGCGACGAACCAGGCAAGCTGCCCGAACGCGATCGTCAGCAGCGCGTAGTAGATGCCGCGCCGGTGCGAGATGAACGCCCCCACCAGCGCACCGGCGATGCCCGCCGCCGCCACCGCGCCCAGCACCCCCAGCACCAGCCCGGCGCCGCCGCGCAGCTGCAGCAGCCCGAACGCGTACGCGCCGATGCCGAAGTAGGCGCCATGCCCGAACGACGGCAGGCCGCCGTAGCCGAGCAGCAGGTTGTGACCCAGCGCGAACAGCATCCAGATCATGATTTCCAGCGCCAGGTACTGGTAGAGCCCGACCTTGCTGAGCCACAGCGGCGTGCTGGCCAGCACGGCCACCGTGACCAGGAGTGGAAGCGGGACGAGGGCGGCGTGTCGGCTTGAGCTGAGCATGGGAAACGGACCCGAGATTGGACTCCGCGGAATATATGTTCTATGCTTTCTACGCGCAAGAACGTTTGTTCCTATTGTGATTCGGTACTTCCCCTAGGACAGTCCAGTCCCATGAGTTCCATCTCGAGCTACGACGAATTGAAGGATGCGATCTCGCAGGCCTACCCGGGCCTGCCGGCGCAGCTGCAGCGCATTGCGCGCTTCGCGCTCGAGCGGCCGAACGACCTGGCGCTGGGCACGGTGGCGGTGGTGGCCGAGGCGGCGCAGGTGCAGCCGTCGTCGCTGATCCGCTTTGCCAATGCGCTCAGCTTCACCGGCTTCTCGCAGATGCAGCAGGTGTTCCGCGGCCACCTGGTCGAACGTTCCGGCAGCTACCGCGAACGCATCAACCAGCAGCGCCGCCTGGGTGAAGGCGGCGCGGGCGGCGGCTTCCTGAACCAGTACGTCGCCGAGGCGGTGGCCGAACTCGGCCACCTGGAAGACGGCGTGCGCGCCGCCGACGTCAACGCCGCCGTCAAGCTGCTGTGCGCGGCGCGCCGCGTGCACGTGTTCGCGCAGCGCCGCGCCTTTCCGGTCGCCTGCTACCTGGCCTATGCGCTGAGCCAGCTCGAACTGAAGGCCTACCTGCTCGAAGGCATGGGCGGCATGCTGCGCGAATCGCTGCGCAACATCGCGAGCGACGAGGTGCTGATGGTCACCAGCTTCCACAGCTACTCGCGCGAGGTGGTGGATGCCGCCGAGAACGCGCACCGGCAGGGCATCCCGGTGATCGCGATCACCGACGGACCGTTGTCGCCGCTGAAGCGCTCGGCCGCGGTGTGCTTCGAGATCGGCATGGCCTCCGACCAGGTGTTCCGCTCGCTCGTCGCGCCGCTGTGCCTTGCGCAGGCCATCGTCGTGACGACCGGCCACCGGCTGGCCGAAAGCGCGGCCGCCGCGGCGGCCCGCCCCCCACGTCGCCCGAAGGCGAGACCCCGTCAATTGAATGGAGATGCTGCATGAGTGTCAGAGAACCCGTCGCGCAACCGGCCCGTGCGCTGGACCTGGTCTGCGTCGGACGCGCCGCCGTCGACCTGTACGGCGAACAGCTGGGGGCGCGCCTGGAGGACGTGCAAAGCTTCGCCAAGTACCTGGGCGGCTCGCCCGCCAACACCGCCGTCGGCGCGTCGCGGCTCGGGCTGCATTGCGCGATGCTCAGCCGCGTCGGCGACGAGCACAACGGCCGCTTCGTGCGCGAGACCCTGGCGGCGGAGAAGGTCGACGTGTCGCAGCTGAAGACCGATCCGCAGCGCCTGACCGCGCTGGTCTTCCTGGGGCTGCGCGACCGCGACACCTTCCCGCTGGTGTTCTACCGCGACAACTGCGCCGACATGGGCTTGTGCGAGGACGACGTCGACCCGGCGGTGATCGCCGGCGCGCGCGCGCTGCTGATCTCGGGCACGCACTTGTCACGCGCCGGCACGCGCGCCGCCTGCCTGGTGGCGATGCGTGCGGCCAAGGCCGCGGGCACCCGCGTGGTGCTCGACATCGACTACCGGCCGGTGCTGTGGGGCCTGACCGCGCCGGGGCTGGGCGAGCAGCGCTATGTCGAATCGGAGCGCGTCAGCCGCGAGCTGCAGGAGATCCTGCCCTTCTGCGACCTGGTGGTCGGCACCGAGGAAGAGGTGCACATCGCCGGCGGCAGCAGCGACAGCCTGGCGGCACTGCGCCGCATCCGCGAGCTGTCCGCCGCGCTGATCGTGATGAAGCGTGGGCCGATGGGCTGCGTCGCCTACGAAGGGGCGATCCCGCCGAAGCTGGAGGACGGCGTCGCCGGCCCGGGCTTCCCGGTCGAAGTGTTCAACGTGCTCGGCGCCGGCGATGCCTTCATGGCCGGGCTGCTGCGCGGCTGGGTGCGCGATGAGCCGCTGCCGCAGGCACTGCGCTATGCCAATGCCTGCGGCGCGATCGTCGTGTCGCGCCACGGCTGCGCGCCGGCGATGCCGAGCTGGATCGAGCTGAGCCACTTCCTGGCCCATGGCTCGCGCCACCACCGGCTGCGCGAGGACGCGAAGCTGGAGCAGCTGCACCGCGCGTCGACCCGGCACCGCGACTGGCCGAGCCTGGCGGTGCTGGCCTTCGACCACCGCGCGCAGTTCGAGGAGATCGCCGCGAAGCACCAGGTGCCGCGCGAGCGCATCCCGCAGTTCAAGTCGCTGGTGGCGCGCGCCGCGGCGCAGGGCCATGCGGCCGCGCGGGCGCTGCACCCGCAGCGACATCCCGGGATGTCGTTCCCGAACGCCGGCGTGATCGTCGACGGCCGCTTCGGCGAGGACATCCTGCCGCCGCTGACCGGCATCGGCTGGTGGGTCGCGCGGCCGGTGGAGCTGCCGGGCTCGCGCCCGCTCGATTTCGAGGACGGCGGCAACGTGGGCCTCGCGCTGCGCACCTGGCCTCAGGAGCACGTCGTCAAGTGCCTGGTCTACCACCACCCCGACGATGAAGCGGGCCTTGCGGCGCAGCAGATCGCCACCGTCGGCGCGCTGGCCCAGGCCTGCAACGCCACCGGCCACGAGCTGCTGCTGGAGGTGATCCCGCCGCGCAACCTGCCCGCCGACGACGAGACGCTGGCGCGCGCGATGCGGCAGTTCTATGCCGCCGGCATCGAGCCCGACTGGTGGAAGCTGCCGCCGCCGGCCAGCGCTGCTGCCTGGCGCCACATCGAGGAAGTGATCGCGTCGAACGACCCGCTGTGCCGCGGCGTGCTGCTGCTCGGCCTGGAAGCCAGCGAACAGGCGCTGCGCGAGGGCTTCCGCGTCGCGGCCGGCCAGCCGCTGTGCAAGGGCTTCGCGGTCGGCCGTTCGCTGTTCGCCGAGGCGGCGCACGGCTGGTTCGCCGGCACGCTGAGCGACGCCGCGGTGATCGAGCAGGTGGCGGCGAGCTACCAGCGCCTGATCCAGTTCTGGAGCGAGGCGCGGGCCGAAGCCGCGGCCGGAACGCTCGTGACGAATTCCTGAACCGCGAACCGAATACCAACTCACCAGGAGAGAACGACATGACGACAGCAAGCAAGACCAAGGTGGGCTTCATCGGCCTGGGCATGATGGGCCACGGCATGGCGAAGAACCTGCTCGCCAAGGGCTTCGGCGTGAGCTTCGTGGTGCACCGCAACCGCGCCAACCTGCAGGACCTGCTGGATGCAGGCGCCACCGAACAGCCGAGCCGCGCCGCCGTCGCCGAGGCGAGCGACGTGGTCATCATCTGCGTCACCGGCTCGCCGCAGGTCGAGGAGATCGTCTACGGCAACCAGGGCCTGCTGGCCGCCGCCGGCAAGGGCCTGACGGTGATCGACACTTCGACCGCCGAGCCGGCGTCGACCGCCCGCATCCGCGCCGACTTCGCGGCCCGCGGCGTCGCCTTCATCGACGCGCCGCTGGCGCGCACGCCGAAGGAAGCCGAGGAGGGCCGGCTGAACACCATGGTCGGCGCCGAGCCAGCCGACTTCGACCGCGTGCGCCCGGTGCTGGCCGCCTTCTGCGAGAACATCTTCCACGTCGGCCCGCCGGGGCACGGCCACGTGCTGAAGCTGATCAACAACATGCTCGCGATGACGACGGCCGCGGCGATCGCCGAGGCGGTGGCCACGGCCGCGAAGAGCGGGTTGTCGCTGCAGAAGCTGTTCGACGTGATCTCGGCCGGCGGCGTCAACTCGGGGATCTTCCAGATGATGCTGGGCAAGACGCTGCAGGGCGACCTGGCCGGCCTGAAGTTCGCGATCGGCAATGCGCAGAAGGACCTGCGCTACTACACCCACCTGACCGAGATGCTGCCGACCACCAGCCACCTGGCCGAGGCCGCGCACCAGAGTTTCGTGCAGGCCGGCAACCTGGGCCTGGGCGACAAGTTCATCGCGTCGCTGCTGGAGGCGCAGGAGAAGCTGAACAACGTGCAGATCATTCCGCGCTGACCGGGCACGGACCCCACAACAACCCTGGAGACAAGCATGGACAAGTCGACGAAAGAAGTTCAAACGATCGATGCCGGCACACCCGAAATGGACAAGCCTGATGCGGGAAGGCGCAGCCTGCTGAAGGCCGGTGCCGCGGCGGCCGCCGCGCCGGCGGCCTTCTTCGGCCCGTGGGCGCACAACCGCGTCTGGGCGCAGGCCGCGGCGGCCAAGCCGCTGGTCATCGGCCTGACGATGGACGCCTCGGGCCAGTACGGCGCGAGCGGCGGCGAAGAGCGCCTGGGCGCGATGATGGCCATCAAGGAGTTCAACGACAAGGGCGGCGTGCTGGGCCGGCGCATCGAGGCGCTGCACATGGACACCGAGACCACGCCGGCCTCGGGCTCGCGCATCGCCGAACGCATGATCACGCGCAACGAGGTCGCCTTCCTGGTCGGCGCGCTGCATTCGGGCGTGGCCAACGCGATCTCGCAGGTGGCGCAGAAGTACGGCACCATCTTCCTGAACACCAATTCCAGCTCGCCCACCGAGGCCGGGAAAGACTGCCACCGCGTCAAGTTCGTGTGGGACGGCAACGGCACCAACTTCGCGCACGCGATCGTCAAGAACGCGATCAAGGTGAACGGCAAGAACTGGGTGCTGCTGACCAACGACTACGTGTGGGGCCGCACCACGTCGGCGGCCACGCGCGCCATCGTCGAGGCCAACGGCGGCAGGATCGTCGAGGAGCTGCTGGTGCCGCAGAACACGCGCGACTTCTCGTCCTACCTGCTGAAGCTGCAGCAGCTCAAGCCGAATGCGGTGGCCACCGCGATCGGCGGCGACGACATCAAGGCGCTGCGCCAGCAGGTGATCCAGCTCAACCTGCAGAAGAGCATGGCCTGGATCAACAACCAGCAGGACTGGCCCGACGTCTACGGCCTGGGCCCGGAATCGATCTTCGGCGTGTTCGGCACCACCTGGTACTACCGGCTCGACCTGCCGGGGGTCAAGGAGTTCGTCGCGGCCTACCAGAAGCAGTTCCCGGGCATGGCGATCAAGGTGCCGGGCAACGTGTACCACAACAGCTACATGGCCACGCGCGAGCTGCTGCGCTGCGTCGAGGAGGCCGGCACGACGCAGAACATCGCGGTCATCAAGAAGCTCGAAGGCCGCAAGATGCCGGCGCGCGACCGTCTGCAGCACTTCGACGCCTGGATGGATCCGGTGACGCACCAGGTGCAGCAGACCATCTACATGGCGAGCTACAACGACACGCCGGCCGAGAAGGACGACATCTTCAAGATCCTGTCGAACGTGGATCCGAAGGAGGTCGTCGACACCGATGCGCAGAAGGCCTGCAAGCTCGAGAGCTACGACGCCACGCCCAGCTACCAGCAGTGAGCCGGCGACGATGCACGCCTCGCCCCTCGCACGCCGGCGGCTGCTGATCGCCTCCGGTGCCGCTGCTGTCGCCGGCTTCAGCGGCCCCTGGACCACGCGCCACGCGTGGGCCCAGGCCAAGGCGAAGAAGCCGCTGCTGATCGGCCTGGCCACCGACGACAGCGGCCAGTACGCTGCGAGCGGCCAGGACGAGCAGCTGGGCATGCGCATGGCGATCGCCGAGTTCAACGAGCGCGGCGGCGTGCTGGGCCGGCGCATCGAGGCGGTGCACGAGAACACCGCCGGCGACCCGGTGGTGGCGGTCGGCGTGGCCGAGAAGATGATCCGCCAGCAGGAGGTCGCGTTCCTGGTCGGCGGCGTGCACTCGGGCGTCGCGAGCGCGATGTCGCGCGTGGCGCAGAAGTACGGCTGCATCTACTTCAACAGCAACTCCAGCTCACCCAGCGAGGCCGGCGCCGAATGCCACCGCGTCAAGTTCGTCTGGGACGCCAACGGCACCAACTTCTCGACCTCGGTGGTGAAGGGCGCGATGACCGGCTTCGGCCGGCAGTGGGCGCTGGTCACCAGCGACTACCTGTGGGGCCACAACACCGCCAAGGGCATCCGCAGGATCGTCGAGGGCAACGGCGGGCAGATCGTCGAGGAGCTGCTGGTGCCGCAGGGCATGCGCGACTTCGCGCCGGTGCTGGCCAAGCTGCGCCGCCTGAACCCCGGCGTGGTCGCCACCGCGGTCGGCGGCGACGACCAGAAGACGCTGCGGCGGCAGGTGCAGGAGGCCGGCATGGACCGCAGCGTCGGCTGGATCAACAACCAGCAGGACTGGCCCGACGTGTACGGGCTCGGCCGGCAGGCGCTGTTCGGCATCTTCGGCACCACCTGGTACTGGCGGCTGGGCCTCGCGAGCGTGCCCGAGTTCGTCGCGCGCTACCGGCAGGCCTACCCCGAGTACCGGCTGAAATCGCCCGGCAACGTGTTCTTCAACGGCTACATGGCCATGCGCGAGCTGCTGCGCGCGGTCCAGCGCGCCGGCACGACGAACAACCTGAAGCTCATCGCCGAGCTGGAGACGCTGCGCGTGCCGGCGGCCGAACGCATGCAGCATTTCGATGCGTGGATGAACCCGCACACGCACCAGCTGCAGCAGACGGTGTACGTCGCCGCCTATAACTCGATGCCGACGCAAGCCGACGACCTGTTCCGCATCCTCGCGCGCATCCGGCCCGAAGAGGTGCAGGACGCCGAGAGCGCACAGGCCTGCAAGCTCGAACCGCTGGCGGCGACGCCTTCGTACGAACCCTGAATCCCGAGAGACCATGGACACCCTGCTTTCGCTCATTCCCCACCTGGCCAACGGCATCACGCTGGGCCTGCTGTTCGCGCTGATCGCGCTGGGCTTCATGCTCATCGTCGGCGTGATGGAGACCATCAACCTGGCGCACGGCTCGCTGTTCGCGCTCGGCATGTACGTGGCGCTGTACCTGCTCGCGCCCAGGCTCGGCTGGTTCCCGGAACTGCAGCAGGCCTACCTGGCGCTGCCGCTGGGCACGCGCTACGGCATCGCGCTGTTCGTCGCACCGCTGGTGGTCGGGCTGGCCGGCCTGGTGCTCGAGGCCTGCCTGCGCCGTACCTATGGCCGCGACCCGCTGTACGGCCTGCTGCTCACCTTCGGCGCGGCGCTGCTGATCGAGGAGCTGATCCGCCTGGCCTGGGGCAGCAACGAGCAGCAGATGCCGTTGCCGCAAGCGATCTCCGGGGCCTTCCTGATGGGCGACCTGATCTATTCGCGCTACCGTGTGTTCGCGAGCGGCTTCGCGATCCTCGCGATCGTCGCGCTGTGGCTGTTCCTCGAGCGCACGCCCTACGGCGCGATCATCAAGGCCGGCGCGCACGACAGCGAGATGGTGCGCGCGCTGGGCATCAACCTGTCGCGGCTGCGCTCGGCGGTGTTCGCGCTCGGCGTGGCGCTCGCGGCGCTGGCCGGCGTGGTGATGGCGCCGATCTGGGGCATCCGGCCGCAGGTGGGCGTCGATGCGGTGGTGCCGGCCTTCCTGATCATCGTGCTGGGCGGCGTCGGCTCGCTGTGGGGCGCGGTGATCGCCGGGCTGCTGGTCGGCCTGGTCACCGGCATCACGGGGGCCTATGCCTCCGAATGGTCGCTGATGGCGATGTACCTGCTGTTCATCGCGGTCGTCACGTTCCGCTCGCGCGGGCTGTTTGGAAAGAAGAGCGTACTCGACACATGAGCGGACACATGGGCGGACACATGAAAGCAACTCTCGAAGGCAAGGTCGCGCTGGTCACCGGGGCCGGCGGCACGATGGGCCGCGCGGTGGTGGACGCGCTGCGGCAGGACGGCTGCCGCGTCGCGATGGTCGACATCGCGCTCGGCTCGATGGACGCGCTGGTGGCGCGCCACGGCGAGCAGGTGATGGCGCTGGCCTGCGACATCTCGCAGGCCGAGTCGGTGACTGCCGCGCACCAGCAGGTGCGGCAGCGCTTCGGCGAGGTCGACATCCTGGTCAACAACGCCGGCGTGCTGTCGAACAACAAGATCGAGGCGACCAGCCTGGCCGAATGGCACCGCGTGCTCGGCGCCAACCTCGACGGCGCGATGCTGTGGTCGCAGTGCGTGGTGCCGGCGATGAAGGCGCGGCGCTGGGGCCGCATCATCAACACCAGCTCGCTGGCCGCGAAGACCGGCGGGCTGACGGCCGGCACGGCGTATTCGGTGTCGAAGGGGGCGATGAGCGCGCTGACCTTCTCGCTGGCGCGCGAGCTGGCGGCGCATGGCGTCACCGCGAACGCGATCGCGCCGGCCTATGTGCGCACGCCGATGGTCACCGAGCAGCTGACCGAGGAACAGCGCCAGGCCTTGATCCAGCAGATCCCGGTCGGCCGCTTCTGCGAACCCGAGGAGTTCGCGCACGCGGTGAGCTTCCTGGCCTCGCCGCTGTCGGGCTTCATCACCGGCGAGGTGCTGGACCAGAACGGCGGCCTGTTGATGGACTGATGATGAGCGAGCACTTGAAGGGGTGGGGACTGGCCGACCTGTTCGGCCTGCAGGGGCGGGTGGCCTACGTGCCGGGCGGCTACGGCGGCATCGGCGAGGCCATCGTGCGCGCGCTGGTGGGGGCCGGCGCGCGCGTCGCGTTCTCGGGGCGCAGCGAGGCCAAGGCGCAGGCGCTGGCCGCCTCGCTGCGCGCCGCGGGCGGCGACGTACTGGGCCTGGCGATGGACGCGCATTCGGTCGACGGCGTGCGCGCGTCGGTGGATGCGGTGGCAGCGCATTACGGCGCGCTCGACCTGCTGGTCAACTGCATCGGCATCCAGCGCGAGGAGCGCCTCGCCGAGGTCAGCGAGGACGCCTTCGACGAGGTGGTGCAGGTCAACCTGAAGGCCGCGATGTTCCTCGCGCAGGCGGCCGGGCGGCACCAGGTGGCGGCGGTGCAGGCCGGGCGCGCGCCCGGACGGCAGCTGCACCTGCTGTCGGTGCGCGCGCAGCTGGGCCTGCGCGACCGCGGCTACTCGGCCTATTGCGCGACCAAGGGCGCGCTGGTGATGCTGATCAAGCAGCATGCGGTCGAGCTGTCGGCGCACGGCATCACCGTCAACGGCATCGCGCCGACGGTGGTGCGAGGCGAGATGGGCGCGCACTGGCTGGCCAACCCGGCCACGCGCGAGCACATCCTGCAGCGCATCCCGCTCGGGCGCGTGGCCGAGCCGGCGGACGTGGCCTCGGCCGCGGTCTTCTTCTGCGGGCCCGGTGCGGCCTTCGTGACGGGGCAGGTGCTGTACCTGGATGGCGGGTTGACGGCGACGCAGTGAGGGCCTTGCGCCAGATAGACCCCGTGCGTCGTCAATCGAGGGGATGGGGCGAGCGCGTTCCTGCCTAGGGTTAGGGGTGGTCGGCCCCCTCGCAGAACCTAGACTGGTCTGCAGGCGATGGCGAACCGAGTGCCCATCGTTGGAGCGGACTGACCTTGTTGCGGCCAGGGGGGAACTTGGCGCCATCGACCTGGATCGCCTTCACCGGGTCGTGCGACGCCGGTCTTCCCGAACGCTGTGGCCCGCTGCTGGCACGCGCCGGGATCGCGGTGTGCGCTTCCTCGCCCGATGACACGTCGACGCTGGGCCTGGTGTTGTTCGGCGCCGTCGATGACGAACTGCTGGCGCTGCTGCAGCGGCATGGCGAGCACGCGTCGGTGCTGGCGATCGGCGTCGGCATGGCGGCCTTGTCGAGTGCGGCGCAATGGGGCCTGATCCAGGCCGGCGCGCGCGACGTGCTGCAGTGGCCGCAACTGCCCGCGACCGCCGACGAGATCGGCGCGCGCCTGCAGCGCTGGGCCCGCGCCGATGCCTTGCTCGATTCGCCCGCGGTCGCGTCCTGCCTGGTCGGCACCAGCCCGGCGTGGCGGCGCTCGATGCGCGGCGTGATCGAGGCCACGGCCTTCACGTCCTCGTCGGTGCTGATCACCGGCGAGAGCGGCACCGGCAAGGAGTTGATTGCGCGGCTGATCCACGACCTCGACCCGCGCCCCGACAAGGGCGAGTTCGTGGTGGTCGACTGCACGACGCTGTCGCCCGAGCTGTCGGGCAGCGAGTTCTTCGGCCACGAGCGCGGCGCCTTCACCGGCGCGGCGGGCTCGCGCGAAGGCGCCTTCGCGCTGGCCCACAAGGGCACGCTGTTCCTCGATGAAGTGGGCGAGCTGCCGCCCGAGCTGCAGGCGCGGCTGCTGCGCGCGGTGCAGGAGCGCCAGTACAAGCGCGTGGGCAGCAACACCTGGCAGCGCAGCGAGCTGCGGCTGGTCTCGGCCACCCACCGCGACCTGCCGCGCGGCATCGCCGAGGGCAGCTTCCGCGCCGACTTCTACTACCGCATCGCCGGCTGGCAGTGCCGCACGCTGCCGCTGCGCCAGCGCAAGGACGACGTGCTGCCGCTGGCGCTGCACTTCATGCGCGAGCTGCTGCCGCCGCAGGCCGAGCTGAGCATCGACCCGGCGGTGCGCGAGTTCCTGGTCACGCGCGACTACCCCGGCAACGTGCGCGACCTGCGCCAGCTGGTCACGCGCATCTGCCACCGCCACTGCGGCAGCGGGCCGATCACCGTCGGCGACATCCCGCCGGAAGACCATGCGGCCCCCGGCGCACCGCCGCTGTGGCCGGACAACAGCTTCCGCTCGGCCGTGCGCTCGGCGGTGCAGCTGGGCATCGGCATGAAGGACATCGGCCAGCGCGCCACCGAGCTGGCGGTGGAGATGGCGCTGGAGTGCGAGGGCGGCAACCTGCAGCGCGCCGCGGCGCGGCTGGGCGTCACCGACCGTGCGCTGCAGATCCGGCGTGCCAGCCAGCGGACGCCGATGTGAGGCTGGCGCGCCGTCGCGCGCGTGCGGTCAGGCGCAGCAGGTTGCCGCCGGTCACCAGCGCCTCGTCCGATGCCGACAGGCCGAGCGCGCGCACCTTGGCCAGCTCGACGCCGGGGTGCAGCCACGGGCCGTCGCTGCCGAACAGCAGCTTGTGCGGGCCGGCGCGCTGCACCGCCTCGGCCAGGATGTCGAAACGGCGCACGCCGGAGGTGTCCGCATGGATGTTGGCGTGGCGCACCAGCGGGTCGATCAGCGCGCGCTGCGCGCGCCAGTCGTCGGCGAAGCTGCCCAGGTGCGGCACGATGAAGTCGACGTCCGGAAACTCCTGCGCCAGCAGCTCGGCCTGCGCCGTTTCGCCCACCATGTCGTAGAGCACCGGCAGCGCGTGTTCGCGTGCCGCCTCGCAGACCTCGCGCGAGATGTTGGCCTCGTGGCGGTGCAGCTTGATGCCGACGAAGCCGTGCGCCTGCACGCCGGTGCGCACCAGCTCGCCGATGCGGCCGCGGTCGCGCGCCGCGTGCACGAAGACGAAACCGAGCCAGCGGTCGGGCTGCGCGGCGACGATGCGCGCGACCTCGGCATTGGCCCGCGCATAGTCGGAATGGAAGGCCGCGAAGATCACCGTGCGCCGGATGCCGGCCTGCGCGGCGCGCCGTGCGTAGTCGCGCAGCGGCGCGCCGCTGTCCCACGGGCCGGTGAAGCCGTCGCCGGGGCCGGCATGGCAGTGGCAGTCGATGATCATGGTCAGGCCGGGGCGAGCTGCTCGAACTCCCAGCGGATGCCTTGCGGCAGCACGAGCTGGCCCGGTGGCATCGGGCCCGCGACGGGCGTGCCACCGGCGGAGGCACGTGCCGGGACCAGCGCCGGCGCCAGCGACGCCATCAGCGCGGGCGGCAGCACATTCGTGATCTTGATCGCGCCCCGTGTCGGGGAAGGAACGAAGGGATAGTCGTTTCCGGTCAGTTCTCCGGCCCGGCGCATCAGCCGCGCGATGGCGAACTCCACCATGCGGACCACGCCGGCCACGCCTTGCTTGCCGCGGTGGCCGTGCACCTTGGCCAGGTAGTACTTCAGGTTCTTGTGGTTGCGCTCCAGCGCCTGGTGCGTGGGCCGCCGTAGGCGATCCGCAAAGCTGTCGCTCATGCCGACCCGCACGATCTTCGGCTTGGGGCCGTCCTCGAAGGCGATGTAGACGCCACCGAAGCCTTCGAACATGCCGCCCCGCCGCGTGACCTCGGTGCGGGTGTAGGCCTTCTGCATCCAGTTCAGCGTCGCGGTCAGCGGGCCGAAGGCCGTCTCCTGCTCGCCCTCCATCTCGCCGATCTCGCCCAGCTCGGCCTCCTTCGATGGCGTGCTGCGCCCCCAGGTGCGCCACAGGTCGGGGATCGCATTGCCGTCGCCGACCTTGAAGCCCGGCCCGCCGTCGCTCAGTTTCAGCGTGTCGATCGCCCACTGCCCCACGTGGTACCAGATGTCGGGCCCGGGGTCGTTCTCGCGCGAGGCGCTGCTCTGGCGGTGCGCGAGCACCGTGCGCAGCCCGATCTTCGCCACCAGGTGGCGCACCAGGCGGCGCCCGGCTTCCAGCTGTGCCGGCGTGACCTGGTCGCGGCCGTACTTGTCGCCCTGCCACCACTTGCCCTTGGTGTTCGGGAAGTTGCCGGCGAACTCGACCGCCACGCTGCCGTGGTTGAAGCCGTTGCTGGCCCAGACCATCGCGGCCTCGGGGTGCAGCTGCAGGATGCGGCCGTCGGCCAGGATCGCGAAGTGCGCGCCCAGCTTCAGGTAGTCGGTCAGCGGGTTCTTGCGGTTGCGGCAGCAGGCCATCTGGTGCAGCACCAGCGCCTTCACCTGCGAGGCCGGGCGCATGCCGTGGCGCACGCTCTTGTCGGCCTTGTCGGTCAGGTCGATGATGTCCATGGAGGTCTCCCGGTGGTTGGGGGTTCAGACACCGTGCAGCACCAGCGTCGAGCCGCGCCGCGTCCAGCTGCCGCTGATGCGCCGGCCGGGCGTCGCACGGCCGTTGAAGTGCGGCAGGTGCTGCTGCGCGGCCGCCGCCAGCGCCGCTTCGAACTCGGCCGGCGCGGTGCCGTCGCCGGCCTGCTGCGCGGCCGTGCCGGCGATGCGCACGAAGCGGCGCGCCATCTCGAACTCGCGGTCCTCCAGCTCCAGGCCTTCGAACTCCATCTCCAGCGCCGAGCTCACCGCGCTGCCCAGCGCCGTGCCCAGCGCGGTGCCGACCCCCGGGATCGGGATCATCGAGCCGAGCGCACCGCCGACGAAGGGCAAGGCCTTCTTGGCCACCGCCTTCAGCACGCCGGAGAAGGGCTTGGCGATCTTGCCGACCGTGCCGGCGACCTTCTTGACGCCGCTCCACAGCTTGCCGAGGAACTGTTCCAGTTCGGCCTCGCTGGACACCGACAGCAGCTCCGCCGCCAGCGCGATCTCCTCGGCCTCGCTGAACGGCGAGCCGCCGCTTTCGCCTTCGCCTTCACCTTCGTATTCGAACTCGCCTTCGTACTCGCCTTCGGCGGCGAACTCGAAGCTTTCGCGGGCGCCACCACATTGGGGGCAACGGCAACGGTAGGGGTGCATGTTCATCTCCTCGCTGGGGGCATCGGGGGCCGGGCCGGGGCCCGGGTCGGCAGGAACGGGAACGGGTTCGGGGACGGGCACCGCGTACGGCGACGCCAGGCACTGCTGCATGCAGTGCTGGTAGCGCGAGCCGGGTCCGCCCCAGGCCGGCCAGGGCGCGGGCCCGTAGGCCGGGCCGTAGCCGTACGGCGACCGCTGCGGCGGCCGTTGCCGCGATCGCCCCTGCGATCGGCCGTGGCGCGAACCGCCGTAGCGCGAACTGCCGGCACGTCCGCCGCGGTAGCTGCGTTCGAACTCTTCGGACGCGGTCTCGAACTCGTTGCCGGTGGACAGCAACTCGAAGGATGTCGTGGGATTCATGAAGCCTCCGCAATGAAGGGGTGGAACGGGCGCCGCAGCGCCGCCAGGGCCTGCACCAGCGCCTGCACGGCGCGCTCGATGCAGGCCGCGGTGTGCGCGGCGGTGAACACGAAACTCAATCGCGCCTGGGCCGGCGCGCCGTCGGCATGCAGCACGGTGCGCACCTGGCGCTGCAGCAGCGCCGCGTGCAGCGCAGGCATGTCGATGCCGGGCAGCGGCGCAAGCGACTGCACCGGGAACAGGCCGCCGCTGCAGCGCAGGCGCAGCGCGGCGAGCCGGCCGCGAAACTGCCGCACGCGCTGCAGCAGCCGTGCGCGCAGCGTGTCGCCGCAGCGGCGGTTCAGCGCCAGCGCGTGGCGTGCCGCCTCGATCGCCGCCAGCGACGGCGGGCTGGTGTGCACCCGCACCTGGCTGCGCGCCTCGAACCAGCGCAGCATCGGGCCGTTGCCCGACAGCACCGCCAGCGGCACGCCGAAGCCCTTGGCCAGCGATGCGCCGACGATGACCGGCGCGCCCTCGAGGCCGTGCCGGCGCAGCGAGCCGCCGCCGCCGCGGCCGAGCACGCCCAGCGCCTGCGTGTCGTCCAGCACCAGGCAGCCGCCGTGGCGCGCGGCCGTCGCGGCATAGCGCGCGATCGGCGACTGGCGCTCGCGCCCCGGCCGGAAGCCGTCGCAGACGATGAGCAGGCGCTCGCGCCCGCCGGCGGTCGCGGCGACCAGGCGCTCCAGGCCTTGCGCATCCGCCGCCGCGAAGCCATGCACCGCCGCGCCGCGCGCGGCGCCGCGCTCGATGCCCCAGCGCGCGATGGCGTAGGTGCCGGCCTCGACGCAGATCACCGTGCCGCGCCGCGCCAGCAGGCCGAACAGGTCCCAGAACAGGTGCAGCGTCGACGGCAGCAGCGTGGCCGCCTCGCAGCCCTGCAGCGCCGCCAGCTCGCGGGCCAGCGCGCCGGCCCCCGGCGGCGGCTGCAGGGCCGCGGGCCGGCCCAGGCTCAGGGCCGCCCAGGGGCGGCTGCTGCCCAGCGGGTGGCGCAGGCCCAGGTACAGCGCCGACGTGAAGTCGAGCATGGCCGCGGCTCCGTCAGGCGTTGCGCTGCTGCTGGGCCAGCCGGCGCTGCATCAGCAGCGAGGGCAGCATCGCATCGGCACTCGGGTCGAAGGTCTCGCTGGCGAGATCGATGCCGGTGGCCGCGCGGTAGGCGTGGATGTAGCCCTGCACCTGCGGCCGCCAGAAGCGCGCCCAGTTGAAGGCCTGGGTCGGCTCGTAGACCTCGCTCCAGGCGCCGAAGCGGATCGACAGCATCACCTGCTCGCCGAAGATCGCGAGGTTGCGGAAGTGCACGACGCTGGTATCGGTCCAGCCCTGCAGCTTCTTCATCGCGTCGACGCGGTCCATCCACGGCTCGGGATAGGCCACCATGATCCGGCTCGGCAGGAACTCGCGGAACTCGGGCCGGCCGAGCAGCCATTGCTGCATCAGCATCTCGATGCGCGCGGTGGTCGCCAGCTCGCCGAAGTTGTTGTGCGCGCCCTGCGACATCACCAGGTGCACCTCCTTCAGCGCGTTCAGCACCGGGAAGGCGTCGGCCTTGACCGTGGTGTCGTCGTCCTGCTTGTAGAACACCGTCAGCAGGCGCAGCAGGTGGTGGAATCCCTCGAGGAACTGCGAGCGCGTGTCGGCGCTGCGGTAGTCCTTCACGGCCTTGCCGCGCAGGCTCAGGCCGTACTGGTGGGCGTACTCGAGGTTGCGGCGGTTGACGCCCAGCCGGTGCTGCTCGTCCTGCGTGTAGCCCCACAGCAGGCTGTTCAGCGGCCGCAGCGGGTCGATCTCGAGATTGGCCAGCGGGTCGGGCGTGTTCGGCGCGGCGCGGTTCGAGAAGCGCCGCGTCACCGCATTCATGGTCTGCACCAGCATCGCCTCTTCGTGCCAGTACGACCAGATCAGCTCGACCAGGCAGGGGTTGGCCAGCTTCTCGTGCACGAAGCCGACCGCCAGGTTGGCGCCGTCGGGGTTGCCCTCGATGATCGGGATGTCGGGCAGCTTGCGCGCCACCAGCGCCAGGTAGGGCAGGATGCCGCCCGGCCGCTCGAGGTAGCCGTCGAAGGCGCCGCGCAGGTCGTCGAAGGCGGGCAGGTCGCGCCGGTCGAGGTAGGCGTTGTCGTGGCGCGGCCGGAAGGCCTTGTCGTGTTCCCCACCCTGCAGCACGCCGCAGTTGACCATCACGAAGGCCTCGGTCGCGGCCTTCAGCACGCGGTAGGAGTCGCTGTCGTTGAAGGGCAGGAAGCGCTTGAGCTTCAGCGTCTCGAAGGCCTCGCGTTCGGCGTCGAAACCGCGGCCGCCGTTGTCGCCGCGGCCGCCGTGGCCACCGTGGCGCGGGCCGTGGCGGTGACCGCCGAACAGCACGTCCATGAAGCGCAGGTAGTGGTTGAACCCCAGCGCGTCGGTGCCGTTGCGGATGGCCAGCCACAGCGGCAGGTCTTCGGTCGCTTCGGTCTCGGTGCGCGTGAGCGCGATGCCGAGCTGGCCCGAGACGGGCTGCGCCGGCACCGGCGCGACGTGGCCTTCCTGGGACAGCGTCAGCACGGCCGGCGGCTGCCCCGCGGCGATGCCCTGGGCCGGGGAGTGCAGCGCCCAGGCGAAGTCGAAGCGGCCGGCGCGCGTCGCGGCGGTCGAGAACGTGGCGGCGCTGGCGTCCTTCGACATCGTGGCCGAGCCGTGGGGCGGCACGGTGTGCAGCTGGCTGTCGCTGACGTGGCTGACGGTGGCCCTCAGGTGGTCGCCGACCTGGGGCACGCGGCAATCCAGCTCCTCGCAGTCGCGCGACAGCCAGTGCGTCTCGAGCTGGGCGTTGATCTCAGGCTCCAGGCACTGCGTGCACGCGCCGTCGTCGCCGACCGTGAAGCTTGGCGAGTAGTGCAGCGGGTGGTGCAGGAAGCCGAGCTTGTAGGTGCCCGGCACGACGCCGTCGAAGCGCAGCCGGCCGTCGTCGTCGCTGCGCTTGAGTTGCAGCGCCGGCATGTCGGGCAGCGTCGTTCCGCCGGCGAGTGTGCCGGCATCGAACAGCCCGACCTGGGCATTGGCGATCGGGCGCTGCGCGCCGCCGGCGTCGCGCACCCGGACCTCGATCGAGGACCGGCGATCGGGATCATGGTCGTGGTGGTGCTTGCTCATCAGGGTTCTCCTTCGGTGAAAGTGAGGCGGGTGACGTTGCAGCGCGGCGCCGCGGCGCAGGCCTGCGAGGTGTCCAGCGTGCTGGCGAGTGCCCAGTGCGTGAGCAGCTTGCCCAGCAGCAGCGATTCGTCTTCGGGGCTGAGCCGGTTGTCGCTGCGCGCCTGGCCGATGACCGCGAAGACCAGCGACGGCGGTGCCCGGTACATGAGCGCCGGCAGCCGCGACCAGGCCCGGAACAGCAGCGCGAGCCGCGCCGGCCGCCGCTCGGCGACGTCCAGCACCTGGGCCAGCGTGCGACCGCGCAGCGCCGCCGGGCGGTGCTGCACCAGCACGCTGACGAAGGCCGGCATCACGGCTTGCAGGCGCTGCAGCAGGCGCAGCGATTCGGCGTCCAGCCCGTGCGTCGGGTAGAAGGCCTCCCACATCGCGGCCAGCCGGGCCCACTGCGGATGCGGGTACAGCGCATCGCCCATCGCGCAGCTGAGCTTCACGCGCAGCCACGGCACCGGGTGCGGGTCGTCGACGTTGATGCGGAAGACGAAGGCGCGCGGCAGGCTGACCACGGCCATCAGCCCGGTCGGTGCGGCCACGCCGATGCGCGCGACCGACCAGAAGTCGGCCACGATCTCGCTGATCCAGCGCTCGTACAGGCGCCAGGCCACCGCGCCGTCGCCGGCGCCGTGCTGCAGCCCGCGCAGCACCGGCCGCAGCGAGTCGACCAGGCCGAGCAACGCCGCGGCCTGGTGGCCGACCTCGTGCACCAGCGACGACGCGATGCCGCTGCCGATCATGCGTTCGCGCGGCATGCGGATCACCGCCACCGGGCTGGTGCCGCCGCCGGGCAGCCGCGTGCGCGCGCGGCGGATGGCCGCACCGGGCCCGCGGTCCAGGTAGCAGACCACCGGCGGGGCGCGGTAGTAGCCGCCGCGCAGCGCGAGCGCGTCGGCCGACAGCACGTCCAGGCCGGACAGCCAGACGCCGCTCTCGTTCTCGCTGCGCTGCGTGACGACGTCGCTGAAGAGATCGAACTGCGTCAGCACGGCGTTGAACTTGAGCCGCAGGTAGGCGAAGCGGCGCTGCGCCTCGGCGGCGCTGGCGCGTTGCGCGGCGCTGCCGGCGAGCCAGTCCATGAAGCCGTGGACCAGGCGGCGCAGCTCGCGCCGGCCGGCGATCAGGTGGCCTTCGATCGCGCTCTGCGCGGCCGGCAGCAGGTTGGCCGCGGGCAGCATGGGCTCGACCAGCGCGAAGGGCTTGACCCGCGCCAGCCGCGTCAGCAGCGCTCGCGATTCCTGCATCAGGAACCACGCGGGATAGGCACCGATGGCCATGGCGGTTCAGGCGCCGAAGATGACGATGCGGTTGCCGCGGCGCACCCAGCGGCCGCCGGTGGCGGCGCCCGGGCGCGCGGCCGCGGCGGGCGTGGCCGAGGCGGGCGCGCCGGCGGCGGCTGCGGACAGCAGGCCCGGTGCGAGCTGCCTGGCCGCGGCGACGGCGGCCTGTTGTGCCACCGTGCGCGGGTCGGCGTGCGGCGGCGCGGCGGCGGCCTGCGCAGCGGTCTGCGCGGCCAGGCGCACGAACTGCTTGGCGCCTTCGAACTCGCGGTCCTCGCCGGCCATCTCCCCTTCCAGCCCGAGCGCATTGCTGGCGGCATTGGCCAGGCCGCTGCCGATCTTGGCGCCCAGCGGCCCGCCGAAGTAGGTGCCGATCGCGGTGCCGGCCATCGGCAGCGCCTTCTTGGCCACGCCCTTCAGCACGCCGCCGACGGCCTGGCCGATGGGAGAGCGTGCGAAGGAACCGACGGCCTTGGTGGCGCGGCTGACCAGGTCGCCCAGGAAGCGGTCGAGCTCGCCTTCGTTGGACACGGACAGAAGCTCGCCGGCAAGCTCCATCTCTTCGGCCTCGCTGAACGCACCGCCGGTTTCCGGCGACCACTCGTTCTCTGCGAACTCGAACTGCTCGTTCTCGTACTCCATACGGGTTTGGTCGATGTCATGCATGGTCGGCTCCTGGTTGAGAGGGGGTGAGGAAAGAAGGCCGGGGGCGTGGTGGCGCGCGGCGCGTGCCAGCGCGTCCTGCGCAGCGCGCTGCGCTGGCGTGCCGGCGGGCGAGGTGACGAGGTGGCGCACGGCATCGGCGGCCAGGCGCACGAAGTTGCGGGCCAGCTCGAACTCCTTGTCCTCGGGGCTGAGGCCTTCGAGTTCGAGGCCGGCGGCGCGTGTCGCGGCGGCGATGGTTTGGCCGCCGCGTGTGCAGTCGGTGCAGGGCAGGACGCGGGCGGCGGCTTGCGTCAGTGCCTCCTGCAGCGCATGGGCCTGCGGCGCGCTGGCGGCGGTGCCGAGCTGGCGCGCCGAGCGGGCGATCAATCGATCGAGCGAGGCCGCCAGCGCGGGCGCGGTGCGCGCCTCCAGCAACTGCGCGGCGAGTTCGAGCAGCTGCCCTTCGTTGAAGACGCCGGCCGAGGTCGACGTGCGCCTGGCAACTGCCGCCAGCGGACCCGGCACGAGGGCTTCGGGGGCCTCGGTCTCCGGGCTGTAGTCGACCAGTGGATGCGTCATGGGGCGGTGCTCCTTGCCCCTGCTTTTGCAACCGCCGTGCCACGGCCGGCGCGCACCGTTCTACCTGGGAGAAGGGCCTGCAGATGCCGAAACGCGATTCGGTTTGCGGCGTGCGGGGGCCGCGCTGGGCGAACGGCGTTTCGCGGCCGGCCCGGCCACCGCAACCCGGGGGGTGGGTTGAACGAATGTGGTGGGCCGTGAGCCGAAAGAACGTTTGTTCATGTTAAGTTCCATGAACGTTTCCTTGTCCCTTTTGCGTGTTGTTCGACGATGACCCGGGCCACCAGCTACGACGAATTGAAGGCTGCCATCGAGCAGGCCTACCCTGAGCTGCCGCAGCAGCTGCAACGCATCGCGCGCTACGCGCTGGACCAGCCGAACGAGTTGGCGCTGGGCACGGTGGCGGCAGTGGCCGAATCGGCCAAGGTGCAGCCGTCGTCGCTGATCCGCTTCGCGAACGCGCTGGACTTCAAGGGCTTCTCCGAGATGCAGCAGGTGTTCCGCGAGCACCTGGTGGAGCGCTCGAGCAGCTACCGTGAACGCATCGACCGGCAGCGCCGCCAGGGCAAGGCCACGGGCAAGGGCGGCACCGGCCTGCTGAGCCAGTTCGTCACCGAGGCGGTGTCGGAGCTGGGCTCGCTGGAAGAGGGCGTGAAGGCGGCCGACATGACGGCCGCCGTCAAGCTGATCTGCGGGGCGGCGCGCGTGCACGTGCTGGCGCAGCGGCGGGCCTTTCCGGTCGCGTGCTACCTGGCCTATGCGCTGAGCCAGCTCGACCTGCGCGTGCACTTGCTGGATGGCGTGGGCGGCATGCTGAAGGAGTCCTTGCGCAACCTCGACCGCGGCGACGTGCTGCTGGTCACCAGCTTCCACAGCTATTCGCAGGAGGTGATCGATGCGGCCGCCACGGCGCACGAGCGCGGCGTGCGCGTGATCGCGATCACCGACAGCGCGCTGTCGCCGCTGAAGCCGTCGGCCACCGTCTGCTTCGAGCTCGGGCTGGCGTCGGACACGGCGTTCCGCTCGCTGGTGGCGCCGCTGTGCCTGTCGCAGGCGCTGGTGGTGAGCGCGGGGCACCAGTTGGCGGAGTCGGGGAAGCGGGCGGGGGCGAGGGCGGGGCGGTCCGGCTGAGCGAGCCCCAATCCACCAAGGCGAGGCGTCGTTGACGCCAATACGAAATGTATATACACTGTGTTGGTGGAATTCACATGGTCCGAAACGAAGCGCGCCACGAACTTGAAGGCCCACGGCCTCGACTTCGCTGACGTTCCACGCGTCTTCGAGGCGGCAACGTACAGCTTCGAAGATGCCAGGTTTTCCTACAGCGAGCAGCGCTTCATCACACTCGGGCTTCTCGCCGGCATCCCCGTTTCAGTAGTTCACACGGAGAGCGAACATGAAATCCGAGTCATCTCGTTCCGCAAAGCCACCAACCGCGAAGCGCAAATCTACTTCGATGCAATCCAAGACTGACTGGGCACGCCTCAAGAAGGAAGGCGGTGCAAAGGTTTCCGACGAGCATCCCGAGGCCGACGTTCGGCACATCGTTGGCGGCATCGTCCGGCGTGGTCTGCAACCTCTTCCTGCCAAGACTTCCATCTCGCTGCGGGTGGATCAGGACGTGCTCGAGTGGTTCAAGGCGCAAGGTCCCGGCTATCAGACCCGGATCAACACGGTGCTTCGCGCGTTTCGCGATGCCTCGATCTAGCGAGATCTTGATTCAGCCCGTGCCCAAGCGGGTCGCGTAGGCTCTCCACCGCCCATCCTCTTCCCGATTGACACCCCTCCATCCGGCTGCTATAAGAATGAATGTTCTTTGTAGTAGTTGCGTAGAACGTTTATTCAACTGACGTTCCGCGCAACCCCCGCAGCACCGGACCACCGGCGCGCGGCCACCGATGGAGACAACGATGTTCAAGAACCTTCAACGCGCGCGTTGGGCTGCGCGCATCCTCCGTGCCGCCCGTGCACTGCCGGTGATCGCGACGCTGTGCGCCGCGGCTTCCGCGGGCGCCGCCGGCCCCGGGCTGCCCAACCTCACCTACAGCGCCTCCGAGGTCTTCAAGCCGCTGTCCGTCATCAACAACGCGGTGGGAGGCAGCGCGCGCGGCGAGGGCACGGTGCAGATGGTCGAGGGCTACCTGTTCGTGCCCTTCGGCAGGGACTCCGGCGTCTCCGGCGGCGGCTTCGCGTTCTACGACATCTCCAACCCGCGCGCGCCGGTCAAGGTGTCGCAGACCGACGTCACCGCGCTGCGCGAGCCGCACGGCTTCGGCTTCGCCAACGGCGGCAAGCATGCGGTGATGCAGACCATCAACGGCATCATGTTCTGGGACTTTAGCAACCCGCTCGCGCCGGTGCAGCTGAGCTCGCTGGTGCTGCCCGGCATCCAGGAGTCCGACTACGCGCTCGGCGCCTGGTGGGCGTTCTGGCAGGCGCCCTACGTCTATGTCGGCGGCTCGGGCAACGGGCTGCTGATCGTCAACGCGTCCGACCCGCGCAACCCGACCTACGTGAAGACGGTCCCGACCAGCACCTGGGGCGGCTTCCGCGTCGGCCCCACCTTCGCGGTCGGCAACCTGCTGGTGATGACCAGCACCGACGGCAGCGGCCTGGCCACGCTGGACATCAGCGACCCGGTCAACCCGCGCCTGCTCGGCTCCAGCTCGACCACGCCGGGCCAGTACAGCGGCATCGTCAACGGCGAACGCATCGTCACCGCCGGCACCGACAACAAGCTGCACGTGTTCGACATCAGCAACCCGGCCGTCTTCACGCAGACCGCGGTGTCCGCCGACCAGGGCGGCAAGGGCGGCTACGTCTCGGTGCAGGGCGGCTACGCGCACGCCGGCTTCTCGGTCAAGTACGCCAAGGTCGACCTGGCCACCGGCGCGACCGCCGGCACCGGCACCTCCAACATCTCGGGCCGCGACGAAGACTTCGGCACGGTGTTCGGCAACCTGGTGCTGATCGGCAACGACCATGGCTCGGGCAGCGCCATCGTGCCGCACCAGGCGGCGCCGTGGACGCAGACGCCCAGCGTCAACATGGTCTCGCCGAAGAACAACGCGGCCAGCATGCCGGTCACCAGCCGCATCGGCCTGACCACCACCGCGCACATCGACCTGCGCACCGTGTCGGCCACCAGCTTCATCGTGCGCCCGCTCGGCGGCTCGGCACTGCCCGGGCGCTACAGCGGCCAGTCGGGGGTGCTGAACTTCGCGCCCGACGCGCCGCTCTTCCCCGGCACCACCTACGAGGTGGTCGTGCCCGCCGGCGGCATGAAGGACGACAACGGCAACGCGATCGCTGCCTTCACGTCGCGCTTCACGACGGCCGGCAGCGCCGGCGTGGCCTGCACGCTGTCGCCGCGCACCGCGGCACTGGTGGACAGCAGCCAGTCGTTCGCGCCCGCCTCCACCAGCGGCAGCAACCTGCAGTATTCGTGGAGCTTCGGCGACGGCAGCAGCACCGCCTTCTCGACCACGCCCTCGGCCACGCACACCTACACCGCGCCGCGCCACTACCCGGTGATCCTGTCGGTGCGCAGCGGCACGCAGACCAGCACCTGCTCGGCCAACCAGACCATCTACACCGCGCCCACCGCGACCGCGCCGCGCTCCACCGGCACCATCGCCTACGACGCCGGGCGCAACCGCGTCTGGGTCGTCAACTCCGACAGCAACACCGTCAGCGCGATCAACGCCGCCAACAACACCAAGGCGCTGGAGATCGGCGTCGGCACCAACCCGCAGACGCTGGCCTTCGCGCCGGACGGGCGGTTGTGGGTCGCCAACTTCGGCTCGGGCGACATCAGCGTGCTCGACCCCGCCACCGGCGGCCTGGTGCAGTCGATCGCGCTCGGCGCCGGCTCGCGGCCCTTCGGCGTGGTCTTCAACCCGGCCGGCAGCGCGGCCTACGTGTCGCTGTCGGGCCAGCAGGGCGTCGTCAAGCTGCACCCCACCACCGGTGCGGTGCAGGCCTCGCTGTCGCTGGGCTCGACGGTGCGCGGCATCGCGATCAGCGCCGACTCGGCGCGCGTGCTGGTCACGCGCTACATCTCGCCGGCCACGCGCGGCGAGGTGCTGGAGCTGAACGCCAACCTGACCGGCATCACGCGCACCTTCGCGCTCGCCACCGACCCCGGCCCCGACACCGAGGCCAGCGGCCGCGGCGTGCCGAACTTCCTGACCTCGATCGCGATCCAGCCCGACGGCAAGCGCGCCTGGATCCCGTCGAAGAAGGACAACACGCTGCGCGGCACCTTCCGCGACGGCCAGGCGCTGACCTTCGAGAGCACGATGCGCACCATCGTCTCGCAGATCGCGCTCGACACCAACGCCGAGGTGCTGGCCGACCGCATCGACCTGAACGACCGCGAGATGGCGAACGCCGTGGTGTTCAGCCCGAACGGCGACTACGCCTTCGTGTCGACGCAGGGCACCAACCAGATCGAGGTGGTCGACGCCTACACGCGCCAGCTCAGCACCGGCATCGTCAACGTCGGGCGTGCGCCGCGCGGCCTGCTGCTGACGCCGAACGGCCGGCTGTACGTGCAGAACTTCCTGTCGCGCAACGTCGGCGTCTACGACGTGAGCGGCATCCTGAGCGCGACCAGCAACGTCGCGAGCAAGCTGGTCGACATCGGCGTGGTCGCGTCCGAGCCGCTGTCCGCGCAGGTGCTGCAGGGCAAGCAGATCTTCTACAACGCCGACGACCGGCGCATGAACCGCGACAAGTACATCTCGTGTGCCGGCTGCCACCAGGACGGCGGGCACGACGGCCGCGTGATGGACTTCACCGACCGCGGCGAGGGCCTGCGCAACACCACGGTGCTGAACGGCCGCCGCGGCACCGGCCAGGGCCGCGTGCACTGGAGCGCCAACTTCGACGAGATCCAGGATTTCGAGCACGACATCCGCAACGCGTTCGGCGGCACCGGCTTCATGACCGATGCACAGTTCAACACCGGCACGCGCAACCAGCCGCTGGGCAACCCGAAGGCCGGCGTCAGCGCCGAGCTGGACGCGCTGGCGGCCTATGTGAGCTCGCTGGCCACCGTGGGCCCGAGCCCGTACCGCAATGCCGACGGCACGCTGACGGCCGACGGGCTGGCGGGCCAGGCGATCTTCAAGGGCGCCGGCCAGTGCAGCAGCTGCCACTCGGGCACCGACTTCACCGACAGCGCGACCGGCGTGCTGCACGACGTCGGCACGATCAAGCCGTCGTCGGGCAATCGCCTGGGCGGCCCGCTGACCGGCATCGACACGCCGACGCTGCGCGGCGTGTGGGACAGCGCACCCTACCTGCACGACGGCTCGGCCGCGACGCTGATGGACGTGCTGACCACCGCCAACCCGGCCGGCCTGCATGGTGCCGCCAGCAGCCTGACCGCGGCGCAGCGCCAGCAGCTGGTGTCGTACCTGCTGCAGATCGACGACAGCCTGGACGGCGCGGCCGGCGTCGCCTTGGGCAACCTGGTCGTGAACGACAGCGCCAACGCCGGCGGCTGGGCGCTCGCGACCAACCTGCAGGCCGGCAACCTGCAGTACGGCGACCGCACCTACACCTTCACCAGCGTGCCGCCGGCGCTGGCCGGCGCGGCCTGGGTGCGCACCGCCAACCTGTCGCGTGCCTACACCGGCGCGACGCTGGCGACCTTCAGCATCAGCCAGGCGGCCGACGTCTATGTCGGCGTCGACAACCGGGCCACGGTGCCGGCCTGGCTGAACGGCTGGGCCAGCTCGGGGCTGCAGCTCGTCAACAGCGAGTCGCCGGGGCGGGTCTTCGTGCTGTACCGCAAGAACTTCCCGGCCGGGACGGTGACGCTCGGGCCGCTGGGCAACACCGGGGTGAGCATGTATTCCGTCATCGTGAAGTGAATCGTGAACGACGACCCCGGATTGGCATCCGGGCTACGGGAGACACCATGAATCTGCTGAGAACACTGTGGCTTGCGGCCACCCTGCTGCTCGCGGGCCACGCACAGGCCGCGAGCGTCCCCACCGGCTTCGTCGACGCCCAGGTCGCCACCGGCCTGACCAGCCCGACCTCGATGGCGGTGATGCCGGACGGCCGCGTGCTGGTCGTGCAGCAGAACGGCATCGTGCGCATCATCAAGAACGACGCGATGCTGGCGGCCAACTTCCACGCCTTCTCGAACGTCGACTCGAGCAATGAGCGCGGCTGCCTGGGCGTGGTGCCCGACCCGGCCTTCGCGAGCAACCACTACGTCTACTTCTACTGCTCCACCGTGGTCGGCAGCGTGTCGCGCAACCGCGTGATCCGCGTCACCGAAGCCGCCGACGGCGTGGTGGCCGGCAGCGAGCGCGTGGTCTTCGAGCTGCCCGACATCCCGAGCGCCACCAAGTGGCACATGGGCGGCGCGATGCGCTTCGGCACCGACGGCAAGCTGTACGTGGCGGTCGGCAACCACGAGGACAACCCGCAGCCGGTCGCCACCTCGAACTCGCAGAACCTGGCCAGCGCCTTCGGCAAGGTGCTGCGCCTCAACGCCGACGGCACCATCCCGTCCGACAACCCGTTCTTCAACACGCCCAACGCCTACAAGGCGAACTACATGCTGGGCTTTCGCAACCCCTTCGTGCTCGACATCCAGCCGACCACCGGCACCATCGTGATCGGCGACGTCGGGCAGGGCAGCTGGGAAGAGATCAACAAGGGCCAGGCCGGCGGCAACTACGGCTGGCCGGCGGTGGAAGGCACGGGCACGAACGCGTCGTACCTGAACCCGATCTACGCCTACTCGCACTCGGTGGGTTGCTCGATCACCGGCACGCAGTTCTACAACCCGGCGACGGCGCGCTTCCCGGCCAGCTACGTCGGCCAGCTGTTCTTCGCCGACTTCTGCAACGGCACCATCAAGTACCTCAATACCGCGATGCCGACCGTCATCAACAATTTCGCGAGCGGCATCGGCAACCCGACCAACATCGGCGTGTCGCCGAGCGGCGCGCTGTACTACCTGGCGCGCAACCAGGGCACCGGCACGCCGGCGCCGGGGGCCGGCACCGTCGGCAAGATCAGCTACACCGGCAGCCAGGTGCCGGCCATCACCGCGCAGCCGCAGAGCATCACGGTGTACGTGGGCACGGCGGCGACCTTCAGCGTCGGTGCCGACGGGGCGACGTCCTACCAGTGGCAGCGCAACGGCAGCAACATCGCGGGCGCCACCGCCAGCAGCTACACGCTGGCGACGACGACGGTCAACGACACCGGCGCGAAGTTCCGCGCGGTGGTCACGAACGCGGCGGGCAGCGTCACGTCGAACGAGGCGACGCTGACCGTCACGACCAACCGCTCGCCGACCGCGACCATCGTCGCGCCGGCTGCCGGCTCGGGCTTCGCGACCGGCGACGTGATCGCGTACTCGGGCAGCGGCAGCGACCCGGAGGACGGCAACCTGCCGCCGAGCGCGTTCACCTGGAAGGTCGACTTCCAGCACGACTCGCATGCGCACTCGTTCGTCACGCCGGTCAGCGGCTCGACCAACGGCTCGTTCACCGTGCCGGACTTCGAGGCCAGCGAGTCCAACATGTGGCTGCGCATCACGCTGACGGTGCGCGATGCGTCCGGTGCCACCGCCAGCGCGACGCGCGACATCATCCCGCGCACGCCGGTGAGCCAGTTCCCGGTGGTCGGCACGCCGGCCAACGGCTGGGGCCCGTACGAGGTCGACCGCAGCAACGGCGAGCAGGGCGCGGCCGACGGCAGCACGATGATGCTGACCGGCGTGCCCTACCTGAAGGGGATCGGTGTGCATGCACCGTCGGACATCACGTTCGCGCTGAACGGCAGCTGCAGCGGCAGCTTCCTGTCCGACCTGGGCATCGACGGCGAGGTCGGCGCCCAGGGCTCGGTGGTGTTCCAGGTCTGGCTGGACGGGGTGCTGGCCTACGACAGCGGCGTGACGCGCGGCGGCGACATCCGCAAGAAGGCGCTGGTCAGCGTGGCGGGCAAGAACCAGCTGCGGCTGGTGGTGACCGACGCGGGCGACGGCAAGAGCTACGACCACGCCGACTGGGGCGGCGCGCGCGTCACCGGTTGCGGCACGACGCCGCCGGTGGCGGGCATCGGCAACCTGCAGGTGTCCGACGGCGCGAACTCGGCGGCCTGGTCGGTGCAGTCCGACCTGCAGGTCGGCAACACCGTGTACGGCGACCGCGCCTTCACGGTGGCCAGCCTGCCGGCCGCCCTGGTGGGCGGGCGCTGGGTGCGCACCGCGAACGCGTCGAAGGCCTACACCGGCACGCCGCTCGCGACCTTCGCGCTCAGCGCGGCGGCCGATGTCTACCTGGCGTTCGACAACCGCGGCGCGCTGCCGTCGTGGGTGGACAGCAGCTGGGTCGACACCGGGACCGACCTGACGACCTCGGAGGGCGGCACCACGCGGGCGTTCAGCGTGTTCAGGAAGCGGCTGAACGCGGGGACGGTGACGCTCGGGCCGCTGAACAATGCCGGCATCAGCATGTACATGGTGATCGTCAAGTAGCGTCAGCCGCGGGGGTGGTGGGCCGCGTGCAGCGCCTTCAGGCGCTCGCGCGCCACGTGCGTGTAGATGGTGGTGGTGGAGATGTCGGCATGCCCCAGCAGCATCTGCACCGCGCGCAGGTCGGCGCCGTGGTTCAGCAGGTGGGTGGCGAAGGCGTGCCGCAGCGTGTGCGGCGACAGCGGCGCGTGGATGCCGGCCTGCAGCGCGTACTTCTTGACGAGCTGCCAGAACATCTGCCGCGTCATCGGCCCGCCGCGGCCGGTGACGAACAGCGCGTCGCTGGCCTGGCCCTTCAGGATGTCGGCACGCGCCTCGTCGAGGTAGCGGCGCAGCCAGGCATGGGCCTCGTCGCCGAACGGCACGATGCGCTCCTTCGAGCCCTTGCCGGTGACGCGCAGCGCGCCGTCGGACAGCGCCAGGTGCACCGTCTTCAGCGTGACCAGCTCGCTGACGCGCAGCCCGCTCGCGTACATCAGCTCCAGCATCGTGCGGTCGCGCAGGCCGAGCGGGGTGTCGGTGTCCGGGGCCTTCAGCAGCGATTCGACCTGGGCTTCGCTGAGCGTCTTCGGCACGCGCAGCGGCTGGCGCGCGGTCAGCAGCTTCAGCGTCGGGTCGGCGCCGACCAGGTGCTCGCGCAGGGCCCACCTGAAATAGCGCTTGAAGACGGTGAGGCGCCGGTTCGCGCTGGTGGCCTTGCCGGCCACCTGCGTGACGGCGTAGGCGCGCAGGTCGCTTTCGGTGGTGTCGTTGAGCGACTTCTTCGAGGTGGTGGCGAGCCACTGCGCATACAGCGCCAGGTCGCGCCGGTAGGCGGCCAGCGAGTTGGCCGCCAGGCCGTCCTCGATCCACAGCGCGTCGATGAAGCGATCGATCGCGCCGTGGCTGTCGGCGAGTTCAGGCGAAACGCTCAATCCAGCTTCAGCTTCTGCTGGGCCACGACCTTCTTGTAGACCTCGAACTCGGCCGCGATCTGCGCCGCGAACTGCTCCGGCGTGTTGGCGACGATCAGCGAGCCGGTCTCCTCGATGCGCTTCTTGACGGCCGGATCCTCCAGCGTCTTCTTCACCGCGCTGCTGACCTTGTCGACGATGTCCTTCGGCAGGCCCTTCGGCCCGTAGATGCCGTAGTAGGCCATGCGGTTGACGCCTTCGAAGCCGACCTCCTTGAAGGTCGGCACGTTGGGCAGCACGGCCAGCCGCGTCGGCGCGGCGACGACGATCGGGATCAGCCGTCCGTCCTTGATGAAGGGCAGCGCCGACGGCAGGTTGTCGAAGATCATCGGCACCTGGCCGGCGATGGTGTCGTTCAGCGCCGGGCCGGCGCCGCGGTACGGGATGTGCGTGACGAAGGTGTTGGACAGGCTCTTGAACAGCTCCATCTGCAGGTGGCCGATGCCGCCGGTGCCCGAGCTGCTGAACGAGTACTTGCCGGGGTTCTTCTTCAGCTCGGCCAGGAAGCCGGCGAAGTCGCGGGCGGGGAAGCTCGGGTGCACCGCGATCACGTTGGGCGTGGCCGCGACGTTGATGATCGGCGTGAAGTCGGTGATCGGGTTGTAGCTGATCTTCGGGTTGATGGCCGGGTTGGCCGCGGTGGTCGACACGGTGGCGACGCCGAGCGAGTAGCCGTCGGGTGTTGCCTTGGCGATCTCGTTGGCGCCGACCGAGCCGCCGCCGCCGGCCTTGTTCTCGACGATCATCGTCTGACCGAGCGCGATGTTGATCTTCTCGGACACCACGCGGGCGATGATGTCGGTGGTGCCGCCCGGCGCGAAGGGCACGACCAGCCGCACCGGCTTGTTCGGGTAGGCCTGGGCCTGCGCGGCGCCGTGGGCCGCCATCAGCGCGCTCGCGAGGGCCGCGGCGGCGATCAGTGTTCTGCGTTGCATGGTGTCTCCTGTTGTTGAAAGAAGAGGGGGCACGAGAGCGAGCCGGCATTGTCGGCCATCCTGCTCCCGCCGATCCGTGCCGGTGCTGTGGAAACTACGCAGCGCTGGCGCTGGCACACTCGGCCGCATGTCGAATGCCTTGCTGCTGCTGCCGGACTTCCTGCTGATCGTCGTCGGTTTCTGCATCTGCCGCTACACCGCGCTGGACCGTCCGGTGTGGGAAGCCGCCGAGCGCCTGGTGTACTACGTGCTGTTCCCGGTGCTGCTGTTCAACTCCATCGTGCGCAGCCCGCTGCAGCCGGCGCAGACGCTGAGCCTCGCGGCCGGCGGTGTCGGCGCGGTGCTGGTGGGCATCGGGCTGTCCTACGCGTTGGGGCGCTGGCCGGGGGTGGATGCGCGGCTGCATGCGTCGGGGGCGCAGACGGCCTTCCGCTTCAACTCGTTCATCGCGCTGGCGCTGGCCGAGCGGCTCGGCGGGCAGCAGGGCGTCGCATGGATGGCCTTGCTGATCGCGCTGTGCGTACCGCTTTGCAACGTGGCGGCGGTGTGGCCGCTGGCCAGGCATGGCGGGCATTCGTATGGACGCGAGATCGTGCGCAACCCGCTGATCGTCAGCACGCTGGCGGGGCTGCTGGCGAACCTGGCGGGGCTGCAGTTTCCGGAGGCGGTGGCGACCACCTTGCAGCGCATCGGCGTGGCGGCGCTGCCGGTGGGGCTGATGGCGGTGGGTGCCGGCTTGCGCGTGGCGGGTTTGCGGGCCGCGCCGGGGCTGGCGGCCGCCTTCCTGACGATCCGCCATGCGGTGCTGCCGGCGGTGGCGATCGGGTTGACCGCCGCGTTGGCGCTGCCGCTCGCGCAGCGCGACATCGTCGTGCTGTTCGCGGCGATGCCCACTGCATCGAGCGCGTACGTGCTGGCGGCGCGGATGGGTGGGGACGGGGCCTACGTGGCCGGGCTGGTCACGTTGTCGACGCTGCTGGGGATGCTGAGCATTCCGGTGTGGTTGGCGGTGCTTGCGGCATTGCCGGTCTGAGCGAGCAAAGGCGCGGGTGGGCTGTCTGGGGCTCGCCGGATGCCCTCCGCTGCGCGGTTTGACGGCCCGTCGCCGAAACTCCCTCCGCTCGCTTCGCTCGCTGTGGTCAAACAGTCGGCGACAGTCAGATCACGAAGCGCGCTGGCGCGCGCGGGCCATCAAACCGCACAGCTCCGGCGCCTCATCCTGATTGGCGTTCCCCAGACAGCCCACCCGCGCCTTTGCCTGCACCGAGACCCGCTCGTCAGAACGTCGCCTTGAACTGAGCCCCGAACGTCCGCGGCTCGTTCACGAACCCCGTCAGGTTGTTGAAGTCGATGCCCCCCACCACCTGCACCTCGTTGGTGATGTTGCGCGCGAACACCGCCGCCTCGTACTTGCCGTTGTTCCAGATGTAGCCCAGCCGCAGCCCGCCGGTCAGCAGCGACTTGCCGGTGAACTCGGTCGACTCGTAGAGGAAGAAGTTGATCTTGCTGCGGTACGACCAGTCGGTGTAGACGTAGGCCTCGCCGCCGTTGGCCATCGGCATGCCGTAGCGCAGCGTCACGTTGCCGATCCACTTCGGCGCCTGCGGCAGCGGGTTGCCGTCGATGTGGTACGTGCCCGCCACCGTGCCGGCCGGGTCGGTCACCGTGCATTGCGCACAGCCGGCCACCACCAGGTCGCCATCCTTGATCTTCGTCATGTTGTAGCTGCCGTTCATCGTCAACAGCAGCGTGTCGGTCAGGAAGGCATCGAAGTTGAACTCCACGCCCTGGCCCTGCGCCTTCTTCGCGCTGACCAGCGTGGTCACGTTCTTTGAGCCGCCGACGGCGCTCAACTGCTGGTCCTTCACGTCGTAGTGGAAGACGCTGACGGAGGTGCGCGCCCGCTTGTTCAGCAGGTCGGCCTTGACGCCCGCCTCGTACGAGGTGTTGGTCTCCGGGCCGGCCTTCGATTGCGGGCCGAAGGCCGAGGCGTTCTGCAGGCTGGAGGCGCGGAAGCCCGTCGCGACACGCGCATACAGGTTCAGGTCAGGCGTCAGCGCGTAGGTGCCGCTCAGGTCCCAGTTGACCTTCGAGTCCTTCGTGTTGTCCGAGGTGCCGTTGCTGGTGTCGATCGCCGTGTCGGCCGACGACGTCACCAGGTGCTTCTCGTCGTGCGTGTAGCGCAGGCCGGCGCGCACGCTCGCCTGCGGCGTGAACTGGTAGTTGGCCGAGCCGAACACCGCCCAGGCATTGTTGGTCTGCCGCGTCTGCACCGAGGTGTCGGGGCCGTGGAAGATGGTGTCGTAGCTGATGCTGTCGATCAGGTAGCTCTCGCGGAACAGGTACACGCCGCCCTGCCACTTCAGCGGGCCGGCCCCCAGCGACTCGAGGCGGAACTCCTGCGAGTACTGGCGGTGGCCGTTCAGCGCGTCCGAGGTCTCGCTGGAGAACGGGATGAAGCCCGGGCCATAGGCGCCACCCGGCGCGTACGGCGCGCCATAGCCGCCATCCACGTCGCCGCGGCTGTAGGTGTACAGGTGCTCGAAACCGGTGATCGAGTTCAGCGCCACCGTGTCGAAGGCCCAGCGCAGCCGCAGGCTGGTGCCGAAGTTCGACAGCGTCTGCTCGTTCTTGCCGTCGATCGTGACCGACTTCTCGTCGAAGCCGTCGACCAGGTCGTTCGTGCCCGGCTTGATGATGTTGGCGCGGAACACGCGCGCCGTGCCCTTCAGGTCGCGCATGTGCACGTTGCCGAGCGCGCTGAAGCTGCTGTTCGGCTGGTAGAGCGCCTGCAGGCGGATCGCGTTGTCGTCGTAGCCCTCGAGCTTGTCGGTCTGCGCCGGGCGGTAGTTGTTGTCGACCCAGTCGTCGCGGTGCTGCGACTGGATCGACACGCGGGCCGCGAAATCCGGGCTCGCCGACGCGTTCCACGCGCCCTCGACGTTGGTGGTGCCGAACGTGCCGTAGCTGATGCTGCCGTAGCCTTCGTTCTTCTTCAGCTGCGGCTTGACCGATTCGAACTTGACGACGCCGGCCGGCGTGTTGCGGCCGAACAAGGTGCCCTGCGGGCCGGCCAGCACCTCGACGCGGTCGAGGTCGAACACCGGGAAACCCTTCAGGATCGGGTTCTCCTGCACCACGTCGTCATAGATCAGCGACACCGGCTGCGATGCGTTCAGGTGGAAGTCGGTGTTGCCGTAGCCGCGGATGTAGAAGCGCGGGAAGGCCCGGCCGAACGACGACTCGATGTTCAGGCTGGGCACGCGGCCGGACAGCATGCGCACGTCCTCGCCGGACGAATTGAGCACGTCCAGCTTCTCGCCGCTCAGCGTCGAGATCGACATCGGCACGTCCTTGGCATTCTCCGTGCGGCGCTCGGCCGTCACGGTCACCGGGGCCAGCACGCCGGCCACCGGCGGGGTGCCGGCGTCCTGCGCCTGGGCGGCCAGCGCCGCGAGCGCCAGGCCGATCGAGAAGGAGGTGCGCTTCAGCGCGAACGGGGCCGCTTGATGGGGCATGGGATACATCCGTGTGGGTGGGGAATCGGAAGGCGGTGAGCAACTGCCATGCCACCTTGCGGTGCATCAGGCCGTCAGGGCGCCGGCACGCCGAGCTTCCACTGCTCCCAGTGGCTGACGATGTCGTTCACCAGCAGGCCGCCGACGGCGTACAGGTTCTGCGTGGCCGGCACGAAGCCGCCCGGCGTGCCGGCGGTCGACGCCATCAGCGACGCATAGGCGCTCTGCCCCGAATGGGGGCGGTCGAAGTTCGATGCGGTGCGCAGCACGGCCAGGCGCTTGATGTCGACCTTGCCGGACGCACCGGCACGGGCCAGCGCGTTGTAGGTGGCGTTGTCCTCCTGCTGGGTGGTGCAGTAGACGCCCTTGCCGTCGGTCAGCACGCGCGTCCAGGCGCGCGCCTGCTCGCCCAGCTTGTGGCCGTGCCACCAGGTGTCGCCGCCCAGCGTGTCGCACTGCGTGACGGTGGGCGGTTGGTTGGCCGGTGCCTGCTTGTAGCGCTTGCGGTAGGCCTTGGCCGCGTCGCTGTCGGCCAGCGGCGCGTTCTTCGTCAGCGCCAGCGCCTTCTGCAGCAGCGCCTCGTCGAGCTGGGCCACCTCGGTGTGGTACTCGAGCTTCGGCTTCTCCCCCGGGCCACGGGTCATGATGCCGAAATAGCCGGACGCCCAGCCCTTGGGCATCTCGCGCGCATCCAGCTCGTGCGCGATGCCGAAGTCCACCAGGTAGCGTGCCCACGCGGCGGTGCCCAGCGTGCCGCGCGCCGGGTCGATGCCGGCAATGCCGGCGATCAGGAAATACGTCTGGCGCAGGTCGAAGCGCGGGTCCAGCGTCACCGCCATCGTCGACGCGGCGACGTTGGCATGGCCCATGCCCGCGGTCAGCAGGCACACGTCGTCGGCGTTGCAGCGCAAGGCCGGACTCTCGGGCAGCAGGCCGGGCACCGGGATGCTGTCGGTCAGCTTCAGCGGCGCGATCCACGGCGCGGCCTCGGGTTCGAACATCGAGATGATCAGCACCTTCAGCGGGCGCGGGGTGGCCGCCGGCTGGGCCCACGCCAGCGGGGCGGCCAGCGCCAGCAGCACGGCGGCGAACGTCTTCGTCTTCATGGCTTGCGTCTCCGGGAAGGGTTCTTCTTGTCGGTCTTGGCCCAGGCCTCGAGGAAGTCCATCGTCACCGCGGCCTCGTTGGCTTCGGCCAGGCCGCTCAGGAAGAGGGCGCCGACGTCGGCGTTGAATTCCTCGGCGCCGGCCAGGTCGCTCAGGCTGCGGAAGGCGATGTAGGGCACGCCGTTCGCGTGCGCCACGTGGGCCAGCGCCGCGGTTTCCATCTCGAAGGTCTCGGCCTGCAACTGCTCGAACAGATAGGTGCGGTAGGCCGGGTTGGCCAGGAACAGCGTGCCCGACACGCCGCGCCCACCGACCACGACGCGCGGCTGCGTGGCCACGCACAGCTTCGGGTCGGGCTCGGTCACGCCCGGCTTGAACGCCTTCGGGCCGCAGCGCGCCAGCGCCGGTGCGATGGCGCGCGCCACCGCCAGCATGGCCGGATCGGCCTCGTAGTCGAAACGGTACTCGCCCTGCGGCGCGCGGGCGCTGCTCATCACGAAGTTCTGGCGCATGAACAGGCCGCCGATGGGCGCGGCGCCGACGAAGGGCGGCACCATCTTGCCGTTCACCTCGGCGAACTTGAGGCCCAGGCAGCTCACGTCGCCCGGCGCACCGCAGGGCGCGGGCGGCGCGCCGTCATGGCTCCAGTAGACCTCGAGCGGCATGGCCCAGCGCTCGGGCACGATCACGTCGCCGACGTGGTGGGCCGGGTTCACGCCGCCGCTGATGCCGCTCATGATCAGCCGCTGCACGCGGAAATGGTCGAGCATCAGCTGCGTGACCATCGTCGAGTTGATCATGCTGACGCCGCTCAGCACGATGACGACCTTGTTGCCGCGCAGCGTGCCGGTGGTGAAGCGGTTGCCGTTGACCGTCCAGGTGCGCCGGCCCTGCGTGTTGGCGACCAGGATGTCGGCCTCGGCGCCGAAGGCCGAGACGATGCCGATGCGCGGCGTGCAATCGCTCAGGCAGCGGGGGGCGGCGGCGGCCGATGAAACGAAGAAGGCGAGGAACAGCAGCGACAGCAGACGGCGGACAGGCATGCGGGGGCAGTTCGTTGAAGACAACACCGGGTTGAGCAATGTTCGTGCCGTTCGACTGCCACGGGTCACGCGCGAAGCGCCCAGTCTATGTGCTCGCGCACCAGTTCGTCGACCTGCCCGCGTTCGTCGCGCAGGGCCTGCGCCAGCGCCTCGCGTTCGGCCGGCGGCGTCGCCGGGTCGCGCAGCGCATTGCCGATCGCCACCGCCAGGTTGCGGCGCCAGCGTGCGTGGCCGATGCGGCGGATCGCGCTGCCTTCGGTGTGGCGCAGGAACTCGTCCTCGCTCCAGGCCCACAGCGCGCGCAGCGTCGGCGCGGCCAGCGCGTTGCGCACGTCGAAATCGGGCAGCGGGCTGCGCTGCGCGTACTTGTTCCACGGGCACACCAGCTGGCAGTCGTCGCAGCCGTAGATGCGGTTGCCCATCGCCGGGCGCAGTTCTTCGGGGATCGGGCCGGCGTGCTCGATCGTCAGGTACGAGATGCAGCGCCGCGCATCGATGCGGTAGGGCGCGACGATGGCCTGCGTCGGGCAGACGTCCAGGCAGGCGCTGCAGCTGCCGCAGTGGCCGCTGACCGGCGTCGACAGCGGCAGCGGCAGGTCGACGTAGATCTCGCCGAGGAAGAACATCGAGCCGGCCTCGCGGTGCAGCGTCAGCGTGTGCTTGCCGCGCCAGCCGATGCCGCTGCGCGACGCGAGCTCCACCTCGAGCACCGGGGCCGAGTCGGTGAACACGCGGTGGCCGCGCGGTCCCACTTCTTCCTGCAGGCGGTCGGCCAGCTTCTGCAGCCGGTTGCGCAACACCTTGTGGTAGTCGCGGCCGCGGGCATAGAGGGACACCGCGGCCTGGGCCGGCGCGGCCAGGCGCTGCCATTCGATGGCCTGCCAGTCGTCCGGCGTGTCGGTTGCGGTGCGGCGGGGCAGGTAGTCCATGCGCGCCGTGATCACCCGCACGGTGCCCGGCACCAGCTCGGCCGGGCGCGCGCGCTTCAGCCCGTGGGCGGCCATGTAGGCCATCTCGCCATGGAAACCGTTGCGCAACCATGCCAGCAGGCCGGGTTCGGCGGACGACAGATCCACATCGGCCACGCCGATCTGTGAAAATCCGAGCGCGAGGCCCCAGTCGCGCAATTGCGCGACGAGGCCGTCACCGTCCAACTGCTGAGCTTCGGTCATTTGACGATTCTAGAAACCCGATCGCTGCACTGGCCCGACGAGGCCGCCTGCGCCGCCACCGCGCAGCGGCTGGCGGCGCATCCCGCGCTGCGCGACGCCTTCGTCGAGCTGCACGGCCCGCTGGGCGCCGGCAAGACCACCTTCACGCGCCACCTGCTGCAGGCCCTGGGCGTCACCGGGCGCATCAAGAGCCCGACCTACGCCGTGATGGAGCAGTATCCGCTGCCGGGCTGCGCGCCGATCTCGCATTTCGATTTCTACCGCTTCAAGGACCCGCAGGAGTTCGAGGATGCCGGTTTCCGCGACGTCTTCGGCGCACCCGGGCTGAAGATCGCCGAATGGCCGGAGCAGGCGCAGGCGCTGCTGCCGTTGGCCGATTTGCGCATCGACATCGCCCTCGGAGATGACAAACCAGAGGATGAACCGGGCGAAGGCGAGCGCCACGTGCAACTGACGGCGCAGACGCCGCGCGGCGTGGAGCTGCTGTCATGAGGCGGCGCGCTGCATTGAAAGGCCTGGGCAGCGTCGTGCTGCTGCTGGGCGTGCGCGAGCTGGCCTTCGGCGCCAGCATCGTCGCGGTGCGGGTCTGGCCGGCGGCCGAGTACACGCGCGTGACGCTGGAATCGGACAGCGCGCTGTCGGTCAAGCATTTCCTGGCCGAGAACCCGAACCGGCTGGTGATCGACATCGACGGGCTGGAGCTGAGCCCGGCGCTGCGCGAGATCGTCGGCAAGGTGCGCTCGGACGACCCGTTCATCGGCGGCGTGCGCGTCGGCCAGAACCAGCCGCGCATCGTGCGCCTGGTGATCGACCTGAAGCAGGCCACCGCGCCGCAGCTGTTCACGCTGGCGCCGGTGGCGGCCTACCAGCACCGGCTGGTGTTCGACCTGTACCCGACGCACGAGCGCGATCCGCTGCTGGCGCTGATCAAGGACAAGGAGCAGGCCGAGCAGCGGGCGGCGCAGGAGGTGCAGGACGCGCTGGGCCAGTTCATCGGCAAGATCGGCAAGCCGCCGGACGTGAACATCCGGCCGCTGCCGGCGCCGCCGGTCGCTGCGGCGTCGCAATCGACGCCCGCTGCGCAGGGCCCTCTCGAGGCCGGGGCCGCCTCGGCGCCCGCGATGACGCAGGGCCGGATCGACCGGCTGATCATCGTCGCGCTCGATCCCGGGCATGGCGGCGAGGATCCCGGTGCCAGCGGCCCGAGCGGGTTGCGGGAGAAGGACGTGGTGCTGCAGGTGGCGCTGAAGCTGCGCGACCGCATCAACGCGCTGCCGGGCTTTCGCGCGATGATGACGCGCGATGCCGACTTCTTCGTGCCGCTGCAGGACCGCGTGCGCAAGGCCAGGCGCGTGCAGGCCGACCTGTTCGTGTCCATCCATGCCGATGCCTTCCTGACGCCGAAGGCGCGCGGCGCCTCGGTGTTCGCGCTGTCGCAGCATGGCGCCAGCAGCACCGCGGCGCGCTGGATGGCCGACAAGGAGAACGCGGCCGACATGGTGGGCGGCGTCAACTTCAAGGCCAAGGATGCAGCGGTGCTGCGCGCGATGCTCGACATGAGCACCACCGCGCAGATCAAGGACAGCCTGAAGCTCGGCGGCGAGGTGCTGGGGCAGATCGGCAAGGTCGGCAAGCTGCACAAGGGCAGCGTCGAGCAGGCGGGCTTCGCGGTGCTGAAGGCGCCGGACGTCCCGTCGATCCTGGTCGAGACTGCGTTCATCTCGAACCCGGAGGAGGAAGCCAAGCTGCGCGACCCGGAATACCAGGGCCGGCTGGTGGAGGCGCTGACGACGGGGATCAGGCGCTACTTCGCGAAGAACCCGCCACTGGCAAGACAACGTCAGTTGTGACGACCCCGGATGCCAATCCGGGATGCATTCACGCGGCCTGGGTACGCCGCGCCTTCCACGCCCCGAACAGCACCAGCAACCCCGGCAGCAGGATCGCGCCCCAGATGATCTTGTCCAGGTGCTCCTTGACCCACGGGATGTTGCCGAACAGGTAGCCGGCCAGCGTGACGCCGCCGACCCACAGCACGCCGCCGGTCACGTCGTAGAACGTGAACTTGCTGCGCGTCATCTGCGCGACGCCGGCGACGAAGGGCGCGAAGGTGCGCAGGAAGGGCATGAAGCGCGCCGCGATGATCGTGATGCCGCCGTATTTCTCGTAGAACGCATGCGCCTGCTCGAAGGCGCGCTTGTTGAAGAAGCGCGAGTTCTCCCACTGGAACACGCGCGGCCCGAAGAAGCGCCCGATCGTGTAGTTGCTCTGGTTGCCGAGGATGGCCGCGGCCACCAGCAGCCCGATCGACAGCGGCAGGTTCATCAGGCCCGCGCCGCACAGCGCGCCGACCACGAACAGCAGCGAATCGCCCGGCAGGAAGGGCATCACCACCACGCCGGTCTCGACGAAGATGATCAGGAACAGCAGCGCATACACCCAGGTGCCGTAGGCCGCGACGAAGTTCGCGAGGTGCACGTCGACGTGCAGGATGAAGTCGAGGAGAAATTGCAGGATGTCCATGGCGTCGGATTATCAGAGCAAGGCCTTGATCGCCCGCGCCATCTGCGCGCTCTGCTCGTCGCGCCCGTCGCTGACGAACTGCGCGCCGAACTCTTCCAGCCAGGCCCGCTCGGCATCGGTGTTCGCGCTGCCGCTGATCACGATGCGCGGGTTGAGCCGCCGCGCCAGCGTGCAGACCCGGATCTTGTCGGGCAGCCCCAGGTCGGCGGCCACCAGCAGGCGGGCGTCGGCGATGCCGGCGGCTTCGAGCACCTCGGCGCGCGTCGGGTCGCCGAAGACCAGTACCAGCCCCGGCACCGCGTCCAGGTCGGGATCGTGGTGGATGGCCGAGACCGCCATGCCGCCTTCGATGCAGTGCGCCGCGATGCGCTTGCCCAGCGCGCCGTAGCCGCACAGCACGACGGCTGCGGCGGAGGAGGGCGGCTCGGCGGCGGCGGGCTGCGGCGGCGCCAGCCCCGGTTCGGCGACGCGCTTGCCGATCCAGCGGAACAGCAGCGGGTTCACCGCGATCGACACGATCGCCCCCACCACCAGCGCATCCATCGCCTCGCGCGGCAGCACGCCGATCGACAGCCCCAGGCTCGCGAGGATGAACGAGAACTCGCCGATCTGCGCCAGGCCCACCGCCACCGTCGCGCTGGTGCGCGGCGGCTCGCGCAGCAGCGTGACGATCAGCACCGCGATCAGCGGCTTGACCACCAGCACGATCGCCAGCACCCCCGCCACCATCCACGGCTGCTGCAGCACGAAGCCGGGGTTGAACAGCATGCCGACCGAGACGAAGAACAGCGCCGAGAACACGTCGCGGAACGGCGCCATGTCGGCCGCGGCCTGCGGCCCGAAGCGCGACTGGCCCACCACCAGGCCGGCGAAGAAGGCGCCGAGCGCCACCGACACGTGGAACACCTCGGCCGCCAGCACCGCGACCCCGAGCGCGACGACGAACACCGTGAGCGTGAAGAGCTCCGACGACTGCGTGCGCGCCACCTTCTCGAGCAGGCGCCCGACGACCCGCGTGCCGACCACGCCCACCAGCAGAGCGAACACCACCACCTTGCCCAGCGCCATCAGCAGCGCCATGCCCAGCGACCCCGCCGCGCCGCCGGCCGACGGCGCGAGCAGCGGCAGCACCACCAGCGCGCCGACGGTGAACAGGTCCTCGACGATCAACCAGCCCACCGCGACGTGGCCGTCGCGGCTGGCCAGCCGGTTCTGCTCGACCAGCATGCGCATCAGCACCACCGTGCTGGCCACCGCGAGCGCCATGCCGAAGATCGCGCCGGCCGCGTGCGACCAGCCGAAGTAGCGCGCCAGCGCCCAGCCGGCGATGCCGGCGACGATGCTCTGGCCGATGGCGCCCGGCACCGCGAGCTTCCACACCCGCAGCAGCTCCTGCGGGTGGAAGTGCATGCCGACGCCGAACATCAGCAGGATCACGCCGATCTCGGCCAGCTGCGACGCGAGCCCCGCATCGGCGACGAAGCCCGGCGTGAAGGGCCCGACGACGATGCCGGCGAGCATGTAGCCGACCAGCGTGGACAAGCCGATGCGGCGCGTCAGCGCGCCGAAGACGAGTGCGAAGGCCAGGCCGCCGGCAAGGGTGATGAGCAGGGTCAGGTCGTGCATCGCCGGATTATCACGACGCCTCGCGACGCTCCTACAATTCCGCGATGAATGCCCTTTTGCAGCCCGCCCCCCGCCGTCCGATCCGCGAGCTGCCCGACGAACTGATCAGCCAGATCGCCGCCGGCGAAGTGGTCGAGCGGCCCGCCTCGGTGGTGCGCGAGCTGGTCGACAACGCGCTCGATGCCGGCGGCCGCGAGGTCACCGTCAAGCTGGTGGCCGGCGGCGTGCGCAGCATCCTGGTCGAGGACGATGGCCAGGGCATTCCGAGCGACGAGCTGCCGCTGGCGCTGCGCCGCCATGCCACCAGCAAGATCGCCTCGCTGGCCGAGCTGGAAGGCGTGGTCACGATGGGGTTCCGCGGCGAGGCGCTGGCCGCCATCGCATCGGTGGCCGAGCTCAGCATCGCCAGCCGCACCGAGGGCGCGCCGCATGCGCAGCGCATCGATGCGCGCTCGGGCGAGCTGGTGCCGGCGGCGCGCGGCACCGGCACCAGCGTCGAGGTGCGCGAGCTCTTCTTCAACACGCCGGCGCGCCGCAAGTTCCTGAAGACCGACGCGACCGAGTTCGCCCACTGCCTCGATGCGGTGCGGCGCCATGCGCTGGCGCGGCCCGACGTCGGTTTCGCGGTGTGGCACGAAGGCAAGCTGTCGCAGCAATGGCGCCGCGCGGCGCAGGCGCAGCGCGTGCGCGACGTGATGGGCGACGAGTTCGTCGAGCAGAGCTGCGAGGTGATGCTGGACGCCGGCCCGATGCGCATCACCGGCCGGGCCGGCACGCCGGCCGCGGCACGCGCGCGCGCCGACCAGCAGTACGTCTACGTCAACGGCCGCTGCGTGCGCGACAAGCTGATCGCCCACGGCGTGCGCTCGGCCTACGAAGACGTGCTGCACGGCGGGCGCCAGCCGGCCTACGTGCTGTTCATCGAGATCGCGCCCGACCGGGTCGACGTCAACGTGCACCCGACCAAGATCGAGGTGCGTTTCCGCGATTCGCGCGAAGTGCACCAGGCGGTGCGGCGCGCCATCGAGGCGGCGCTGGCGGCGCCGCGCGCGGCGACGGCCGCTGCGGACGAGGCGGGCGGCGTGGCCGGCGTGCTGCTGGCGTCCGAGCATCTGGCGGGCTACAGCGTGCCGGCGGCGCGGCCATCGTCCTTCGGCGGGGGTGGGTTCGCGCCGGCGCCGATGCGCCCGCAGGTGCAGGCCGGTCTCGGACTGCAGCAGGTGGCGGTGCTGTGGGGCGGGGAGTCGGCGCCGCGCGCGGCGGCGCCGGCCGCCAACGCATCCACCAACGCGCCGGCGGCGATCGACTTCCAGCGCGACGAATGGCCGCTCGGCCGTGCCGTCGCGCAGATCGGCGGCGTGTTCGTGCTGGCCGAGAACAGCCACGGCCTCGTCATCGTCGACATGCACGCCGCGCACGAGCGCATCGTCTACGAGCGGCTGAAGGCCAGCCTCGGCAGCACGGCGATCGACAGCCAGCCGCTGCTGATCCCGGCCACGTTCTCCGCCACCGCGCAGGAGATCGCGACCGCGCAGGCCCAGGCCGACAACCTGCGCACGCTGGGATTGGATGTCTCGCCGCTGTCGGCCACGACGCTCGCGGTGCGCTCGCAGCCGGCGGCGCTGGCCGGTGGCGACGTGGTCGAGCTCGCGCGCAGCGTGCTGGCCGAGCTGGCCCAGTACGACGCCAGCAGCGTGATCCAGCGCGCGCAGGACGAGCTGCTGTCGACCATGGCCTGCCATGGCGCGGTGCGCGCGAACCGGCAGCTGACGATCGACGAGATGAATGCGCTGCTGCGCGACATGGAGCGCACCGAGCGGTCCGACCAGTGCAACCACGGCCGGCCCACCTGGCGCCAGATCACGATGAAAGAACTCGACGCCCTCTTCTGGCGTGGACGCTGACCTGGGCGCCCATGGACCACAGCTTCTTCTCCGCCTTCATCCTGCTGCTGCTGGTGCTCGACCCGCTGGGCAGCCTGCCGATCTTCATCCCGATCATGCGCGAGGTGCCGAGGCACCGGCGGCGCTGGGTCGCGCTGCGCGAGGTCGGCATCGCGTTCGGCGTGCTGTTCTTCTTCATGTTCTTCGGCGAGCCGTTCCTGCGGGTGATGCACCTGTCCGAGCGTTCGCTCGAGGTGGCGGGCGGCGTGATCCTGCTGATGGTGGCGATCCGGATGATCTTCAGCCACGAGGGCGGCGTGTACGGCACGCCCGAGGGCAAGGAGCCGCTGATCTTCCCGCTGGCCGTTCCGCTGCTGGCGGGGCCGTCGGCGATGGCGACGGTGCTGCTGCTGGCGTCGCGCCAGCCCGACCGCCTGCTCGACTGGGTGGCGGCGCTGACGGCGGCGATGGCCGTGTCGGGCGCGGTGCTGGTGCTGTGCGACCGCATCCGCCGCCTGCTCGGCGACTCGGTCGTCTCAGCGATCGAGAAGCTGATGGGCCTGGTGCTCACCGCCATCGCGGTGGAGATGGTGCTTGCCGGCCTGAAGCGCTACTTCCTCGGCTGACATGAAAAAAGGCCGGTCTTTCGACCGGCCCTTCTGCTTCGATCCTGCGTGTGCAGGGATCAGAAGTTGTGGCGGATGCCTGCGGCGATCGAGCTGAAGTCGACGCCGGCCTGGCCGGTGGCGTAGCCGGACAGCGCCTTGTTGTCGACCTTCGTGTAGAAGGCGTAGACCTTGGTGCGCTTGCTCAGGTTGTAGTTGTACGCGACGGTGGCTTGGCGCGAGTCGGTGTCGTCGATGTGGTCGACCTTGCCGGCCACGCCGAAGTTCAGGTGGAACTCCGAGGCGCCGACGGCGTACATGCCCGACAGGCGGACGATGTTGACCTTGCCGTCGAGCGGCTGGAAGGTGCTGCCCAGCTCGGCGCGCTGGTAGTAGCCGCCGAACGTGAAGGCGCCCAGCGTGTACAGCGCGCGCACGGCGAACTGCTTGTCGGCCTTGTTCTTCGAGAAGCCGGCGCCCACGGCCAGGTTGCCGACCGAGTAGTTGGCCGCCAGGTCATAGGCCTTTTCCTGGCCAGCGGCGCCTTCGCCTGCCGACACGGCCGCTTCCAGCGACAGGTCCTTCACGAATTCCGGAGCGCGCCAGGCGACCTTGTTCGTGTCGCGCATGACGTATTGGTACAGCGCGTCCGACGAGGTGCCGGTGTCGTGGTTGTGCATGCTCACGTAGTCGGCCGTCGCGTAGTACGACTCGCTCGTGAAGTTGCCCAGGCGCAGCGTGCCCAGCTCGGCGCTCTGCAGGAACACTTCCGACTGGCGGGCCCAGAAGGCGGTCTGGCTTTGCTTGCCGTTGTCGGCGTTGAAGCCGTGTTCCAGCTGGAAGCCGGCCTTCAGGCCGCCGCCCAGGTCTTCGACGCCCTTGAAGCCGATGCGCGAGGCGTTGTTCTGCAGGGCGTAGATGCTGTCGTCGCCGGTCTTCTGGCGTTCGACGGACTCGTTCAGGCGGCCGTAGATGGTGACACTGCTTTGCGCGAACGAGGTGCCAGCGGCGACGGTAGCCAGCGCGGCAACGATGAGGGAGCGTTTCATGAAGGCGTTCCTTGGGGTTGGGATTGCGTATACCTACTGCACCCTTGCTTTTGTCTTGAAGGTGCAAGTTTCAAATGGTATGCGTGCTGACCTTCGTTCGCGAAAACGGCAGGTTGGAAGACGCAAAACACACACTGAAACGTTGTCTGGACACGACAGCCGGCCCCGGGGGGCCGGGGCTCAGCGCCCGCGCAAGTGAGCAGGCGCTTCCAGGCGCTTCGCAAGCAGCGACAGCAGCAGCGTGAGCGCCAGGTACAGCGCCGAGATCGCCAAGTACGGTTCCCAGTAGCGCGAGTAGGTGCCGGCGACGGTGCGCGCGGCCAGCGCCAGCTCGGCCAGGCCGATGGCCGAGACCAGTGACGAGTCCTTGATCAGCGTGATGCCCTCGTTGACCAGCGCCGGCATCATGCGGCGGAAGGCCTGCGGCAGCACGATGAAGCGCATTGCCTGCGGATGGGTCAGGCCCAGGCTGTAGGCGGCCTGGGTCTGGCCGAGGTGGATGCTCTGGATGCCGGCGCGGAATATCTCGGAGATGTACGCGCCGGCGTTCAGCGACAGCGCCAGCGCGCCGGAGAAGAACGCGCCGTGGGACTGGCGGAACTCGCGCGCCGCCTCGCCGCTGAGCAGCCAGCCGGTGTCCGGGTGGATCAGCGCCGGCATCAGCGCGAAGTGCACCAGCAGGATCTGCACGAACAGCGGCGTGCCGCGGAAGAAGGTGACGTAGCCGAGCGTGGCGGTGCGCAGCCCGGCCAGCAGCCAGCACGCCGGCGCCGATTTGGGCGGCGGCGCGTCGCGCGAGCTGCTGACGAGGCCGAGCAGCACGCCGAGCAGCAGCCCGGCGCCGATCGCGATCAGCGTCAGCAGGATCGTCGTCCACAGGCCCGACAGGAAGAGCGGGCCGTAGCCGGCCAGAATGCTCCAGCGCAAATCCATGACCGGCTCCGCGAACGCTTACTTCGAGGCGGCCGAGGCAGGCGCGGCGGCGGCCGCGGGCGCGCCGAAGTACTTGGCGAAGATCTGGTCGTAGGTGCCGTCGGCCTTGATGTCGGCCAGGCCCTTGTTCAGCTTCTCCAGCAGTTCGGTGTTGCCCTTCTTGACGGCGATGCCGTACTGCTCGGGCGCGAAGGCCTTGTCGGCCACCGTCTTGAACTTGCTGTCGGCGTTGTTGGCGACGTAGTTGATGACCACGCCGTTGTCGGCCACGACCGCGTCGACGCCGCCGGCTTCCAGTTCCTTCAGCGCGAGCGGGGTCGATTCGAAGCGCTTGATGTTGGTGCTGGTCTTGCCCTGCAGCTTGCTGACGACTTCATCGCCGGTGGTGCCGGTCTGCACGCCGACCTTCAGCTTCTTCAGGTCGTCGAACTTGCTGATCTTCGAGGTCTTCTTGACGGCGATCAGCTGTTGCGCGTCGAAGTAGGGGCCGGCGAAGTCCATCGTCTGCTTGCGCTCGTCGGTGATGGTGATGGCCGAGACCAGCAGGTCGCGGTCGCCCTGCGCCAGCGTGTTGAAGATGCCTTCCCACGGCGTGTTGGTGAACTTGACCTCGATGCCGGCCTTCTTGGCGATGGCGCTGACGACCTCGATGTCGAAGCCGACGATCTCGCCCTTCTCGTTCTGCGATTCGAACGGTGCGTAGGCGGCGTCGGTGCCGACGGCGTAGACCTTGGCCGGCGCCGGGGCCGAGGCGGCGACCGGCGGGGCCGATGCGGCGGGCGCAGCGGCGGTGGGCTCTTGCTTGCTGCAGGCAGCCAGCAGCAGGCCGGCGACGGCCAGCCCGGCGGTTTGCAGGAATCGACGGGTGTTCAAGGTGGTCATGGATACCCCTGGGGTTGTCTGTTGTGGGTGGGTCCGCAAGCTAGCAAGTCGCGGGCCGGTGGAGTGTAAGCCTGCCGAAACCGGTTTCCGCACGGGCGTACGGCAGCTGCCGGCCGTGCTTTCCCGGAGATGGGCCCGGCCGATCCGGCCCGCAGTCGTGGGGTGCCACGGGGGCGGTCGCGGTGCTACAAACGGCGCCGATGTCCTCCACCTCCGCCGCGATCGGCGTGGCCCCGCCGATTGCGCCGGTCGCACGCATTCCCCAGCAGCTGCCGGCCCTCGACGGGCTGCGCGGGCTGGCCATCGTGCTGGTGCTGTGCCACAACTTCCAGATCCTCGAGGGGCCGCCGGACCTGGCCGGGCGCGTGCTGGAGCTGGCCTTCGACCTGGGCTGGATCGGCGTGCAGCTGTTCTTCGTGCTGAGCGGCTTCCTGATCACGCGCATCCTGCTGCAGACGCAGGATGCGCCGAACTATTACCGTGCGTTCTTCGGCCGGCGGTTCCTGCGCATCTTCCCGCTCTACTACGCGACGCTGGCGGTGACCTTCATCGTGTTGCCGGCGTTGAGCGCGATGCCGGTGCGCTGGCAGGCCGACTCGCCGCACCAGCTGTGGCTGTGGCTGTATCTCTCCAACTGGACGGGGCCGTACGGCACGGCCACGCATGCCTTCCCGCATTTCTGGTCGCTGGCGGTGGAGGAGCAGTTCTACCTGCTGTGGCCGCTGCTGGTGCACCGGCGCTCGGCGGGCCAGGTGCTGCGCTGGTGCGGATGGATCGCGGTGGCGATCCTCGGGGTGCGTGTCGGCATGCTGGCGGCGGGGCTCGGGCCGGACCCGGTGTACTCGTTCACCGTCACGCGGCTGGACGCGCTGGCGATCGGCGGTGCCGCGGCGGCCTGGCTGCAGTTGCCCGGCAACCCGGCGCGCGCGGTGGCGGCGCGGCAGAAGCTGATCGTCGCGGCACTGGTGCTGGCGGCGCTGGGCTTCGTCGCGACGCATGGCTATCCGCGCACCTCGCCGCTCGGGCAGACGCTCGGCTACAGCGTGCTGGCTGTCGTGTTCGCGCTCGGCGTGGTGGCGGCGGCGGCGGGGGATGCGGTGGGCGCGCGCGGCTGGACCGCTGCGCTGCGGCTCGCGCCCCTGCGCGCGCTGGGTCGCTACAGCTATGCGATGTACATCTTCCACAAGCCCCTGCACGACCTGCTGGGCAAGCCGCTGCTGCAGTCGCTGGGGCTGTACGAGCATGCGGGCAACGGCGTGGCGATCGGCTACGTCGTGGTGGGCACGCTCGCGACGCTGGCGCTGGCGATGCTGTCGTACCACCTGTTCGAGAAGCACTTCCTCGGGCTCAAGCGTTGGTTCGTGGCCGAGCCGGCCCGGTAGCCAGGATTGGCATCCGGGCTACGAGCTGAGAAAAGCGATCTCCTCCGCGCTGAACCCCGCGGCCTCGCGCGCCTCGCGGTTGAAGGGCGGCCGCAGCCGCGGCGCCTCGTACTGGCGCACCAGCTGCGCGTAGTGCGCGATCGGATCCAGCCCGTCGCGCCGGCACAGCCAGCGGTACCAGTGGTTGCCGATCGCGACGTGGCCGATCTCGTCGCGCAGGATCACGTCGAGGATCTCGACCGTGCGCGCGTCGCCGGCCTTGCGGAACTTGGCCTGCATCGGCGGCGTCGCGTCCAGCCCGCGCGCCTCGAGCGTGCGCGGCACCAGCGCCATGCGCGCGACCACGTCGCCGGCCGTGCGCTGCGTCATCAGCCACAGGCCGTCGTGCGCATCGAAGTCGCCGTAGTCGTGGCCGCCGCTGCGCAGGTGCTCGCGCAGCAGCGTGAAATGCAGCGCCTCCTCGCTCGCGACGCGCAGCCAGTCGGCGTAGAACGCGACCGGCATCCCGTCGAAGCGGAACGCGGCATCGAGCGCCAGGTTGATGGCGTTGAACTCGATGTGCGCAATGGCGTGCAGCAACGCGGCCCGGCCTTCGGGCGTGAAGGCCGAGCGCATCGCGACCTGCTTGGGCGGCACTAGCCGCGGCCGTTCGGGCCGGCCCGGCAACTGCGCGGGTGCGTCGATGTGCTCGCCGGGGTCGATCGCACCGGCGTCCAGGGTCGCGAACAGCGCGCGTGCCGCTTGCGCCTTGTCAGCCGGATCGGCCAGGCACAAGACCTGCAGGGCGCGTTGTCGGGGGTTCATCCCTAGAATCATAGGCTTCGCAATTCACGGGCATGCCATGGCCGTCTACCAGCTCGGGGACCTGACGCCCCGCCTCGCCGCCTCTGCCTGGGTGGCCGACAGTGCCCGCGTGGTCGGCGACGTCAGCCTTGCCGACGGCGCGAGCGCCTGGTTCGGCGTCGTGATCCGCGGCGACAGCGACCACATCGAGATCGGCCGCGGCAGCAACATCCAGGACAACAGCGTCGTGCACGCCGACGCCGGCTTCCCGACCACCATCGGCGAGTATGTCACCGTCGGCCACCAGGCGATGATCCACGGTTGCAGCATCGGCGACCATTCGCTGGTCGGCATCCAGGCCGTGATCCTGAACGGCGCGAAGATCGGCAAGCACTGCCTGGTCGGCGCCGGCGCGCTGGTCACCGAGGGCCAGAGCTTCCCCGACGGCTCGCTGATCCTCGGCACGCCGGCGCGCGTCGTGCGGCAGCTGACCCCCGAGCAGATGGACGGGCTCACGAAGACCGCCGAGCACTATGTCGAGAATGCCCGCCGCTACCGGGCCGGCCTGAAAGAAATCAGCTGATGAGCGAGTTGCACAAGTTCCTGTTCGAAGGCCTGCCGGTGCGCGGCATGCTGGTGCGCCTGACCGATTCGTGGGTCGAGATCCTGCGCCGGCGCAGCGAGGCCTCGGATGCGTTCCCGGCGCCGGTGCGCGCGCTGCTCGGCGAGATGTCGGCGGCGGCGGTGTTGATGCAGTCGAACATCAAGTTCGAAGGCTCGCTCGTGATGCAGATCTTCGGCGACGGCCCGGTCAAGCTGGCGGTGGCCGAGGTGCAGTCCGATCTCGCCTTCCGCACCACCGCCAAGGTGGTCGGCGAGGTGCCGGCCGATGCGCGGCTCGCGGCGATGGTCAACACCGGCGGCAAGGGCCGCTGCGCGATCACGCTCGATCCGAAGCCGCGCGGCCCGGGCCAGCAGCCCTACCAGGGCGTGGTCGCGCTGCATGGCGACCGCGGCGAGCCGCTGCAGAAGCTGTCCGAGGTGCTGGAGCACTACATGCTGCAGTCTGAACAGCTCGACACGCGGCTGATCCTCGCCGCCAACGACGAGGTCGCCGCCGGGTTGCTGATCCAGCGCCTGCCGGTGGAAGGCGAAGGCAACCTGTCGGGCGGGCGCAGCGACGAGGACGAGATCGGCCTGAACGAGGCCTACAACCGCATCTCGCACCTGGCCTCGACGCTGACGCGCGAGGAGCTGCTGACGCTGGATGCCGACACCGTGCTGCGCCGCCTGTTCTGGGAAGAGACGATGCGCCGCTTCCCGGCCATGACCGGCGAGCTGGGACCGCGCTTCGCCTGCACCTGCTCGCGCGAACGCGTCGGCGCGATGCTGAAGGGCCTGGGCCGCGAGGAGGTCGACGGCGTCGTGGCCGAGCAGGGCCGGGTCGAGGTCGGCTGCGACTTCTGCGGCATCAAGTACCACTTCGACGCGGTCGACGTCGGTGAGCTGTTCACGCTCGCGCGCGACCAGCCGCCGAGCAGCACCACGCTGAACTGAGCACCGGAGACGCGCGATGCTTTACGCCGCCCTGAAGGCCGTGCACTTCCTGTCCGTGATCGTCTGGCTGGGCGGCATGTTCTTCGCGCTGTTCTGCCTGCGGCCCGGCGCGGCGCACCTGCCGCCGCCCGAGCGCGTGCCGCTGATGCAGGCGGTGCTGCAGCGCTTCTTCTCGATCGTGCTGTGGGTGGCGCTGGTCACGGTGCTGAGCGGCGGGCTGATGGTCGGGCGCGTCGCATCGACCACCCAGGCCACCGGCGGGCCGTTCAACATGCCGCTCGAATGGACGGTGATGGCCGGCCTGGGCGTGCTGATGGTCGCGATCTTCGGGCACATCCGGTTCGCGCTGTTCAAGCGGGTGCAGCGCGCGAGCGCCGCCCGCGACTGGCCGGCGGCCGGCGCGGCGCTGAAGTCGATCCGCGACTGGGTGGCGGTGAACCTGACGATCGGCGTGGTGATCGTGGTCGTCGTGATCGCCGGGACGATGACGTAGCCCGGATGCCAATCCGGGATGTGTTGCTCGACGTGGTCCCGGATTGGCATCCGGGCTACGGGAGCAGGTGGCGTTCGCAGGCCGCGTCGCCGCAGCGTTCGCAGACCCATTGCCAGCGCGGGTTCGCGCGGGCCTCGTCGACGACCGATGGGGCCAGCAGCGCATGCCGCACGGCCAGCAGCGCGTGCGACAGGCGCGCCGGGCCGGTGCCGGCGACGATCGAGTAGCCGACGCCGCCGCGCTCCAGCGCCGCACGCACCAGCGCGTCCACCGGCGCCCGCACGTGCGGCCCGTCGCGCTGCAGGCCGTCGGCCTGCCACGGGATGTCCAGTGCCGTCAGCAGCGTCAGCGTGCAGGCACGCTGCGCGGCCAGGGCCTCGTCGTACAAGCCGGTGTCGTTGAAGATGTGGTCGCTGTAGACGGCGATCATCAAGGCCGTCGTGTCGGCGATCACGATGTCGTGCGAGGCGGCCGCGGCGGCGATGCGCCGTGCCTGCTCATCGGCGATGCCGGCCTGTTCATCGACACGCGGCGTGCGTCCGCGCGCATCGCAGAACTCGCGCAGGTACTCGCCGACCAGCGCGACCGCATGCCCTTCGCCGGACAGCGCCGCGTGCAGCTCGCCGGCCAGCGTGGTCTTGCCGGTGCTCTCGGCACCGACGATCCCGACGATGCAGCTCATGCCGCACGCTCCAGCCGCGCCCAGGCGCGCCAGCCGGCGAACGACATCGCGACGAAGATCGCGTACAGCAGCACCGTCAGCCACAGGCCCTTGTAGGCGAACAGCCCGATGCTGACGGTGTTGACGACCACCCAGGTCGGCCAGTTCTCGACGTACTTGCGGCCGAGCAGCCACTGGCCGGCGATGCTGGCGGCGGTGGGGAAGGCATCCCACCAGGGCACGTCGGTGTCGGTGAAGCGCATCAGGAACCAGCCCAGCGCCGGCCACAGCGCGAAGGTGGCCAGCAGCAGCGCCTGGCGCCCGCGCGGGCCCAGCGAGCGCACGCGCAGCACCGAGCCATCGGCCTGCCGGCCGCGCAGCCACTGCCACCAGCCCCAGCCGGCGACGACCGCGAAGAACACCTGCAGGCTGGCGTCGCCGTAGAGCCGGCTGTTCCAGAACAGCGCCACGTACAGCAGCGAACTGGCGATGGCCAGCGGCCAGCCGATCGGGTTGACGCGGATGTTGCAGACCACCATCGCGATCGCCAGCACGAAGGCCGCCACCTCCAGCCAGGTCACCGGGGAGCCCCACAGCGTGAACGCTGCGGCGAACAGCGATTGCATCGCTAGCGGCGCGCCGTCGACACCTGGACGAAGATCTCGTCCGGCTTGACCATGCCGAGTTCGAAGCGCGCCTTCTCCTCGACCATCTCCAGGCCTTCCTTCAGGTCACTGACCTCGGCCACCAGGCGCTCGTTGCGCGTGCGCGCCACGTCGTTCTCGGCCTTCTTCTGGGCCAGCTTGGCCTGCAGCTCCATCACGCGCGGCGCGCCGCCCTTGCCGAACCACAGTTCGGCATGGACGAGAACCAGCAGCACGATCAGGCCGAGGGTGACGAGGCGCACGTCGAAGCGGAAGGGCGGTCAGCGCAGGTTGTAGAACGCCGCGCGGCCGGGGTAGCTCGCGACGTCGCCCAGGTCTTCCTCGATGCGCAGCAGCTGGTTGTACTTGGCCATGCGGTCCGAGCGGCTCAGCGAGCCGGTCTTGATCTGGCCGGCGTTGGTGCCGACCGCGATGTCGGCGATGGTCGAATCCTCGGTCTCGCCCGAGCGGTGGCTGATGACCGCGGTGTAGTTGGCGCGCTTGGCCATCTCGATGGCGGCGAAGGTCTCGGTCAGCGTGCCGATCTGGTTGATCTTGATCAGGATCGAGTTCGCGATGCGCTTGTCGATGCCTTCCTTCAGGATCTTGGTGTTGGTGACGAACAGGTCGTCGCCCACCAGCTGCACCTTCTGGGTCAGCCGGTCGGTGATGTGCTTCCAGCCGTCCCAGTCGCCTTCGGCCATGCCGTCCTCGATGCTGATGATCGGGTACTTGTCGACCCAGGTCGCGAGGATGTCGGTCCACTCGGGCGCGCTCAGCGTCAGGCCTTCGGCGCCCAGCACGTACTTGCCGTCCTTGTAGAACTCGCTGGCGGCGCAATCCAGGCCCAGCGCGATCTGCTCGCCGGCGGTGAAGCCGGCCTTGTCGATCGCCTGCAGGATCAGCTGGATCGCCGCTTCGTGGCTGGCCACGCTGGGTGCGAAGCCGCCTTCGTCGCCGACCGCGGTGCTCATGCCCTTGTCGTTGATGATCTTCTTCAGCGCGTGGAACACCTCGGCGCCGTAGCGCATCGCCTCGCGGAAGCTCGGGGCGCCCACCGGGATGATCATCAGTTCCTGCAGGTCGAGGCTGTTGTTGGCGTGCGCGCCGCCGTTGATGACGTTCATCATCGGCACCGGCATCTGCATCGCGCCCGAACCGCCGAAGTAGCGGTACAGCGGCAGCCCGCTTTCTTCGGCCGCGGCGCGTGCCACCGCCATCGACACCGCGAGCGTGGCGTTCGCGCCCAGGCGGCTCTTGTTCTCGGTGCCGTCCAGGTCGATCAGCGTGCGGTCGAGGAAGGCCTGCTCGGACGCGTCGAGGCCCAGCACCGCTTCGCTGATCTCGGTGTTGACGTGCTCGACCGCCTTCAGCACGCCCTTGCCGAGGTAGCGGTTCTTGTCGCCATCGCGCAGCTCGATCGCTTCGCGCGAGCCGGTGGACGCGCCCGAGGGCACGGCCGCGCGGCCCATCACGCCGGACTCGAGCAGCACGTCGCATTCGACGGTCGGGTTGCCGCGGCTGTCGAGAATCTCGCGGCCTACGATGTCAACAATGGCACTCATCAGTCTTCCTTGGGCAGTTCAGTTGAAATCGGCTTCGAGGAAGCCGTTCTTCTTGGTGATGCGATCGAGCTCGACCAGGGTCGAGAGCAGGTCCTTCATGCGCTTGAGCGGCACGGCGTTCGGCCCGTCGCTCAGCGCCTCGGCCGGGTTCGGGTGGGTTTCCATGAACACGCCGGCCACGCCGACCGCGACGGCCGCGCGCGCCAGCACCGGCACGAACTCGCGCTGGCCGCCCGAGCTGGTGCCCTGGCCACCGGGCAGCTGCACCGAGTGGGTCGCGTCGAACACCACCGGCGCTTTCGTCTCGCGCATGATGGCCAGCGAGCGCATGTCGCTGACCAGGTTGTTGTAGCCGAAGCTCGCGCCGCGCTCGCAGGCCATGAAGCTGTCTTCCGGCAGGCCCTTCTCGCGTGCCGCGGCACGGGCCTTGTCGATCACGTTCTTCATGTCGCCGGGGGCGAGGAACTGGCCCTTCTTGATGTTGACCGGCTTGCCCGATTGCGCCACCGCGCGGATGAAATCGGTCTGGCGGCACAGGAAGGCGGGCGTCTGCAGCACGTCGACGACGGCGGCCACGCGGGCGATCTCGTCTTCGCTGTGCACGTCGGTGAGCACCGGCACGCCGATCTCGCGCTTCACCTTGGCCAGGATCTCCAGCCCGCGCTCCATGCCGGGCCCGCGGAACGAGGTGCCCGACGAGCGGTTGGCCTTGTCGTAGCTCGACTTGAAGATGAACGGGATGCCCAGCGCGGCCGTCATCTCCTTCAGCTGGCCGGCGACGTCGAGCTGCAGCTGCTCGGTCTCGACCACGCAGGGGCCGGCGATCAGGAAGAAGGGGCGGTCGAGGCCGGCGTCGAATCCACAGAGCTTCATGCTGCCGCCTTTTCGGTTTGTTGGTCCGAGCGCGCCGCCTGGTGCGCCAGCGCCGCCTGGATGTAGGAGCGGAACAGCGGGTGACCGTCCCAGGGCGTCGACTTGAACTCGGGGTGGAACTGCACGCCCATGAACCACGGGTGCACGGTGCGCGGCAGCTCGACGATCTCGGTCAGTTTCTCGCGCTGCGTCAGCGCCGAGATCACGAGGCCGGCGTCGCGCAGCTTGTCGAGGTAGTTGACGTTGGCTTCGTAGCGGTGGCGGTGGCGCTCGTTGACGACGTCGCCGTAGATCTCGTGCGCCAGCGTGCCGGGCTTCACGTCGGAACTCTGCGCGCCCAGGCGCATCGTGCCGCCGAGGTCGGAGTTGGCGTCGCGCGTCTGGATCGAGCCGTCGGCGTCCTGCCATTCGTCGATCAGCGCGATCACCGGGTGCGGCGTGTCGGGCGCGAACTCGGTGCTGTTGGCATCCGCCAGGCCGGCCTTGTGGCGGGCGATCTCGATCGTCGCGACCTGCATGCCCAGGCAGATGCCGAGGTAGGGCAGCTTGTGCTCGCGGGCGAACTGGGCGGTCAGGATCTTGCCTTCGACGCCGCGCTTGCCGAAGCCGCCCGGCACCAGCACCGCGTCGTAGCGGGCCAGTTGGTTGACGTTGTCGGGGGTCAGCGTCTCGGAGTCGACGTACTCGATGTTGATGCGGGCGTGGTTGTGGATGCCGGCGTGGCGCAGCGCCTCGTTGAGCGACTTGTACGAGTCGGACAGGTCGGTGTACTTGCCGCACATCGCGATCGTCACCTCGCGCTTCGGGTGCTCGACCTCGTCGACCAGCGCGTCCCAGCGCTTCAGGTTGGCCGGCGGCGTGTTGATGCGCAGCTTGTCGCAGATCAGGCCATCCAGCCCCTGCTCGTGCAGCATGCGCGGCACCTTGTAGATGGTGTCGGCATCCCACACCGAGATCACGCCCCATTCGGGGACGTTGGTGAAGAGGGAGATCTTCTCGCGCTCTTCGTCGGGGATGCGGCGGTCGGCGCGGCACAGCAGCGCATCGGCCTGGATGCCGATCTCGCGCAGCTTCTGCACCGTGTGCTGGGTCGGCTTGGTCTTCAGCTCGCCGGCGGCGGCGATCCACGGCACGTAGGTCAGGTGCACGAAGGCGGTGTTGTTGGCGCCCATGCGCAGGCTCATCTGACGCGCGGCCTCGAGGAAGGGCAGCGATTCGATGTCGCCGACGGTGCCGCCGACCTCGACGATCGCGACGTCGACCGCGTGGTCGGTGCCGAAGGCGGCGCCGCGCTTGATGAATTCCTGGATCTCGTTGGTGACGTGCGGGATCACCTGCACCGTCTTGCCGAGGTAGTCGCCGCGGCGCTCCTTCTCGAGCACGCTCTTGTAGATCTGGCCGGTGGTGAAGTTGTTGGCCTTCTTCATCCGGGTGGTGATGAAGCGCTCGTAGTGGCCGAGATCCAGGTCGGTCTCGGCACCGTCGTCGGTGACGAAGACCTCGCCGTGCTGGAAGGGGGACATGGTGCCCGGATCGACGTTGAGGTACGGATCCAGCTTGATGAGGGTGACCTTGAGGCCGCGCGATTCGAGAATCGCTGCAAGCGATGCAGCCGCGATGCCCTTGCCCAGCGAGGACACCACACCGCCGGTGACAAAGACGAACTTGGTCATTGCAGGGTCAGCATGTGCCTGTTGAGCAAATGCCGTGGTGGTAAAGCGCGATTATAGGCGCGTGCCACCCGGGCTACTGGAAGCTGTCCAGCCAGCGCAGCACTTCGGCCGCCGCTTGCCCCGGCTGCTCGAAGGGGAACAGGTGCGAGCCCTCGATCCACGAGATGCGGCCTTCGGTCCAGCGCTCGGTCGCCTTCATGCCGACCTGGCGCACCTCGGCCGACTGCGTTCCGCCGATGAAGGCCATCGGGCAGGCGAGCGGGCGGCGCGCCAGCAGCCGCGGGATGTGGTGCGGCAGCGTGTAGTAGATCTGCGTCTCGACCTCGCGCTGGAAGGCCAGCGACTGCCCGTGGCCGGACGGCTCGATGCCGGCCGCGATGTAGTCGCGCAGCACGCCCGGCGCCCAGCGCGCGAAGGCGGGCTTGGATCCGAAATGCTCCAGCGCGGCCTCGGCGCTGGGCCAGTGCTGGCGCCGGCGCCGGGAGACGTTGCCGGGCGACAGGCTCTTGCCGATGCCGGTCGCCTTGGCCAGCTGCAGCGTGCGTGCCAGCAGCCCGCCGATCAGCGGCGAATCCATCAGCACCACGCCGCGCGCGAGATCGGGCCGCTTCGCCGCCGCGAGCACGCTGAGGAAGCCGCCCAGCGAATGCCCGACCAGCCAGGCCGGGCCGTGCACCTCGGCCTCGATGAAGGCGATCAGCTGGTTGCGCAGCTGCGGCCAGTTGCTGGTGACGCCGTAGCGCTCGTCGTGGCCGTATTTCTCGACCGCGTGCACCGCGTAGCCTGCGGCGCGCCAGGCTTCGAACAGCACGCGGTAGGTGCCGGCCGGGAAGCTGTTGGCGTGCGAGAAGACGATGCTTCCGCGCGCGGCCATCAGACGATCTTCTCGCCCGGGTGCGTGATCTTGCGCATCGGCTCGTAGCGCTCGGACGGCACGCACAGCGGGTGCTCGGCGGCGCTGCCGTCCCAGTGCGGGTCGTCGATCGACTCGAACACCTGGCGCAGCTTCTGGCCCCAGGTGCTGCGGATCATCGCGAAATAAGGGTTGCGCTCGTCGATGCAGATCATCTGCTGCGACTGGAAGGCATCCGCCTCGTAGACCAGCAGGTCGAGCGGCAGGCCCACCGACAGGTTGGACTTCAGCGTCGAATCCATCGACACCAGCGCGCACTTGGCGGCTTCGTCGAGCGCGGTCTGCGGCGTGATCATGCGGTCGAGCACCGGCTTGCCGTACTTCGATTCGCCGACCTGGAAGTAGCAGGTCTCGCGCGTCGCCTCGATGAAGTTGCCGGCCGAGTACACCAGGAAGAGCCGCATCGCCTCGCCCTTGATCTGGCCGCCGAGGATCATCGACGCGTTGAAGTCGACGCCGGCCTGCTTCAGCGACGGGCCGTCCTGGTCGTAGACGCGGCGCACCGCGCTGCCCAGCACGCGGGCGGCGTCGAACATGCTGGTGGCGTTCCAGATCGTGATCGGCGGCTCGTCGCCGTTGTCGAGCTTCTCGACCTGCAGGATCTCGCGCACCGACTGCGAGATCGACAAATTGCCGGCCGACAGCAGCACCATGAAGCGGTCGCCCGTCTTCTCGTACACCATCATCTTGCGGTAGGTGCTGATCTGGTCCAGGCCCGCGTTGGTGCGCGAGTCGGAGAGGAAGACGAGGCCGGCATCGAGCTTGATGCCCACGCAGTAGGTCATGTGGGTGTGTCCTGCAGGGTCTTGAGGCGGTACAGCGCGTCGAGCGCCTCCTTCGGCGACAGCATATCGGGGTTGAGCGCCGCCAGCGCCCGATCGATGGCCGAGGCCGGCTTCTCGGCTTCGGGGGCCGGTGCCGCGAACAGGTCGATCTGCGCGCTGCCGGCGTGCTGCTGCGCCTCGAGCGCCTCCAGCGTGGCGCGCGCCTGGCGCACCAGGGTGCCCGGCATGCCGGCCAGCCGCGCCACCTGCACGCCGTAGCTGCGGCTGGCGGGGCCGGCCTGGATGTCGTGCAGGAAGACGATGTCGTCGCCGCTCTCGGCGGCCGACACGTGCACGTTCAGCGCGCGGTCGTGCTTGACCGGGAACTCGGTCAGCTCGAAGTAATGGGTCGCGAACAGCGTGAAGCTCTTGTTGCGCTCGTGCAGGTGGCTGGCGATGGCGCCGGCCAGCGCCAGCCCGTCGAAGGTGGAGGTGCCGCGGCCGATCTCGTCCATCAGCACCAGCGACTGCTCGCCGGCGCCGTGGATGATCGCGGCGGCCTCGGTCATCTCGAGCATGAAGGTGGATTGCGCGTTGGCCAGGTCGTCGGCCGCGCCGATGCGGGTGTGGATGGCGTCGATCGGGCCGAGCCGGCAGTCGTCGGCCGGCACGAAGGAGCCGATGGCGGCCAGCAGCACGATCAGCGCCACCTGGCGCATGAAGGTGCTCTTGCCGCCCATGTTGGGGCCGGTGATCACCAGCATCTTGCGTGCGGCGTCGAGCCGGCAGTCATTGGCCATGAAGTTGCCGCCGCCGGTCTCGGCCAGGCGTGCTTCCACCACCGGGTGGCGGCCGGCGGCGATGTCGATGCAGGGCTCGCGCACGAAGGCCGGGCGCGTCCAGTTCAGCGTGTCGGCGCGTTCGGCCAGCGCGGCCAGCGCATCCAGGCTGGCCAGTGCGCGCGCCAGGCCGGACAGCGCCTCCAGGTGGCCCTGCAGCTGGTCGATCAGCTGCTCGTACAGCATCTTCTCGCGTGCCAGCGAGCGCTCTTGCGCCGACAAGGCCTTGTCCTCGAAGGCCTTCAGCTCGGGCGTGATGAAGCGCTCGGCGTTCTTCAGCGTCTGGCGGCGCTGGTAGTCCATCGGCACCTTGCCGGCCTGGCCCTGGGTCACCTCGATGTAGAAGCCGTGCACCTTGTTGTACTGCACGCGCAGGTTGGCGATGCCGGTGCGGGCGCGCTCGCGGGTTTCGAGGTCGATCAGGAAGGCGTCGCAGTTCTGGCTGATGTCGCGCAGCTCGTCGAGCGACGCATCGAAGCCGCGCGCGATCACGCCGCCGTCGCGCAGCAGCACCGAGGGTTCGTCGGCGATGGCGCTGCGCAGCAGCTCTTCGATGGCGGGCGAGGGCGTCAGGGCCTCGGCCAGCATCTCGAGCAGCAGCGCCTGGCGCGGCACGCGCTCGCGCAGCGCGGGCAGGCCTTGCAGCGTGGCGCGCAGGCCGGTGAGCTCGCGCGGGCGCACCTGGCGCAGTGCGATGCGGGCGGTGATGCGTTCGACGTCGCTGACGCCGCGCAGCGTTTCGCGCAGCGGCGCAACGCCGTGCTCGAGCAGCACGTCGAGCGCGTCGTGGCGCTGCGTGGCCACGATGCGCTCGCGCAGCGGGTGGGTCAGCCAGTGGCGCAGCGCGCGGCTGCCCATGCCGGTGCGGCAGGTGTCCAGCAGCGAGAGCAGCGTGGGCGCGTCGTCGCCGCGCAGCGTCTGCGTGAGTTCGAGGTTGCGATGCGTGGTGGGCGGCAGGTCGAGCAGGTCGCCGCTGCGTTCGACCTGCAGCGCGCGCACGTGGGCCAGGGCCTGGCCTTGCGTGTGCTCGGCATAGCTCAGCAGCGCGGCGGCGGCGGCCTGGGCGGTGGACAGCTCCTGTGCGTTGAAGCCGGCGAGGCTGGCGACGCGCAGCTGCTCGCACAGCTTGCGCAGGCCGAGCGCGGTGTCGAACTGCCAGCCGGGGCGGTGCGTGATCGCGATGCGCGATTGCGCGACGGCGGCGGGCACCTGTTCGCGGTCGACCAGCACTTCGGCGGCGTTGAGCCGGGCCAGCCAGCCGGGCAGTTCGCGCTCGGTGCATTCGGTGAGGCCGAGCTGGCCGCTGCTGAGGCCCAGCCACGCGAGGCCGTAGCTGGTGGTGCCGCGTTGCGTCTTCTGCGAAACGGCCAGCAGCAACGCGTCGCGCTTGTCGGCCAGCAGCTCGGTGTCGGTGACGGTGCCGGGCGTGACCACGCGCACCACCTTGCGCTCGACCGGGCCCTTGGCGGTGGCGACGTCGCCGACCTGCTCGGCGATCGCGACCGCCTCGCCCATCTTGATCAGCTTGGCCAGGTAGCTCTCGACCGAGTGCACCGGCACGCCGGCCATCACCACCGGCTCGCCGCCGCTCTGGCCGCGGCTGGTGAGCGTGATGTCGAGCAGCTTGTTGGCGCGGCGCGCGTCGTCGTAGAACAGTTCGTAGAAATCCCCCATGCGGTAGAACACGAGCGTCTCGGGGTGCTCGGCCTTGATGCGCAGGTACTGCTGCATCATTGGGGTGTGGGCTGAAACGGGGGGCGGCCCGGATGCTCGGCTGGCGGGCGAGTTTTCCGCTAAGTCGTTGAATTGCTGAGTATTTTTGTCGGATGACATGCTCACGATGGACTTTTCAGCGCCTATGAAAACTTGGGGGAACTTGGGCGTTCTGCGTAGGTTTCCGGACTTCTAAAATCGAAACCTACGCTGGGCTGCGGCCCGGTCTTCCAGAAAACCTACGCTTGCAGGGAGCGCAATGCAGTTCGACGCCCGCGCAGCCAAGGCACTTCAGCCAGGCGCGCACCTTACCATCGACGGCTGTCCAGGCCTCCGTCTCGAAGCCACTCAAACCCGACGCGCTTGGACCTATCGGTACCGCAGTCCGGTCGACACGCGGATGCGCCAGGTCGGGCTGGGGCGGTGGCCAGCGATGTCCTTTCCCGCGGCGGCGGCCGAGTGGGAGCGTTTGCGCGGGGAGCGCGATGCGGGTGGCGATCCTGCGCTGTCGAAGCGCCAGGCGCGTGAGGCCGAGCGGACGGCTCGCGTGGCGGAGAAGCAGGAGCAGCAAGAGCGCGCGTACACGGTGCGCCTCCTGTGCGAAGACTACCTGGTCGGACATGTTGACCGAGCCCGCAAGGCCAAAGGGGCGATCGAGGTGCGGCGCATGTTCGATACGATGCTCAGTCCATTGGACTTGGAGCCGGCTTCCACGCTGACTCGGCGGCAATGCTTCGACCTGCTGGAGTCGCTGCAGCACATCCCTGTGCAGGCGGCGAAACTTCGGGCTGAGCTGGGTGCTGCATGGGACTACGCGCTCGATGCCGGGCGGATCCCGGAGCCCACGCCGAACTGGTGGCGCCAGATCATGCGCGGGCGACTGCGCTCGAAGGGCAAGAGGATTGCAGGCGAGTCAATCGGCACATCGAAGCGCGCACTCAGTGAGGCAGAGGCCGGTGCGCTCATCGCTTGGCTGCCGAACTTTCCTCGCCTGATCGAAGACGCGCTGACGATCTATCTGTGGACGCTCGCGCGCGGCGCCGAGATCGTGGCGATGGAATCGAGGGAGGTGACCCGAGAGAAGGACGGCTGGTGGTGGACCGTGCCGAAGGCGAAAACGAAGAACGCGCGGCACGCAAACGCTACGGACTTCCGCGTGCCCCTGGTCGGCAGGGCGCTCGATGTCGTCCGCCGACGCATGGAGTTGCACGAAGGCTTCTTGTTCCCGTCACAGGGAGCGGTCGGCCACGTCGAGCAGAAGACGATCCAGACCGCGGTTCACTATCACCAGCCGTACAGCAATACACGGCCGGAGCATGCGCGACCGCGCCTTCAGGTCACTCACTGGTCACCGCACGACCTGCGGCGCACCTCTCGCACCTTCCTCACTTCGCTGGAGTGTCCTGACGACGTGGGCGAGGCGATGCTGGGGCACATGCAGGAGGGGGTGAAGGGGGTCTACAACCTGCACACGTACGACAAGCAGCGCCGTGTCTGGATCAACCGACTGTCCACGCATCTCGAAGGGTTGGTGCAGCGGCGGATACGACCTTCCACCTCACGTTGAAGGTCTCGTCGGCGACGGGCCGAACGACCGCTCGGACCGAAAGGAGGCCTTCGTCGCAACACGTTGGATCTGCTCAGTCACGTCCGAGCGGATGGCGGCGCGATCGCGGTGCTGATCGAGTCAAATGGCTGCTCGCGCGCGCGACGAAGGGGTGCTGTCGACCCCAAGCGGAAGTTGTCACAGGCCGAGCAAGTCTCCGGAAGGCGGCCGTTCAACGTTTGAGATGAGAGGCGTGACCCGGCTTGCCGGGGCACGTCCTCTCGATTCAAGGGTTAGGCGACGCGTTCACTTCGGTGCCTCATTTACCTCGACGACTTCGGCTCGCATTTCGATCCCACCCGCGCTCGCACCGATGACGATCAGGCGCCCCCGTGTTTGCACCTCATAGACAGAGAGGACAGAAGCGAGAGCTACGGAAAGCTCGGTAGTCCCCTGAATCCGTATGGATTGAATCGGCTTATCGTCGAGAAAAGCCTCGCCTTTAGAGAAGTTGACTTCGCCTTCGAAGGTGACTGATTGGCAACCTTCATTGAGTTTGTCTGTAGACAGTTGATTTACGTGCGTCTCCCGAAACTCTGCGATGAGGGTTTGCACATAGCCTTCGATAGGTTGGGTCGCTCCGCGAATGGACAATATATGCCCGGCCAGATTCACCGTTCTGGTATTTCTCTTCCTTCCGAATCCGCGGATGGTCACCTGCACGCTGGTGGCGCCAATGTGGCGCATGTGGAATTGCGGGAAGACTACTCTCGTGACCGGTTCGAAATGGTTGGCGGTTAGCAGTTGGATGCGCGGATCCTTGGCGGCTTGAGCCTTCGCGTCTTTCGTAAACGCCGCGGCAACAAAGAAGCCTCTGTGCGCGCCGATCGCAGATATCTTCTCGGAGAAGACTATGAGCTCGTTCTTGCCAACTTTAGAGCTCCAGTTTTTGCACTCAAAAGCAAAGGTAGCGTCATAGCCAGCTGGAAGCGAGGCAGTGACAAAGATGTCGACCTCATGCCGCACACCTGCAGCATTGAATATTCGCTTCCCTTGAATCTTGAATGTTCCAGTCGCATAGCCAGGCGCCTGTTGAAGGATCGCGGTTTCAATGGCGTGAACCGCATCTTCAAGTGCATCACCCTTCTTCCGTGGATTTCGAGTAGGCATCGGTTTGCGCCGCCTAACTAACGAGACTGTGCCGAAACCCCGTCGCAAGATCGCGAGCGGCGCCAGGCATTGATGGTTGATGGATATCTGCGGCGAAGCCGTAGGCATCGCCGGATCGGTGTCGATTGGACCCTGAAGGCCTCGCAGCCGTCAATGCGCCTGCATTGCCGACGAAGGCCCCCGGTGCACGCCTCGCCCACTATGTGCGATGCGCCAGCTTCTCGATGTTGTGCACCAGGCAGTACAGCTGCCATTGGGTATCGACCCTGGCCTTGCCACGCAGCGTGAAGCGGCGCATGCCCTTGTGGTGGCGGATGTTGGCGAATACCGGCTCCACGGTGGCGATGCGCTGGCTGTACAGCCGCCGCCCGCGTGGCGAGTCGATCGCCTCGAGCATGCGCCGGCTCGGGTCGTGGCCCGCGCGCTGCCTCGGCTCGAAGCGCGCCACCTGCCGCCCCCGCAGGCTGCGCGGGTTGCGTAGGCACTGGTGGCGCAGCTGGCAGCCGGCGCAGTCCGACGCCGCGGCCTCGTAGCGCTCGAACCGATGGTCGCGCTGACCATAGATGTGGCCGTTGCCGGTGAGCGTCTTGCCGGCCGGACACGTCGCCGTCCTGTCGTCGTTGAACGTGAAGTCGCCGGGCCTGAACAACTTCACCGCCCTGTCGGCCGTCTTGTCGTGCAGCGGATCGTCCTTGGCCTTGTGGTGCACGTTGTCGATGCGCTCGTCGCGCTGGCGCATGCCGTTGTCGGCCACCATGGCCGCGATGCCCCGGTCGTGCAGCGCCTGCATGTTGGCGTCGCCGTGATACCCGGCGTCGGCGGTGATCAGCGTGTGCGGCTCGATGACGGGCGCCGCCTTGTCGATCATCGGCAGCAGCATGGCTTGCTCAGAGCCCGAGCCAGTGACCTCGGCAGCCACGATGATCTGGTGCTTGCTGTCGACCGCGGCCTGCGCCGCATAGCCCTGGATTACCCCCTTGCTCGTAGCCATCTTGGCGCTGTCGGGGTCGGTGACGTTGGTCTTGAGTTCCTGGCCCTTGCGGTTCAGGCGTTTGCCGCTCTTGGCGATGAAGTCGCGCGTGGCCTGTGCCTCGCGCTTGAGGTCGTCGATGCGACGTTGGCGCTGCGCTTCGGTGCCGGGACCGCCGTGTTCATCCTGGTCGCGGTGCAGCGCCATGATGCGGGCCGCGGCCTTCTCGAGCCGATCGGCCCGATGGGCCAGCTCGGCGTGCGTGCCGCTGCGCTCCTTGCTGGCGTTGGCCGGCAGCTTCACGCCGTCGATGGCGAACATCGTCTTGCCGATCAGGCCCAGGCGGTCACACACCATCAGCACCTGCGTGAACAAGGCCTGCACCTCGGTGCCCAGTTCACGCACGAAGCGCGCGATGTGGGTGAAGCTGGGGCGGCTGTCGCCGCTGATCGCCATGAACAGAACGTTCTGCTCGCACGCCTGCTCGATCTTGCGGCTGGAGATCAGGCCGCGGCTGTAGGCCAGCAGCACGATCTTGAGCATCACGCGCGGGTCGTAGGCGCTGGCGCCGGTCTCGTCGTTGTTGAATCGGGCATCGAGTCTGGTCAGGCCCAACTCATGATCGACCAGGTGATCCAGCGCGAACTCGAACGTGCCGGGCAGGATCTGCTCGCTGAGCATCACCGGGATGAACATCCCACCTCGTTCGACTGGCTTGTAGCGTGCCATCCTGTGCCCCCGTTGAAGCGATGGCATCGCAATGCAATTGCCGCGCCTGATTCAGGGGCGCGGAGGTTATTGCACAGTCTCAACGTTTGACATGAGGTGCGGCCGCGAGTAGGCGGAGCCTGATTGTGGACGTCCCCTCGATGGAAGGGTTAGAGCGCAGATCCTCACCAAATGCCGCGAACTTCATGCGTGATGCCCTGGCTCTGACAGAAGGCGTTGATCTCCTGGATAATCGACGAACGCGACCTGTCAATCTTGTGCTTTTGATCGGAGGTTAGATAGTAGTGCTCATCGTGCCTGGCGCGGGTTACCTCGGCGAGCATTTGTGCAAGGTGTAGATCAACGCTGCGTAAGATGTCCTCGTACTTGGCCGAGTACTGCGATAGCGGCTTCGCGTAAATGTTCTTGGACGGGATGCTGCCCGCGGTAATGATCTGCTTAATCTCTTTCAATGCGGATGCAAGGTCGGCGTAGGAGCCTTCAACGCTTGTGTAATGGCGCAGCGCGTCCCGATCTAAGACGCTCAGGACGACGCGAAAGCAATGCTCATCGCGCAGCGGAGAGAGTTTGGAGAAGTCGTACGAGTCGCGGAGCGACAGCTCGAGCCTTTTGAGTTGGCCAATGTCAAGGCTCTTCAACCCAGCCAGAAGTGCCGTCGGCCCTTGCACGACAACATGTGCAGGCAGCTTGCGCGGTGTGATGGCTCTGCAGAAGCCCAGAACGCGGATCTGGTGGTAGCTCGCATCGAGGCCGTGGGCAGAGAACTTCTTGACTGTTTCATTCCACTTTTCGGAAGTGACGTTCGACGTGACTTGGATGGCAACTCCGCGCTTTGAGTCTGCAAGGTCTATCGCGGGAAAGTTGCTGTGGAACAGGTTCAGCCTAGTAAGTTCTAGGCCTTCGGTGATATGTAGCATCTCGGCGACGAGGACTTCGACGCAAGAAGCGACGTCGGTAAGGCCGCTAGACGCATTTGCTGACACGTAGTGCTGCAGTGCCGCTACCAGCGAGGTGATTCGGCCGACGGAATCTTGGTGGACGGCTGACATTCGTGCTCCTGCGCTCTAAGGTGTATTGGCTCGCTCGACAGCAATCATCCACGAGCGGCAGGAAGTGGCTGGCTGACGACCAGCGCCGCGGCGGCGACTCACGTGCGGCCTGCTCTTCTGATGACCCAGAACAGCAGTCCCGCAACGCCACAGAGCACCGCAAATTCTTGATGACCCGCTGGATCGGAATTGGGCGCTACGGCAAAGCTCACGAGTGCCCCAGCGACCGTGCCGTAGCACCAAGCCACCAGATTGAATTTCTTCAGAATGAGATATGCCGGGACTCCAAGCAGGACGGTGGCCGCGGCAGCGAAGAAATAGAAGACCATGAACCAGCTAGTCACCGACTGAAACCTGCGATCGGCGGAGAGCGGGAACGTCACTGCGAGGTAGGCGGAGGGCAGCAGCGACGTCGCATCGAACCCAAGGACGGTAGCCGTCACCGAAGACCGATCCTGGTTGCCCGCCATCGCTCGCACGTCTTGCTCCCCTTTTGGAAACCAGCATACCGGGCAGTAGGACTGCTCGCAAGCCGACCTTCGCGAACGGCGGGAACCGAACGCATCTCGGTCGGACGCATGAGGGCAAATCCTTCCATCGAGCTCACGAGTCCCCGCAGTTCGGTTTTCAGCTCATGTCAAACGCCGCGCAGTGCGGGATGCCTTCGTCCTCCAGATTGGGGATGCCGGCATTGTCGGAGTTGCCTAGATTCAGAGAACGACGCCAAGGAGCACTCACATGGGGCAGGTTCTCAAGACAAGTACCGATCAGCCGGTAGGTCGAGGATCAATGCGGTTGGTCGCTTCGCTTCTAGTTTGGTTCTTTACCGGTGTCGTAATTGCTGCAGATGACCTTCCAGAGTCAAACCTAGAAGCGACAGTCTGCGGCCCCTTTGTGGAACGTTGGGCGTTTCAAAACTGGTCATCTGCCGCGGGCTCGCCCGATGACTCGTTGGTGGCGATGACCCCAACTGCAATGAGCCAGGAGTTCAGGACAGACGATCGTCGAACGCTAGTCGGCTTCCGCTTGCCAGCAGAGCCCACGGTTCCAAATAGGGGGTCGCTTCTTTTCGTCCAAGGGAACGGGATGCTCGTGGATCGCGCTTTGCGCTGGCTGCAACCGTTCTCAAGCGCGGGCCTGGATGTCTACTTGTTCGACTTCCGAGGGTATGGAAGGTCAAATGGCAACCGCCGTCTGCAAGCTATGGTTTCTGACTACCGAGCTCTTTTGCGCCATCTCGCGTCGCATGCAAACAAGCCACTATATGTCTATGGCATCTCCTTTGGAGGCGTCCTGCTGGCGAACTCGCTGCAGGCGGTACCGTCAGGTAGTCGTGCCGTCATTGATGCAACACCTAGCGTGGTGTCGACACTAGGCTGCCCAACCCATTTCAATCCGGTCGACAACGTTCCGGATGCAGCGGGCTCGCTCCTATTCATTGCTGGCGGCAAAGACGAAGTTGTCCCGATGAAGGCGACACAGTTGATTCGCGAAAGGGTCGCGGGCGCTGGTGGTCACGTACTTGTTCTTGACGAGCACGCACATCCATTCCAAGGCTCGCCGGAGATGCTTAAGAGCAGACTAGAAAAGGTTCTCGACTTCTTGCTTGACTCTTCAGGAGCAAAGCAGTGACAAAGCAAGACTTGGCGCGCATCTGCCTCGCGATGATCATCTCGGGTTTCGCGGCAGTGGCCGTAACAAAGGTGGGTATCTCTCAACCGAGCGGTATCGCGCGATGGTTGGTCTTCTGTCTAGTTGCCGGGATAGTGATGAACAGTCCGCACGGCATGGCACTGTGGCAGGTTGCAATCGGGGCAGTACTGGCTGCGCTGAGTTTCACCCTGGCATTGCTCTGGATGGCATTGCTGGGAGCTGGAAAGCTCAAAGGCTTCTCGGGCGTTGATCTAGATCTGTACGAAAGCCCGACCTATTTCATTGCCGTTCTCGGGGGCTCACTCATAGCTTCGACCTTCGGCGTCGCAATTGCTTCGCTCGCACGGCCTGCAACGCTGACCGCGCTTGAGGAGCTAGGTAAGGTTGAGGTTAGCAAGGCCAAAAATATCGAGGCCTTCCTGCACGTCGCAGCATCAATCTGTGGTGCAGCAGCGTTGTTCTTGCTCTGAGCCCGCCCCAATTCTTCAATCGATAGGCCGTGCCACAGCAAGCTGGGTCTCGTTTCTGCGGGTCGAGAGTGCCGATTGGCCGTGTGTGTCTTGAGCCAAGCCAGAAGCCCCGCTGGTACGCTTCGGCGACGTTTCCATGGTGGGGGGATCTGGATCCAAAACCATCAGAAGTAGCTGCATCAAGCCACCTGGGGCTACATTTGGCCTTCCATGTCAATGCCCAATCACCTTACCCCGTTCCCCGCTTGCCGCTGTGCCTTCGCAACCAGATTCGCATGAGTCGCGCCGCGTAGTCGTCAATGGACCGGTAAATCTGCTTCACCGGCCCTCGGCTAAAGTAGTTGGCCCAGCCTCACCTCGTGAAGCGCTCCCTGTGCTTCTGGCTGGAGCGCGAGTTTCGCCGGATCGGACACTTTCACCGACCGATCAACCGTGCCTTTGCAAGGCACACACAACAACCGGGTGGAACAGCACGTTCGCATCGCTGTCGATGCGTGGACGGAGAACGGATCGGGATGTCGGTGAATGTGACGAGGTTCAGAATCTGATCCCCGTCGAGCTCCACAAGATGGTTTGACGCAGTTCTTGCGATGCCAAACTCAGAATGCTCCCGACTTGGTTTTCCAGCGGACCGGCTTCGCCGGCTGCTGAACTCGTCTCGTGCACTGAACGATTGCTGCCAAGCACAGAGATCCGATCCCGCTAAGACAGCAACGGGTCGAGGCTGTGTGAAAACCCAAGACTCGATGCATTTCAGGGGTCTTCCCACCCCTACCTGAAGGTCGATCGTCGAATACACAGCGATCTGAGAGGTCGATTTCGACTACGACCGTCAACGCGGCGAGTTTTCACACAGCCTCGGTCGATAGCTGCAGATCGCCGCTCGTGAGAGCGGGCGTTCCACAGAGCAGGGCTGATGGCAGAGGCGCCCGGTCGGACAGCGTGCCTGCGCTCAGCACGTCCCTGAGCGACAAGCCGCGTTGTTAGTCAATCTACGCACTTCGATAGGCCTGCGGCTCGGCAACGGTCTTGCGGCGACCCGTGAAGGGTGGCGGCAGAAGGTTGGACACTGGCCGCTCCTCGCACCATGCTGTCACCTCGCGCACCAGCCAAGCGACTCGCCTGCCCGATAGAAGTCGAGGCTTGGGGAATGCGTCCTCGCGGACGAGCTTCTCCACTGTCGACTCGGACAGCGAGGTGAAGGCAGCGACGTCTGGCAGATCGAGGTAGATTGGATCGAGTTTGCTCATTTGCTCTCTGTTGGGCTGTTGATATCGGGTCATGTGGCGGACTGCGTCGGCAGTTTTGGCGCGGCGAGGTAGTGCTCAGCAGCGGCCATGAGGTAGGAGGGTTGCTCCTCTGCGTCGTCTTCGCCGACCATCACGTTGGCGGCGAGAGCGCAGTCGAGAAGGAAGAGCGCGACCTCAGAGGGGTGCAGGGCGTCGATGCGCGATGCCAGATTCCCGATACCGCAGTCATACAGGCCTTCGAGGGTGGCGCGATGGCGCCATGCGATGGATTCGCAGACGAACTTGGCGACCAGACGTAGGTCGAATGCGCTGCGCTCGGTGGAGACGGCTCGCTGGCGCACGCGCTTGAGGAGATCGAGCCGGGTCCGAGAGGCGAGGGTAGCGGGTGTTGCGTCCGCATCGATCGGCTTGCGTCTTGGTGCGCGGGCGGGCTTGGCCGTTGGCTCTGCGGTCGGCGCCTCTTGATCTTTGTCGTCGCTGCCGGCTGCCGGGGCCGCTGTCGATCCCGGCGCCTCGTAAGCGTCTCCGTGTGACATGCCGCCCTCAGTGGTGACTGGCTCGGCCTGCTGCTCGGGCGATTCACTCTCGATCGCGATCGGCGTGGCGGCTTTGGGCGCGCGGGGAACGACCCGCAAGAGGTGAACTTTCTTCTTCTCGGCGAAGCAGTCCGGGTCAGTGCAGACGTCTGCACCGACACGCACCGAGCTCGAACGGTGGCCTTCGAGCTTGTTGCCGAGTTCGACGATGTCCGCGAACTCCGGTGCGTTGCCCGAGCGCTTCCCGCAGTCGGCACAGCTCCCGGCCTCTGGCAGCAGGTCTGCGTCGGCAACATCGAAGATGGCCTCGCGCAGGTCCAGCGAGAAGCGCTCGCTGAGCAGGGCCTGGATGCGGCGGTAGCTGACCTTTCCGCTGTTGTCGAGCCGGGCCTGGGCGTCTTGCTCGATGTACTCCAGCGCCTTCTCTTGGTGAGCGGCGGATGGCAAGCGCGCGATCAGAATCGTGGCCTCGGTGCCAATCTCATTGGCCAGGTAAGCGTCGCGAAGGGCCGGGCACGCGTCGAGCAGCTTGAACCGGTTGTAGATGTAGGTACGGCTCTTGCCAAACTTCGCGACGAGGTCCTCCGCGGACAGGCCGTCGTTCTGAATCATCGACATGAAGCCTTCGGCCTCTTCGAGTGGGTGCACATCGGTTCGCTGCAGGTTCTCTGCAACCTGGGCGCTGCGGGCCTGCGCGTCGGTCATGTCGCGCACCATACACGGCGCGCTCGGGAGGTTGGCGAAGTGAGCTGCCCGGACGCGACGGTGCCCGAAGACGATCTCGAAGCCAGCGCCGTCGGGGCGCGGGCGGACCAGAATCGGCTCGTGGATGCGGCCTTCGGCCAGGATGTTCGCCGCCAGGTCGTCGATGCCGGTGAAGGTGTGGCGCGGATTGAAGGGGCTCTCGTGCAATTGGTCGAGAGCGATCTCGTGGATGGTTTCCATGGTTCTCATCGGGGTTGGTGCTCAGCGGCCGAGCTGGCGCGCGTGCTGCTGGCGTTGAAAGTCGAGGGAGTCGGCGCGCTCGATGAAAGCGTTGCGCCAGGCGGTCCACGGCGTGTCGCGGCAGGCGGGCGACATCAGATTCACCCAGGTGACGGGCTGCACGCCGGTGAGCGCCGGCCACGGCGTGGCGGACGCGGGCAGCAGTTGGGCGCGCTCGGTGGCCAGTGCCATCAGGTCGGCCTGCTTGATCGCCTTGGCATGCGTAGCGTTGGCGACGTTGAGCGCGAAGCTGTTTCGCACGAGCCGAGTGAAGCGGCTTTCCAGCGTGTGCCAGGTCGCCCCCACTTCGTCCTTGACGGGCGAGGCGAGGTCGTTGACGAAGGCTTCGTGGGCGTCGTGCATGAGCGCTGCGAACTGCCCGTGCACGTCGAGCTGGAACTCTCGTTCGGCGATCTTGCAGACGAGCAGCGAGTGCTCGGCGACGCTGTACGGGCGACAGGTCGCGCCGGTGAAGCGGTTGATGAGGCTAAGGTGGTGCGCGATCGTGCGCAGGTTGATGGTGCCGGGCTGCGGATGCTGCAGCGACACCTCGGTGCCTGTGGCGGTGGTGATCCAGGTCATGAGGGCTCTTGGGTAGATGGGCGAGGGCGCTGCCGGGGTCAGCTGTGCAGGCCGGGGAAGTCGAGGAAGCGCGCGTCGGGGCCGCATGCACCGCGGGCGTCGCGCACCAGCACGACCGGCGTGGGCGCGGGCAGCCCGGCGTCGGGGCAGGTGCAGGTGCGCTCGCCGGCGTCGTCGAACGCGCCGTAGCGGCACAGCACGCAGCCGCGCTGCGGCGGGACCTGGATCCAGTTGGCGGCAGGGGCGGCGGGCGTCATGCGAGCCCCTTCCAGTGCATGCCGATCCAGGCGACGGCAGCGAAGAACACGCCACCGATGGGAAAGCCAAAGGCGAGGCCCCAGTGCAAGCCGGAGAGGAAGCCAACCTGGCGCTGAACGAGCGCGTGGGTCACACCCTCTGTGCGGCCCTCACTACGTGCGACCGCGACTTGGTGCAACAGACGATCGCGTAACTTGCGCTCCCGTTCGAGGCGGGCCTCGCAAGTCAGGCGCGCCGCAGTGGCGCGGGCGGCGTCGCGCTGCGCTGCAGCGGCATCGGTGAACCCGCCCTCGATCGAGTCTTCGGGCAGTTGGGCGAGTGGGGGCTCGATCCGCGCGGCAGCGGACGAGACGAAAAGCGACTCCGCCTGTGCGATGGCGTTCATGAAGTCTCCAGTGAAGAGAGCCGGCGAGGGCTCAGAAGTCGGTGGGCGCGATCCAGCCGCCGAGGCCCCAGAGCAGGAGCAGCAGCAGATAGACGAGGGGCCAGCGGACGCGCGGATTGCGGTCGGCCCAAGCTTCGAGGGGGAAGTGCGCATGGCTCGCGCTCATGCCGTGACCTCGTCGAGGCGTTCGACGTTGCCAATTGAGCAGCCGGTCAGTTGGTGGGCAGCGCGGCGCGCATGTTCAGCGTCGCGAGCATTGACTTGGACAAAGGGCAGGACGCCCGTGCTGCAGGCGGCCGGGTAGCCGTTGAGGTCCTTGGGGTGGTAGTGACAGCGGTAGCGACGCGAAGCCGCCCGACCGGTAGGCGCCGGTCGAGCCGCAAAGCGGGAGCCGACGGAGAGCTGGGGTGATGGAGCTGAATAGCGCATTGCACGTCCGAGTGATGAATGGACGCGATATTAGCGCACTAAGCTCATTGCACTAAGTAATCCGCTTAGCGTAGTCAACTACTCCGATCTGAGGGCGTGTAGGGCAGGGTTGAAGTGGTGGTGCTGCGGAAAGCGAAGAAGCCTGGCGCATGAACCCGGCTACTGCCGCGGCCTCGTGCGGCAACGCCTCGCGCGAACCTGGCCCGAAGGGGCCGTGGCGTGGTCAGGCGGCGGCTTTCCAGCGACTCGCGGAGACGATAGCGACGATCGGGTGCAGGTGCGTGATGTGGGCGCGATCGAATGTGGATCGCTTGCCGGAATTGACGCTGAGCACGGTCACGCTCCCGGAGCGCTCGAACATGAATTCCTTGATCATCCGAGCGCCATCGTCGAGGACGATGATCACGTATTCGCCCGGCTCGCACTTTGTGGCGGGCTCCACGACAACGTACTGCCCGTCTCGAATGGCGGGATGCATGCCGTCACCGCGAACGCGCAGCGCGTAGGCCGCTGGGTCGTGGCTATAACCCTCCACGCGTCCATCGGGCTTCTCGGCTGGATATGGCGTTTCCTCGTATACGCCTTCCTCGCCCATGTGCGCGGTGCCCGTTACCGGCACCCTTGCCTTGGAGCTTGGTGGCTTGTCCGGCGGGCTCGTCTCATCGACGAGATCCCACATGAAGGGGGTGAGGGTTGCATCTTTGGGGACGTCGAGGCCGGCGCGTCTCTTGGGAAGTCTCCCGGTGACGATCCAGTCTGCGCTGTAGCCCGTCACCGATTCGATGGCGGCAGCGCTGTCCGCCTTCAAGCTCTTGATGCCGCCGCCGAGCCACATGGCAACAGCGCCAGAGGTCTTCTTCGTGGCGCGGGCAAGGTCGGCCGGGCGAAGGCCTGCGCCCTCCATGGCTTCCTTGATTCGATCGGCAAGGGTAGTACTCATCAGCGCCCAAAATAGTTAAGCAGGATTAGCGCACATAGTTCGCTTAGCGTGCTTGCTGAGTAAAGACTCAGTGTGATAAGCTATTTCACTATGGAAACTCAGCTTGCTAAGTCGATGGCCATTCAGCTGGCCAACGGGGTTAAGCCTCTCGCGAAGATCTTTGGCATCTCTTCGTCAGCGGTCAGCCAATGGGGGGAGTGGTTGCCGCCGGCCCGGGTGTGGCAACTGCGGTGTTTGAGACCGGACTGGTTTCCGGTCTCCGGCTCGGAGTCAATTGCGTGCGATGAAGCGTCGGGTTGCGCCTGGCCCATGCCCACCGTCATTGATGGCCAAAGCGCCCGGGGTGCTCCGAAAGACATCACGTGCTGACTCACGCCGAAGCTACTGCAGTGCTTCTCCAGGCGAAGGCCGCCGGGCAGTGTGAAGAGACAGCGCTTCTCGCAGCGCTGCTACGAGCTGGCGCGCAGCCGGTACTCCGAGTACCAGTGTGGCAGGGGGTTGGCCTGCTGGTGCGGTCAGCGTCACCTGCAGCGCCCCAAGCGGCCCCATCGGCGACGCGATCTCGGTGAACTCGACGCCCACCTGCGCGAACACCATTTCCACGTTCAGCCCATCCATCTTCTTCTCGCTCATCAATTTCTCCCTCGTGCGCTCAGTGGTGCGCAGTATCTCCACCAGTGCGCGGCTCATCCATAGCCCCTTCCACAGGCCCATGCCATGAATGTCCAAACCGCAGCCTTCAACCTCGTGCACGACCACCCCGGCGGCACCTCCGCACTCGCGCCGCTGCTTGGCAAGAGCACGTCGACGCTGAACCACGAGGTCGACCCCAACTACCCGACGGCCAAGCTCGGCGTGGCCGACGCGCTCAAGCTCACGCTGCTGACGAAGAACCACAGCATCCTCAACGCCTTCGCGATGGCGTGTCACTGCATGGTGGTGCCGCTGCCGGCGTGCTCGGAGAGCGATGACGACGACACGTTCCAGAGCGTGACGCGCGTGGCCCGCGAGTTCGCCGAGCTGATCAGCCAGGTGAGCGAGGTGACGGCCGATGGCGCAGTCTCCGACAACGAGCTGCGTCGTGTCGATCGCGAGGCCACCGAGCTGGTGTCGGCGATCCAGGCTGTGCTGACCACTCTGAGGCTGCGCAACGAGCGCAGCCGCCCCAAGACGTTCCGGGAGGTCTGCTGATGGCGGCCGGCGCGATCACTGTTCACGACGGACGCGACACGCTGGAGCGTGCGAGCGAAGACGACCTGGTCAGCGTCAGCGAGGCCGCGTACCTCCAGGCGGCTCTTGTGCGTCATCGCCTGCGTGCCGAACGGGACGCCCAGGCGCTCGCCCTGATCCCCACACCGCTCGGCACCTGCGCCAACTGCGACGAACGCTGCGACGCCGCTGCGCGGTACTGCGATCCCGACTGTCACAACGACCACGCGCAGCGCGAAGGGCTTCAAGCCCGGCTGCGCGCCTGACCTCTCCGACGTCCTCCATGAACCGACAACAAGCATTGCGGCCCACGAGGCCGCAAGGGAAGGGTGTTGCCCCGTGAGCACCCTGGTGATGGCCGCGTGCTGGCCACTGCACATGCCACCGACGCCCAAGGCCGTCTTGATCAGCCTGGCCGACCAGGCGAACGACCAGGGCGTATGCTGGCCGAGCATCGACACGATCACGGTGCGCACGTGCTTTGGTGAGCGCGCGGTGCGCAATGCCATTCGCTGGCTGGAGAGCGTGGGGTTGGTGAAGGTGGAGATCGGCGCCATGAAGGCGAACCGTTACACCGTGACCCCGCGTGGCTTCGGCGGCGAACAGGCAAACACCCGGAGCACCCCGGCACCAGGTGCCCCCGGCAGCAAATGCCCCCCGGCACCACGTGCCCCCCGGCACGAGATGCCCCCGGCACGAGGTGCCGCTCACCCGGCACGTGGTGCCCCCCAACCGGCACCTGATGCCGGTCACCCCGGCACGACGTGCCCCCTAACCGTAATAGAACCAATACAAGAAATACACCCCCAACCCCCAAAAGGGGCTGAGGACTTCTGGCCGAACGGAATCGACAGCGACCGCAACGGCGTCGACCACGACGACCCGGACGGCCACGGCGACGGAGATGGCGAGGGCGATGACGAACCGGCTTCGAGGCAGAAGCCGCTGATCAGCCTCGGCACCTTCCTGGCGATCTGCAAGGCCAACGCAGAGAAGCCGATCCCGGAGAACCACCCGGTCTTCGCCTATTGCGACACCGTCGGCATCGACCGCGACATCCTGCTGCTGCACTGGCGCGAGTTCAAGGCGCGCCGTACCGCCCAGGGCAAGCGGCAGCGCGACTGGCGCCAGACGTTCTTCAACAGCGTCAAGGACAACTGGTACCGCCTCTGGTTCCTCGCCCCCAATCAACCCGCAAAGCTGACCACCCAAGGCCTGCAAGCCCAGGCCGTGATGCGCCGCGATCAGAGCAACCACGAAGGGACCCCGACATGAGCCGCCGACCCGAAGCAATGACCGCTCCGCACAGCGACGAAGCCGAGCACGCAGTGCTGGGCGCGCTGCTCATCGACAACCAGGCCTTCGAGGCGGTGGGCGCCGTCCTGAAGCCCGAGCACTTCTACCGGGCCGACCACCGGGCGATCTACGAGACGATCAGCGAGCTGCTGACCGCCGGCAAGCTCGCCGACCTCGTCACCGTCCACGAGAAGGGGCACCACGACATGGTGTACCTGAACCAGCTGATGTCATCGGTCGTCAGCAGCCGCGCGGCGCAGCGCCACTCTGAGCTGCTGGTCGAGCGATGGCGCGAGCGCGAGCTGATGCGCCTGGGCTCGACCCTTGCCGACGAGATCCTGCGCGGCGCGCACGACGCGAAGGGCAAGCCGCAACCGGTCGACCAGGTCATCGACCAGATGATCACGAAGCTGATGGCGCTGAACGCGGTGGCCGAGCGCAACGAGCCGCGCGACATCAGCGAGCTGGTCGTGGGCTTCGTCGACGACCTGAGCGCGCGCTACGACGGCAAGATCGAGACGATCCAGACCGGGTTAAAGGATCTGGACCACTGCACCGCGGGCGGCGGCCGGCCGGGCGAGCTGTGGGTGATCGGCGCCAGGCCGAGCATGGGCAAGACCGGCATGGTCCTCACGCTCAGCCGCAACGTTGGCCGCAAGCACCAGGTGCTGATGCTGACCCAGGAGGACAGCCTGAACTCGCTGACGGCCCGCCACGTAGCCGCAGCCGGCCGGGTGAACCTCGCGGACCTGCGCAACCCGCGCAAGGCGCCGCAGAGCATGTGGGAGGGCGTCACCGAGGGCGTCGATGCACTCGGCAAGCTGCGCATCGCGATGGATGACCAGGCGGCGCTGAGCATCATGGACGTGCGCCGCAAGATCCAGCAAGTGAAGCGCCGGCACAAGGAGCTGAGCCTGGTCGTCATCGACTACCTGCAGCTGATGGAGGGCGACGGCGACAACCGCAACCAGGAGCTGGGGAAGATCGCCAACGGCCTGAAGCGGGCGGCCAAGGAGTTCGGCGTCTGGATCATCCTGCTGTCGCAGATGAACCGCGAGGCGGACAAGAGATCCGGCCCGCCGCAGATGAGCGACCTGCGCGACAGCGGCGACATCGAGGGCGCGGCCGACCTGATCGGGCTGCTGCACCGCGAGCACCGGCGCAACCCGACCGAGGCGAACAAGTTCCACGCCGAGCTGCATGTGGTCAAGCACAAGAACGGCCCGACCGACACGCTGAACTTCACCTTCGACGGTGCGCATCAGCGCTTCACGGACTGGGATGGACCGCCGCCGACCAAGAGCCTGAAGGCGCAGCGCGGTGGCGGTCTGGACTGATCAAGGGAGGAGAACTGATGTTGACGATGAACATCCGCTTCGATGCGGCGCAGATCGCGAAGGCGTTCGGCGAGCTGCAGCAGGAGCATCCGAACGTGATGGCGCAGGCCATCAACGACACCACGCGCGAGGTGCGCGACGCCCAGGTGGCCGAGATCCGCGCGAGCTTCGACAACCCGACGGCCTTCACGCTGCGCTCGCTCTACACGCGCTTCGCCACGAAGACCAAGCTGCAGGCGATGGTGTGGCTGAAGGACGGCGCCTCACGTGCGCACTACCTGATCCCGCAGATCGAGGGTGGCAATCGGCCGCTGAAGCGTTTCGAGGAGATCCTCGTGCGCGCCGGACTGATGCGCAGCAACGAGCGGGCGGTGCCGGGCGCCGCGGCCAAGCTCGATGCCTACGGCAACATGGGGCGCGGGCAGATCGTTCAGATCCTGAGCCAGCTCCAGGCCTTCAATCTCGCGGGCTCGGATGCCAACGCGACGAACAGCAGGCGCTCGAAGGCCAAGCGCAGCAAGGTCGAGTACTTCGTCGCGCACGGCGGCGAGTCGAGGCAGGGCCGTGGCTCGTGGAAGCACGGTGACAAGGTGCAGCACCTGCGGCGTGGCGTGTGGGCGCGGTACCGCTTCAGCGCAGGCAGTGCAGTGAAACCGGTGCTGCTGTTCGTCAACGGCACGCGTTATGGCCGGCGCTTCGACTTCGTCGGCACAGCACAGCGTGTGATCGATGCGCGCTTCAAGCCACTCTACGAGCAGCGCATGCACAGGCAGCTCGCGAAGCTGGGGTTGGGTGGGAATGGGAGCGGAGGGCAGGGCGCATGACCACCTCGACCTCGATCGGCACCACCCCCACCCCCCTAGACGGGTCCTCCCGGGACTCCTCGATCAAGGGTAATTCGAACCCCGTTTGCGCCGCAGTTGCGGGGCGTTCCTAAGGGGGTTATATCCATGGGAGACCCACAGGACATGCTGTCTTTGCCAGTGACGCAAGAGCAGTTCGGCGACATGGTCGGGGTGAGCCAGCCCGTCGTCAGCGACCTCCTCACGCGCGGCATCTTGCTGGCCGGCCAGCCGGCGGCGACCTGGCTGCGCGCGTACACGAAGCACCTGCGTGAGCAGGCGGCGGGCCGCGGCGCGGACGGCGAGCTGGCGCGCGAACGCGCACGCCTGGCCCGCGAGCAGGCTGACCGCGTTGCGATGGACAACGCGGTGAACCGCCGCGAGCTGGCTCCGGTGTCGGTGCTCGAACTGGTGCTCGCCAAGATGGCCGGCGACGTGGGCAGTCTGCTGCAGGGCCTCGTGCCGCGCGTGCGCCGCCGCGTCGACCTGCCCGGCGAAGCGCTGCGCATCCTTGACGAAGAGGTGACGAAGGCCCGCAACCGCGCCGCGGCCATGAGCCTTTCGGATGCCGATGAAGAAGCCGACGAAGAGGAGGATGGAAATTGACGCACGCGACGCCTATGCTCGACGCAGTCGAGCCCATGTTCATTGAACGGCCGATGTCGCTGGCTGATCTCGGCACCGAGCAGCGTGACGAGATCAATGCCGCACTGCGCCGCGGCCTGCGTCCGCTCGAAGCGCCGACGCCGATGCGCTTGTCGCAGTGGATGGCCGAGCACTTCTACCTGTCGGAGGAGAGCAGCTACGAGCAGGGCCGCTGGGAGGCCTACCCGTACCAGGTCGCCATTGCCGATTGCATCGGCCATGACGAGATCACGCACGTGACCTGGCGCAAGTCCGCCCGCACCGGCTACACCAAGATCTTCCTGGCTGCCATCGGCTACTTCGCCGAGCACAAGCGCCGCAACCAGGCGGTGTACCAGCCCACCGACGAAGACCGCGATGACTTCGTGACCACGGAGCTGGAGCCGATGCTGCGCGACGTGAAGGTCATGCGTCGCGTGTTCCCGAAGTTCAACCGCAAGTCCAAGGACAACACGATCAAGAAGAAGCGGTTCCTCGGCTGCCAGCTGCACCTGCGTGGCGGCAAGGCCGCGAAGAACTATCGCCGCATCACGGTCGACTGCGTCTACTACGACGAGACCGACGGCTTTGATCGCGACATCGAGAAGGAGGGCAGTGCATTCCGTCTGGGTGACAAGCGCATCGAGGGCGCGACCTTCCCGAAGTCGGTGGCGGGCAGCACGCCGAAGCTGAAGGGCTTCAGCCTGATCGAGGACCGCGAGCACCAGGCCGACGTTCGCTTCCAGTACTTCATTCGCTGCCCGCACTGCAGTGAAGAACATACCTTGGACTGGGGCGGCAAGGACGCCCGGCACGGGCTGAAGTGGACGGACGGCGATCCGGAGACGGTCGGCCACGTCTGCCCGCACTGCGGCGTGTGCATCACGCAGGCCGAATACCTGACCGCATGGCGCGGGCGCTGGAAAGCGCAGGACGGAACCTGGATCGACGAGCGCGACCCGATCCAGCTGCGCTTCCGCAACGCGATCGACGAGGAGGTCGCTCCGCCCAAGCACGTGGCGTTCTTCTGCTGGACCGCGTACAGCCCGCAGGCGACATGGGTCAGCATCGTGCGCGACTGGCTGACGGCCGCGAAGAAGGCGCAGGCCGGCGACGACAGCGACCTCAAGACCTTCATCAACACCACGCGCGGCGAGACCTACGAGCAGGAGCTGGAGAAGACCGACGCCAGTCAGCTTGCGCTGCGCGGCAAGCACGGGCACCCATTGCGCACCGTGCCGCGTGGCGCCGTGAAGCTCGCGATCGGCGTGGACGTGCAGGGCGACCGCTGGGAGCTGGTGGTGTGGGGCTTCGGGCGCGGCGAGGAGATGTGGGTGGTCGATGACCTGGTCATCTACGGAAACCCCGCCGACCAGCGCGAGTGGGATCTGAAGCTGGATCCTGCGATCAAGGCGACCTACCGGCATGTGTGCGGCGTCGAGATGACCGCCGACGCGGTCGCGATCGACACCGGCGGTCACTTCACGCACCAGTGCTACGTCTTCGTGCGCAACCGGCCGAACCAGAACTTGTACGCGGTGAAGGGCGAGACGCGGCTGGGCCGGCCGATCAAGAGCGCGAGCGTGCTGGTCGACGTGAATGAGCGTGGCAAGACGATCCGCAAGGGCGTGCGGCTGTGGCACGTGGGCACCGACACCGCGAAGGATCTGCTCTACGGGCGCCTGCAGGTCAGCCAGCCCGGGCCGGGCTACATGCACTTCGCGCGCGAGCTGACGGCCGAGTTCTACGACCAGTTGACGGCCGAGAGCCGGATGCTCATCAAGACGGGCAGGGGAGAGGAGCACCGCTGGCTGAAGCCGGCCGGCAAGCGCAACGAGAAGCTGGACTGCACGATCTACGCGCTGTTTTGCGCGCAGATGCTCGGGCTGCACACGCTCAGCGACAAGCTGTGGGCACGGCTCGAAGCCGGGCTGGAGCCGGACTTGTTCGCCGGCGGCGGGGCAGTCGAGCTAGTCGCGGGGGGCGATTCCGCGCCAGTGCAGACGTCTGCACAACCGAGCGCGGTGGCCGCGGCACCACCTCCACCCCCCGCAGCTCGACCACCCGCCGTCCGTCCTGTTGTCCCGAACTCTTTCATCGTCAGCGATTCTTGGAGCAGCCGCCTGTGAGCCAACAAACCTTCCAGCACCAGCAGCAACCCCGTCCTGATGCCCACGAGATCAAGGCCGACGCGGCCACGCAGTGGGTGTTCGACATGACCGAGATCCTGCGGGATGACTTGGCTTTCCAAGAGCCGTGGGCCAGTGCCATCGCGCACGAGATCGTGCAGGGCATGCGGGCGCGGTTTGGTGGCGACGATGTCTACGTGCCGGCGCCGGACAAGTCGGCGCGCGATGAGCGCGTGCGGGAGATGTTCAACGGACGGAACATCAAGGAGCTGATGCAGCTGTTCGGGCTGGCGCGATCGACGGTCTATCGGATCGTCGGCCAGCGGGGGCGGCCATGAGTGCGAGCGGCCAGATGCAGACGGGCGGAGGTGCGAAGGTCGGCATGCGGCCGGTGCCGGAGCGCATTCCACGGGCGGTGCTCACCCGCCGCCTGGAGCGACTGCTGGCGCGTGTCGATGCCACGCCCGAGCGCGTGGTCGAGCGAAAGAAGAGCCTGGTGTTCGGCATTGATGTGCGTGGTCCAGTGCGCGTGCGGGTCGATGAGATCTGGGTCTTCGGGAGCTACGCGCGGGGAGCTCCCGAATGCGGCGACGTGGACCTGATCATCCAGTCGCGCATGGAATGGGCTGGTCCGGTCACGCTGGACGGTCGTCCCTACCTCGGCAGCAGTCTGCTTCCGGGTATCGGCAAGGTGATCAGCCCGGTGATCGGGCCGTTGCGCAACATCACCTTCGTGGACCACCACAACTACATGAGTGGCGGCACCGTGCTCGACGGCGATCAAGTGGCTCGCGACGTGCTGCTTCTGTGGAAGCCTGGGCTCGACTGGAAATCGGCGCTGCACGGCATTCCACTCGATCCGATCGCCGGGCGTGCGCCAAGGAAGAAATGGGCCACTGAAGAGGAGCGACTGGAGGCAGAGCGGCTGCGCTTCCGCACGCCTCGTACCTACGCAGCACTGCCGACCTCGCTACGGCAACTTGCCGGCATCGCTTGACGCCGAAGCCCTCGTCAACGTCATCGGGTTTGCTCTGAGGCGGGGCTGAATGCTCCGTCCCTGCCTTGGTCAGCCGAACTGGACCTCGGTGCTGCACAGGCGTGTGCCATCCGGCGCGCTGATGCTCAGGCTTAGGGCGTTCAAGCAAGGGGACCCTGGCAGCGCTGTCGGTGCGAGCCGGCGGTGCCGAGAGAAAACCGCCTTGCCATCGATCGTGCCCGTCCATTCGGCGATGTACTTTCGCGAAGGGACGCTGGCCTTCAACGGCTTCAGGTGAAACCGCTCGACGAAGGAATGCAGCTCCACTTCGGAGCTGATTCGGCCAAACACCTGCTCGATCGGAAGCCTGCTTCCCATGGGATGTGCTCCTAGTGAACCGAAGATTGGTCAACGCCAATGATGACGCTGCCAGCTTTGAAGACGGCTGTCGCCGGTGCACCCGCCGTCAGGTTCAAGGACTCGGCGCGTTCGTTCGAGATGCGCGCCACAAGGCTCTGCCCATTGGGCAGATCGAGCCCCACCTTGATGTCGTCTTCGCCTTCGCCCACATCGCGCACGCTGCCCACCAACTGATTGAACGTCGGGGGCAAGCTCGCCGCCGGCTCCTCCAGCAAGACGATCGAGGTGGGGTGCACCAAGCCAAAGGCTCGACCGCCCTGCTGCAGCTTCAGGATGTTCTGGACCTCGTGAGAGACCTTGATGACGATCTGCAGGCCCTCGGCGAGGCGCAGTTGCACTTCGTTGGCGTCGATGCCCGGGCGGATGGCCGTCACGACGCCATCGAGGGTGTTGAAGTCTGCGGGTTTCATGAGTTCAAGGTTCCATGTGCTCGTGCTTCGCCGGCTGGCGGGTGCCGCAATATACTGTATGAATGAACAGTAGTCAGCTGCCTCGCGAGGGTGTCGCCCGCGTGGGCCGGGAGTCGCCCGGGCCGGCCGTGGTGCCCCGCGCCAGCGTGGCGATTGGCTTCGGCTCGCCGTCCCAAGACTCCGGCGTTGGGCGCCTGGACCTGAATGACGTGCTGATCAGGAACCCGCAGGCCACCTTCCTGATGCGCGTGAGCGGAAGCGCGATGCGAGAGGCTGGCATCGATGACGGGGACATCGTGCTGGTCGACCGCTCGGTCCAGCCCGCCAGCGGGCACATCGTGATCGCCATCGTGGACGACGAGTTCCTGTGCCGGCGGCTGGTGACTCAGGGATCGTCGTTGCGCCTGGTGGCGACCGACCCGAGCTGCGCCGATTTCGTGCCGCGTGCGGCCCAGGAGCTGCAGGTCTGGGGCGTGGTGACCAACGCCATCAAGGCGATGCCCGTTTGAGACTGCGCCATGTTCGCGCTGGTCGACGTCAACAACATGTACGTGAGCTGCGAGCGGGTGTTCAAGCCGTCGCTCAACGGGCGGCCGGTTGTCGTGCTGTCGAGCAACGATGGCGCCTGTATCGCGCGCAGCAACGAGGCCAAGGACCTCGGCGTGCAGATGGCGCAGCCGTGGTTCCAGGTGCGGCATCTGGAGCGCGAGGCGGGGCTGATCGCGCTGTCCGCCAACTTCGAGCTGTACGGCGACATGTCCAGTCGCATGATGACGATCGTCGGGCAGTACGCGCCGCGGCAGCAGATCTACAGCATCGACGAGTGTTTCCTCGACTTCGATGGCGTGCGCGGTGACCTGGTGGAGATCGGCCGCGACATCCGGCGGACGGTGCTGCAGTGGACCGGGCTGCCGACGAGCGTGGGCTTCGGGCCAACCAAGACGCTTGCGAAGCTGGCCAACCATATTGCGAAGACCGCGGACCGCAAGCCGGGCTCGTATCCGGCGGTGCTCGCGCAGGTGTGCAACTTCGGCGCGATGTCGCGAGCGGAGCTGGATGCGGTGATGGGCACGACCGAGGTGGGCTGCGTGTGGGGCATCGGCCGGCGCATTGGAGCGCGGCTGACAGAGGCCGGCATCCACTCAGTGCGAGACCTGGTCAATACGGACATCGCGGCACTGCGCAGCCAGTTCAGCGTGGTGTTGGAGAAGACGCTCTTGGAGCTGCGTGGGACCTCGTGTCTGGATCTCGATGACACTCCGGCAGGCCGGCAGCAGATCATGTGCTCGCGGTCGTTCGGGAGCGCCGTGACCGAACTGGCGGAGCTGGAGCAGGTGGTCAGCGACTTCGCCTCACGCGTGGCCGAGAAGCTGCGACAGCAGGGCAGTGCGGCGGGAGCCGTTCACGTCTTCATCACTACGAGCCCGCATCGAAAGCAAGAGCGTCAGCACAGCCCGAGCATGACCGTGCCGATGGTGCGGCCGACCACAGACACGCGGGAGCTGGCCGCGACGGCGACGCGCGCACTGCAGCAGATGTACCGACCGGGCTTCAACTACGTGAAGGCCGGCGTCATGCTGGTGGACTTGCATGCTGGAGGAGCCCGACAAGGTGAGCTCGACCTCTTCGCTGCCGACAAGCCGATGGCGCAGGCTGAAGAGAATCGGGACCGCGCTCAGTTGATGGGTGCCCTGGACGCGCTGAACCATCGATTCGGCAAAGGGGCCGTTCGCATTGCCAGCGCTCAGCAGGGGCGCGGAATGCATGCGTCAGCTGGCAAGCAGGAGCGGCGCTCTCCGTGCTACACAACGAGACTCGACGAGATTGCTCTGGTGAACACTTGACCGCATTAGCCTGATTGCTGCCGATCGTCGCCGGCACGTATGCGACTGCTGTCCCGCCGGATGCTGCCGCTTGCATATCGTGGCCGCTAGGCCTCAACCCCTCCGCACCGTGGCGCGCGTCCGAGCGCGTACGTGCCGTAACGCTGCTTGTTAGAGGGCTTAAGGGTCTAACGTTGTGCGCATGCGACGCGGCGGTGTCACCTGGCCCAGTTATCTGTGCGCTGATTTTCCCGGTTCGACTCTCGATGGCCTGCTAGTGTCTCGACACAGTCAAGGGAGACAGGCATGAACGCTAGATCGAGATCTGCCCGGTGTGGACACGTAAAACGTCGACTCAGACGAAATGTGCGCCTGACAGACGAACTGCTGGAGCTTGCACTTGAAACCATCGGGGCGGACAACCGTCGAACAGGGGATGCCTTGCGCGACGGCATTGCCAGCAAGCTTGTGGCAGGTGAGCAGCTCGACGAGTACGAGCTCCACCTTATGGTCGATGTGTACCTCGATCTGCCATGACGGTCCGTTGGGGTGGCCGTACTGGCTCATGGCACGGCAGCAGGTGCCCTAGGTGCCGTGACCTTCCTGGCTGCATGGACGGCGAGCACGTTGCACATGAAGCGCTCGCCAGCGTCTCCCGTGTCAGCCTGGAGGTCTGTAAGCTGTCGAGAGGCCGCTGCGCCCGGGCGGATCAGTTCCCGCGCCTACTCCTGGATTCAGCCACCTAGCGCATCTTCCTCACGGTGCTAGCCACGCTCGAGGCCACGCTCAAGGAGAGGCCGAGATCCAGGCTGAGTTTGAAGAACTCCTCGGCCACGGAGTACGCATCGAGGCCATGCCGGCGAACGATCGCGCGGGTGGCCTTGCCGAGTGGGAGCGCATCACTCAGCGACACCCATTTCGGTTCACCCACCTCCGCCTCGTACTCGGTGATGACGGCATCCGGCAGCTCGGTGCCGTACAGAAAGTACCGCAGGTGCTTGACGAAGGAGGGATGCGTGTAGATTCCCTCTTCTGTGTGGTTGTTGCGGGCGAGCAGCTCCCTGCGCGACCCCTGGGTGTGCCCGAAAATCTTGTACTCAGGGTCGTTCCAGTAGCGAATTCGATGTTCTGGAACGCCGTTGCGCGTGGAGAGGGAATCCACCAGCGCAAGAAGCGGCTCCTGATTGGCGAGATAGGCCGCATGCCCCTCGTCGTGCCGGTCGTGGTTGGCGCGCAGGTCGATTCGGGAGACGAGTTTGCGCTCCTGTTCAGTCAGATCGATGTGAAACTTCTCCATAAGTACCTCGTTTGACGCTCACGCGCACACTTTCCGCGCCCGGTAGTTGCGAAACCATTCTCCGCTCGAAGCGCTAAATGTGTGGTATCTGAGTAGAATACTCACTACATCTAGCGTGTCTGAGTTCATGACTTGATCCAGCGATCCGGCTGCCCCGACTAGGGATGCTTAGCGCAGTCCGTATGCGCCAATGAATGCTGGGAGGGCCGTTGTCATCCTTGAGGGTTGCGCTGCAGGCTGCAATCGCTTCTCGACAAGCTCCCGGCCGTGGCCCTGCGAGAAGGCTGCTTTTCAGTTCAGGCTCATTTCCAGCAGACATCGCGTGCCCTCAACGATTGCCGGACGCTCACCGCTCATCATCCGAAATCATTTGCCTTTCTCCGCTACGGAAGCCGCATCGGGCAGCGGCACCGCGCCCGCGGTCGGAGCGCCGTCCGGTCGTACAACTACTCGCTTGTGGATGTGCTTGTGGTCAGACATGAGTCCATGCAGGCTTCGGAGCTCAGGCGCCCGATAGTGCAGGCCACGCTCGCCCCAGACCAGCCAGACAAGGCACTTCCCCGTTGCCGCCAGATAGCGGTCGAGGAGATCGGCTCTAAGGTACGAAAGTTGACCGTGCGCCTCCTTATCACCCTCACCGACCTCACGATACAAGGAGGCGACACCCTGCGAGTCATGAAGATCCCATTGGTTTGCGCGGTAATGGAGTTCCAATGCCTCACACAGCTCAGCTGACGGCAAGTCCGCACCACCATTCTGATTGAGCTGGCTGTGGTAACTCTCCCATCGGTATTGCTGCACCGGAATCGTTACCGAAACGCCTTCTCCGGACCATCGCTTTTTTGAAACTTTGCGGAACTCGTCCTCGTCATCGGTTTCCGCCCGAGGCGGCATTCCAGGAGCCACTTTGAAAGGCATCTCTCCTGCATAGGTATAAAAGCTCTCTGGGGGAGCTGGTATCGAGTCGTTGCCCGGATACTCCATTGCAGCAAAGAGCTTCGTCAGTGACTCCACGTTCGCTCGGGCGACTAGAAGGCCCCGCAAGAAGCTAAAAACTTGTCGGTAGTCGCCCTTGGCGTTCTGCTCAATGAACCCGTCAAGAAGTACCCACGGGCCGGCGATGCCATCGAGCTCGCGGCTTTCGAGCACGTTCTGGTAATCGGGGCTAGGGCCGCCAACTATCCAGTCCTTGTGCTCGGTTGGATGGCCGTTGAACAGCTCCGGCATCTGTAACGTCAGGTGTCGCGGCTTGGGCGGAAAGGTTGGGTCGATGTCAACATCGGGCGACCGAATGTCGTTGCGTGTCGCGCCCAGGAGGCCGTTGTCTGAGCGCCATCCCCACATCTCGAAGTAGGCGATCCACCCGTACTTCTTTCCGTAGCGGTCGACCTTGTCCCTATCCCCGTCCTGCCGACGCCACGAGTTCATCTGACGATCGATGGGTTCGAACTTCTCCGGGTCGTACCCTAGCGCAATCATTCGCGTGACAATTGCATTGCGGACGGCGATGTAGTCCGGATGCTTGTCGTCGTAGTTCGAGCGGTCGGGGACGAGCCTACCGAAGGTGTAGTTGCCGAAGTCCATCGTGATCGCGGCATCGTCCGCCTTCTCGATCTCGGCGGCGGAAATCGCTTGCGGGGCCGCGAACGGCGATGGCATGTGGGCGAACGGCGGGCATAGGTACGTGGCATCCGTCGGCGAAACGCAGCCGGGTTCCAACTTTTGGGCGAGTCCAACGATGCCCAGGCAGTACTCGCGAAGCAGTGCATGGCGAGTGGGAGTCACGGCCTCGGGTGCGAAGACCGTGCGCATAATCGTCTTTGCCACCCCGGGCAGCACTTGCCGCATGGCCACCGCGGACAAGTCCGCCCATGCCGACAGTGCCGCACCGTAGCCCGCGGCGAACATTCGCCCTGGAACATACGCGTCGGCACAGCTCAGGGATTCCACGGCCAGTTCGAAGAACTCCGCAGGTCGTTTCAGGGCGAAGGTGTAGAGGGCCCGGGTGGCCAAGTCGCGCAGGTAACGTACTGTGGAGGTCAGAGTCCACATCACCCATCGAGCGCGACGGACCTCAGCCGGGCTGAGCGTCTCGTTCTCCCATCGTTCGGTGAGGAACTTCAAATCGGCTTCCATTTCGGCCGATTTCGCCCGCAGCCACTCCGACCACACCAAGTCGCGCTGGGTGTTGGACATGCTGGTCAGGACGGTGTGCAGGAAATTTGCATCGTACGGATGCGCTTGAGCCGCACGGGTCGCGCGCAACCGGCCGAACGCGAGCTTGGCGAAGTTGGTGGTTTCCAACATCGCTTGTGCGAATCGCTCGACGGTCTCGCGTCCAATCTGCGCGGGGTCTGAATGGGCGGTGAGCAGCAGCGCGCGCAGCGACAAGCCGCCGGGAAGTTCCTGCCAAAGCTGTCGGTGGACACCCTTGCCTGGATACAGGCTGACCAAGGCGTAGAAGGTGTCACTGGCGAACGTGTGTGAGCCCGACTTGCTGGTGTTGAGCTTGTTCTGGTTCTCGGCGCTCTTGAACCATTGCGCGGCGTCCCCGCGGTTGAGGATGTACTTGGCCAGCATGTGACCGGCCATCAGGTCGTACGAGAAGCCGATTCCCTGCTGCCCGTCCTCGAAGACGGTGCGATTCAGGACGCCCTCCGACTCCAACGCTCGGACGAGGCTGGCTTCCCAGCTGCTGCCCCGGTCAATCGTCACGCGGGCAGCATCAAACCCCATGCTCCTGGCGTTGCTGTCCCACAGCACGGCGGCGATTTTCATCATCGCGTCTTGCACTTCATGCTGGTAGAGGCGCCGCGAGCTCGGAGACAGGTCTGCCACGCGCACTGCAATGCGCCTGAAGTACTCCTCAAACAGCGCAACCAGCGAATTCGGAAGCGCTTCGACTCCGACAGTGTGCCGTCGACCACTATTGGCCACTTCGCAGTAGATGCGCAGGGTCAGCGGATGCTGCAACAGCTCCAAGGGAAGGTCGGCGTCGGTCTTGTCGATTTTGTAGAAGGCGAAGTACTTGTCGATGGCCGCCTGTGGGTCATCCTTGAAGCCGTTCAGCTCAAATCTGGCCAAGGCGGGAGATCCATCCAACCCGTCCGGCAGGCACGCTTCGGCGAATTCATTGCGCAGGGTCACGACGAGCAGAACGTATGGAAACGACTTCAAGAGCTCGTCGGCCCGAGAGAGCAAGTCCTTCCAGTTCCTCGGATCTTCTGACTCGTTCAACCCGTCTATGACGATTGGCAGGCGCCTCCCGGCGCGGTGGCCCGCCGCGTCCACGGCCTCGACCAGACGCTCGAACGTGTCTACCGATTTTCCAGATACCTTGAACCTGGATGCCAAGTTGTCGAGGGTCTGACCTGCGTGGAGATCTTTGCCAAGCAGCAGCACGCCACCGGGGAAGGCTCCATCCGGCTGCGTCACCTTCACGCACAGCTCGGACTTACCTTCTCCTGCTGCAGCCAAGACGTGCAGAGTTCGCGCGCCGAGCGATTCATCCAGCTGCGCTACTTCGGAACTGACGGCGTACAGGTCGGCGACAAGGTTTGCGCTCTGCGGAGCGCAAGCCGCGCGTGCGCCTCGCAGTTTAGATAGAAGCCTTCTGTAGTTGATAGGGCCCGCTGCGCTGGTCGACAGAAGCTGCTTGATCGAATCAAAATCGCCATCTGCGACGGCGGTGTACAGCTCCTCGAGCAGCACTGCGGAATCCGCCGCGTGCTTGAGAAGTGACGCCAATTCGGTCTGCAATGGCGCAGGTGGCAGTGGCGTTTGAGCTGCAATCTCTGCAGTTGCAGTGCGAAGACTGCCAGCCAGATCGGCTATCGACTGCCAGGCGTCCTGGCCCCCAAGGCAACGCGTCACACTTTTTTCGGCGTCCTGCACCACATGGACTTCGGGCTGGTACCGGCGCTGGAACGGCGCTGCCGCAATCTTGTACTGCTGATCAAGCAGCTCGGGCGTGATGACCAGCTCGCCAAAATAGGTGTCCCTGAGCATGGCACCAGGGCCGGCCAGGAGCCCTTCGACGTCGTCAGCGGTGAGCAGGTCGAGGTTGAACTGCGGGAATTTGGCGCTCAGGCCATAGAACCAGGTCTGGTCATCTTTAACGAGGGGGTAACGCGTCCAAAGCTTCCAGTGGGTGACTCCGGGGACGTGCGTCTGCGTCTTCTCGAGACCTTCGACAATCTTCGTGCGCTGCGCAGCAGTCAACTTGACGCCGCGCGCCGACTGGTACCACTTGCACTGCCAACCGACCCACTGCGGCGGGCTGCCAAGCTCACAGGTCTCCGTAAGCTGGAGATGGAACTCAACGCCGGGCTGGTTGGCGAGCTCCCGAAAGTGCCCAAAACGCCCGTAGTGACGACGTACCAGAGAGCGGCACAGCTTTTCGAAGTTAGATGTGGCTGCGCCGGGCAGCTGCGTGAAGACATCCCAATTGGCTTGCGGCATTTCGCTCTCGGATATCAGTCGGCCTTCGCGGACTCGTCGGGGTGGTGATGGGCGGAGTACACCTCCACCCGTGCGCCGCTTTCCACGAAGAGCTTGATGAACCCCGACACCTCTGCCTCATCGGTCGAAATCTTGATGGTGGCGCCTTCCTGGTCGATGGAATGTTCCGAGGTGAACTGATCCAGATCTGCGGGGGCCAACGTGTAGAGCTTGTGTTGCCGGACGAGTGCCATCATGGCGTCCGAGAATCGCTGGTCTTCCGGGGCGGCGTGTGCGATGGCATACGCGTCGTCCTTGGTGGCCTGTTCACTCAGCTTCTTCAGCACATCGGCCACGTCTTCCGCATCCTTGGCCCGTTTGAACTTCCCGATGAGAACGAGGTTCATCGAGTGCTCCGAGCCGTACCCCGTCCAGATTTTCATGATTTCGTTCCTCGCTGTATCCCATAAGTCGTCTGCAGTCGGTCCAGGGAGGCCATCACGCCGGCGTCCCCGATGTGGGCGGCGGCTGTGGCGTAGGAGCTCGCGCGCAGCATCCCCGATGCGTCGATGTGTGCGTACGCTCGAAGCCCCTTTTCCCCCGGTAGCGGGTCACACGTCGGAAGTCCGTCCGCGCCAGCCTCGCTGATCGCTAGTCGAACTGGGCCGGTGTAGTTCCGCACCCACTCTTCCAATCTGGCGGCAAGCGTCTGGCTCACGCCGCCTACAGCGGCGGTCGCCTGCTGTGGCAGGAGCAGCAACTCGGCTGCTTTAACCTGATGCGCCAAGCTGGCAAGTTCATCGAGCTCGCCAATTGCTCGGTCATTGACCACCACGTTGATGCCAAAGGGAATCGCGCGGGCCAGTCCGCTCAGCCGCTTGAGCAGGTCGTCGAACCTCCGTCCACGTTGCGCCTCGTACGTAGCTCCGACGCCGTCAACACTTGCCCGGACGAAATTCACGCTCCCCGCCAGTGACTCAAGCAACTGGTCGGTGAGCCTGTGGCCGTGGGTCGTGAATGTGACAGCCAGCCCGGTTTCTTGGGCTGCTCGCTTGCATATTTCGGCGAACTGCGGATGCAGCGTCGGCTCACCGCCGCCGAACCCAACCGCAAGGCAACCCGCCTCGTCCAGTTCGGTCAGCCAAGCCAAAACCTGATCAGAAGTCAACGACGCCTTGCCCTTTGGTGCGTAGCAGTACAAACAGTGCAAATCGCAGGCATTCGTGAGCGCGATGGAGACTTGCCGCGGCGCTTTAGACCAGGACTCTTCTTCAGGGCGCACCTCGTCCAACAGGACGTTGACGCCTGTACTTCTGTCAAAAAAGTGGAGCCCGTCCGGGCCGATTCTGGTTTTCACGCGATATTGTTGCCTGCCCACAATGCTCAATTCAGCGAACTTTAATTCAGCGCATCTGAGTGAACAGTTGGTTGATCATGTCAGACAAGATTTCGAACGTATGCAGCACGCCGGGATGGAGCTGTGAGCTTTCTTGGACGTACTGTCGTCCGCTTTGCCGCGGGCGCTGTCGGCCAGGGCCGCCGTGCCGATGGCCGCAGCCGATGCATAGCGATCTTTCGACCGTCGGTTGCTGTTCGAGGCTGCTTGCAGTCATTCAGGTCGTAGCATGAGAGAGCGAGCTCTTCAAGAGCGGTTGTTCAGGTGCCCACATACGGTACCGAAGAGTGGAACCGCTTCTGCGATGGAGGTTTACTCTAGGCGTAGCCGAATCCCGGTGCTAGCCGTCGAGACTGAGTTCCACGTACAGCTCCTTCTGCAACGGTTTGACGCCCGCGGCGACCCAGGCCAGCCGAACGTCCCGCGCCGTTGGCGTGTTCTCCCGTGCGTCGGCGCCATCCATCCGCAAGGTGCGGTGCTGCGTCTTCTCGTTGAGTCGCACCATCAAGTTCTTCGCAGGCATCTTCCAGCCCTTCTCTCTCTTGATGTTCGGATCATCCTTGTCGACAGGCAGCAGGGCCACGAGGCCCGGGTGGGTCATCTTCTCCAACACTGGCAACAAGGTCGCGTTGTGGCTGCCATGATGCCCCACCTTGTAGAGCACGGTGCGCTCGAGCAGCTTGTCGGTGGTCACCCCTCGCTGTTCCCAAACGACATCGGACCAGCTGGCCCAATTGCCCGCCTGCGCATCCGCAGGAAACAGCAGCACCTTGCCACTCTCGACTAACTCGATCGCGAGCACCAGGCTGGAGTTGTTGGTGTAGCTGTCCAGGAACAGTGCGAGACCTTCGGCCTGATTCAGCCAATCGTCGTCAATGCGGCGCCAATTGTTGATCGGCTCTTCGTACCTGCCTCGCATGCGCCGCAGGTCCGGCGGCGCGCCGGCCTTGGTCGTGTGCTTGAAGCGTGCGGCGAACGGGTACGGGCCCTCCGCTTCGGACGCATGGCCGTATCCATTCACGGCATCGAGGAACTTCGCGGCCGACAGAGAGGCCGCGGCGAGAGCGAGGTCGTAGCTCTCCCCGGAGCGTGGGTCCTTTCGCCGCAGCGTCTCCCGTGAACGCGGCGGGCCAAGCACATGCACGCGGACCGCGCTCCTGGGCATGCCCGGGAGCTGAACGGTGTTTCCGGGGCGGAGATAGCGAGGAGGCTTCTTTCCGATCTTCTTCAGGATCTGAACGGCCTGCGCGGGCAGCACGGGCGGCCCGCCAGCGGCGGACGCTGCCCCGAGGAACCCGAGTGCGTCACCCAGGACACCCACCGCGCGCAGCTTCTTCGTCGCGTCGGATCGGGTCAGCTTCTTGTGTGCGGCGGTGAGTGCGTGGGCCAGATTCTTGTACTCGGATCCGATGCGACGTGCCAGCGCGTCGGCGGGGTCGTCCATCCATGACAGCCAGACCTGGTCTACGCCCATGGCCTTGAACGTGGATTCGGCGTGCACAAACCCGCTCAGATGGTCGTTGTGCTGGTGGGTTCCGACGACGACGTCCAGGCTGGCGCCGCCGAGCTCTTGTTGGATGTCCTGGGCGATGGCGGTGAGCTTCGCTTTTGACTGGGCCGAATTCCGGAACGACCCGCAGTCGATCAGCATCCTACTGCGGCTCTCGCCCTGGGCGAAGGTCAGCAGGAAGCAATCACCCAGTTCGCCGACCCGGTACATCCGCACAGCGACATTCAGCTTGTCTGGCATCACGGTCTCCCTAGTGCCGGTGCAGCAGGTTGAAGTTGAGATTCTTTGAGGTCTCGTTCACGTAGACGGACGCCTGTGAGGCGATGGCGTTCGAGTCGCCGCGCTGGTAAGCGATCTGCCGCTCCAGCCGGGTCAGGCTGCGGATGTCCTTGCGGACTGCGAACTCGACATGGCTCAGCGACCCGAGACTGAAGATGATCGAACAGCCGCCTCGGAACACGGACTCCGAACCGTCGTCGAGCTCCACGGTGATCCGCTGCGTCAGAGTCACCAGTACCTGCTCGATCTGGCGACCTTCCCGTCCGGCACGGAAGGCCGGTCTGACGGTGTGAACCTCGATTGGTGGCAACCCATTCACGGAGCTGGTCCGGCCCACCAGGCGTTTGACTCCTGTCGGCAGCCTCTTGTACAGCCTATCTGCCGCAGTGGCTGTCATGCCCAGCTTGTTGAGGAATGCCTCCCATTGCTGGCCCGTCAGACGAGACTGCTTGCGGATCAGCAAGTCGTGCAGCCGCTGTTGCGCAGCGCGTGAGAACTTGTCGATCATGGCGCGGTCGACGGTGTCCACCAGGTTCCGGATCTCCGGCTTGATCTCGTCGGCGATGTACTCAAGCATGGAGAGCTCTCGCGGCTCGAAGTCCGTCGACTCCCACCGCAGGCTATCGACTGACAGAGTGTTTACGCGCGTCGGGTAGATGCCGCGTGCCCGGAAAGCTTCGATCAGTGCTACTCGGTAGCCGCTCTCGTCTTCCGGGGCGATGTCCAGGTCCGCCGTGATCAGGGCGCGCAGGTAGCTGCCGAAGGTGATGTCCATCGGCGGGCAGTAGTCGAGGGCCCGGATGCAGATGTGCAGCAGGTGCTCCGCGATCGCGCTCGCCTCGCCGGCCAGGCGACGCACGAGGTCGCGGCTGATGCGGCCGTCGGGCAGCACGCCCGTGCCGTTGGTCGCGATCCGAATGAGGTCAGCAGTCCGGTGGGCGTAGACGCGTTGGAAGGCGTCGAAGACGGTCGCGACGAGCACGGCTCCGCGGTCGTGTGCTTCGGTCAGGGTGGCGTAGTCCGAGGGGCTCGGCTTGAGCGGCTCCCACTTACCTCTCTCGTTCCAGCGCCCGATCATGCTGCGAAGCGCGCCCCGATTTCCCTCAAGCGCCTCACCGAACTGCGTCGCAAGTTCGCCGAGGACGTTGTATCGGTCCATGCGGCCGTCACTGGTGAACAGCTGGTGCTCGACCAGTTCGCTGAACGTGAACCGCTGGAGTAAGGCGACGATGTCTGCGAATCCTTCGTGGAATGCGGCGACATCGGGGTTCGTGTCCTCAATGTACCGGTGGTGCAGCGAATCCAGGATCGCGTGCGTCGTCTCGTGGGCGACGATATCGGGGCTCAGGCATGTGAAAACCAGTCCACCCGGATAGTTCGCTCCCTGCGCTTGGTCGGCCGCGGTGAAGTAGCCGAAGAGCAGGGCGCGCTTGTCGGGGTCGTAGTAGGCGTTGGCATCGCGCAGCGCGTGCGGGTAGATCCGCAGCTTCTGCACGTAGCCCGGATGTGGCTTGTCGTAGGGCAAGGGCCTATTTGACCGAAAATCGCGTGGGAACCAGATGATCTTGCGACCGAGTGCTCGCTCGAAGTGTCGGATCGTTTTCATCACTACCGCGTACACGAACTGCTGGTGGAACTGCGGGCTACCCTCGCTGGGCGTCAAGCCTTGTTGCGACGCGACCTCCTCGCTGCACAGGTTCACTGGCTCGTACCAGCACCGGCTCGGTGGATCGAAGTCGATCACGTCGACGTATTCGCCCGAGGGTCCCGGGTCAAGCTTCTCGTACGGAACCCGGTAGACGACCTCGTTGATGCCGACGGTGTCCAGCCTCGTGGAGAAGCCCGGATCGAGCGCGTAGCCGCGCAGGTATCGGTAGATCGGTTGCGCCACGGTCTTGCCCCATTTGGTGTGCTTCCCCGACACAGCGTGTTCCGCGAAGGCGGGCCTGCTCCGGCATCCTAGAACGTCACCGGGCCGATGTATAGAGCGCAGGCACCGTGCTGGGTGGCCCATCCACAAACGTGTGGAGGTCTGGGTTTCGGCGGACTACTCCGTGTCGTCTTGCCGTTGTGATCAACCTACCGGTCACGATCATCAAACTTTAGGAGGACAGGTCAGGGCACTCAACCCAGAATCGTATGCAACGGTTCATGTCCGCACCAACATCAGACGAGTGCGGGCGGAAGGAGAATGTGATGAGGGCACAGATCCTTGGAGGGCTTCTGGGCAGCTTGATTCTCGCTGGCTGCGGTGGCATGACCGTCGCGCAGCGTAACCAGGCCGGCTTGGGGGTTGTCGCAGTTGGCGCTTCATTGACTCCCAACGCCGACATTGGACAGACCTACTACCTAGGCAGCTTCGATCCGCTGAGCCAGTTGCCACCGGCGATATACCGTATCCGCGTGCGGGGCCAGTCGAGCATCCTCAACACGACACGATTTGCTTCCGGCTGGGCTCCGGCCGAGGTTGTGGATTCGTTGACCGGTGCTATCAGCACGGACATGAAGACCGGGGCTGTTGGTACTCAGCGCGGCAGCGATCCGTCCCAGCTGTCGGACCAGGATCGCAAGCTAGTTCTGTTCGGCCCCGAGGGCTTCCGCACTGCGCCTCGTGGTCACCGACTGGTGGTTGTGATGGGTTCGAGCCCGGAGGCGGTAGAGCAGGCCTTCTCCTCGGCTCTCGGCACTGTCGCACGTGTGCGCTTCTCCCCGTCGGCCACGTCGGTGGAACGCGATCTGTTCGCGCAGCTGAACGAACTCGCTGCCGAGCGAGACCAGTTCAAGGCCTTGCTGAATGAACGCTGAGAACTGCCATGAAAATCATTTGGCATAGCCTTCTTCTTCCCTTGCTGCTGGTCTTCTCGGGGTGTGCCGCGCTGCAGATTGACGTCGATGTATACAAGGGACCGCTGGTCAACAACGAGGACATTCAGAAGGAGCAACTTCTGTCGATGGCGATGTCGGCCAAACCGCTGTTGTTCGGCTTGCGGAATCGATTGTTGGACGAGAAGGCGACGTCACTAAACACCAAAGACGTTTCCTGGCGCAGGCGTGTTCTCCTCGTGGGCGAATTTGATCAGCTGATTGCCGATGATCCATCGAACTTCAAACCACGCAATGCGCGGCAGATCAACGAGATCCTGCGCTCCTACGATGATCTCGGGGACTCGAGCCTCCAGCCGAGGCTGGATGACCTCCGCACTGCCGAAGCAGGCCACAGGCGGCGGCTAGAAGACTACGCTGCACGCAGGCGTCTCGAAGGCCAAGAAGAAACCGATGAATCGAAGCGCCGCTACATCGATGCATGGCGTTCCCGCGTCGACGTGTGGGCCGGGATGGTGGCGCTTTTGAGGGAAGCCGATCGGTTGCGCGGCAGTGGCCTCAAGCCGGAAGTGCTCGACGAGATCCTGCGCCTGGCAGCGAAGAAGTTGAGCGACCTCACTGACCCCCAGCTTTTGTATTGCGCCTTCAAGGATCCGCGAGCGACGAGTGGATCAATGCAGTGGCTCCTCCAAGTGTTGCAGTCTTCACCGAGCAGCGTGCAGGAGTTTGAGCAATTCCGCGTCGACGGGGCTACGTTCGCGCGCAGCCGTACTGCGTTGACCGAGCTGCTTCGCACGCAGCCGAAGGAGTCGATCGCGGGCCTGCTTACGGCACACCAACTGATGCGGACGACTCACCTGAACTGTGAAGGCGTGTCATCGCCTCGTGACACTGGCATCGTGCGCGCTCCAAGGAAGTCATGGGCCGACGATGACGCCAGCATCGAGCTCTTCGAGCTGGAGAGCAAGCTGGCCGTCCTGGACAGTTCCGGCTTTGATAGTGGACGAATCCGTGACGGTCTCGACACGCTGTCCAGACGGTACGCCGAGCTGCGGGATCAGGCCGTGACCGCGGAGCGGCAGAGCGAACGCGATGCGTTCAGGCTACGCGAACAGGCAGCCAGCCAGTTTCGTCGGCTTGAACACGCGTTGGTCGACTTCGCCTCGCGCATGCAGTTCCTGGCAACCAGCTCATGGCTAATGAACCCGACTGATGGCGAGGATGCGGAGGTGAGTCGCTACAAGGCATCCCTCGAGGTGGTCGGAAACAGCCTGGTCGTCCATGCCGACGACATTCGCCACCGCAGCCGGCATCGTCAGGATCAGCAGGACGCGGTTGGGGCCGAGCGCGATGCGGCCAATGCCGCGTTCGCACCCGGAGGTACCGTCGTGCTGACGAATATCGAACGTGCACTGCGCGAGCAGCACGCCGAAGATCGTCGACGCGCGGCCGCAGCGCCCGACTCCAAATCGTCGTCCTCGGTGCTCGGCGCCGAGCGCCAGAAGAAGCAAGACGAGAAGGCAACGCTCACCGGCGAACTGCGTGCCGTCGAGGACGAGTTGCGTGATCTGGTGGCCCTGGCAGTGACGCTCGGACTCACGAAGGAGGTGCCCGACCGGCGAGACCTGGCCAAGGACAGTCTTACCGCTTGGCGCGCCGATGCCGCCGCGCTTGACCGGGCGCTGCGCGAGCCGAAGGACGACGCGAGCGCCGAGATGCTGCGCGCGGGCGCGGCAGCCTGGTTGACCCAGACACTGGCCGGCCTGACCAGCCAGGCGCTTCGAGGAAGCGACAGGGCTCAGCGCTTGACCGCGGCTCAGCGTTCCATCGAGCGATTCGATCCTCTCGTGACCGAGCCGAAGCTTCCGCGGAAGAGCCCCTTGAGCGTGCTTCAGAAAGTCGTGCGAGAGCGCGATGTCAAAGCGCGTGCGGTGGATCAGGAGCGAAGGGACGCCATCGCGAAACGGACGAGCGAAATTAAGAACCTCGACACGCAGATTGCGGCGGCCGAAGCGAGCGAAGCGGCCGCCAACGCGGGCTTCGACGAGACCCGCTTCAAGGCTGCGAACGACGAGATCATTGCGGTGCGAGCCACCGTTCTAGAGCGCCTGGATAAGGTCGGCGCGAGCGTCGACTTCAGCCTCGCCCGCGGATTCGTGATCCTCGCACTGCAGGAACGCGCCAAGGCTCCCGACTCCAAGCGCGCGGCGCTCGATGATGCGCAAACGATGCTGCAGCGCTTGAGCGCTGTGCAGGGGCTGCCGGCAATCGGCGCCCGACCCGATGGCGGGCTCCCGATCAACGTGGTTGACGACCTCCTCGCCCGGCTCAATTACCGTCTCCTGCAGGAGATCGCGACATATGGCGTGGACTCCGTTCAGGCCAGAAAGACTCAAGACGCCATCGCGCAGGCGCGTAAGACGCGCGAGGAGAAGCTCTACCTGCGATCGAGCACGGCGTACTTGCGGTCTGTCTATGCCGCTACCTCGCTGCAGAACGATCCCGGACTAGACTGGACGAACATGCTGATCGAAAACTTCAAACGCTGGTACAAGTCCGACAGATCGGGTGCGCGGGACGTGCGCGCCGACCTGGATAAGGCGAACTGGCAGAACATCAACACCGTCAGCGTCGGCGCCTCCGGCGGATCGAACTTCGTGCTTGCCAAGGACGATGTCGGCAACTGGTACGTCAAGGCGATGGGTGCCGATCCGGCGGCGATGGTGCGCGCCGCCAAGAACCTGGCCTTATACAACATCGGCGGGCGCTTCAACAGCGACTTGCTGCGTGTCGATGACCTGCGTGAACGTCTGGACCAGGAGAACGACCCCACCAAGCGCGCCGAGATGCGAACGGAGATCGGGGAACTATCTGCTCGAGGAGGCCGCTCCGCGGGCGGCGCGTCGTCCGAGACTCTCAAACTCTTCGAGAAACATCATGCCGACCAGGCGCAGCTGCAGCACGAGGCGCTGGCAACCGATTTGGCGGATACCGGTCTTGAGAAGACGCTTCGGCAGCGGTGGCAAGCCACTTTGAAGGGGGGCAATGGAGTCTCCGCAATTGACAGTGCCTTCACGGTGGAAGCGGTGAAGGCAGCGCTTGATGACGCTCGGCGCGCGCTTGACAACAAGACGACTCCCGTGCCCGCGCCCAGGGCGACCCGAGAGGTCCTCGTGGCACTGCTTCGCGCCAACACCGGGCTAAAGGGCGTGGTCATGGCCGCTGCCGAGCTGACGAGCGCGGAGCGACTGGCGGTGACCGAAGCCGAGGGCGCGGTGACCGTCAAGGCGGCGGCGGTCAAGGCCTCGCAGCAGCAGGTCGATGAGGCCACGGTCGAATTGGAGAAGGCGCAGGTGGCGTTGCAGTCCGCTAAGGACGGCAACGACCAGGCCGCCCGCGACGCGGCGTCGGGAAGGTTCGACACGGCGCGTGCGAGGTACGCAGCGGCGGCGGTACTGCACAAGGACAACGGAAAGGCGCTGACGGATGCTGAAACCGTGCGCCGCGAGAAGACATCGGCGCTGGAAGCGGCAGTGGCCCGGCAGCTCAAAGCTGCAGCCGACGTGGACGACGTCTACAAGAAGTTCGTCGAAGAAGCCTCCAAACGTCGGTTGCGAGCTATCGACGAGACGGAGAGCGCCTTGCGGATCATCGGAAGCAGAAACGAGAGCGGCGGCAACTAGTCGTCTGTTTACTTCCTGCGTGGGGGCAAGCGTCGTCAGAACTGCTGACCCCTCGCCTGTAACGCGCATCTGCAGAGTTCCGCTTGGAGACTCAGAATCAGCAGCAGTAGCATGCGTCATGAAGTTCAAACCCCGCAACCTTCGTGCGCTGGCCGACTGCGTGATTGGCGATGCGAAGTACTTCCCGTACCGGTCCAGCTCTAAGATCACCCGGTTCCTCGCGGAGTGCGACCTCGACTTCGAGCATATGGATCGACCCGCTGGGCATGGACATCTGACCGACTAGCTGAGCTGCTCGAGGGGCCGCAGCCGGCCCCGAATACTCTGCCCGAGCGGTTCATGAACCTGCTGCGAGTGCTGATGCATAGATCAGATGCGGAGGACGATGACCTAGATCGCGCTCAGGCCTTGTCGCTCATCAACCAGCCGCTTTCTCGTGAGGGGTTCGAGGCGTTCTACGGCGACGATAACCAGCTCTACGTCCGACACATCGGGACGAAGACCGTCTCGTCCCTCACGGCGAACCCGCACCGGCCCTTCACCCCTGCTGAGACGAAGCGCCGAGACCAACTTAACGCGTATCTGGACACCTGCTCTGAGGACGACCTCATCAACCAAGTGCTGCTGCCGCTGTTCCGGCAGCTTGGCTACCACCGCGTCACGTCGGCGGGCCACAGGGACAAGGCGCTTGAGTACGGCAAGGACGTGTGGATGCGGTTCGTCCTCCCGACTCAGCATGTCCTGTACTTTGGGCTGCAAGCGAAGAAGGGAAAGCTGGATTCATCAGGGGTGACGCACGGGTCGAACGCGAACGTTGCGGAGATCTACAACCAGGTCTTGATGATGCTTAGGCATGAAATCTTCGACGCCGAGACTAGTAAGAAGGTGCTTGTCGACCATGCGTTCATCGTGGCTGGGGGCGAGATCACTAAGGCGGCGAGGAACTGGCTTGGAGGGAAGCTCGATGCGTCGAAGCGGAGCCAGATCCTGTTCATGGACCGCGACGACATCCTAAACCTGTACGTCGTGAGCACTCTCCCTTTGCCGGCAGGCGCGGTGCCGGCGAACCCGTTCAGCGACGACATTACGTTCTAAAATGCACCTCGGTGTGGTAACGGTGCTTCTTCGATTGAGAGGGAAGCATGGCAACGATCGAAGAAGAATGCGCGGCGCGGAACATTGACTGTCTGCTCCACTTCACCCCTGTCACTCACCTCGACAGCATCCTGATGCGCGGGTTACTAGTGCCTTCCGCCTGCAGAGCGCGAAGCGTCGGTATGAGGCCCAACGACCCGGACCGGCATGACAATCAGGACGCGATCTGCCTGACCGTCGAGTGGCCGAACTACAAGGTCTTCTATCCTTTTCGAGTGAGCGAAACTCGGCCTGTCCAGCACTGGGCCGTCATCGCGGTCCAGCACCGAGTACTGTGGGAGAAGGCGGTCTGTTTCAACACGACGAACGCGGCCGACAACTTGATGAGGCACCAAACATTCAAAGCTCGGCAGGGCTTGCGCAAGTTCCAAGAGATGTTTGGCGACTGCAGCGGCAAGGTTCGAGCCGACTTGAAGCTCCCGGATCACTTTCCGACCAACCCACAGGCCGAGGTGCTGTGCCTTGAGACCATCGAGCCGGCATACTTCACGGCGATCTATGTCGCCGACATCGAGGTCTACAGGCACTACAGGGCCCACAATCCCCGCGCCAACGTTCGCTTCGACACAACATACTTCGCTCCTCGCGTGGACCACAAGCACTGGAAGAATGGCTGAACGCCCCGTCTTCGCTCCAAGCCCGACAGGTCCGACGCTCGTTCGGACCTGGGATATCTCCTTCGCGTGGTCCGCCGGCATGTCGGTCAAACAGGCGCAGAAGAGCATCGACTCGCTGCACGAGGTCGCCAAGCAGCGAATGAAGGTCGACAAGGTCCTGGAGATCTCGTCGAAGTCGAGGGACCCGAAAGGCGTCAGGTTGAGCGCTTTCAACCTGATGATCAAAACCAAGAAGTACAACCAGACCTTCAGCGTCGAGTGCGCTTTTCAGTCAGCGAAGGTGTTTGAGCACGGTGGGCCATACAAGGATCTGCGCGAAAAAACCTCACGCGAGGCGAAGCTCGACCCACGTCTAAAGGAGAGCGGCAAGCTGGTGAAGTTTCAGTTGTTTGATGCCGAGTGGGAACTTGAGCCGAAGACCGCCTTCTACGACTGGCTCTACATCAATGCGCTGCACAACGAACCTGAACTGGCCGAGTACGTGCTTCAGCACCGCGCGTTCTCCGACATCGCGTTCAATCCCGAACGGTCGCTGAACTGTCAGGCGTATTCCGCTGCCCTCTATGTTGCGCTACATAAACGCGATCTCTTGTCTCCAGAGGTTCTGCGTCGGAAGGAGAGTTTCCTCGAGGCGCTGAAGGGGATTCGCAGCGCTCAGGTGCCTGAAGACGGCACCAACCCATACGAGCCGCGGGTGTCAGCACGCGACGCTCAGCCCGACTTCTTTGCCCGTACGCCACCTCCGGCAGATGTGGACGAGCCGAAGGCTGAGGCTGCCCCATCGACCGAGCGAAGATTTTCGATCATCGATCGAGCGGCGCTGCCAGCGACGTTCCCTACTCACGGCCATCCGCCTGCGTTCTGGGAGCAGCTCGGTCGTACCGTCGCCACGTTCGGTTTCCTGGAGGAGACTCTCGGCAAGGCGATCTTCGCGTTCACGGCGACGACGGAGTACAGCGAAGAGGACGTTGACGAGGTCCTTGACAAATGGGGTGACCAGCTTCAGCGTGCCTTGACGGATTCTCTGATCCCGCTGGTCGATGTGTACGCGAAGGTCGTTCGGGAGCACCAGGACTCGGATTTCGCACACTTGGACGAGCTAGTGGATGACATTAAGAAGGTCGCCACGATTCGCAACGCGCTCTGCCATGGGTCATGGCGACAACCAGACTCCGATGGTGGATCGCAGCTTTATTTTTTCAACAGGAAGGTCGAGAAGTTCGGCTCGCGAGTCGATATCGACTGGCTACGCGCCGTGCAGGCAAGTCTCATCAACCTCATCAGCGCCGTCATTAACTCCGTCACGGTGATGGGTTGGCAGTTCCCAGGTGGCGCGGGTCCTGGCGAGGAGATTTGGAAGACGAGGGCGTGAGCAAGGCCACATTCGCGCCCCGGCGCACGTGAGCCGTGCGGCCACTGCACCACGTACAGCCGTCCTTCGGGCCGGTGCCGGTCGCCGATCCCAACGACTGCTTGATGCCAGACCGCACGAGTATTCCGCCTTGAGCCCACCGGCCGAATACTCGGCGTAGAGGACGGGGAACCCCTTCGAATGCCGTGTTCTCGATCTCGGCGGCCTTTACTGCCCGCGTAGTCAGCCGCGTAGGTTCGGATAGTTGCAAGCATCGCTTCAGAGGCGAACACCCCGATGCATCATCGGCGTGTGCCCAGAGCGGTCAACCCCCGCCAATACGACGGCACGCCAGATTTGGCCAAGCAGCTCACGCATTCGCATAGGGCTCAACCAACCGCCGATTCTCATCAATGCTCAGCTCCCGCCCCAGCGCCGGAAAAGCCCGCTGCGCGCATCCCTTGCGTTCGCACACCTTGCAGCCCGGCCCGATCGGCGTCACGGCCTCGGGCTCATCCAGCGCCAGCCCTCGGGCGTACACCAACCGGTCCGCATGCCGCCGGTCGCATCCCAGCGCCACCGCAAACTCGCGCGGCGGTGTGCCAAAGCCGCCCGTGTCGTGGCGGATGCACCGGGCCACCCACAGGTAGGTCCTGCCGTCGGGCATCGAGGCCAGCTGCGTCAACACCCGCCCCGGCTGCGAGAAGGCCTCGTACACGTTCCACAGCGGACACGTGCCACCCGTGCGCGAGAAGTGGAAATCGGTCGCCGATTGCCGCTTCGAGATGTTGCCCGCCCGGTCCACCCGAACGAAGAAGAACGGCACGCCGCGCGCCTGAGGCCGCTGCAGCGTCGACAGCCGGTGGCACACCGTCTCGAAGCTGACGCCGAAGCGCCGCGCCAGCAAATCGATGTCGTAATGCAGCGCCTCCGCAGCCGCCAGGAACGGCGCATAGGGCAGCACCAGCGCCCCGGCGAAGTAGCTCGCCAGCCCGATCCTCGCCAGCGCGCGTGATTCGTCGTTGCGGAATTCATCGCTGGCCACCAGGCCCCGGAGCACCTCGTCCGCCTCCAGAAAAGCCAGCTGCGTCGCCAGCTGAAACGCCCGCTGCCCCGGTTCAAGCCTGGCATGCAAGCTCAGCACCCGCGACGCCGGGTCGTACCCGCGCAAGCCGGGCTCCGCGTCGGCCGGCGCGGTCCGGGTCGACACGCGGTGCCGCTGCAAGAGGCGATGCTCGAGCCGTTCGGCCAGGTCCCGTGCCAGCAGCGAAGGCGGATTCATCTCCCCGTGCGTCGCCTCGGCCAGCGCGTCCAGTTCGGCGATGTGGTTGTGACGCGCATAGAAGAAGTCGCGCACCTCTTCGTGGGGTTGGGTCGAGCCCGTCCCGGGCCGCGAGTCGCGGTCGCCCAGACCGGCCGCCATCGCTTCCAGCCGCTCCTGCGCATCGCGCGCCACCTTGTGCAGCTGGATCATGCGGCGCGCCAGGGCCGGCATCTGCTGCGCGAGCGCCTGCACCTCCGCCTGCGGGATGGCCGCCCCCGGCCCGGCATCGGCCACCACGTCGTGCAGCTGCGCCATCAACCGCGCCTCTTCGTTCTCTGAAAAGAACTGCAGGTCCACCCCCAGCGCCGACTGCAGCTTCAGCAGCACCGGCACCGAGAGCGGCCGCTGGTTGTTCTCCAGCTGGTTGACGTAGCTGGTCGACAGCTCCAGCGATTCGGCCAGCGCCGCCTGCGTCAGGCCGCGCTGTTCGCGCAGCGTGCGCAGCCGCACACCCAGGAAAGTCTTGCGCATGACAGGCTCTTCGCAAACATTGCAGGATTGCAGAAATGAGTTCGCAGATATTCGCAAATTCAGTGTTGCCGCCAGCTTATCGCATTGCGAAGATTGCAAGCATGAACGACACCGTGTCCACCCCCTTCAAGCCCAAGAAGTCCGTCGCGCTGTCCGGCGTCACCGCCGGCACCACCGCGCTGTGCAGCGTCGGCCGCAGCGGCAACGACCTGCACTACCGCGGCTACGACATCCTCGACCTGGCCGAGGTCTGCGAATTCGAGGAGGTGGCCCACCTGCTGGTGCATGGCAAGCTGCCCAGCGCCGCCGAGCTGCGCGCCTACAAGGCCAGGCTGAAGGCGATGCGCGGGCTGCCCGCCGCGGTGCGGGCCGCGCTCGAGGCCCTGCCGGCCGCCGCGCACCCGATGGACGTGATGCGCACCGGCGTCTCCGCGCTCGGCTGCGCGCTGCCCGAGAAGGACGACCACAACCTGCCCGGCGCGCGCGACATCGCCGACCGCCTGATGGCCTCGCTCGGCTCGATGCTGCTGTACTGGTTCCACTGGTCCACCCAGGGCCGGCGCATCGAGGTGGAAACCGACGACGACTCCATCGGCGGCCACTTCCTGCACCTGCTGCAGGGCGAGCGCCCGCCGGCCGCTTGGGTGCGCGCGATGCACACCTCGCTGAACCTCTACGCCGAGCACGAGTTCAACGCCTCCACCTTCACCGCCCGCGTCATCGCCGGCACCGGCAGCGACATGCATTCGGCGATCGCCGGCGCCATCGGCGCACTGCGCGGCCCCAAGCACGGCGGCGCCAACGAGATGGCGTTCGAGATCCAGCAGCGCTACGACACGCCCGACGAGGCCGAGGCCGACATCCGCCGGCGCGTCGAGGCCCGCGAGGTCGTCATCGGCTTCGGCCACCCGGTCTACACTGTCAGCGACCCGCGCAACGTGGTCATCAAGCGCGTGGCCCGGCAGCTGTCCGCCGAGGCCGGCACCCCGAAGATGTTCGACATCGCCGAGCGGCTGGAACGGGTGATGTGGGATGCGAAGAAGATGTTCCCCAACCTCGACTGGTTCAGTGCCGTGAGTTACCACCTGATGGGCGTGCCGACGGCGATGTTCACGCCGCTGTTCGTCATCTCGCGCACCAGCGGCTGGGCCGCGCACGTGATCGAGCAGCGCCTCGACAACAAGATCATCCGCCCGAGCGCCCACTACACCGGCCCCGAAGACCGGGCCTTCGTGCCGATCGCGGAGCGCGCTTGAAGACCTCCCCGTTCCGCAAGCCCCTGCCCGGCACCGCGCTCGACTACATCGACGCCCGCGCCGCCATCGAAGGCCTGCGCCCCGGCGCCTGGGCCGGCCTGCCGTACACCGCGCGCGTGCATGCCGAGAACCTGGTGCGCCGCTGCGATTCGGCCCTCCTCGACGACTGCCTGCTGCAGCTCATCGACCGGCGCCGCGACCGCGATTTCCCGTGGTACCCGGTGCGCGTGGTCTGCCACGACATCCTCGGCCAGACCGCGCTGGTCGACCTGGCCGGGCTGCGCGATGCGATTGCCGCGCAGGGCGGCGACCCGGCCGCGGTGAACCCGGTCGTGCCGGTGCAGCTGATCGTCGACCACTCGCTGGCGGTGGAGTGCGGCGGCAGCGACCCGCAGGCCTTCGCGAAGAACCGCGCCATCGAAGACCGCCGCAACGAAGACCGCTTCCACTTCATCGACTGGACGAAGAAGGCCTTCCGCAACGTCGAGGTGATCCCGCCGGGCAACGGGATCATGCACCAGGTCAACCTCGAGAGGATGTCGCCGGTGGTCTGGGTGCAGGACGGCCTGGCCTTCCCCGACACCTGCGTCGGCACCGACAGCCACACGCCGCATGTCGACGCGCTGGGCGTCATCGCGGTGGGCGTGGGCGGCCTCGAAGCCGAGAACGTGATGCTGGGCCGCGCCTCGTGGATGCGCCTGCCCGACATCGTCGGCGTCGAACTCGCCGGCCAGCGCCGGCCCGGCATCACCGCCACCGACATCGTGCTCGCGCTCACCGAGTTCCTGCGCCAGCAGAAGGTGGTCGGCGCCTACCTCGAATTCTTCGGCGACGGCACGCGCGGCCTCACCATCGGCGATCGCGCCACCATCTCCAACATGTGCCCCGAATACGGCGCCACCGCGGCGCTGTTCTACATCGACGGCCAGACGCTCGACTACCTGCGCCTGACCGGCCGCGAGGCCGCGCAGGTGAAGCTGGTCGAGACCTACGCCCGCACCGCCGGCCTGTGGGCCGGCACGCTGGCCGAAGTGCAGTACGAGCGCGTGCTGCGCTTCGACCTGTCGACCGTGGTGCGCAACATGGCCGGGCCGTCGAACCCGCACCGCCGCCTGCCCACCAGCGCGCTGGCCGAGCGCGGCATCGCGACCGGCCTCGACCAGGCCCGCGCCCAAGAGGCCCAGGGCCTGATGCCGGACGGCGCGGTGATCATCGCCGCCATCACCAGCTGCACCAACACCAGCAACCCGCGCAACGTCATCGCCGCCGGGCTGCTGGCGCGCAACGCCAACCGCCTGGGCCTCGTGCGCAAACCCTGGGTCAAGTCCTCACTGGCACCGGGCTCGAAGACGGTGGAGCTCTACCTGCAACAGGCCGGCCTGCTGTTCGAGCTCGAGCAGCTGGGCTTCGGCATCGTGGCCTTTGCCTGCACCACCTGCAACGGCATGAGCGGCGCGCTGGACCCGGCCCTCCAGCAAGAGATCGCGGCGCGCGACCTGTACACCACGGCCGTGCTCTCGGGCAACCGCAACTTCGACGGCCGCATCCACCCGCAGGCGAAGCAGGCCTTCCTGGCCTCGCCGCCGCTGGTGGTGGCCTATGCCATCGCCGGCACGATCCGCTTCGACATCGAGCGCGACGTGCTGGGCGTCGCCGGCGGCCGCGAGATCCGCCTGCACGACCTGTGGCCCGACGACGCGGAGATCGATGCGCTGGTGCAGTCGGCGGTGCAGCCGGCGATGTTCCGGCAGGTCTACGGGCCGATGTTCGCCGTCCAGGCCGCGAGCGGCGGGCGCGTGGCCCCGCAGTACGACTGGCGTCCGCAGTCCACCTACATCCGCCGCCCGCCCTACTGGGACCGCGAAGGCATGGGCGCGCTGGCGGCGAACCCCCGCACGCTCACCGGCATGCGGCCGCTGGCGATCCTGCCGGACAACATCACGACCGACCACCTGTCGCCCTCCAACGCCATCCTGGCCGATTCGGCGGCCGGCGAATACCTGGCGCGCATGGGCCTGCCGGAAGAAGACTTCAACTCCTACGCAACGCACCGCGGCGACCACCTGACGGCGATGCGCGCCACCTTCGCCAACCCGACGCTCGCGAACGAGATGGTGCGCGGCGCCGACGGCAGCGTGCGCGTCGGCTCGCTGGCCCGCATCGAGCCCGAAGGCCGCGTGGTGCGCATGTGGGAGGCCATCGAGACCTACCTGGCGCGCCGCCAGCCGCTGGTCGTCATCGCCGGGGCCGACTATGGCCAGGGCAGCTCGCGCGACTGGGCCGCCAAGGGCGTGCGCCTGGCCGGCGTCGAGGTGGTGGTGGCCGAAGGCTTCGAGCGCATCCACCGGACCAACCTGATCGGGATGGGGGTGCTGCCGCTGGAGTTCCTGCCGGGCAGCAGCCGGCTGACGCTGGGGTTGGACGGGACTGAGACCTACGATGTGCTGGGTGAGCGCACGCCGGGCGCTGTGCTGGGCTTGCGGGTGCGGCGTCGCGATGGCGAGGTGCTGGACGTGGCTGTCACTTGCCGGCTCGACACCGCTGAAGAGGTGTCGATCTATGAGGCGGGAGGCGTGCTGCAGCGCTTTGCGCAAGACTTTCTGGCTGGGCAATGACATCCCGGATTGGCATCCGGGCTACGAACCATGACTAGCGTTCCACAGATCCGCATACCGGCCGTCTACCTGCGGGGCGGCACGAGCAAGGGCGTGTTCTTCCGGCTGCAAGACCTGCCTGAGCGCTGCCGCGTGCCGGGCGCGGCCCGCGACCGGCTGCTGCTGCGCGTGATCGGCAGCCCCGACCCCTACGGGAAGCAGATCGACGGCATGGGGGGCGCCACCTCGTCGACCTCGAAGGTCGTGATCCTGTCGCCGTCCAGCCGGCCCGGCCACGACGTCGACTACCTGTTCGGCCAGGTGTCCATCGACCAGGCCTTCATCGACTGGTCGGGCAACTGCGGCAACCTGTCGGCCGCCGTCGGCCCGTTCGCGATCGCGCAGGGCCTGCTGCCTGCCGGGCGCGTGCCGCACGAGGGCCTGTGCACCGTGCGCATCTGGCAGGCCAACATCGGCAAGACCATCGTCGCGCACGTGCCCGTCGTGGAAGGGCAGGTGCAGGAGACCGGCGACTTCGAGCTCGACGGCGTCACCTTCCCGGCGGCCGAGGTGCAGCTCGAGTTCCTCGACCCGGCGGCCGAAGGGCCGGGCGAGGACGGGGGCGGCGCGATGTTCCCGACCGGGCGGCTCGTCGACACGCTCGAGGTGCCCGGCTTCGGCACGCTGCAGGCCACGCTGATCAACGCCGGCATCCCGACCATCTTCGTCAACGCGCGCGACATCGGCTACACCGGCACCGAGCTGCAGGACGCGGTCAACGGCGATCTGCAGGCGCTGGCGCGCTTCGAGGCCTTGCGGGCCTGGGGCGCCGTCCGCATGGGCCTGATCCACGACGTGGCCGAGGCCGCGACGCGCCAGCACACGCCGAAGATCGCCTTCGTCGCGCCACCGGCCGACTACCGGGCCTCCAGCGGCAAGGCGGTGCGCGCCGCCGACGTCGACCTGCTGGTGCGCGCGCTGTCGATGGGCAAGCTGCACCACGCGATGATGGGCACGGCCGCGGTCGCCATCGGCACCGCGGCGGCGATCCCCGGCACGCTGGTCAACCTGGCGGCCGGCGGCGGCACGCGCGACGCGGTGCGCTTCGGCCACCCGTCCGGCACGCTGCGCGTCGGCGCGCAGGCACGCCAGGTCGACGGCCAATGGACCGTCACCAAGGCCTTGATGAGCCGCAGCGCGCGCGTGCTGATGGAAGGCCGGGTGTGCGTGCCCGGCGACAGTTTCTGAACGAGGGCAACCCATGTCGACCCGTCAAACACTCAAGGCCCTGGCCGCAGCCCGCCGCGGCGTGATCGTTCCCGGCGCATTCAACGCGCTGTCGGCCAGGGTCATCGCCGACGCCGGCTTCGAGGCGATCTACGTCACCGGCGCCGGCGTCACCAACATGTGGTTCGGCATGCCGGACCAGGGCTTCATGGGCCTGGCCGAGATCGCCGACCACACGGCGCGCATCCGCGATGCGGTCGAGCTGCCGCTGATCGTCGATGCCGACACCGGCTTCGGCAACGCGCTGAACGTGCACCACGCGGTGCGCGTGCTCGAGCGCGCCGGCGCCGACTGCATCCAGCTCGAAGACCAGGTGGCGCCCAAGCGCTGCGGCCACTTCGCCGGCAAGGACGTGATCCCGCTCGACGAGGCGGTGGGCAAGATCAAGGCCGCCGTCGACGCGCGGCGCGACCCCGACCTGCTGATCATGGCGCGCACCGATGCCGCGGCCACGCAGGGCTTCGACGCGGCGGTCGAGCGCGCGCAGCGCTTCGCCGAGGCCGGTGCCGACATCCTGTTCGTCGAGGCGGTGACGAGCGCCGACGAGGTGCGTGCGCTGCCGCGGCGGCTCGCGACGCCGCAGCTGGTCAACATGGTGATCGGCGGCAAGACGCCGATCGTCGGTGCCGACGAGCTGAAGGACCTGGGCTACGGCTTCGTGCTGTACGCCAACGCGGCGCTGCAGGGCGCCGTGGCCGGCATGCAGCGCGTGCTGGGCGCGCTGCAGCAAGCCGGTCGCGTCGACGAGGATCCCTCGCTCGTCGTGTCCTTCGCGGAACGACAGCGGCTGGTCGACAAGCCGCGCTGGGACGAGCTGGAAGGCCGCTACGCCTCCTAGCGGTTCCCGGATCAGGCCGGCTGGCGCAGCGCCTTGGCCGCCGCCACCATGTTGGCCAGGGCCGGGATCACCTCGGCCCACTGGCGCGTCTTCAGGCCGCAGTCGGGGTTGACCCACAGCCGCCCGGCCGGCACGCGCTCGGCGGCCTTGCGCATCAGCTGCACGATGTGCGCCTGCGTCGGGATGTTGGGCGAGTGGATGTCGTAGACGCCCGGGCCGATCTCGTTCGGGTACTGGAAATTCTCGAAGGCATCGAGCAGCTCCATGTCCGAGCGCGAGGTCTCGATCGTGATCACGTCGGCGTCCATCCCGGCGATCGACGCGATGATGTCGTTGAACTCCGAATAGCACATGTGGGTGTGGATCTGCGTCTCGTCCTCGACCCCGTTGGCGGTGATGCGGAACGATTCGACGGCCCAGTCGAGGTAGCCCTTCCACTGCGACTTGCGCAGCGGCAGGCCCTCGCGCAGCGCAGCCTCGTCGATCTGGATCACGCGCACGCCGGCCTGCTCCAGGTCGAGCACCTCCTGGCGGATGGCCAGCGCCAGCTGGTGGCATGACACCGAGCGCGGCTGGTCGTCGCGCACGAAGGACCAGTTCAGGATCGTCACCGGGCCGGTCAGCATGCCCTTCATCGGGCGCTTCGTCAGCGACTGCGCATAGCGGATCCACTCCACGGTCATCGCCTTCGGGCGGCTGATGTCGCCGAACAGGATGGGCGGCTTCACGCAGCGCGAGCCGTAGGACTGCACCCAGCCGAACTGGCTGAAGGCGTAGCCGTCGAGCTGCTCGCCGAAGTACTCGACCATGTCGTTGCGCTCGGCCTCGCCGTGCACCAGCACGTCCAGGTCCAGCGCTTCCTGCTCGCGCACGCTGCGCTGGATCTCGGCCTGCATCGCCGCCTTGTAGCCGGCCTCGTCCAGGCGTCCGGCCTTGAACTCGCTGCGCGCGTGCCGGATGTCGGCGGTCTGCGGGAACGAGCCGATGGTGGTGGTGGGGAAGGGCGGCAGCTTCAGCAGCGCGGCCTGCTTGGGGGCGCGCTGCGCATAGGCGCTCTTGCGCTGGCCGAGGGCAGCGTCGAGCCTGGCGACGGCGGCCTTCACCGTCGGGTTGTGGACGCGCGGCGAGTGGCGGCGCGCGTCGATGGCGGCCTGGTTGGCCGCCAGCTCGGCCCGGACCGAGCTGCGGCCGTTCTTCAGCGCGGCGGCCAGCAGCTTCAGCTCGTCCAGCTTCTGCAGCGCGTACGCCAGCCACGACTTCAGGTCCGCATCCAGCTTCTGTTCGCTCGCGAGGTCGACCGGCACGTGCAGCAGCGAGCACGACGGCGCGATCCACAGGCGCTCGCCGAGCCGCTCCTTCAGCGGCTCAAGCCAGTCGAGCACCGCGTTCAGGTCGGTCTTCCAGATGTTGCGGCCGTTGATCACGCCCAGCGACAGCACCTTCAGCGGCGACAGGATGTTCAGCAGCGGCTGGATGTCGTCGCGGCCGTTGACCGCGTCGATGTGCAGGCCGGCCACCGGCAGGTTGGCGGCCAGGTGCCGGTTCTCTTCCAGCGGGCCGAAGTAGGTCGCCAGCAGCAGCTTCACGCGGCCGCTCTTCAGGTCGTGGTACGCGGTGTTGAAGGCGTGTTGCCAGTCGGCGTCGAGTTCGGTCACGAGGAGGGGCTCGTCGACCTGCACCCATTCGACACCCTCGGCTGCGAGCTTCTCCAGCAGCTCGGCGTAGACCGGCACCAGGCGTTCGAGCAGCGCGAGCTTGTCGGAATCGTCCTTGGCCTTGCCGAGCGCCAGGTAGGTGATGGGGCCGACGATCACCGGCTTGGCCTTGACGCCGGCCTGGCGCGCCTCGGCCAGCTGCTCCAGCAGGCGCGACGCGTCGAGCTTGAACTGCGTGGCGGCGCTGAACTCGGGGACGATGTAGTGGTAGTTGGTGTCGAACCACTTGGTCATCTCACCGGCGGCAACACCCCCGCCGCAGCAATCGGCGTGGGCCTCGCCGGTCTGCGCCGAACGGCCGCGCGCGACGCGGAAGTAGTTGTCCAGCACGTCGCCGTGGAAGCCCTGCACGCGCTCCGGCAGGTTGCCGAGCGTGAAGCTCATGTCGAGCATCTGGTCGTAGAACGCGAAGTCGCCCACCGGGGCGAGATCCAGGTCGATCTGGTGGATCCAGTGGCGCTGGCGCAGGTGGGCGCCGAGCGCCTTGAGTTCGTCGCGCGAAGACTCGCCCTTCCAGTAGGACTCGAGCGCGAACTTCAGTTCGCGCCTGGCGCCGATGCGGGGAAAGCCGAGGTTGTGGGTCGTGGTCATGGCGAGAGGGCGATCGTGGAGAAACAAGCCCCAGGTTACGGAGCGCAAGCCATGAAGTAAAATGGTATTAATTTGACAATCAATGAGATTGGCTCATAGACCATGCTGGAGCGCAGTCACCTGGCCATCGTGCAGGAGGTCGAGAAGCAGGGCTCGCTGACGGCCGCCGCCGGCGTGCTGTGCCTGACGCAGTCGGCCCTCAGCCATTCGATGAAGAAGCTGGAGCAGCAACTGGGCACCGACATCTGGCTGCGCGAAGGCCGCAGCCTGCGCCTGACCCAGGCGGGGCAGTACGTGCTGGCGGTGGCCAACCGGGTACTGCCGCAGCTCGACCAGGCCGAAGAGCGGCTGCGCCAGTTCGCGCAGGGCGAGCGCGGCGCATTGCGCATCGGCATGGAGTGCCACCCGTGCTACCAATGGCTGCTGAAGGTGGTGTCGCCCTATCTCGCGGCCTGGCCCGACGTCGACGTCGACGTGAAGCAGAAGTTCCAGTTCGGCGGCATCGGCGCGCTGTTCGGCTACGAGATCGACATGCTGGTGACGCCCGATCCGCTGTACAAGCCGGGGCTGCATTTCGAGCCGGTGTTCGACTACGAACAGGTGCTCGTGGTCGGTCGCGACCATCCGCTGGCGGACGTGGCGTACGTGAAGCCGCGGCAGCTGACGCAGGAGGTGCTGATCACCTACCCGGTCGCGACGGACCGGCTGGACGTCTACACGCAGTTCCTGATGCCGGCGGGCGTGACGCCGAAGGCGCACAAGACCATCGAGACCACCGACATCATGTTGCAGATGGTCGTCAGCGGCCGCGGCGTGGCGGCGCTGCCGCGCTGGCTGGTCGACGAGTACGCGCGGAAGATGGACGTGGTGGCGGTGCGCCTGGGGCTGCGCGGCATCGCCAAGCAGATTTTCCTCGGTGCCCGCGAGGCCGACACCGGCATCGACTACATGCGGGCTTTCGTCGAACTGGCACGCGGGTCGCGATCGGCACTCGAGTCCCCGGGCGAGGCCGGGCGATCCTGAGCGGGGGCGGGGGCCGGCGTGTCCTGGGCGCGCGCCGAATCGACGTCAACCAGCAGGTTGCGCGTCTGCTCGACCTGTTCTTCCAGCTTGTTCAGCGACTCGGTCAGTGCCGTCCGGTCTTCGGGGGTCGCGCCATGGAAGTCCGAGCTCTGGAAAGTCGGACGCCGGGGTTTTCGAGCGTCGGGCGGGCGGGGCACGGCTACCTCGTCGGGGTGGATGCGCGATGCTAGGCGCTGCGGCGCCGAAGCGGCAGGTGCAAGGCACGCATTGCGGTGTAGGCCGGCTCCTACCTGCTGTTGCAGGCCGGTCGCCGCGCTGAGCTATGCTGCGCCCACTCCTGCCCGTTCCATGAGGACACCCATGACCCGCTTGCTCTCCCTTCGCGCCGCCAGCCTGTCGCTGCTGTGCGCCACCGTTTCGCTGCCCAGCCTGGCCGAGAGTTTCGCCTCGTCGGCATCGAGCGCCGGCTCGGCCTCGTCGGGCAGCGTCTCCGACTCGATCAAGGGCTCGAGCGACAGCTCGAGCAAGGAAAAGAAGGTCGCCGAAGGCCAGTACCGCGTGATGGACGTGGCCGACCTGGCCGAGGTCCCGGGCCAGGCGCCGATGATGCGGCTGACGCTGCGCGCCACCGAGGCCGGCGCCTCGCGCGAGTTCTTCCTCGACCTGCCGCGCCAGGCACTGGCCGCGCGTCCGCTCGGCACCGGCGACCTGGTGCAGGCGAAGCAGCGTCCCTACGGCTTCGAGTTCGCCCGTGTCGACACCCGCGAACCGTTCTTCCTGGTGTTGACCGACGACTGGCACCGCGAACTCGATTCGCACGTCGTCACGCTGTGACGCCACGGCGCGGCCGCAGCCTGCGGCGCGCGCTGGCCGGCCTGGCGTGGCTCGCCGCCGTCGGCCTCGGCGGTCTCGCGCCGGCCCACGCGGCCAGTTCCGCGGCCGGCCGCTTCTGTGACCGGCCTGCCGGTCTCGATGCCGCCCGGCAGGACCGGGTGCTGCGCTTCGCCGCCGTCGTCAAGCAGGAGCTCGAGCGATCCGGCCGCAGCGTGGCGCTGATCTCCCGCGCCGGCATGGACCTGAGCCGCTTCGGCATCCGCTACTCGCATGCCGGCATCAGCCTGAAGGCGAGCCCGAACGGGCCGTGGTCGGTGCGCCAGCTCTACTACGCCTGCGACGAGTCGCGCTCGCGGCTGTTCGACCAGGGCATGGCGGGCTTCCTGCTCGGCTCCGACGACCCGGTGCTCGACCACGCGTCGATCGTGCTGCTGCCCGAGTCCGATGGCGCGGCGCTGGCGCGCACCTCGCTCGACCCGCGGCTCGCGCTCGACCTGCTGGCTGCCGACTACAGCGCCAACGCCTACGTCTTCAGCACGCGCTACCAGAACTGCAACCAGTGGGTGATGGAGCTGCTCGCCGCCGCCTGGGGCCGGCTCGATGCGTCGCGCCCGGCGCGCGACGAGGCGCAGCGCTGGCTGCAGGCGCAGGGTTACGCGCCGGCGCCGGTCGCCATCGACTCGCATGCGCTGATGTTCGCGGCGCAGTTCGTGCCGCTGATCCACGTGTCCGACCACCCGCGCGACGATCTCTACGCGATGCAGCTGCGCATCAGCCTGCCGTCCACCATCGAGGCCTTCGTGCACCAGCACGTGCCCCAGGCCGAACGCGTGGAACTGTGCCACGACGACAAGCACATCGTCGTGCACCGGGGTTGGGCACCGCTCGGGGCCGGCTGCGAGGCGGGGCCCGGCGACGCGGTGATTCCGTTCGATTGAGCCAGGCGTGTCGGGTAAGTCGCGGGTAAGACGTCCGGCCGGACCATCGCGGCTTCGCCACGAACCCTTGCTGCCATGTCGACCCGCCAAGCCCTTTTCGCCCTGATCTCCGCCGCCTGCCTGGCCCCGCTTGCCCAGGCCCAGGACGCCGCGCCGCCCCCCTCCGGCTGGGGCCTCGGCCTCGCCGTCGGCTGGCAGCGCCAACCCTATGTCGGCGACGACGACAAGACCCGCGTGCTGCCGCTGATCAGCTTCGAGAACAGCTGGGTCAAGGTGCTGGGCACAGCCGTCGACCTGAAGCTGCCCGAGGCCGGGCCGGTGTCGTTCACGCTGCGGGCCCGCTATGCGCTGAACGACGGCTACGAGTCCGACGACTCGGCCATCTTCAGCGGCATGGCCGATCGCAAGGCCAGCGTCTGGCTGGGCGGCACCGCCACCTGGCACACCGACATCGCCAAGCTGTCGGCCGAGGTGGCCGGCGATGCCTCGTCGTACAGCAAGGGCACCCAGGTGCGCCTGGGCATCGAGCGCGACTTCCGCTTCGGCCGCGTGATGCTCTCGCCGCGCATCGTCGCGCACTGGCTCGATGCCAAGTACGTCGACTACTACTACGGCGTGCTGCCGGGCGAAGCCGTCGCCGGCCGTCCCGCCTACGAGGGCAAGGCGACGACCAATGCCGAGGTCGGCCTGCGCACCAGCTACGGCATCGACCGGCAGCAGGGCGTGTTCCTCGACGTCAGTGCCACCGCCCTCGGCTCCGGCATCAAGGACAGCCCGCTGGTCGACCGCCGCACGCTGCCGGCCGTCCGGCTGGGTTACCTTTACCGCTTCTGAACTCCGCCGCGTCGCCGATGAACCGTGTCGTGCTGGTCGAAGACCACGCCCGCCTGGCCGCCCTGGTCGGCAAGGCCTTGTCGGCCGCCGGCATCGAGGTGGACAGCTTCGAGCGCATCGAGCCGGCGTGGCATGCGCTGTCCGAGGCCGGCTACGCCGCGCTGATCGTCGACCGCGGCCTGCCCGACGGCGACGGGCTGGACCTGGTGCGCCGCTTGCGCGCGGCCGGCCACCGGCTGCCCTGCCTGATGCTGACGGCGCGCGATGCGCTGCACGACCGCGTCACCGGCCTCGAAGCCGGTGCCGACGACTACCTGGCCAAGCCCTTCGCGATGGAAGAGCTGGTGGCCCGCGTGCGCGCGCTGATGCGCCGCCCGGCCGAGCTGCAAAGCCTGGCCCCGGTCTTCGGCGACCTGCAGCTGCGCCCCGAGGCCGGCTGCATGCACTGCGCCGGCGAATCGGTGACCTTGCCGCCGGCCGAGTTGCAGATCATGCTGAGCCTGGTGCGCGCGGCCGGCCAGACCGTGCGGCGCACGGCGATGGAGCGCGCCGCCTGGGGCCTGGACGAAGCGGTGACGCCGAACGCGCTCGACGTCGCGCTGCACCGGCTGCGCAAGAAGCTGCCGGCGATCGGCTCGACGCTGCAGATCGTCAACGTGAGGGGACATGGCTATGCGCTTCGCGATCCGGCTGCCGGCTAGCCTGGCGGCCCAGCTGCTGCTGGTGTCGATCGGCGCGCTGCTGGCCGTGATGCTGCTGGCGATCGCGGGGCTGACGGCGCTGATGCTGTGGGAGTCCCCCGACGTGACGCGGCGCGGGCTGGACGAAACCGCCAGCTACATCGAGTCGCACCTGCGCTACGACGCGCAGGGCCGGCCGGTGGAGTTGCAACTGAACGAGAAGTACCGTGCGATGGTCGACGGCCTGCCCAAGGACTTCGGCTACCGCGTGGTGGATGCGCAAGGCCAGGTCCTGCTGGCGCGCGGCGACGGCTCGGCCGCGCAGGTGCTCGCGGCGCAGCCGGTCGGCGCGGTGGAAGGCATCACCGCCGTGCCGACGACCGAGGTCACGCTGCAGATCCTGAACCGGCCGATCCCCCGCGCCGGCCGCGGCGACGTGATCCAGGTGGCGCGCAGCGACCGGCTGGAGATCGTGTTGCGCCGCTTCGGCGGCGGCATCTTCGTGAAGGGCGGCATCGCCGCGGCGGTGCTGGCGGTGCTGGTCTTCTGCGGCGTGGTGCTGCTGATGCTGCGCCGGCTGCTGCGGCCGCTGCGTGCCGCGTCGGCCGCGGCGGCGGGCATCGGCCCGCACAACCTGCGGGCGCGGCTCGACGGTACCCGCCTGCCGAGCGAGCTGTCGCCGCTGATCGATGCCTTCAACCAGGCGCTGGCGCGGCTCGAGAAGGGCTACCGCGTGCAGCAGGAGTTCCTCGCCGCGGCGGCGCACGAGTTGAAGACGCCGCTCGCGCTGATCCGCGCCGAGATCGAGCTCGACGAGCGCGACGCCGGCCGCCGCGACCTGCTGCTGAAGGACCTGGATTTCATGGCGCGCCAGGTGCACCAGCTGCTGCACCTGGCCGAGGTCAGCGAGGCGCAGAACTACATCTTCGAGACCACCGACGTGACGCAGGCGGTGGCCGATGCCGCGGTCCAGCTGGAGCGGCTGGCCGGCCGGCACGAGGTGGCGCTCGCGATGCAGCCGCCCGGTGCGGCGGTGCGGCTGCAGGCCGATGCCGGGGCGCTGTTCATCCTGGTGAAGAACCTGGCCGAGAACGCGATCCTGCATTCACCGCCGGGCGCGGTGGTGACGCTGGCGGTCGATGCGCAAGGCCTGAGCGTGCGCGACCACGGGCCGGGCATCGCCGCGAGCGAACTGCCGCTGCTGTTCCAGCGCTTCTGGCGCGGCAACGATGCGGCGCACCAGGGCGCGGGGCTGGGCCTGTCGATCTGCCGCGAGATCGCGCAGGCCCATGGCTGGACGCTGGCGGCGCGCAACGCGTCGCCGGGGGCCGAGTTCAGGCTCTCGTTCGTTCAGGGGGCCAGCAGGATGTAGTCGGCGCTGTAGGGCACGCGTTCGGTGCGGCCGAGCGTCGCCGCATCGCAACCGGCTGCGGGGGCCGCGCCGCCGGCGGTGTTGACGCGCTGCACGCTGGTGATCTTCGAGAAGCGGCCCGGGGCGCCGTCGGAACGCGCCGTCAGCAGCAACCACGGGATCGCGCCGGCCAGCGGCGCATCGGCGCGGGCCTTCACGGTGCCGACGATGCGGCTGCCATCGGCCGCCTCCCAGCGCGGGCCGGCGAAGTGGCGGCCGGCCGGTGCGCCGGCGGCATCGAACAGATCGGCCTCGGGCGCGGTGAACACCCATTCGGTGCCGCCGCCGGACTTGGCCCGGCATTCGTAGATCTGCACGCCGCGCGCGGCCAGGCGCTCCACGGCGCGTTCGCCGGCGGGCGCCAGGCTGGCCGGCACGGCCACCGATTCGGTCTTGGTGGCGCAGGCGGCCAGTGCGATGGCACCGAGCAAGGGGATCAGCTTGAGCATCGGGTCTTCTCCCATGACGAGAATGAAACGAAACGTCGCGAACCCGGCGGCGGGCGCCGGCGGCGAGGCCGTAAGCTGGGTCCGGAAATTTCAGCGAAGGTGAGACTATGCGCCGGTTGACCGGTCTCCTCGGGGCCCTGGGGCTTCTCGTCTGCAACAGCATGTGCCTGGCACAGCAGGCAGACCCGCAGGCGCGCATCGACGCGGCGGGCGACTACCGCTACACGATCCGGCATGACGGCATCGAGCGCCGCTACCGGGTCCACGTGCCGCGCGGGCTGGACCTGTCCCGGCCCGCGCCGCTGCTGGTCGCGCTGCACGGCGGCGGCGGCAGCATGGATTACCAGGCCGACGACGCGAACTACGGCCTGGTCTCGCTGTCCGAGCGCGAAGGCGTGCTGCTGGTGTTCCCGAACGGCTACAGCCGGCTGCGCAGCGGCACGTTCGCCACCTGGAATGCCGGCAGCTGCTGCGGGCCGGCGCGCGACCGCGAGATCGACGACGTCGGCTTCATCCGCCAGGTGGTCGCCAACCTGCAGCAGCAGCTGAAGGTCGACCGCGAGCGCATCTTCGCGACCGGCATGTCGAACGGCGCGATGATGGCCTACCGCCTCGCCTGCGACGCATCCGATGTCTTCAAGGCCATCGCGCCGGTCGCCGGCACCGACAACACGCGCACGTGCCGGCCGGCGCGGCCGGTGTCGGTGCTGCACATCCATGCGCGCAACGACCCGATGGTGCCGTTCGCCGGCGGCTTCAGCAGCAACACGCGGCTGCGCGCCGCGACGGGCGAGTTCACCGGCGTGGCCGACACCGTCGCCAAGTGGGCGCGGCTGGATGCCTGCACCGGCCCGCCGGCCCGCGTGCTGCAGCGGCCGGGGGCGAGCTGCGAGGCGTATCCGTCATGCGCCGGGGGTGCGAAGCTGGAACTGTGCACCACCGAGACCGGGGGCCATTCGTGGCCCGGCGGGCAGAAGGCGCGCGCGGCCGAACCGCCGTCGCAGGCGATCTCGGCCAATGTGTTGATGTGGGATTTTTTCAACCGGCCCTGAGCGGGCGGGGTCGACCCGGGGCCGTCACGGCCGCAGCACGCCCGCGAGGATGTCCAGGTCCTTGAACTTCCAGTCGTCCGGCGATTCGCAGCGGGCCACCTTGTCCTGGCAATAGACGCTGCCGAGGTCGAGCTCGATCGGCTCGATGCGCATGTTCGACTTGGTGCTGAAGAAGGCCTTCACCTTCGGCTGCAGCAGGTTCTGCGCGTTCTGCGCGGTGACCACCGCCAGCTTGCCCGACTGCAGCCGCAGCAGCGAGCCGACCGGGTAGATGCCCACCGTCTTGACGAAGGCCTGGAACACGCGCGGCTCGAAATGGCCCTTCCACTGGGCCATGCGGCGCAGTGCCTCGCCCGGGTCCCAGCCGGTCTTGTAGGGCCGCACCGAGGTGATCGCGTCGTAGACGTCGCAGACCGCGCCCATCTTCGCGAACAGGCTGATCTGGTCGCCGGCCAGCTTGTGCGGGTAGCCGCTGCCGTCGACCTTCTCGTGGTGGTGCAGGCAGACGTCGAGCACCACCGCGCCGGCCGAGCCGCCCTCGAGCAGCATCTCGTGGCCGCGCTCGGGGTGGCTCTTCATCACGTCGAACTCGGCATCGGTCAGCTTGCCGGGCTTGTTGAGCACCTCCAGCGGCATCACCGCCTTGCCCAGGTCGTGCAGCATGCCGGCCAGGCCGGCCTTCTTCAGCTGCTCGCCCTTCAGGCCGAGCTGGCGGCCCAGCGACACCATCAGCGCGCACACCGCGACGGAGTGCATGTAGGTGTATTCGTCGGCCCGCTTGAGCCGCGCGACGCTGATCAGCGCGCCGGGGTTGCGCAGCACCGATTCGGAGATTTCCTCGACCAGCTCCTCGCACTGGCCGGCGTCGACCGCCTTGCCCAGGCGCGCCTCGCCGAACATCGACGCGATCTTCGGCACCGAGCGCCTGTACAGCGCCGCCGCCTTGGCCATCGCGGCGTCGCCGCGGTCGAAGTCGTCGAACGCCATCGGCATCGACGCGACGAATTCCAGCTCGCGCTCGACCTCGTCGGCCACCGCTTCCGGCGTGACGGCCGGCGGGTGGTTGCTGGCGGGGCCCTCGACGTCCAGGCCCTTGCGGGTGTCGATCCAGAGTTCCTTCACGCCGCCGCAGGCGATGCGCTGGAAATCGGCCTGTGTCTTCAACGTGAACTTCGAACGCCAGAACGGATGGTCCATCCACGAGCCGCAGAACTCGTGGACGTGCATGCCCAGCCTCAGTTGCCCAACGGCGATCTTCTTGATCACGCTCGATCTCTCTTCCGGGACGGGGTCGTGTCGTGTCCTGGTGTGCGGAATGTCGCACCCGGCGGTACGCGATGGCCGTTGCCAGCGTCCGTCCCCGGCTTATCGGATGAAACCGGTCGGGCTTGAAGGGCTCCCGGCGTCCGCCACGCTGCCGACGTCCCCGATTGCGCAGTCCGCGCCGCCGGGCTACAAGCCATGCCATGGCCCAACCCCTCCCGGCGCACGCCGCCTTGCCGCAGCGCGGCAAGTTCGTCGCGCTGCTGATCGGCGCGGCGCTGGGCGCCACGGCGCTGATCGCCTGGCTGCTGTGGACCGCGCGCGAGGACGCGATCCAGGGCGCCCAGGTCACCGCGCTCAACTACGCCCGCACGCTCGAAGTGCGCATGGACGCCACCTTCCGCCGCACCGATGCGGTGCTGCGCGCGCTGACCCAGGTGACGCCGGTCGAGGCGCTGGTGCCGCGCGGCGAGCTGGCGCATGCGCAGCGCCTGAACGGCGAGCTCGATTCGATGCTGCGCGATTTCGACGAGCTGATCGCGCTGCGCATCATCGACGCCCAGGGCGACCAGCGCTACGTGTCGTCGTCGGGCACGACGCCCGCCGCCAACTACGCCGACCGCTCGTTCTTCCTCACCTACCGCCGCGACCCGCAGGCCGACCTGCTGTTCTCCGAGGTGGTCACCGGCCGCGTCAGCCGCCGCCCGACCATGGTGATGACGCGCCCGTTGCGCGACGCGCGGGGCCGCTTCTACGGTGCCGCGCTGGCGCCGCTGGACCTGAGCTTCTTCCAGCAGCAGTTCCGCAAGCTCGACATCGGCCGCAACGGCGCGGTGTTCCTGCGCCGCACCGACGCGGGCGAACTGGTGCTGCGCTGGCCGCAGATCGATGCCGAGGTCAACAAGCCGATGCCGGCGACCCACCAGATCCTGCTGGCGGTCAGGTCGGGCCAGCAGGAATCGGTCAACGAGTACGTCGCCTTCACCGACGGCGTGCGCCGCATCTCGGGCACCATCGTCGTCAAGGGCTATCCGTTCTTCCTGACCGTGGCGCTCAGCCTCGACGACATCCTCGAAGCCTGGCGCCGCCTGGCGATGCTGACCGGCGTGGCCTGGCTGCTGCTGAACCTGGTGCTCGCGATGGTGATGAGCCGCCTGTGGCGCAGCGACCGCGAGCGCCGCTCGCTCGAGGCGCAGCTGCGCGAGTCGCAGCGCATGGAGTCGATCGGCACGCTGGCCGGCGGCATCGCGCACGACTTCAACAACATCCTCGCCGCCATCCTCGGCAACGTCGCGCTGGCGCGCGAGGACACCGGCGCCGGCCACCCGGCGCAGAAGAGCCTGGAGCAGATCCACAAGGCGAGCCTGCGCGCACGCGACCTGGTGCAGCAGATCCTGGCCTTCGGCCGCCGCCAGCCGCAGGCGCTGGTGAACCAGCCGCTGCAGCCGCTGGTCGAGGAATCGGTGCGCCTGCTGCGCTCGACACTGCCGGCCGCCGTCGAGCTGGAGACCGTGCTGGCCCACGAGGGCCTGCATGCCGATGCCGACGGCACGCAGGTCCAGCAGGTGCTGATGAACCTGTGCACCAACGCCTGGCATGCGCTGCAGGGCCGGCCGGGGCGCATCCAGGTCGGGCTGGAGCCGTTCGCGGTCGACGAGGACGAAGCCGCCACGCGGTCGGCGGGCCCGCTGCCGGCCGGGCGCTACGCCCACCTGTGGGTGCGGGACAACGGCGTCGGCATGGACGCCGCCACGCAGGCGCGCATCTTCGAGCCGTTCTTCACCACCAAGCCGACCGGGCAGGGCACCGGCCTCGGGCTGTCGGTGGTGCACGGCATCGTCGCGGCGCACCATGGCGCGATCCGCGTCGACAGCGCGCCCGGGCAGGGCACGACGATGCACCTCTACTTCCCGGTCACCGACCCGGCGCCGCTGCAGGAGCCCGCGCCGCCGGCCACGGCCCCCGGTGCCTTGCAGGGCGCCGGCCAGCACGTGGCCTACGTCGACGACGACGAGGTCATCGTGCTGATGGTGGAACGGCTGCTGCAGCAAGGCGGCTACCGCGTCAGCTCGTTCCGCGACGGGCGCGAGGCGGTGGCGGCGATCGCCGCGCAGCCGCTGGCCTTCGACCTGGTGATCACCGACTTCAACATGCCGGTGTTCTCGGGGCTGGACGTCGCGCGCGCACTGCGCGAGGTCCGCGCCGACCTGCCGGTGGTGATCAGCTCGGGCTACATCTCGGAAGACCTGCAGCAGGAAGCGGCCGCCGCCGGCGTGCGCAGCCTGATGCGCAAGCAGAACACGCTGGAAGAGCTGATGCGGCTGGTGCGGCGGGTGCTGTCAGGCGCCTGAGGACGCCTGAGGCGCCCGCGCGTTCAGGCCTCGACCGTGTCGGCGGGCAGGTCTGCCGCCAGCACCTGGTTGCGCCCGCTGCGCTTGGCCTCGAGCAGCCGGTCGTCCGCGGTCTTCAGCAGCTCTTCCATCGCCGCCGGGTCGGCCAGCGAATCGGCCACGCCGGCCGAGAAGGTGTTGCCGCGCAGCGTGCCGGTGTCGAAGTGGAAGACCTCCTCGCGCCACGCGCGCAGCAGCCCCTCGACCTTGCGCTGCGCCGATTCGGCATCGGTGCGCGGCATCAGCAGGCAGAACTCCTCGCCGCCGAAGCGGAACGCGGTGTCGCTGCGCCGCCCCTGCGCCAGCAGCAGCGCGCCGAACGCGGCCAGCAGCTTGTCGCCGGCCACGTGGCCGTGGCGGTCGTTCACCGTCTTGAAGTGGTCCAGGTCGATGATGGCCGCCGCCAGCGGCTGCTGCTCGCGGCGCGCCAGCGCCAGCATCTGCGGCAGCACGTCGTTCAGGTGGCGGCGGTTGAAGAGCCCGGTCAGGAAGTCGCGCGTGGCCTGCTGGCGCAGCTCGGCCTGCAGCGCCTCGACCTCGTCGATCTTCTGCGACAGCTGCTGGTTGATCGCCTCCAGCTCGGCCTTCGCGCGCTCGGTGGAGCGGCGCCGCGCATCGATCTCGTCCAGGTTCTGCTGCAGCCGGCGCAGCTCGGTCTGCAGCGAGGCCGCCTGGTAGCGCGCCCGCGACGCCAGCTGCGAACGCTCGACGTGCAGCGCCTGCCAGATGCGCAGCGAGGCCAGCGCCTGCCCGGCATGGCCCAGGCGCTCGTGGATGTCGGCCATCGCCTGGTGGAACAGGCAGCGCACGCGCAGGCTCAGCCCTTCGGCCGCCGCGTTCAGCACCGCCGGCTGCGCCTGCGCGAGCAGCGCCGCGGCCTGCGGCAGCAGGTCGCGCGCGGCCATCACCTCGGCGGTGGCGACGACCAGCGTGATGCGCTCGTCCGGCACCTTGATGCCGGTCTTGTCCTGCGACGCGCGCTCGATGAGCGCAGCACCCAGGTCGGTCTCGCCGGCACGCAGCGCGGCGATCGCCATGGTCTCGAAGTTCGGGTTGGTGCTGCCGCGCCCGCTCGCGTCGGTGGGCAGCTCCAGCAGGCGGCGCACGTCGGCCACCGCCTCGGCGGCGCGCTCGAGGTTGGTCAGGCAGATCACGCGGTTGATCAGCAGCACGCTCAGCAGCCGCGGGTTGTCGAGCTTGGCGTAGCGCGCGATGCCTTCCTCGACGTAGCTGAGCGCCTGGTGGTGGTCGCCCAGCTGGATCAGCTCGTGCGCCAGGTTGCAGTACAGCACCACCTCGAAGCCGTTGCCGCGCGCCGGGCGCGATTCATGCAACGCCTGGAACATGTAGGCGAAGGCCTGCTCCGACTGGCCGAGCGACGCATAGCAGCCGGCGATCACGTTCAGCAGCATGCCCAGCTCGTCGTGCTTCAGCACCGCCAGACCCTCGGCGCGCAGCGGCAGCACGCGTTCCAGCGACTCGCGGTACTTGCCCTCGCGCCACAGGCAGCGCGCGATGCCGACCTCGGCCAGCAGGTGGCCGGCCCGGTCTTGCACGGCGTCGAAGCAGCGGTCGGCCTCGGCCAGCTCGCCGGCGGCTTCCAGCGGCGTCGAATACCAGATCAGGTGCAGCCCGCGCACCAGCCGGGCCCGGCCCTCGGCGGCCAGGTCGCCGTTCGCCTGCGCGCGCGCCAGCGCCTGGTCGGCCAGCGCGATGCAGCGGCGCGAATCGCTGTACAGCAGCCGCCACGCGCGCCGGGCGGTGGCCAGCGCGCTGGAGGTCTGGGGACGGGGGGACGGCGGCTTCATCGCCCGCGATTGTCGGTGCTTTCGATGACGATCGCATCCCTCGCCGGTGGGTCGCTCAGCGCGCTGCGCCGTCGGTGCCGGCCAGCACCCGCACCAGGCGCGACAGCTCGCCGGCGTTCACGTCGGAGACCGCGAGCCAGGCCATGCCGTCGCCGGTGCTGCCGGCCAGGTTGAAGCCGCGTTGCGCCGCGGCGACGGCGGGCGGCGGGCGGTCGCCGGCCGGCCAGACGAACACGTCGACCTCGTGCTGGCGCAGCCGGTAGACCAGCACCGCGACCGGCCGGCCGGCCAGCGCGTCGACGCGCCCGCCCACCAGCACCGCGCCGGCCGCCTGCGGGTGCTGCACCGGCGGCGAGTAGTCCAGCCGCGCCGACAGCCAGGGCTTGACGGTGTGCTGGTCGGACGACGCGACGTCGATGCTGCGCTGCGACAACGAGGCCCGCACATGGCTCGCGACGGCCTCGTCCTGCAGCCGCCGGCCGTCGTCGGGGGCGAGGGCCAGGTGCAGGCCCACGGCCAGCAGCGCGGTCGCGAAGGCGCTGGCGCCGCCGGCCTGCCAGGCGCTCCATCGCCGGCGGCGCGCCGCGGCCGGCGGGGCGGTCGCGGCGGCAGCGCAGCGCCGCAGCCGTTCGCGCAGCGCGTCCGGCGCGCGGTGGTAGTCGGCCTGGCTGCGCACCAGGCGGCTCAGCTCGCGCAGCTGCGCGGCCGGTGCGTGCAGCGCCGGGTCGCGCTCGGCCTGCAGCTGGCCGGCCAGGTCGAGTTCGCCGTCGACGAAGGCGTTCAGCTGCTCTGGCGTCATGGGGCTTCTCCGCGGCGCACCGCGCGCAGCACGGCGGTGCGCGGCCGGGCTTCGGGTTGCAGCGCGACGCGCAGCAGCGCGCGGGCGCGCGACAGCCGCGACATCACCGTGCCGAGCGGGATGTCGGCGATGCGGGCGATGTCGCGGTAGGGCAGGTCTTCGAGTTCGCGCAGCACCAGCACTTCGCGGAAGTCGATCGGCAGCGCGGCGATGGCCTGGTTCAGCTGCGCGCGGTCGGCGCGGCGCACGGCGTGCTCGTGCGGCTCGTCCCCCGGCGGGGCGGCGGCCTCGGGCGGGCCGGCCTCGTCGTCGAAGTGCACCAGCTCGGCCGGCCGGTTCTCGCGCAGCCAGGCGTAGCAGGTGTGGCGCACGATGGTCAGCAGCCAGGGCCGGGCCTGGTCGCCGCGGAACGACGCGAAGTAGCGCATCGCGCGCAGGCAGGCCTCCTGCACCACGTCCTGCGCGTCCTGGTCGTTGCGCGTGAGCCAGCGCGCGAGGTTGTAGGCCGCATCCAGGTGCGGCAGCGCGACGTGCTCGAAGCGGCGGCGGGTTTCATCGTCATCCACCGGGGGCTTACCGGCCGGCCGGCGGGTTTATTCCCGAGGCCGAGCGAATCGCTGGGGATGGCGGGCGGCGGGAATGGCGGTGCCGCGGCGGAGGTAGGGCCTGCGTGTCTTCACAACCCACAGGAGGGGCCATGGCCTCGTCATCGAATCGCAGGGAGTTTCTCCGGCTGGCCGGGCTGGGCGGCGTGGTGTTCGCCTCGGGCTGCACCGGCATGGCCGGCCGCAGCGCGGCGGACGACTTCTACTTCGTGCAGCTGTCCGACACCCACTGGGGCTTCGAGGGCGCGCCCAACCCCGATGCGCGCGGCACGCTGCCGAAGGCGGTGGCGGCGGTCAACGCGCTGGCGGACGCGCCGGATTTCATCGTCTTCACCGGCGACCTGACGCACACCACCGACGACCCGGTGCAGCGCCGCCAGCGGCTGCGCGAGTTCCGCGACATCGTCGGCGCGCTGAAGGTGCGCAGCCTGCACTTCATGCCCGGCGAGCACGACGCGGCACTGGATGGCGGCGAGGCCTACCGCGAGTTCTTCGGGCCGACGCACTATGCGTTCGACCACCGCGGCATGCACTTCATCGTGCTGGACAACGTGTCCGACCCGGGCGCGAGCGTCGGCGATGCGCAGCGCGCCTGGCTGGCCGATGACCTCGAGCGGCAGGCGCGCGAGACGCCGATCGTCGTCTTCACGCACCGCCCGCTGTTCGACCTGGCGCCGGCCTGGGACTGGGCGACGCGCGACGGCGCGCAGGTGATCGCGCTGCTGATGCCGTACCCGAACGTCACGGTGTTCTACGGCCACATCCACCAGGAGCACCACGTGATGACGGGGCACATCGCGCACCACTCGGCGAAGTCGCTGATCTTCCCGCTGCCGGCGCCGGGCTCGCAGCCGCGGCGCACGCCGCTCGCGTGGGATCCGGCGCAGCCGTACCGCGGGCTCGGGTTCCGGGAGGTCGAGCGTGAGCGCGCGGCATGGCAGATCACCGAGCTGCCGGTGGTGAAGGCATGAGCCGCATCGAACGCCGACGGCTGATGGCGCTGGCCCTGCTGACGGTGCTGCCCGTGCCGGGGCGTGCGGCGGGGCCGCGCGTCATCCCCGTGGTCGCGAAGAAGTTCGCCTTCGTGCCCGACCAGATCCATGTCAGTGTCGGCGAGGAGGTCGTGCTCGAACTCAGTGCGCCCGAGGTGCTGATGGGCTTCAGCGCGCCGGAACTCGGGCTGCGGCAGGACATCGTGCCGGGCCGCGTCACGCGGCTGCCGTTCACGCCGCAGAAGGCGGGACAGTTCGTGTTCAGCTGCGACGTGTTCTGCGGCTCCGGCCACGAGGGCATGGATGGCGTGATCGTGGTGGTGGCTGCTGCGGCGTAGGTGCCGGCTTCGATCCGGTCACGACGGCAGCGGCGATTCACGGATTCGCCGCCACTTTCGTCACGGGCATCGCCGTCCGCAGCGACGTCCAGTCGCGCCCCAGCACGACGCGCACGTCGCTGCGCAGGCCCGGCGTGGGTACGGTGTCGGCCCGCGCGTTCGCCGGCAGGGCGCGTGCAATCTGCTGCGCGGCCGCTTCGTATCCGTTGCCGTACTGGATCGTCGTGCGCTGCTGGGTGAAGCGCGGCTGGTTGCTCAGGCGGTCGACGGGCGCTCCCTGCGCGCTCAGCCAGCGACCGACGCGCGCTGCCATCCCGGCGACCCCGTTGCCGTTGCTGACCTCGAGCCGCAAGGGCCGCTGCGGCGGCGTCGCATCGATCGCCGGCGCCGTCCCCGGGTCGACACCCGCAGCCGCGCGGGGGTCCTCGTGCTCGACGGTCCTTGAAGCAGTTTCCGACCCCGGCGCGGCTTCCAGCGCTTCGCGCAGGTTCGCCAGCGCCGTCGGGTTGTCGCGCTCGCGCAGGAGGGCCGCCTTCAACTGCGTCGCCGCTTCATCCGGCCTGCCGGCGAGCAGCAGGACATAGCCGAGGTTGCTGCGCACATGGGCCCGCTCGGGGTCGAGCACCAGGGCCTGGTGCAGCACGGCTTCGGCCTCGGCCAGGCGGCCGGCCTGCGCCAGCGCCACCCCCAGCGCATTGCGGGCCTCGACGTTGCGCGGGTCGGCGGCGATGGACTTGCGATAGGCGTCGATCGCCTTGTCCCAGGCCTGCGAACCATCCATGTAGCGGCCCATCGCGTAGTACGCCTGGCTCGATCCGGCCGAGTGCGTCACGGACAGGACGGGCTCGATCGGCCATGCCGGGAGGACCGCGGCATCGAGCGAGGCGCAGCCGGCCAGCGCCAGCAGCACGCCGGCGGCGCTCGAGCCGGGGCGAATGCGATGCCCCCAGGACGGCTGTGCCGCGGGCACGGCCGCGGGCCGCAGGACGGGTGGGGTCCGGACTTGAAAGCCGGTCCCGATATGGCATTGGAAGCGCATGGCGAGTACTCCTGGTTGGAATGGCCGGTGGGCCGGCTACCCGCCCGCGCCCATCGACGGCAGCACGACGCGAACCATCTGGATCACCGCGGGGCCGATGATCACCAGCATCAGCGCGGGAAAGATGCAGAAGATCAGCGGGAACAGCAGCTTCAGCGGAATCTTGGCCGCCGCCTCCTGGGCCTTCTGGCGGCGCAGCGTCCGCACGGTCTCCGAGTGCACGCGCAGCGACTGGGCGATGCTCGTGCCGAAACGGTCCGCCTGGTTGATCATCGACACGAAGCCTTCGACCTCCTCGACGCCGGTGCGGATGCCGAGGTTGCGCAGCGCCCTGTCGCGCGGTGCGCCGGCCCGCAGTTCGAGATTGACCAGGCGCAGTTCCTCGCTGAGCGTCGGACTCTTGTGGACCATGTCCTCGCAGACCTTGTTGAGCGCCGCTTCGGTGCCCAGGCCCGCCTCCATGCACACCGTCATCAGGTCCAGCGCGTCCGGGAAGTTCTCGAAGATCTCGCGCTGGCGCCGCGAGATGGCCTTGGACAGCAGGTAGTTCGGCAGGTAGTAGCCGAGCGTCGACGCCCCCAGCAGGAACAGCAGCAAGCCGTAGCCCTGGACCTGCGCGCCGGACAGCGTCAGCGCCGCGAAGGTCAGCATCGGCAGGCCCAGCGCCAGCACCGTCTTCAGCCCGAAGAAGGCCATCGGTGCCGTGCTGCCTCGGATGCCGGCGTTCATGAAGCGCCGGCGCAATGCCGAGGTTTCGAAGCCGGCATCGGGGACCGACAGCCTGGCCAGCGGCCGGGTCGCCCGCGCCACCCGGTCGATCCAGTAGTCGGCCGTGTGGGCCGGCTCGGTGCCGTCGCCGCCGAGCACGCGCTTGACGCGCTGGTCGGTGGCCGTGCCCGCGGTCCTGCCGAGCAGCCAGATGGCCACGGCGAAGGTGGCCACGAACACCAGGACCAGGAATCCGATCTGAGCTTGAGACATCGTGTTCTCCCTTGCCGTTCAGACGCGGATGCGGATGATGCTGCGCATCCACAGCACGCCCAGGGCCATGATCAAGAGGGCCGCGCCGACCAGGCGGATGCCGGTCGGATCGGTCCACAGGACCGCCATGAACTGCGGCGTGATGATGTTGATGAGCGCGCCGGTCGCGAACGGCAGCGCGATCAGGATCCAGGCCGACAGGCGTCCTTCGGCGGAAAGGGTTCGCACCTCGCCCAGCAGCTTCAAGCGGGCACGCACGATCCCGGCGATGTTGTCGAGCAGCTCGGCGAGGTTGCCTCCCGAGTCGCGCTGCACCGTCACCGCGACCACGAAGTAGGCCAGGTCGGCCACCGGCACGCGATCGGCAAGGCGCAGCAAGGCGACCTGCTGCGGCACGCCGTAGTTGGTCTCGTCGAACAGCGTGCGGAACTCGTGGCCGATCGGGTCGGCCATCTCGTCGCCGACCATCTGCACCGAGGTCGGAAATGCGTGGCCGGCCCGCATCGCCCGGCTCATCAGGTCGAGCGCTTCGGGGATCTGCTTCTCGAACAGGCGGATCCGCTTGTCGCGCCGGCGCGACAGGCGCCACCACGGCAAGACGGCGAGGAGCAGTGCGCCGAACAACGAGAACAGCAACGGGCGCGCCAGCAGCAGCGGGACAAAGAACCCGAACAACCCGAAGCCCGCGCTGGTCAGGACGATCTCGCCGGCCGTCGTGCCGGTCCCGGAGGTCTCCAGGTAGCGCAGCAGGCGCCCGCCGTTGGGCAGCAGTCCGATCAGGTGATCGTCGAGCCAGCTCCAGTGCCCCCTCGGCCGGGTGCGCTCGATCGACAACGTGGTCTCGCCGCCCGGGCTGGCCAGGTGGCGAAGGCGCGCCGCCAGGCGCTTGGACTCGGCACTGTTCTTCGATGCCCAGAGCGTGTAGAGGCCTTCCATGGCGAGCACCACCGCCACGAACAGCATCACCGCGAACAGGATGTAGCTGGTGTCCATGCTGGTTACTCCATGCGCCGCGACGGATCGAACAGCGAATCCGGCAGGATGATGCCGCGCGACTTCAGGCGCTCCATGAAGCGCGGCCGCACCCCGCTTGCCTGGAAGCAGCCCTTGACCGAGCCGTCGGTGTCGACCCCGGTCTGCTTGAAGCTGAAGATCTCCTGCATCGAGATCATCTCGCCCTCCATCCCGGTGACCTCCGAGATGCTGATCAGCTTGCGCTTGCCGTCGGTCAGCCGGTTGGTCTGGATCACGACGTTGATCGCCGAGGCGATCTGCCCGCGTGCCACCTTCGGCGGCAGGTTCATGCCGCCCATCGCCAGCATGTTCTCCAGCCGCGCCAGCGCATCGCGCGCCGTGTTGGCGTGCACCGTCGTCATCGAGCCTTCGTGCCCGGTGTTCATCGCCTGCAGCATGTCGAGCGCCTCGGCGCCGCGGGTCTCGCCGAGGATGATGCGGTCCGGGCGCATGCGCAGCGCATTGCGCACCAGCGCGCGCTGGGTCACTTCGCCCTTGCCCTCGATGTTCGGCGGCCGCGTCTCCAGGCGCACCACGTGCGGCTGGCGCAGCTGCAGTTCGGCCGCGTCCTCGATCGTGACCACGCGCTCGCTCGGGTCGATGAAGCCCGACATGATGTTCAGCAGCGTCGTCTTGCCGCTGCCCGTGCCGCCCGAGATCAGCAGGTTCACCTCCGCGTTGGACAGCGCCTGCAGCACCTCGGCCATCTCGACGGTGAGGGTCTTGAACTCGACCAGCTTGGCCATCGTCAGCGGCACCACCGAGAAACGCCGGATCGACATCACCGGGCCGTCGAGCGCGAGCGGCGGGATGATCACGTTGACGCGCGAGCCGTCGGCCAGCCGCGCATCGGCCATCGGGCTCGACTCGTCGACGCGCCGGCCCACGCGCGAGACGATCTTGTCGATGATCTTCATCAGGTGGTCGTCGTCGGCGAAGGTGACGTCGGTCAGGCTCAGCTGGCCGCGCCGCTCCACGTACACCTGCTGCGCGCCGTTGACGAGGATGTCGGAGATGGTCGGATCGGCCAACAGCGGTTCGAGCGGGCCGAGGCCCAGCATCTCGTGCTGGATGTCGCGCACCAGGGTGCGCCGCTCCAGCGCATTGACGATGACGTTCTCTTCCGACAGCAGGCGCTCGACCATCACGCTCAATTCCTCGCGCAGGCGCTCGGCGGACATGCCCTCCATCGCCTCCAGGTCGAGCCGCCCCAGCAGCAGCTGGTGCACGCGGCTCTTCATCTGCTGGTAGGCGTGCGAGACCTGCGCCGGCGTGTCGGCATTGCGCGGCTCGAAGCGCGCCTCCTCCGCCGCGGGTTCGCTGGCCAGCCGCTCTCTCAGCTTGAACATCAAGCCCGTCGTACCGCTCATGTGATTCCCCCGATGAAACTGGACAGCCAGCTGCTGTCGCGCTTGCCGACGTCGACCCCCGGTGCGACCGCTTCCGCGAGTTCCTGCAGGGCGCGCGTGACCGGGCTCTTGCGCGAGAGCTTGGCGATCGGCACACCCTGGTTGACCGATGCGTTCACCGCGCTGAAATGGTTCGGGATGGTGGTGATGTCGCGCACGCCGAGCCCCTGCTCGAGCGTCTCCAGCGTGATGTCGCCGACCTTCTGGTGGCGGTTGACGATCCAGTGCACCTTGTGGGCCGGGTACTCGAGCGAGCGGAACAGCCCGTGCAGGCGCTTGGCGTCGCGCAGCTGCGGCAGGTTCAGCTGCAGCACCGGGAAGATCCGCGTCGCCATGTCCAGCGCCTGCAGGCTGACGGCGTCGATCGAGCGGCCCACGTCGAGCACGACGAAGTCGAACATCTGGCGCGCCTGCTTGACGATCGCCTCCACGTGCGCGGCCTTCACCTCCAGGGCCTGCGCGAGATCGTGCGGCGCCGCCAGCACCGAAAGCGTGGGGCTCAGCGTCACCATGGCCGAGCGCAGCAGCTCGGCATCGAGCCGGCCGACGTGGCGGGCCACCTCGGCCACATCGCTGCCGCCGCGCTGGTCGGTGAGCATGAGCATGGCGTCCCCGAACTGGAGATCGAGGTCGAGCAGGCCCACGGTGCGCCCGTCGCGCGCCGACAGCACATGGGCCAGGTTCGCGGCGAGAAAGCTCGCCCCGCTGCCGCCCTTGCAGGCCATCATGACGAACACCTCGCCGAGCGCGGCGGGCGCAGACTGGTGATGCTTGCGCGCGACGCGCTGCAGTGCCGCCTTCAGCAGGTGCGCTTCGACAGGCGGCGGCAGCACCTCGCGCACGCCCATCTGCATCGCCCGCAACAGGAAGGCCGGCGACTGTTCCGCGGAGATGACGATCGCCTCGACGTCCGGGTGGGCATGCGTGATGCGCCCGATCGCGTCGAGCCCGACGGCATCGACGCCGTCGACGATCAACAGGCCTGGGCGGCTGCCGTTGATGATCGCCGGCAGCCCGGCCGCCGGCGTGATGGCGGCCAGGACCTCGAGGTCTGGATCGGCCGTGCGAACCATCCGCGCGACGTGCTCCGCGCGTTCCGCGTTGTGCGAGACCACTTTGACTTTCATGTCGGCTTTCGTTCGGGGCTGATCATTGGCAGGCGGGATTGGCGACGCCGCCAAACGTGCTTTGCATGCTCTCGCGCGGCAAGGTGGTGCTGAAGGTCGGCATCAGCACGGACAAGGGCACGAAGGGGATGGCGGTCTGGATCGGCGTCGTCGTGACGATGCTCACGGTCACCAGCCGGCAGGTGGTGGCGGCGCTCGCGTCGTCGCAGCCCGCCGGTGTGCGCGCGACCACGATGTCCGCGTCGGCCACGATCGGCAGCAGCTGGCGCATCCGGCCCGCGATCAGGTCGCGCGAGGTCGTGTTCGGATCGCACACGACGGCCATGCGGGCGCCCAGCCGCGTGACCTCGGCGGCGGTGTTCCAGTAGAACATCAGCCGGCCCATCTCGAAGGCGCCGAACAGGATCGTGAAGAACACCAGCGAGACGAGCGCGAACTCGACCGCGGCGGCTCCCCGGCTGCGCGGGGCGCGCGCCCGCAGAAGACTGGGTCGGGTCGGCGTCATAGCGGCTGCACCATGGTGGCGCTGATCGCGCCGAAGGCGATCGACGGCATCGCGAACGGCACCATCGACGTGAACTGGTATCCGGTGACCGTCACCGTGACCAGGTTGACCACGCCGCGCGTCGTCGGCTGGAGGTTGTGCGTGGCGGGGCAGGACAGGCGGTCGCACACCGCGATCTGCGCCAGCGCCAGGCCGGGCAGCAGCGTCGTCCCCGTGCAGGTGGTGCCGTTGTTCGTCGGCGACCCGCTGAGCGCCAGGCAGCGCCCCCCCAGCGTGTCGCCGGGCGTGGCGGTCGACTGGTAGCGCGCGGCATCGCGCACCGTCTTCGTCACCGAATTGAACTCGTGCAGCGCGCGGCCGAATTCGGTGATGCCGAAGGTCAGCGCGGCCAGCGGCAGGGTCAGCAGCGCGAGTTCGATCGCCGCGGCGCCGCGCTGGGCGAGTCGTCGGCTTGCGAGGCACCGCATCATTGCACCAGCGTGGGCACTTGCGGCCCGGTGCTGCCTGCGCCACCCGCCAACCCGCCGGCGCGGCAGGGGCTGCCGGCCGACGCCGCGTCGCCGCGGTATTCGAGATAGAGCGTGCCGCTGGCGCCGTTGGACATCGGGTTGAGCATCAGCACGCACGCCATGCTGATGATGGGCACGGTGTTGCCGCCGGCGCAATCGATGACCGGCGCCGCGACCAGGCGGCGGTCGCTGCCCAGGGTGACGTAGTCGCTCGTCGTGGTGTCCGGGTTGCCGGCGATGTTGCCGCCTGCCCCGCCCACGCCGTACTGGCCGCTGATGAAGGGCGTGTTGCTTCCCTGCCGCGCACGGTAGTCCGCATAGGCGCTGGTGCCGATGCCGATGACCGGCGAGCCGGGCGCCTGGTTCGGGTAGGCGTAGCCGGTCCGGTCGGGCGGGGCGGTGGCCGGCGTGTAGGCATTCGCGCCGTTCGGGTAGATGCCGAAACGCGTGTTGTAGGCCGTCTTGGCGCCCTGCTCGGTGCCGGGCTGCTGGACGTTGCCGCCGACCTGGATGCCGCACACCTGGCCGTTGCCGACGAGCTGGTCGCGGACCTCCGAGGCGCCGCCCGCACTCGGCGTGAAGTCGACCCAGCGGAAGCTGCCCGTCACGTCGTCGGTGGCGTTGTTGCCGTTGCCGTTCGAGGTGAAGCTGCCGGTGATCCATTCGCCGACGGCGTAGCCGCCCGGCTTGCTGCAGATCCCCAGCGGCGCGGCATTGCAGAAGGACTGCGACGGCGCCCGCGTGGCCACGCCGGACGAGGACACCGTCTGCGACCCGGCACCGAAGACGCCCATGAACCACGGCGCGAGGCCGGTGGCGCGCGCGGTGCACATCGCATAGCGCGAGTTGTTCGACGCGCCGCCCGCCACCGAGAGGTAGTTCGCGTTCGGTGCCAGCGTGGTGCTGAACTTGACGTCGGCCGCGGCGATGGCCACCGGGTCGACCTGGAAGTCGCGCCGGTTGCGGGCCGCCGCGTAGATGCCGGCCGCCTGGGCGTTCAACACGAAGGACGCCGGGCAGGCACCGCCGGTGGGGTCGCAGGTCAGTTCCGCGGAGGCGGCCAGGGCGCAGGCGTCGGCCGCGGTTTGCAGTTCGGTCCGGTTGATGTACAGGCGCCCGACGTCGATCGCGATGCCGGCGAAGCCGAACAGGACGAGCGCGGACAGGGCGACCACGACCGCCACCGCACCGCGCTGGTGGCGTGGAGGGGCCGGGCGGGCGGGGCGCTGCAGGATGGAGTCCATGGCCATTTCTCGCGTGGGCAAGCGGTCGTGCGGCCCTACTGGCCCGGGACCAGCGTGATCGCGGGCGCCTTCACCTCCTTGACGGCATAGCCGTACGAGGTGGCGTAGTTGGTTTGCGCGCCCGCGGTGGCCTTGCTGTCGATCACCGGGCCGGTGGTGTTCCGGCTCGACGCGCCGGGGTCGATGACTTGCGTCGCACGCGCCTGCCGCGCGGCGTCGCCGAAGCGGGACTCCCAGTCGGGCGCGGTCGCCGCGCAACCGGCGAGGGCCGCGCAGGCGCAGAAGAGGGACAGGGCAAACGGGATCGGTGTCATGGTCGTGCTCCTCATGGCTTGACTTGGAAGCCGCCGCCCGGGACGGTCGGCGCCGGCAGTGCTGCGTCGGACCTGGCCGGCGGTGCATCGGGCCGCGCCTCGAGGCGGCCGTTGAGCATCAGGTCCGTGCGGCTCGGCTCGTGGTAGTTGTCGGTCGGCAGCGTGAAGTTCGCCGGCAACGGCTTGACCAGGCGCGGCGTGATGACGAACACCAGTTCCGATTTGTCGGACTGGAACTCGGTGCTGCGGAACAGCGCGCCGACGATGGGCAGCTCGCCCAGGATCGGGAAGGCCTTGACGTTGGCCGTCGTGTTGTTCTTGATCAGCCCGCCGATCGCGAAGCTCTGGCCATCGATCAGCTGCACCGTGGTGGCGGTCTTGCGCGAGGTGAACGACGGCAGGATCGCCGTTCCCGAGACGCCCGAGGCCACGATGCCGATGCCGTCGCGGTTGAGGTCCGAGACCTCGGTCACCAATTCGAGGTTGATGCGCCCGCCGTCGAGCACGGTGGGCCTGAAGCGCACCGACACGCCGAATTCCTTCTCCTCCAGCGTGATCGTGGTGCCGCCGTTCGAGTTGGCCTGCGACACCGGGATGAAGATCTTGCCGCCGGCATTGAATCGGCCTTCCTGGCCGCTGATGGCCATGATGTTCGGCTCGGCCAGCACCTTCACCAGGCCGTCGTCCTTCTGGGCGTCGAAGCTCACGCCGAACGTGCTGCCCGCCGACCGGGTGGCACCGAGCGCGGCATTGCCTCCCGACAGGAAGTTGGCGAGCAGGTTGTAGGTCCAGTTGCCGTTCGTGCGCGACCCGCCGAGCTGCACGCCCAGCTTGTCGATCAGGGACTTCGAGACCTCGGCCACCTTGACCTCGAGCATGACCTGCTGCGGCGACGCGGTGGCCAGCATGTTGACGATGCGCGGGTTCGCTCCTGCGATGCTGGCGCCGCTGTTGCCGCCGGCGCCGCTGCGCACGAAGGCATTGGCCAGGTCCATCACGCGGATCACGGAACCCGAATCGGCCACCGTGCCGGTGAGCACGATCGAATCGTAGGCGGCCGAGACCCGGATGCTCTTTTCTTCCGGCAGCAACTGGCCGATCACGGTCTGCAATGCCGCCGTGTCCATGCCGACGATGACGTCGAAGGCGGTGCAGCCGCCGTCCTGGTCGAGCAGCACCACGTTGGTCGAGCCGATGCCCTTGCCGAGCACGTAGACCTCGGTCTGGCTGAGCAGCAGGATGTCGATATCGGCGACGCCGGGGCGGTGCTCGGTGCTGGTCGGCACCGCAGTGCCCACCTTGTCGGTCTTCTCGTTCGGCTCCTTCGGTGCCGCGGCGCGCGAGTTCTCGGGGTTGCCGAGCAGGATGCGCTTGATCGGACTCGATGGCTTGATGACGGTGGACTTTCCGACGCTCACCTGCACGACCGGCGCGACGTCCACCCGGCCGCAGGGTGCGCTCGGGTAGGCTGCGGTGACGGCCCGCGCCAGCGGCGCCGCCCGTGCCGGGGTTTGTGCCGGCGCCTGTGCCGAGGCGGCCGATGTGGCCAGGGCGACTGCCCAGGCCAGCAAGGCATGGCACCGGGCCTGGGCCGGTGGGGTGGAGCGACATTGACTGCGCATGGAATCTCCCTGGTGGGTCATGGGGGTGTGCCGGCCGGCGTGCTCAGAAGCAATCCATCGTCCGCACCGTGCCGCGGATCACCTCGACACAGTTGCCGGATCGCGGGGCGACGGCGACCGCGCGCGGCGCCGCGCGGGCCACGGGTGGGGCCTTGACGGCGACGGGCGCGGCGGCGATCGGCCTGGCCGGCTCGCGCTCCTCGTTCAGCAAGCTCGTCTTGGTGGCACCGTCGGTGCCGCCGGGCTTGGGGTCGCTCTGGTTGCGCAGCACCAGCGACAGCGTGCCGACGCTGCGGGCCAGGTCCAGCCCCTCGGCCTGGGCCGGCGTGACTTCGAGCGTCACGGCGTTGACGACCTTGGGCTTGGTGCTGTCGCGGTCGGCTTCCTGCGCCACGGCGAGCACCAGGATGCGTTCGAGCACGATCTTGCTGATCGCGTTGTCCTTGTCTCCGCCGCGGGCGCGCTCGTTCTGCGTGTTCACCATGATGTCCACGTAGTTGCCCGGCAGCGCGAAGCCGGCGACGCCGACCACGTCGTTGACGCGCACCGTCATGGCGCGCTTGCCTTCGGAGACGACCGCCGACAAGCCGCCCTTGGTGCCGGCGGGGGCGAGCTTGGCCTCGATCAGCGGCTCGCCGCGCGCGACGCTGGTCTTGACGACGCGCCCGTCCAGCGCTGCCAGGTCGACGAACGCGCCGGGCGGGACGCTGCTGGGCGGCCATTCGACCGATCGCAGCATCTCGGGCGTCAGCTTCGCGCCGATCTCGACGTCGGTCGCCGCGACCGCGATGCGGTCGCCGCCCTTGGCCTGCGCCTGCATCCAGCGCGATGCCATCACCACTGCCGCGGCACCCGCGAGCAGGGCCACCAGCAGCATGATCAAACCTCGGGTGCCCTTCATGATGTCGTCTCCAGTGTGCGCGGCCCGCTCATCGTGCGAGGACCGCCGATGCCGTGCGTTGCGAAACAGTTGTGCCAGGCCCAGTCCAGCATCGCCGCGCTCAGCTCGGGGGCCTGCCCGAGATAGGCCGCGTAGTCGGCGATCTGGCTCACCAGGTCGCGTGGGTAGCACGCCAGCAGCGGCCGATCCAGGCGCCGGTGGCAGTGCTGCAGCAGGTGGTCGAAGCCGGCGTCGGTGAAATGCACCCGGTAGGCATGGCAGGCCTCGTGCACGATCCGGCGGTAGTCGTCGAGATCGACCGGGCCGACATGGATCTTGGAGCCGATGCGCCGGAGAAAGGCGTCGTCCGCGACCTCGTCCGGCGGCAGGTTGGTCGAGAAGAACAGCTGGCTGTCGAACGGAATCCGGAACTTCGCGCCGTTGCGCAGCAGGAGGTAGTCGTGGCGCTGCTCCATCGGCAGCAGCCAGCGGTTGAGCAACTGGCGCGGCGTGACCAGCTGGCGGCCCAGGTCATCGACCAGGAACAGCCCGTTGTTGGCCTTGAAGTGCGGCGGCGCCTGGTAGTAGCCGGCGCGCGGATCGAACACGAGGTCGAGCATCTCCAGCGTCAGCTCGCCGCCGGTGACGACGACCGGGCGCTCGCACAGCATCCAGCGCGAATCGACGCGCTGGCGGTTGTCGATCGTCTGGAGCGGGCCGGTGCCCGCACGGGCCGGCCGGTGCACGAGCGGGTCGTACAGGCGGATGATCTCGCCGCCGACCTCCACCGCATGCGGCACGGCGATGTCGCCGGTCAGCAGCCGGGCCATCTGTTCGAACAGGTAGGTCTTGCCGGCGCCCGGCGGGCCGTACAACATCACCGCGCGGCGCGAGTTGAGCGCGGCACCGAGCTGGTCGCGCAGTTCGCGGCGGATCGCCAGGTCGACCAGGACCTGCTCGAATCGCTGCTTCGTCACGCCCAGGCCGGCGACGCTCTGCGCCTGCACCTGCGCGGTATAGGCGCCGATCGGCACCGGTGCCGGCCCGCTGTACAGGTTGCGCGCCAGGGCATCGGCGGCGCGGACGCGGCCGGCGCTGGTCAGTTCGTAGCTCACGTCGCCGTCGCGCGCACCGCGCAGCCGCACATCGACCAGCGACTCCTTGCGCAGCACCAGGAACAGCTCCTCGAGCAGGGCCGGGCTGAGCTTGATGTGCTGCGAGAGGTCGTGCAGGTGCTGCAGGCCGTGCTGTTGCATCACCTTGAGCAGCAGTTCCATCAGCAGCAGCAGCGGCAGCCCGGTGTCCTGCGGTTGGCGCGGGGCGGGCGGCAGTTCGCCCGCCGGGTGCGACGGAATCGGGCGGGCCGGCATGGGGATGGAGGTCAGGTTGTGCATGGGGTCACGGGGCTGAATGCCTGAGCTGCCAGGCCACCTGGGCCAGCGCACCGGCCGCGATCGCCAGTGCGTAAGGCATCCGCACGCTGCCGGGTGGCGGCGCATCGAGCGCCGCGAGCTTGCCGGTCTGCGCGCCGACGAGCGTGGTCGTGAGCATCGTGCGCACGTTGGCCAGGACCTGGCGGCTCGATCGCGAGGCCAGCATCACGATGACCGCCATCGCGCCGCCGGCGAGCAGCGTCATCAGCGTGGCCGTGAGCAGCAGTTGCGGGCCGAGCCACACGCCGACCATCGCGAGCAGCTTGACGTCGCCGGCGCCAACGGCGCGCAGCAGATACAGGGGCATGAACATCGCGAGTCCGGCACCGAGGCCGAGCAGGGCCTGCCATGCACCGAGACTCCCCCACGCGGACTCGAACAGTCCCGCGCCGTGCGGCGCGAAGGCCTGCAGGGCCATGCCCCAGACGATGCCGTTCGCCACCAGCAGGTTGGGAACGCGGCGCTGCCGCAGATCGAACCAGGCGGCGGTCGCGAGCCAGGCCGTCAACGCGGCGGCGCACAGGATGGTCGGCGAGAGCATGGGCATCGAGGCTCGAGGAGGGAGGTGGTGGGGGAGGCCATCGGACCGGGCGCAGGGCCGGTCCGAGGGCCCGGGTTGCCCTGACTCAGGCGACCAAGGCGCAGATCGCAGCCGTCGGCGTCGCCATGCAATTGCCCAGGCGCGTGAAGATGCCGTTCAGGTTGGTGCCCAGCAAGGTGGCGCCGACGATGATGGCCACCGCGATCAGCGCGGCGATCAGGCCGTACTCGATCGCGGCTGCGCCGTCTTCTTCGCGGATGAACGATTGAACGAATTGAGCAAGTTTCATGATGAGGTCCTTCGTGGGGGTGAATGAAAGCCGAGGTGGGCTCAGACGACCAGCGCGCAGATGGCGGCGGTCGGCGTCGCCATGCAGTCGCCCAGGCGCGTGAAGATGCCGTTCAGGTTGGTGCCCAGCAGCGAGGCGCCGACGATGATGGCCACCGCGATCAGCGCGGCGATCAAGCCGTACTCGATGGCCGCTGCGCCATCGTCCTCGCGGATGAAAGATTGAACGAATGCAACGAACTTCATGGATCCTTCCTCTCTGCCGGTGAATGAAATGCCGACCTGTTGAACGCCAGCCGGCGGATTGCGTTTCGATGGGTTGACTCTAGGGATGGACAGCCCGCGGCGCATCGGATGGAGTGCGTGCGGCCTATGGACGATTGCTCCCGAGGTCAGGTGACAAAGCGCCTCCCGCGTTCGCGGGGTCGATCGCGGCAATCAGGTCGGCGGCCGGCGCCGACTTGTGCAGGCATGAGCGCGCGCCCAATCGCAACGCGAGCGCGGCGACGCTGCAGTCCGAGAGGCTGGTGAGCACCACCACGGCACAGGGCGCGGTGCGGCGCAGCACGGGAATCAGGGCCAGGCCGTCCTCGCCGCCGAGGTTGACGTCGAGCACGACGACATCGGGCTGCAGTTCGCAGGTGCGGGCCAGCGCCTCGCGCACCGTGGCGGCCGTGCCGGCGCACGCCATGCGGGGCCGTTCGGCATCGATCAGGCTGGCGATTCCGATGCGGATGCCGACGTGGTCGTCGACCACCAGGATCTTGAGATGACCATCGCTGTCCATGCGCGCCCTCGGCAGTTGACCCGGCAGGCCGGGACGGCGTGGCGGGAACTTCAGGCTAGGGCCGCGCGGGCGGGACCGACAGGTCGAATGCTGTGGGCAAGGTCGGGAGCTTTGTCCCGGCTTGCGCGTGCGCCGTCAGAACAGGAACGGCACGATGCGCCAGCGCACGGTCGAGCAGTAGGCGGTGTAGTCGGGCCCCTGCTCTCCGCGTTGGAGCACCGCTTCCTCGCGCACCATGCGGACCGTCTGCGCGGCATAGAGCAGCACGAGCACGAGCACGTTCTGCAGCGCGAAGTTGCTCAGCAGGAAGCCCACGTGGCCGATCAGGTAGCCCAGGTAGATCGGGTGGCGCACGACGCGGTACGGGCCGCGCGTGACCAGCCCGCGCGCGGCCGGCAGCACGCCGAAGGACCGCCCGAGCGTCATCTTCGCCAGCAGCTGCCACGCGATGCCGCAGGTCTGCAGCGTGGCGCCCGCCCATTCGGGGATCAGGCGCTGCGTCCCCGCATACTCGAAGAACAGGAAGAAGCTGAGCGACAGCGCGGTCGCGGCGATGGCCAGCGGCGATGCGTCGCGCAGCACCGCCCGCCGCGCGAACAACAGCAGCGCGACCGTGAGCCCCTCGGAGACCAGCAGCATCAGCAGCGTGTAGCGTTGCGGGTTGGCCCACCAGTACCTGGCGATGATGGCGACGAAGCTGCCGTAGACGATCAACGCCAGAGCGCGCAGGGCGAACTCCGTCAGCGCTTCGGCACGCGGTGAGGTGGTTTTCACGGTGACGGGTGCTCAGGCCGGGAGCGGCCAGGCCGAGTCGGGGCGGCCGGCGTGCCCGCCCAGCAGCGACAGTTCCGGCGCCAGCCTGTGCTGCAGGGCAAATGCGTAGAGATCGAGCTTGCCCTGCACGTGCAGCTTGCTGTAGATCACGGTGAGGTGATTGCGCAAGGTGTGCTCGCTCATGCCCAGCTCGTCGGCGACCACGAGGCTCTTGGCGCCACGGTGCCTGACGATCGCGAGGATCACCTGGCGTTCCTTGGGCGTGAGCGTGTCGATGCGCTGCGTTGCATCGTCCCGGTTGGCGGGCCGCGCCGCGGCCAGGCCGGGCACCGCGCCGAGCAGCATCGACATCAACGAACCGTCGAAGCAGACTTCGCCCGCATGCACGCGCTCGATGGCCTTCAGGATGTGCTCGGTCGGCTGCGACTTGAGCACCACGCCGCGTGCGCCGCGCATCACGGCCTCGCGGTGGTGCGATGGATCGAGATCGCCGGTGAGCAAGACCACCTTCACGCCGGCGCCGTCGACGAGCTGGCGCACGCAATCGATCGCGTTCGCGTCGCGCAGGCCGAGGTCGAGCAGCACCACGTCGGTCTGCGGCAGCGCGGGATGCGCCAGCAGTTCCGCGCAGGACGTCGCGGTCCCGGACACGCACATCCCCGGCCTTGCGCTGTCGACCAGCTGTCCCAGGCCCCACAGGGTCACCTGGTGGTCATCGGCAAGAAGGACGCGGATCGCACGCACCGGGGTGCACCCGGACGCGTTGTCCGTCGCTGAAGAAGGGCTCATCCGACGACTCCCAGCAAAGGCAGTGTGATCACGATCTCGGTGAAGTCCGGCTGGTGGCTGACTTCGACGCCACCCCCCAGCTCGGTGGCGCGTTCGGTGAGCGAGCGGGGCAGGAAGTCCGCCGGCAAGGTGTCCTCGGGGCCGTGGTCATTGCGCAAGCGCAACAGCACGTCGGTCTGGGTGACGTCCAGCAGGACCGTCACCGCCCTGGCCGAGGTGTGCCGCCGCGCGTTCGTCAGCGCCTCGTTGACCATCAGCAGCACGGCTTTCGCCGCGGCGCCGCGCAACCGGGGCGCGTGCGGTGCGAAGACATTCACCTTGAGCCCGTAGAGCGACTCGAAGCGCCGCGCTTCGCGATGCAGGGCGGCAAGCGGCGCGCTGTCCTCCTGGTTGGGATCGTCGCCGCGCCGCAGTCCGCTGACCACGTCGCGCAGCGTGTGCAGTTCCTCGGTCGCCATCGCGACGAGTTGCTGGATGTGGTGGCTGACGGGGTTGCCGGGCCCGGCCTGCCGGGCGAGCGCCTCCAGGCCGTACTTGAGGCCGAGGTAGGGCTGCACCGCGCTGTCGTGCAGGTCGCGGCCGATGCGTTCGCGCTCGCGCGAAGCGGTCTCCCGCTGCAACTGCTCGAGCAGGTCGCTGCGTTCCAGCAAGGGGATCGTCTCGCGCATGACGTCGTTGAGCCAGCGCAGGTCGGCGGCGGAGAACGCAGGCGCCGCACGCGACAGGCACAGCATGCCCAGCGGCTGCCCGTAGCTCATCAGCGGCAGCGCAAGCGCCTGGACACCGATGCCTGCCAGTGCGCGCCTGGCGGCATCGTCCGGCAGCCTGGAATGTGCGCCGCTCGCCACGTTGATCGCGGTGGCGCAATCCGTCGTGCCGTCGCTCGTCCCGATGCAACCCAGGTCGCGCGGCAGCGGCGACAGCCGCTCGCGCCACGGCAGCGCGTCCTGGTCGGACAGCACGACCGTCTGCGTGCCCTGCCGCCAGTGGAAGATGCGTGGTTCGGGGCCGTGCAGGCTGATGGTGGCGGCATTCAATCCGAAGTGCGAAGCGAGTTGCTGCAGCAGCGCGTCCACGTGATGACGAAGCCCCTGGCGAGGGTCGGCCAGGCCGTTGACCGTTTCGACCAGCTTGAGGCGTTGCCGCAGCTCGCGGCTCGGTCGTGCGAGCAAGGCGGCCGCCGGCCCCAGCGCGAGCAGGATGACGGGCACGCTCACCGGCAACGCCGGCAGCGAACCGAGGCTGCGCAGCGAGCCTGTCAGCACCAGCATGACGGCTGCGCAGGTGATGGCCAGCATCGTGGCCGGAAAGGCCCCGGCCAGGACCGCGACGGCGACCACCGGAAGCACGGTCGCGATGCCGAACAAGGGCAGCGTGCCTGCGACGAGCTGGCTCGTGACGAGCAGCACGCCGGCATCGACCCAGAGCCACGCCTTCGAGGCCGCGCGCGGCCAGCCGTCCAGCGTCTTCCACAGCAGAACGCCGGACCAGATCAGGTAGGGCAGCAGCAGGATCAGATCGAAACCCCAGGGGACCTCGGGGTTGATCAGCAGGACGATGCAGCTGAGGACGGCCAGCAGCGCGCGAACGCCCGCGACGAAGCGCAGGAACGCCAGCGCGGAAGGCACCAGTCGCACCGGACGGTGCATGGGCGACAGGGGCAACTGCATTGGCGAGTTCATGCGCTGATTCTCTGGACGAACCGCATGCGATGCACCCCTCCGGTCATGGGATCAAGACGCACGTGCGTGCCGAGCCCGTGACTTAGTCCCGCCGGATAGCCGGCAGCGACCAGGATGCATGGTGAACGAACGCTGCGTTGCCGACTTGATCCATCTCAACGGCGGACGCGGATCGCGGCGCCGGCGGTGGAACTCGACGGACTCACATGCTGCGCCGGTACTGCCCACCCACCTCGAACAGCGCCGCCGTGATCTGGCCGAGCGAGCAGCAGCGCACCGCCTCCATCAGCACCTCGAACACGTTGCGGTTGTCGATCACCGCCTGCTGCAGCCGCTGAAGCATCGCCGGCGATTCATCGGCATGCCGTGCATGGAATCCGGCCAGCCGCGCGAGCTGCGACTGCTTCTCGTCGTCGGTCGAGCGTGCCAGCTCGATGTGCTCGGGCACCGGGTCGCCGTGCGGGTTGCGGAAGGTGTTGACGCCGACGATCGGGTACTCGCCGGTGTGCTTGAGCATCTCGTAGTGCATGCTCTCTTCCTGGATCTGGCCGCGCTGGTAGCCGGTCTCCATCGCGCCCAGCACGCCGCCGCGCTCGGCGATCTTCTCGAACTCGGCCAGCACCGCCTCTTCCACCAGCTCGGTCAGCTCGTCGATGATGAAGGCGCCCTGGTTCGGGTTCTCGTTCTTCGCCAGGCCCCACTCGCGGTTGATGATCAGCTGGATCGCCATCGCGCGGCGCACGCTGTCCTCGGTCGGCGTCGTGATCGCCTCGTCGAAGGCATTCGTGTGCAGCGAGTTGCAGTTGTCGTAGACCGCGATCAGCGCCTGCAGCGTGGTGCGGATGTCGTTGAACTGGATCTCCTGCGCATGCAGCGAGCGGCCCGAGGTCTGCACGTGGTACTTCAGCTTCTGGCTGCGCTCGTTGGCGCCGTAGCGCTCGCGCATCGCCACCGCCCAGATGCGGCGCGCCACGCGGCCCAGCACGGTGTACTCCGGGTCCATGCCGTTGCTGAAGAAGAAGCTCAGGTTGGGCGCGAAATCGTCGACGTGCATGCCGCGCGCGAGGTACGCCTCGACGAAGGTGAAGCCGTTGCTCAGCGTGAAGGCCAGCTGGCTGATCGGGTTGGCCCCGGCCTCGGCGATGTGGTAGCCGCTGATGCTCACCGAGTAGAAGTTGCGCACCTGGTGGTGCACGAAGTGTTCGGCGATGTCGCCCATCACCTTCAGGCTGAACTCGGTCGAGAAGATGCAGGTGTTCTGCCCCTGGTCCTCCTTCAGGATGTCGGCCTGCACCGTGCCGCGCACGTTCTGCTGCACCCAGGCGCGCACCTTCTGCAGCTCGTCGTCGCTCGGGTCGCGGCCGTTGTCGGCCCTGAACTTGTCCACCTGCTGGTCGATCGCGGTGTTCATGAACATCGCGAGGAGGGTGGGCGCCGGGCCGTTGATCGTCATGCTGACGCTGGTGCCCGGGTGGCACAGGTCGAAGCCGCCGTACAGCACCTTCATGTCGTCCAGCGTCGCGATGCTGACGCCGGAGTTGCCGACCTTGCCGTAGATGTCGGGCCGCAGCGCCGGGTCGTTGCCGTACAGCGTGACGCTGTCGAACGCGGTCGACAGCCGCTTCGCCGGCATCCCCTCGGACAGCAGCTTGAAGCGCCGGTTGGTGCGGAAGGCGTCGCCCTCGCCGGCGAACATGCGCGTCGGGTCCTCGCCCTCGCGCTTGAACGCGAAGGTGCCGGCGGTGTACGGGAAGCTGCCCGGCACGTTGTCCAGCATCAGCCACTTCAGGATCTCGCCATGGTCCTCGTACTGCGGCAGCGCGACCTTGCGCACCTTGGTGCCGGAAAGGCTTTGCGTGGTCAGCGCGGTGCGCAGCTCCTTGTCGCGGATCTTCACGACGTACTCGTCGCCGGCGTAGGCCGCCTGCAGCTGCGGCCATTGCGCCAGCAGCTTGCGCGCGGCCGCATCGAGCTGCAGCTCGTGCCGGTCGGCCAGCTGCGCCGACGCATCGGCATGCGCCTGGCCGCTGCCGGCCTCGGCCAGCAGTCGTGCCGCGCCGCGCAGCTGCTGCACCTCGCGCGCCAGCCGCGCCTGCGCCCGCGCGCGCTGCTTGTAGCCGCGCACCGTGTCGCTGATCTCGGCCAGGTAGCGCACGCGCGCGCCCGGCACGATGGGCACCTGGTGCGTGCTGTGGCGCGTCGCGGCCGGCGGCAGCCGGCCTTCGCGCACCGGCAGGCCCAGCTCGGCCAGCCGCGGCAGCAGCGCCTGGTACAGCGCGGTCACGCCGTCGTCGTTGAAGCGGCTGGCCATGGTGCCGAACACCGGCATCTCGTCGGGCTTCGCGCCCCAGGCCTCGCGGTTGCGCTGCACCTGCTTGGCGACGTCGCGCAGCGCATCGGCCGCGCCCTTGCGGTCGAACTTGTTGATCGCGACGAACTCGGCGAAATCCAGCATGTCGATCTTCTCGAGCTGGCTGGCGGCGCCGAACTCCGGCGTCATCACGTACATCGGCACGTCGACCAGCGGCACGATGGCCGCGTCGCCCTGGCCGATGCCCGAGGTCTCGACGATCACCAGGTCGAAGCCGGCGGCGCGGCACGCAGCCAGCACGTCGGGCAGGGCCTGGCTGATCTCGCTGCCGAAGTCGCGCGTGGCCAGGCTTCGCATGAACACCCGGTGCCCCGCACCCCAGGGCGCGATCGCGTTCATCCGGATGCGGTCGCCCAGCAACGCGCCGCCGCTCTTGCGGCGCGACGGGTCGATGCTGATCACCGCGACGTGCAGCGCATCGCCCTGGTCCAGCCGCAGCCGGCGGATCAGCTCGTCGGTCAGCGAGCTCTTGCCGGCGCCGCCGGTGCCGGTGATGCCGAGCACCGGGGTCGCGTTGCGCTTCGCGACGGCATGCAGCTCGGCCTTCAGCGCCTCGGGCACGGCGCTGTTCTCGAGCGCGGTGATCAGCTGCGCCAGCGCGCGCCGCTGCGTGTCGCCGCGGCCCTGGATGGCGGCCAGCGCGGTGGGCGCATGCGGCGACAGGTCGACGTCGCAGCGCATCACCATCTCGCCGATCATCCCCTGCAGGCCCATGCGCTGGCCGTCTTCGGGGCTGTAGATGCGGCTCACGCCGTAGCGCTGCAGCTCGGCGATCTCGGCCGGCACGATCACGCCGCCGCCGCCGCCGAACACCTGGATGTGCGCGCCGCCGCGCTCGCGCAGCAGGTCGACCATGTACTTGAAGTACTCGACGTGGCCGCCCTGGTAGCTGCTGATCGCGATGCCCTGCACGTCCTCCTGCAGCGCCGCGGTGACCACCTCGTCGACCGAGCGGTTGTGCCCCAGGTGGATCACCTCGGCGCCCATGCCCTGCAGGATGCGCCGCATGATGTTGATCGCCGCATCGTGCCCGTCGAACAGGCTGGCGGCGGTGACGAAGCGCACCTTGTGCGCGGGCCGGTAGGCGGCCAGCGCCTTGAACTCGGCGGAGAGATCGGTCATCGGGTGTCTCCGAAGGCGAGGATCAGACGACGCGCAGCTTGGCCAGGTCGGCGCCGGCCGGCGGGTAGCGCAGCGCAAGGCCCTGCAGCGTGCGCTTGAGCAGCGTCGCGATCATCAGGTTGCGGTGCGTCTTCGAATCGGCCGGCACCACCGTCCACGGCGCCCACGGCGTGCCGGTGGCCGAGATCGCGTCCGCATAGGCCTGCTGGTAGTCCTTCCACTGCTTGCGCGCGGTCAGGTCGCCGGCCTGGAATTTCCAGTTCTTCGTCGGGTCGTCGATGCGTTCCTGCAGCCGTTCGCGCTGCTCGTCCTTCGAGATGTGCAGCATGAACTTCAGCAGCACCGTGCCGGTCTCGACCAGCATGCGCTCGAAGTCGTTGATGTGGGCGTAGCGCTGCTGCGTCTGCTCGGGCGTGATCCAGCCGTTGACCACCGGCACCAGCACGTCCTCGTAGTGGCTGCGGTTGAACACCATCACCTCGCCGTTGCCCGGCACCCGCTGGTGGATGCGCCACAGGTAGTCGTGGTCGCGTTCCGGCTCGCTCGGCGCCTTCCAGCTGACGGTGTGCACGCCCAGCGCGCTCATCTGCCCGAACACGCCGCGCAGCGTGCCGTCCTTGCCGCTCGCATCGGTGCCCTGCAGCACCACCAGCAGCTTGTAGCGGCGGTCGGCGTAGAACAGGTTCTGCAATTCATCGAGTTCCAGCGCCAGGGCCTCGACGGCGGCCTTGTCCGCCACCTTGTCGCCCGAGGAACAGGGCTTCGCGTCGGGTGCGATGCGGGCCAGGTCGAAGGCGCGCTTCTTGCTGCCCGCGCCCGCATACTGGAAATCCGCCAAATCCGGTGTCTTGCTCGCCACGTGGACTCCGATCGTTGCAATTGACGTATACGTCAATCGCGAGTGTATCGCCGATACTTCGCGGCGGGCGGCCGCACCTCGGTGCGGGGAATCATGGTCTACCCTGGCTGGATTCCGGCGGCACAATCGCGCCGTGCAAGAGAGGTGGCGCCAGAGGGGGCGCCAAGGCAGAACATCAGGAGTCGTTCCGTGCCGAGCATCCATATCCCTGTCAAGACGCCCGAAGGCGTCGACGAGTTGGGCAGTCGACAACGCAAACTGGGACAGCGGCATCGCACGGTCTTGCTGCTGGTGGATGGCCGGCGGCGCGAAAGCCAGGTCCGCCAGCTGGCCGCCCAGGCCGGCGTGCCCGACCAATGCTTCGACGAACTGATGGCCATGGGCCTGATCATGTTCACGCAAGGCACCGGTTCGGTGCCGGCGAATTCGGGCATGGCACCATTGGACGTCGACCTGCCGCTGGACACCATCTCCGGCCCGCTGCCGCCCTCGCTGAGCCTGCAACCTGAGTCGGTGCTCACCGACTCGATGGTCGGCGACCTGCCGATGTCCGATCTTGCGCCGCTGGACGAAGCCGACGCTGCGCTCGACGAAGCGCGCGGCATCCTGATGCGCGCCGTCAAGGCCGAGGCGCCGGTGGCCGGTTCGCTGACACTGATGCGCCTGAAGCGGGCCCGCTCGCGCGAGGACATCGAGGGCCTGCTCGACGAGGTCGAGGCCCGCATCACCAAGCCGTTCAAGGGCATCTGGGCGGCGCAGACGATTTCGCGCGTGAAGGACCTGCTGCGCAGCGTCAATTCGCCGTCCACGTCCTCCGCCTGATCGCGAAGCGCCCGGGACTTACCCGGGTTTGGCGCACCGCGCCCTGCCAAGCGGGCCGCAGGCGTTACCCTTCGCGCCATGACGTTTCTGGCCATCGACATTGGTAACACGCGGCTCAAGTGGGCGCACTATGCGAGCCCGCAACCGGGGGCCGCATTGCTGGCGCACGGGGCCGTCTTCCTCGAGACCATCGACCGCCTGGCCGACACCGAGTGGAAAGACCTGCCGCCGCCCAGCAGCATGCTCGGCTGCGTGGTGGCCGGAGACGGCATCAAGCGCCAGGTCGAGGAGCAGCTCGAGCAGATGGCCGACTGGCAGGTCGAGCCGCGCTGGGTCGTGTCCACCGCGCATGCCGCCGGCGTCACCAACGGCTACGACCACCCGACCCGCCTCGGCACCGACCGCTGGGTCGCGCTGATCGGCGCGTGGCAGCACGTGCGCGCGGCCGGGGCGCCGCGGCCGGCGCTGGTGGTGATGGTCGGCACTGCGGTCACGGTCGACGCGCTCGACGAGACCGGCCGCTTCATCGGCGGCATGATCCTGCCCGGCTTCGGGCTGATGCTGCGCGCGCTGGAGATGGGCACCGCGGGGCTGAAGGCGCCGACCGGCGAGGTCGTCGATTTCCCGACCAACACCAGCGACGCCTTGATGAGCGGCGGCGCCCATGCGATGGCCGGCGCGATCGAGCGCACCGTGCTGAAGCTGCGCGAGCGCACCGGCCAGCCGCCGGCGCTGTTCATGACCGGTGGTGCCGCGGTCAAGCTCGGCCCGATCGTGCAGCTGCCGTTCCAGATGGTCGACTCGCTGATCTTCGACGGCCTGCTGGAGCTGCAGTCGCACCGGCTGGCGCTGTGATCAGCCGGCGCCGACGCGGATGATCACCTTGCCGAGGTGATCGCCGTCGGCCAGGTGGCGGTAGGCCGCCTCGGCCGCCCCGAAGTCGAACACGCGGTCGATCACCGGCCGGATGCGCTGGGCCGCGACGGTGCGGTTCATCGCCTCGAAGTCCTCGCGGCTGCCGACCGCGATGCGGCGCAGCGTCAGCAGCCGGCCGCTGAAGGCCCGCGGGTCGAGGCGGCTGTCCTCGGCGCCGAACACGCCCATCAGGCCGATGTCGGCATCCCAGCCGGCACAGCGCAGTGACTTTTCCAGCGTCGCCGGCCCGACGGCCTCGACGATGTGATCGGCGCCGCGGCCTTCGGTCAGGCGCAGCACCTCGCGGTCCCAGTCGGCCACCTCGCGGTAGTTGACGACGTGGTCCGCACCGAGCGATCGCAAGCGGGCTGCCTTGCCTTCGCCCGACGTGGTCGCGATCACGCGCGCGCCCAGCGCCTTCGCGAACTGGATCGCGAACACCGCGATGCTGCCCGCGCCCAGCGTCAGCACCGTGCTGCCGGGCGCGACGGGCTTGCCGCCGGTCAGGCCGGTCCAGGCGGTCAACCCGGCGCAGGGCAGGGTGGCGGCTTCGTCGAAGCCCAGGTGCGCGGGCACCGCGATCACCGCCTGCTCGTCGACGACCACCTGCTCGGCCAGCCAGCCCGGCAGGCTGCATCCGGTCTGCTGCATCGCCTGCGCGAAACCGAGCCGTCCGCCGTGCCAGCGCGGGAAGTAGGTGCTGCTGACACGGTCGCCGACGGCGAAGCGCGTCACCGCGGCGCCGATGGCCGCCACCTCGCCGGCGCCATCGCTGACCGGCACCGTGCCGGCCGTCAGCGGCACCGGGTAGGTGCCGGCGCGGATCATCAGGTCGCGCCGGTTCAGCGACACCGCGTGCACGCGCACCTGCACGTCGTGCGGGCCGAGCGGGGGCAGGGACTCGTCGCGCCACTGCAGCGGCGCGGAAGGCGTGAGGGCATCGAGGTGCAGGCTGCGCATGGTCGTCTCCAGGTGATTCGATGCATCCATTCTGGAAGCACAAGCCTGGACAATGAATGCCTGCTACGCTCGATCTCTTGTCCCATCGTCCAAGGATTTGAGATGGATCCGCTCGACGACGTGTTTGCCGCGATGCGCGTGCGCAGTGCGCTGTACGCCCGGCTGGAGCTGACGGCACCCTGGGGCCTGAGCTTCGCGGCCGGCCGCATGGCCCGCTTCGGCCTGGTGGTGCGCGGCAGCTGCCTGCTGCGCATCGACGGCGCGCAGCAGCCGGTCGCGTTGGCGGCCGGCGATTGCTACGTGATGGTGCGGGGCTCGCACTACGTGCTGAGCGATGCGCCCGGCTCGGCCACCGTGCCGTGCAGCGAGTCGGTGCGCGACCACATCGGCGGCGTCGTCACGCTGGGTGGGGGTGGCATGCCGGCCAGCGTGATCACCGGCTGGTTCGAGTTCGACGCGCTGGGCGCGAAGCCGCTGGTCGAGCTGATCCCGCCGCTGCTGCTGGCGCGCATGGATGAAGACCGCAGCCAGCTGCTGCAGGCGACGCTGCAGCTGCTGGCGATGGAGACCGGCACGCCCGGCCTGGGCTCCGGCATCGTGATCAGCCGGCTGGCCGACGTGCTGTTCGTGCACGCGATCCGCTCGCATGCGCAATCGACGGCGGGCGCGGATGCCAGCTGGTTGACCGCGCTGGCCGACCCGCGCATCGGCAGCGCACTGCGCGGCATGCACCGCGACCTGGCGCGGCCGTGGACGGTCGAGGCACTGGCCGAGGCGGCCGGCCTGTCACGCTCGGCGTTCGCGCTGCGCTTCAAGCAGCGCGTGGGCGAAGCGCCGCTCGAGTACCTGACGCGCTGGCGCATGTTCCGCGCCGGCTGCCTGCTGCGCCAGGGCGATGCGCCGATGGCGCAGATCGCGGCGCAGGTCGGCTACGACTCGGAGCCGGCCTTCAACAAGGCCTTCAAGCGCGTGAACGGCCAGCCGCCGGGCGCGTGGCGTCGGGCGCCCGCTCAGAGGATGTAGCGCGACAGGTCTTCGTTCTTCGCCAGCTCGCCCAGCTTGGCATCGACCTCGGCGCCGCCGATCGACACCGTCTGCCCCGCCAGCTTCGGCGCGTCGAAGCTGACCTCGTCGAGCAGCCGCTCCATCACCGTCGACAGCCGCCGCGCGCCGATGTTCTCGGTGCGCTCGTTGACGTCGTAGGCGATCTGCGCGAGCCGGCGGATGCCGTCGGGCTTGAGTTCCAGCGTGACGCCCTCGGTCGCGAGCAGGGCCTGGTACTGCTTGACCAGGCTCGCATGCGTCTGCGTCAGGATGGCCTCGAAGTCGTCGACGCTGAGCGAGCCCAGTTCGACGCGGATCGGGAAGCGCCCCTGCAGTTCCGGGATCAGGTCGCTCGGCTTGCTGAGGTGGAAGGCGCCCGACGCGATGAACAGGATGTGGTCGGTCTTGACCATGCCGTACTTGGTGTTGACGGTGGTGCCCTCGACCAGCGGCAGCAGGTCGCGCTGCACGCCCTGGCGCGACACGTCGGCGCCGCTCGACTCGCTGCGCGACGCGACCTTGTCGATCTCGTCGAGGAAGACGATGCCGTTCTGCTCGGTGTTGTGCAGCGCCTGCGCTTTGATCTCGTCCTCGTTGACCAGCTTGGCGGCCTCTTCGTCGACCAGCAGCTTCAGCGCCTCGGCGATCTTCAGCTTGCGCACCTTGCGCTTGGCGCTGCCGAGGTTGGCGAACATGCCCTTGAGCTGCTCGGCCATCTCGTCCATGCCGGGCGGGCCGATGATGTCCAGCGTCGGCTTGGTGTCGGCGACCTCGATCTCGATCTCCTTGTCGTCGAGCAGGCCCTCGCGCAGGCGCTTGCGCATCACCTGGCGCGCGGTGTTGTCGGCCGGCGCGGCGGACGGGGTGGGCGGCGCGAGGCCGAAGTCGCTGCTGGCGGAGCGCGGCGGCGGCACCAGGATGTCGAGCACGCGGTCTTCGGCGGCATCCTCGGCGCGCACGCGCTGGCGCTTGATCTGCGTCTCGCGTTCCTGCTTGACGGCGGTGTCGACCAGGTCGCGGATGATGGTGTCGACGTCCTTGCCGACGTAGCCGACCTCGGTGAACTTGGTGGCCTCGACCTTGATGAACGGCGCGTCGGCGAGCTTGGCCAGGCGGCGCGCGATCTCGGTCTTGCCGACGCCGGTCGGGCCGATCATCAGGATGTTCTTCGGCGTGATCTCGCTGCGCAGCGATGCATCGACCTGCTGGCGGCGCCAGCGGTTGCGCAGCGCGATCGCGACGGCGCGCTTGGCGCCGGCCTGGCCGACGATGTGGCGGTCGAGCTCGGAGACGATCTCCTGCGGGGTCATGGAACTCATCGGGTGCTTTCGCCCAGCACCTCGATGGTGTGGTTCTGGTTGGTGTAGATGCACAGGTCGCCGGCGATCTCGAGCGAGCGCTTGACGATCTCCTGCGGCGGCATCTGCGTGTGTTCGAGCAGCGCGATGGCGGCGGCTTGTGCGTACGAGCCGCCGGAGCCGATCGCGACGATGCCTTTCTCGGGCTCGAGCACGTCGCCGTTGCCGGTGATGATCAGCGAGGCTTCCTTGTCGGCCACGGCCAGCATGGCCTCGAGCCGGCGCAGCACGCGGTCGGTGCGCCAGTCCTTGGTCAGCTCGATCGCGGCGCGCACCAGGTGGCCCTGGTGCTTCTCGAGCTTGGCCTCGAAGCGTTCGAAGAGGGTGAAGGCGTCGGCGGTGGCACCGGCGAAGCCGGCGAGCACTTGGTCGCGGTAGAGCTTGCGCACCTTGCGGGCGGTGGCCTTGACGACGACGTTGCCGAGCGTGACCTGGCCATCGCCGCCCAGCGCGACCAGGTTGCCGCGCCGCACGCTCAGGATGGTGGTGCCGTGGTATTGATCCATAAGGGTCTCAGATTCGGGCGAAGCTGCGAGCTTCAAGCGAATGATTGTGACTGGATCGTGTGGCTGGCCCGCGCCTTTGCTGAACCAGCGGCTCTGTGCGTGCATCCCGGATGGGCATCCGGGCTACGAGAATTGGCAGCCCGGATGCCCATCCGGGACCGAGCAGGCGCAGCGAGCGACCGATCAAGCAACGCGCCGGGGAACTGGCTTTGCCAAGCCCCTGGCGTGGCGCCCCTTGGGGGCAGGAGCGAAGCGACTGGGGGGCCCCGTGTCAGACCACGCGAACCTTGACCTTGGCGTGCTCGTTGATGCCCATGGCACCGAAGAACAGCGCGACCAGGCGGTGCGATTCAGAGAAGGTCACCGCGCGGTTCTCGCCGCGGCGCGCCAGCACCCAGTTCAGCAGGTCGCCGGCGGCGATGAAGTCGACGCGGATCAGCCGCGCGCACGACACGTTGACGACCGCCGACGTGCCCAACTCGTCGTTCATCTTGGTCAGCGTGGGACCGATGTCGCCCACCAGCTGGCCCGACAGCTCGACGCTCGCCACCTGCACGCCCGGCTCGTCGGGCATCTGCGATTCGAGGAAGCTGGTCGACACGTCGCTCACCACCGACATCGGCGGAGACTGCGTGCTCATGTTCGAGCCGCTGATGCGCACCTGGCACTTCGCGCTCTCCCACGACGGCGGCGACACCTCGTAGGTGACGCAGTAATCGATGGCCGCCTCGTCGAACTGGTCGGCCCGGTTGGCCATGCGCAACGCATCGAGGCGCAACTGCCAGAACACCGGGTCGGCATCGCGCACGCCGGTGGGCGCCGCATCCTGCAGCACCTGCATCAGGCGGTCGCCGCCGAGCCAGCGCATGTCCAGCGATTCGTTGATCCAGCCGCGGAACAGCTCGCTCATGCGCGCGCAGGCCTCGGCATCGATGCTTTGCAGCGCGCTCCAGTCGAACACCCACGGCAGCGGCATCTGCAGCGATTGCGAGCGCAGCCGCGCCACCGCATCGGCATCGACCACGCCCGGGCACACCCAGCCCACCTGGCCGTCGATGCGCGAACTGGGCTGGCGCTCTTCGCTGGCGGCCTCGGCCACCATCTTGGGCATCGAGAACCACTGCGGTGCCGACCAGCCGAACTGCTGGGCGTAGTCGATCGCGAGGCTCTCGAACTTGTGGTGCTGGCCGATCGCGCGGTACAGGTCGAACAGCGCAAGCCAGGTCTCGGCATGCTGCGCACGCGGGCCGCCGGGGCCGGTCAGCGCGGCCAGCGACGATTCGCAGCTCTCGAAATCGGCATTCGCGAACGCGATCACCGCTTCGTCGAGGTCGGGGTCGTGCGCGACTTCGCTCACTTCCACCGCATACGGGTTGCCCAGGTCGCCACCGGCGACGTCCAGGTTCAGCGGCGACAGCGGCGACAGGCCGGCACCCATCACCACCGTGGCCGGCGCGCCGACGGGCGGGCGCGGCGGCGTGGTGGCGCCATTGCCGCCATGGCCGGCGCGGCCGGATTCGGGGCGCACGCGGCTCTGGTCGGGCTCGGTCGCGGCATAGCCGATGGCGGCCGGCTGCGTCGGGGCCTCGTAGAAGGAAGGGGGGCGGCGCGACGGCGAGGCCAGGCCGTCGCCGACCATCTGCTGCTCGATCTCGTCGATCTTGGCCTTCACGCCGACGTCGGGCTTGGCGCCGCTGTCCTGCATGCGGGCTTCGGAGTCGTCCAGCCGGGAGGAGCCGCCCAGCGCCGCCAGCTGCTCGCTGGTCAGGCCTTCGCGGCGCACCTTGCGCAGCATGTCGAATTCGCGCTTGCGGACGAAATCGTTGCGCCGCTTGCGCTCGATCATCGCCTTCAGCTCGGACTTGGCGTACTCGCTCTCGCGCGCTTCTTCCGTGGGCGTACCGAGTTGCGCCCAGTCGGTGGCCGGGTTGGCCACGAACTTGACAACCTTTCGGAAGAAGCTGGTGTTGTCTTTCTGATCCGACATGTCGGGGGAAAAGGTGCGCGGTCGGAAGTGTCAGTCGCCAAACATCTTCTGCTTGAGCTCGCGCCGTTGCTGGGCCTCGAGGGACAGTGTAGCGGTCGGCCGGGCGATCAGGCGTCCCAAACCGATGGGTTCGCCAGTTTCGTCGCAGAAACCATAGTCACCGGCCTCGATGCGGGCCAGGGATTGTGAGATTTTCTTCAGAAGCTTGCGCTCACGGTCACGGGTGCGCAGCTCCAGCGCGTGCTCTTCCTCGATCGTCGCGCGATCGGCCGGATCGGGGACGATGGACGTGTCTTCGCGCAGATGCTCGGTGGTTTCGCCGGCGTTGCTGAGCAGGTCGTCCTTCAGCTGCTGCAGGCGGGCACGGAAGAACGCCAGCTGCTTGTCGTTCATGTACTCGCTGTCGGGCATGGCCTGCAGCTCGTCGTCGGTCAGCGCCTCGCCGGGCTTGCTCTTCCAGGCATTGGCGAGCTTGGGGTCCGATTTGTGTTCGGGCTTGGAAATGTCGGTCACGAGGGAATTCATCTGTCGGGTGGGAGGCCTGGGCGGCGCGAAGCGGTCTGCAAAACGGGACGTGGCCGGCGGGATCGGGGCCGGGGAGGATGCCGCTGCCGATGCCCGGGCGGCGGCGGAAAGCTTGGGCGGCGGGGGCGGCTTGACCGCGGCGACCTTGGGCGCCGGGGCGTCGGCGGCCACCGCCTTGGCCATCGGCTTGGCCGGGGCCGGGGCCGGCTTGGCGGCCGGCTTCGGCGCGGCGACCTTCGCGGCAGGCGCCTTCTCAGCCGCTTTCGGGGCTGCCTTGGCGGCCGGCGCCTTCGCGGCGGGCTTGGCCGCCGCCTTGGCAGCCGGTGCCGGCTTCTTGGCCGCTGGCTTGGAAGGTGTTGCTCGCTGGGCCGGGGCTTTAGTCACTGGGATCTCCTCGCAACGGCGGTTATACCCGCTCTGTGGGGCAACTATTCACCCCGCAGCCAAACTTGGGCGCCGCGGATTGTAGCCACGTTGTTTTCAGATCGAAGCAAAGAATCACACCAGACATTGCTCCAGTCCCTGCAGGAAGATTTCGCGCGGCAGGTCCAGCCCGATGAATACCATCTTGCTGGTCTTCTTCTCGCCCTTGGCCCAGGCCGGGCCCAGGTCGCTGCCCATCAGCTGGTGCACACCCTGGAAGATCACCTTCTTGTCGCTGCCCTTCATGTTCAGCACGCCCTTGTAGCGCAGCATCTTCGGGCCGTAGACCTGCACGATCGCCCCCAGGAAGTCCTCCAGCTTGGCCGGGTTGAAGGCGCGGTCGGAGCGGAAGACGAAGGATTTCACGTCGTCGTCATGCACGTGGTGGTGCGGGTGGTCGCAGTGCTCGCCGTGCTCGTGGTCATGATCGTGGTCGTGATCATGGTGGTGATGGTGGTCGTGCTCGTCGGTCTTCAGGAAATCGGGGTCGATGTCGAGCTTGGCGTTCAGGTTGAAGCCGCGCAGGTCGAACACCTCGGCCAGCGGCACCTCGCCGAAATGCACCTTGCGTTGCGGCGCGCGCGGGTTCATGTGCTTGATGCGGTGGATCAGCGCGTCCACCGCCGGGGCGTCGACCAGGTCGGTCTTGCTGATGAAGATCTGGTCGGCAAAGCCGATCTGGCGGCGCGCCTCCTGGCGGGTGTCGAGCTGGCTTTCGGCGTGCTTGGCGTCCACCAGCGTCAGGATCGAGTCCAGCAGGTAGCTTTCGGCGATCTCGTCGTCCATGAAGAAGGTCTGGGCCACCGGGCCCGGGTCGGCCAGGCCGGTGGTCTCGATCACGACGCGGTCGAAGCTCAGTTCGCCCTTGCGGCGCTTCTCGGCCAGGTCGTTCAGCGTGGTGCGCAGGTCTTCGCGGATGGTGCAGCAGACGCAGCCGTTGTTCAGCTGGATGATCTGCTCCTGGGTGTCCTGCACCAGGATCTCGTTGTCGATGTTCTCGTCGCCGAACTCGTTCTCGATGACGGCGATCTTCTGGCCGTGGGCTTCGGTCAGCACCCGCTTGAGCAGCGTGGTCTTGCCCGACCCGAGGAAGCCGGTGAGGATGGTGGCGGGGATGAGGCTCATGGGAATCGGTCCTTGACGAGGAAGCGGGCCAGATGGGGCCGCAAAACTTTTGTTCAAGGTATCAGATGTGTCAAGTCATCGTGACTCCCTGCTTCGAGTAAGCTTTTGCCCCTGCACACTCTTCGCCGCGGCGCGATGTCTGACCCCCACCCTGGTCGCTCCCTCAAAGGCGCCGACAAAACCCCTGCCCACACGGACAAGCGTGGCCTCTTCGAGCGGCTGATGGAGTTCGTGTCGCCCGGCCCCGATTCGACCGACGAGCTGATCTCGACGCTGGCCGACGCCGAAAACCGCGAGCTGATCGCCCCCGAGTCGCGCATGATGCTCGAAGGCGTGATCCGCATGGCCGACCTGACGGCCGGCGACGCGATGGTGGCGGCCCCCCGCATGGACCTGCTGGACATCGAGGCCCCCTACGACGAACTGCTGGCCCAGGTGATCGGCACCGGCCATTCCCGCTTTCCGGTCTTCGAGGGCCAGCGCGACAACATCGTCGGCACGCTGATGGCGAAAGACCTGCTGAAGCTGCAGCGCGCCCCCGAGCTGAACCTGCGCACGCTGCTGCGCCCGGCGGTTTTCGTGCCCGAATCCAAGGGCCTGAACGAGCTGCTGCGCGATTTCCGCTCCAACCGCAACCACCTGGCGATCGTGATCGACGAGTTCGGCAACACCGCCGGGCTGATCACCATCGAGGACGTGCTCGAAGAGATCGTCGGCGAGATCGAGGACGAATTCGACGACAAGGACGGCGAATCCGGCATCTACACGCTGGCCGACGGCAGCCACCGCGTGGCCGGCGACACCACCATCGAGGCTGTCAACGAGGCCTTCGGCACCAGCCTGCCGCTGGACGATTTCGACACCATCGGCGGCCTGGTCGCCCAGGAGATGGGCCGGGTGCCGCGGCGCGGCGAGGCAGTGCCGGTGGGCAGCCTGGTGTTCACGGTGATGCTGACGCGCGGTGGCGCGGTGCGCTGGTTCAAGGTGACCCGGCAGCCCGAGGCGGCGGTCGGGGACGATGGTGCGTGAGGCGGTGAGCGAGGGCGCGTCGCGCCGGCGGACGGCCGCCACGCACCGGGGTACCGGCGCGTCCGAGAAGATGTTCCTCGGGCTGGACGTGCTGCTGGTGCTGGTGCTGGGCACCGTGCACAGCCTGCCGGCCACCTACACGCATGCCTGGATGCTGCAGCTGGCCGGCGTGGCCGGGCTGGCCTGGCGCGTCAGCCGGGCGTCCCCCCGGCGGGCGGCGCTGCTGGGCTGGCTGTTCGCGACCGCCTGGATCGCCGCCGGCACCTGGTGGCTGTACATCAGCATGCACCGCTACGGCGGCCTGCCGGCCTGGATGGCGGGGGCGGCGGTGCTGGCGCTGTCGGGTTTCCTGGCGCTGTATTTCGCGCTCGCGATGGCGCTGTTCGCCCGGCTGCGCCGCCACAACTTCATCGTCGACACGCTGGTGTTCGCGGGCTGCTGGCTGCTGGCCGAGCTGGCGCGCGGCGTGTTGCTGACCGGCTTTCCGTGGGCGGCGTCCGGCTACGCGCACATCGACAGCCCGCTCGCGATGCTGGCGCCCTGGGTCGGCGTCTACGGCATCGGCTGGGCGACGGCGGCGCTGGGGGCGATCGCGGTGCTCGGTTTCCGTGCCGGCACCGGGCCGGGCGGGCTGGGGGCGGTCGTCGCCATCGCGGCAGTGGTCGGCATGGCGCTGGCAAAGCCGGTCGGGTTCACGCGCGGCAACGGCAGCCTGGCGCTGACGCTGCTGCAATCGAACGTCGCGCAGGACGAGAAATTCGCCGAGGCCAAGCTGCCGCAGGCGCTCACCTGGGCGGCCAGTTCGCTGCAGGCGGCGCGCGGCGACCTGGTGCTGGCGCCCGAGACCATCGTGCCGCTGCTGCCCGACCAGCTGCCCGAGGGCTACTGGGACGCGCTGGCGGCCGGTTTCCGGCGCGGCGACCGGGCGGCGTTGATCGGCGTGCCGCTGGGCAGCTTCGAGGCCGGCTACACCAATTCGGCGGTCGGGCTGTCGCGCGACACTGCGAAGTGGCCGGGCGGCTTCTACCGCTACGACAAGCACCACCTGGTGCCGTTCGGCGAGTTCATCCCGACCGGTTTCCACTGGTTCACCGAGATGATGAACATCCCGCTGGGCGACTTCAACCGCGGGCCGGTGGGGGCGCCGTCGTTCGAGGTCAAGGGCCAGCGCGTCGCGCCGAACATCTGCTACGAGGACTTGTTCGGCGAAGAGCTGGCGGCGCATTTCCGCGATCCGGAGCATGCGCCGACGCTGTTCGCCAACCTCAGCAACATCGGCTGGTTCGGCGACAGCATCGCGCTGGCCCAGCACCTCAACATCTCGCGCATGCGGGCCATCGAGTTCCAACGCCCGATGCTGCGCGCCACCAACACCGGCATGACGGTGGTGATCGACCACACCGGGCGCGTGACGCACCAGCTGCCGCCGCTGACGATGGCGGTGCTCGAGGCCCAGGTCGAGGGCCGCCAGGGGCTGACGCCCTACGCCAGCTGGGCGGCGCGCTGGTGGCTGTGGCCTCTGCTGGTCTTTGCGGGCGTGTCGCTTCTGATCGTCGTCCCCCTGCGTCGCTCGTAGCCCGGATGCCAATCCGGGTCGGTTGTGCCGACGCGATCCCGGATTGGCATCCGGGCTGCGGACGGGGTACCCCGCCTAGAATCGCCAGTTTCGCGCTCATTTTTCCCACCTTCAAGTCACCATGCTGACCTTCCAGCAAATCATCCTGCGCCTGCAAGACTACTGGGACCGCCAGGGCTGCGCGCTGCTGCAGCCCTATGACATGGAGGTCGGGGCCGGCACCAGCCACACCGCGACCTTCCTGCGCGCGCTGGGCCCCGAGCCCTGGAAGGCGGCCTACGTGCAGCCGAGCCGCCGCCCGAAGGACGGCCGCTACGGCCAGAACCCGAACCGCCTGCAGCACTACTACCAGTACCAGGTGGTGCTGAAGCCGGCGCCGGCCAACATCCTCGAGCTGTACCTCGGCTCGCTCGAAGCGCTGGGCTTCGACCTGAAGGCCAACGACGTGCGCTTCGTCGAGGACGACTGGGAGAACCCGACGCTCGGCTGCTGGGGCCTGGGCTGGGAGGTCTGGCTGAACGGCATGGAAGTGACCCAGTTCACCTATTTCCAGCAGGTTGGCGGCATCGATTGCAAGCCGATCACCGGCGAGATCACGTATGGCCTGGAGCGCCTGGCGATGTACCTGCAGGGCGTCGACAACGTCTACAACCTGCAATGGACCGACACGCTGAGCTATGGCGACGTCTACCTGCAGAACGAGATCGAGCAGAGCACCTACAACTTCGAGCACAGCGACGTCGACTTCCTGCTGCAGGCCTTCGCGGCGCACGAGAAGCAGGCCACCTACCTGATGGCGCAGCAGCTGGCGCTGCCGGCCTACGAGCAGGTGCTGAAGGCCGGCCACACCTTCAACCTGCTGGACGCGCGCGGCGCGATCAGCGTCACCGAGCGCGCGGCCTACATCGGCCGCATCCGCAACCTGGCCAAGAGCGTCGCGAAGAGCTACCTCGACAGCCGCGCGCGGCTGGGATTCCCGATGGCGCCCAAGGCCTGGGCCGACGAGGTCATCGAGCAACTGAACAAGAAGAAGGCGGCCTGAGCGATGAGCACGCACAACCTGCTGGTCGAGCTGTTCGTCGAGGAACTGCCACCGAAAGACCTGAAGCGCTTCGGCGAAGCCTTCGCCACCACGCTGTTCGCCGGCCTGAAGTCGCGCGGCCTGGCCACCGACCATTCGGCGACCACGCCGTTCGCGACGCCGCGCCGGCTGGCGGTGCACGTCAGCGCGGTGCGCGCGCAGGCCGACGACCGGGCCGTGTCGCTGAAGCTGATGCCCGTCAGCGTGGGGCTCACGGCCGACGGCCAGGCCACGCCTGCGCTGCTGAAGAAGCTGGCGAGCGTCGGGGCCGATGCCTCGGTGCTGCCGCAGCTCAAGCGCCAGCCCGATGGCAAGGCCGAGGCCTTGTTCTACGACAGCCTCGTCAAGGGCGCGACGCTGGCCGAAGGCCTGCAGCAGGCGCTGGACGAGGCGCTGGCCGGCCTGCCGATCCGCAAGGTCATGCAGTACCAGCTGGCCGACGGCTGGAGCAGCGTCAACTTCGTGCGCCCGGCGCACGGGCTGGTCGCGCTGCACGGCGCCGACGTGGTGCCGCTGCAGGTGCTGGGCCTGCAGTCGGGCCGCCAGACGCAGGGCCATCGCTTCGAGGCGGCGGTCGAGCCGGTGGTGCTGCAAGACGCCGACCACTACGCGCGCCAGCTCGAAGAGCAGGGCGCGGTGATCGCGAGCTTCGAGGCGCGCCATGCCGACATCGTGCGCCAGCTGCAGCACGCGGCGGCGCAGCAGGGACTGGTGCCGATCGACGACGCGGCGCTGCTGGACGAGGTGACGGCGCTGGTCGAGCGCCCGAACGTGCTGCTGTGCCAGTTCGAGCCCGAGTTCCTCGCGGTGCCGCAGGAATGCCTGATCCTGACGATGAAGGCCAACCAGAAGTACTTCCCGCTGCTCGATGCGGAAGGCAGGCTGACCAACAGGTTCCTGGTCGTCAGCAACATCCGCCCGGCCGATGCGAGCCGCGTGGTCGGCGGCAACGAGCGCGTGGTGCGGCCACGGCTGGCCGATGCGAAGTTCTTCTTCGACCAGGACCGCAAGAAGAAGCTGGAAGATCGGGTGCCGGGGCTGGACAAGGTGGTCTACCACGGCAAGCTGGGAACGCTGGGCGAGCGGGTGAAGCGGGTGCAGGCGATTGCGGCCGGCATTGCGAATGCGATCGCGCCGTATGAAGGCGTCGAGAAGCGCGAGGCGTTGGTGCGCGATGTGAAGCGCGCCGCGCTGCTGGCGAAAGCCGATTTGCTGACCGACATGGTCGGCGAGTTCCCCGAACTGCAAGGCATCATGGGCGGCTATTACGCGCGCCACGACGGCGAGGCCGCCGAGGTGGCGCTCGCGATCGAGGATCACTACAAGCCGCGCTTCGCCGGCGACGCGTTGCCGCGCGGCCAGGTCGGTGAAGTCGTCGCACTGGCCGACAAGCTGGAGACGCTGGTCGGCCTGTTCGGCATCGGCCAGTTGCCCACCGGCGACAAGGACCCGTTCGCGCTGCGCCGCCATGCGCTGGGCGTGATCCGGCTGCTGATGGAGCGCCAGCTTGCGATCCCGCTCGACAAGCTGTTGCGCGACGCGGCCCAGGCCTTCGGCGACAGGATCATCGATGCCAGCGTGCCGCTGAGCGACTTCATCTATGAACGCCTGGCGGGCGTGCTGCGAGAGCAGGGCGCGACGGCGCAGCAGGTGGACGCCGTACTGTCATTGCGGCCGCAGCAACTGGACGACATCGGCAAGAAGCTCGCTGCCGTGCGCAGCTTTGCCGATCTGCCGGAGTCGGCCTCGCTGGCAGCAGCCAACAAGCGCGTCGTCAACATCCTGAAGAAGGCTGAAGAGCCGACCGTGGCGCAGGTCGACCCGACCCTGCTGTCGGATCCTTCCGAAAAGGATCTGCACGACGCGCTGGTGCGCATCGGCCGCGAAGCCAGGCAAGCCTTCGATCGGCGCGACTTCACTGCCTCGCTCCAGCAACTCGCTGCGCTGAAGGCGCCTGTCGACAGCTTCTTCGACAAGGTGATGGTCAATGCGGAAGATCCGAAGGTGCGGGCGAATCGCCTCGGCTTGCTGGCGATCCTGCGTGACGAGATGAACCGCGTCGCCGACCTCTCCAAGCTCGCCACCTAGGGCCCGCGCATGAACCTCATCATCCTCGACCGCGACGGCACCATCAACGAAGACCGCGACGACTTCGTCAAGACGGTCGACGAGTGGGTGCCGCTGCCGGGGGCACTGGAGGCGATTGCGCGGCTCAACCACGCCGGCTGGCAGACGGTGATCGCCACCAACCAGTCGGGCCTGGGCCGCGGGCTGTTCGACATGGCGACGCTGAACCTGATGCACGCCAAGATGAACGTGCAGCTCGCGCGTGTCGGCGGGCGCATCGGCGCGGTGTTCTTCTGCCCGCACACGCCGGAAGACCAGTGCGATTGCCGCAAGCCGCTGCCCGGCCTGTACCTGCAGATCGGCGAACGCTTCGGCGTCGACATGCCGGCGGTGCCGGTGGTCGGCGATTCGCTGCGCGATCTCGAGGCGGCGCTGGCAGCCGGCTGCCCGCCGCACCTGGTGCGCACCGGCAAGAGCGCGAACCTGGGCGAGGCCGAGCTGGCGCAACTGCGCCAGCGGGTGCCCGGGCTACAGGTGCACGACGACCTGGCGGCGTTCGCCGAATTCATGATCCAGCAGGAGCGCACGCTGCGCGGCGCCTCCGGCAAGACAGACTCCGGTTTCGGAAGGCTCGATTGATGTCGAAATTCATTGCGGCGCTGCGTTCGGCGCTGTTCGTGCTGTGGATGGCCGTCACGGTGATCCCGTGGGCCGTGTTCTCGCTGGTGGCATCGATCTTCATCCGCGGCACGCCGCTGTTCTGGTTCACCACCTTCTGGCTGCGCATCGCGATCACCGGCTGCCGCTTCATCTGCGGCGTGCGCTACCGGGTGCAAGGCATGGAGAACCTGCCCGACGGGCGCGCCATCCTGCTGCCCAAGCACCAGTCGACCTGGGAGACCTTCGCGTTCCCGACGCTGATGCCGCGCCCGCTGTGCTACGTGTTCAAGCGCGAGCTGCTGTACATCCCTTTCTTCGGCTGGGCGATGGCGCGGCTCGACATGGTGCACATCGACCGCAGCAAGCGCGCCGAGGCCTGGTCGCGCGTGGCCGAGCAGGGCCTGCGCTTCATGGCCCAGGGCAACTGGGTGATCATGTTCCCCGAAGGCACACGCACGCCGCGCGGCGGGCAGGGCACCTACAAGGCGGGCGGCACGCGGTTGTCGGTCAACACCGGCGCGCCGGTGGTGCCGATCGCGGTGAGCTCGGCGCGCTGCTGGCCGCGCAAGTCGTTCCTGATCACGCCGGGGCTGGTCACGGTGTCGATCGGCAAGCCGATCTCGCCGGAAGGCCGCGAACCCGACGAGATGATGCGCGAGGTCGAGACCTGGATCGAGGCCGAGATGCGGCGCATCGACCCCGAGGCGTACGCCGCTGCGTAGCTCACCCTACAATCGCGGCCCATGACTCGACGCGCGCCGGGCCCCGAAACATCGCAGCTTTCGCTGTTCGATGAGCCGCCGCCGGCGGACACGCCGTCGACGCCGCTGGTGGCCGCGCCGCCGCTCACGCCTGCCTCCGCCGCGTCGCCCGGGCGGCCCGCCGCACCGGCCTCGCCCCACGCCGAACCGCCCGCTTTCCGCCACCCGCAAGCCCAGCGCGAGATCCGCCTGAACGAGCACCTGATCGGCTACGCGCTGCGGCGCGCGCGCCGCAAGAGCATCGGCTTCGTCGTCGGCACCGAGGGCCTGAGCGTGGCCGCGCCCAAGTGGGTGGGCCAGCAGGACATCGATGCGGCGCTGCGCGAGAAGGCCGGCTGGATCCTGCGCAAGCTGGGCGAGCAGCAGCAGCGCGCGCAGCGGCTGCAGGCGGCCAAGGTCGACTGGCGCGACGGCACCGGCATCCCCTTCCTCGGCGAGACGGTGATCGTCGTGCTCGATTCGCGTGCGACCGGCGCGATCCTGAACACCGACGCATCCGCGCTGCCCGGCGTGCCGCGGCTGACGCTGCACGTGGGGCTGCCGCAGACCGCCACGCCCGAGCAGATCCGCGATGCGGTGCAGAGCTGGCTGCAGCGCCAGGCGCGGCGCATCTTCGAAGAACGCTGCCGGCATTTCGCGGCGCAGCTGAACGTGCGCTACACGCGGCTGAGCCTGTCGTCGGCGCAGACGCGCTGGGGCAGCGCCAGCGCCGACGGCGCGATCCGGCTGAACTGGCGGCTGATCCACTTCGCGATGCCGAGCATCGACTACGTGGTGGCGCACGAGCTGGCGCATCTGCGCGAGATGAACCACAGCCCGCGGTTCTGGGACGTGGTGCGCTCCGTCATGCCGGATTTCGAGCAGGTGCGAGGCACGTTGAAGGATGACGTCCTACCTGTTTTCGACTGACGGAATGACGACCCCTCGCCCGGTGGGTACACCGGTCGATCCCCCGGGGGGATGCGGGCCGGCTTGGGGCGGCCCGGCGCTCGGCCCGCTCCCGCATTCGTAGCCCGGATGCCAATCCGGGATCGTCGGACAATCCCCCGCTGATGTTCAGCCTCAACCGCTATTCCTTTCGCCAACTGCTGCTGGTCGCCTTCCTGCTGATCGCCGCGCTGCTCAGCGGCGCCTCGCTGCGCGGCCTGTTCCAGCTCGAAGGCCTGCTGCGCCAGAGCAGCGAGGGCGCGCGCCAGGCCGTCGCCCACACCGCCGACGCCCAGGTGCTGGCCGAGCGCACCGTCGCGATGGAGCGCGCGGCGCGCCAGTACCTGGTGCTGGACGACCCGGTGCTGCGCCAGCGCTTCGAGGAAGCCGCGCGCGACGCCACCGCCGCGCTGGCCCGCCTGGCCGACAACCGCATCCCGTCCAACCTGGCCGCCGACTGGCGCGCCACCGAGTCCGACATCGAGGCCCAGCTGCGCGGCCCCGAAGCCGCGATCCGGCTGCGCGAGGTCACCGTCACCACCGCGTTCCGCGAACTCGAATCGATCAATGCCGCCATCGCCGAACAGGTGCGCCTGGCCACCGAGGCGCGCAACCAGGTGCTGATGAACGAACTCGAGACCGGCCGTGCCGAGCTGGGCCGGCAGATCCTCGTCGCCATCGTCATCTCGATCGTGCTGGCGCTCGGCTTCGGCCTGTGGCTCGCGCGCCCGCTGAAGCGCCTGGAGCGCGCCGTCGTGAGCCTGGGCGAGAACCGCCTCGACCAGCCGATCGACATCCGCGGCCCGACCGACGTGCGCCTGCTCGGGCGCCGCCTCGAATGGCTGCGCCTGCGCCTGGCCGAGCTCGATTCCGACAAGTCGCGCTTCCTGCGCCACGTCTCGCACGAGCTGAAGACGCCGCTGGCCGCGCTGCGCGAAGGCGTCTCGTTGCTGGAGGATGGCGTCGCCGGCGAACTCAACGAGAACCAGCGCGAAGTCGCGCGCATCCTGCGCCAGAACACCCACGTGCTGCAGGGCCAGATCGAGGACCTGCTGCGCTTCAACGCCGCGGCCTTCGAGGCGCGCCAGCTGGTGCGCCGCAAGACCGAGCTGGTCGCCCTGATCCAGGACCTGGTCGCCCAGCAGCGGCTGCAATGGCAGGCACGCCAGCTGGCGGTGGTGGTCGACGGCGAGCCGCTGACCGCCGAGGTCGACGCCGACAAGCTGGGCGCGGCGCTCGGTAACCTTTTGTCCAACGCCATACGCTTCAGCCCGACGGGCGCTACCATCCGTTTTTCCGTGACCCGCGTGCCGGGCCGCGCGTGCATCGACATCGTCGACCAGGGCCTGGGTGTCGCGGCTGCCGACAGGGCGCGCGTGTTCGAGCCCTTCTACCGGGGCGAGCGACAGCCGGGCGACGCCGCGCGCGGCAGCGGCATCGGGCTGTCCATCGTGCACGAGTACGTCACGGCCCACGGGGGCCAGGTCGAGCTGATGGACGACGGCCCCGGCGCCCACTTTCACATCGAATTGCCCCATGCGCGTTAGTGCCCGTGTCCGTACCGCCCTCCGTTGCGTTGCCGCCTGCCTCGGCCTGGTGTCGCTGGCCGCCTGCGTGACGCAGCCGGTCGAGCCGCCGCCGCCGGCCCCGCCCGCGTCGGCCCCGGCGCCGGCCCCCGCGCCGCCCGCCTCGCCGGTCGTCATCGTCGTGCCGCCGCAGCCCGAGCCGGCCGACCAGGTGGCGCGCCAGGTGCTGGCATACCACGAGCAGTTGCGTCAGATGTCCGCGGCCGACCTGGGCAACGAGATCACGCGGCTGAACGCCGTCGTCAGTGCCAATGCCGCCGCGGCGCCCACCGGCGCGGTGGTCGAGCTGGCGCTCGCGCTGGCGCAGCAGCACAACGGCGGCGACGTCGCGCGCGCGGTGCAATTGCTCGAATCGGTCGTCAAGGTCGGTGGCGCGCCCGAGCAGCAGCCCTGGCAGCCGATGGCGCGGCTGCTGCTGGGCCGCATCGCCGAGCAGCGCCGGCTCGAGGACCTGTTCAACCGCGAGGCGGCGCAGCGCCGCGACCAGCAGCGCACGCTGCAGCAGCTGAACGAGAAGCTCGAGGCGCTGAAGGCCATCGAGCGCAGCATGACCACGCGCCCCGGCGCGCCCGCGTCGGCCACCACGCCGGGCGCGGCCTCCGCCGCCAACGCCGCGTCGGCGCCCGCGGCCCCGAAGGCGCCCTGACCGGCCGCCCGCCCATGGCCAACATCCTGCTGGTCGACGACGATCCTGACCTGCTGAAGCTGCTGTCGATGCGCCTGAGCGCGGCCGGCCACCGCGTCACCTCGGTCGAGTCGGCCGAAGCCGCGCTGACGCAGCTGGCCGTGGCACGCCCGCAGCTGGTCGTCAGCGACGTGCAGCTGCCCGGGCGCGACGGCCTGGCGTTGTTCGACGAGATCCGTGCGCGGCATCCGGCGCTGCCGGTGATCCTGCTGACGGCGCACGGCACCATCCCCGACGCGGTCGAGGCCACCGCGCGCGGCGTATTCAGCTACCTGACCAAGCCGTTCGACGGCAAGGCGCTGCTCGACAAGGTGAACCAGGCACTGGCGCTCGCGCCGCCGGTGCCGCACGCGGAGGACGGCGACGGCGCGTGGCGCGCCGCGATCGTCAGCCGCTCCAGCTGCATGACCGAGCTGCTGTCCGAGGCCAAGATGGTGGCCGCGTCGGACGCCAGCGTGCTGATCCGCGGCGAGAGCGGCAGCGGCAAGGAGTTGCTCGCGCAGGCCATCCACCGTGCCAGCCCGCGCGCCGCCCGGCCCTTCGTCGCGGTCAACTGCAGCGCGATCCCCGAGGCCTTGCTCGAATCCGAGCTGTTCGGCCACGTCAAGGGCTCGTTCACCGGCGCGGTGGCCAACCACCGCGGCCTGTTCGTCACGGCCGACGGCGGCACGCTGTTCCTCGACGAGATCGGCGACATGCCGCCGGCCCTGCAGGTGAAGCTGCTGCGCGTGCTGCAGGAGCGCTCGGTGCGCCCGGTCGGCGCGAGCCAGGCGGTGCCGGTGGACGTGCGCATCCTGTCGGCCACGCACCGCGATCTCGACGCGGCGATGGCCGAGGGCCAGTTCCGCGAAGACCTGTACTACCGGCTCAACGTGGTGTCGCTGCACCTGCCGACGCTGGCCGAGCGGCGCGACGACATCCCACTGCTGGTGAACCATTTCCTGGCCAAGCTGGGCGAGAAGTACGGCAAGCGCTTCAACGGCTTCGCGCCCGACGCGATGAAGGCGCTGACCACCGCCAGTTGGCCCGGCAACGTGCGCCAGCTGCACAACGTGGTGGAACAGGTGTGCGCGCTGACGACCACGCCGCTGATCCCGCTGACGCTGGTGCAGCGCGCGCTGCGCGTGCCGTCGGTCGAGGTGCTGACCTATGCGCAGGCGCGCGAGCGCTTCGAGCGCGACTACCTTGTGGGCCTGCTGAAGCTGACCGACGGGAATGCGGCCGATGCAGCGCGCCTGGCCGACCGCAACCGCACCGAGTTCTACCGCCTGCTGCAGCGCAACGGGCTGACGCCGGGGCAGTTCAAGGCGGGTGGCGAAGGCGAGTGAGCTGCGTTCCCGACGCATGCCGTCGTATCACGCATGCCGTTCGCCCTGAGCCTGTCGAAGGGCCTGCCGGCAGGCGGTGATGCTGGTTGCAAGCGCAGGCTTCGACAGGCTCAGCCCGAACGGAACATGGCCCCGCGCCGTTCCCACCTCGGCGGCCAGCCTACTCTGAGGTCAAGCGCTTGCGGAGTCTTTCCCGTCGTTCCCGCACGGCAAGCGCCATTCGTTCAGCAGCGCTTCGATCTTCGCGTCGTCATGCTGGCGCGCCAGCGCGATCAGGTCGTCGACGTTGCGGTCGTTGACCATCTCGTGGCCGACGCCGCGGCGCAGCGCGCGGTAGATGCCGGGCAGGTCGCCGGGATCCAGCGGCTTGGCGCCCTGGCCGATGGTCTGCAGCGCTTCCAGGTCGGTGGGGGTGTCGGCAGGCGTGTGGGACGGTGGAGCGGAGCGGTTCGAAGCGTTCTTCATCGTGTGCCCTCAACGTGGTGCTGCCCATGCAGCGATGCTGCGAAGCGGCAATCGCCGTTCCCGGACGGTCACCGTGTCCTGTCGATGCAGTGTGCATGTTGCGCCAGCGGGCCGACGATCGCAACGCCTGGCGAGCGACACCTCAGGCGTCCCCGGCCAGCAGCGCCTGCTTGCCGATCACCCACCGCCAGCCTTCGCCATCGCGCGCGAACAGCCACACCGCGTCGTAGCAGTCCTCGTCCCACGGATGGTCCTCGGTCTGCGGCAGGCCGAGCAACGGGCCGAAGCGGTGGATGGTCTCGTGGCGCCAGCACACCAGCACCGCGCCTTCGGCCTGCGCCGCGCGACGCACCAGCTCGGCCTCGTCGTGGCCCGAGCGCAGGTCGGCCTGCACCCGCAGGCCCAGCGCGTCGGCCAGCGGCGACACCGTCAGCGCCGGGCGCTGGCTGCGCGGGTGCGAGGCGGCGGCGAAGATGTCGCTCGGCGCGACGATGCGCGGGTCGGCACCCGAATGGGCGCGCGGGGCGAAGAAGGGCACCAGCGCGCCGGCCCGCTGCCAGCCGCGCACCGACAGGCCCGATGCATCGGCGCGCCCTTGGCCGTCGACCGCCTGCTCTTCGCTGCCGCGGGCCGGCTTCTCGGCATGGCGGATGATCATGATGCGTTGCACGCTGTGCTCCTTGCGGCAGGGACCGGATCGCGGCGCTTCGCGGCCGAGATCACGACCTGGTGTACCAGGTCCAGCTTCTCGACCACCGGTGCCGGGATCACGAAAGGATAGCCATCGCGCAAGCCAAGGCTGCGCGACATCGCGTTGATGAACTGCGAGATCGGCAGCCAGCGCTGGATCAGCGCCGGCTCGAAGGCGCCGTCGTGCGGCAGCAGGGGCTTCGCGGTGACCGGTTCGCCGCCCGGCGAGGCGAGGCGCAAGCCCCAGGCCGCGGCTGTTTCCAGGCCGTCCTGGATGTGCAGGTAGTGGGCCCAGCACTCTGCCCAGTCTTCCCACGGGTGCGAGCTCGCGTACGCACTGACGAAGCGCTCGGGCCAGTCGGCGCGCGGCGCGGCATAGTGCGCCGCGAGCGCCTGCGCATAGTCGGCGCGCTCGTCGCCGAACACGCTGCGAAAGCGCTCGAGCCACGGCGTGCCGCCGACCAGCAGGTCCCAGTAGTAGTGGCCGATCTCGTGCCGGAAGTGCCCGATCAGCGTGCGGTAGGGCTCGTGCAGCCGCGTGCGCTCTTCCTCGCGGCGCGCGTCGTCGGCCTCGTCGATGTTCAGCGTGATGGTGCCGTTGTCGTGGCCGGTCATCACGCGCTGCGCGGGCGTCAGTTCTTCGAGGAAGCGGAACGACAGCCCGTGCGCCGCGTCCTCGGCCTTGCTGCGCACCGGCAGCCGCAGCGACAGCAGGCTGTAGACCATGCGGCGCTTGGCCTGCTCGATCAGCGCCCACGACACGCGGTTCTCCGGCTTGCCGAGCGCGGGCAGTACATCGGTGGTCCGGCACGAGACGCAGAACGGCGCTGCGTCGCCGGCCGGCAACATCCAGTTGCAGGTCTGCGCGTTGTTGTAGTTGCTGCAGGGGCGCTGGGGCGCGGCACCGTCGCGCAGCCGTGTCCAGGCGCCATCGGCGGCGATCTCGAACGCGGCCATCGCCATCTCGCCCGGCACGAAGCCGAGCGCCGCACCGCAGCGCTCGCAGGCCACGTTCTCGAAGAACACGCGCATGCCGCAACGCTCGCAGGCCAGGGTCTTCATGCGAGGAGCATACGGGCGCCGCCCCGGCACGGACGTAGGACGATGGCGCGTCCGTGGCGCCGGCTCCCCCGCAAGGGGGTGGCGCCCAGAAGGGTGGGTGGCGGTTCCTGTCACGAAAGCTCCCGCACAATGACTGCAGGGACGAAGAAAAGGGGATCGCCCATGATGTTCACGCTGCGTGTTGCGCCCGACTGGGCGGAACAGATCCGGAAGATCCGCGATGCGGTGACCGAAGACACCAACCTGATCCGTTTCGACAACGGCTTCTACCGCGTCTGCCGCGCCGGCGACGCGATGTTCCAGATCCGCGTGCTGCCCGGCGTCGACGGCGCGCGCGGCGTCGAGCTGCAGCTGCGCGAACGCGACCTGTACGTGATGCGCATCGACGGCCGGCCGTTCGAAACCTATGCCGCCACGCTCGACCAGCGGCGGCTGCAGGCGCCCACGCTCGACGATGCGCTGATCAAGTTGCCGCGCGCGGCCGGGGCCGAGCTGTTCGAGGCCCAGTCGCTGGTGGTGCTGTGCGTGGCCGAGTCATTGCGCAATGACCACATCGCCACGCGCATCGGCCAGCTGGTGCGCAAGGTCACGACCGGCCTGGTCGGCGCGCCGGTGCACCTGCCGGTGTCCGAGCTGCTGACCGAGGTGCGCGTGTGGGGCCAGGCCAGCGAGGCCGTGTTCGCGGCGCTGTCGTCCACCGCGCGCGGCATTGCGCTGAAGCGGCGCGTGGAGCTGACCCCCTTGCAGCGCCACTTCAGCGAGCGCGTCGACCTGGCCCGCGTCAGTGCGGCGCTGCAGCCGTGGGCGCGCGCCGTGAAAGTGCTGAAGCGCCCCAAGTAGGACGCTGCCTCAGCGCACCACCCCGCAGCCCTTCAGCAGCTCCACCAGCCGGGCCTGGATGGCTTGGCGCGACTGTGGGTTCGCGAACTCGCTGCGCGACATCAGCTGCGTACCGGCCGGCGTCTTCTTGAAGCGCTCGATGTCGGCGATCTCGTCGTCGGTGTACGACGCCATCGGCGGCACAAGACGGTCGCCGGCGTCGAGCTGCGCCTGCGCGACGCTGCGGTCGGCGTACTTGCGGCCGGCCGGCGTCGCGAGGAATTTCTCGATGCTGTCGATCTCGCCGGCACTCCAGTTGTCGGCAACGGCGGCTTCGAACACCGGCACCAGCGCCACCGGCTGCAGCGACTGCACGCAGGTGGCCGCATCGCGCGGCACCTTGCCGTCTTGCTGCGCATCGCGCATCGCGCTCTGCACGCCGAGCAGCGTCGACTTCGCGAGCATCGTCGCGCTGGCCGTCGGTGCGGCCAGGGCGGCAGGGGACCAGGCCTGGGCGGCCAGCAGGAGGATCAGGGGCACAAGCGTGGTTCGTCGCATGGGGTGCTGCGGGTGCGTGAAGACAGGCCTGCGATGCTAACGCGCCGGGCAGGCCGCCCCGCTGTCGATCCAGGCCTGGATCAGCGCACCGAACTGCGCCTGCGTGCCCGGTGCCGGCTCGCGGTTGCCGCCCGGCTGCCAGCCCCAGCCCACCAGCGAATCCTCGGCCATGTGGTGCTGGATCTCGGCCAGCGTCTTGCCGCCGTTGCGCCGCCGGTCCTTGATCTGCGTGCAGATCTGCCCGAGCGACTTGCCCTGCCAGGCCATGCTCGCGGGCGCCACGTGCCACAGCGGGTGGCCCGGGATGTTGCCCGGCTCGAAGTTGCCCGCGTGGTGGCAGCTGGTGCAGCGCAGGCCCACGGCCCCCTTGTCGTCGGCACCGCGCACCACCTTGGGCTGGTGCGGATGCATGTCGCCGGCCTGCGTGGGCCGCTCGCCGGCGGGGTGGCAGTTCATGCAGCGCGGGTGCTGGATCACCTTGCCGGCCTCGGTGAACAGCGCACGCGAGCGCTCGGTCGGGTTCGTGATCGACGAGAACGCCGAGGGCGGCTGCAGGTCGGCGGCACCGGCCTGCAGGCTGGACGCTGCGCACGCGACTCCGGCCAGCGTCAATGCCCCCGCGCGGATCAAGCTTTTCATGGCCTCTCCCCGTGGTGATCGGAGCAATGAGGATACTGACCGACCTCAAGCCGTTGCAGGAGCATGGACATGCCGGTCACGCTGAACGTGAATGGACAACGCCACGCGCTCGACGTCGATCCCGAGACGCCGCTGCTGTGGGTGCTGCGCGAGGATGTCGGCCTCACCGGCACCAAGTACGGCTGCGGCGTCGCGCAGTGCGGCGCCTGCACGGTGCACCTCGATGGCGAGACGCTGCGCTCGTGCTCGATGCCCTGCGGCCAAGCCCAGGGCCGCCAGGTGACGACGATCGAGGGCCTGTCGTCGCGGGCCGCCAAGGCGGTGCAGAAGGCCTGGGTCGAGCTCGACGTCGTGCAGTGCGGCTACTGCCAGTCGGGCCAGATCATGTCGGCCACCGCACTGCTCGAGAAGAACAATCGACCGACCGATGCCGACATCGATGCGGCGATGGCCGGCAACATTTGCCGATGTGCCACCTACCAGCGCATCCGCGCGGCGATCCACGCCGCGGCGGCGCAGATCTGACAAGGAGCGCCGCATGCACCCGCTGATGCAACAACTGCAACTGGATGCGATCGCGCCTGTCCCGCAGGCGCCCTCCGGCCTGACGCGCCGCGCGCTGCTGGCCGGCGCGGCCGAGCTGGTTGTCCTGGCCGGCGGCACCGCGTCGCTGGTGCCGCTGTCCGCGCAAGCCGCGCAACCCGGCGCCGAGGGCGCGGCCACCGGCCCGCTGGCGCCGAACGCGTTCGTGCGCGTCGGCAGCGACAACATCGTCACCGTCGTCTGCAAGCACCACGAGATGGGGCAGGGCAACACCACCGGCCTCGCGTCGATGGTGGCCGACGAGCTGGATGCCGACTGGGCGCTGGTGCGCACCGAGTACGCGCCGTCGAACCCCAAGCTCTACAACAACCTGGCATTCGGCGAGCTGCAGGGCACCGGTGGCTCGTCGGCGATCTCCAACTCGTTCATGCAGATGCGCAGCGCCGGCGCCGCCGCCAGGGCGATGCTGGTGAATGCCGCGGCACAGGCCTGGGGCGTGCCGGCCGCCGAGGTGCAGGCGCGCAACAGCGTGCTCAGCCACCCGTCCGGCAAGCGCGCCACCTACGGCGAGATGGCCGAGGCCGCCAGCCGGCTCGCGCCGCCCGACAAGCCGGTGCTGAAGACGCCGGCGCAGTTCAACCTGATCGGCCGCGACAAGGCGGCGCCGCGCGTCGACTCGCCGTCCAAGTGCAATGGCACCGCCATCTACACCATCGACGTGAAGCTGCCGGGCCTGCTGAGCGCGGTGATTGCATGGCCGCCGTCGTTCGGCGCCAGGCTGGTGTCGTTCGACGCGACGAAAGCGAAGCAGGTGAAGGGCGTGACCGACGTCGTGCAGGTGCCCGAGGGCGTCGCGGTGGTTGCCACCGGCACCTGGGCCGCAATGCAGGGGCGCAAGGCGCTCGGCGTGGTGTGGGACGAGTCCTCGAGCGGGTCGCTCGATTCCGAGGCGCTGCTGGTGCAATACCGGCAGCAGGCGGCGCAGCCCGGCACCTCGTTCGCGCAGGCCAGGCCGGCGCCGGCGGTGCGGGCCGCGAAGACCCTCGAGGCCGTCTACGAGTTCCCGTTCCTCGCGCATGCGGCGATGGAGCCGATGAACTGCGTCGCCTGGCTGCACGACGGCCGGCTCGAGACCTGGTCGGGCCACCAGTTCCCCACCTTCGACCACATGCTGGCCGCGAAGGCGGCCGGGTTGCCGATGGAGAAGGTGACGCTGCACACGCTGGTGTCCGGCGGCAGCTTCGGGCGGCGCGCCAATGCCTACAGCGACTTCACGGTGGCGGCCGTCAACGTTGCCAAGGCGATCGACGGCCGGGCGCCGGTGCGACTGCAGTACACGCGCGAGGACGACATGGCCGCCGGGCTGTACCGCCCGCTGGTGGTGCACAGCGTGAAGGTGTCGCTCGACGCGGCGAACAAGGTGTCGGCCTGGGACCACGCGATCGTCGGCCAGTCGATCGTCGCCGGCACCGCGATGGCGATGATGATCAAGGATGGCGTCGACCCGACCTCGGTCGAGGGCGTGGCGCCCACCATCTACCAGCTGCCGATGCTGAGCGGGCGGCTGCAGTCGCCGGTGCTCGCGGTGAAGCCGCTGTGGTGGCGCTCGGTCGGCAACACGCACACCGCCTACGTGATGGAGACGATGATGGACGAGCTGGCCAAGGCGGCCGGCCAGGACCCGCTCGCGTTCCGGCTGTCGCTGCTCGAGAAGGATGGCCGCGCCGCCCGGGTGCTCAAGCTCGCGGCCGACAAGGCGCGCTGGGGCCGGCCGATGCGCACCGGGCGCGCGCAGGGGCTGGCGGTGCACGAATCGTTCGGCTCCTTCGTCGCGCAGGTGGCCGAGGTGTCGATGGCGAAGGGCAAGCTGAAGGTCGAGCGCGTGGTCTGCGCGGTCGACTGCGGCATCGCGGTCAATCCCGACATCGTGCGCGCGCAGATGGAAGGCTGCATCGGCTTCGCGCTCGGTGCGCTGTACTACGGCGAGATCGAGCTGAAGGGCGGGCGCGCGGTGCAGCGCAACTTCGACACCTACCGCTCGCTGCGCATCCACGAGATGCCGGTGGTCGAGGTGCACATCGTGCCGAGCACGGCGGCACCGAGCGGCGTCGGCGAGCCGGGCGTGCCGCCGCTGGCACCGGCGGTGGCGAACGCGCTGGCGCGGCTGGGCGGGCCGCGCGTGCGGCGCCTGCCGCTGGCGCGCGCCGGCCTGGTCGACGTCTAGCGCGCCGTCTTGCCGGTCGCCGTCAACGCGCTGTCGATCGCCTCGTTCAGTTTGTCCACCGCGATCGGCTTCGTGATGTAGCGGAAGAAGCCGCCGGCCAGGCCGCGCGCCACGTCGCCGGCCATCGCGTTGGCGGTCAGCGCGATCACCGGGATGTGCGCGGTGCGCGGGTCGGCGCGCAGCACGCCCAGCGCGTCGCTGCCGTTCAGACCCGGCAGGTTGATGTCCATCAGGATGATCTGCGGCAGGTGCGCGCGCGCCAGCTCGATGCCCAGCTGCGCATCCGGCGCCGACATCTGCTCGACGTCGCCGCGCAGCGCGACGATCTCGCCCACCAGCTGCAGGTTGGCCGGGTTGTCCTCCACGTACAGCAGCAGCGGGCTGTCGCCCTTGCGGTTCGTGCCGGCCTCGCGCAGCTCGCCGAAATCGGTGGCCGCCGCCGGCAGCGCCGGCGCCTCGGCCTCGCGCAGCTCGACGCGGAACACGCTGCCGCTGCCCGGCGTGCTGCGGACCTCGATGCGCCCGCCCATCAGCTCGACCAGGCGCTTCGTGACGACCAGCCCGATGCCGGTGCCCTCGACGTTGCCGGCCTCCTGGCCGAGGCGGTTGAACGGCTGGAACAGCAGCGCCAGCTGCTCCGGGCGCAGCCCGCGCCCGGTGTCCTGCACCGAGATGGCGACGCGGTCGGGCGGCAGCGGCTCGCAGTCGACCACCACCGTGCCGCCCTCGCGGTTGTACTTCACCGCATTCGACAGCAGGTTCAGCAGCACCTGCTTCAGCCGCGTGCGGTCGGCGATGACGCTCAGCGCCACCTCGTCCGGGAACGACATGCGGATGCCGCGCTGGCCGGCCGACGGGCCGATCATCGTCTCGCACTCGCGCAGCATCTCGGCCAGCCCCACCGGCTCCAGCGACAGCATCATGTTCGACGACTCGATGCGCGCCAGGTCGAGGATCTCGTTGATGAGGTTCAGCAGGTGCCGTCCGGCCTTCAGGATCTGATGCGTGAACTCGATGCGCTTCGCGTCGGGCAGCGCATGCGCGTTGGCCTCCAGCAGCTGCCCGAAGCCGAGGATCGCGTTCAGCGGCGTGCGCAGCTCGTGGCTCATGCTGGAGAGGAACTCCGACTTCGCGCGGTTGGCCTTCTCGGCCGCCTCGGTCGCGTGCGCCAGCTCGCGATTCGACGCCTCGAGCTGCGCGGTGCGCTCGCCGACGCGGCTCTCGAGCTGCTCGTTGAAGCGCATCACCTCCTGCTGCGCCTCGCGCCGGTGTTCCACCTCCAGCTCGATCTTCAGCAGCGCGTGCCGGTTCTCCAGCGCATGCCGCTCCACCTCGTCCATCATGCGGTTGAACGAATCGACCAGCACGCCCACCTCGTCGTCGCTGATGCGCTGTGCGCGCCGCGAGTAGTCGCGCTGCTCCACCACCTCGCGCGCGACGCCGGCGATGTCCAGGATCGGGCGCGTCACGATGCGCTGCAGCCACTGCGTCAAGGCCCAGGCCAGCAGCATCGCCAGCGCCGCCACCGCCGCGGCGATTCCGGCGTAGTCGACGATGCGGTCGTGCAGCGCGTAGTCGGCGCGCAGGTAGACCGTGCCGAGGAACTCGCCGCCGCTGACGATGCGCCGGTACACCAGCAGGTCGCGCCCGTCGACGCTCTCGCCGTCGGACTGCGGGTACGACGGGTAGCGCGCCTCCACGGGCCGTGCCGCCCAGGTCGCGAACAGCTTGCCCGACGCGTTGTAGATCGCCGCCGCATGCACCTGCGTGCGAAAGCGCAGCAGTCCGAGGTTCTCGGCCGCGACCTTCGGGTCGTCGAAGGCCAGCGCCGGCGCGATCGTGCGGCCCAGCAGCTCGGCCTGCGTGCTCACGTCGGCGGTCCAGCTGCGGTGGTATTCGCGCAGGTTGTAGACCACCATCGCCGCCAGCGCGACCGACAGCGCCACCAGTGTCGTCAGCAGCACGACGCTGGTCAGCTTGGCCCGCAGCGACCGGCCCCAGTGGATCCTCATGTCGGCCCCGCGTGAACCTTGCGCGCCACCGCCAGCAGCCGCGCGCTGATCTTCAGGCCGGCCTGCTCGGCCACCGCGGGCGCCACGTCGAAGCGCACCTTGTCGTCGACCACGACGAAGGTGATCGCGGTGCCGGTCGCCGCCGCGTCGTCCGATTCGCCGACCGTCAGCAGCGGCTGGCCGCGGGCCGCGGCGAGCACGCCGGGCAGCCGGCGTGCCGCGGCGCGGCCGACGAACAGCACGTGCAGGCCGGTGGTGGCGTCGCCGACGCGCAGCTCGCGCACCGACACCGCGCGGCCGTCGACGGCGCGCCCGGCCACCGCCTGCGACAGCTCCATCGCCAGCGCCTCGGAGCCCAGCACGCCGATCACGATCTGCGCGTCGCGGCCGTCGAAGGCCTGCGCCGGCCATTCGGTGAAGGCCAGGAACTTGTACAGGTAGGCCGCCTTGATCTGGTACTCGGCCGCGAAGCGCGCCTCCTGTGCGGGTGCGGGCCGGCCAGCCAGGCACAGCAGGCCCAGCACCAGCAGTTGCCGGCGTCGGCGCTGGGACAGCGTCAGTACGACCACGTCAGTTGCAGCAGCAGGCTGCGATCGATCATGCTGCGGTCGGTGGGGTTGCCGAACTCCGCATGGTCCGGCTCGAACAGGTTCTCGCCGACCAGGGCGAGCGTCAGGTCGTCGCGCGGTCGCCAGCTGTAGCGCAGGCCCCATGCGGTGTAGGCCGGCACCGCAGGGTCGGGCAATGCGCCGACGTGGCGCACCGTCAGGTCGACCTGCTGCGTCGCCGACAGGTCGACGCCCGAGCGCAGCGACCACTGTTGCCGCGGATCGTTGCCGAGCGCGCGCGGCCCGACCGGGTCGGTGCTGCCGGCCTTGATCTGCAGGTGTTCGCGCAGCAGCGTCAGGCCGGCGCTCAGGCGCCACGCCGGCATCGCCTGCCACGTGGCCCAGGCTTCGATGCCCTTCGTCGTGCCGTCGATCATGTTCTGCACCAACGCGTTGGGTGGTGGCTGGCCGCTGCGCAGCCGATCCCAGCGGCTGTGGAAGGCGGTCACCGAGACGGTCAGGCCGGGGTCGACCTGCTCGCGCCAGCCGAGTTCGAACACGTTGGCGACCTCGGAGACGAAGTCGGGGCCGCCCGCGATGATGTAGACCGGCGACGGCGGGGGCGGCAGGCGGATGTCGCGGTCGAGCCGGGCCGGCGCGCGCACCGCGCGCGACAGTGCCGTCCACAGCAGACGTTCGGGGGTCGCCTTCCAGGCCAGGCGGGCGCTCGGCAGCTTCTCGGTGCCGGTGTAGTCGTTGCGCTCCAGCTTGGCGCCGAGCGTCAGGTTCAGCGCCGGCCCGAGCGCGATCTCGTCCTGCACGAACAGGTTCTCCCAGCTCTGCGTGCGGCTGGCCGGCACGAAGCCGAAGAAGACGCCGGCGCCGACGTCGTCGCGTGCGCGCCGGTAGCCGCCGCCCCACACCAGCTTGTGCGGTCCGTCCGGCAGCGCGTGCTGGAAGTCGACGTCGGTGACGCGCACCTCGGGCCGGTACAGCAGCGGGTCGTCGCGCTTGGTGGTGTCGTGGTATGCCTGCAAGCGCACGCTGGCGCCGTCGCCCAGTTGGCGGGCCCAGCGCGCCAGCAGGTTGCCGCCCGACACGTCGACCCGGCCGAAGTTCGTGCTGCCCAGCACCTGCGGATCGGAGCGCCCGCGGTAGACGTCGCCCTGCAGCGTGAATTCGTCGCCGCCGTCGGACCAGTCGGCCCGCACCCCCGCCTGTCCGAAGTTCCAGCCGTCGAGCACCGCCGCGCCGGAGGCTTTCTCGGTCGCATCCAGCTGCGAGCGCTTGCCGTAGACGCGGAATGCGCCGTGCTCGCCGAACGACGCGCCGTAGCGCGCGGCGAGCTGCCGGCGGTCGGTGCCGACGCTGGCCTCGGCCAGCGCGCCGCGGGTGTCCGAGGCACGGCGCGTGATGACGTTGATGACGCCGTTGACCGCGTTCGATCCCCACAGCGTCGCGCCCGGCCCGCTGATGACCTCGATGCGCTCGACGTCCGGCAGCAGCACGTCCTGCTGGTCCCAGAAGACGCCGGAGAAGAACGGCGTGTAGACGGTGCGGCCGTCGACCAGCACCAGCAGCTTGTTGCCGATCGCGTTGTTGAAGCCGCGCGCGCTGATCGCGTACTGGCTGGCGTTGACCTGGGCCACCTGCAGGTTCGGCGCCAGCCGCAGCGCCTGCGGCAACGATGTGGCGCCGGAACGACGGATCGCGTCGGCGGTGATCACGTAGATGGCGGCCGCGGCGTCGTTGAGCCGCTCGCCGCGCCGCGACACCGAGACGATCTGCAGGTTGCCGAGCTCCTCGAGCGACAGCTCGGTCAGCGCCGCTTCGGCCGCCCCGGCCCCGGGAATGAGCGCGCCCCCCAGCGCGCAGATCGCGACGAGTCTGAAGACCATGCCACGAGGGTAGAGGGTCTTCGCCGAACTGTCGAGCCGGCACTGCCCCGGGGGGCCGTGCCCGTTCCCGGGGCCGCCTACGCCGCCGCCAGCACCGCCGTGTCGACCGGCAGCTTGCGCAGCCGCTTGCCGGTGGCCGCGAAGATCGCGTTCGCGACCGCCGGCGCGAGCCCCGAGGTGCCGGGCTCGCCCATGCCGCCCGGCGCTTCGCTGCTGGTCACCAGGTGGATCTCGATCGCCGGCGTCTCGTTCATGCGCAGCACGCGCACGTCGTGGAAGTTCGACTGCTCGATGCGCCCGTTGGCCAGCGTCGCCTGGCCCCACAGCACGCCCGAGATGCCGAAGATCACGCCGCCCGACAGTTGCGCACGCACCGTGTCGGGGTTGACGATCACGCCGGCATCGACCGCGCACACCACGCGCTTGACGGCGACGCTGCCGTCCTTCGCCACCTCGACCTCGGCCACCGTCGCCAGGTAGCTGCCGAAGGCGAACTGCAGCGACACGCCGCGGCCCTGGCGCGCCGGCATCGGCCGGCCCCAGCCGGCCTTCTGCGCGGCCAGTTGCAGCACCGCCCGGGCGCGCGGGTTCTGGCCCAGCAGCGCACTGCGGTAGGCCACCGGGTCGGCCTTGGCGCTGGCGGCCAGCTCGTCGATGAAGCTCTCGACCACGAAGATGTTGTGCGTCGGGCCGACGCCGCGCCAGAACGCGGTCGGGATCGGCGGCTCGTGGTTGACGTAGTCGACGTGGATGTTCTTCAGCGCGTACGGCGGGTGCGCCGCGCCGTCGATGGTCTCGGGGTCGACGCCGTTGTTGTACAGCGGCGGCGCCCAGCGCTTCAGGATCGACGAGCCGGTGATGCGGTGCGTCCAGGCGACGGGCTGGCCCTGCGCATCCAGGCCGGCGCTGACGCGGTCGTGGAAGTACGGGCGATACATGTCGTGCTGCACGTCCTCCTCGCGGGTCCAGATCACCTTCACCGGGTGGTCCAGCTGCCTGGCGATCTGCACCGCGCGGCCGATGCTGTCTTCTTCCAGCCGCCGGCCGAAGCCGCCGCCCAGCAGGTGGTTGTGCACCACCACCTTGTCGAGCGGCAGGCCGCTCACCTTGGCGGCGATGGCCTGGGCGCGCGTGGCCACCTGCGTGCCGACCCACACCTCGCAGGCATCGGCGCGCACGTGCACCGTGCAGTTCAGCGGCTCCATCGCGGCGTGGATCAGGAACGGCACTTCGTAGACCGCCTCCAGCCGCGTCGCGGCACCGGCCAGCGCGGCCGCGGCGTCGCCTTCGTGGCGCGCCACGGCGCCGGGCTGCAGCGATGCGACGCGCATCGATTCGACGATGGCGGCGGTCGTCAGCTTCGCGTTCGGGCCGTCGTCCCACTCGATCGCCAGCGCGGCCAAGCCCTTCTTCGCGGCGCCCATGTGGTCGGCGACCACGGCGACGCAGTCGTCCAGCCGCACCACGCGGCGCACGCCGCGCACCTTCAGCGCCTGGGTGTCGTCGACGCGGCGCAACCGGCCGCCGACCACCGGCGATTGCGCCAGCGTCGCGATCTTCATGCCGGGCACCTTGGCGTCGATGCCGTAGATGGCGCGGCCGACCACCTTGTCCGGCGTGTCCAGCCGCCGGGCCGGCGTGCCGATCAGGCGGAACTCGGCGGCCGGCTTCAGCACCAGGTTCTTCGGCTCGGGCAGCGTGGCGGCCGTGGCCACCAGCGCGCCATAGGGCAGGCGCTTGCCGCTGGGCGCATGAACCACCTGGCCGCGCTCGGCGCGGCAGCTGGCCGGATCGACCGCCCACTGCTGCGCTGCCGACTGGACCAGCAGCGTGCGCGCCACCGCGCCGGCGCGGCGCAGCGGCTCGTAGGCGCCGCGGATGGTGGTGGAGCCGCCGGTGACCTGGAAGCCGAGCAGCGGGTTGGCGTACAGCTTGTCATCGGGCGGCGCGTGTTCGAGGCTGATCGTCGCCAGGTCCACCTCCAGCTCTTCGGCGATCAGCATCGGCACGCTGGTGTAGGTGCCCTGGCCCATCTCGATGTAGCCCATCGTGACGGTGACCTGGCCATCGGGGGCGATGCGCACGAAGGCATTGGGAGCGAAGCCTGCGCCGGCTGCCGCCTGGGCCGCGCGTGCCGGGCCGGACAGGCCGAGGCTCACCCCCACCAGCAGGCCGCCGCCTGCAGCGGCACCGATGCTGAGGAAACCGCGGCGCGACAGCGTGGCGTCGTCGATGTGCAGTGTCATGTCAGGCCGCCTTGTTCAAGGCCTGGGCCGCAGCCCGGATGCCGGCGCGGATGCGCGGGTAGGTGCCGCAGCGACAGATGTTGCCGCTCATCGCGTCGTCGATGTCGGCGTCGTTCGGCGCCTTGTTCTTCGCGAGCAGTGCCGCGGCCGACATCAGCTGGCCGGACTGGCAGTAGCCGCACTGCACGACCTCCAGGTCGAGCCATGCCTTCTGCAGCGCGCGGCCGATGCGCGTGGCGGACAGCGACTCGATGGTGGTGACGTGGGCCTTGCCGACCGACTCGACGCTGGTGATGCACGAGCGCGTGGCCACGCCATCGACGTGCACCGTGCAGGCGCCGCACAGGCCGGCGCCGCAGCCGAACTTGGTGCCGGTCATGCCGAGCACGTCGCGCAGCACCCACAGCACCGGCGTGTCGCCATCGACGTCGGCGACATGGTTGGATCCGTTCACTTTCAACACGCAGGCTCCTGGAAACGTGGCGGGGGCCACGTGCGGGGGCAAGCATGCAATGCGGCGCCGGGCGGCGCCGGTCGCGGAAGCCTCGGTTCAGGACATTCGGTCGCCGCGTGCCGGCACCGTGACGACGAAGCGGCTGCCGCAGCCCAGCCCGGCGCTGCTGGCCTCGACGCTGCCACCATGGGCTTCGGCCAGTTCGCGCACCACCGCCAGGCCCAGCCCCAGGCCGACGCCGTTGAACTTCACCGCGTGCTGTTCCTGCACGAACGGGTCGAAGACCTCGCGCAGTGCCTGCGCCGTGATGCCGATGCCGTTGTCGCTGACGGTGAACACGACGTTCTCGCCAATGCGTGCGACACCCAGTGTGATCTCGCCGCCAGCCTGCGTGTATTTCGACGCGTTGCCCAGCAAGTTGCCCAGGATCTGCGTCAACCGGACCGTGTCGCCGCGCATGCCGCCCAGCGGGTCGGGCAGGGCCAGCTGCAGCGTCTGGGTGCGCTGGGCCATGGCCTGCCGGCAGCTGTCGAGTGCGTCCTCGACGATGTCGGCGATGGCGACATCGCCGAACTCCAGCCGCAGCTTGCCGGTGTTGACCCGCGACACGTCGAGCAGGTCGGCGATCACGCGGGCCATGCGGTCGGTCTGCCGCTCGATGATTTCCAGCAGGCGCGGGACCTTGTCGGCGGTGACGCGCGGCAGCAGCGTGGCCGTGGTGCACAGCGTCATCAGCGGGTTGCGCAGTTCGTGGGCGACCACGGCCAGCAGCTCGGTCTGGCGGCCCAGTGCCAGCTCGGCCAGCCGCTGCTCGCGCTGCGCCAGCAGCATGGCCTGCAGCAGCTGCTCGTTGACCTGGCGCAGCCGCGCCAGCGTCGCCCGGGCGCGGCGCCCGGTGGCTGGTGCGGATGCTTCGGCATGCTGGCCGAACAAGGGGGTGCGCGAAGCGGCGCGCCGCAGCGCGCCTGCCGCGCTGTGGCAAGGCGTAGGCGTCGAAAGGGTCTTCTTGGGGGGCGGTCCGGCGGGGGCGTCGAACGGGTGGAGGGTGACAGACATGGCGGCGTCCTTCCGAAACGGAGCGCAAGGGGTCAGGCGGGAAGTCCTGGGCACCCGGGCCGGCGAACCGCCACACCCGGGGGCGCCGGCTTCCATTTGGGATGGGGGAGCGCTCCGTCGGCGAGTCTGCCGGGCCGGGCGGGAGGCGGTCTGTGCGCTGGCGAACGTCCGGGCATGGATTTCCGCCCGCAGTGTTGCCTGCCGCACAGACTCTCCATCGGCGCGTGCCTACGGTGGTGCCCTGAACCCGGAAAGGCCCGCCATGACCAAGACGCACCGCCTGAAGACCCCCCCACCGGTGTCGACGCGAAACGTCGCCGAGCCGCCCGCCGAGGCCGACCTGCCGCTGATGGCCACGCTGGGCATCCGTTTCGAGGGGGGAACCTACCGCTTTGCCTGCATCCCGTACGACAACCTGCACGACGCGGCCAACTTCGCGCGCCTGGCCGGCGCGGACCGGAAGGATGGCCCGCAATAGCGATCGAACTCCCGTATGTTCGCTATGGAACATACCGTGGCCCGGCAAGCGCCTATAGTCGCCACCATCGGCGGCATGGCGCGGTACGCGCACCACGCCGGCTCCGACAACGTGACGGAGCTCCGCGACATGGCCCTTTCTCCTGACCCGAAGCAGAACCAGCTTCTGGCCGCACTGCCGGATGCAGAGTGGCAGCGCTGGCTGCCCGAACTCGAATGGGTGGAGCTGCCGCTCGGGCAGGTGCTGTACGAACCCGGGCGCACGCTGAGCCACGTCTACTTCCCCACCACCGCCATCGTCTCCTTGCTGTACGTGATGGAGAACGGCTCGTCGGCCGAGATCGCCGTGGTGGGCAACGACGGCATCGTCGGCATCTCGCTGTTCATGGGCGGCGAGTCGACGCCCAGCCGTGCGGTGGTGCAAAGCGCGGGCGAAGGCTTCCGGCTGAAGGCGTCGACGATCAAGGACGAGTTCAACCGCGCGCCGGTGCTGCACCTGCTGCTGCGCTACACGCAGGCGCTGATCACGCAGATGTCGCAGACGGCGGTGTGCAACCGCCACCACTCGCTCGACCAGCAGCTGTGCCGCTGGCTGCTGCTGAGCCTGGACCGGCTGTCCGGCAGCGAACTTGCGATGACGCAGGAGCTGATCGCCAACATGCTGGGCGTGCGCCGCGAAGGCGTCACGGAGGCCGCGCTGAAGCTGCAGAAGGCCGGGCTGATCCGCTATGCACGCGGGCGCATCACCGTGCTCGACCGGCCCGGACTGGAGCACCGCACCTGCGAGTGCTATGCGGTGGTGAAGAAGGAATACGACCGGCTGCTGCCGGATCACCCGGTCCACTGAGCGTGCTGTGTACGCTGGCAGACGGTGGCGCGCCTGCGCAGGCCGCAGACTGCTTGCGCCATGACAAACACGAACAATCTGATCGAGCTTCTTCCCCGCGCGGACCGCCAGCGCCTGCGGGCTGCGGGCGATGCCGTCGACATGACGCTTGCCGAGGTGCTGAGCGAGGCCGGCCGGCCGACGCGGCACGTCTACTTCCCGATGGAGGGTTTCGTGTCGCTGATCTCGCGGGTGGACGCCCATCCCGGCCTGGAGGTCGGCATGGTGGGGCGCGAGGGCATGCTGGGCGTGCACGTCGCGTTGGGCGTGGCGATCGCGCCACTGCATGCGGTGGTGCAGGGGCCGGGCACCGCCTGGCGCATCGCTGCCGCGCCGTTTCGCCGGGAGCTGGCGCGCAGCGCGCCGCTGCAGCGCAGCCTGGCCCGCTACGTCAACGTGCTGATGGCACAGCTGGCGGGCTCGGCCGCCTGCCTGCGCTTCCACCTGATCGGCCCGCGCCTGGCGCGCTGGCTGCTGATGAGCCAGGACCGTGCGCAGGCCGATCACTTCCACATGACGCACGAATTCCTGGCCTACATGCTGGGGGTGCGGCGCGTCGGCGTGACGGCCGCGGCCGGCGTGCTGCAGACCAGCGGGCTGATCGAATACCACCGCGGCGAACTGCGCGTGGTGGACCGGCCCGGCCTCGAAGCGGCGGCCTGCAGCTGCTACCTGGCCGACCGCCGCATCTACGGCCTGTCGATCGGCCGGACACCGGGCCCGGCGATCGACCTGTCCTGATCACCGCTTGCGCTGGCGATCCGGCGTCGCTGGCGCGATCGCCGGCAGCGCGAGCACCGGCGTACCCGCCTTGACGGCCGGCGCGTGCTCCTGCTTGGGCTTCTTCACTTCCTTGTTGCCGTGCTTGCGTGACTTGGACATGCTGGTCTCCTGGTTCAGCGCGGCTTGGACACGCCGTTTTCATCCGACAGGATGATCTCGACGCGGCGGTTCATCTGCCGGCCCGCGGCGCTGGTGTTGCTGGCGATGGGGTAGGCCTCGCCGTAGCCGCGCGTGCGCAGCCGGTCGGCGGTGACGCCCTGATCGATCAAGGCCATGCGCAGGGTTTCGGCGCGGCGCGTCGACAGGTCGAAGTTGCCGCTCTCGGTGCCCTGGCTGTCGGTGAAGCCTTCGATCATCGCGGTGCGCTTCGGGTGGTTCTTCATGAACTCGACCAGCTTGCCCATGTCGCGCACGCCGCCGGCCCGCAGCTCGGCGCGGTTGGAGTCGAACAGCACGTCGCCCAGCGTGATCACGTCGCCGCGATCGGTCTGCTTCGAGCCCAGCGCCTTCAGCTGCATTTCCAGCTCGGCGGCGCGGGCCTTGTCCTGCTGTGCGCCGGCGTTGGCCACGGCCAGTTCGGCACCCTTGGCCTGGGTCGCCAGGCGGGCGGCGGCCACCTCGCGTGCGGCCTTGTCGCCGACGCCACCGGCCTTGGCATCGGCGGCGGCCTTGTCCCAGGTCTTGGCGCTGGTGGCTTCGCGCGCGATGGCCACGCGCTGCTGGGCCAGGTAGGCGAAGTGGTCGACGCTGCGCAGCGTGTCGCCGCGCGTGCGGGCCGCATCGGCGGCACCGAGCGCTTCGCGGGCCTGCGTCATCTCGGGGCCGGCGAACTCGACGGCCTTCGGGTCGCCTTGCAGCAGTTCATAGCTGGCATGGGCCCGGTCCAGCGCGGCATTGGGTTGCGGCACGGTGCCGCAGCCCACCAGCGCGGCGGCCAGCGCGGTGACGGTGAAGATCGAATGCGTGTTCATGGGGTACCTCCGGTGGACGCGGCCTTGCGGGCTTCGTCGGCTGCCTTGCTGGACTTGGCGGTCTGCATCTTGCGAACCGCGAGCTGCGCGTCGAGTTGGCTTTCCTCGGCCAGCAGCTTCGCGAGCACGTAGTCCTTGGCGGCCACGGCCTTCTGCGCGGCGGCCAGCTTCTCGGTGGCCAGGCGCGTCTCGGTGGGCGCATAGGCCGGCGCACCGTCGACGGCGGCGCTGTCGACGGCGGCCTTGGCGCTGGCCACCTGTTCGGTCGGCGGCGGCGTGGAGGCGCAGCCGGCGGCGATGAGCAGCGTCGACGCGGCCAGGCAAGTCAAATGCATGAGTCTCATGAGGGACTCCTTTTCGGTGGGATGGGAAGAGGGGAGGACGGTGGGGTGGTCTGCGGCTGCACCCCTTGACGCATACGTAGCTCGGCGTGCGGTGTCACTCTGGCGCCGCCGATGCCCGGACCATGGCAGGCCGCGGCGCGGCCGTCTGTCTGCCAGCGCACGCAGCGCCGGCAGGGCGTCACCAGCCCCCGTGCAGGCTGGCCGCCACCGGCCGCGCCAGGCCGGTCGCCCAGCGCGCATAGACCTGCCGCGCCACCCGGTGCAGCGACGGCAGGTTGTCGCGCAGCCGCGCGAGGATCTGTTGGCGGCTTTGCACCGCCGGCCCCGCGGCCTGCGCGAGCTCGTCGTCGGCCTGCGCGCACCATTCGCGCACGATCTCTTCAGTGACCTCGAAGTGGCATTGAAAGGCCAGGTGACGGCCGATCGCGAAGCCCTTGTTCAGGCAGTGCTCGCCGAACAGCGTGCGCTGCGCGCCGGGCGGGATGCTGAAGGTCTCGTAGTGCCAGTTGAAGGCGACGACATCGGCGCAATCGAACAGGTGGCGCGCATGCGGCGTCACGTGCAGCCGGCTCCAGCCGATGTTGGTCCACGCATTGCGCGACACGCGCGCACCGAGTGCACGCGCCATCAATTGCGCGCCGAAGCAATGGCCGAGCACCGGGATGTCGTGGGCCATCGCGTCGCGCACCAGTGCCATCTCGGTGTCGATCCAGGGCAGGGCGTCGTTCGCGCTGCACTGGCTGCCCAGCAGCACCACGCCACTGAAGTCGCGCGCCGTGCGCGGCACGAAGCCGCCGTCCTGCGGGTGCAGCGTCACGCTGGGAATGCCTTCGCGGCTGAGGAATTCGAGAAGGACGCCGGGACGCTGGGTGGCGTCGTGCTGCAACAGGGCAACTGGCTTCATGGGGCGGCACGCGGTGGGGCGTGCATCTGTGGAGGTGCTGTCAATCTATTCCGCGGCGTGCAAAGATGGCGTCAAGATTCCTGCCGCACGAGGAGAGCCATGGCCATCGTCCGATACCTGGTGAATGACGTCGACGTGTCGCTGCCGTTCTACGCGGCACTGGGTTTCGAGGTGGCCGAGCGCTGGGGGCCGCCCTTCGTGATCCTGCGCCGCGACGACCTGTTGCTGTGGTTGAGCGGCCCGGGCACCTCGGCAGCCCGGCCGTTGGCCGACGGATCGGTGCCGGCGGCCGGCGGCTGGAACCGCCTCGTGATCGAGGTCGGCGACCTCGACACGGCGATGCGCAGGCTGAAGGACACGGGCGCGCGGTTCCGCAGCGAGCCGGTCACCGGCCCCGGCGGACGCCAGGTGCTGGTCGACGATCCATCGGGCAATCCGGTCGAGCTGTTCGAATCCGCGGACGACTGACCGATTCTTCATCAAGTTGGGGGATGAATGGCGGGTGCTGCGGGGCTGGGCACGCACACCTGCGGGCGCCAGCCGTGTAGGACGGCGTATTATCGATAACAGATCCCGAGCAAAGGCGTGACGTGGACGCGACTGAACCCGGTCTCGAGCTCGACGCTGAATTGCTGGCCCGGCGCAAGGCGCAGAACGCACGCCGCGTCCACACGGTCCAGATCCCGCTGATCCGCATGATCGGGTTCGCGATCCTGTGCCTGATGGTCGCGCTGCAGGCGGTGCGCGACGGCACGGCGCTGGAACCCCCACAGCTGGCGTTGATCACGCTCAACCTGGCCTATGCGTCGATCGGCTGGTTCGTCCTGCATTTCGGCTGGCAGCGCGCCGGCCGCTTCGACATCGGCCTGCTGCTGTTCCACCTCGACGTGCTGGTGTGGCTCCACAACCTGCATTACCTGGAGAAATCCAACCTGTTCTTCGCCTACCTGCTGCTGATGCGGGTGGCCGACCAGGTTGGCTTCGGCTTCCGGCGCGCGTTCTACTTCAATCACGTGGCGGTGCTGGCCTACCTGGGCTACACCGCGTGGCTGGCCGTCAACGAGCCGGCGGCGGTGCTGTGGATGGACCGGCTGGGGATCGCTGCGACCATGTACCTGCTGGGCGCCTACCTGTCGGTGACGGGCCTGGTGATCGAGCGGCTGCGCGACCGCATGAGCGTTGCGGTGCGCGCCGCCCGCGGGCTGGTCGACAGCCTCGAGCAGGCGAGCCTGGCGAAATCGCAGTTCCTCGCGATGGTGAGCCACGAGATCCGCACGCCGATGAACGGCATCCTCGGCACGACCGAGCTGCTGCTGTCCACCGAACTCGGGCCCGACCAGCACCGTTACGCGAAGACGGCGCACCGTTCGGCGATGGCGCTGCTGGCGCTGATCGACGACGTGCTCGACCTGTCGCGCATGGAAGCGCGCAAGCTGACGCTGAACCTGAGCAGCGTCGACCTGCGCGCGCTGGTGACCGAGACGATGGAACTGATGGGTTTCGCCGGCCGCGACAAGCCGGTGAAGCTGGCCTGGACGCTGCCGCCGCGGCTGCCGTCGCACGTGGAGTGCGATGCGGTGCGGTTGCGCCAGCTGCTCGTGAACCTGCTGCACAACGCGATCAAGTTCACCGATCGCGGCAGCGTCGCGTTGGCCGTCACGCTGATCGGCGAGACGGCCGACTGGGTGCGGCTGCGCTTCAGCGTGCAGGACACCGGCATCGGCATCGCGGCCGACCAGCTGGGCCGGATCTTCGGGGCCTTCACGCAGGTCGACGGCACCAGCACGCGCCGCCACGGCGGCACCGGCCTGGGCCTGGCGATCGTCAAGCAGCTGGTCGAGATGATGCACGGGCAGGTGGGCGTGAGCAGCCGGCCCGGCGAAGGCTCGACCTTCTGGTTCGAGCTGACGCTGCGCAAGGCGGCGGCGCCGGCCGAGGAGGAACTGCCGGATCCGGCCAGCGACAGCCGGCTGTTCGCGCGCGTGCTGCTGGTGGAGGACGACCCGGTGAACCAGATGGTGCTGCAGAGCATGCTGGCCAAGCTGGGCTGCGAGGTCGAGCTGGCGGGCGATGGGGCCGCTGCCTGCAGCGCGGTGCTGCGCAGCCGGCCCGACCTGATCCTGATGGACCTGCACATGCCCATCATGGACGGCTACGAGGCGACGCGCCGCCTCCGCGAGCGCGAGCAGGAGGTGGGTGGCTATACGCCGATCGTCGCGCTGACGGCCGACGTGCTGGTCGAGGACCGCGAGCGCTGCATCGAGGTGGGGATGAACGACGTGGTCACCAAGCCGGTCAGCACGGCGATGCTGGCGGCGGTGGTGGAGCGCTGGACGGGGCACCGGGTGGCGTCGCCGTCGACGTGGTGACCCGTTCGTAGCCCGGATGCCAATCCGGGACCACGGCGGCGCGCGAAGAACCCGGATTGGCATCCGGGCTACGAATCCCTCACCATCCGCGCCAGCTTGTCCGGATTGCGCTGCACCTGGATCAGCGTGATGCGCTCGCCATCGGTCTGGAAGGTCTGCGCTGACTCGAGCGCGCCGCCGACGTAGCGCAGCAGCCCCCATTCGCCGTTGATCCGCACCGTCTCGAAGCGCACCTCGTGCGGGTAGCGCAGCGCGGTCGCGAAGAACAGCTGCGCGATGCGCTGGCCGCCGAACAGCGGCTGCGGGAAGGACTGCACCTTGCCGCCGCCGTCGCCCATCAGCTGCGCATCCTCGGCCAGCAACTCCTTCAGTGCCGCGAAGTCGCCGTTCACCGAGGCCTGCGCAAAACGCGTCAGCAGGCGCAGGTGCGTGTCCGGCGGCACCGGCGGGCGCGGCCGCTCGTCGCGCAACTGGGCCTTGGCGCGGTGCACCAGCTGCCGGCAGGCGGCCTCGCTCTTGCCGATGGTGCTGGCCAGCTCGTCGTAGTCGACGTCGAACACCTCGCGCAGCAGGAAGGCCGCGCGCGCCTCCGGCGTCAGCCGTTCCAGCAGCATCAGGAAGGCCACCGACACGTCGTCGGCACGCTCCAGCATCTGCTCGGGCGAGGCCGGCGAATCGGTCAGCTGCGGTTCGGGCAGCCAGATGCCGGGGTAGTGCTCGCGCTGCACCTTGGCGGCGCGCAGCCGGTTGATCGACAGCCGCGTCGCCACCGTGACCAGCCAGCCGGTGGGGTCGCCGTCGTCGTCCGCCACGTGCCCGGCCTCGTGCCAGCGCAGCCAGGTGTCCTGCACCACCTCCTCGGCCTCGGCCACCGAGCCGAGCATGCGGTAGGCGATGCCCTGCAGGCGCGGGCGCAGGCGGGCGAAGGTGTGCGACGCGTGTTCCATGGCACGGCAGGCTACACCAGCGGCAGGCTCACGGCTGCGCGGCGAACCACTCGGCAAAGTGCAGCTTCCCGATGCGGGCGGCCGTGCCGGTCACCAGCGTATGGTCATCCAGCTCGGCGCCGAAGTAGCGCGCATGCGGGTCTTCGATGACGCGCCGCGGGTCGCCCTTGGCGGCCAGGAAGCGCCGCACCATGTCGGCCAGCCGCACGCGCTCGGGGCCGCCCACTTCCAGCGTGCCGTTGATCGGCGCGCCGACGGTGGCGTCGTGCATCGCATCCGCCACGTCGTCGGATGCGATGGGCTGGATCAAGGCCGGCGACATCCGCACCGTCTGTCCATCGGTGCCCGACTGGACGATGCCGCCGAGGAACTCGAAGAACTGCGTCGAGTGCACCAGCGTGTACGGGATCGCCGAGGCCTTGATGAGGTCTTCCTGCGCCTGCTTGGCGCGGAAGTAGCCGCTGGCCTGCAGGCGATCGGTGCCGACCACCGACAGCGCGACGTGGTGGCGCACGCCCGCCGCGGCCTCGGCGGCCAGCAGGTTGCGGGTGGAGGTCTGGAAGAAGGACATCACCGCGGCGTCCTCGAACGACGGCGAGTTGGAGACGTCGACCACCACCTGCGCGCCGGCCAGCGCCTGCGGCAGGCCTTCGCCCGTGAGGGTGTTGACGCCGGTGTTGGGCGAGGCCGCCAGCACCTCGTGGCCGCTGCGGACGAGGCGTTGGACGAGCTTGCTGCCGATGAGGCCGGAGCCGCCGATGACGACGATCTTCATGGGGTGCCTTTCAGGAGAGGGGAGGGGAGTGGCGGGATGCTAGGCAGCGCTGCCGACGGCCGGAAGCCCTGCGGCGCGGACCACGGTGTTGCCTTGCGCTCACCAATCGGACCGGCCATCGGCGGCCGGCATGTCACAAGACGGGCGGCTCGCGCGTTCTACAGGACATGGATGCCTCAAACCGCTCGATACCGGCCGCCGACCCCCTGGCGACCAGCTTCGCGACCAGCTATGCCGGCGTGGTCGCCTTCATCGCCGTCGCCAACGAGGGCAGCTTCGCCAAGGCCGGAGACCGCCTGGGCATCGGCCGTTCGGCGGTGAGCCGCAGCGTGCAGAAGCTGGAAGCGCAGCTCGACGCCCGGCTGTTCCACCGCACCACGCGCAGCACGGCGCTGACGCGCGAGGGCGAGTTGTTCTACGCCAGCTGCCACCCCGGCGTCGCGCACATCGCGCATGCGCTGGACGAGATGCGCGAGCTGCGCCAGGGCCCGCCGCGCGGGCAGTTGCGCATCGGCTCGGCCGTGGGCTTCGGGCGCAAGGTGGTGGCGCCGCTGCTGCGCGGGTTTCGCGAGCGCTACCCGCAGATCGCGCTCGAGCTGCTGCTCGACGATCGCCCGGCCGATTTCACGACCGACTGCATCGACGTGTGGTTCCGCAACGGCCGCATGGAAGACAGCCAGGTCGTCGCGAAGCAGCTGATCCCGATGCAGATGCTGGTGGTGGCCTCGCCCGGCTATGCGCGGGCGCACGGCCTGCCCGGCGGCATCGACGAGCTGGCCGCGCACCGTTGCATCAACTTCCGGCGGGCGTCGGGCCGCGTCTGCGACTGGGAGTTCAAGCGGGACGGCCAGCTGCACAAGATCGCGCTGCCGGCCGCGCAGACCTTCAACGATGCCGACCTGGTGCTGCAATCGGTGCTGGCCGGCGAAGGCATCGCGCAGGTCGCCGCCTACCAGGCCTGCGACGAGCTGCGGGCCGGCCGGCTCGTGGCCTGCCTGGGCGAGCAGGCGCCGGACGACCGCGGGCACTACCTGTGCTACCTGAACCGCCGGCAGCTGCCGGCGCGGATCCGCGTGTTCATCGACCACATGACGACGCAGATCCGCGCGCTCGACCTCGATTGCACGGCGCTCACTTCACCGGCAGCAGCGCGTCAACACCTTTCTTCTTGAGCAGCACGACGACGAACTTCGCCGGCTGCGTGCTGCTGGCATTGCGGCCGACCGTGTGCACGTCCTTCGGGCCTTCGTAGAAGCTCTGCCCGGGCGTGAGCGTCACTTCCTTGCCGCCTTTCACCTGCATCACGATCGAGCCTTCGAGCACGTAGACGAAGGCGTGGGCGTCGTGGCGGTGCACCGGGTCGGCACCGCCCGGCGGGTACTCGACGGTGAGCATCAGCGCTTCCTTGCCGGGCAGGTCGGCCAGGGCCTGGGCCATCACCGGCGTCACGGTCGGCAGCGGTGCGGTCTGGGCCTTCGACGTTCCCGTCGCGGCGAGCGCCAGCACCGCGGCGCCGCCCAGGGTCTGGAGGGTGGAGGTCATGGTGCGCCGCTCAGCTGAGGTTGGCCTTGTCCAGCCCGAACATCGCGTCGGCCGAGCCGGGCACGGTCTTGAACGCGACGTTGACGCGGTTCCAGGCATTGATCGACATCACCGCGAAGGTGAGGTCGGAGATCTCCTTCTCGGACAGCTGGGTGCGCACGCGTTCGTAGAGGTCGTCGGGCACGCCTTGCGCGGGCAGCGTGGTGAGCACCTCGGTCCAGGCCAGCGCGGCGCGCTCGCGCGGCACGAACAGCGTCGATTCGCGCCAGGTGGCCAGGTGGTGCAGGCGCAGCTCGCGCTCGCCATGGATCTTCGCCTGCTTGACGTGCATGTCCAGGCAGAACGCGCAGCCGTTGATCTGCGAGGCACGGATGTCGACCAGGTGGCGGATCGTCGGCTCGATCGCGCTGTCTTCGAGCGTGTTGCTGAACTCGATGAACTTCTTGAAGAGCGTGGCCGATTGCTTGGCCGCGTTGACGCGTTGGGTCATGGTGTTCTCCGTGAGTCCCAGGGCGGCTGGGAGGCCCGTTTCCTGCGCAGTGCGGAATGGAGAAATCGTAGGAGCGCAGGGCATGCGGCAGAAGGCATGCGACGGGGACCACGGTGTTGAGCGCACCGCACCAATGGTGTGAAACGTAGTGTGTCGACTTCGTCGGTCGACACACGCGCATACGCAATCGGCGGCTGCCGGCCGAAGCGGCTCCAAGAATGCAGGCCTTGCTTCATCCACCCCCCGTTCTTCCAGGAGTCACCCATGTCCCGCAGCGAAATCAACCTCCAGCGCCGCCGCCTGTTCGGCGCCGCGGCCGTCACGATGGCCGCCGCTCCGTTCGGTCTCATCGAGAACGCGCAGGCCCAGGCGGTGCCCGCGATCAAGCCCGGAACGAACGCCTCGTTCGCGTCGCTGAAGCAGGTCGACGCCGGCGTGCTGAACATCGGCTATGCCGAAGCCGGCCCCGCCGACGGCCCGGTGGCGATCCTGCTGCACGGCTGGCCCTACGACATCCACAGCTTCGTCGACGTCGCACCGCTGCTGGCCGCGGCCGGCTACCGCGTGATCGTGCCGCACCTGCGCGGCTACGGCAGCACCCGCTTCCTGTCGGCCGGCACCGTGCGCAACGCGCAGCAATCGGCCGTGGCGCTGGACATCATCGCGTTGATGGATGCGCTGAAGATCCCGAAGGCCACCATCGCCGGCTTCGACTGGGGTGCGCGCACGGCCTGCATCATCGCGGCCGCGTTCCCGCAGCGCTGCAAGGCCCTGGTGTCGGTGAGCGGCTACCTGATGACCAACGTGGACGCCGGCAAGCGCCCGCTGCCGCCGAAGGCCGAGTACGACTGGTGGTACCAGTACTACCTCACCACCGAGCGCGGCGTCGAGGGTTACGCCAGGTACCGCCGCGAGTTCACGCGGCTGATCTGGGAGACGGCCTCGCCGATGTGGAACTTCGACACCGCCACCTTCGAGCGCAGCGCGGCCTCGTTCGACAACCCGGACCACGTCGCGATCACGGTGCACAACTACCGCTGGCGCCTGGGCCTGGCGGCGGGCGAGCCGCAGTACGACGAGCTGGAGAAGCGGCTGGCCCAGTTTCCGGCGATCGGCGTGCCGACGATCACGATGGAGGGCGACGCCAACGGCGCCCCGCATGCCGACCCGGCCACCTATCGCGCCAGGTTCACCGGCAAGTACGCGCACCGCCTGCTGCAGGGCGGCATCGGCCACAACCTGCCGCAGGAGGCGCCGCAGGCCTTCGCGCAGGCTGTCATCGACGTGGACCGATACTGACGGGATGAATCGCCTTCGCCTGCTGCCGCTGCTTTCCTGGTTCATCGTTGCGGCCGCCGCGGCCGCACCGGACGAGGAGGCCCTCGGTCGGGCGGCGGGCTATCCCGCGGCACGCACGCTGAAGCAGGCCTACGAGGAGCCCTTCCTGGTCGGCTCGTTCAGCGCGATGGACAGCTTCAATCCGGCCTGCACGCTGGCCCCGGCCGGCGAGCCGCTGCCGCTGAAGAAGGCAGCGGCGGAGACGGCGTTCAGCTACCGCTACCAGGGCCGGCGCTTCACGCTCGACGACTACCTGCAGCACCAGCGCGCCACCGGCCTGCTGGTGCTGAAGGATGGCGAGATCGTCGCCGAGCGCTACAACTACCAGCGCAGCGGCGAGATGCGCCTGCTGTCGAACTCGATGGCCAAGACCATCACCGCGCTGGGCGTGCTGAAGGCGCAGGAAGAAGGCCTGATCCATTCGCTGGAGGACCGCGCCGAAACCTACGTGCCCGAGCTCAAGGGCTCGCTGTATGGCGGCACGCGCATCGTCAACCTGCTGCGCATGGCCTCGGGCGCGCGCTATGTCGAGGACTACTCGGCGTACGACGACCGGGCCCGCTTCAATGCGACGGCGCGGCGCAGCGGCAACGTCGCGGCCGCGCGCGAGGTGACCGAGCGCAGCGACCCGGAGGGCGAGCGATTCAACTACGCCGGCGCGCAGACCCAGGTGCTCGCCCTGGTGTTGCGCGGCGCGACCCGCCGCACGCTGTGCGACTACGTCGGCGAGAAGATCTGGAAGCCGATCGGCGCGCAGGCGCAGGCGAGCTGGCTGCTGAACGCGGCCGGCCAGGTCGAGGTGGCGCAAGGCGGGTTCAACGCGACGCTGCGCGACTATGCGCGCCTGGGCTGGATGATGGCCGCTGACGGCCAGGTGCGCGGCGCGGCCATCGTGTCGCGCGAGCACCTGCTGGACATGACCGATGCGGCCCGGCAGCCCGAGGCCTTCCGTCCCGGACGCATGCAATACCACGGCAGCACCTACCAGGGCTACGGGTTGCAGACCTGGCTGCTGCCGGGCACGCACAGGCGCTTCGCGCTGCTGGGGGTCTACGGGCAGGCCATCTTCGTCGACCCGGTGCTGAACCTGGTGGTGGTGCACACGGCGGTCGGCAAGGACGCATCGGGCGATGCCAGCGGCAACCACCTGGGGGCAGAGCGGGATGCGTTGCTGCGGGGGATCGTCACCGCCTATGGCGACTGGTGAGGAAGCCGCGCGAGCCGCCGGCGGTGTATAGTTTCGTCCGAGATGGATACACATGTGTGTATCCAATGCGGAGGCGAACCATGAACACCAAGGATGCAGGCATGCGCATACGCGTCGAGCGAGAACTGCGTGACGCATTCGTCCAGGCATGCCAGGCGCAGGGCCTGGTCGCCTCGGAGGTGCTGAGGGATTTCATGCGCGCGTTCGCCGCGAAGCACTCGACCGAACAGGCGCAGCTCTTCGGTCAAGCCAAGCCAGAGCGCCACTGAAAGGTCATCGATGATCGTCCTGAGAGCAACGCAAGCCGAGGTGCTGGGTGCATTGCAAGCGGTCTGCGGTGTCGTCGAGCGGCGCCACACCGTGCCGATCCTGGCCAATGTGCTGGTGCGCAAATCGGGCCGGCAGGTCGAGCTGACCGCCAGCGACCTCGACATCCAGGTCCGCCATCGGCTCGAGCTTGCCGGCGACGATGCCGATTTCTCGACCACCGTCAACGCCCGCAAGCTGATCGACATCCTTCGGGCGATGCCGGCCGACCAGGTGGTGACGCTCACGGCCGATGCCGACAAGCTGAAGCTGCAGGGCGGGCGCAGCCGCTTCATGCTCCACACGCTGCCGGCGCAGGGTTTCCCCCTCGTCGCCGAAGCGCCCGACACGGGTCCCTCGCTTCGTCTTGCGCAATCGGTGCTCAAGGGCCTGATCGAGCAGGTGGGGTTCGCGATGGCGGTGCAGGACTTCCGCTACTTCCTGAATGGCATGCTGTTCGTCGCCGATGGCAAGCGCTTGCGGCTCGTGGCCACCGACGGCAATCGCATGGCGCTGGCCGAGGCCGTCGTCGACGTCGAGCTGCCCCGGCAGCAGGTCATCCTGCCGCGCAAGGCGGTGCACGAACTGCAGCGCCACCTGCGCGACGCACCGGCGGCTGAGGGCGAGTCGCAGGTCGACATCCGGTTCGCCGCTGCGCAGGCCCGTTTCGCGCTGAACGGCGTCACCTTCATCACCAAGCTGATCGAAGGACAGTTCCCGGACTTCGAGCGGTACATCCCGAAGAACAACCATCATGCCGTCACGCTCGGGCGGGCGCCTTTGCTGGCGAGCCTGCAGCGTGCATCGATCCTGACCAGCGACAAGTTCAGGGGCATCCGGGTCCATGTCGCGCCGGGGACCTTGCGCATCGCATCGAGCAACGCCGAACGCGAAGAGGCCGACGAAGACCTCGAGATCGACTACGGCGGTGACAGCATCGAGATCGGCTTCAACGTCACCTACCTGCTGGACGTCTTGAGCAACGCGGATGCCGACATGGTCAGGATGGAGCTGCAGGACGCCGGTTCCAGCGTGCTCTTCACGTTCCCGGACCGCGCCGGTTTCAAGTATGTGGTCAGTCCGATGCGGCTGTGAAGCGGGGTCTCGCGCGGGGCTGGCAGGTCATGCCGGGATCCCTACGCGTCGCGGTCGCCTCCTCCGACAGGACTTGGCATGCCCGATGTCTATTCTTGGTGCGTCCACCTCAGGAGAAGACCATGGCCATCGACTCTAGCCACTACCGGGCGCTGCAGTACAAGTTGTCCGAGCTGAAAGCCGCCCCCGTTCCCGACATGGCGGCCATCGATGCCGTCATCGAGGCCTTGGCCGCGGAACAGCTGCGGCTCAAGGAGAAAGACGGGCAACCGGGCAACAACCCGATCGAGCCGCGCAGGGAGCACCCCAGCGCAGCCTGATCGCCCTCAGGCCGCGTGGCCGCCGACGCCGCGGTCGAGGAAGAAGCGCACGATCTCGGCCGACGCGTCCGGCCCGGTCGCATCGGTGTACGAGCCCTCCGGGCTGCCGCCGCACCAGCTGTGCGTGCCGCCATGCACCACCCATTCCTCGACCAGCGTGCGGCCTTCGCCGTCAGCGAAGCATGTGGTCGTGCAGCGCCGGCCGTTCACCGAAGGTTCCACCCGCTCGCTGCGCTGCAGGACGGCGCTGTCCCGCTCGAATGCGGCAACGGCGTGGCTGATGATGGCGGCGCCGTTCATCGCGTTGACGGTGGTGTCGGCATCGCCATGGAACACGATGGTCGGCACGCCGATCGCGGTCGGTCGTGGGGCCCCCGGTGCGCGCCGCGCCTGCATCGCTGCGAAGGCCGAAGGCACGTCGTGTGCGGACCCTACCGGCAGCCCGGAGTGCGCGGCCACGCCGGCGAACACGTCGGGATAGGCGGCAGCCAGGATCAACGCCATCGCTGCACCGGCAGACAGGCCGGCCACGAAGACCCGCGCCGGATCGACCGCATGGCTGTCGCCGATGTCGTCGACGATGCCTGCCAGCAGCGAAGGCTCCGGCCCTTCGCGCGTCTGCTGCGTGCGATCGAACCAGTTCCAGCAGTTCGAGCCATTGGCGCGCGCCGTCTGCGCCGGGTACGCCACCAGGAAACCATGTCGTTCCGCCAGCTCGTTCATGCGCGTGCCGGCCGCGAAATCCTCCGGGTCCTGCTTGCACCCATGCAGCATCAGCAGCAGCGGCCTCGGTGAGCCGTCGTAGCCCGAAGGCACGTAGAGCCTGTAATTGCGGCTGCCGTGCGCGCTTGTATGGGTGCGCTCCAGGAAGACACCTGCCTCGTCGTCCAGCCCTTCCGGCAGGACGGGAGCCCGCCGCTCTGCCGTGGGCAGCACGCCCGGGCCACCGAGCCCGCCGGCCTTCATCGCCTGGTCGATGGTGTCGCGCACGAAGCGGGCACTGACGTTGGCGCGGCCGAGGCCCGCAGCCGACAGCGCGCGGTCGATGGTCCGCGAGATGGATTCGAAGTTCATGGGTACATCCGAGAATGCTGCAATGCAGCAATCATGCGCCCCTTTGAGGATCCGTGCTCTGTGGGAAACGCGCATCAGCGTGCAGGACTCGGACTACGCAATTTCGCGCCCCGGCACAATGGCGCCGCATATGTTCAGCCTGATCAAGCTCACCATCCAGCGCGCCCGCCAGGAACGCCTGCCGCAGATCGCCGGCAGCCTGACCTTCACGACCGTGCTGTCGATCGTGCCGTTCCTCGCGGTGTGCTTCGCGCTGTTCACGCGCTTCCCGGTCTTCCGGCGGCTCGAGGACGCGATCGAGGAGATCTTGCTGAAGAGCCTGCTGCCGGCCGACATCGCGCGCACGGTGCTGAAGTACCTGAACCAGTTCGCGGCCAACGCGAGCGGCCTGACGCTGGTGGGCTCGCTGTTCCTGGTGGTGACGGCGGTGGCCTTGCTGCTGACGGTGGAGAACGCGCTCAACCAGATCTGGAAGGTGAAGAAGAACCGGCCGTTCCTGAAGCGCGTGGGCATGTACCTGCTGATGATCGCGGTGGGGCCGCCGGTGCTGGGCGCGAGCCTGTGGGCGACGTCGTATGCGGTCAGCGCGTCGGCCGGCCTGATCGAAACCTTGCCGCCGTCGGTCAAGTTCGTGTTGACGCTGGGGCCGGTGGTGATGGGCCTGCTGGTGCTGACCAGCCTGTTCTATTTCGTGCCGAACGCGAAGGTGCGGCGGCGCGATGCCATCGTCGGCGGCCTGATCGCCAGCATCGGGTTCGAGCTGGGCAAGCGCGGCTTCGCGGCCTATGTGCTGAAGATCCCGACCTACAAGACGGTGTACGGCGCGTTCGCGGCGTTCCCGGTGTTCCTGCTGTGGGTGTATTTCTCGTGGCTGGTGACGCTGGCAGCGGCGCTGGTCACGTCCAACATCGCCCGCACGCAGAAGCGGCCCGCGGGCAAGGCGCCCCGGGCCAAGGCGCCGGCCTGATCGTTCAGGAGGCCGGCACCCGGCGGCTTACTTGCCCGTTTCTGCGTAGGCCAGGCGCGCGGCCTTGTGCATCTTCAGGCGCTCTGCAGCACCCGCAAGCCCGCGCTTCACGTCGCGCTTGGCGCGGTGGACGTTGTCCCGCAGGACGTGCAGCCGTGCCCGATTTCGCTGTGCTTGAATGGCCATTCAGTTCTCCGTTGGTGAGGGTGCAGGGTACACCCTCGGAGGCGCCCGGGCTCGAACCGGAGGAATGAGGACTTTGTCCGCATGGGGCCCGAGTGGCTCATCGAGTCCATGTGAGTCATTGCGAGTAGTCGACCGGATCGCGGTATGCCGGCTCGTCGTGCAGCGCCCAGTATGCGTCTGACAGCCGCACCGTCACCGGCCCCGGAAACCGCGGCAGCGCCTGCCCGTCCAGCCGCGCGATCGGCAGGATGCCGCCGCCGGTGGACGTGAGGAAGACCTCGTCGGCGCGCCGGAAGGCCTCGACCGGCACCGGCCCGACGCGCAACGGGATCGCCAGCCGCTCGCACAGCTCGATCGCCGTGCGCCGCGACACGCCTTCGAGCACGCCGCGGTCCGCCGTGTGCACGACACCGTCCTTGACCATGAAGACGTTGAAGCCCGGCCCCTCGGCGATGTTGCCGCTGGCATCCACCACGCAGCTGGTGTCGCGCCCGCGGTCGTAGGCATCGAACATCGACTGCACCAGGTCGATCCAGTGGTAGTTCTTCACCGTCGGGTCGACCGACTCGGGCGCGATGCGGATGCGGTCGCTCACGTGCAGGTCGATGCCGGCGAGCTGCTTCTCCTTCGGTGCGATCCACACGAAGGGCAGGGCGTAGGCATAGAAGCGGTTCACCGCCAGCCGCGGATCGCGCACGCCGCGCGGCGGCACGCCCCGCGTGCAGACCATCGCGACATACGCATCCTGCAGCCCGCCGGCACGCACGCAGCCATGCAGGATGTCGCGCAGCTCGGCGCGGCTGTGCGGGATCGCCAGGCGCATCTTCTCGAGGCTCGCGAAGAAGCGGTCGATGTGCGTGTCGAGGCGGAAGAACGCGCCCTGCCAGGTGCTCGCCACGTCGTAGGTGGCGTCCGATCGCGTGAAGCCCCAGTCGAACAGCGAGATCTTCGCCTCGGACAGCGGCACGTAGGCACCGTCGGCGAAGGCGCAGCCGCCTTCGAACGAGAACGGGCGGGGTGGCTTCGGGATGTCGCTCATCGGTGTGCGTCCTGGTGGGAACGGCTAGTCGCCGGCGTAGTTCTCGGCCCGGATTTCCTCGAGCTGGTTGACCAGGTTCTCGTAGAACGCCGGCAGTTGGATGTCCTCGCCGTCCTCGATCCGCTTGGAGATCATCGTCTGCGGGAAGACGAGCAGGCTCGTTTCCTTGTAGCGCACGGCCGGGTCCCGGCCGTATTCATCCTCGACCATCCACCAGTCGTAGTGCTCGTTGCAGTTGACGAAGACCTTGCCGAAGGCGATGCCGAGCGACTGCAGCGAGTACGTCGCCTCGGGTTCGATCACCCCGGCGTCCAGCACCTGCTGCAACAGCGGCAGGTCCGACAGCCGGGCCGACAAGGGCTGGCCCGTCACCTCGTTCGTCAGCTCGCCGGCGTGGATCAGCAGCCGGGCGATGTGGTCGATGTCCTGCTCATTCGGGGCTTCGATGCGTTGAGTCATGGTGGGGCCAGGCAATGTGCGCGCCGAAGCCTACCCGATCCGGCGCAATGTCCGGCCGCAACGTGAGGGCCGGGATCTCGTACGCGCCGGCATTCTGCCCACGGAACGGGATCGGTGCCGTCGTCTCCAGCGCATCCAGGCGCCTGCCGAGTTCGTCGTGGATCGCCGCGAATCGCGCATCGTCCATCCGGCCGGTCCGGTACACCACGAACGGCGGCAGCACGTCGAAGCCCGGGTAGTACAGGATGCCGTGCTGGATCGGGAACAGCAGGTCGTCGATCGGCCCGTTGACGCCGCGCGGCGCGTAGTGGGATTCCCACCCGCCCGCCGTCACGATCAACATCGCCCGCTTGCCGGCCAGCGTGCCTTCGCCGTAGCGGTCGCCCCAGCGCGCATCGGAATGCTCCCCGACGCCGTACCCGAAGCCATAGGCATAGACACGCTCGACCCAGCCCTTCAGGATCGCCGGCATCGAGAACCACCACAGCGGAAACTGCAGGATCACGGTGTCGGCCCAGCGCAGCTTGTCCTGCTCGAGCGCGATGTCCTCGCTTTGCAGGCCGTTCTCGAACGCATGCTTGGAGTCGAGTGCCGGGTCGAAGCGCGCCTGCGTCCGCGGGGCCCGGCTGTCGGCCGCGTCGAGCGTGGCCTTCCACTTCATCGCATACAGGTCGGATACCTGCACGACATGCCCGGCGGCTTCGAGGCGCGCCACCGTGAAGCTCTTCAGCGAGCCGTTCAACGAGCGAGGTTCGGGGTGGGCGTGGACGAGCAGGATGTTCATGGGCACAGGCCTTCGTTGCAGGAATGGCTGCATCGTCCGGCCGCAGCCGCTATATTGGAAATGAATTCTCAGGATGGCAGGTATTGCGATGAATGATCTCCGCCGGCTCGACCTCAACCTGCTGGTGACGCTGGACGTGCTGCTGTCCGAGCACAACGTGACCCGGGCCGCGCAACGGCTGAACTTCTCGCAGCCCTCGGTCAGCGTGCACCTCGCGAAGCTGCGGGACATCTTCGGCGACCCCTTGCTGCTGCCCGGGCCGCGCGGCATGCGGCCGACCGCCAGGGCCGACGAACTGCGCGAACCCTTGCGGCAGGCGCTCGAAGGGCTGCAACGCGCGGTGTCGCCGGCCGACCCCTTCGACCCGGCCCGCGCCACCCACACCTGGTCCGTCGCCGCGGCCGACTATGGCGAACTGACGATCGTGCAGCCGGCGCTGGCCGGCTTGCGCGCGGCGGCGCCGGGCACCCGGCTGGCGGTGCTCGGGTCTGCGCCGTCGCGCATGGCCCGGCAGGCCGAGCAGGGGGAGATCGACCTGGCCCTGCACGCCACGCAGTACGCGCCGCCCGGCTTGCGGCACCGGGTGCTGTTCTCGGAGCGCTATGTCCTTGCCGGACGGGCCGGCCACCCGCGCCTGAAGCGCCGGCCCACGCTGGCGCAGTTCTGCGCCCTCGATCACCTGATCGTGTCGCCGGACGGCGGCAGCTTCCACGGGTTCACCGACGACGCGCTGGCGGCGGCAGGCGTCGCGCGGCGGGTGGTGTTGTCGGTGCCGCACTTCCTGTTCGCGCTGTCGGCGCTGGCGGGCACCGACCTCGTGGCGATGCTGCCGTCGCGGCTGGTGCGCGGCAACCCGGCGCTGAAGCTCGTCGAGCCGCCGGTCGAGGTGCCAGGCTTCGAGATGGCGATGTTCTGGCACGAGCGCTCGCACCGCGATCCGGCGCACCAATGGCTGCGCGAGCACCTTGCCGCTTCCGTCGAACAGCCGGCGCGGCTATGACATCACCACCAGCACCTCGGCATCGCCCGCCCCGGTCGACAGGTAGATGTGCCCGATGCCGCTGTCGAAGTACGCGGTTTCCAGGCGCTTCAGGTCGACCGTCTCGCCCGTCTCGAAGCACAGGCGCACGCGGCCCTTCAGCACGATGACGAACTCCTGGCCCGGGTGGCGCACGAAATCGGCGAACTCGTCGGTGCGGCGGGCGACGATCCGGCCGTGCAGCGGCGTCATGCGCTTGCCCGCGAAGCCGGTCGCCAGCATGCGGTAGTCGTAGCTGTCGCTGTCGTAGCGCGGCGATTCCTCGATCGTCGAACGCACCACCCGCGGCGCCGCGGCCGGGGCAGCCGACGCCCGCGGATCGAACAGCTCGCCGATGTCGGCGCCGAGCGCGCGTGCCGTCGCGGCCAGTTTCTCGTAGCTGACCGAGATCTGCCCCAGCTCGATCTTCGACAAGGTGCTCAGGGCCACGCCCGATCGCTCGGACAAGGCCTTCAGCGTCAGTTGCCTGTGCTTGCGCAGCTGCCGCAGGCGCTCGCCGAGATGGTGGCGGTGGGGCGCCGCGCTGGCGTGCGCAGCAAGGGATTTTCCGGGCATGGGCACGATTCTCGCATGCGAGAATTCTCGTATGAGAGAATTTGATGTCGCCATCGTCGGCGCCGGCATTGCCGGTGCATCGCTCGGCTTCCGGCTGGCCGGCCAGCGCAGCCTGGTGCTGCTGGAAGCGGAGGCGCAGCCCGGCTACCACGCCACCGGCCGCTCGGCCGCGATGTTCATGGAAAGCTACGGCGCCCCCGGCGTGCGGGCCTTGACGCGCGCCAGCCGCGCGTTCTACGAAGCGCCGCCGGAGGGCTTCACCGACAGCGCGTTGCTGGCCCCGCGCGGCGCGCTCTACGTGGCGACGCACGAGCACGCGGGCCTGCTGGCGCCGATGCAGCGCGCGCTGCTCGACAGCGGCGGCAGCGTCGAGCGGCTGGATGCGCAGGCGGCGCTCGCCCTCGTGCCGTGCCTGCGACCCGAGGTGGTGCACGGCGCCCTGCTGGAGCGCGATGCGCAGGACATCGACGTGCATGCGCTGCACCAGGGCTTCCTGCGCGGCCTGCGCCGCGAGGGCGGCACGCTGCAGGTGCAGGCGCGGGTGGCCGGCGCGCGCCGCGATGGCCGTGGCTGGGAGCTGCGCCTGGACGACGGCGAGGCGCTGCGCGCGCAGATGGTGGTGAACGCCGCCGGCGCCTGGGCCGACACGCTGGCGGCGGCCTGCGGCGCACGGCCGCTGGGCGTGGAGCCGCGACGCCGCAGTGCCTTCACCTTCCAGGCGCCACCGGGCCTGCAGGTCGCCGGCTGGCCGGCGGTGGTCGGCATCGACGAGAGCTGGTACTTCAAGCCCGATGCCGGCCGGCTGCTCGGCTCGCCGGCGAACGCCGACCCAACCTTCGCGCACGACGTCGTGCCCGAGGAGCTGGACATCGCCACCGGCATCCACCACATCGAATCGGTCAGCACGCTGCAGATCCGCCGCCCCGCCAGCACCTGGGCCGGGCTGCGCAGCTTCGTGCCCGACGGCGAACTGGCGATCGGCTGGGACGCTGACTGTCCCGGCTTCTTCTGGCTCGCCGCGCAGGGCGGCTACGGCATCCAGACCGCCGCCGGCGCGTCGGCCCTGGCCGCGGCGCTGCTGCTGGGCCAGCCGCTGCCCGAGGCGCTGCGGCGCCACGGCGTGGATCCGGCCACCACCGATCCGCGCCGCCTGCGCTGAGCACCCCCTCACCCCCTGAAAGGACCCGACCATGAAACAAGCCCTCGCTGCCCTGTTGCTGGCCGCCGCGCCGCTGATCGCCGCGGCTGCGCCCGCCTGGCCCGACAAGCCGGTGACCCTGGTCGTGCCCTTTCCGCCGGGCGGCGCCACCGACACGCTGGGCCGCATCCTCGCGCGCGGCCTGGGCGAACGGCTGGGCCAGCCGGTCATCGTCGACAACAAGGCCGGTGCCGGCACCGTGATCGGCGCGACCGCGGTGGCGCGCGCCGCGCCCGACGGCTACACGCTGCTGATCAGCTCCAACACCACCTTCACGGTGAACCCGGCGCTGCGCGAGCGCCTGGGCTACGACCCGCAGCAGAGTTTCGAGGCGATCGGCCTGGTCGGCACCTCGCCGCTGGTGATCCTGGCCAACAAGGCGCTGCCGGTGCAGAACCTGAAGGAGCTGGTGGCGCTGGCGCGCAGCAAGCCGGGCCAGGTGTCGTATGGCTCGTTCGGCAACGGCACCACGTCGCACCTGGCCGGCGAGATGCTCAAGCTGGTCGCCGGCATCGACCTGCTGCACGTGCCCTACAAGGGCAGCGCGCCGGCGATGAGCGACCTGATCGGCGGGCAGGTGCAGCTGAGCATCGACACCAACGTCGCGGCGCTGCCGATGCTGCAGGCCGGCAAGGTCAAGGCGCTGGCCGTGACCACGCCGAAGCGCTCGCCGTCGTTGCCGGACGTGCCCACCGTGGCCGAGGCCGGCTACCCCGACTACGAGATGGTGCCGTGGATCGCCATCGTGGCCCCGCGCGGCCTGCCGGCGGCGGCGCGCGATGCGCTGGGCAAGGCCCTGGCCGATACTGTGGCCGACGCCGGCATCCGCGGCGAGCTGAAGAAGACCGGGCTCGACGTCGCCTACGAGCCCGGCAGTGCCTACGGCCGGCGCGTGGCCCGGGAGCTGCCGCTGTTGCGGGCCTATGTGCACAAGGCGAACATCCAGGCGGAGTGAGCATGCATCCCGACACCGAACTGCCCGAACGTTCCGCCCTCGATCTGCGGCGCCTGATCGGCCGCCGCGAGATCTCGCCGGTCGAGTTGATGCAGGCCTGCATCGCCCGCATCGAGCGCTTCAACCCGGCCGTCAACGCGATCGCGGCCACCGGGTTCGAGCGCGCGCTGGAACAGGCGCGCGCGGCCGAGGCGCAGGTGATGGCGGGCGCACCGCTCGGCGCCCTGCACGGCCTGCCGCTCGGCGTGAAGGACCTGCAGGACACCGCCGGCCTGCTCACCACGTACGGCAACGCCGGCCTGCGCGGCAACGTGCCGTCGGCCGACAACACGCTGGTGGCCCGCCTGCGCGCGGCCGGCGCCATCGTCACCGCCAAGACCAACGTGCCCGACATGGGGGCCGGCGCCAACACGCGCAACCCGGTGTGGGGCGCCACCGGCAACCCGTTCGACCCGGCGCTCAACGCCGGCGGCTCGTCGGGCGGCTCGGCCGCCGCGCTGGCCACCGACATGCTGCCGATCTGCACCGGTTCCGACACCGGCGGCTCGCTGCGCATCCCGGCGGCGCTGTGCGGCGTGGTCGGGCTGCGGCCGTCGCCGGGGCTGGTCGCCAACACCGCGCGTCCGCTCGGCTGGTCGGTGCTGTCGGTGCTCGGGCCGATGGGCCGCGACGTGGCCGACACCGCGCTGCAGCTGTCGGCCAGCGTCGGCTTCGATGCGCACGACCCGCTGTCGGTCGACGCCTCGCCCGACGCGCTGTGGCCGCTGCGGCAGGTCGACTTGTCGACGCTGCGCATCGGCTACTCCGAAGACTTCGGCATGTGCATCGTCGACCCGGAGATCCGGCGCGTCTTCCGCGACCGCATCGAGGCGATCCGGCCGTGGGTGGCGCGCTGCGAGCCGATCGACTGGCAGCTGGGCGACCCCGACCGGGCCTTCGACGTGCTGCGCGCCGAAAGCTTCGTCGCCGCGTTCGCCGACACCTACCGCCGGGCCCCCGAGACGCTGGGGCCCAACGTGCGCGCCAATGTCGAGATGGCGGCGGCGATCACGCTGGCCGACCGCGCCTGGGCGCACCTGGAGCAGACCCGCATCGCGCGGCGCTTCGCCACGGTGTTCGAGCAGTTCGACCTGGTGCTCGCACCGACCACGCCGCTGACGCCGTTCCCGTGGACCGAGCTGTACGCCGGCCGCATCGACGGCCAGGCGATGCGCAACTACTACCAGTGGCTGGGCCTGACCTACGTGGTGACGCTCGCGACCAACCCGGCCTTGTCGCTGCCTTGCGGCCGCGACGAGCACGGCATGCCCTTCGGCCTGCAGGTGGTGGGGCGGTTGCGCGGCGATGGCGCGCTGCTGGCGGCGGCGCAGGCGCTGGAGCAGGCCTTCGACGGCCAGGCTGCGCTGCGCCGGCCGCGGCCCGCGCTCGCCGCGCTGCAGACGGCGCAGCCGGCGCTGAAATCCATCGTGACGCACCCGCCCGTGCAGGGCGGGGAGGGCGGCCCTGCCGCGGGCATGACCGCCGTGTAGGTGCGCCGCGGCCGGCGGCTTGTCGTCTAATCCGCCCAACGCCCTTCACCGGAGTTTGCGATGGCCGATGACGCCCCCAGCGAGCTGCTGTCTCGCCGCCACCAGATGTTCCCCGTGCTCAGCGACGCCGAGATCGCGCGGATGCAGCGCTTCGGCAGCGTGCAGACGCATGCGCCCGGCGCCCACCTCGTCACCGCGGGCCAGCCCGGGCCGGGCATGTTCGTGGTGCTGAAGGGGACGGTCGCGATGACGCAGCGCGACGGCCTGGGCAATGTCACGCCGATCGTGCAGCACCGCCGCGGCCAGTTCGTCGGCGAGGTCGGTGCGTTGTCGGGCAAGCCCTCGCTGGTGGACGGCATCGCGCAGGAGGAGGTGGAGGTGCTGCTGCTGCCGCCGGGCCAGGTGCGCTCGCTGATCATCGCCGAGGCCGACCTGGGCGAACGCCTGGTGCGCGCGCTGATCCTGCGGCGCGTGGCGCTGATCGAGTCGGGCGCGAGCGGCCCGGTGCTGATCGGCCAGCCGGGCGCGGCCGACCTGCTGCGGCTGCAGAATTTCCTGCGCCGCAACGGCGAGCCCTACCACGTGGTCGATGCGCAGCAGGACGCCGGTGCCGCCGCGCTGCTCGAGCAGTACGGCGTCGCTCCCGGCGAACCGCTGGTGGTGTGTCCCGACGGAGCGGTGCTGGTCAACCCCGGCGAGACGGTGCTGGCGCGCTGCATCGGCATGGTCGACACCGAAGACCACGACGAGCTGTACGACGTGGCGGTGGTCGGGGCCGGGCCGGCCGGGCTGTCGACGGCGGTGTACGCCGCGTCCGAGGGTCTGCGCGTCGTCGTGCTCGATTGCCGCTCGTATGGCGGCCAGGCGGGCGCGAGTGCGCGCATCGAGAATTACCTCGGGTTTCCGACCGGCATCTCGGGCGGCGCGTTGGCGGGCCGGGCCTATGTGCAGGCGCAGAAGTTCGGCGCCGAGATCCTGATCCCGTCCGAAGTCCGCGCGCTGGACTGTGCGCGCACCGGCCCCGACCGGGAACTCACGCTGCGCCTCACCGACGGCCGGCGCCTGCGCGCGCGCACCGTGGTCATCGCGAGCGGTGCGCGCTACCGCCGGCCCGAGGTGCCGCGGCTGCCCGAGTTCGAAGGGCGCGGCATCTGGTACTGGGCCTCGGCGCTCGAGGCCACGATGTGCGCGCAGACCGAGGTGGCGCTGGTGGGCGGCGGCAACTCCGCCGGGCAGGCGGCGGTGTTCCTCTCGCAGCATGCCGCGCGGGTGCACGTGCTGGTGCGCGGGCCCGGTCTCGCGGCGACCATGTCGCGCTACCTGATCGACCGCATCGCGGCCACGCCCAACATCCTGCTACGGCCGCACACCGAGATCACGCGGCTGCACGGCGAGCCGCCGGGCGGCCTCGCGGCGGTGACCTGGCGCGACCGGCGCAGCGGCGCCGAAGAGGAGAAGGCGCTGCGCAACGTGTTCCTGTTCGTCGGTGCCGATCCCGAGACGCGCTGGCTCGAGGGTTGCCACGTGGCGGTCGACCCGAACGGCTTCGTGTTGACCGGCAATGCGCTGGAGGCCGGCCCCGGCGGCTGGCGGCCGGCGCCGCTGGAGACCAGCATCCCCGGCGTGTTCGCGGTCGGCGACGTGCGTTCGGGGTCGGTCAAGCGCGTGGGCGGTGCGATCGGCGAGGGTGCCGCGGCGGTCGCTCAGATTCATCAACACCTGGCGGCGGCCGCCGCCTGAGCACGGGAGACTTCGATGCAGATCAAGCCTTGCGACCATGTCCCCGCCTCGCCGCATGCCGCGACGTCGAAGGGCTGCGAAGAGTGCCTCGCGCTGGGCGACACCTGGGTGCATCTGCGGCTGTGCCTGCACTGCGGGCACGTGGGTTGCTGCGACTCGTCGAAGAACAAGCACGCCACGCGGCACCACGCGAGCACGGGGCATGCGGTGATCCGTTCGCTGGAGCCGGGCGAGGATTGGGAATGGTGCTACGCGCACCAGCGGCAGGTGGGTTGATGCTTGAAGCGAAGGAACCTGTCGGTGTGCGAGTCGTCGGACTGGGAGCGTCCGCCGGCGGGCTCGAGCCGCTCCAGCAGTTCCTGTCCGGCGTGCCGGCTTCGAGCGGCCTCGGCTACGTGGTGGTTCAACACATGGACCCGACACGCAAGGCGATGCTGGGGGATCTGCTGCAACGTGCGACGTCGATGCCGGTGCGCGAGGCAGCGGATGCACAGATCATGGAGCCCGACGTGGTCTTCGTCATCCCGCCCAACGCCGAACTGACGGTCGTGGGGGGTGCGCTGCGCCTGACGAAGCCTTCACAGCCGCGTGGCCAGAGGTTGCCGATCGACGCGCTGTTCAGCTCGCTGGCGCGAGAACTCGGCGAGCGGGCGATCGGCGTCGTCCTGTCGGGCATGGGATCGGACGGTACCCTGGGGCTGCAGGCGATCAAATCGCAGGGCGGGCTGACCCTGGCCCAGCAGCCCGAGTCGGCGCAATTCGACACCATGCCCGCGAGCGCCATCGGCGCGGGCTGCGTCGATATCGTCGCGTTGCCCGCCGACATGGCGGCGCGCATCCTGGGTGTGACGGGCCTTCATCCGCCAACCGGGTTGCCGCCGCCCGACTCCGCCGAACAGGCAGAGGCCGCGCTCGGCACCATTCTTCACCTGTTGCGCGAGCACACCCGTCACGACCTGGTGCCGTACAAGTCGAACACGCTGGTACGCCGCATCGCGCGGCGCACGGCCGTCCATGGCCTGGACACCATGACGGCCTACGCCGCTTTCCTGCGCGACAACGCGCAGGAACTGGATCTTCTGTTCAAGGAGATGCTGATTGGCGTCACGTCGTTCTTCCGGGACCCGGCAGCCTGGCAGGACCTGGTGGGCACCGTCCTGCCCGCCTTGATCGGGCGACACGCTGCGCAGGACGGCCCGCTGCGTGCCTGGGTGATCGGCTGTTCGACCGGCGAGGAGGCGTATTCGCTGGCCATGGCCTTCACCGAGGCCCTGGAGTCGCGCCCGGCCCCCGCTTCCTGCGAACTGCAGATCTTTGCCACCGACCTCAATGCAGACGCGATCGCCGCAGCGCGCAGCGGGCGCTTTGCCGCGACGATCGCCCGCGACCTGACGCCGCAGCGCCTGGAACGGTTCTTCACCGAGCGGCCGGACGGGGGGTACCAGATCGACAAGCGAATCCGCGACATGGTGCTGTTCGCGCAGCACGACGTGATCCTGGACCCCCCGTTCACCCGGCTCGACCTGCTGTCGTGCCGGAACGTGCTGATCTACTTCGGCACGGCCCTCCAAAGGCGCCTGGTGCCTCTGTTCCACTACAGCCTGCGACTCGGCGGGGCGCTGTTCCTGGGGGGATCCGAAACCGTCGGCCGGGCCCAGTCCCTGTTCGTTCCGCTGCATCAGAAGTCCAGGCTCTACTGGCGCAACGACAATGGGGGTTCCATCGGTGCGGTGGTCTTTCCGACCCACCGGCGCCCGACGTCACGATCGCCTACCCAGGAGATGCCTCTGACCCCCCTGAACACTCCTGCGGCCAACCTTCAATCGCTGGCCGATCAGTTGCTCCTGCAGGCGTTTTCGCCGCCGGCCGTGTTGGTCAACGACGGCGGCGACATCGTCTACATCAGCGGACGCACCGGGCGCTACCTGGAACCCGCGGCGGGCAAGGCGAACTGGAACATCCACGTGATGGCCCGACCCTCCATCCGGGCGCAGCTGGCCGTCGCATTGCGGACTGCCCTGCAGGAGAAGAGCTCGGTCGAGCTGCGCGGCCTTCGGCTCGATGAAGATGCGACGGTCAACCTCGACATCACGGTGCAGGCGGTCACCCAGCCCAAATCGCTGGAAGGCATGGCGATGATCGTCTTTCGAGAGGTCGCCGCCGTGCCCAGCCGGCGCGCCCGGCGGGCCAGGTCGGCGGACGCCGTCGATGCGGCGGTCAACGACGAGTTGACCCGCTCGCGCGAGGAGATCCAGGCGCTGCGTCGCGAGACGCGGGCGTCGCAGGAGGAGTTGCAGGCTGCCAACGAGGAGCTGCAGTCCACCAACGAGGAACTGCAGTCCGCCAACGAGGAGCTGACGACCTCCAAGGAAGAGGCGCAGTCGATGAACGAGGAACTGCAGACCATCAACGGGGAGCTGCAGTCCAAGCTCGACGATCTCGCGCTCGCGCAGAGCGACATGCAGAACCTGCTCAACAGCACGGACATCGCGACGCTGTTCCTGGACAACCAGCTCAACGTGCGGCGCTTCACCGAGCAGATCGCCCGCGTGGTGCACCTGCGCGAGGGCGACATCGGCCGCCCCCTGAGCGAACTGGCGAGCACGCTGATCTATCCCGAGATGCACGCTGACGTGAAGGAGACGCTGCGCACGCTGGCGTTCAGCGAGAAGCAGATCGCCACCAGCGACGGACACTGGTTCACGGTGCGCATCATGCCGTACCGCACCCTCGCCAACGTCATCCAAGGCGTCGTGATCACCTTCGTGGACATCACCGTCGCGAAAGAACTCGAATCCCGCCTGCGCAAAGCGTAGAGTCAAGGTCCCGGGGCAGCCGTTCAGAAGGTTTCCATGTCCGACCACGTCACCGAACTGTCGCGCCTGGCAGACCTGCGAAGTCGGGCCGCCTCGCGGCTGACGGGGGGCGCGGCCGCCAAGGGCGCAACGGCCCGAGCCGCCGATGCCCTGGCGGTCCTGCATGCATTGGCTTCATCCCCGGAAACCGCTGCCGACGCACTGGCGCTTCTCCACGAACTGCAGGTGCATCAGGTCGAGCTCGACCTCCAGGCGGAGGAGTTGAGGGAGTCCCGTGCCGAGCTGGAGTCCGCACTGCGCCGGCAGATCGAGGTCTACGACTTTCAGCCGGTGGGCTGCTTCACCGTCAATTCGCATCTGGTCGTGCTGGAGCTGAACCGGACCGCTGCAGCGATGCTCGGCGTCGAGCGCGACGACGCCCTCGGATTGAGCCTCGGCAACTTCCTCGGCACGCAAAGCAGGCACAGGCTGAAGGAACTGCTGTCGAGCGTCGGCGGGCCGGGGCCGCACGATTCGGCCCTCCTCCAGTGGTGTCCGAAGGACGGGCCTGGGTGGCCGGTTCGGGCCCACGTCGACGCCGCCCCGTCCGGGCAGAGGTACTTCGTGGTCCTGGCGAGCGCCGGCGAAGAACAGGGGCCTACGTCGCTGCGCGCTGCGGGATCAAACGGGCGTACTCCTTCCTGACGACGCCATAGCATTCGCAGCTTCGGCTTTCGAGCGCCGCGCGATCCAGGACGCAGATGTGGCCCCGTGCATAGCGGATCAGACCGGCGCGCTGCAGCTTGAGCGCAGCCTCGGTCACGCCCTCGCGCCGCACACCGAGCATGCTGGCGATCAGTTCCTGCGTCGTCGTGAGTTCGCTGCCCGGCAGGCGATCCAGGCGCATCAAAAGCCACCGGCACAGTTGCTGATCCAGCGAGTGATGCCGATTGCACACGGCCGTCTGCGCCATCTGGGTGATCAACGCCTGCGTATAGCGCAGCAGCAGATGCAGGACCGCAGCGGATCGCAGGAACTCGGCCTTGATCGTTTCTGCCTTGAGCCGATAGGCCATGCCGGCGCTCTGGACCATCGCCCGGCTCGATGTCGCCTCTCCACCCATGAACAGCGAGATGCCGACGATGCCTTCGTTTCCGACGACGGCCATCTCGGCCGACGTGCCGCTTTCCGTCACGTAGAGCAGGGCCGCGATGGCCGTGGTCGCGAAGTAGGCATGGCTGGGGGCACTTCCCGACTCGTACAGGACCGTCCCGAGGGGCAGCTCGACGAGTTCGAGCTGAGGCAGCCATCGCGTCAGGTCTTCGGCAGGAAGCGCCGCGATCAGCTGATTCGAGCTGGGGCCGGTGGCATGGGTCATCGCGATTCCTCCGTTGCTGTGCATCGGGCTGCATCTGCCGTACATGGCGCCGATCGTTCAGTAGGGCATGTCTTCGGCAGACTTGCAAGCACGCTGCTGCGCTTTCAGCTCACGCAATCGCACCCGGGTTCCGAGGAGACATCCTTCGATGTACCCTTCGATCCGGCCATCGACGCAAATCCGCAGGTCGTTGCCATCGGGCTCGGCTTCACAGTGCGTGGCCGTGCTCCTGCAATCCACCATCGCGCGGGTGGTCGCCGTCCGCCGTTCGCCGTGAGTTCGAACATGAAGGCAACTCAAGTTCTGTTGAACACCCTGCAGGCCCGCTTCGAGGACAACACGCACAGGCACGAGGGCATCGCCTGGGCCGATGTCCGGGCGAGGCTCGAAGCCCACCCGCCGGCACTGAAATCGCTGGGCGCCATGGAAGCCTCCGGCGGCGAGCCCGACGTGATCGGCTCCGATCCGAAGACTGGCCGCTTCACCTTCTGCGACTGCTGCGCCGACAGCCCTGCAGGACGCCGCAGCGTCTGCTATGACGACGAAGCGCTGGCGGCGCGGAAGGAAAACAGACCCGCCGCCAGCGCCGTCGGGATGGCCGCGGAAATGGGCATCGCGCTGCTGACGCAGGCGCAGTACCGCGCGCTGCAGGATCTTGGCGACTTCGACACCAGGACGTCCAGCTGGGTCTGGACGCCGCCCGACATGCGATCGCTGGGCGGTGCGCTGTTCTGCGACAAGCGCTACGGCCAGGTGTTCACCTACCACAACGGCGCGCAGTCGTACTACGCCGCGAGAGGCTTCCGCGGCGCCCTCCAGGTCTGAGCCGGCTAACCGCGCCGGGCCGCCTCGAGCTTGGCGATGTCGATCTTCTTCATCGTCATCATCGCGTCGAACACGCGCTTGGCGGCCGCGCGGTCCGGGTCGGCCATCCACGTGGTGAGGGCGCGCGGGGTGATCTGCCACGACAGGCCCCACTTGTCCTTGCACCAGCCGCACGCGCTTTCCTCGCCGCCATTGCCGACGATCGCTTTCCACAGGCGGTCGGTCTCGGCCTGGTCGTCGGTCGCGATCTGGAACGAGAAGGCCTCGCTGTGCTTGAACTGCGGGCCGCCGTTCAGGCCGATGCAGGGGATGCCGGCCACGGTGAACTCGACCACCAGGACGTTGCCCTTCTTGCCATCGGGGTAGTCGTTCGGGGCACGGTGGACGGCACCGACGGCGCTGTCGGGGAAGGTCTCGGCATAGAAGTGCGCGGCGTCTTCGGCGGTGCCGTCGTACCACAGGCAGATGGTGTTCTTGGGGGTCACTTCGAGTCTCCTGGAGGGTTGAACAACGCGTCAGTGGGTCTCGACCGGCGTCTCGGTGTGCATGGCGCAACGCCAGCCTTTCGCCGTCTTGATCCAGGTCGACGTGTCGTTCATCTGCTGCTCGGTGCTTGCGCTCTTCGCACCCTTGCCGCGCGGCCCCACGCCCTGCTTGACGCGGTAGGACAGGATCGCCGTCGCGTCGTTCGGGAACACCACGTCCATGTCGCTGAACTCGAACGAGTTGACCACCATCGTCCCGTGGTCGGCCATCTTGCGGTAGTCGGCATGGTCGAATTTCATCGCGCCGTGCGAACTGACCATCAGCGCCGGTTCGCACAGCAGGTTCAGCGCCACGTCCGTGTCGTGGTCCACCATCGACTGCCAGAACTTGGTTTCGAGATCGACCAGGGTCGAGCTGGGGTTCTGCATCGCGTTCTCCTTGAAGTGAGGATCTGCCATCGTCCTCTTCGAGGCAACGCGGTCCATCGGACAGCACTGATGCCGCTGTAGGGATTCGCCGACGCCGGCACGGCTTTCTGACACCTCAGACTAGGCCAGCGGCAGCGCCTGCCGCACGTGCTCGCCGAAGGCCGACACCAGCGCCGTCGGCGCCTCGCGATCGAACGCCAGCGCGATGCCCACCGTCGGCAGGGCCGGCAAGCCCGGGCCGGCCGGCAGCACCTGCAGGTCGTCCGGCACGGCGGTCTGTGTCAGCACCGTGACGGCCTGGCCCGAGCGCGCCATCGCCACCAGCCCGGCCAGGCTGCTGCTCGCGCAGGCCAGGCGGTAGGTGCGGCCCGCGCTGTCCAGCGCCTGGCGCGGCGCCTGGTGGTCGAAGCCGTCGGGCGCGCCCAGCGCCAGCGGCAGCGGGTCGAGCGACGCGGCCACGCTGCCGCGCTGCGCCACCCACACCAGCGGCTCGCGCCGGATCACGTCGGCGCGGCCCGGATCGTCGGTGACCGACACCAGCGCCAGGTCGATCGCGTGCCGGGCCAGCAGTTCGCGCAGCCGCGGTGTCGGCGCGCACACCACTTCCAGCTGCACGCGCGGGTTCAGGCTCGCGAAGCCGCGCAGCAGGTGCGGCAGGAACACCACCGCGTAGTCGTCGGGGCAGCCGAAGCGCAGCACGCCCGAGAGCTGCTCGCCGCGCAGCTCGGCCAGCGTCTCGTCGTGCAGGCGCAGCAGCTGGCCGGCGTGGGCCAGCAGCCGCTCGCCGGCCGCGGTCAGCGTCACGCCGCGCCCGGTGCGAAACAGCAGCGGCTGCTCGACGACGCCCTCCAGCCGCTGCATCTGCATGCTCAGCGCCGATTGCGTGCGCCCGACGCGCGCGGCCGCATGGCCCAGCACGCCGGTCTCGGCGATCGCGACGAAGCTGCGCAGCAGGTCGATGTCCAGGGAGAGGCTCACGGTATGAATACTCCTGATAGCTCGTTCCAAAACAATTCGCTTCACGAAGCGCATGCCGGTGCGCAAGATGCCACAACCGCAACAGGAGGCACCCCATGAGCAGGAACGACGATCCGCAGTTCTGGCAGCAGGCCCGCCGGCACCTCGTGCGCTATGGCGGCACGTTCGAGCCCTTGATCATCGAGCGCGCGCAGGGCAGTTTCGTCTACGACGCCGACGGCCGCGCGATCCTCGACTTCACGTCGGGGCAGATGAGCGCGGTGCTGGGGCATGCACACCCCGACATCGCGGCCGTCGTCACCGAGCACATCCATTCGCTGGACCACCTGTTCAGCGGCATGCTGTCGCGCCCGGTCGTCGCGCTGGCGGCGCAGATCGCCCGGCATGCGCCGCCGGGGCTGGAGCGCTGCCTGCTGCTGAGCACCGGCGCCGAATCCAACGAGGCCGCGCTGCGCATGGCCAAGCTGGTGACCGGCCGGCATGAGGTGGTGGGCTTCACGCAGTCGTGGCACGGCATGACCGGTGCCGCCGCGTCGGCCACGTACAGCGCGGGGCGCAAGGGCTACGGGCCGGCCACGGTCGGTTCGATGGCGATCCCGGCGCCGAACCACTACCGGCCGCGCTTCACGACGCCGGACGGCGAGCTCGACTGGCGGCGCGAGCTCGACGACGGCTTCGAGCAGGTCGACCGCCAATCCACCGGCGCGCTCGCCGCCTTCATCGCCGAGCCCATCCTGAGCAGCGGCGGCATCCTCGAGCTGCCGCCGGGCTACATGGCGGCGCTGAAGCGCAAGTGCGTGGAGCGCGGCATGCTGCTGATCCTCGACGAGGCGCAGACCGGCGTCGGCCGCACCGGACTGATGTTCGCGTGCCAGCGCGACGGCGTCGCGCCCGACATCCTGACGCTGTCCAAGACCCTCGGGGCCGGCCTGCCGCTCGCGGCGATGGTGACCACCGCGGCGATCGAGGAAGAGGCGCATGCGCGCGGCTTCCTGTTCTACACGACGCACGTGTCCGATCCGCTGCCGGCGGCGGTGGGGCTGAAGGTGTTGGAGGTGGTCGAGCGCGACGGCCTGGTCGAACGCGCGTGCATCGCAGGCGCCCGGCTGGAGCAGGGGCTGCGGCGCCTGCAGGCCGAGCACGACTGCATCGGCGACGTGCGCGGCCGCGGCCTGCTGCTGGGGCTGGAGGTGGTAAAGGACCGCGGCAGCAAGGAGCCGGCCTTCGAGCTCGGCGAGGCGATCACGCGCGAGTGCATGAAGCTCGGTCTCAGCATGAACATCGTCAAGCTGCCTTCGATGGGCGGCGTGTTCCGTGTCGCGCCGCCGCTCACCGTCAGCGATGGCGAGATCGACCTGGGGCTGGAGCTGCTGGACAAGGCGATCGGCACGGCGGTGCGGCACGCCGGGCCGCCATCCCGATGAAGCTACTCCTTGGCCACGGCTGAGCCGTCGCGTGCCTGGACGCGTTGGTCGGGGCAGTCGGTCCGCAAGGTGGGCGGCGCCGGCGGCGGGCCCGCAGCGGTCTTGCGCGGGCCGGCCGTGGCGTTCTTCGCGGGCGGCTTGTTGCACCGGGTCTCGCAGGCGGTCGGCTGGCAGGGTTCGACGCGAAACACAGGGATCGCTGCGCCCGCAGGCGTCGCCGGCTGCGGGGCCGATGGCCCTGTCGACGCCGTCGTCGTCGTGGTGACCGTCGTGACCGTTGTCGTGGTCGTCGCTGCAGGCGCGGAGGCGGGGGCAGCGACCGGGGACAGCGGAGGCAACACGGTCGGCGGTTGAGGCGGCGCGGGCGCGGGCGGTGGTGGTGGTGACGGCGGCGGCGGCGGTGGTGGTGGCGGCGGTGGTGGCGGCGGGGGCACCGCCGACGCGGGCGCGGACGGTGCCGATGCAGCCGGCGCCGGTTGTGCCACGATCCACACCTCGATACCGCCCGGCTTGGCAGGCGACAGGGGTGTCGCCGCTTCGATCTGCCAGGTCCGGGTGGTCTCCGCTTTCCCGGGGTCGACGACGGCCGCCGCGCCGACCAGCTGCAGCGCACATTGGCGCGACGTGCCCTCGTGGTATCGCACGCGCGTGACCGCAAAGGGCAGCGGCCTGGCCAGGCGCTCCATCGCGGCGCGGGCGTTGACATCCTCGGTGGCTGCCATGCGCGCCCCGATGCCGCGCCATGCCGGCAGGTAGGTGCCGACGCGCTGCTGTTCGCCGCGGCCGTACAACATCGGGTAGACGGTCAATCCGGCGCAGGGCTCGGCATCGCTGGGCCTGCGCTCCGACTGCGGCGCCGCATCGGCCGCGAACACCTCCACCGAATACTCCAACAGCCGCCGCCTGACGTCTGCGCGACGTGCAACGGCCAGCGGATCGTTCGGATGCGCGCAGCGCGGCAGCGCGCTGCTGCGGTAGTCCCACCCCCAGTACTGCGTGCACGAGGTCGATGCGTAGCGCTGCTCCGCCAGCACGCTGCCGGCCGCCAGGCAACTGGCGCGCGGACCGGCCGCGAACGGATCCGAGGCATTGAGCAGCCAGTTGCACGCCATCGAGTTTTCGCCGGGGATGCTGCACACGTGCCGCGCGCTCTGCAGGATGTCCACCGCCAGCGCCGATTGATTGAACCAGCCCGCCTCGTTCGACGGGCACAGCGTGTCCGACACCCGGGCCAGCGCGGCGGCGAGCTCGCCGGGCGTCGTGGTCTTGCTGCCGTCGGCCTGCAGCTTGGCCCACAGGTCCGTCAGTTCCTTCAGTGCGCTGCGTTCCGCCTTCGTCTGCTCCTCCGACGATTTGCGGACTGAATCGATTGCCTGCCAGGCCGCGACGCCTGCCGTGGCGGCGGCACCCAGGCCCACCGACGCGGCCGTCACGGCGCTGGCGGCGATGCGCGCCGGCAGGCGGCCCTCTGCCGCCGGCCTGGCTGCCTTCCCGGGGGCTGCCAGGGGCATCGCGTCGGCATCCGGGGGCGTTGCCGCTGCGGTTTCCTTGTCGATGGGGCTGCCGTCGTCGTCGGTGAACCACTGGCCGGCGTGGCGCACGAGCAGCGTCAGCGAGTCCAGGCGCAGGGGTTCGCCCATGCCCTTGCCCAGCTGGAAATAGCTCTCCCACTGGGCTTCGTCGAAGAACTGGTCGGCCGTTCCCTGCTGCGGGAACTGCGGGTGTTCGGCCTTGAAGTTGAACAGGTCGACCGGCAAGCCGCCGAACAGGTTGGGCTTGACGAGCACCAGGTGGCCGATATGTTCGACCGTCTTGCCGTCGGGGCCTTCGTCGCGGTAGGTCACGCGGGCCAGCGCATAGCAGGCACGGCTCGTGTTCGATGCCAGGTCGTTCAGCGATCCGAACATCGCGAGGAGGCTGCGGCCGTCCACCTGGGGCGGCCCCGACGGCCCCGCCGGTGGCGATGCCGGCGCCGGTGCCATCAGCGCGACATCGGGGCGCAGGAACTCGATGTCGGCACGCAAGTCGATGCGTGCCTTGCGGACCAGGTTCTCGAGGTCCCGGAAGCGGTACTGCGGATCGGCGCCGCAGTCGGCGAGCATGATGAGCTTGCAGCGTTCGGCGAGCAGGGCATAGGCGCCCGTGTTCTCGAAGTGACCGCCATCCGTCAGGAACCAGTCGCGCTGCTCCATGCCCGAGAAGACGCCGCGGGTCTCGTCGAGCACGCCCCACAGCTTGGCCGGTTGCAGGCGCACGCGCGACTTGTCGTCCCGCAGCACGGAGCTGTCCCACCAGAACCCGAGGCGCGCGCCGGCGAACATGGTCAATGCCGAGATGCCGCCGCGCGTCAGGCTGCCGAGCCCGGGGGCGAGGGCGGCCCCGGAGATCGCCGTCCAGCTGCCCAGCGTCAGGCTGCCCGGGCTGGGCGCGAGTTCATGCCACGGCTGGCGGCTCACCCGCAGCAAGCCGCCGGGTGCGATGGTCACCAGGCGTCCACGGCGATCCTTGTTGAACAGGCCGCTGCTCGGGTCCCGCGTCTCGTTCAGGCAGGCATTGATCAGGTGCACGGGGCCGCCATGGGTGTGCGGCAGATAGCTGCCGATCGGCACGTCGTCGTCGCGGTGCACCTCCCAGATCTTCTTGATGCCGTGCAGGTGCGGATCGGCCGGCAATGACGATGCTGCGCCCAAAGGTGGCACCGCCGCGTCGCCGAAGAAGCGCGCCGGGTTGGAGGCGCCGAGATAGCTGCGCACCAGGCGCGACCGGTAGAAGCCATGCAGCGACGACAGGTTCAGGAAACGGACGTTCCAGCCGGTCAGCAATGCGTACGCAAGCGCACCGCCGAAGATCACCGCCACCGGTATCCATGCCGCTTTCAGGTCGAGCTGGTCGGTGGTCTTGAACATCGAGCCCAGGGCCGTCTTCTGGACGACGGCAATCCACCATGCGAAGACGCAGAAGGTCAGCACCCGGCCCGCCAGGTTGCCGACGGCGAGCAGCCCCGCGGTGCCGGCGCTGCCCGACTGCAGCGACGAAACGAAGGGCAGCAGCGCGCGCAGCACGGCCGCGGCCGCGGCCAACCAGACGCCGGTTCGCACCCAATCGCCGGAATCGAACGCAAGCCACCAGGCAGAACGGTCCAGCACGCCCAGCAGCAGCACGATCGCCATGGCCTGCAGCAGGGTTGCCAGCCATTTCGTCGATCGATTGCGGGCTTCGTCCTGCGCGTCGGTCGAGGCCTGCTCGGCCATGGCCTCGCGCAGCGACCTCAGCATCGTGCCGCCGGGGCGATGCGGCTGGACTCCGTTGGTCCGGGTCGTTTGCCGGTTCAGCAGCAGCGCCACGGGCAACGCGCAGATCCAGGCGATGCCGACGGAAAAGCAGACGATCCACAGCAAGTCCCGCGCGGCGGAGCCGGCAACGTCCTTCGCGCCGACGAACGGTTCCCTCCAGTACGACAGGGCCAGCGAGGCCGCCGCCGCGATCGCGAAGCCGAGCAGGCCGGCAGAGCGCTTCGCGACCAGCGGCACGGCCCAGTACACGACGACAACGACCAGGGCGGCGAATGCCAGCGGGACCAGGAGCAGCCACAGCGTCGGCAACCATGCCAGCCAATCGCGCGAAGACTCGAGCCAATCGGGCCACCTGTCACGGGCGATCCGCGCGAGCAGGGTCCAGATGCCGAGGTTCAGCACGGCCAGCGAAGCGCCGAGCAGAAGCCCTGCGATGCCGAGTTCGACGTGCACGCCGATGATGTTGCGCAGGTACACCGCGAAGGCGCTGATCGTGTCGCTGATCCCGCGCGGGACCAGGTAGCGGCCGTTCGCCCGCAGCCACCAGGAGAACCAGCTGGTGTTTCCCTCGCCGAGCACGCGAACGATCTCGCGCACTTCGCCGGCGTTGCGCGCCCGCTGCAGCAGGCGGCCCAGCATGGCTCCGATGTACCCTCCGCCGGAGACGGTGGACAGCAGGTCGAAGCGCAGCAGGATGCCGCGGCGCGCCAAGGCGTGCAGCAGCCCGAAGCAGAACGTCGCACTGCGGATGCCGCCGCCCGACAGGGCCAGGCCCCACCGGTCGTCGTCGTCGGCGAGATCGTCCAGCGCCGCGCGCCGCGCGCGCACCATGTCGTCGATGCGGTTGGTCATGGTTTCCTGCGAGGGCTGTGGATTTGCCGCGAAGCTATCCCCGGGCCGGTCACGGCGCATCCTCCACATTGAGGGGCCGCAGGGCGGCCGGCGCCTCAGATCGGAAACTGCGTCGTCGACAGCACCTGCTTCAGCACCATGAACGAGCGGATCTGCCGCACGCCGGGCAGGTGCAGCAGCTGCTCGGCGTGCAGCCGGTTGAAGCTGTCGTTGTCGCGCGTGCGCAGCAGCATGAAGTAGTCGAACTCGCCGGTGACGACGTGGCACTCCATGCAGCCCGACACCTTGGCGGCGGCCTTCTCGAAGTCGGCGAACGAGTCGGGTGTCGACCGGTCGAGCACGACGCCGATCATCACCAGCAGGCCGGCATCGAGCGCGCGCGGGTTCAGCAGCGCGACGACGCCGGTGACCAGGCCCATCTGCTTGAGCCGCTCGACGCGCCGCAGGCAGGCCGGCGCACTGAGGTTGACCTTGGCCGCCAGCGCCACGTTCGACAGGGACGCATCGCGCTGCAGCGAGCGCAGGATGGCCTTGTCGGTGCGGTCGATCTCGTGAACCAGCGAACCCGGGAGCATCGAGGCGTTGCGAATTTTTGTTGCGCGCATGCAGGATTCCTTGAAACTATTCAAATCATCAACCTGAAACTGGCACGCAATGTTTCGCGAATGACGCCGACTTTGCAACCCTGCGGCGCAGCATTTTTTCTACGATGGATGCCATGAACCTCCATCGATTCCCCCGCCATCCGTTGACCTTCGGGCCGACGCCGATCCAGCACCTGAAGCGCCTGGGCGCACACCTGGGCGGCGAGGTCGAGCTGTACGCCAAGCGCGAGGACTGCAACAGCGGCCTCGCGTTCGGCGGCAACAAGACGCGCAAGCTCGAGTACCTGATCCCCGAGGCCCTGGCGCAGGGCTGCGACACGCTGGTGTCGATCGGCGGCATCCAGTCGAACCAGACGCGGCAGGTCGCGGCCGTCGCGGCGCACCTGGGCCTCAAGTGCGTGCTGGTGCAGGAGAACTGGGTCAACTACTCGGACGCGGTGTACGACCGCGTCGGCAACATCGAGATGTCGCGCATCCTGGGTGCCGACGTGCGGCTGGATGCCGCGGGCTTCGACATCGGCATCCGCCCGAGCTGGGAGCAGGCGATGGAAGACGTGCGCCGCGCCGGCGGCAAGCCGTTCCCGATCCCGGCCGGCTGCTCGGAGCACCCGCTTGGCGGCCTGGGCTTCGTCGGTTTCGCCGAAGAGGTGCGCGCGCAGGAGGCCGAACTCGGCTTCAGGTTCGACTACATCGTCGTGTGCTCGGTGACCGGCAGCACGCAGGCCGGCATGGTGGTCGGCTTCGCGGCGGATGGCCGGGCCGACCGCGTCATCGGCATCGATGCGTCGGCGAAGCCGGCGCAGACCCAGGCGCAGATCCTGCGCATCGCGCAGAACACGGCCAGGCTGGTCGACCTGGGCCGCGAGATCACCGAGGACGACGTGGTGCTCGACACCCGCTACGGTGGCCCCGAGTACGGCCTGCCGAACGCCGGCACGATGGAGGCGATCCGCCTGTGCGCACGCCAGGAAGGCATGCTGACCGACCCGGTGTACGAGGGCAAGTCGATGCACGGCATGATCGACAAGGTGCGCCGCGGCGAATTCCCGGCCGGCTCGCGGGTGCTGTACGCGCACCTGGGCGGCGTGCCGGCGCTCAACGCCTACAGCTTCCTGTTCCGCAACGGCTGATCTTCTCCACGTCGTCCGCAACCTTGCGGATGCCGCGTCGTGCGGGCCGCCCTACAAACGCTCACCCGGCTGTCGGGGGCTGCTTTGGAGGAGTCGGCATGAATGCACACAAGACCTGTCGTGCGCTGGCATCGGCGCTGTTCTTCGCCGGTGTCGGCCTGGCGCATGCGGAGGAGGCGGCCAAGCCGGCGAGCAGCGCGCGCGGAGACTACATCGGAGACTGCTTCAAGATCATTGCCACACCGGCCGAGCCGGACGCGAAGCTGCCGTCAGGCACCTATTGGCAGGTCCAATCGCAAAGCGACGACAAGAACGACCCCAACCTGACGATCGTCTCGGCCACGTCGACGGCGCGCTACTTCTGCAGCCCGAAGGGCGATCCTGTGCAGAAGGTCAAGGCCAGCGTGATGACCGAGATCGGCGCCGAACGCCTCGGCTGGACCTACGGCATGCTGACGCTGCCGTTCAAGTACTACGCGCACGACAAGAGCTTTGCGTCGGCGGGGTCGCTCGGGCCGTATGTCGGCCGTCGTTCGGGCGCTGCGGGATCGGCCATCACCTTCGCCGGTACGCTGGCCATCGGCTCGGTCAAGGGCGAGGTCAAGGACAGCGCCGGCGTCACCACCGACACGCCCGAGCTGCTGGCCTTGTCGATTGCTGCGGGCTGGATGTACGACATCAGCAAGTCGCCCGGGGGCAAGCCCTTCAAGATCGGCCTCTTCATCGGCCGCGACTACGTGGGTGCGGGCAATGCGGTGAAGTACGCGCGCAACGGCCAGACCTGGGCAGCCTTCCAGATCGGCTTCGACTTCACCGACAACTGACATCGACCTCTATGGTGTCGCAGGGTCCGCCAGCCCCACGATGGTCCCCACCAGCGCCTGCGCACGCGGCACCAGCGTCTCCAGGCAGCAGTACTCGCCGTCGGTGTGCGCCTTGCCGCCGACCGGGCCGACGCCGCACAGCGTCGGGATCCCCAGCGACGCGGTGAAGCCCGCGTCCGAACAGCCGCCGGTGAACTCGCCGTCGACGGCGAACCCGACGCGCGAGGCACTGGCCTGGTAGCGCTGCAACAGCTCGCCGCTCCAGCACCGCTCGAGCGGCAGGAACTCCGAATCCTGGGCCAGCGTGGCCGTCGTGCCCGGCACGCCGGGCGCATCGACGATGGCGCGGATGCGCTCGAACACCGCCTCGCGCTGCGCCAGCGAACAGAAGCGCACGTCGAGCCGCGCCTGCGCCGACGGCGCGACGGTGTTGGTCGACAGGCCGCCGCTGACCAGCCCGACATTGGTCGTGATGCCGGCCGCGTAATCGGTCAGCGAATGCAGGGCCTGCACCTTGCGCGCCAGGGTCTCGATCGCGCTCGCGCCGTCCGCATGGTTCACCCCCGAGTGGGCCGCACGGCCGGTCACGTCGATGGTGAAGGTGGCACCGCCCTTGCGCTCGGTGACGAGGTTGCCGCTGACGCGGCCCGGCTCGGCATTGAAGGCGGCGCGCGCGCCGCGCGCATGCGCCTCGATCGCGATGCGGCCGCGCCGCGAGCCGATCTCCTCGTCGGCGGTGAACAAGCCCAGCACCGGGAACGGCAGCGGCGGCATCCGCTGCAGCGCCATCAGCACGAAGCACTGCAGCACCAGGCCCGACTTCATGTCCGACACGCCGGGCCCGTGGCCGCGGTCGCCGTCGACGCGCCACGGCCGCCGTGCCACCGTGCCGGTCGGGAACACCGTGTCGCGGTGACCCATCAACAGCACCGGCGCCGCCGTCGGCCGGCTGCCCGGCAGGCGCGCCAGCAGCGCGTCGCCTTCGCCTGCATCGGCGCGGTGCTCGGCCGCGATGCCCGCCGCCTGCAGCCAGCCGAGCATGGCCTGGGCGACCCGGTCGGTGCCGGCCCGGTCGTGGCTGTTCGAGTCGATGCCGACCAGCGTGGCCAGGGCTGCTTGCATCGCCGGTCGCTGGCCGGCGAGCCAGTCGGGGGTCATGCGCGCGCCTTCATCACGGCCGGGCCCTCTTCGGCGAGGTCCCAGAACATGCCGGCCATGATCTGCAGCGATTCGCGCGTCAGGTCGGCCAGGATGTGCTCGTTCGGCGCATGCTGCGAGCAGGCCGCGTACGAGTGCGGCACCCACAGCGTGGGCAGGCCCAGCGTCTGCGAGAACACGTCGTTGGGCAGCGAGCCGCCCAGGTTGGGCAGCAGCGCCGGCCGCTTGCCGGTGCTGCGCTCCATCGAGGCCAGGCCCCAACGTACCCAGGCGTCGTCGGGGTCGAGCCGCGTGGCCGCCATGTGCACGTCGGTCCCGCGCAGCTCGACGTCGTCGAAGCCGTGCGCATCCAGGTGCCGGCGGATGTGCGCGAGGAAGTTGGCCACGTCGCTGCCGACGACGTAGCGCATGTGGCAGTGCGCGCGCGCTTCGGCCGGGATCGCATGCACCGGCATGGCCGGGTTGCCGGTCGTGAAGGCCAGCACCTCCAGGCTGTTCCAGCCGATCACGCGCTCGGCCGGCGTCAGGCCCGGCTCGCCCCAGTCGGGGTCGATCGCGGGGTCGCCGGGGCCGCCGCCGACCTCGATGTCCTGCAGTGCGCTGCGAACGCTGTCGGGCAGCCCGGCCGGCAGCAGCTGCGGCACCAGGATCCGCCCGCGTGCATCGACCAGGCTCGCGATCGCATGCGCGAGCCGGATGCCGGGGTTGCGCAACAGCCCGCCCCAGTTGCCGGAATGGTGGCCGCCTTCGCGCAGCTTCAGGTGCAGGTCGAAATTGAACACGCCGCGCGAACCGAGGAACATCGTCGCGCGCGAGGCCGCCACGCGCGGGCCGTCCGAGGCCAGGAACAGGTCGGCCGCCAGCAGCTCGCGGTGCTGCGCGCAGACGGCATCCAGGCCGGGCGAGCCCGCTTCCTCGCCCATCTCCAGGATGAGCTTGACGTTGTAGCCCAGCCGGCCGCCGCGCACCGCCAGCACCTGCTCCAGCGCCACCAGGTTGATGGTGTGCTGGCCCTTGTTGTCGGCCGTGCCGCGCCCGTACCAGCGGTTGCCGTCGACCACGATCTCCCATGGGCTCAGCCCTTCGCGCCACTGCGCGTCGTAGCCGCGCACCACGTCGCCGTGGCCGTAGGTCAGCAGCGTGAACGCGGCGCCGGGCTCGCTGCGCTCGGCCAGCAGGAAGGGGCAGCGCGGTGTCACCGGGTTCTCGACGATGCGGCAGCTGAAGCCCAGGCGTTCGAGCTGCGGCGCGATCTCGTCGCTCAGGTAGGCGTGCAGCACCGGGCCGCTGGCCGCGTCCTGGCTTTCGGTGCGCATCGCGACGCGGCGCGCCAGCACCTGCCGGAAGCGGCCGTCGTCGAAGCAGGCGAGGGTGCGGTCGATGGCTTGCTGACGGCTCATGAAAGGTGTCCTAAGGTGAAGGCAGGCCGCGGCGCCGACGCCAGCAGCGCGCGGGTGTAGGGGTGCTCGGGCCGCTCGAAGACCTGCTCGCGCGTGCCCAGCTCGACGATGGCGCCGCGGTGCATCACGGCCACGCGGTCAGCCAGGTGCTCCACCACGGCCAGGTCGTGGCTGATGAAGAAGTAGCTCAGCCCGAACTCGGCCTTCAGGTCCAGCAGCAGGTTCAGGATCTGCGCCTGCACCGAGACGTCGAGCGCCGAGGTCGGCTCGTCGCAGACCAGGATGTCCGGACGCAGCACCAGCGCGCGCGCGATCGCCACGCGCTGGCGTTGCCCGCCCGACAGCTGGTTCGGGTACTGTCGGTGCGTGCGCTCGGGCATGCCGACCAGGTCGAGCATCGCGCGCACCGCCTGCTGCTGCTCGGCGCGCGAACCCACGCCGTGCAGGCGCAGCGGCACGGCGACGATGTCGGCCACGGTGCGGCGCGGGTTCAGCGACGAGTACGGGTCCTGGAAGACCGGCTGGATCCGGCGGGCGCGGGCGTGCCGCTGGCGCGGGTCGCCGGTGTGGATTTCCTTGCCGTGCACCAGCACGTTGCCCGAGCTCGGTTCGAGCAGGCCCAGCAGCATGCGCGCCAGCGTGCTCTTGCCGCAGCCGGATTCGCCGACCAGCCCCAGCGTCTCGCCGCGCGCCAGGCGCAGCGTCACGTTGTCGACCGCCTTGATCTCGCCGGGCGTCCTGAACAGGCCGCGCTTGAGCGCAAAGCTGCGGCTGAGCGCGCACAGCTCGAGTGAATACTGCGCTCCCGTCATGCCGCCTCCGGGAACATGTGCAGCCGCCGCGCCGCGACGCAGCGCACCGCATGCTCCGCACCCAGCTGCACCAGCGGCGGCGCCTGCGTGCAGGCCTCGCGCACTTCGGCGCAGCGGTTCGCGAAGGCGCAGCCGGCCAGCGGCCCGACCAGGCTCGGAACGACGCCGGGGATGGCCTGCAGCCGGCTGCCCGGCACGGTGCGCCCGCGCACCGGGATGCAGCCGAGCAGGCCGCGCGTGTAGGGGTGGGTGGGCTGGGCGAACAGCTCTGCGGCCGCCGCGGTCTCGACCACCTCGCCGGCGTACATCACCGCGACGCGGTCGGCGATCTGCGCCACCACGCCGAGGTCGTGGGTGATGAAGACGACCGCGGTGCCGAACTCCTGCTGAAGTTCGCGGATGAGCTGCAGGATCTGCGACTGGATGGTCACGTCCAGCGCGGTCGTCGGCTCGTCGGCGATGATCAGGTCGGGCCCGCACATCAGCGCCATCGCGATCATCACGCGCTGGCGCAGCCCGCCGGACAGCTGGTGCGGGTACTGCCGCAGGCGTTCCGCGGCCTGCGGAACGCCGGCCCGTTCGAGCAGGTACACGGCCCGCTCGCGCGCCTGCGCGGCGCTGGCGCGGCGGTGCGCGCGCAAGGCCTCGCACAGCTGGTCGCCCAGCGTGTACGACGGGTTCAGCGAGGTCATGGGCTCCTGGAAGACCATCGCCATGCGGGCACCGCGCAGCGCCGTCATCGCGCGCTCGGGCAGGCCCTGCAGCTCGATGCCGTCGAAGCGGAGGTGGTCGGCGCTGCGGCGCGCCTGGCGCGGCAGCAGGCCCATCAGCGCCAGCGAGGTCATCGACTTGCCGCAACCCGATTCGCCGACCAGGCACAGCATCTCGCCGCGCCGCACCTGCAGGTCGATGCCGCGCACCGCGTGCAGCGGGCCGCGCGCGGTCGGCAGGTCCACCCGCAGGTTCTTCACGTCCAACAGGAACTCGTCCGCCGGCTGGTTCATCGCCATTCCTTCCGTTGCGTCCGTCAGTTGCGTCCGTCCGGTGCGCCCAGGTCGCGCAGCCCGTCGCCCGCCAGGTTGATGCCCAGCACCAGCAGCGCCAGCACGACGCCGGGGATCACGATCACCCAGGGCTGGAAGAACATGTAGGCCTTGCCTTCGGCCACCATCAACCCCCACGACGGTGTCGGCGGCTGCACCCCCAGGCCCAGGAACGACAGCGTCGATTCGAGCAGGATCGCGTGCGCCATCTCCAGCGTCGCCACCACGGTGAGCGCACCGGCCAGGTTGGGCAGCAGCTCGCGCAGCAGGATCCAGTGCGTGGGCGCGCCCAGCGCCTGGGCGGCGGCGATGAACTCGGCGTCGCGCAGCTGCTGCGTGGCCGAGCGGGTGACGATCGCGAAGCGGTCCCACAGCAGCAGGCCGAGCAGCACGATCACCACCTTCAGCGAGCCGCCCACCAGCGAGGCCATTGCCAGCGCGACCAGCACCACCGGCAGCGCCAGCCGGGTCGTCACGACATAGCTGACCAGCGCGTCGACGCGCCCGCCGAAGTAGCCGGCGAGCACGCCCAGCGTGGTGCCGATCAGGCCCGAGATCAGCGCCGCCGCGAGGCCGATGAGCAGCGACACGCGCGCGCCGTGCAGCAGGCGGCTGAGGTAGTCGCGGCCGAGCTTGTCGGTGCCCAGCAGGTGCTCCCAGCTGCCCTTGTCGTACCAGGCGGGCGGGATCAGGCGCTGCGTCACGTCCTGCGCGTACGGGTCGTGCGGGCTGAGCCAGGGCGCCAGCAGCGCGGCCAGCGCGACCAGGCCGAGGATCGCGCCGCCGATCGCCAGGCCGCGGTGGGGGAGGGTGGCTCGCATGGTGGGCCCTAGCGTGTGCGCATGCGCGGGTCGAGCGCGGCGTTGACCACGTCGGCGACGAAGGTGAGGCCGATGTAGAACACCGCGATGATGAGCACCACCGCCTGCACCACCGGGTAGTCGTTGCGCGAGATCGAATCCCAGGCGAGCTGCCCCAGGCCCTGCAGCGAGAAGACCGACTCGATCACGACCGAGCCGCCCAGCATGAAGCCGAGCTCGACCGCGGCCAGCGCCATCACCGGGATGATCGCGTTGCGCAGCGCATGCTTGAAGACGATGCGTGCCGGGCGCAGGCCCTTGGCGCGCGCGGTGCGGATGTAGTCGCAGCCCAGCACGTCGAGCATGCCGGCGCGCGTCAGCCGCATCAGCGACGGCATCGCGTAGTAACCCAGCGCCAGCGCCGGCAGCACGAAATGCTGCCAACCCGTGTTGCCGGCCACCGGCAGCCACTTGAGCCCCACCCCGAACACCAGCACCAGCGTCAGAGCGAACCAGAAATTCGGCATCGCCTGCCCGACCACGGCCACCGCCAGTGACAGGCGGTCGATCCAGCCGTCGCGGTGCAGCGCGGCCAGCACGCCCAGCGGGATGGCCACGGCCACCGCCAGCAGCAGCGAGACGGCGCCCAGCTTGAGCGTGACGGGCAGGCGCTCGCCGACCAGCTCCATCACCGTGTTCTGGAAGTAGAACGAGCGCCCGAAATCCAGCCGCAGGGCGGCCCCCAGCCAGTCGGCGAACTGGGCCGCGACGGGGCGGTCGAGGCCGTACTGGACGCGCACCTTCTCGATGTCGGCGGCGCTGGATTCCGGGCCCGCGATCGCGGTGGCGAGGTCGCCCGACAGGTGCAGCAGCATGAAGCTGACGACGGCCACCGTGAGCATCACGCCCAGGGCCACCAGCAGCCGGCGCAGGATGTAGGCCAGCATGGCGGGCCTACTTCCAGCTCGCCTGGAAGAAGCGCGGCAGTTCGTCGGCCTGCGCGTCGAATTTCAGCTCGGACGTGAAGGCGTAGTTGGTCGAGTAGGAGACCACCGGTGCCCACATCGCCTGCGCCGAGATGCGCTGCAGGGCCTGGGCGTAGCGCGCCTTGCGCTCCGCCTTGTCGACGGTGCTGTCGGCGGTCTGCAGCAGCGCGATGACCTGCGGGTCCTTCGCGGTGTCGTCCGGCCCGCCCTTGAAGAAGTTGCCGACGAAGGCCGAGGCGTCGTTGACGCCGAACGAGCCCCAGGCCTGGAACGACAACGGTGCACGGCCGGAGCGCAGTTCGGTGCGCAGGGCCGGGTACTGCACGAAATGCAGGCGTGCGCGGATGCCCACCTTGCGCAGGTCGCCGATGATCGCCTCGGCATAGTCGCGCTCGCGGTAGGCCCACAGGTCGGTGTCGAAGCCGTTCGCATAGCCGGCCTCGGCCAGCAGCGCGCGCGCCTTGGCCGGGTTGTAGTCGTAGGCGGTCACCTTGGCCGTGTCGCAGCCGAACTGGGTGCGAAAGCACGGTGCGAACACCGGCTGGCTGCCGCCGCGCACCAGGCTGTCGGCCAGCCCCTTGCGGTTGATCGCGTGGTTGACCGCCTGGCGCACGCGCACGTCCTTGAACGGCGCGGCCTCGGGCGTGCTGCCGTTGTTGTTGATCGAGACGAAGCCCACGCGCATGGTCTCGCCGCTCAGCACGGTCGTGTTGGGCGCCGCCTTCAGCGACTCGGCCTGGTCGGCGGGCACGCGCCAGATCCAGTCGACGGCACCCGTCATCAACTGGGCGGCACGCGCTTCCGGATCGCGCACCACCGCGAAGCGGATCGTGCCGATGCGCGGCTGGCCGAGCGGGCTGTCCTTGTAGTAGACCGGGTTCCTGACCAGCGTCACACCCTGGCCGGGCACGATGGCCGTGATCTTGTACGGGCCGGTGCCGACGGGCTGCTTGCTGTAGCCCTCCAGGCCCGCCTTCTTGAAGTAGGCGGCCGGGTAGATGGGGGTCGGGCCGGACAGGTACTCGAGCGCGGCCGGGAAGGGCGCCTTCAGGTTGATGCGCACCCGGTAGTCGCCGAGCTTCTCGGCGCTCTTGATCCAGTCGGTGTTCTGCCGCGTCGCGATCTTCGCGTCGGCCGCGGTCACGACATTGAAGGTGTAGACCACGTCGTCGGCGCCGAACCGGTCGCCGTTGTGGAAGCTCACGCCCTGGCGCAGTTCGAGCACCAGCGCGGTGGGCGACTCCCACTTCCACGAGGTCGCGAGCTGCGGCTTGTACTCGCCGGTCTTGAGGTCGCGGTAGACCAGCGTGTCCCAGGCCATCGCCGCGAGGATCACGCCTTCGCGCATGTTGTTGTGGTACGGGCTGACGTTCTCGACCTCGTTGTCGGAGGCATAGACCAGCGTGTCGTTGGCCTTGCCGGCATGCGCCGCGACCGCGGCCGTGGCCAGCCACAGCGTGAGGGACAGGTGCTTCATCGGGACACTCCTTCGTCGGGCCGCAACGGGACGACCTGCGCAGTGTGTGCAAGAAGAGGGCCGCAGGAGCGTTTCACGCGGTACAGAATATCGATGCACCTGTTGCCGAACGGGCAACGCTGGAGTTTCGATGCCGATGAAGCCGCCGCCGCAGATCGCCCGTCAGTTGCAGGACACCGCGCTGCGCTATTTCCTGGAGGTGGTGCGCTGCGGCTCGATCCGCGAGGCGTCGCAGCGCCTGAACGTGGCCGCGTCGGCCATCAGCCGGGCCATCGCGCAGCTGGAGGACCTGCTCGGGGCCCAGCTGTTCGACCGGCACGCGCGCGGCATGATCCCGAGCGCGGCCGGCGAGACGCTGGCCGTGCATGCGCTCAAGTCGGCGCACGACGCCGAGCGCGCGGTGCACGACATCCAGGCCTTGCAGGGCATGCGGCGCGGGCGGGTGCGGGTCGTGTCGACCGAGGGCTTCGCGATGGAGTTCATCCCGCGGCTGGTCACCGACTTCGTGCTGCAGCATCCGGGCATCCAGTTCAACCTGGGCGTGCACCCACCGGCCGAGTGCACGCGGCGCATCCTGCATGGCGATGCCGACATCGGGGTGACGATGAGCCGCACGCCCGAGAGCGGCGTGCAGGTGGAGCATTCGCAGCCGTCGCCGCTGCTGGCGGTGATGCGACCGGGCCATCCGCTGACGCGCTTCAAGCAGGTCAGCCTGTCGCAGTTGCTGGCCTACCCGATCGCGCTGCCCGAGCCCGACACCACGGTGCGGCAGTTGTTCGACATCGCGTGCAGCCGCCAGCGGCTGAACTTCGAGCCGGTGCTGACGAGCAACTACATCGCCGGGCTGTTCGGTTTCCTGCGGCACCAGCAGGACGGCGTGACGATCTCGGGCGAGATCTCGATCCGCTACCAGGTCGAGCGCGGCGAGGTGGCTTGTGTGGGGCTGCGCGACCGCGGGCTGGACCTGCGCAACATCGAAGTGCAGACGCTGACGGGGCGGACCTTGTCGAGCGCGGCGCAGGCGTTTCTGCAGTTCCTGAAGGGGCGGCTGTCGGGGCAGATTCCTTCCGGCGCTGGAGGGGTGCGATCCGCCATCGACGGCTAGTGCGGCCCCCAGCGCGTCGATACGCTGCCTCCATTGCCAACCATGGAGAACTGGATGACCGTCATTTCCGTGATCGTCGGAAGCACCCGCCAGGGTCGCTTCGCCGAGAAGCCTGCGCAGTGGATCCTGCGGCACCTCGCCAGCCGGCCCGGCGTCGAGGCGCGCCTGCTCGACCTGCGGGACTTCCCGATGCCCTTCTTCGACGCGCCGGTGCCGCCGGCGATGCCGGGGCGCGCGCCCTACGAGCATGAGACCGTCAGGAAGTGGACCGCCGAGATCGCCCGCTCGGACGCGTTCATCTTCGTGGCCGCGGAATACAACTACGGACCGCCCGCGGTGCTGAAGAACGCGATCGACTGGGTCTACCCGGAGTGGAACCGCAAGGCGGCCGCCTTCGTGAGCTACGGCAGCGTGGCGGGTGCGCGCAGCGTGCAGCAGCTGCGCGAGACGGCGATCGAGGTGCAGCTCGCGCCGATCCGCCCCTCGGTCCACATCCCGGTCGGCGCGCTGATGGCGCACTTCCAGGGCGGCGACGTGGAGGCGGCACTGGCCGAGCTCGACGGTCCCGCGAAGGCGATGCTGGACGACCTGGCGTGGTGGACGGCGGCGCTCAAGACCGCGCGTGGCAACGCCCGCTGAGTCCCGCTATTCGATCAGGACTTGCGCACCGGGCGCCGGCGTCACCAGCCCTTCGTCGACCAGCTTGCCCATCGCGAACTCGATGAATGCGCTGACCGCGCGCGACAGCTGCCGGCGGCTCAGGTAGACGATGTACACGCCCAGGCCGTCGACGCCGTGGCCAGGCAGCACCTCGCGCAGGTCGCCGCTGCGCAGGTGCGGCGCCGTCACCACCGACGGCAGCAGCCCGATGCCCAGCCCGGCCAGCGTCGCCTCGTACAGCGCGTGCATCGTGTTGGCCCGGAAGCGCCCGTCGACCTCGACGTCCTGCGGGCCTTGCGGACCGTCGAGCCGCCACACCGCCGCATGCCCGGACGGCCGCGGCAGCGCCAGGCAATCGTGGCCCGCCAAGGCGGCGACCGAGTCGGGCGTGCCGCGCGCGTCGAGGTAGGCGGGGCTCGCCACCAGCGTGGCGCGGCTGGTGCCGATCTGGCGCGCGACCAGCGAAGCTTCCAGCTCGCGGCCGGAGCGGATCGCGACGTCGATGCCTTCGCCCATCAGGTCGGCCCGCTCGTCGCTGAGAACGAAATCGAGCCGCACGTTCGGATGGCTCGCGAGGAAGTCCGCCACCCATTCCACGCGGAACCAGCGGAACAGGTCGGCGGGTGCGGCGACGCGCACCTTGCCGCTGGCCAGCTGGCTGCCCTGGCCGACCTCGATCGCCGCCTCGGCCAGCGCCTCGACCTGGTCGGCGCAGCGCGCGTAGAAGGTGGTGCCAGCATCGGTGAGCGTCAGGCGGCGGGTGGAGCGCTGCATCAGGCGCATGCCCAGCTGTTGTTCCAGGTCCTGGATGCGCCGGCTCACGCTGTTGGCCGGCATGTCCAGGCGCCGGGCGGCGGCTGCAAAGCTGCCGGCACGCACGACGTGGACGAACAGCGCGACGTTGTTCAGGTCCAGCATGGAAGGTTCGAGGCGCTCATTTTTCGCCGGCAGTCTAGCGCGCGGTGCCGTCGGGCGCGGATTGCTTCGTCGGGTGGACGTGTGCCATCCGCGCGGGCCGGCTACCCGGTGCGGGCCATCGCCCCTAGATTCCGGTGATGATCACTGAACAAGCCCTCCAATCACGCAGCGTCGTGTTCCGCACCAGCGGCCACCGGCGCGGACCGATCACCCGCTTGATGAGCCCGTCGGACCTGGGCGAGCTGTTGCGGCCCTTCGTCTTTCTGGATCACGTCGACACGCAGGGCGTGCCCCGGGCCGCGCAGGGCGACTACGGCCTGCACCCGCACTCGGGGATCGCCACCGTCACCTGGCTGCTGGAAGGCCGGGTGAACTACGAGGACACGCTGGGCCGGCGCGGGCAGATCTCGCACGGCTGGCTGGAGTGGATGAACGCCGGGGGTGGCGCGTGGCATGGCGGCAACCTCGGCGATGCGGGGCGCGTGCGCGGCTTCCAGCTGTGGGTGGCATTGCCGCCGGCGGCCGAGCTGGGCGAGGCCGAGAGCAGCTACCTGGCGCCGCACCTGATCAAGCGCGAAGGGCCGGCCAGCGTGTTGCTGGGCCGATACGGCTCGGCCGCCAGCGCGATCGCGTCGCCTTCGCCGGTGAACTACCTGTCGGTGAAGCTCAAGGCCGGCGAGCAGTGGCGGTACCAGCCGCCGGCAGGGCACACGGTGGCGTGGGCCGCGGTGGGCGAGGGGCGCCTGCGGGTGCCGCAGGGCTTGCGTGCAGGGGAGCTGGCGGTCTTCGACGAATCGCCGGAGGCCATCGACTTCCATGCGGAGGTCGACAGCCAGTTCGTGCTGGGCTCTGCGGCGAAGCATCCGCATGACTTGGTGCTGGGGTACTACTCGGTGCACACCAGTGCGGCGGCGTTGCGCGAAGGGGAAGCGCGGATCCGGCAGATCGGGGCGCGGCTGCGGGCCGAGGGGCGGGTGGGGTAGGTTCTGCACCGGCCCCTGCGCCGAGCACCCTGTGAAGTTCAGGGCTTCGGGGCTTGCATCAGCGTGCGAACCTGCGAGGCGACGTCGGTCAGTTGCGTCTTCAGCGTGTTGAGTTCGCCGTCGAGCTTCTCGGAAAAGGTCTCCAGCAGCGCGCCGAAATCCTTGACGTCCTGGTTGCCGTCGAGGCCGTGGGCGGCGACCAAGCCCTGGAAGCGCTTGGCGATGCGCTCCATCGTGATGCCGGACTGGGTGTTGGTGGCGTTCATGGGTCTCCCTGGGCGAATGAAGTGGTGAAGCCTCCATCCTGCCACCGGGAGCCTGCCGTCCTCGCGCTTGCGCCCCCCTAGTGTGGAGGGTCGCAGGCGTCGGGCTTGCTGCGCGACGCTAGGAGGCGGTATGCAGACCCTGCACCCACGCGAGGCAGCGTGATGCCAGCGAATCGGAGTCGACAACGATCACGACCGAATTCAGTGTTTCGCCCAGGTCGTCGGGCGCCGTCGCATTGTGAAAGGCGAACCACAGCGCTTCGTCCAGGGCTTCGTCCGGGTGCGAAGTGGTCATCAGCGTGAATGACAGGGGATCGCCGAACTCCGGCAGGAAGGATGCGTAGTCGAAGGTGTCTTCCACCTCGCGCGAATCGGGACCCCAGGCGCAAATGTACGAAGCACCGGCTTCCACCCAGGCCCGGGCTGTTTCGGTGCTCGACAGCGCAGCCAGCCGTTCGCTCGCGACGACAAGAACGTAGCGTCCGTCCGTGATGGAAACGGGGGCGGTTTGCCAGAAGCTGTCGACCCGAAGGACGGCAGCGGAGCGCCTGGTTTCAGCGTGCCTCAGCGGCGTATCAACGGGATGCGTTCGTTGCATGTCAAGCCAGGCCAAGGATGGCGCCGACAGAGCGCTCTAGTTCGTCGACAAGCGCAGGATCCATGTACTCGTGCTCGTCCGGGATGTCGAGAACGTGGACTGGCTTGCCCTCGACGACGCGGCCGTACTCTGCTGCCAAACGAGACTTGTGCTTCTCTTCCATGACGAAGGGGACCTTGAGCCGTTCAGAGGCCATGCGCTGCGCCAGCGTCAAGGGATGATCAACGCCGCCGCCATGGCCGCGTTGCCAAGCGCGAGCGTGAGGTCGACGACGAAGATGAAGAGCATCGGTCCCGACAGCACGGGCCAGAACGATTCGCCGACCCTGCCACCCCGCAGGGCCACCGGCAGGTTGGAGACGAACTGGCTGGCATGTGCCAGCGAGAAGACGCCCGCGAACAGCGCTCGTTGCGACGGCTGCGGGAAGAGCGAGCCGTTGAGCAGCAGCAGCACCGCGAACACGGCGAATGCGAGGTTCATGCCGCCCAGGAAACGGACCGAGGCCGCCAGGGTCGGGAACAGCGGCGAGTCGCGTGCCGAGCGGGGGACAAGAAGACGGGCGGCCGCATCCGGCGTGAGGCTGAAGTACCGGAAGCCGATGCCGAACCAGAGCGCATTCAGCACGAGGATGGCGGTGAAGACGGTCGCGTAGGGCATGCCCGAGGACGCTGCGGATGATGGAGCGCCATCATGCCAGCGCCCGAGGCTAGCGGTTGCCCGGCATCCACTCGGTGTCGTCCTCGGGGCCCGGCCCGCCCGCCACGTACGTGTCTGCGACGGCAGTGACCACGAGGGCCCGGCCCGGGTCTGCAGCACGGGGGGCGCGAGTCTCAGGGTCGGCCGCGTGCCACGGCAGCACCGGCGCGGCCAGGCATGCGAAGGCGAAGCCGAGGGCCGCCCAGCAGAGCGGCGCAACCAGCAGCGAGGAGGTGTGTGTCGATTTCATGCGAGGCAGTGTTGCCGCGCTGCGTATCGCCTGGATTTCACCCGGATCGGCGCCGTGTTTCGTCTGTTGCGCTGCCGGCCGGCGTGGCGGCATTGCGTTCCATCAAGGTGCGCAACATGGCCTGTGGATCCGACAGGAAGTCGCGCGTCACCCGGAAGTGTTCGGTGTCCTCGTAGGCAATCCTCGCAACCCCATCCTGGTTGCACTGGTAGATCCATGCGTCGGGGTAGGCCATCAGGATCGGGGAGTGCGTCGCGATGATGAACTGCGACTTGTCCCGGATCAGCTCATGCATGCGCGACAGCACCGCCAGTTGCCGCTGTGGCGACAACGCGGCTTCGGGCTCGTCGAGGATGTACAGGCCTTGTCCCCCGAATCGATGGGTCATCAGCGCGAGGAAGGATTCGCCGTGCGATTGCTCGTGCAGCGAGATGCCGCCGTAGGAGTCGATGATCGGTGGACCCCCCGGCCCTTCATCGAGGTTCTCGATCTCGGTGGCGACGTTGAAGAAGCTCTCCGCCCGCAGGAAGAACCCGTCGCGCGGCCTGCGAACACCCTTGGCCACGCGCAAGTACTCGTGCAGTTCCGAATGCGAGCGCCGCGTGCCGAAGCTGAAGTTCTTCGTGCCCCCTTCGGCGTTGAAGCCCAGCGAGACCGCCATCGCCTCCAGCAGCGTCGATTTGCCGGATCCGTTCTCGCCGATGAAGTAGGTCATTTTCGGATGCAGGTCGATCTGCTCCAGCGACCGGACGGCAGGCAGCGAGAACGGGTACCGGTCGAAGGAGCCGACCTCGTCGCGCTTCAGCGAGACGCGGAACACGTATTGCGAGGGGATCATGGCGGCCCGCTGCGGCCCCACGCCAGCAGCAAGTTGTTGGCCGGCATCGCCACGCGCTCGCGCAGCGCGAAGCCGGCTTGGGCCGCCACGTGTTCCACGTCTTCACGCTGGCGCACGCCCCAGGCCGGGTTGCGCGCGCGCAGCTCCGCATCGAAGGCCAGGTTGCCGGGCGATGTCTGCACGGCGTCCTCCAGGTAGGGCCCATAGGTGACCAGCAACCCCTGCGCCGACAGGTGGCGCGCAGCGCCCTGCATCAACCCGGCGCAGCAGGCCCAGGGCGCGATGTGGATCATGTTGGCGCAGAAGACCGCATCCACCTGTGCGGGAACACCCGGCCACTGCGGCTGCAGCACGTCCAGCCGCAGCGGTGCGCGCACGCGGTCCAGGCCGGCACACCAGGCGGTGATCGACGGCAGCGAGCTCGCTTCGAAATCGGTGGGCAGCCATTCCCAGCCCGGCAGGCCGGCGCTGCACCAGGCGGCATGCTGGCCGGTGCCGCTGGCGATCTCCAGCATCAAGCCTCGGGCCGGCAGCATGCGCTGCAATTCGGCCAGGATGGGCGCGCGGTTGCGTTCGGCAGCGGGGCTGTGGCGGCGAAGGTCTTCGGTCATCGCGATGGCTCAGCCCATGCGCAGCACGCGCGCCGCCTCTTCGAGCCGCGCGTCTTCGATCTCGCGCAGCACGCCCGACAGGTCGATCGCACCGGCGCGCGGTTCGTAGCGGCCGGTCAGCGGCATGCCCGGCACCAGCAGGCCGCCGGCGTAGAGCGCCCAGATCTCCGGGCCGTAGCGCGTGGGCAGCAGACCCGGCGCAAAGCGGCCGAAGAAGTTGCGCAGGTTGTCGACGTCGCGCATCAGCATCCGCGCCGCGTGGTTGTTGCCGGCGGCGTCCACCGCCTGCGGCAGGTCGATGATCACCGGGCCGTCGGCAGCCAGCAGGATGTTGAACTCCGACAGGTCGCCGTGGATCACGCCGGCGCACAGCATGCGCACCACCTCGCCGATCAGGAAGGCGTGGTGCTGCAGGGCCTGTGCCTCGGTGAAGGGCACGTCGTTCAACCGCGGTGCGGCATCGCCCCGCTCGTCGGCCACCAGCTCCATCAGCAGCACGCCGTCGTAGAAGTTGACGGGCCGCGGCACGCGCACGCCGGCGGCGGCCAGGCGGTACAGCGCGTCGACCTCGGCACTTTGCCATGCGGCTTCCTGCTGCTGCCGGCCGAAGCTCGTGCCCTTGGCCATCGCGCGGGCCTGGCGGCTGTTGCGCACCTTGCGGTTCTCGGTGTAGTCGACCGCCTGGCGGAAGCTGCGCTTGTGGGCCTCCTTGTAGATCTTGGCCGCGCAGGTCTCGTCGCCGCAGCGCACGACGTAGACATCGGCTTCCTTGCCGCTCTTGAGCTGGCGCACCACGCTGTCGATCAGGCCTTCGGTCACCAGGGTCTGCAGGCGGGCGGGGATTTTCATGGCCCGATTGTCGGGCACGTGGACGTGCCGGCTCAGCGGTCCGGTGTTTCGTTGCCCGGCCTGTAGGCGCTGGCGCGTTCCGCTTCGATGGGCCGAACCTCGTAGCTCAGGCCGCAGGCCAGGCATGGGTTCTGCGCGGAGAGTGCCGCCGCCTCCTCGAGGCTGCGGGCCAGGACGAACCAGTAGCCGCCGATCACCTCCTTGGCTTCGGCGAACGGGCCATCCAGCACTCCGCGGATCGAGACGACCTTGGTCTCGCGTGCGAGGCGCTGGCCGGCCTTCATCTTCCCTTCGCCGACCAGCCGGTCGTGCCATCGGTAGAAGTCGTCGATGGCCTGCTGAATTTCTTCGGGCGACTTGTCCTTGTCCCACTGGCCGCGGGAAATGACGAGGTATTCGGACAGGTCGCTCTTGTCGGTCATCGGTAGGTCTCCGAATAAGGGTGTGTTCCAGCGATCCCGAGCCAGGGTGTCAGTTGCTCGAAGTTCAATCGGGACGCCTCGAATTCAATGTCTACCCACTGCGGTGCACAGCGCTCCCCGGCCCATTTCCCGACAGGGATCGTCTGCCCATGCACGCTCACCGAATAGCGCGTGCCATTGCTCGCCACGCGCAGGGATCCGGATGATACGTAGCCCGAGCAGTCGTTGTCGGGCCATGCCGAGCCGCCGTCGGAGAACACGACAAGCGCACCACCTGGGTCGGCAAGGCTCCACTCGGCTGCTGTCTTCGGAAGGCCGTTCGGAAGCCAGACCGTCAATTTGCGGTAAGTCTCATCGTCGATCGCCGACACGCTTCCGGTCGAATAAAAGCGATAGCCGAAGACGGCTCCTTTTCCGCTTTGGAGTCGATGGATTTGGAAGCCGAACCGCTGGTGACCCATGGCTCGCTCGTTAGGGCTCAATTCCGGCAATCGAAGATGGTTTGGATCGACCGGCTCGGCGTCGGCAAGATAGAACCGGTCTTCCTTGTCGATCGCCGCGTATGCCAGGCTGGCCCCCTCCGCCATCAAGAGGAGCACGACGACCGTGCACAGCGCGATGACGACCGTCTTCAGGGCCTTTCTGGCATTCATTGGCAACTGCCTTTCCCGTGCTGGTACACGAACGCGCCGGTGTCCAGCTTGAAGACAAAGCGTCCGCCCAGGTTGTCATCCACCCACAGCACGTCGGACGATTCCAGCGAGCTTGAGAGCCCCGGGCACCGCCAGTAAACGGATGACACCGAAGTTTCGAACCGCGCGATGTCATCCTCGGAATACAGGTCGCGCAGGGTGAACTTCTTGACAACCTCCCCGAGGGGCGAATAGATAACGAGGACGTTGCCACCGCCACGGTTGTGCCAGTTGTCGATGGTGACGAGTGCCCCGCGATCGGTCACTTCGATGTCCACTGGAGCGATCGGGTTCAACAGGGTGATCGTGCGGATCCTTTTGTAAGAATTGCCGTTGAACCGATGCCATTGCGCAGTGGCATGGGGCCCCTTGGGGAGCTCGCCGAATCCGTAGACCTCGCCCATGCTGCTGCCGGGAGCGATCCGGACGACGAACTGACCATTGGCGCTTGCACGCGCCGTCGCCTTTGCCGCGACCCACGAATCCGCTTGTGCCGGCGTGGCGAGGAAGAGGCAAGTGGCAACCGTGGCGGCAAGGCGCCGCCACCAGAAAGCGACGGTCATGTGCGGACCTCTTCCGGCGTGGCGTTCCAGCCGGCGTCCTCGGGCAGCGTGGGCATGTTCACTCCTTTGAGCAGAGCGCGAGTTCCAAGCCACGCATCCAGCCGGCACGGTAGGCGAGCTCGGACACCATGGCCTGTCGAGTTGGATGCGAGAGCGTACCCGAGATGATTCCGTCATCAACATGTCCGCACTGTTGCCATCCGCTGGCCGCAATTCCCGATCACCAGCAGCCCGGTCGAATGACAAAGACAATCGAACGATCGGACAACCGCTTCGGTATCCCCCTGAAAGGACGATCGCCTTGAACCATCCCGTCACACCCACCGCCGCCGGCCTCGCCGATCGCGCCACGGCCCGCCGCCAACTGCTGCGCTTCCTGGCCGGCAGCCCCTTGCTGGCCGGCTCCGCGGCGCCGGGCCTGATCGCCGCGCTGTCGGCGGCGCTGCCCGAGCTCGCTTCGGCCCAGAGCTACGACGTGCTGCGTGCCCAGACCCGCAAGGTCGGCGAGATCATCGAGGCGCCCGAAGACGCGCTGAACGTGATGGACTTCGAGCCGGCAGCGCGCAAGGCCCTGGAGGCCATGCCGGCGCACTGGGGCTACCTGGCCACCGGCGTCGACGGCGATGCCACGCTGCGTGCGAACCATGACGACTACGACAAGATCCGCATCCGCGTGCGGCGGCTGGTCGACGCCCGCAAGATCGACACGCGGCTGCGCCTGTTCGGCAACGAGTACGCGAGCCCGATCTTCCTGTCGCCGGTCAGCAGCCAGGGCGCCTTCAACCCGGAAGCCGAGATTCCGGCCGCGCGTGCCGCGGGCCTGAAGAAGCAGCTGATGATCCTGTCGACCTCCAGCAACTCGTCGATCGCCGACGTGACGCGCGCGCACGGTGCACCGATCTGGTTCCAGCTCTACCCGACCGATGACTGGAACGTGACGCGCGCACTCATCAAGCGCGCCGAAGAGTCGAACGTGACCGCCATCGTGCTGACGGTGGACCGGCAGGGCGGGCGCAACACCGAGACCCTGTTCCGCGCGCGTCGCCAGGACGACCGGCCGTGCGTCGCCTGCCATGCCGGCGGGTTCAAGAACGAGGTCTCGCGCAAGCCGGCGTTCAACGACATCGACGTGTCGCACGTCAACAACCTGTACGGCACCGGCATGACCTGGGACTTCGTCGCCAAGCTGCGCGCCGCCACCAAGGCGAAGATCGTCCTCAAGGGCATCGTGACCGCCGAGGACGCCGCCCGCGCGGTGCAGGCCGGCGTCGACGGCATCATCGTGTCCAACCATGGCGGCCGCGCGGAAGAGAGCTTCCAGTCCACCATCGGCGCGCTGCCCGAGGTCGTCAAGGCGGTCAAGGGACGGATCCCGGTGCTGGTCGACGGCGGGGTGCGCCGCGGCACCGATGCCTACAAGGCGCTGGCCCTGGGCGCGACGGCGGTCGGCATCGGGCGGCCCTATTGCTGGGGCCTCGCGGCGTTCGGCGAGCCGGGCGTGGCCGCCGTGCTCTCCATCCTGCAGCGCGAGTTCGAGACCATCATGCGCCAGGCCGGCGCGACCGAGCTGAAGCAGATCGTCGCGTCGACGGTCGCCACCGGCCCCGCCTTCGCTTTGCGCTGATCCTCAACCCTGCCGGGTCGGCATGATCACGACCTGCTGCAGGTTCACATGCTTCGGCTGCGAGACGATGAAGCCCACGCTCTCCGCCACGTCGCCGGGCTGCAGGAACTCGATGGACTTGCCAGCGTTCTCCAGCCAGTCCTTCGCGCCCTGAAACGTGACGTGGCCTTGCAGTTCGGTCGCGACGATGCCCGGTTCGATCATCGACACGCGGATGTTCTTCGGCCCCAGCTCGATGCGCAGGTGGCGCGTGAGGTGGCTCACGTAGGCCTTGGTCGCGGTGTACACCGCGAAGTACGGAAACAGGTACTGCCCCGCGATCGACGAGGTGTTGACCAGGTCCACCGTCGCGCCCTCGGCCGCGGCCTGCGCCAGCTGTGGCACGAAGGCGTGGATGACGCGCATCACGCCGGTCACGTTGAGGTCGATCTGCTGCTCCCATTCGCCGAGCTTGCGCTCCTCGATGGCGCCCGGCAGCATCACGCCGGCGTTGTTGAATACCAGGTCCGCCCGGCCGAACGTCGATGCGACCTCGGCCGCTGCAGCCTCCACCGAGGCCTGGTCGGTCACGTCGACCTCGATCGCGATGGCCTTGCCGCCGGCCTCGGCGATCTCGGCCACCAGCCGATCCAGTGCCTGCTTGCGCCGTGCCAGCACGGCGACCTTGGCGCCGCGCGCCGCCAGCAGCAAGGCGCAGGCGCGGCCGATGCCGCTGGATGCGCCGGTGACGACCGCGACGCGACCGGCGAGTTGCGAAGCGAAGAGGTTGGAGGGATGGGCCATGGGAGTCTTCCTGTCAGTGCGCCGCGAAGGCGACGCTTGCAGGGAACTCTAGGTTTTGGAGCCCAACCGCGGTAGTTCAGGCGATGGGTTACTTTGACAACCTGGAGTTGCCAATTCCGCGCCCTGCCGCGCGGAACCGCCTGGCGAGCGATCGCAGCTCCGCCGGCCCGACGGAGAACGCCTGGCTGTCGCGCAGCCAAGCCACGCTGAAGTCGATGAAGCGGCGCACGCGGCCCGGCATGTCGGCCCGCTGCGCGTAGTACAGGTACAAGCCCATGCGTTCGCTTACATGGCCGGGCAGCACCGGCACCAGCCGTCCGTCGCGCAGCGCTGCCGCCGCATTGATGCTGTCGATCTGGCCGAGGCCGATGCCGGCCAGCACGGCCAGGCTTTCGGTCTCGGGCTCGCTGCTGCAGAGCACCGGCGTCACGTGCTGGAAAACCGTGCTGCCGTCGACCTCGAACTCCCACGGCATCGGCCGGCCCGTACCGGGCTGGCGATAGGCGGTGCAGCGGTGTTGCAGCAAGTCCTGCAGCTTCTGCGGCACACCATGCAAGTCCAGGTAGCCGGGCGACGCGCAGGCAATCTGCTGGATCGTGAACAGCCGGCGCGCGATGACCTGCGCATCGGGTGCGCTGCCCGAGCGGAAGCCGACGTCGATCCGGTCGCTGACCAGGTCGGTGAAGCGCTCTTCGAGTACCAGTTCCACCTGGATCGCCGGATGCCGCGCCTGGAACTGCGCCAGCATCGGCACCAGCACCTTGCGGCCCACCGCACCCGCGGCGCTGACCCGCACCAGCCCTTCGTCGTTGCGCACCGCGCTGCGGGCACGCGTCAGCGCGTCCACCAGGCCGTCGAGGTTCGGCTTGGCGGACTGCAGCAGCCGCTCGCCTTCCTCCGTCAGCGAACTCTTGCGCGTGGTGCGGTGGAACAGGCGCACCCCCAGGTGCTGCTCCAACTGGCGGATGGTCTTGCTCACCGCCTGCGGCGTGGTGGCCTGGGCCTCGGCAGCCTTGTTGAAGCTGCCGAGTTCGGCCACGCGCACGAATGTCGAAATCGCCCTCAGTTCATCCATCCGCCCAGACTAACCCAGGCTTGCCCTCAAGGCTCGAACGCGATCCGCGAGCCCGACCCCGGCGGCGCACAGGTGTACGTCACCTCCTGCCCCGGCACCGTCGCGAGCGCCCGCACGGCGGCGTCGCTGCGCTGGCTGCCGTCCGAGGCGACGAAGGCGTTGACCGCCGGGTTGTAGGCCAGCCCGCGCGAGACACCGCCTTCGATCACCCGCGCGACCAGGCTGCACTCGGTCACCGTGCCGCCCAGTTCCTTCGACGTGAAGGGCGTGCGCGCGCGCTGCAGCAGCAGGTCGATGCGGCCCGACACCGCGGCCGCGTTGGTGCTGGTCAGCGTGATCTGCTGGCCGACGATCGGTGCCAGGTCGCTGTCGAAGGCCATCATGAAGTCGACCACGTCGCGCCGCGTCGCATCCGGGTTCACGATCGGGAAGCCCACCGTCAGCTGCGGGTTGAACACCTTGGCGGTGAAGAAGCGGAACAGCGTGTCCACCGAGCCGTCGTTGACGAAGCCGAAGCCGCGCACCTGGTCGCCCAGGAAGCCGGTGTCGGGCGCGCCGAAGAACTCGACCCGCGGCGAGCCGAACATGCCGACCTTCTGGTACATGTTGCGCAGGTGCGGGATCTTCACGATCTGCGTGATGCCCTCGAAGCTCGCATTGCCGCCGGTGCCGAAGAAGCCGCTGGCCGGGTCGAGCCGGTGGCAGCCTTCGCAGGTGAAGGCGGTCTTGTTCGGCACCAGGCCGCCCAGCGGGCCCACGTCGATGCCGTCCGACGGGCGCGAGCCGAGGTAGAAGCTGCGCCCGCGCTGCTGCGACGCGGTGAGCGAGTTGTCGAGCTTGCGGATCGGGTTGGGCGGCAGCATCACCGGCAACTGGAAGTCGGCGAACTTCTGCATCTCGGCCTCGCTGAGCGGCGCGGTGCCGCCCAGCAGCCCTTCGAACGCGACTGCGAAGTTCTTGAACGACAGCGTGCTGTCGGTGCCGCTGCTGCCGAACAAGCCGGTGGCCCGGTCGCCGCGCCAGTGCATCGCGCCCGAGTTGCGCATGCCGCGCAGCGTCTGCGTCGTCATCGGCCCTTTCATCGGGTGGAACTCGTTGGCGTTGTCGCTGCCGTTGACCGGCGACTTCACGCCGAACAGCAGCTTGCCCAGCGCGATCTCCAGCGGCGACGACAGGTTCTTCGCGATCGGGTTGTTGGTGACGCGGTCGTCGGGGTTGCCGAGGTCCCAGGCCAGGTCGTCCGCATCGCCGAAGGTGTGGCAGCTCGCGCACGAGGCCTCGCCGTTGGCCGAGAAGCGGCGCGCGTCGTACAGGAAGGGCCGGCCGGCGGTCACCGAGGCCGGCTCGGGGTTCTTCATCGCCACCGACGACAGCGTTGCGCGCGAGGCCAGGTCGACCACCTTGACGGCGTTGTCGAACCGCGTGCTCACGTACAGCCGGCCGCGCGCCTCGTCGAGCACCAGCCCGCTCGGGCCGCCGCCCGCCAGCTCGATGTAGCGCGCGCTGGCGGTGCGCGGATCGAAGCTGTCGCTCTCCAGCTCGGCGGTGTCGAACACGCCGACGCGGCTGGAGCCGAAGGCCGCCACGTACAGCGTGCGGCCGTCGCCGGTGACGGCCATGTCCAGCGGCATCGCCAGCGAATGCTGCTTCATCGTCCAGTCGAAGCCGGGGTTGGCGGGCAGCTTCGAGTAGTCGATGTGCTTGTTGAGGTGGCGCGGCGACACGGTCCCGCCCGAGATCACCGTGATGCGCGTCTGCGCCAGCTTGCCCTGCACCGTGTGGCCGGCGTAGGTGCCGGGGCCTTCGAAGCGGGCCTCGTTGACGGCCTCGGTGTTGGAGACGTAGACCTTGCCGGTCACCGGGTTGGTGACCATGTTGAACAGCACCGTGCCGACGCCCGGGAAGGCCGTCTTCTGCGCCAGCGTGTTGGCATCGACCGCGAAGACGTCCAGGTCGGGCAGGCGGAACTGCACCGCGTTGTTCCAGTTGCGGTGCAGCTCGTCCTCCCAATGGCCGGTGGCCTTGTTGAACTTGACGATCAGGCCGACCTCGGGCGCCTGCTTGCCTTCGAAATTGGTCTTCGGGCCGGGGTTGCCGCCGGGCATGATCTTCAGGTTCGGGCCCAGGCAGGGCGCGTTCGGGTTGAAGCCGCCGCAGATCAGCCCGGCCAGCAGGGTGGTGGTCTGGTTGCCCGACTTGAAAGCCGCGACGTAGACCGTGCTGCGGTCCGGGCTCACCGCCAGCGCGCGCGGCGTGTCGCTGAAGAAGCTCATGATGCGCAGCGGCAGGCCGCCCAGCGCGCTGCCCAGGTTGGCGGGGTTGAACACCCACACGTCGGCCCGTCCGATGCCCGGCGTCGTGAGCTGCGGGTCGCCGGCACCGGGCACGCCGGCGAGCGACGGGTCGCTGCGCTGCTGGCCGCGGTGCGCGGTGGTGATGAAGGCCCGCTCGGGGCTGCCGGCAAAGACCACGTCGCGCGGCTCGTCGCCCACCAGCAGGGTGCGCACCACGCGCGGCGTGCCGCCCAGGTCGACCACGCTGACGCTGTCGGACAGGTGGTTCACCACCCACACCTCGGTGTTGCTGCGCGCCGCCACCGCCACCGGTTCCAGGCCCACCGGCACGCGCGCGGCCAGTTGCAGGCCGGCGGCGGAGATGGCGAACACGTCCAGCGTGTTGTTCGGCGTGTTGGCGACGAAGAGCCGGCTGCGGTCGGGCGACATCGCCATCGGCCGCACCGGGCCGCTCTCGAACTGCATGAAGGACGGGGCCTGGGCGGCTGCCGTCCCGGCCCACAGGGCCAGGGCCCATCCCAACAGCGACAGCAACAGGGTGAGCGGGGTCCGGCCCCGGCATGGCATCGGATGCGCGTGCATGTTGTCTCCTTGTCTCGTTGTGGTGCTCGCGGCAGGCATCGTAGGGAGCGCACCGGCCCGGCGCCCCCTCCGCCGGGAGGGGGCGCTACACTCGTCGATGACAACCCCTCGACCGGCGGGTACGCCGGTCGGTCCCCCGAGGGGAGGCGGGCCGGCTTGGGGCGGCCCGGCGCTCGTCCCGCCCCGAGGCTCCTGTCCATCCCGGCCGCCGCGATGTCCGACACGACGATCGAGCCACCGCTGCTGGCGCCTTCCAGCGTCTCCCGCCCCGCGTTGATGGCGCGGCTGGACGCTGCGTCCAAGCTGCGGCTGGTGGTGGTGGCGGCGCCGGGCGGCTCGGGCAAGACCACGCTGCTGACGCAATGGTTTCGCAGCCGCCGGCAACGCCGCGCGGCGGCCTGGCTGACGCTGGCGGCGGCGCCGGCCGGGCCCGACGCGCTGGCGGCGAGCCTGCTGGCCAGCCTGGAGGCCGCCGGGGCGGGCGCTGCGTTCGACGGCCCGGCCGGCCTGCCGGCGCTGCTGGCGCAGCGCAGCGGCGACCTGCTGATCGTGATCGACGACATCCACCGCGCGCAGGACGCGCCCTGCCTGCGCCTGCTCGATGCGCTGCTGGCCGCGTCGGCCCCCGGCGTCCATTGGGTGCTGTCCGGGCGTTGCCTGCCGGACCTGAACCTGCCGGCCTGGCGGCTGCGCGACCAGCTGGAAGTGCTGGATGGCGGCGACCTCGCCTTCGATGCCGGCCAGGTGGTGCAGCTCGGCCGCAAGCTGATGGACGAGCCGCTGAGCCGCGCGCAGGCCGAGCGGCTGGTCGAGGCCACGCAAGGCTGGACGGCCGGCGTCAAGCTCGGGCTGCTGGCGGCCGCGGCACGGCCGCGCGAGGTGGATGCCGCGCTGGCCGACTTCGACGGCGGCCACGTCGACATGGCGGCCTACCTCGACCGCGAGGTGCTGCGCGAGCAGGACGCGCCGCTGCAGGAGTTTCTCGTCTCGACCAGCCTGCTCGACGCGATGACCGGCGAGCTGTGCGATGCCTTGCTGGGCCGCGAAGGAGCGCAGGCGGTGCTGGAGCGGCTGGAGCGCAGCCAGCTGTTCGTCACCGCGCAGGACAGCCACGGGCTGGCCTTCCGCTACCACCCGCTGTTCCACGGCTTCCTGCGCAGCCGGCTGGCCGCCGACCCGGCGCGCCAGCGCGGGCTGAACGAGCGCGCCAGCCGCTGGTATGCCGGGCAGCTGCGCTTCACCGAGGCGCTGGACCATGCCTTCCGCTGCGGCGGGATGGACTGGTGCGCCGAGCTGGTCGAGCGGGCCGCGCTGCGCTGGCAGCAGACGGGCGACATCGCCGAGGTGGTGCGGTGGTGCGAGCGCCTGCCGCGCGAGCAGGTGCTGGCGCGCCCGGCGCTCGGCGTGGTCTATGCCACCTGCCTGGCGCTGTGCCGCCGCTTCGACCCGGCGCGCGCGCTGCTGCGGCGGCTGAGCGAGGACGACCCGTCGGGCTTCCAGGTGCGCACGCTGCAGCAGATCCTGCAGGCCTTGAGCGGCGAACACGACGCACTGCGCGACGCTTTGGTCGACGAGCCGCCGGCGGCGGATGAGTCGGACGGCGACGCCCAGTTGCGCGGGCTGCAGCTGGTCAACCGCGCCTATGCGCTGTTCTGCGTGCACCGCTTCGACGCGGCCTGGCGGCTGGCGATGCGCGCGCGCGAGATGCTGCAGCCGATCAGCCCGTACGGCGAGGGCTATGCGAGCAGCCTGCTGGCGCTGGTGGAGCGCGCGAAAGGCGATTTCGGCTCGGCGGCGCGCCGCGTGGAGCTGCTGTGGGCGGGCGTGCGCAACGGCCCGCGCAATGCGGCCTGGGCCAATGCCGCGACGGCGCTGGCGGTGCTGCGCTACGAGACCAACCGGCTGGCCGAGGCGCGCGCGCTGTGCGACGAACTGCTGCCGCTGGTGGAGGCCGGCGGCACCTGCGAGACGCTGGTGGCGGCGACGCGCACGCTGGCGCGCGTGCGGGCGGCCGAACGCGAGCCGCAGGCCGCGATGAAGCTGCTGGACTACCTGCACGGCGTGCTGGGCGGCAGCCACGAGCGGCGCTTTGCGGCGCAGGTGTGCTTCGACAAGGTGCGGCTGTGGCTGGCGATGGGCGAGCCGGCGCGGGCGCGCGAGTGCGCCGCGGAGTTCGGCGTGGTGGTCGACGACACCGCGCCATGGCATGAGCCGCGGCCCTACGACGAGGCCTGGGAGCGCCGCGGCATGGCGCTGGCCGCGCTGCTGTCGCATGCGCAGCGGCCCGACGACGCGCGTGCGGTGCTGCAGGTGCTGCGCAGCAGCGCCGAGGCGGCCGGCCACGTGCTGCGCCTGCACGCGATCGAGGCGGCGCTGGCCAGTTGCCTGTGGGAAGCTGGTGCGCGCGATGCGGCGCTGCAGTGCCTGCACCAGTCGCTGCTGCGTGCGCGCGGGCATGCGCCGTCGCGCAGCTGGTTCGACGACAACCCGCGCTTCCACCTGGTGCTGATCGCCGCGCTGGAACTGCCGCAGATGCGGCGGCTGATGCCGGCGCACGTGCTGCGGGTGTTCGGTGCGGCGCTCGGGCGCGGCGGCCGGCCCGCGCATGCGGTGGACGCGCTGACCGCGCGCGAGCTCGAGGTGCTGGTGCTGCTGGCGCAGGGCCTGAGCAACCAGCAGATCAGTGCCCGCGCGCAGATCTCGATGACCACCGTGAAGTGGCACGTGAAGAACATCTTCGCGAAGCTCGGCGTGGGCACGCGGGTGGGAGCGCTGGTGCGGGCGCGCGAGCTGCGGCTGGTCGGTTGAGCGCTGCCCTCAGTTCAGGGGCGGCATCAGCACCTCGCCGTTCGGGCCCCACTCCACGTGCGTCAGGCCCGGCTCCTGGGCCTCGAGCCGCCGCCGCTCGGCTTCCAGTGCCGGCAGCTGGCCCTGTTGAACCCGCATCGCATCGGCCAGTGCGGATTCTTCCTTTCCGGTCTGGGCGCGTTCGAGCGCAAGCTTCACGTCCCGGATGAGTTCCTCGTCGTTCCAGGGCTTGAGGATGTAGCGGAACACCTGCGCGTCGTTCACGGCGCGCACCAGCGTCGACACGTCGGCGGAGCCGCTGACGATCATCGGCACCGCCTGGGGCTGGATGCCTCGAACGTCGCGCAGGAACGAAACACCATCCTGCAGCGGCATGCGGAAGTCCGACACGACCACGTCGAACGCACGCTCGCGAACGCGAGCGAGCGCGAGTTGCGTGTCGCTGAACGACTCGATGCGGGCGAGGTCGCGCAGCGGCACGCGCAGTGCACGATGCAGTGCCGCGAGCACGTTGGGTTCGTCGTCGACCAGCAGGATGGATGCTTTCATGAGGTTCTCCGGGGCGGCCGCACGCGCAGCTCGATGCGAATGCCTTCGCGTTGTTCGTACAGGCGGATGCGGCGGATGGTGTCGGCGGTCAGCACATGGTCGGTCGCCAGCAGCACCGCGCCTTCGCGCGAGACCAGGTCGGCCGCGAGGACCATGCCGGGTTGCAGCGATTCCGTGGTCATCAGCAGCGGCGCGGGCGGCGCCGGCGCGCTGGGCTGGTTGATGTGCAGGAAGACGTCCAGCACCTCGGGGTCGAACTGCAGGCCCCGGCCGTGCATCATCAGCGTGCGCACCTGCGCCGTCTTCAGCCCCGGCGCGCCCATGTGGCCGTTGAGCAGGTCGTCATGGGCGTCGGCCACGGCCAGGATGCGAGCGCCCAGCGGAATGTCCGCGCCGGCCAGTGCGTCCGGAAAGCCTTGCCCGTCGAAGCGTTCGTGGTGCGCGCGGATCAGCGCGGCGACCGGTTGCATGTCGTCCAGCGCCAGCAGCGACTGTTCGCCCAGGATGGGGTGCTTGCGGTAGAGCGCGAGTTCCTCGGCCGTCAGCTTGGGCACCGGCTTCGCGAGGATCTCGTCGGACAGGCCGATCAACCCGATGTCATGCAGCAGCGCCGCGACGAACACCGTCTGCGTGTCCTCGCTGCTGCAGCCCATGGCCTTGGCGACTTGCCGGGTCGATTCGGCCAGGCGGCGGCCGTGCCCGACCAACTGGCTGCCGCGCAACTCGATCAGGTTGGCGAACACCTTGATCGACGTCATGTAGTTGCGCTTGAGCTTGTCGTTCGCCTGCGTGACCTCGGCGGTGCGCTGCTCCACCCGAAGCTCGAGCTGGGCATTGAAGCTGCGCAACTCTTCGTTCTGCGAACGCGTCAGCGTCTCGAGCCGCGTCTTCTCGCGCTCCAGCGCCAGCCGCTCCAGCGCCTGCGCGACGGTGACCTGGAGTTCGCCGTCGTCCCAGGGCTTGTTGACGTAGCGGTAGATCTGGCCCTCGTTGATGGCGGCGATGGTGGACGTGACGTCGGCGTAGCCCGTGAGCAGGATGCGCATCGTGCGCGGCCAGCGTCGCCGGACCTGGCCGAGCAGCTGGGCCCCGTCCATGCCGGGCATGCGCATGTCCGAGATGACCAGGTCTGCCGGCTCGGCTTCCATGATCGCCAGCGCCTCGGCCCCGCCCGGCGCGGTGAGCACGCGGTAGTGCGGGTTGCGCAATGCGCGCCTCAACGACGACAGGATGTTCGGCTCGTCGTCGACGCACAGGATGGTCCAAGGGGCCTGGGCCGTTGCGACGGCGGGTCCGGACACTGCGGTCTCTTGCATGGTGGCCTCGCGTCAGCCGGGCAGCGTGTCGGCGCGCTTGACGGGAACGCTGACGCGGAACGCGGTGCCCCGGCCGGGTTCGCTGGAGACTTCGATGCGGCCTCCATGCTTCTTGACGATGCCATAGGACAGCGACAGCCCGAGCCCCGTCCCCTTGCCGACCGGCTTGGTCGTGAAGAACGGATCGAAGATGCGCTTCAGGTTCTCGGCGGGGATGCCGCAGCCGTTGTCCGAGATCTCGACCCAGGCCTCGTCGCCCTGCGTGCCGGTCTTGATCGTGATCGTCCCGCGCTCCGCGCTGATGGCATGCGCCGCGTTGACCAACAGGTTCAGGAACACCTGGTTCAGCTCGGACGGCAGGCATTCCACGTCGGGCAGTTCGCCATACTGCCTGATGACATCGGCCTTGTACTTGATCTCGTTGTTGACGATGTTCAGCGTCGAATCGATGCCGGTGTGCAGGTTGACCCACTCCCATTCCTGGCGCGCGTCGACGCGCGAGAAATCCTTCAGGTCCTGGACGATCTTGCGCACGCGCTGGATGCCGTCCTTCGATTCGGCCATCAGGGCGGGGATGTCGTCCTTCAGGTAGTCGAGTTCGATTTCCTCGCGCAGGCGCAGCAGTCGCGCGGCGGCCGGCGTGCCGGCCAGCGCCGGCTCGGCCTCCTCGTAGGCCTTCAGCATGTCGAACAGCTGGGCCAGGTATTTCTCCAGCGTGCCGAAGTTCGAGAAGATGAAGCCGATGGGGTTGTTGATCTCGTGGGCCACACCGGCGGCCAGCTGGCCGATCGACGCCAGCTTCTCCGATTGAACCAGCTTGTCCTGGGCATCCGAGAGCTTGCGGTTCAGCTCGGTGAGGTCCTCGTTCGTGCGCAGCAGCGCCTCGACCTGCAGGGGGGTGAGCTGGCTGGCAGCGGCTTCATGCGTGTCCATGGGTGTCTCCTACACGGTCAGCGATTCGCGCACGCTGCGCGCTTGCCGCTCCGTTCGTTCGAAAGTGCGTTGCACCTGCTGCGGCGTCAGGCCCATGCGCTGCCACGCCTCCAGGGACAGCGGTGGGACCATGTCCTCGTCCAGGCCCGACAGATCGAGCGCGTGGGTCATGTTGTCGGCCACGTGCACCACGTCGGCCAGCGTGGCCGTCGTGTGTGCGGGCAGTTCGTGATGGCAGCGGATGGCCTCGGCGATGGCCGGCGCGAAGTGCCAGTGGCTGGCGATCAGGCCGCCCACCGTGGCGTGGTCGGTGTTGAGCATCAGGCGTTCTGCCTCGATGGAATGAACGTCGTGCTGTGCGGCCCAGCCGAGGGTCTGGCTCAGCTCCAGCGGAAAGTAGGTGGCCAGTGCGAGGCGCCCGATGTCGTGCATGAGCCCGGCGGAGAACGCCGCCTCGGTGTCCTGGCGGGTGGCAGCGGCGAGTTCCTGTGCGCAGAATGCGGTGGCCAGCGCGTGGCGCCAGAAGCCGTCGAAGTCGAAGCCTTCGCAGGCGGTTCGATCGAAGCTCGAGATCACCACTGCGGTGGTCGCCACCGTGGCGACCGTGCGCAGGCCCAGGATGCTGATCGCGTCGCGGATCGACGAGACGCGGCCGGCCACGCCGTAGAACGACGAGTTGGCCAGGCGCAGCGTCTTGGCCGTCAGGGCCTGGTCATGCGAGATCGTGGTCGCGAGTTCATCGACGGCGACGTCCTCGCGTTTCAGGGCCGAGCGCAGTTCGATGACCGCCTGCGGCAACGCCGGCAGCGTGCGGACCTTCGCATGGATGGCGTCGGGCTGGAGGGCGAGGTGGCTCACGGGTGCTCCTCGAGGCGGTACTGCTGGATCAGGTGGAACAGCGGGTGCAGCCGGCCTTCCTGCAGCGAGGCACGGAACAGGTAGGCCAGGCGCGCGCGCACATCGTCGGGCGTCGCGTCGCGCGGTGGGCCGGGTGTCTTCTCGCAGGCGTGTGGGTCGTTCGACATGGTCAGGTGGGCTCCCCTTGGAATTCGGTGGTGATGACCAGCAGCTTGCCGCGTGCGGCGGTGTCGCTCATCGCGCGGCAGACGGCGCGGTACGCGTGGCCGTCGAGCCGGATGCGGCGCTGGATGCCGTCGTCCAGGTGCAGGATGCCGGCCAGCTCGGCGGGCAGCGCGTCGTCCGCGTCGCAGCCGATCAGCGCGCCGCCGTCGCACAGAAGGGCCTGTGCGTCGCGGTTGACGAAGGCGATCATGCCGTCGGCGTCGACGCCGATGATGGGCGTCGGCACGTTCTCCAGCACGCCGCGGGCGTTGGCCGCGCGGCTCTCCTCGAGGCTGGTCTGTTCGCGCTGGCGCGCGAGCAGTTCCTCCAGGCGCTGGTTGACGCGGGCCAACTCGTGGTTGGCGTTGTGCACCTCGTGCGCCAGCCGCCGGTTCTCGTCCGCGAGGTCCTTCTGCCTGAACGCCTCCGCGACGTGTGCCCGCAGCCGCTCGTCATCCCAGGGCTTGGTCAGGAACTTGTAGATCGCGCCTTCGTTCACCGCATCGGTGATCGACTGCAGCTCGGTGTAGCCGGACAGCACCATGCGCACCGTGTCCGGATAGAGCTCCTTGGCGCGGCGCAGGAACTCGACGCCGGTCATCCCCGGCATGCGCTGGTCCGACACGATGACGTCGACGTTGACCTCGGCCAGGCGCTGCAGCCCTTCGGCGCCGCTGTTCGCGGTGACGATGTGGTACCCATCGCGGCGGAACAGGCGGCGCAGCGACGACACGATGTTCTCCTCGTCGTCCACCAGCAGCAGCGTGCGCTTGCGCTGGCTGCGCGTCAGGAATCGTTCGGGCAGCCGGCGGTCTTCGCGCAGCATCTGCTCGATCTCCGCCGCGGCCACCGGCTCGCTGAAGAAGAAGCCCTGGATCATGTCGCAGCCGTTGGCGATCAGCAGGTTCAACTGGCCCTCGGTCTCGACGCCTTCGGCGAGCACCTTCATCTGCAGGCCGTGGGCCATCGTCAGGACGGCGCGCGTGATCGAGACGTCTTCGGGGGCGGCGGTCACGTCGTGCACGAACGAGCGGTCGATCTTCACCACGTCGATGGGCAGGGTCCGCAGCACGCCCAGGTTGGAGTAGCCGGTGCCGAAGTCGTCGAGCGAGATCTCCACGCCGATCGCCTTCAGTTCGCGCAAGGTGCGCGACGTGTGCTCGACGTCGAGCGTCAACATGCTTTCGGTGACTTCCACGCCGAGGTGCGCCGGGTTGGCCCCGGTTTCCAGCAGGATGGAATGCAGGCGCCTGGCGATGTCGGGCTGCTGCAATTGCAGCGGCGACAGGTTCACGTGCACGCGCACGTCCGGAAGGCCGGCGCGCGCCCAGGCCGTCACCTGCGTGCACGCGCTGCGCAGGACCCACTCGCCGATCGGGATGATGAGGCCGGTCTGCTCGGCCACCGGGATGAATTCGACCGGCGAGACCTCCCCGAGTTCGCTGCAGTTCCACCGGAGGAGGGCCTCGACGCCCAGCAACCTGCCGTCGGTCAGATCGACCTGCGGTTGATAGTGCAGGGTCAGTTCCTGGCGGCCGATGGCGCGGCGCAGCGCCGACTCGAGCGTCATGCGGCGCACCGCGTGGACGTTGGCCTGGGGCGTGAAGAAGGCGATGCGGCTGGCGCCGTTGTCGGTCTGCAGGCGTGCCGTCTGTGCGCATTCGAGCAAGCGCTGCGCATTGTCGGCGTCCGTCGGATAGGTGGCGACACCCATCGAGCAGCTGAGGTACACCTCGGTCTGGCCGACGCTTTCGGGATGGCGCAGGCCGTCGAGGATGGCGCGTGCACGGTCGAGCACGGCGCCTTGATCGTCGGCCAAGGCGGCGTCCAGCAGGATGGCGAACTCGCCGCCACCCAGGTGGGCGAGGGTTTCGTCGCTCTTGCACAAGCCGGACAGACGCGCGGCAATGGCCATCGCGAGGGTGTCGCCGGCGCCGAAGCCCATGGTCTCCTCGACCTGGTCGACCTGCGCGATGTTGAGCGACAGCAGCGTGAACCGGCTGTCATCCCACTGCGCCGCATGGGCCGCCGCATCGACGCGGTCCAGCAGCAGCACCCGGTTGGGCAGGCCGGTCAGCTCGTCGAAGTTCGCGAGCTCCTGGATGCGGCCTTCGGCCTCCCGTTGGGCGGTGATGTCCTGGAGGATGACGACGCCGCGCAGCGACACGCCGTCGGTGCCGAGCTCGACGATGCCACGGTGCAGCACTTCGAGGCGGCTGCCGTCGGAGCGCAGGATGCGGTGCTGGAACTCGAACGGGTCGCCGGGCGCGGCGCCGCGCCAGATGGACAGCACGTAGCGGCGCTCGTCGCGCGGGATCCAGCGCAGCGCGGCCGCGACGGACAGGGTGCCGAGTTCGTGCATCTCGCCCACCAGCGCATAGGCGCCCGACGACAGCGTCGCGCGGCGGCCGGCCATGTCGATCTCGACCGAGCCGCTGCGGCAGAGGAGCTCGGTCTGGGCCAGCATGCGGGCCCGCCAGTCGGACAGCTCGCGTGCGCGCTGGATTTCGCTCACGTCGCTGAGCGTCACCAGGTCGGCCGGCCGGCCTTCGAACGCGATGGCGCGACCGAACACCCGACCGACGAACACGCTGCCATCGGCGCGCACGCAGCGAATGTCGTAGGCCACGCCGGCGATGCCGGCCATGCGCTGGCGGATGTGCTCGGCCACCCGCGCCACGTCCTGCGGGTGCACGACGCTCGTGGCTGCCATGCCGCCCAGCAGCTGGGCTTGCGTGTACCCGAGCAGTTCGACCATCTTCGGGTTGACGTAGCGGAAGCAGCCGTCCTGGATGACGAACATGCCGACCTGCGCCTGCTCGACGAACTCGCGGTAGGTGTGCGCCGCGAGCGGCGCGACGGGGGCGGGGGGGGCGGACACGATGACAGTCTCCATCTGCGGGGGCGCGCGCTCCTTGTACTTCTTGTGGAGCGCTTGGCCGGATATCGACGTCGAATTTCGAAGCTTGAGCCTCGATGGAGTGATCCGCCGCTGCGGCACTGCCATCTGACAGATTGGGTTGCTAGCGGAGGACTTTCTTGATGACTTCGACCAGCTTGGCCGGGTCGAAGGGCTTGACCAGCCAGCCGGTGGCGCCGGCGCTGCGGCCCGCCTGCTTCATCTGGTCGCTCGATTCGGTGGTCAGTATCAGGATCGGCGTCGCCTTGAACTTCGGATTGTCGCGAAGCGTTCGGGTGAGCGTGAGGCCGTCCATGCGGGGCATGTTCTGGTCCGTCAGGACGAGGTCGAAGTCGCGGGACGTGGTTTTCTCGTACGCGTCCTGGCCGTCCACCGCTTCGACGACGCTGTAGCCGGCGCTCTTGAGGGTGAAGGAAACCATTTGACGCATCGATGCGGAATCGTCGACGACGAGGATGGACGGCATGGGCTTTCTCCCTTTGGGGTGGGGTTTTACTTGGCGGATCCGCTTTGCGCAACCCTCACGCGGGAGCTGCTTCTCCTACGACCGGTATCGCGCCAGTCCTATGGGCATGCCGGTCATGGCCTTCGATGATCGGCTCGCTCTCGTGAAGGGTGCCGCATCAGATGCAACGTCGAAGAATCACCACCATGGCAACTGCTCGCGAGCGCGCTGTTGCGGCCATGGACCCGGCCGCAGCGTCGACCCGCGCGAAGCTGTCGTGGTGGAAGACGCTCGGCCCGGGCCTGATCACCGGGGCGGCCGACGACGACCCGAGCGGCATCGCGACCTACACGCAGGCCGGGGCGCAGTTCGGCTACGGCATCGGCTGGACGCTGCTGCTGACGTTTCCGCTGATGGTGGGCATCCAGCTCGCCAGCGCGCGCATCGGCCGCATCACCGGCAAGGGCCTGACCGACAACTTCGCGAAGCTGTGCCCGGCGTGGGTGGTGATGCTGCTCGTGTCGCTGCTGGTGGTCGCGAACGTGATCAACCTCGGGGCCGACCTGAACGCGATGGCCGATGCGCTGGCGCACGTCGTCGGCGGGCCGGCGCCGGTGTACGCGGTGGCCTTCGGGCTGCTGTCGCTCGGGCTGCAGGTCTGGCTGCCCTACCAGCGCTACGTCGGCATCCTCAAGTGGCTGACGCTGAGCCTGTTCGCCTACGTGGGCGTGGCCTTCGCGGTGCACGTGGACTGGCGGCAGGCGCTGCAGGGTGCGCTGCTGCCGCACGTCCGGTGGAACAAGGACTATGTGACGACGGTGGTGGCCATCCTGGGCACCACGATCAGCCCGTACCTCTTCTTCTGGCAGGCCGCGCAGGAGGTGGAAGAGATCCACCGCGTCGCCGCGGACAAGCCGTTGCTGCGCGCGCCCGCGCAGCGCGAGGCGCAGTTCCGGCGGCTGCGCATCGACACGGTCTCGGGCATGGGCTTCTCCAACCTGATCGCGTTCTTCGTGATCGTGGCCGGCGCCGCCACGCTGCACCAGCAAGGCATCGTCCACGTGGCGACGACCACGCAGGCGGCGATGGCGCTGAAGCCGATCGCCGGCAACTTCGCCTTCGTGCTGTTCGCGGCCGGCATCATCGGCACCGGGCTGCTGGCGCTGCCGGTGCTGGCCGGATCGGCGGCGTTCGCGGTGGCAAGCCTGGCCAAGGTGCGCAGGGGGCTCGACCAGCCGCTGCATCTGGCGAAGGCGTTCTACGCGATCCTCGCGGCGGCGATGGGGGTGGGCATCGCCATCAGCATCGCGGGGTTCAACCCGATGAGTGCGCTGTACTGGTCGGCGGTGGTCAATGCGGTGATCTCGGTGCCCATCATGGTGGGCGTGATGGTCGCGTCGTCGAGCCCGCGCGTCGTCGGGCAGATGCCGCTCGGCCCGGTGTGGCGGGTGCTCGGCTGGGGCGCCACCGCGGTGATGGCGGCCGCCAGCGTGGCGATGCTGGTGGCGGCGCTTGTGTGAGCTTCTGCGTCAGATCCAGCCTGTTTCACTCGAACACGGGCCGGAAGAACGTGCGCTCGTAGCTGAGGAAGCAGCGCGTCTCTTCGGCATACCGGAAGGCGGCCTGGCATTGGGGATCGTCGAACGACTTCATCCGGTACGCCTCGTAGGCCGCGAACGACGGGAAGGAGAACGAGGCGAGCGCGATGTTGCTGGCGCCTTCGGAGGGCAGCAGGTAGCCGTGGTGTATGCCGCCGAACTTCCGCACGAGCGGGATCCAGAGCTTGCCGTAGTGTTCGAATTCCTTGATCTTGAACGGATCGAGGATGTAGCGCAGGTGGCAGGTGATCATGCGATGGGTTTCCTTGCGAGCTGGTGTTCTACTTGGACCGTCCGTCGAACTGCGTGACCGGGATCGACGCGAGGTCGATCCCCTCCAGGCAACGGATGTTGATGGCCGCCATGCGATGGCCCTTGGGATCGGTGCCTTCGCCGTAGGGGTGGATGCCGCAGGTCGGGCAGAACCGATGCTTGATCACGTGCTTGTTGAACACGTAGGTGCTGGCGTTCTCGTCCGGGGTCGACAGGCGCAGCGCGTCGCGCGGCACGAACCACATCAGCGAGCCCTTGCGCTGGCAGATGGAGCAGTTGCACGACATGGCGCCGCCGATCTCGCCTTCGACCTCGAATGCCACCTGTCCGCAGTGGCAGCTTCCCTTGTAGTTCATGGTTTGTCTCCGTTGTCTGTCTGTCGAGGGGCAGACTCTACCCAAGGCTGCCCCGGTTGCGGGAGAGTGCCTCACCCGATATCCGGTAGGTCAGCCTGTCCGCGACATGGATGGCGCCCAGCTCCTCGTAGAAGCGGCGGGCGCCTTCATTCGAAGCATTCACCGTCCAATCGACCCGCACGCAGCCCCTGTTCGCGGCGTATTGCAGCACCCAGTTCATCAGGGCTTCTCCCACACCCCGGCGGCGTTGCGAGGACAGCACGTACACCTCCTTCACGAACAACTGCTCGCGCTCGGCGGGCGACGGGTTCACGAAGGATTGGAACGCCGAGACGGCGACGAGTCCGATGACGGTACCCTCGTTCGCGGAAGCGACGACCAACCGAACCGGCGACCTGGGCGAGACCAGGTTCTCGAGAAAATTGGCCTGCACCTCGGCCCTCGATGCGGCTTTCGCCCCGTTGTAGTGGATGCCCAGGTCATGCAGGAGATCGATGGCGGACCCGTACTGGTCTTCCTCGATGAAGCCGATGCGCAGAGCGACTCTTCCCGCGGCTGCGTGCTGCTCGATCGAACGAATGCCGGCAAGCATCTTGTCGCGCGCCGACGAGTTGGCCGAATGCACCGCCATCTTCGGCGGCTTGAAGCCGCGCAGGATGACGGCTTCTTCGATCCAGAGGACGACGTCGTAGCCCGTTCCGCGCTCGTCGTCCCCGAGGTCGTGGTCGAGACTCAGCTCTTCCACCTGGCCCGATTCCAACAGCGCGATGGCTTCGGAAGGCCAGTAGGCACGAACCCAGCCTTCGGGCGTGGCGCGCTCATCGTCGAGAAACAGTCGCATCGAGATCAATCCGGGATTTCAGGTTCGACCAATGTTGCCAGTTGCGCGAGCGACTCCTGCCAGCCGAGATGGCACATCTCGACCGGTATGACGGCCGGCAGTCCTTCCTGGACGATGCTGATCTCGGTCCCGCACGCCACCTGTCGCAATGAAATCGTGGTCTGCATTTCGCCCGGCAGGTTGGGATCGTCGAACGCGTCGGTGTAGCGGATGCGCTCGTTCGGCACCAGCTCGCGGTACTCGCCGCCGAAGCTGTGCCCGTGGCCGGTGGTGAAGTTGGTGAAAGACATCTTGTAGGTCCCGCCGACCCGCGCGTCCATGTGGTGGATCTTGCACGTGAAGCCGTAGGGCGGCAGCCACTTGGCCATCGCATCCGCCTCCAGGAACGCGCGGTAGACGCGTTCGGGCTTGGAACGAAGCACGCGATGCAGACGAACAGTGCCGGTGGTCATGATGAGGATCCTTTCGATTCGCGGGGTGGGATGACTGCAGAGCGTCGGCATGGGATGGCATGCCTGGGTCTCTGCTTCCACGACGTTCGATGGCGCGGCGGATCGACGCAGTGATGCGTCGGGGTTTACCCGTGCCCGACCACCGCAGTCCGTGATGCGTCAAGCCTCTGCCACGCCCATGTCCGGCGCAGCGATGTCGAAACTGGGTTCCTGTCTGTCTTGCGGACTGTGGGGCATGGATCCTCCCGGGTGTTCTCTCGAGGGTCGATTTGCCATCAGTGTTGCCTGGCATACCGACCCGGCGACTGCCCCACGTGGCGGCTGAACGCCGTGCTGAAGGTGCTGGCCGAGCCGTAGCCGACGCGTTCGGCGACCTCGGCGATGCCGAGATCCTGCCGGCGCAGCATGTCCTTCGCGAGCGCCATGCGCCACGCGACCAGGTACTCCATCGGCGGCAGGCCCACGGCCCGCGTGAAGCGCTCGTAGAAGGCCGAGCGCGACAGCGCCGCCTTCTTCGCGAGCTGCGCCACCGTCCACGACCGCGCGGGGTCGCCGTGCATCTGCCGCATCGAGTGCGCGATGCGCTCGTCGGCCAGGCCGCGCGCCAGCCCCGGCGGCGCATCGTCGCCCGAGGTCGAACGCAGCGCCTCGATCAGCATCAGCTCGACCAGGCGCGCCAGCACCAGTTCGCGGCCTGAGCGCTGCTCGCGCGATTCCCCGGCGACCAGGCGCACGAAGGTCGACAGCCGCTCCATCCCGCGCAGGTGCAGCACCGCCGGCAGCAGCGACACCAGCAGCGCCGCATCGGGCGAGTCGAACACGAAGTAGCCGCCCAGCAGCCGCACGTCGGGCCGGCCACCGCGCCGGCCGTGCCGCACCTCGGCCGCGGGCGCCGGCGTGGCCTTGGGATCTATGTGCACCGGCACCACCGGCGTGAAGCCCGACATCGCGAAGCCGGGCGTCGTCGGCAGCAGCACGAAGTCGCCGGCCTCGAGCGTGATCGCCGGCTGACCGTCGACCGCCAGCAGGCAGCGGCCTTCGAGCACGGCGCAGAAGCTCGGCTGGCCGAAGTCGGAATACCGCACGCCCCAGTCGCCGGCACCGCTGATGCCCTTGGCGAACACCGTGCGGGGCCGCAGCAGCGTGATGACATCCGAGAGGGGATCGCTCATGGTCTGGACGCTCGCAAACAAAAGACGGACTCCGTATTGTGGATTGTCCGGTCCGTCGTGGCTATCGTGACGACCATCGCAACCCCCCACGGAAACCACCGCCATGAAGACTGTCCTGATCACCGGCTGCTCGTCCGGCTACGGCCTCGAGACCGCACGCCATTTCCACGCCCAGGGCTGGCACGTCGTCGCCACGATGCGCACGCCGCACGAAGACATCCTGCCGAGCGCGGGCGAGCGCCTGCTCGTGCTGCCGCTGGACGTGACCCGGCCCGAGAGCATCGCGGCCGCGCTGCAGGCCAGCGGCCCGATCGACGTGCTCGTCAACAACGCGGGGCTGGGGCTCTTCGGTGCCTTCGAGGCCACGCCGATGGCCACCACGCGCGAGATCTTCGAGACCAACACCTTCGGCACGATGGCGATGACGCAGGCGGTGCTGCCGCAGTTCCGCGCGCGCCGCTCGGGCGTGGTGGTCAACGTCACCTCCAGCGCGACGCTGGCGCCGATGCCGCTGGTGGCGGTGTACACCGCCAGCAAGACGGCCATCGAAGGCTTCACCGCCTCGCTCGCGTTCGAGCTGGAGGCCTTCGACGTGAAGGTGAAGCTGGTGCAGCCGGGCTACGGGCCGACGACCCGCTTCACGAGCAACGGCGGCGCGCGCATGCAGGGCTTGATCCCCGAGCCGTATGCGCCGTTCGCGCAGCGCATCTTCGCGGCGCTGACGAAGCCGGGTGTCGTGACGGCCGAGTCCGACGTGGCCGAGGCGGTGTGGCGCGCCGTGAACGACACGACCGGGCAGCTGCGCTTCCCGGCCGGGGCCGATGCCGTCGCGCTGGCCCGGTCGAAGTGAGCCCAAGGCCATGAAGCCCTTCGGCACCCGCCACCTCGGCACGGTCGTCGCCGCGCTGCTCGCCGCCGTGATCACCGGATGCGCCAACATGCGCGATGCGGCGACTTCGGAGTTGAAGCCCAAGCCGCTCGCGCAGGTCGAGCGACCTGCCACCGAGGCCCGCCGGCCGACCGTGGCCCTGGTGCTGGGTGGTGGCGGTCTGCGCGGCTTCGCCCACATGGGCGTGCTGCGGGCTCTCGAGGAAGCCGGCATCCGGCCGGACATCGTGGTCGGCACGTCGGCCGGTGCCATCGTCGGCGCGGCCTACGCCAGCGGGATGACGGTGGCGCAGATCGAAGCGGCTGCCAGCCAGGTCAAGCTGTCATCGCTGATCGACTTCACCTGGAGTTCGCAGGGGCTCATGCGCGGCAACAAGCTCGCAGCCTGGGTCGACACGATGACCGCCGGCGTGCCGATCGAGAACTTCCCGATCCGCTACGCCGCGGTGGCCACCGACCTGGCGAGCGAGAAGCCGGTGCTGCTCGACAGCGGCCCCGCCGGCACCGCGATCCGGGCGTCGGCCGCGGTGCCCGGCGTCACTGTCGCCATCCCCTACGGCACGGGCCACCTGGTCGATGGGGGCATCACCAGCCTGGTGCCGGTGCGCTTCGCGCGTGCGATGGGGGCCGACGTCGTGATCGCGGTGGACATCTACTGCCAGGGCCCGCGCAGCGACGGCGTGGGCGCGCTCACGGTGATCCACCGCGTGATGCACGCCCAGAGCTGCCTGCTCGCAGCGCCGGAGATGGCCGAGGCCGACGTGCTGATCGCGCCCGCCGTCAAGGTGTCGGGCCTGTCTGCGAAGGACGAGCAACAACTCGCCATCAAGGCAGGCTACGAAGCCGCACGCGCCGCGTTGCCGCGGCGATGATCAATCCAGCAGGTTCGCCGGCACCTTGCCGCCGTTCTCGGCCAGCTTCTTCAGCACCTGCTTGTGCAGCCAGATGTTCATCGTGGCGGTGTCGTTCTTGTCGCCGGTGAAGCCCAGTTCGGTGGCCAGTTCGCGGCGCTCGGCCAGGCTCGATTCCATGCCCACGAGCTTCATCAGGTCGACGATCGACGTGCGCCAGTTCAGCTTCTGCGACGAAGCCGCCGCCAGCCCGCTGAGCACCGCCTCGACGTCGACCTCGCTCATCGCGACGGCCACGGGCGCTGCCTGCGTCGCGGGCGCCTGGGCCTGCGCGACGGGGGCCGAAGGCTCGTCGGCCTTCTTGCCGAAGATGGCGTCCTTGATCCTGCTGAAGATGCTCATGGCGTGCTCCTGGTTCGGTTGGACTTCAGGTCTTCTTGCTGACGAGGCGGTAGATCAACAACAGGACGATCGCGCCCACGAGGCCGCCGAAGAAGCCGGCCGACTGGCCGGGCTGGTACCACCCGAGCGCTTGCCCGGCATAGGTGGCGAGCAGCGAGCCGGCCACGCCGATCGCCACGGTGATGATGAAGCCGCCCGGGTCGCGGCCCGGCGTCAGCATCTTCGCCAGCAACCCCACCACGAAACCGATCAAGATCGTCCAGATGATGTGCATGGGCCTGTCCTCGGGTCGAAGGAAGGGGGAGACCCCCGGCGGGCGTTCAGTCTAGGGCCTGTTCACGCGTTCGGCGAGTGATCGGAAAGACCCTCGGACTCGACGGTGTTTGCGCGTCGGGCTTGCTGCGCATCGGCGGCGAGGCCTTGCCGGCTCACGTCTCATCGCGGTGCATTCACGGCTGCACGCTGCGCAAGCGCACGGCGATGTGCGCCCCCAGCAGCGCCATCGGGATGACGGTGACGAGTGCGAGCAGGTTGAACCACAGCGGGTTCTCGCCCCAGAAGAGCAGCCCGAACAGCGCGCCGAGGATACCGACGCCGAGCCCGTTGAAGTACGGGAACCGCCCGGCGATCCGTGCGGCGACGCAGCCGCCGGCCACCGTCGTCAGCGTGCCCAGGATGATGCTGGTGAGCAGGAAGCTGGTGCTGGTGGTGACGGCCTGCAGGTCCTGCGACACCTGCTCGGCGGAGCGGCCTTCGACGGAGACGTCGCCGCCATGGAGCAGGAGCAGGCCGATGCCCAGCACGGTGTCGAGTGCCAGCGTCAGCAGGATGCCGATGGCCACGGCCTTGAGATTGATTCGATTCATCCGGTTTCTTCCTTGTGCGTGGGGTTGCCTGGTGCCGATTCTCTCAAGTCCCCCGGACCCACCGGTGCCACCAGCCCAGCCGCTCGGGATAATCGGCGCACAACCACAGGAGGGATTCCGTGTCCGATGCATTTCGCGCCGATCTGGCGAGCCGCCGCTTTGTCTTGAGGGGTTTGAGTTCGGCCGTGCTGCTGGCCGTCGCGGCCTGCGGCGGCGGGGGTGGGGACAGTCCCGCACCTGCGCCCGTCGGCGGCACGCCGCCGGCCCCCGTGCCACCCACCCCGGTTCCGCCCGGGCCCCCGGCCCCCGGCCTGCCGCCGCTGTCGGCCGCCTTGCCCCGCCTGCGCGGCACCAGCATCTTCCCGGACAAGGGCTGGACCGACACCACGACCGGCGCGTGGGCCAACATCCCCGAGTTGCCGACGGCCGGTGCCAACGTGGCCCGCCTGTTCATCCAGCCCTTCGACTTCAGGAACGGCACGGCCTTGCTGCCCGGCGAGTCGCTCGCCAAGCGCCTGCAGGCCTCCGTGGCCCAATGGGGCACGCTGATCGACTGGTGTCTGTCGCAGCGCATGCACGTGATCCTGGCGGTCACGCTCGACGTCAACTGGCCCGCGCGCGGCGTGTGGCCGGACGACGGCCGCGCGCTGTGGTCCGACCCGTCGGCGCAGGCCGAATTCGTCGAGGCCTGGAGCGAGCTGGCGCAGCAGTTCGCCGGCGTGCAAGGCATCGTGTTCGAGCTGCTGAACGAGCCGCAGGGCCGCACCGATGCCGAGATCGACAACAACCATGCGCTGGCCAAGGATGCGTGGAACCAGCTGCACCAGCTCGCGCTGGCCCAGATCCGCCACGTCGATGCCGACCGCTGGGTGATCCTGGAGCCGGCCTGGGGCGACCCGAACAACTTCGCCGACCTGGCGCCCAACGGCGATGCGAAGACCGTCTACAGCTTCCACTGCTACGGCCCGCACTATTTCACGCACCAGGGCGTCGGCGACTACCCGGCTGCCGGCACGGTGCACTACCCGGGCGTCACGCGCGACAGCCCGTGGACGCCGGAGCAGGCCTGGAACAAGGCCGCGCTCGCCGCCGGCATGCAGCCGGCACTCGACTACGCGGCCGCCCACTCGGTGCGCATGATGGTCGGCGAACTCGGCTGCACCCGCGCCGCGCCGCCGGCCGACCGCGCAGCCTGGGTGGCCGACGCGATGTCAATTGCCGAAGCGGCCTCGCTGGACTTCGTGTACTACCAGTACGACGGCTGGGGCGTGCCCAGCGATTTCGCGCTGGGCTGGGCCTTCGAGAACTCGTCGGTCAGCGCGACGGTGCTGGCGTCCTTCGCGCTGAACAAGACGGCCTGACGACTCAGGCGAGGTCGAACCGGTCGAGGTTCATCACCTTGGTCCACGCCGCCACGAAGTCCGCGACGAACTTGCCGCGGGCATCGGTGCTGGCATAGACCTCGGCGATGGCGCGCAACTGCGCGTTCGAACCGAAGACCAGGTCGGCGCGCGTGGCGGTCCAGCGCACTTCACCCGTCTTGCGCGCGCGCCCTTCGTACTGCCCCTTGGCATCGACCGGCTTCCATTCCGTGCCCATGTCGAGCAGGTTGACGAAGAAGTCGTTGCTCAGGCTGCCGGGCTGGTGCGTGAAGACACCGTGCTTCGACGAACCCGCATTGGCGCCCAGCACGCGCAGGCCGCCGACCAGCACGGTCAGCTCGGGCGCGGTCAGCGTCAGCAACTGCGCGCGGTCCAGCAGCAGTGCCTCGGCCGGCACCGCGAACTGCGCCTTCTGGTAGTTGCGGAAGCCATCGGCGACCGGCTCCAGCGGCGCGAACGACGGCACGTCGGTCTGGGCCTGCGATGCATCGGTGCGGCCCGGCGCGAACGGCACGCTGACCTCCTGCCCGGCCGCACGCGCGGCCTGTTCGACGGCGGCACTGCCCGCCAGCACGATCAGGTCGGCCAGCGAGATCTTCTTGCCACCCGACTGCGCCTGGTTGAACTCGGCCCGGATGCCTTCCAGCACCTGCAGCACCTTCGCCAGTTGCTCCGGCTGGTTGACGGCCCAGTCCTTCTGCGGCGCCAGGCGGATGCGCGCACCGTTCGCGCCGCCGCGTTTGTCCGAGCCGCGGAAGGTCGACGCCGACGCCCACGCGGTCGACACGAGCTGCGACACGCCCAGGCCCGAGGCCAGCACCTTCTTCTTCAGCGAGGCCACGTCCTGTGCATCGACCAGCGCGTGGTCGACCGCCGGGAGCGGATCCTGCCAGATCAGTTCTTCGGCCGGCACCTCGGGGCCGAGGTAGCGCGCGCGCGGCCCCATGTCGCGGTGCGTCAGCTTGAACCAGGCGCGTGCGAACGCATCGGCGAACTGGTCGGGGTGGGCCAGGAAGCGGCGCGAGATCTTCTCGTACGCCGGGTCCACGCGCAGCGACAGGTCGGTGGTCAGCATGGTCGGCGCCTGGCGCTTGGCCGGGTCGAACGCATGCGGGATGGTGCCGGCGCCGGCACCGCCCTTGGCCACCCACTGGTGCGCGCCGGCCGGGCTCTTGGTCAGCTCCCACTCGAAGCCGAACAGGTTCTCGAAGAAGTTGTTGCTCCACTTCGTCGGCGTGGTGGTCCAGGTGACTTCGAGCCCGCTGGTGATCGCGTCGGCGCCCTTGCCGCTGCCGAAGCTGTTCTTCCAGCCGAAGCCCTGGGCCTCGATGCCGGCCGCCTCGGGATCGTCCGCCACGTGCGAGGCCGCGGCCGCGCCGTGCGTCTTGCCGAAGCTGTGGCCGCCGGCGATCAGCGCGACGGTCTCTTCATCGTCCATCGCCATGCGGCCGAAGGTGTCGCGAATGTCGCGCGCCGCCGCCAGCGGGTCGGGGTTGCCGTCCGGGCCCTCGGGGTTGACGTAGATCAGGCCCATCTGCACGGCAGCCAGCGGGTTCTCCAGGTTGCGCGTGTGCACGTCGCCGTCCGCCTTGTCGTCGGACACCAGCACGGCGCCGGCCTTGGCCACGCCTTCGGAGCCGTGCGCATAGCGCAGGTCACCGCCCAGCCAGGTCGTCTCGCGGCCCCAGTACACGTCCTGGTCCGGCTCCCACACATCGGGCCGGCCACCGGCGAAGCCGAAGGTCTTGAAGCCCATGGTCTCGAGCGCGACGTTGCCGGTCAGGATCAGCAGGTCGGCCCACGAGATCTTCTGGCCGTACTTCTGCTTGATCGGCCACAGCAGGCGGCGCGCCTTGTCCAGGTTGCCGTTGTCGGGCCAGCTGTTCAGCGGCGCGAAGCGCTGCTGCCCGCGGCCCGCGCCGCCGCGGCCGTCGCCGATGCGGTAGGTGCCGGCGCTGTGCCAGGCCATGCGGATGAACAGCGGGCCATAGTGGCCGAAGTCGGCCGGCCACCAGTCCTGCGAATCGGTCATCAACGCGGCCAGGTCCTTCTTCAGCGCGGCGAGGTCGAGGCTCTTGAAGGCCTTCGCGTAGTCGAAATCCTTGTCGAGCGGGTCGGACTTGGCGGAATGCTGGTGCAGCAGGTCCAGGCGCAATTGATTCGGCCACCAGTCGCGGTTGGTGGTGCCGCCACCGGTTGCGCCGTGGGGGAACGGGCACTTGCCTTCGGGCTTGTCGTGGGCCATGTCGAGGACTCCTTCAGTTGCGATGCGTCCGATTCTCCGGCGAAGGATCGGCGTCCGCGACACCAAGAAATTGATGTCGTCGATAGCGTGATGCCGACGGCTCGGATTTGCTGCGGCCGAAGATCAGCATTTTTCCGATGCGCCGGACACGCAAGCCTGCAAAGATCGGCCGGCCATTTCCAGGAGCGAGCGATGTCCAAGGCACAGCATCTCCGGCCCGAAGGAGGTCGGCACCCCGAGCCGGCCGCCCACGGCCGCACGGCTGTCGAGCCGGCCTCGCCCTCGTGGGCCGCGCAGCTCCAGCACAGCCCGCGCCTGGTGGCACAGCGTGAGCAGATCGACCGCACGTTCGGATCGGCGGCGGCAGCGCCCAACCGCACCGGCATGCCCGACGCGTTGAAGTCGGGCATCGAGGCGCTCTCGGGCATCGACATGTCGGCGGTGCAGGTGCACCGCAACTCCGACAGGCCGGCGCAATTGAATGCGCTGGCCTACGCCCAGGGCCGGGACATCCATCTCGCGCCGGGCCAGGAACAGCACCTGCCTCATGAAGCCTGGCACGTGGTGCAGCAGGCGCAGGGTCGTGTGTCGCCCACGCTGCAGGCGGGCAACGGGACGCCGGTGAACGACGACCCGGCGCTCGAGAGCGAAGCGGATGCGATGGGTGGCAGGGCACTGCAGATGAAGCCTGGCCCTGAGCGGTCCCTCGTGTCCTTGCCGCTGGGCGAGTCGGCGCCTACGCAGGCCGTGCAACGCAAGCTCGGATTTGAGTTCGAGATCCTTGTCAACACTGACACGGAAGGCGACGACGACGACCCCCTGGTCACCGTCAACAAGAAGACAGAGGACGATGTGGCGCATGACCGGCCCGGCGCCAAGCTGTTCGAGGTCGTCAGCGACAACTCGCGCGGCAGCATGGTGGTCAACAAGAAGGACTTCAAGAAGCTCGATCCGGCGGTGCAGAACAAGAAGATCCTGGAGATCGTCACCGCGCCGATCGATGAGTTCGGCCCGAATGCCAGGGACGAACTGTCGTCCCAGATGGACGCGCTGGTGCTGTTCGGCAGGGCCATCCAGACAGCCACCGTGAACCTTGCGCAACCGGTGTCGCTGCAGGCCATCTGCCTGGAGCTCTCGCGCCTGCTCGCCAGCGACCGCTACAACGTCACCCCGAAGGACAACGTCGTCATCGGGCGCGACCAGGCGGCGCTCGAGGCCGAAGGCATCAGCAAAAGCGTCCAGACTAAGGTCCAGTCCCTGTCCGCGTCGCCCCACTACACCGTCGGCATCGACTTCGAACGGCTGCCCGAATACATCACCAAGCTGGTCGCGAACCCGGAACTCGGCAACCGAAAGCGCGACGGCACTCGCCAGAAAACCACGCTCACCGATGCCTCCGGCCTGGCCACCACGCTGATGGCCGACAAATGCATCACCGACGTCGACATTGCCGGCGCAGAGGGCGACCTCAAGGGATTCTTTCTGTCGGTCATCCTGAATCTGAGCTTCGGAAAAATCGAGCAGTCTGGCCTGAGCAAGAACTACTCGCCGCTGTTGGGCCGAACCGACGGCGTGCTGGTGCTGAATGCGATCGACGCGAAAAAGCCTGGCGTGAAGCAGGCGCTGAAAGACAACTGGGTGGCGATTTCCTCCAGGATCAAGAGCTTGACCGGCACCGTTGGCAGCGACCGCTCGATGAATGGCGGCAGCGACAAGTACCCCACGGTCGATGCCTACCTCGGCAACCTTGTCAACGCCGCGCAGGAAGGCTTCACGCAGGCGTTCGGCGATATGAAGAAGATGGGCCCCGAAGATGTCGGGCCCCGATTCGAGGCCGACCCCCGAGAAAAGGGCTTCATCTACGAAAACCGCAGCATGAAGGGCGGCGATGGCGACCGCGTGGCCATCGGCGAATGGAAGGCGTTCGCGCTGCGCATCTTCGACGAGGTCAAGGCCGTCAATACGAAGCCGACCACGAAGGTGTGAGCCCGGTCTCGATGGCGCTGGTCCCCAGCGACAGCGCACGCTGCGCCTCGCGCTGCCCGGCCGCATCCAGCGACACCAGCATCGTCGTTTCGCCGGCCACCAACGTCGCGATCGGAATGCCGTCGCGGTACAGCACGCGCGAACCCGCGGTGCGCGGCAGCTTCGGCCCGGGCAGCACGGTGCCCAGCAGGTTCGCCGGATCGGCCGCGGCCAGGCAGACCCAGCGCAGGTCGGGCGCTTGCCGCCTCACCTCGCGCATGCGCGCAACGGCCTCGGGCAGCGCGAACTGCTCGCCCGACACGCCGGCGATGAAGCGCCCGCCGCGCAGTTCGCCGCGCGCTTCCAGGCGCCGGCAGACACGCACCAGGTCACGCCACGGCGGCAGCCAGGCGGCCTCGCGTTCGAGCAGGCGCCACGCGATCACACCATAGCGGCGCAGCAGGATCCTGACCACGTGCTCGACGTCTTCGGACGCCGGCACCTCGCTGGGCGGATGCTGGCGCACGAGCGACCAGCGCCCTGCATCCTCGATGCCGAACATCGGCCGGCGCGAGCGATGCCGCGAACGGCTCGGCGCACGCTTCGATGCCGGCACCATCAGCGCACGCAGCCCGGCGAAGCTGTCGCAGTTGGCCCGCCCACGTACCACCAGTTCGGCCAGCGCGTCCTCGAGCTCGGATTGCAGCAGCCGCGTGCCGTGCAGCATCTCGTCGAAGAAGGATGCGCCGTGCGCCACCAGGTAATCGGCCAGCCGCCGGGCGCGCGAGCCGAGTTCGGCGTCGTCGTCCAGCGCCGGTGCCACGCGGGCCCACAGCGCCGCGCTGCGCCGCGGCAGCAGCAGCACCGGCGTGGTCCGCAGCGACCCGCCGCTGCTGCGGCCGGTCGCGGTCGACGGGCGCAGCCGGGTCCAGGTGGTGCGCCCGGCGGTGCACAGGTCGTCCAGCCAGGCGCTCGCGTAGTCGCGCACGCGCGCCGGCAGGATTTCGGCCTCCCACTGGCCGGCCGGGGCTTCATAACCTTCCAGCAGCGCGAGCACGGCCGGCAGCGCTTCGGCGCCCTCGACCTGGCTGCCGGCGCCGACCTGCTGCCAATCGAACAGGAAGCGCGCGAAGTCGCGTGGTTCGACCGGCTCGATCTCCTGGCGCAGGCGCTTCAAGGTGTAGCGGTGGATGCGCGCCAGCAGGTGGCGTTCGCACCATTCGACCTCAGCCGTCGCGGGCGTGAAGCGGCCTTGCAGCACCGCGCCTTCGCCCTGCAGCCGCAGCAGTGCGTGCTCGACCTCTCCGCGCGGCAGTTGCAGCTGCGTGCACAGCGCCTCCACCGTCACCGGCCCCAGTCCGCCCAGCCGCGCACGCAGCAGCTCGCGCAGCGCATCCTCGCGCCCGGCCGGCGCGTCGTACCCGGCCGGCGGTTCGATCGCCGGCAGCGCGGTGGCGGCGGGATACAGCAGCCGCATCTCGGCCAGCCGCTCGGCCGTGGTCCACAGGCCGGCCGACAAGCGCGTGGCCCGCTTCGCGCGCGCCAGCGCCGCGAGCCACGCCGCCCAGCCTTCGTTGCCGGCTGCCTCGGCATCGGTGACGGCGCCCAGCATCGTCAAGCCTTCGTGCATCTCATCGGCATCGCGCACCCGCGGCCACGCCTGCTCGCGCACGCTGGCGATCGCGTCGGCATCGAGCTGGCCCAGGTCGTCGGCGCTGTCCGGGTCGGCATAGCGGCGGCTCTGCACGGCCTGCGTGCGGCGCTCTTCCAGCGGCGCATCATCCAGGAAGGCGTAGGGCTTGGCGTTCAGCGCCTCGGCCGCCAGCGGCGACGGGCCGGCCAGGTCGCGCGCGATCACCTCGATCCCGCCGGACTCGAGGCGTCGCAGCATCGCCAGCCAGCCTTCGGCGTCCATCGCCTCGTGCAGGCAGTCGTCCAGCGTCTGCGCGACCAGCGGGTGGTCGGGGATCTCGCGCTCGCCGGCGATGTTCTCGAGGCAGGCGACCTGGTCGGGGAACACCGCCGCGAGCAGGTCTTCGGACTTCATGCGCTGCAGCTGCGGCGGCACCTTGCGCCCGCCGCGAAAGCGCGGCAGCGCCAGCGCGGTGGTCGCGTTCCAGCGCCAGCGCACGCCGAACAGCGGTGCGTCGAGCAGGGCCTGCACCAGCACGCCGAGCGCCGTGCGGCTGTGCAGGTAGCGCGCCACCTCGTCGAGCGGGAAGCTGTGGCTGGTCGACAGCGACAGCACGATCGCATCCTCGGTGGCGGCGGCCTGCAGCTCGAAGTTGAACTGCCGGCAGAAGCGCTTGCGCAAGGCCAGGCCCCAGGCGCGGTTGAGCCGGCTGCCGCGCGGCGAGTGGATCAGCAGCTGCATGCCGCCCGACTCGTCGAAGAAGCGTTCGAGCAGGATCCGCTCTTGCGTCGGCAGCACGCCCAGCGCGGCGAGGCTGCGGCCCAGGTAGTCGACCAGCTGCAGGGCTGCGGGGTCGTCCAGCCCCAGGCTGTCGCGCGCCCAGGCCAGCGCGGCATCGGACGACCCGGCGTGCCACCGCTGCTCGAATTCGGCGCGCAGCCGCGACACCGCGAACGACAGCTCGTCGCTGCGGCCCGGCGCCTCGCCGAGCCAGAACGGGATGTTCGGTGCCGCGCCCTGTGCATCCTCGACCCGCACCTTGCCCGGCTCGACGCGCAGGATGCGGTAGCTGGTGTTGCCGAGCTGGAACACGTCGCCGGCGATGCTCTCGACCGCGAAGTCCTCGTTCACCGTGCCGATCTTGTCGGCCTGCGGCTCCAGCACCACCGTGTAGTCGCCGGCCTCGGGAATCGTGCCGCCCGACGTGAGCGCGGTCATGCGCGCGCCCTTGCGCTCGCGCAGCCGGTGGTGCACGGCGTCGCGGTGCACGTAGCCGGCGCGCGGCCCCTGGCGCGTCGTGAAGCCGTCCGACACCATGCGCACGACGGCGGTGTAGGCCTCGCGCGTCAAGTGGCGGTAGGGCCAGGCGCGCTGCACCAGCGCGAACAGCGCGTCCTCGTCCCACTCCTGGCAGGCGACCTCGGCGACGACCTGCTGCGCCAGCACGTCCAGCGGCGCCGGCAGCACGTGCAGCGCGTCGAGCTCGCCGCGGCGCACGCTGTCGAGCAGGGCCGCGCATTCGACCAGCTCGTCGCGCGTCTGCGGGAACAGCCGCGCCTTCGGCGTGCCGCCCACCGCGTGGCCGGAGCGGCCGGCACGCTGCAGGAAGGTGGCGATCGAGCGCGGCGAGCCGAGTTGGCAGACCAGGTCGACGTCGCCGATGTCGAGCCCGAGCTCCAGCGACGCGGTGGCGACCAGCACCTGCAGCTCGCCGCGCTTGAGCCGCTGCTCGGCCAGCAGGCGCGCCTCTTTCGACAGGCTGCCGTGGTGCGCGGCGACGGCCTCGCGGCCCAGCCGTTCGCCCAGGTGGCGTGCCGCACGCTCGGCCATGCGCCGCGTGTTGACGAAGACCAGCGTGGTGCGGTGCGACAGCACCAGCTCGGTCAGCCGGCCGTAGACCTGCTCCCACTGGTCGGTCGACATCACGACGCTGAGCGGGGTCGGCGGCACCTCGAGCGCCAGGTCGCGCCGACGGCTGTAGCCGATGTCGACGATCTCGCACGGCAGGCCGCCGGTCAGGAAGCGGGCCACCTCGTCGATCGGCTTCTGCGTGGCCGACAGGCCGATGCGCAGCACCGGCTGCGGGCACAGCGCCTGCAGGCGTTCCAGCGTCAGCGCCAGGTGGCTGCCGCGCTTGCTGGCCGCGATCGCGTGGATCTCGTCGACGATCACCGTGCGCACGCTGGCCAGCATGCGCCGGCCCGAGGCCGAACTCGCCAGCACGTACAGCGATTCCGGCGTGGTGACGAACACGTGCGGCGGGCGGCGCAAGGCCTGCTGGCGCTCCGCGGCCGGCGTGTCGCCGGTGCGCACCGCGGTGCGGATGTGGACGTCGGGCAGGCCGGCCCGGGCCAGCTCTTCGCGGATGCCGGCCAGCGGCGCTTCGAGGTTGAGCTGGATGTCGTTGGACAGCGCCTTCAGCGGCGAAACGTAGACGACCGAGCATTCATCCGGCAGGCCGCCCGGCGCCAGGCCCTGCCGGACCAGGCCGTCGAGCGCGGCCAGGAAGGCGGTGAGCGTCTTGCCCGAGCCGGTGGGCGCGGCGACCAGCGTGTGCCGCCCGGCCTGGATGGCCGGCCAGGCGGCGGCCTGCGCCGGGGTGGGCGCCGGGAAGGTCCGGGCGAACCAGGCCTGGACGGCGGGGTGGAACTCGTGGGTGGGCATTGCGTGGGTGGGCATCGCCATGGGCACGTCGGTGCCGATGCCACGATATCAAGGTCTTGATCGAAATGGTGAATCGGGTAGGGTGCACGGCGATGACTGCTGACAAAGACCCCCTGGCTCCTTCTGCCCTGTCCGACCCTGGCCTGTTGCGCCGCCTGCTGCGCGCAAAGGACCGGATGGACGCCGCCTCGCACGAGGCCTGGCCGGTGGAGCGGCTGGCGAGCGTGAGCGGTGTCTCCGAGGCGCATTTCGCGCGGTCTTTCAAGGAGGCCTTCGGCGTGCCGCCGCACCGCTACCTGCTGACACGGCGCATCGAGCGGGCCAAGGCCCTGCTGCGCGACACGGAGCTGCCCATCACCGAGATCGCGTTCCAGACCGGCTGGGGCAGCCTGGGCACCTTCGGGCGCACTTTCCGCGACATCACCGGCGAGAGCCCGGGGGCGGTGCGGGCGCGCGCGAGGGCTGCGGCGGAAGAACATGCGCGCGTGCCGGCCTGCTTCGTCGCCGCCGCGCAGCGGCCCGACCTGACGATCGCAGTTTCGGAGAAGCGGCGCCGCGAGGCGGGCGATATAAACGGGCCTCCAGAAATTCACGCAAAGGAAATCCCATGAGTCAAGGTGTCGATGTGGTGGGTGTGTACGTGCGCGACCAGGACGAGGCGCTCGCGTTCTACGTGGACAAGCTCGGGTTTCGCAAGCACACCGACGTGGGCAACGGCGACTACCGCTGGCTCACGGTGCAGCACCCGGACCAGCCGTCGTTCCAGCTCGGGTTGTTCAAGCCGGGGCCGCCGGTGCTCGACGAGGCGACGGCGCAGGCGGTGCGCGCGATCGTGGCCAAGGGTGCGATGCCGCCGCTGGTGCTGACGGTGGACGACTGCCGCGCGGCGTACGACCGGCTGCTGGGCCGGGGCGTGGAGTTCACGCAGGCACCGGAAGACCGCTACGGCACGGTGGACGCGGGCTTCCGCGATCCCTCGGGCAACGGGTGGAAGATGATCCAGGCGCGGCGCTGAAGGAGACGGAACCGATGACGAAGAGCCAGGCGAAAGTTCAGGCGAAGGGCGGCGACGACGCGGCGTCCTCGTTGATCGACGAGCGGATCGAGGGGCTGGGCGACTGGCGCGGCGAGATGCTGGCCCGCATCCGCGCGCTGATCAAGGCCGCCGATCCCGGCGTGGTCGAGGAGTGGAAGTGGTCGAACCCGGTGTGGTCGCACGACGGGCTGATCTGCACCGGCGAGACCTACAAGAAGGCCGTGAAGATGACCTTCGCCAAGGGCGCTTCGCTGGACGATCCGGCCGGGCTCTTCAATTCCAGCCTCGACGGCAACGTCCGGCGCGCGATCGACGTCCACGAGGGCGACGCGCTGGACGAGAAGGCGCTGAAGGCGCTGATCCGGGCGGCGGTGGCCTTGAACAAGTCGGCGGCGCGCGGTTAGCCGGGGAGCGCTTGTCAGGAGATGTCTTCCCCGTCCGGTAGCAGGACCACGAGGTCTGATTCAGCGATCTTCATGTTCGCCATGCGGTGCTTGAAAGACCTGGTGCTCCTGACGCCCCGAGACGCAGTGGACGACCTTGAACTGCGTTTCGGAGTGCTTGAAGGCAACCAGATACCCCTCGCCCGGATTGGCGAGCGAGGCGGCCCAGCGAAGAGCGATTGGCTCGTGGGCTTCGTCTTCCGGGACGCCTGAGAGAGCACGGATATCCCTGCGCTCGGGAAAGCAAACGGTCGGCTGAAAGCCGCCGATCCCCTGCTCGCGGATCACGTTGCTCGTGATGGCGGCGAACTGCTCGATTTGCATCGATTGGACTCCTTGGATTCCCTGCACTGATTGAGTGTCATTTGGTTTGCGAAAGCCGTTCTGGCGCATGCTGCCCGAGGTGGCCGGCCAGAAGCAGCTTGAGCTGGTAGACGGCGAATGCCAGTATCTTGGTTTGATCAGGGTCCATGGACGTTGAAGAATCAGCTTCCACGTTTCACTTCCGACGATGCGAGTGCAATGTCATCCGGTATCAGAACGACAAGGTCCGAGGCGCTGGCTGGCTGCGAGTTGCCGCAGGCGTGCAGAAAGCTCCCTGGCCTGCGCGCCCAGCAGCGACAAGGAATCGCCTTGAACGACGATCCCCGGAAACTGCCGCCCAGGGGCCTTGATCACCGCCTGGTTGGATGCTTCCGAATAGACCTCGAGTTCAACGATCATCATGGATTCCCTGCGGGTCTGTGGGAAGGGTCAGGTGCTGAAGGTCAGGCGAAGATTCGCGGCCACCGATTCGAAGGTGCAGCCGCGATCGGCAAATGTGTCGGCTTGAAGCTGCACCAGGCGCCGGGCCTCTTCCGTGTTGCCCACCACGAAGTGATATCTCGCGGGGAAGTCCCAGTGCACGGCATTGACCCAACCGGTTCGCCCGAAATCCTGCGTGGATGAAACGGCGTTCAGAGGCAGGACAAGGACGCTCTCGAGCCGGTGGGCCAGCCACTCGGCCAGTGCTTTCGGATCCGTGTCCGCATCGACCTTGACGGATGCGGGCAACTGCGGGTCGAGGGCTTCCCAACGCACCATGAAATCACAGTCCCCGTACTTCGGCAGCAAGGGCGGCTCGATCCCACGCAAGCGATGCATGTCGTCGAACAGCACGCCAGCATTGACATAAAAGCGACCGTCGATTCCCTGGTTCCATTGCGACAGCTGCAGGTTCAGGAAATGCGCGACGGATCCTTGGCGGCGTCCGAAGTTGAAAGCCGATTTCTTGAATCCATGCCGCTTCAGCATGGGAGCCGGGCCGAGCTTGACGGCTTCCTCGATGAGGTCTCTGGCGCTTTGCATGAGATGGCTTCGGGTAACGTGAATGAGGTTGCAGCCTCTCAGAGCCACCGGCGAACGCGCCCCATGTACGCCGCGTATTCGGCGCCGAAGAGCGAGAACAGGACCCGCTCTTCGGGGACGATCTGAAATCGGTGGATGTACAGGGCAAAGAGCGGCAAGGCCGCAAAGGCCAAGGGATTCGACAGGTACACGGCCCATCCCAGCAGGGTCACCAGCAGGCCGACGTACATGGGGTTGCGTGTCAGGCGAAACACGCCACTGCTGACCAGGGACGATGCGGCGCTCGGATTGACCGGATTGATGGTGGTCTTCGCCCGGCGGAACGAGACCATCCCCGAGATGCTGATGCCCTGGCCCACAAACGCAAGTGCGATGGCGAGGCCGATGCGAATGGCGGCCGGCATTCCCAGGGGCGGCCCCAGCGACGGCGTGAGCCACATCAGGAGGGCGAACAGCAGCGTCACGACGGGAGGCGGAATCTTGAGTTCGAGCGACTTCATCGCGATGGGGGAGGCCTGCTTCAGCAACAGCGCATCGATCAGGCCGCGCACCAGCTGCCGGTCGCGATCGGTGTCGGTCTCGGTGTACTGCTCAGGCTCGCGGTTGACCCAGGATTCGGCGACCCGAACGCCGGCGGGTGACTCGTCCAGGCGGAGCGAGTAGATCAGGATGCCGGTCCAACTGCGATGGAACTTCAACCACCCATCGGCGTAATAGACGAACCACTTGTCCTCCATCGCCTCGGGGATGAAGCCTTGCATCATCTGCCTGGCCTGCTTGCGATCGAAGGTGGCATCGAACTGAAGGTCTTCCATCCGCCTCGGAGGAGGCAAGGTCTTCCAGGACGATCGGGTGGCGGATGTCATGTGCGGTCCAGGCCTACTGCTGCGCCTGCAGCATGGCCGCCATCTTCTGGTGGATCAGGTTGATCGCCTTGAGCGGACGGACCAGCACCTTGAAGTCGACGATCCGTCCTTCGTCGTTCCAGCGGATCATGTCGACGCCATTGACGGCGATGCCGTCGATCTCGACCTGGAACTCCAGCACCGCATCGCGGGGGCCGGCGACCTCGCGAACGTATTGGAAGCTTTCGTTGAAGAAGACGCGGAATGCGGCCGCGAGGTACTGGGTCGTGATCGCCTTGCCGACCTGGGGCGTATGGACCACGGGCGAGTGGAAGACGACGTCGTCGGCGAGCAGTGCGGCCAGGCCCTTCGCGTTTCGGGATGCGACGAGCTCGTGCCAGGTGGCCAGGGTGGCGATGGTCATGGGTGTCCTCGGGATGCAGGCGCGTGGGGCGACTGTAGCGCTTGCCTCGCGATGGTTACAGTGACCCCCTTCGCCACCCCGCCCACCGCCATGAAGCTTGCCCTGTCGCTCTCCATCGCCGTGCCCCTGGTGCTGGCCGCCGCCAACGTCTGCGCCCAAGAGGCACCAGCCGACATCAGGCCGGCCGGCATCGCCTGCGAAGAGTGCCCCTATCCCTACCCCAGCAAGTACCTGCCGCTGAACGTGTACGGGCAGGACGTGCGGCTGGCCTACATGGACGTCGCGCCGCAGGGCACGGCGAACGGGCACACGGTGGTGCTGCTGCACGGCAACAACTTCGCCGGCTTCTACTTCGCCAACCTCATCGAGGCGCTGCGCAAGGAAGGCTTTCGCGTCGTGGTGCCGGACCAGATCGGCTATGGCCGCTCGTCGAAGCCGGCGATCCCGTACAACTTCCATGACATGGCGGCCAACACGCGCAAGCTGCTGGAGACGCTGAAGATTCCCAAGGTGATGGTGGTCGGCCATTCGATGGGCGGCATGGCGGCGGCGCGCTTCGCGACGCAGAACGCCGACCTCACCGAGCGCGTGGTGCTCTACAACCCGATCGGCGTCAACGACGCGCGCATCGGCCGCCGGGCGCCCGACATCAACGAGACCTACCGGCAACTGCTCACCAACTCGACCTACGCCTCGGTCAAGGCCGTGCTGCTGCGCTATGTGGGGCACAACCCGTCGGCCTGGAACGAGCAGTTCGAGGCCTACACCCGGCTGCGCTACGCATCGACGCTGGGCGCCGAATGGCCGCGGCTCGCAATGGCGCAGGCGCTGATCACGCAGATGCTGTACGTGGACCAGGTGGTCGACGACTGGGCGCGGATCCAGGCCCCGACGCTCGCGTTCGGCGGGGCGGAAGACCTGCTGGCCGGGCCGGCGTCGGTCTTCCAGGAACGCATGAAGTTCATCGCCGGCGCGGTGCCGAACGGCAATGGCCGGCTGCTGCTGTTGCCGGGCCTCGGGCACGTGCCGCACCTGGAGGCGCCGGAGAAGGCGCTGCCGCCGCTGGTCGCGTTCTTGAAGGAGGGTGTTCGCTGAGGGGCTTTCCGATGCTGCACACGTGCGTGGGTGGATTCTTCTCGCGCTGGCGCACGTGATTTCGTCGAACAGCGCCCGCGTCAGGTCGGGCAGGCCGCAGCCCGCCGTTCAATCTCGGCGACCTTCTTCTCGAAGTCTCCGTAGATGTCCGTATCGGCGTCGTAGTCTGCTTGGTGCTGAGCCAAGTACTTCAATGCAGGACGTATCTCGTCCATCATTGGGCACACGATTTGAGGCTGGTTTTCCAGTCTCTCTGAGACAAGTCCGATGAAACAACTGGCTGCGTCTGGCGCATCGTCGTCGCGTCTTGTCGAATCCAGCAGGACGTAGTCCCTGAACGCCATCAGGTAGTAGGGAAGAACGGCCAAGGGCATGAATCGGATTTCGCTCGCGCGTTCGACGACGCTGCGCGCAAACAAGGGGAACGTCTCCTCTATCGATTTTCCATAGAAGATCTGGCGAGCGTATGCCTCGTCCAAGTCGTTGGACTCAGGCCCCCATTCAGCTGATCCCGGCACAACGCTGACGACCAGGTGCGTCTGGGCGTTGACCTTTGGCGTCAGGGGCATTTGCATTCCTTCGCGACTGTACGCTTCCACCTGGCGACTCGGTTGCCGACGTTCAGGATTTCCTGGTCGTGTCGCCCAGGCATCCACTTGTCGTCCCACCTCTGGCGCTGGGTCTTGCACTGCTCCGCACGTTCAAGCTGCCACTTTGCCGCTTCGCATTTGTCAAGCCCGGCGGGCGGCTTGTCGTTATCACATCGCCATTTATAAAGTTCGTAGTCGAGTTGCTTTTCAAGCTCTTGCTCGGCGGTCAACGGCTTCGGTGCCGCCGGCATCGTAGCAAGGGTAGGATCTGGAAGGAGCAATGCGTCAATGGCGCTTGCAATGGAAGGCTGCACGAGCGGATTGATTTCCTCGCCAATCCTCCATCCGAGGCCCCCGGCACGATACACCGCCCAAACTGCGTTTGTGCCATCTGGGTCAACGCCCTGCAGAGGGTTCCCATCCCCGTATATGTACGTTGACGGGCTGCCGCCCGCGAGCCCGATCGGATCCGACTGTGGATAGCCGCCTCGCGACGGGTCGTAGTTGCGAAAGTGGTTGTACCAAAGCCCGCTCTCCGCATCCGCATACTGCCCCGGGAAGCGCAGGTTCTGCGCGAAGCTCCCCAGCCCGCTCGGGTTGGTCTCCGGCACGGTCGTGCCGAAGGGCTCGGCCAGCCAGCGCCAGCGCACCTGGTTGTTGCGGTCCACCACGATGCGCGGCGCATCCAGGTGATCGGTGTGGATGAAGTACACCAGCGGCGCTCCGCTGGGGTTCACCGGGTCCGGCGTGAACATCGCCACCGGCGTGTGCTCCAGCCACACGTATTCGCGCAGTGCGTTGCCGTACTGGTCGTACTCCCCGAGCAACTGCCCGTCGAGGTCGTACACGAAGATCACCGTGCTCGACGGGCCCGCGCTCGTCACCTTGCGAACCCGCCTTCCATCGACGTCGTAGGTGTAGGTCGCGGTGCCCGCGGCCGTCGTGATGGTTTGCAGTTGGCCGCGCAGGTCGTACGTTGCGGTGTACCTCGCGCCATCCATCGTCGTGCTCCCTGCGCTGTCGTAGCCGAAGCTGCGCACCGGGTTGCTGATGGCGGTCAGCCGGTTGCTCGTCGCCTCGGTCGTGTAGGTGCCCGGTTCGCCATTCAGGCTCACACTCGTTCGGTTGCCGTTGGCGTCATAGGCGATGCTCCAGGTCGAGTTCGCGGTGGCGATCAAGGTCAACCGGCTGTTCGCGTCGTACGAGAACACCTGGTCCAGCGTCGGCTGCGGTGAGCCGTTGGTCGCGTTCAGGTGCTTGAAGCCGGTGATGCGCATCGCCCCGTCGTAGCCCAGGTCGCGGTAGTTCGCGCCCAGCCGATGGCGCACCAGGCGCCCGCCTTGGTCGAAGTAGCGCTCCTGCCTCAGCGCGGTGCTGTCCACCGCCCCTGCCATCGCCCACTTCCAGCCCCGCCACGTGCTGAAAGGTTGCCACTGGATGTCGTTGAGCAGCGGCTGTACGTTGCCCCCAGCGCTCTGCGCGAGCGTCAGCGCCCCGATGCGCCGCCCGGCGTAGGTGATGCCCACCTGCCGCCCGGAGGGATACGTGATGCTCGTCAGCCGGCCGAGCGTGTAGCCGTACTGCACCACGGTCGTCACCGTCGCGCTGTTCACCCCGCTGGCCGCGTTCACCGTCTGCGTCGCCTGCGTCACCCGGCCCAGTGGATCGTGCTTCCAGCGCGCGGTGCCGGCCGTGTGGTCGGTGCGCCCGAGCCGCCCGATCCCGTTGGTGTAGTCCGGCCCCGTCATGTCCCAGCCCCAGCTGAGGGTCTGAGTGTGTCCGTCGCGGCTGTAGACCGCCTCGGACAAGCGGTTCAGCGCGTCGTAGCGGTAGCGGGCCAGTACGCCGCGGCTGTCGGTGCGCGTCTTCAGGTTGCCCGCTTCGTCGTAGGTCAGGTTCGTCGTGCCCGTGTCCGGACTGATGACCTGCGTGACTTCGCCGAAGCCATTGCGCACGTACTGGGTGACCAGCCCGCGCGGGTCGGTGACCTGTGTCGGCCGGTCCCGGCCGTCATAGGCGATGCGCGTCTTGCCGTTGCCGGGGTCGGTCACCTCGACGACACGCCCGAGGGTGTCGTAGACGAAACGGGTGTCGAGGGTCGCGGACGGCTCTGGGGTCTGGGCAAGGGCAAGCCAGGGGCTGCCCGCCATGAAGGTCGACGTGATGAGGCGTGCAAGCGCAACGGCCTTGCACCCGGCAGAAAGACATGCCATGC